>Ga0208243_1000010_pt1 | contig 379197 bp, 362 predicted proteins | sample Subbio2Aug_QV12A_FD_184826 | JGI IMG/M metagenome (GOLD analysis project Ga0208243, IMG submission 184826) | Serpentinite rock and fluid subsurface biosphere microbial communities from McLaughlin Reserve, California, USA - CR12Aug_QV12A (SPAdes) | ecosystem: Environmental > Terrestrial > Deep... | reverse complement strand
CCCTGTGCGAGAAATGCATCCAGCGGCAGCCGGCCACGGCCCGGATGCTCACCGTGCAGTACCGCATGCACGAGCAGATCATGGCGTTCAGTTCCCGGCAGTTCTATGGTGGCCAGCTGCGGGCGCATGAGTCGGTGCGCCAGGCCGGCCTGGCGGCCCACGACCCGGCCTTCGGGCCCGACCTGCCGGTGGAGTTTCTCGACACGGCGGGCTTCGGCTTTCTGGAGATCACCGTGCCCGAAAGCCGCTCCACCGCCAACCCGGAAGAGGCAGACCTGCTGCTGCGGCGCCTGACCCGGCTGCTGGCGCCCTGCGACCCCACCCGGCACCAGGACCTGCACGAGCACCGGCCAGAACACCGGCCGCTCACCATCGGCGTCATTGCGCCCTACCGCGCACAGATCAACTGCCTGAAGGACGCCATCGAACAGACCCCCGGGCTGGACAGCCTGATGCAGCAACGCCTGCTCAGCGTGGGCACGGTCGACTCGTTCCAGGGCCAGGAGCGAGACATCATTGCGATCTCGCTGACGCGCAGCAACCACCTGGGCGAGATCGGTTTCCTCGCCGACATCCGCCGGATGAACGTGGGCATGACCCGCGCCCGCCGCAAGCTGTTGCTGGTCGGTGACTCGTCCACCCTGGGCGCCCATCCGTTCTTCCAGGCGCTGCTGGCCCATGTGCAGCAGATCGGTGGCTACCGCACCGCCTGGGAGCTGGCGGAGGAATGCCCGCCGGCTGCGTCCAGTTGGTGCGCCAGCGACTGATCTCGGTGCATCCGCTCGCCCGCGCCCGCCTTTGAACAGGGCGAAACCGGCCTGGGGCGGGCCGAAACGGGTGGCACACATCCTGCTTTGAGGAAAGCGTGCATGGAGAGCGGTCTGCAACTGTCGGTTGCGGCAGCCAGTGCGTAGGTTCACTAGGGTTCCGTCTGCGGTGACGCAGGGTCTGGTCCGAGAGTGGGCCGGCCTCGCCAGAGGCTCCACGGAGGGACAAAAGCCCGGGAGAACGACATCAGATCGGTTCTCCTGCGCGCATCCCTCACCACTGGAGCTTCATCATGAAACTGGCAGGCATCTTCTCCTTCTCCTCAGGCGGTTCGGCTTCTTCCCCTGTCTCGTCCTGGCGAGCGCGGCTGCTCAAGCCCGCGCTGGGCGTGGCGCTGGCCCTGGGTGCTGCATCCAGCATGGCCGCCGGCCCCACCACCATGAAGATCGGCACCGTGGTGTGGATCGGCTACGGCCCGTTCTATGTGGCCGAGGCGCTGGACCTCTACAAAAAATACAACCTGAAGGTGTCGCTGCAGGTCTTCACCGACCCGGCGCTGATCCCGCCCGCCATTGCTTCGGGCGCCATCGACGGCGGCATGCTGACCTACGACCAGGTGGTCGGGCAGGTGGCCGCCGGCAAGGCCATGAAGGTGGTCATGCCGATCGACTATTCCAACGGGGGCGACGCCATCGTGGCCGACGGCTCCATCAGCAAGGTGGCCGACTTCAAGGGCAAGAAGATCGGCTACAACCCGCTCTCGCCGAGCGACTTCCTGCTCTCGTATGCGCTCAAGACGGTCAACCTGACCGAGAAGGACATCACCCCGGTCAGCATGACGCCCGAGGCGGTGCCGGCGGCCATGGCATCGGGCCAGCTGCCGATCGGCGTGACCTACGAGCCCAGCCTGTCGCAGATCCTCAGCCAGGGTGGCGGCAAGAAATTCAAGGTGGTGTTCTCGTCCAAGGACGCGCCGGGCCTGATCGCCGACGTGCTGGTGTTCGACGACAAGATGATCAAGGCCAAGCCGACCGAGATCACCAACATCATGAAGGCCTACCTGGACGGCATGGCCTACATGAAGAGCAAGCCCGACGAGGCCGCGAAGATCATCGGCAAGTTCATGGGCGTCTCGGCCAAGGAAGCCAAGGAGCAGATGAGCGGCGTCTACAACATCCCGCTGGCCGAGATGCCCAAGGCCTTCGCCAAGGGCAAGGAGACCACCTCCTACTACGCCAGCGGCGAGGTGATCGGCCAGCTGCTCAAGGCCAAGGGCCAGATCAAGGAAGTGCCGGCCATCGAGGCCACCTTCGACGCCTCGTTCGTCAAGGCCCTGACCAAATAAGGCCCGGAGGGCGACCATGGCATCGATGTTCCGTCATGCCGACGGGGCGCTGCCCAACACCGTGGCCATGGGCGTCACGGTGCTGGGCTGGCCCCTGGGCATCTGGCTGCTGGGCCAGCCCGCCTGGCCGGTGAACCTGGCCGGCGTGCTGCTGGTGGTGCTGACACTGACCTGGTCGGCCTACTTCATCCACGAGTTCGCGCACCAGGCCATCTTTCGCACCCCGCAGGCCAACGAGCGCTGGGGCACGCTGATGAGCTGGATCAACGGCAGCTGCTTCGCCCGCTTCGACGACCTGCGGCGCAAGCACATGCGCCACCATGTGGAGCGGGCCGACGTCATCACCTTCGACCTGCAGGCCTTCCTGCGGGCCCGGCCGCTGCTGTGCCGGCTGGTGCTGGCGCTGGAATGGCTGCATGTTCCGGCGGTGGAGTTCGTGATGCGCGGCTGCGTGATCGCCTTGCCCTTCATCGACGACCGCAAGCGCGATGCGCGCCGGCGCGTGCTGCTGATCGGCCTGGTGCGGCTGACCGGCTGGGGTCTGCTGGCCTGGTGGTCGTTCAAGGCGCTGGCGCTGTACCTGCTGGCCTACCTGCTGTTCATCCATGTGCTGCGCTTCGCCGACTGCTTCCAGCACACCTACGACGCCTATCCCATCCTGGACGACCGACCGATCCCGAACGACAAGGTGCGCGACCGCGCCTACGAGCAGGCCAACACCTTCAGCGACGTGGTGGCCATCGATGCGCGCTGGCTCAATCTGCTGTGGCTGAACTTCGGCTTCCACAACGCGCACCACGAGCGCCCGGTGGCGCCCTGGTACCAGCTGCCGGCGCTGCACCGGCAGCTCTACCCGCAGGGCTGCGCCCAGGTCATCACCGTGGGCGAGCTGCTGCGGGCCTACCACCGCCACCGGGTGACGCGGGTGCTGTCGAAGGACTACGGCGAGGTGCTGCCGCCGGGCACACCGAACCGGGCCGACGGCTTCATCGGGGCGGTCGGCGTGTCGTTCCTGACCGCGGTATGACCCGCTTCCCGGCGCCCGATGCAGGCCTGCGCGTGGTGCTCACCGGCGCCGCCGGCGGCATCGGTCAGGGCCTGGCCGAGGCGTTTGCGGCGCAGGGCGCCCGGCTGCTGCTGGTCGACCGTGAAGCCGCTGCGCTGCAGGCCCTGCGCCAGCGCCTGGTCGACGGCGACCCGGGGCGTTCGACCATCGCCACCGCCGCGGTCGACCTGTGTGACGACACCGCGGTGGCCGGCCTGGCCGACGGCCTGACCCAGGGCTGGGGCGGGGTGGACGTGCTGATCAACAACGCCGGCACCGAATACCCCACGCCGCTGGACGACGCCGGCCCCCATGCCAATGCCCGCTGGGCCGACCTGCTGGACAACAACGTCACCAGCATGCTGCGCCTGACCCGGGCCCTGCTGCCGCTGCTGGCCGATGGCGCCAGCGTGATCAACCAGTCGTCCATCTGGGGGCGCATCGGGGTGGCGGGTTTCTCGGCCTACAGCGCCAGCAAGCATGCGGTGGTGGGGCTGACCCGTTCGCTGGCGCTGGAACTGGGGCCGCGCGGCATCCGGGTCAATGCGGTCTGCCCGGGCTGGGTGCGTACCGCTGCGGCGATGCGTTCGCTCGCGGCCATGGCCCGCGAGCGGGGTTGCAGCGAAGCCGAGGTGGAGCGCGACATCCTGTCCCGCCAGGCGGTGCCGCGGATGCTGGAGCCGGCTGACCTGGCGGGTGTCTTCCTGTTCCTGGCCAGCCCGGCCTCGCGGGCGCTCACCGGCCAGTGCCTGAGCGCCAGCCATGGCGAGGTGATGGCGTGACCGCACCCCACGGCACCGGTGTGGCGGTCTCGCTGGCCGGGCGGCGGGCGCTGGTCACCGGCGCGGCCACCGGCATCGGTCGGGCCACCGCGCTGCGGCTGGCGCAGGCCGGCGCCATGGTGTGGGTCAACCACCTCGGGCAGGGTGACGAGGCCGATCGGCTGGTGGCGGAGATCGCTGCCGCCGGCGGCCAGGCCATGTCGGTGGAGGCCGACGTGGCCCTGGCCGCCGAGGTGCAGCGCATGGCCGAGAAGGTGGGGGCGCTGGACATTCTGGTCAACAACGCCGGCATCCTGCAGGACAAGCCTTTCCTGGACACGCTTGAGGCCGACTGGGACCGGGTGCTCACCGTCGACCTCAAGGGCGTGTTCCTGGTCTGCCGTGCGCTGCTGCCGGCCATGCTGGCGCAGGCCAACGAGCCGGGACGGGCCTGCATCGTCAACATCGCGTCCGACCTGGGCCTGCTCGGGCGTGGCCGTTACGCCGCCTACTGCGCCGCCAAGGCCGGCGTGATCGGCCTGACCAAGTCGCTGGCGCGCGAGTTCGCGCCGCAGTTGCGCGTGAATGCGGTGGCACCGGGTCCGGTGGCCACCGCCATGGTGTCGGCCGAGCACATGAGCGCCGAGTGGCTGGAGAAGGAGCTCGACATTCCGCAGCACCGGCTGGCCGACCCCGCCGAGGTGGCCGACACCGTGCTGTTCCTGGCCAGCGACCTCTCGCGCTTCTACACCGGTCAGGTGCTCGGGCCCAACGGCGGCTCGGTCATGCCCTGATCGCCGGACGCACCATGAACCTGCTGCCCGACCGCCCCACCGACCGCCTCGCCACCGGCGTGCTGCTGTTCTCCGCCACGCTCTGGGGCCTGACCTGGATGCCGCTGAAGGCCTTTGTGGGGCAGGGGCTGGCCGGCCCGGTGGTGTCGCTGCTCACCTACGGTTCGGTCGGCCTGCTGGCGCTGGTGCTGCTCTGGCGCGACCGCCTGGCCTGGCGCAGCCAGTGGACCCTGGTGCTGGGGCTGGTGGTGGTGGGCGGCTGGGCCAACACCTCGTTCGTCAATGCGGTGATGCTGGGCGACGTGGCGCGCGTCATGTTCCTGTTCTACCTGTCGCCGGTGTGGTCGGTGCTGGGCGGGCGCATCTTCCTGAAGGAGCACATACCGCCGGCCCGCTGGCTGGCGGTGGCCGGCGCCATCGTGGGCCTGTGGCTGGTGCTGGGCGGGCCGGAGCTGCTGCGGGGGCAGTCGCTGGACTTCACGCTGGTCGATGCGCTGTCGCTGTCGGCCGGGCTGGCCTTTGCCGCCAACAATGTGATCGCCCGGGCCGCCCACCGGGTGCCGCTGCGCACCAAGACGCTGTCGGTGTTTGTGGGTTGCGGCCTGCTCTCGGCCCTGGCCACCGGCCTGCTGGGCCACAGCGTGCCCGAGATGCCGGTGCTGCTGTGGGCCGCCCTGCTGGCCTACGGCTTCGGCTGGATGCTGCTGGCCACCATCACCTGGCAGTACGGCGTGAGCCACCTGGAAAGCAGCCGGGCCGGCGTGATCCTGCTGGCCGAGCTGGTGGTGTCGGTCGGCACCGCGCTGCTGTTCGGCGGCGAACAGCTCACGCCCATGGGCTGGGCCGGTGGCGCGCTGATCGCCGCTGCCGCGCTGGCCGAAGCCGTCTTCCCACCGGCGCCTGTGCAGCCGGTCGTGCAACCCACCCCACCGACACCATGAACACCCCGCCCACCTCCACCGTCTGGATGAACCAGCTCTCCTGGGTCGACTACCAGCGCACCGTGCAGCAGGTGCAGCCGCCGGTGTTGCTGCCGGTGGGTGCCCTCGAACAACATGGACCGCACCTGCCGCTGGGCACCGACGGCCTGCTGGCCAGCGCCGTATCGGCCGACACCGCTGCATTGGTGGGCGGTCTGGTGGCGCCCACGCTGAGCTACGGCTACAAGTCGCAGCCCAAGTGCGGCGGCGGCCAGCATTTCTGCGGCACCACCAGCGTGGACGCCGCCACGCTCATCGGCCAGGTGCGCGACGCGGTGCGCGAATTTGCGCGCCACGGGCTGCAGCGGCTGGTGCTGGTGAATGGCCATTACGAGAACCAGTGGTTCCTGATCGAGGGCATCGACCTGGGCCTGCGCGATGCCCGCGCCGCCGACCCTGCCTGCGCGCTGCAGGTGATGCGGCTGGAGTACTGGGACTTCATGACCGAGCAGACCCTGGGCCATGTGTTTCCCGAAGGCTTTCCCGGCTTTGCGCTGGAGCATGCGGCGGTGCTCGAGACATCGATGATGCTGCACTACCACCCAGCCCTGGTCCGCATGGATCTGCTGCCCGACGACGGCCCGGCCGACTTCCCGCCCTACGACATGTACCCGCCCCGAACCGACTGGGTGCCGGCCTCGGGCGTGCTGTCGTCGGCGCGCGGTTCGGATGCGGCCAAGGGTGCCCTGCTGGCGGCCGAGGTGGCCGGCCGCATGGCCCAGGCCATCCGCACCGGCTTCCACCGGCCGGCACCATGAACCCGGGCGCCCCACCCTTGGTGTTCGACCGCCACCGCACCGCGCTGGTGGTGATCGACCTGCAGCGCGACTTCTGCAGCGCCGGGGGTTATGCCCACCAGGCCGGGCTGGACATCGGCCGGCTGCAGCGTGTGGTGCAGCAGGCCCAGGCCCTGCTGGCCGCTGCGCGCAGCGCGGGCATCACCATCGTGCACACCCGCGAAGGGCATCTGCCCGACCTGTCGGACTGCCCGCCGGCCAAGCTGGCCCGCAGCATCGCGGCCGGTGCGCCCATCGGCAGCCATGGGCCGCTGGGCCGCTTGCTGGTGCGCGGCGAGCAGGGCCACGACTTCGTGCCCGAACTGCGCCCGCGCAGCAACGAGCATGTGATCGACAAGCCCGGCTACGGCGCTTTCCACCGCACCACGCTGGAGGCGCTGCTGAACGCCGTCGGGGTGCGCCAGCTGATCGTGTGCGGCGTCACCACCGAGGTCTGCGTGCACTCCACCCTGCGTGAAGCGGTGGACCGGGGGCTGGACTGCGTCACCGTGGGCGACGCCACCGCCGCCAGCCAGCCCGAGCTGCAGGCCCCGGCGCTGGCCATGATCGGGGTCGAGGGCGGCATCTTCGGGCGGGTCTGCAGCACCGCCGAGGTGGTGCACGCCCTGCACGCGCTCGCAGCCGAGACATCCACCCCATGACCCGCTGGATCGACCTGCCCATCCCCGAACACCCGGTGCCCCCGCGTTACCGTGGCGTGTGGCAACGCACGCTGCTGCAGACACCCGAAGGCCGCGACACCACCACGCGTGTGCACTGGCTGCAGACCGAGGGCTGGCATGCCGACCTGCGGGTGCCGGCCGGCGTCGATCCGGACACGCCGGCCGGCCGTGCACAGCTGCAGGGCTTTTGCGGCATCACCCGCATCAGCGGCGGGCACGACGGCCAGCCCGAGGTCTGCACCTGGCACCGCCGCTGGGACATCCAGCCCCCGCGCAGCACGCCGGATGCCGGCCACATGGTGTTCGAGACCCCCGACCGCCTGATCGAGACCGGCGTGCACGCCCAGTACCTGGAGGTCTGGGAACGCCTGCCCGGCTCCGACGGCCCGTTCCGTGCGCTGGCCCAGGTCGACGACCAGGGCGACCCCACCGGCGTCTGGCGGTTCGAGGCCGGTCGATACGCCCTGCAGTTGCGGGGCGGTTCGCGCAGCGCGGCCGACTGGCCGGTCGACCTGCAGCCCGACGAGACCCTGGCCCAGGTGCTGCAGCGCCATCCGGCGCTGGCCCCGGTGCTGCTGGATTTTGAACTGCGCCTGAAAGCCGAGGGGGACGCACCATGACGCCCGCCACACCACCGCTGCCCGCCCTGAGCGGCGACTGGTTTCAGTTCCGCGCCCTGGGCGACGGCCTGACCCTGATCACCGAACCGCATGTGGTGCCGCTTCTGCGTTGCAACATCTGGCATGTGCAGGGGCGCGAGCTGGACCTGGTCATCGACACCGGGCTGGGTGTCGCCAGCCTCTACCAGGCCTCCCGGCACCTGTTCGGGCAGCGGGTGGCGGCACTCGCCACCCATGTGCACCTGGACCATGTGGGCGGCCACCATGAATTCGCCGAATGCTGGTGCCACCGCCTCGAAGCCCCGGGCCTGCGCGGTGCCGACCCCGCCTTCACCCTGGGCGACATCGATCTGGCGCACCTGGACTTTGACGCCCCCGGTTACGAGACCGGTGGCCCCGCGCTCACCGCACTGCCGGCGCCGGGCTACGACCTCTCGGCCTGGCAGGTGCGGCAGGCCAGCGTCACCCGCGAGCTCGACGAGGGCGACGTGATCGACCTGGGCATCCGCCATTTCGAGGTGCTGCACCTGCTGGGCCTGCCGGTGCAGGTGGTGCACGCCGGGCACGACCCGAGCTTCGGCCGCGACTGGCTGCGCGAACTGGCGCTGGCTTATCTGGAGCGGCTGGACGATCCGGCCTGAGCCTTCACCGGGTTCTTCCTGCCGATGCGGTCCCAGTCCTTCAGCGTCTGCTGCAGGCGGTTGCGCGCGTCGGTGTGGCTGGCGGCGAAGGTGGCTGTGAGGCGCTCGCGCAGGGCGGCGTCGGGCGGCGGCGCGGCCAGTGCCTTGAGCCGGTCGATCAGCAGCATCACCACCTGAAAGCTGCCGGCCTGCAGGGCCATGTCGATCGGGGTCTGCCCGGCTGCATCGCCCACCCGGGGGTCCGCCCCGTTTTCCAGCATGTGCCGCACCAGCCCGTGCTTGCCGCCGGCACAGGCCCAGTGCAGCGGCACCAGACCCCCGTCGAGCGGCGCCAGGAAGTCGGCCCCCGGCGCCAGCAGCTCGGGCGCCAGCGGCCAGCCGGCGGCCTTGATGGCCTGTTGCAGGGCCCAGGTCAGGGGCGGGTGTTCGGAACTCATGGGGCCAGAGGGTACGGCATCGGGCTGGCATCAATCGTGCTTTTATCCCGGCACAGAGAGGCGGTTGCACCACAACAGTGAACCGCAGCCTTGAATGACCGCTAGGGTTCCGGGCGCTGCCCCCGTCTGCACGGGTTCGCGGCGCCGGCTGGTCCGAGAGCAGTCGGCCACGATCGTGTGGTTCCACGGAGGGACAAAAGCCCGGGAGAAGCTGGCACGGCACGCACTGAGCGTGCATGCGCTCGCCTCTCTGGCCTTGCGTCCCACCGATCAGGAGCCCTGCATGCCGACCAATGCCCATGCCCTCGCGCAGGCACCCGCCCCCACCCGACCGCCCGCGCGCTGGTCGCGCCTGTGGACGGTACGCGCCCCGATCGGCCAGCGCACCTGGCTGACCCTGGCCGTCATCGGTCTGCTCTCGCCGCTGCTGGCCTGGGCCGCACTGGCGCGATGGGGCGGCATCGACCCGACCTTCATGCCCTCACCGGCGGCGGTGCTCGCCAAAAGCTGGACCTGGCTGGTGGAGGACGGCCTGATCGACGACATGGCCATCAGCACCTACCGGGTGGTGGCGGGCTTCCTGCTGTCGGCGGTGATCGCGCTGCCGCTGGGGCTGTTCATCGGTTCGTACCGCTCGGTGCAGGCCCTGCTGGAGCCGCTGACCGACTTCATCCGCTACATGCCGGCGGTGGCCTTCATTCCGCTGGTCATGCTGTGGGTGGGCATCGGCGAGGGTTCCAAGATCGCCATCATCTTCATCGGCACCTTCTTCCAGATGGTGCTCATGGTGGCCGAGGACGTGCGCCGCGTGCCGGCCGCCCAGGTGGAGGCGGCGCAGACCATGGGTGCCAACCGGCGCGAACTGGTGGAGAAGGTCATCCTGCCCAGCGCCAAGCCGGCCCTGCTCGACACCCTGCGCGTGACCATGGGCTGGGCCTGGACCTACCTGGTGGTGGCCGAGCTGGTGGCCGCCAACTCCGGCCTGGGCTACGCCATCCTGCGGGCCCAGCGTTTCCTGCAGACCGACACCATCTTTGCCGGAATCATCGTCATCGGCCTCATCGGCCTGCTGACCGACCAGGCCTTCCGCTGGCTGCACCGGCGCGCCTTCCCCTGGCTGTACCTCAAAGGATGAGCGCCATGTCCACCACGCCTGAACACGCCCTGCCCAAGGTCAGCATCCGCGACCTGCACAAGCGCTTCGACGGTGCGCCCATCAACGCGCTGGAGCACATCGACCTGGACATCCAGGCCAACGAATTCGTGACCTTTGTCGGTGCATCGGGCTGCGGCAAGAGCACGCTGCTGCGCACCATCGGCGGGCTGGAGACCCACACCGGTGGCGAGCTGCTGGTGGACGGCCGACCGGTCACCGGCCCCGACATCGACCGCGCCATGGTGTTCCAGCACTACAGCCTCTACCCCTGGATGACGGTGCTGGAGAACATCCGCTTCTGCCGCCAGCTGCAGGCCCACACCCGCGACCGCAGCTCGGCCGACGTGGAGGCCGCCTCCGGCCGCAGCGATGCGCTGCTGCGCCTCATGGGCCTGCAGGACTCGGCACACGCATGGCCCAACCAGCTCTCCGGCGGCATGCAGCAGCGGGTGGCCATTGCGCGCGCCCTCATGGGCCGCCCCGGCATCCTGCTGATGGACGAGCCCTTCGGCGCCCTCGATGCCCAGACCCGCGAGGTCATGCACGACCTGATCCGCCATGTGCACCGGCTGGAGAAGGCCACCATCGTCTTCGTCACCCACGACGTGGAAGAGGCCATCTACCTGGGCAGCCGGGTGGTGCTGATGGCACCGCGCCCCGGCCGCATCGACACGGTCTACGACGTGCCCTTCGGCAACCAGCGCGACCAGGACCTCAAGCACGCGCCGGAATTCCTGCAGCTCAAGCGCGAGATCCTGGCCCGCATCCGCGAGACCTCCGGCATGAAGACCGACCTGGAACAGCTGCAGCGCCTGAGCCGCGCCACCCCCGAAACCCTCTGACCCCACCCGCAGGAGACCCGCATGGACAACACCCTGGACAACCCGGTGCCGCTCGACGATCCCTTGAGCGTCGTCCCGCCCGATCCGCCGGAGCACAGCCCGGTGGATGCCCCGGCCCTCTGGCAGCGCTTCCCCGCCGCCGCCCTGGCCGGCGTGGACACCACGCGCGCGCTGTGGAGCGAGGTCATGCCCGGCGGCAGCCACTGGAGCTGGCGCATGCCGCGCGGCACCGCCATCCGCTTCGTGGCTTTGCAGCCCGGCGCCAACCTGAGCCTGGTGCTGTATGCGGCGCATGAAAAGCTGGAGCGCTACAACATGCCCGACAGCCTGAAGGCCCAGCACACCGCCCACTACACCCGAGGCCATGTGCTCATGAGCGACATGGGCCGCAGCATGGCCAGCTTCACCGCCGACAGCCTGGGCTGGCACGACCCGCTGGGGGCGCTGCTCGACACCGACCTCATGACCCGCCGCTACGGCGAGCGCCGCTACGAACACGCGCGCAACGCCATGTACCGCTCCGGCAAGGACGGGCTGCTGATCGAGATCGGCAAACACGGCCTGACCCGGCGCGACCTGGGCGTGCCGGTCAACCTGTTCTCGCGCGTGGGCGTGGACGCCGAGGGCCGCTTCGGCTTCGTGCCCGACCACTGCCAGGCCGGCGACCATGTGGAGCTGCGCTTCGACATGGACGTGATCGTGGGGGTGTCCAGCGCGCCGCATGCGCTCGACCCGTCGCCGGTGTACGACCCGCGCCGCATCGGCCTGCTGGCCTGGCGCTGCGGCGCGGCCCCGGCCGACGACTTCTGCCGCGCCTTCCGCCCGGAAAACGCCCGTGCCCTGCACAACGCCGACATGCTCTACCTCTGAGCCGGGAGCCCGACATGACCACCCCCGACACCCTGGCCACCTCGGCCACCGCCACCTCGTTCCGCATCCGCCACAGCGCGCTGGACCCGGCCACCGCTGTCATGAACCAGCGCCACCCGGCCGGTGAACCCATCCTGTTCCAGCTCGACCGGGGCCAGACGCTGCGCATCGTCGACCTCGAAGGCAACCAGGCCGCCGACGTGCTGTTCTTCAACCGCGACGATCCGGCCGAGCACTACAGCGCCACCGACACCATGCTGCACCAGGGCGGCATCTACCTCACCACCGACTCGGTGATCCGCAGCAACGACGCGCGCCCCATGCTCACCATCGTGGCCGACACTTGCGGCCGCCACGACACCCTGGGCGGCGCCTGCGCTGCCGAGAGCAACACGGTGCGCTACGCGCTGCAGAAGAAGTACATGCACAGCTGCCGCGACAACTACCTGCTGGCCCTGCAGCAGGCCGACATCGGCCTGGGCAAGCGCGACCTGGTGCCCAACATCAACTTCTTCATGAACGTGCCGGTCACCGCCGAGGGAACCCTGAAGTTCGACGACGGCGTCTCCGGCCCCGACAAGTACGTGGAGATGCGCGCCGAGATGAACCTGTGGGTGCTCATCAGCAACTGCCCGCAGCTCAACAACCCCTGCAACGCCTACAACCCCACGCCCATCCAGCTGCTGGTCTGGGACCCGGTCTGAGAACGGAGAACCCATGTTCCGCAAGGTCCTGATCGCCAACCGCGGCGCCATTGCGTGCCGCATCATCCGCACCCTCAAGGCCCTGGGGGTGCAGAGCGTGGCGGTGTACTCCGAAGCCGACGCCCAGGCCCGCCATGTGCGCGAAGCCGACGAGGCATACCTGCTGGGCCCGGCCCCGGCGGCCGAAAGCTACCTCAAGGCCGACCGCATCCTGCAGATCGCGCGCGACTGTGGGGCCCAGGCCATCCACCCCGGCTACGGCTTCCTGTCGGAGAACCCGGCCTTTGCCCAGGCCTGCGAGGACGCCGGCATCGCCTTCATCGGCCCCACCGCCGCACAGATGCGGGCCTTCGGCCTGAAGCACACCGCGCGCGAACTGGCGCTGCAGCAGGGCGTGCCGCTGCTGCCGGGCTCCGACCTGCTGGCCGACGTGGCGCAGGCACAGGCCGAGGCGCAGCGCATCGGCTATCCGGTCATGCTCAAGAGCACGGCCGGTGGTGGTGGCATCGGCATGCGGCTGGTGCGCAACGAAGCCGAGCTGGCCGACGCCTTTGCCTCGGTGCAGCGGCTGGCGCAGGCCAACTTCAAGGACGCCGGCCTGTTCCTGGAGAAGCTGGTCGAGCAGGCGCGCCACATCGAGGTGCAGGTGTTCGGCGACGGGCAGGGCGGGGTGCTGGCCCTGGGCGAGCGCGACTGTTCGGTGCAGCGCCGCAACCAGAAGGTGATCGAGGAGACCCCCGCCCCCGGCCTGAGCGATGCCCAGCGCCGCGAGCTGCAGGCCACGGCGGTGCGCCTGATGCAGGCGGTGAACTACCGCTCCGCCGGCACGGTGGAATATGTGTACGACGCGCAGGCGGGCGCCTTCTACTTCCTGGAGGTCAACACCCGCCTGCAGGTGGAGCACGGCGTGACCGAGCAGGTGACCGGTGTGGACCTGGTGGCCTGGATGGTGCAGCTGGCCGCCGGCGACCTGCCCACGCTGGCCACGCTGCAGCCGGTGCCGAAGGGCGCCTCCATCCAGGTGCGGCTGTACGCCGAAGACCCGGCCCGCAATTTCCAGCCCAGCGCCGGCCTGCTGACCGAGGTGGTGTTCCCGACCGATGCCCCCCACCACGCCCGGGTGGACGGCTGGGTCGAACGCGGCACCGAGGTGCCGCCCTGGTACGACCCCATGCTGGCCAAGCTGATCGTCACCGCGCCCGACCGCGAGCAGGCCCTGCAGAAGCTCGACGCCGCGCTGGCCGCCACCCGGCTGGCCGGCATCGAGACCAACCTCGACTACCTGCGCCAGGTGGTGCGCGACCCGGTGTTCCGCGAGGGCCGGCAGATCACCCGCTTTCTGGGCAGCTTCGATTACCGGCCGCGCACGGTCGAGGTGCTGGAGCCCGGCGTGCAGACCAGCGTGCAGGACTGGCCCGGCCGCACCGGGCATTGGGATGTGGGCGTGCCGCCCTCCGGCCCGATGGACGCCTATGCCCACCGCATGGCCAACCGCCTGGTGGGCAATGCACCCGAAGCCGCCGCGCTGGAGATCACCCTGGCCGGCCCCACCCTGCGCTTCCTGGCCGACGCGGTGATCGCGGTCACCGGTGCGCCCGCGCCGGTCACGCTGGACGGCCGCCCCCTGGCGCCGTGGCAGAGCCACGCGGTCGCGGCCGGCAGCGTGCTGGCCATCGGCCGGGCCGAGGCCGGTTGCCGGCTGTGTCTGGCGGTGGGCGGCGGCTTCGATGTGCCGCTCTACCTGGGCAGCCGCAGCACCTTCACCCTGGGCCAGTTCGGCGGCCATGCCGGCCGCCACCTGCGCACCGGCGACATGCTGCACCTGCAGGCCCCCGGCACTGGCACGCCGGGCCGGCAGGCCGCACCGGCCACGGTGCCGGCCTATGCCCACCACTGGGACATCGGCGTGCTGTATGGCCCGCACGGCGCGCCCGACTTCTTCACGCCGGACGACATCGGCACCTTCTTCGCCACCGACTGGGAGGTCCACTACAACTCCAGCCGCACCGGCGTGCGCCTGATCGGCCCCAAGCCGCAGTGGGCCCGCACCGACGGTGGCGAGGCGGGGCTGCACCCGTCCAACATCCACGACAACGCCTATGCCATCGGCGCCATCGACTTCACCGGCGACATGCCGGTGGTGCTGGGCCCGGACGGCCCCAGCCTGGGCGGCTTCGTCTGCCCGGCGGTGGTGGTCGACGCCGAACTCTGGAAGCTCGGCCAGCTGCGCCCGGGCGACACGGTGCGCTTCCACCGCCTCGCGCTGACCGAGGCGCTGCAGCGCAGCGCGGCCATCGACGCGGCCGTGCAGTCGCTCGAACAGCCCTTGCCGGACCGGCCGCAGGACGACCCCGCCGCCCACCCCAGCCCGCTGGTCCATGACGACCCGGCCCGGGAGGACGAAGACGTGCCCCGGATGGTGGTGCGCCAGGCCGGCGACCGTTACCTGCTGGTGGAATTCGGCGCGCTGGTGCTCGACATCGAGCTGCGGCTGCGGGTGCATGTGCTCATGACCGCGCTGCAGGCCCGCATGGCCGATGGCCGACTGCAGGGCGTGATCGACATGACGCCGGGCATCCGTTCGCTGCAGCTGCACTTCGACCCGGCCCTGATCGACCGCCAGACCCTGCTGGCCACGCTGATCGAGGCCGAGGCCGCCTTGCCCCCGGTGGACCACCTGGAGGTGCCCAGCCGCGTGGTGCACCTGCCCCTGTCCTGGGACGACCCGCAGACCCGCCTGGCGATCGAGAAGTACATGCAGTCGGTGCGCAAGGACGCCCCCTGGTGCCCGAGCAACATCGAGTTCATCCGCCGCATCAACGGGCTGGACAGCATCGACGACGTGTTCAAGGTGGTGTTCGACGCCAGCTACCTGGTGCTGGGCCTGGGCGATGTGTACCTTGGCGCGCCGGTGGCTACACCGGTCGACCCGCGCCACCGCCTGGTCACCACCAAGTACAACCCGGCCCGCACCTGGACGCCGGAGAACGCGGTGGGCATCGGCGGCGCCTACCTGTGCGTCTACGGCATGGAAGGCCCCGGCGGCTACCAGTTCGTGGGCCGCACGCTGCAGATGTGGAACCGCTGGCGGCACGGCCAGGGCGTGTTCGAACAACCCTGGCTGCTGCGCTTCTTTGACCAGATCCGCTTCCACCCGGTCAGCCAGGACGAGCTGCTGCGCCTGCGCGAGACCTTCCCGCACGGCGGGTATCCGCTGCGCATCGAGCCCACCACCTTCAGCCTGCGCGACTACCGCCGTTTCCTGGCCGAGAACGAACAGGGCATCGGCGCCTTCAAGGCCCGTCAGCAGGCCGCCTTCTATGCCGAGCGCGAACGCTGGGCCGCTGCCGGCCAGCTGAGCTTTGACGACGCCGCCGCCAGTGCGCCGGCCGAAGTGGGGCAGATCGACCTGCCCCCGGGTGGCCGCACGGTGGCCAGCAGCGTGCCCGGCAGCGTCTGGCAGGTGCTGGTGAGCGAAGGCCAGCAGGTGCAGGCCGGCGACGTGCTGATGGTGGTCGAGTCCATGAAGATGGAATTCAGCGTGCTGGCCCCGGCCACCGCCACGGTGCACCGGCTCATGTGCCGCGAAGGCGCACCGGTGGCGGCCGGCCAGGACGTGCTGGTGCTGGTCGAGGCCTGAACCCGGTCAACTTTGAAATCAACAACGGAGCCGTGATGAACCTGGAAAACCTGTCCTTCGATCTGTCCAGCCTGCGCGCGGCCTACGCCAGCGGCACACCGGTGCGGGCGGTCATCGGCGAAGCCCTGCGCCGCTGCGCCGGCGATGACCGCCACGTGTTCATCCACCGGCTGAACATGGCCGAGCTGCTGCCCTTCATCGAGGCGCTGGAAGCGGCCGACCCGGCCAGCCTGCCGCTGTACGGCGTGCCGTTCGCCATCAAGGACAACATCGACCTGGCCGGAATCCCCACCACCGCGGGTTGCCCGGAGTTCGCCTACACCCCCGAGCGCAGCGCCTTCGTGGTGCAGCAGCTCATCGCCGCTGGCGCGGTGCCGGTGGGCAAGACCAACCTCGACCAGTTCGCCACCGGGCTGAACGGCACGCGCTCGCCCTACGGAGCCTGCCACAACGCATTCCGGCCGGCGTTCATCTCGGGCGGGTCCAGCGCGGGCTCGGCCGTGTCGGTGGCGCTCGGCTGGGCCAGCTTCTCGCTCGGCACCGACACCGCCGGATCGGGCCGCGTGCCGGCCAGCTTCAACAACCTGGTCGGGCTCAAGCCCACGCTGGGCCTGCTGTCGGCCAGCGGCGTGGTGCCGGCCTGCCGCACGGTGGACACCATCTCGGTGTTCGCCGGCACCGCCGCCGACGCCCAGGCGGTGCTGGCCGTGGCCGCGGTGCACGACCCGGCCGACGCCTACAGCCGGGCCGCCCGCCCGTTCGGGCCCGACTTTTCGGCCGGGCCGTTCCGGTTCGGCGTGCCGCGTCCGCAGGACCTGAACTTCTTCGACAACCCGGCCGCGCCGCAGCTGTTCGCACAGGCAGTGCAGCGGCTGGAGTCTCTGGGCGGCGTGGCGGTGGAGGTCGACCTGCAGCCCTTCCTGGAGGCCGCGCGCCTGCTGTACGACGGTCCGTGGGTGGCCGAGCGGCACGCCGCCATCCGCGACTTCATCGACACCCGACCCGATGCCGTCTTCGAGCCGGTGCGCACCATCATCCAAGGCGCGCAGCGCTACAGCGCCACCGACGCCTTCGTCGCCCGCTACCGCCTGCAGGCCCTGCAGCAGGTCTGCAACGCGGTGTGGCAGCAGGTCGACTGCCTGCTCACGCCCACCGCCGGCACCATCTTCCGCATCGAGGCCATGCAGGCCGACCCGATCCGCCTGAATGGTCAGCTGGGCTACTACACCAACTTCATGAACCTGCTGGACTACAGCGCGGTGGCGGTGCCGGCAGGCTTCCAGGACAGCGGCGACGCCCTTGGCCTGCCCTGGGGCATCACCCTGGCGGCCCCGGCCTTCCGCGACTTGCCGCTGCTGCGGCTGGCCGACCGCTTCCACCGCGCGCAGACGCTGCGGCTGGGCGCCACCGAGGTGCCACTCGACAGCACGCCGGCCCTGGTGCCGGCACCCGGCGGCGCGGGCAGCCTGCAGCCCGGCACCGTGCGCGTGGCCGTCTGCGGCGCACACCTGAGCGGCCTGCCCCTCAACGGCCAGCTCACCAAGCGGGGCGCGCGCCTGCTGGGGCCGGTCAAGTCGGCGCCCGAGTACCGCTTCTACGCACTGGCCGGCGGCCCGGTGAAACGACCGGGCATGGTGCGGGTGAGCGAAGGCGGCGGCGCCATCGACATGGAGGTGTGGGAAGTGCCGGCCGAACACTTCGGCAGCTTCGTCGACGGCATCCCTTCGCCCCTGGGCATCGGCAAGGTGCGGCTGGCCGACGGCAGCTGGGTGAGCGGATTCGTCTGCGAAGCCGCCGGCCTGGAAGGCGCCACCGACATCACCCACCTGGGCAGCTGGCGGGCGTGGCTGGCAGCGGCCTGAGCTCCGGACACGGCGGGTCGCTAGACTCGCCACCTGCCGAGCTTCTGCCGCACCCATGAAGAACCGTTTGCCCACCCACCCGGCCGCCGTCCTCGCGCTGGCGTTCCTGGCCACCATCGGGCTGGGCACCCTGCTGCTGATGCTGCCCTGGGCCAGCGCCAGCGGCCAGAGCGCCCCCTGGCTGACGGCCCTGTTCACCGCCACCTCGGCCGTCTGCGTGACCGGGCTGGCCGTGGTCGACACCGGCACCTACTGGAGTCCGCTGGGCCAGGGGATGCTGATGGCGCTGTTTCAACTCGGCGGTTTCGGCATGATGACCTCGGCCGCGCTCATGGGCCTGCTGGTCGGCAAGCGCCTGGGTCTGCGCACGCGGCTGCTGCTGCAGTCGGAAACCCATGCGCTGTCCATGGGCGACGTGCGCTCGGTCGTGCGCATGGTGCTGGTCGTCACGGTGGTGTGCGAGCTCACGGTGGCCTTGTGGCTGGCCCTGCGGTTCGGCGCCACCATGGACCTGGGCTGGTCGCAGGCGCTGTGGCACGGCGCCTTCCATGCGGTGTCCGCCTTCAACAACGCCGGTTTCTCGACCTGGCCCGACAGCGTGATGCGCCATGTCACCGATGGCTGGGTGCTGGCCCCGCTGATGCTGGCCATCGTGCTGGGCGGCCTGGGTTTTCCGGTGCTGACCGAGTTGTGGGTGAACCGGCGCAACCGCAACGCCCGGTGGTCGGTCCACACCACGCTGACCATCTGGGGCTCGGCCGCGCTGGTGGTCATCGGCACCGTCTCGCTGTGGCTGGTGGAGCGCGAGAACGCCGGGACGCTGGGGCCGCTGGGCCTGGCCGATCAGTGGCTGGCGGCACTGTTCACCTCGGTGTCGGCGCGCACGGCAGGTTTCAACGCACTGGACATCGGCGCGCTCCAGACCGAGTCGCTGGTGCTGCATTACGTGCTGATGTTCATCGGCGGCGGCAGCGCCGGCACCGCCGGCGGCGTGAAGGTCACCACCTTCTTTCTGCTGCTGCTCATCGTCTGGACCGAGATCCGCGGCCGGGCCGACGTCGAGTTCCGCGGACGGCGGATCGGCGTTCCGGTGCAGCGGCAGGCGTTGACGATCCTCGTGCTCAGCGGCATGGCCCTGTCGATCGGTCTGCTCGCCATCGTGCCCATGGCCGACCACATTCCGCTGGAGAAGCTGATGTTTGAAGTGGTGTCGGCGTTTGCCACGGTGGGCCTGTCCACCGGCATCACGGCCGATCTGCCGGCGGGCGCGCAGATGGTGCTGATCGCCCTGATGTATGTCGGCCGGGTGGGCGTGGTCACGCTGGCGCTGGCCCTCGCCATCAACCAGGTACCGAGGGCGTACCGTTTTCCTGAGGAGAAACCGATTGTTGGCTAAACCGAACCTGAGCAAGGGCGACAGCGTCGTCGTCATCGGACTGGGGCGCTTCGGCGCCAGCGTGGCGCGCTCGCTGGTGGCCACCGGGCACGAGGTGCTGGCCATGGACGAGAACGAGGAGGTGGTGCAGGAGCTGGCGGCCGAACTGCCCCATGTGGTGTGCGCCGACTCCACCGACCTGCAGGCGCTCAAACAGCTCTCGGTCACCGACTTTTCCCACGCGGTGGTGAGCATCGGCGACAACCTGGAAGCCAGCGTGCTGACTGTGCTGAACCTGGCGCAGATGGGCGTGAAGGACATCTGGGCCAAAGCCAACAGCCCGCAGCACGGGCGCATTGCCGAGCGCGTGGGCGCACACCATGTCATCTACCCCGAGGTCGACATGGGTGAGCGCGTGGCCCACCTGGTGACCGGAAAGATGATGGACTTCATCGAGTTCGACGACGGCTTCGCCCTGGCCAAGACCCGCTCGCCGATGGAGACGCACAACAAGACACTGGCCGTCTCGGACGTGCGCAAGAAGCACGGCATCACGGTGGTCGGCATCAAGCGCCGGCACCAGGACTTCATCTATGCCCAGGCGCAGACCGAGGTCAAGCCGGGCGACCATCTGATCGTGGCCGGATCGACACCCCTGATCAAGAAGTTTGCGGCGCTGTATTGACGGCCCGCACCTTCGAACCGGAAGGCGAAGCCATCGCCATTTCGGGTTCCCTGTCCCAGCTCGTCCTTCAGGCGCACGGCGACCTGTCCAGCGGCTCAATCCCGAAATCGACCAGCTTCTGCAACGCATTCGCCACCTCCGGCGGCGTCCAGGCCGGTGCCGCGATTCCCACCTGGGCTGCCGAGTCGAAAGGCGAGGCCGAACACCAAGGGCCAAACATCAAGCAGGACCGCATCTGAGCGCAAGCTGAACCCAGCAAGACCCGCTGCAGCGGATCTTCTTTTGCCTGTCGCAGCCGCACCAAGGTAGTTCGAAAGTTCGATTGCTGTTATTGGAACAATTTTAGATATCTTTGTATTCCAATAACGATAGACTCACGGGGAATGAAGACGGACTACCCCATCATCGTCGAGCAGGCAACGCTTGAGCTTGGGAGACGCCTCGCCTTGGCCAGGAAGGCTCGGGGCTTCTCTCAGCGAGACATGGCCGCTACAGCCGGCGTAGGCCTGTCGACAGTGGTTGGCGCGGAGACCGGACATCCTGGCGTTGCCTTTGGCAACATCCTCAAGATGCTTGATGTTCTCGGCCTTCTGGATCAGGTCGGCACATTGCTCGATCCGGAGAAAGATCCAATGGTTGTCAACGCTGGCATCAAGTCCCTGGCGCCCGCCTTTTTGCGGAGTTCATCATGAAAAGCGCACCTGTCTGGGCATGGCTTCCGGGGGAAACCGAGCCCATCCTGGCAGGTGAGCTTCGCACCGATGAGAGCAAGACGGGCCACTTCGTGTACGACGAATCGTTCATGGGTCGCGAAGGGGCCGTGCCACTGGATCCCATCCAGTTGCGATTTGACCGCCGCCGCAAAGGCATCCCTGTTGCAGAGCACGAAGGAATTCCGGGTGTCATCCGTGACGCTTGCCCCGCCGGGTACGGGGCTGAACTGATCACCCAACAACACGACGTCGGCCATGAATACTCGCGCAACGGCACGGTCCTTCCGACGCTGCAGTTGCTTGAGCTCGGTGCAGACGACGCTGTCGGCGCGATCGCTGCCTGCGCCCGAATTGATCGGAAGCTATCCCGCCAGCTCCCCACCTTCTCGGCCTTGTCGGCCGAGATCGCCCTCCTCGAGGAGAACCAGTCGCCCAGCCGCGCCATCCGCAACCTGAGCCAGGATGCAACCAGCGCTGGCGGGGAGCGGCCCAAGATCACCCTTGAGGACAAGGGTGCCCTGTGGCTGGTCAAGATGCAGGATCGCAATGACATCCCCTTCCTGCCCTCCAAAGAGTACGTGTGCATGTCTCTGGCATCCCGGTGCGACATCCGTATTCCGGAGATCAGGCTGGAGAAGGTCGAAGGCACTTACGTCTTCATGATTCGGCGCTTTGACCGGGACGGCGACCCTCGCAAGCCATCCCGCAAGATGTTCGCATCGGCCAAGACAGCGCTGCGCCTGCCTCCCGAGGCTGTCAAGGGACACACCAAGCGCAGCTACCTGCATCTGGCCGATGTCCTCAAGCGCTGGAACATGAGCGCGGGCACCGCGCACGCCGACGTCAAAGAGCTCTGGAAGCGCATGTGCTTCAACGCCTTGGTGGGCAACTCCGACGACCACCCGCTGAACCACGGCCTCCTCGTGGAGGATGGCTCCTGGAGGCTCTCCCCGGCCTACGACATCACGCCCCTGTCACGATTCGCAGGCGTCTTGAGCCTGTCCACCAGCATCGACGGCTCCACCGAATGCAGCCCAGGCAGACTTCTCGCTGCAGCACCCTGGTTTGGGGTTGACGCCGACGAGAGTGTCGCGTGGCTGCAGCGAGCGGCCAACCTGGTGGCGAACCAGTGGGAGGATCTGCTCATTGAACACGGCCTGCCCGGTAAGGAAATCGATGCTGTCCGACCCGCATTTGCCATCAGCACCGCGATCGCGCAGGGAAAGCACAATCTTGCAGAAGAGGCCTCTCAAGCAGCGCGCCCTACCTCCAGGCGCCGCTCCAGCATCATCCGCAAGCCATCTGGGTCCTTCTCGACCAAGTTGATTCCAGGTGATCACAAGGCCCAGCAATGACCAGGGGTCCGGCAGAAGGCCTGGCGGTCGAATGCTTCGGGCAGCCTGCCTCAGACACTGATGCGCGAGAGCAGGTTTTCCCGTTCGCTCGCCACACGTGAGTCGCCCTGCAGGATCACCTGGCCGCGCTCGATCAGGTAGTGCCGCGTGGTGAGCCGGATGGCGCGGTGCACGTTCTGTTCCACCAGCACGATGGGCGTGCCCTCGCGGGAGAGCTCACTGATCAGCTCGAACAGCTCGTCCACGATGATGGGCGCCAGGCCTTCGGTGGGCTCGTCGATCAGCAGCAGCCGGGGCGAACCGGCCAGCACACGGGCAATGGCCAGCATCTGCTGCTCGCCGCCCGAGAGCGTGGTGCCCATCTGGCGGCGGCGTTCGGCCAGGCGCGGAAAACGCTGGTAGATCTCGTCCATGCGCCGCCGGGATTCGGCCCGCGCCCGCGAGGGGCACTGCATCTGTCCGAGCCAGAGGTTTTCCTCCACGGTCAGACCGGGGAAGATGCGGCGGTCTTCCGGCACCAGGCCGACGCCGCGCCGGCAGATGCGGTCGGAGTCCAGGCCGTCCAGACGTTCGCCGTCGAAGAGCACCTGCCCGGTGGAGGGTTTCACCCAGCCGGCGATGGTCTTGATCACGGTGGTCTTGCCCACGCCGTTGCGGCCGAACAGGCCGATCACCTCGCCCTTGCCGACCCGCAGGTCGATGCCCTGCAGCACATGGCTCAGGCCGTAATGGGCATGCACACCCTTGAGTTCGAGCATCAGGTCTTCTCCCCGAAATACGCGGTCTGGACGGCGGCATTGGCACGCACCTCGGCCGGACGGCCTTCGGCCAGCTTCTGGCCCTGGTGCATCACCACCACATGGTCGGACAGGTTCATCACCAGCTCGACGTCGTGTTCGACCAGCAGGATGGTCAGCCCGTGGTCGCGCGAGAGGCGCCGGATCAGCGCTTCGGTCTCGTGCGTGTCGCTGTGGCTCATGCCCTGGGTCGGTTCGTCCAGCAGCAGCATGCGCGGCCTTGAGGCCAGCGACACCGCGATCTCCAGCCTGCGCTGCTCGCCGTGGGACAGGTAGCCGGCCAGATCGTCGGCCTTGCCACCCAGGTCGAACTGCTCCAGCAGCTCGTCCACCCGACGCCGTGCGGTGGCGCTGTGCTGCACCGGCCGCAGCAGGCCGCGCCCCTGTTCCAGGAACTGGGCTGCCAGACGCAGGTTCTCGCGTACGCTCAGGTCTAAGAACAGGTTGGTGATCTGGAACGAGCGCGACAGTCCGCTGGCCAGCAGCCGGTGCGGCGGCTGCGCAGTGACATCCTGATCATCGAAGCGGACCGAACCGGCCGTGGGCCGGATGGCACCGCTGATGAGGTTGAACAGGCTGCTTTTGCCCGCCCCGTTGGGCCCGATGACCGCGGTGATCGCGCCCTGCCGGGCTTCGAAGCTGACATCGTTGACCGCCTTGAGCGCACCGAACTGCACGCTCAGGCCTTGCACCGACAGAATGGGGTTCATGCCTTTTCTCCTGCGTTGTCACGGCGCCGGTCCAGCCAGCGCTGCAGCACCGGGGTGGCATAGCCGATCAGGCCGCGCGGCATGAGGATCACCACCACCACGAACAGCACGCCGATGACGATGTGATGGTGTGCGGTGAATGAACCCACCACCGAGCGCAGGCCGGTCAGGATCGCCGAGCCATATAGCGGCCCGATCAGCGTGCCGGTGCCGCCCACGATGACGTTGATGACTGCATTGCCCGACACCTGGAAGAACATCAGCTCCGGCGACACGAAGCCGCGCAGCATGGGGTAAAGCGCACCGCTGACCCCGGCGATGCAGGCCGCCGCCACGAAGGCCCCCAGCTTGTAGCGCCAGGCGTCCACACCCAGGAACGAGACCCGGTGTTCATTGATGCGGATGGCATCGAGCTGGCGGCCCATGGGCGTGTCCATGAGGTAGCGCAGTGCGAGGTAGAAGGCACCGATCAGGCCGAGCACCAGCAGGAAGAACAGCTGCGGCGTGCCCGATGTCAGCCCCGGCGCGATGGTGGCCGCCGGCACGCCGATGATGCCGTCGGACGCACCGAGTTCGCGGGTGTTGTAGATCAGCTTGGAGACCACCTGCGCCAGGCCGAAGCTGATCAGCGCGAAGTACACCCCCTTGGACCGGATGGCGATCAGTCCGCCGACCAGACCCGCCAGGGCACTGAACACCAGCGCCACGCCCAGCGCCAGCCAGAGAGAATCGGTCCAGTGCTTGAGCACCAGCGCCGACACATAGGCACCCAGCCCGAAGAACAGCGCCTGGCCCAGCGGCAGCAGCCCGACCCGGCCGAGCAGCAGGTCGACCGAAAGGGCCAGCCCCCCGAAGATCAGGGCTTCGGTGGCCAGCCGCAGGTAGAACACATCGCCCAGGGCGACGGCTACCGTGCCGAACAGCAGTGCGCCGGCAAAGAAGACGACGGCCAGCCAAGAGGCAGCCGACAGGCGCCAGGCCGCCGCCGGGGTGGGGGCGTGGGCCGTGGCCGAGACAGCAGAAGGGATGGGGCTGCTCATGTCAGGCACTCCCCAGCTTGCCGAACAGGCCCTGCGGGCGCCACATCAGCACCAGCACCATGATGCCGAACAGCAGCGGATCGCTCCACACCGGCGAGATGTACAGGCTGGAGATGGACTGCACCTGGGTGAGCAGCAGGCCGGCCAGCACCGCGCCCTTGATGGAGCCCATGCCGCCGATGATGACCACGCTGAAGGCGATCAGCACGAAGTCGCGGCCCATGGTGGGAAACACCGAATAGATCGGCGCCAGCAGCACGCCGGCGATGCCGGCCAGGGCGACGCCGAAGGCGAAGGTGGCGGCATAGACCCGCTGCACCGGCACCCCCAGCGAAGCGCTCATGTGCCGGTCGTAGGCGGCGGCTCGCACCACCGCCCCGAGCGAAGTGCGGAACACCAGCAGCCACACCGCAGTGATCAGGGCGGCGCCCAGCAGCATGACGAACAGCCGGTAGTTGGGGAAGAACAGACCCACCACCTCGGTGGCACCGCTGATCGGGGCTTCCACCCGCAGCGGGTTGGCGCCGAAGACGATCTTCAGTGCGTCTTCCAGCACCACCGCCACTCCGAAGGTCAGCAGCAGGGTCAGCGTGTGGCGGTCCTTGCTGTGGAACACCCGCTGGATCAGGCCGCGTTCGGTTGCGTAACCGAGCACGGCCATGAGCAGCGGCGTGAGCACCAGGGCCCACCAGAACGACAGCCCCAGGCCGAGCAGGGCCACCGCCAGGTAGGCGCCGATGGCATAGAACTCGCCGTGCGCCATGTTGATGACGTCGAGCAGGCCGAAGATGATGGTCAGCCCCAGTGCCATCAGCACCACGGCCACGCCGATGGACAGGCCGTTGATCATCTGGGGCGCCAGGACGAACTGCAACCAGTCCAGAGCGTGGTTCATGGTGTGGCTCGCAGCTTGTTTGTCAGAAGCGGGTGCAGACGTCCGGGCCGATGGCGGCATCGGCCTTGACCTGGCCCACCACTTCGAACTGCCCGCCGTTCACGCGCATGGCATACATGTCCTGCATGGCCTGGTGGTCGCCGGCGCGCATGGTCTTTGTTCCCTGAGGCGTGGACCACTGCAGACCGCGCATGGCGGTGCGCACCTTGTCGGTGTCGGTGCTGCCGGCCTTCTCGACCGCCGCCTTGTAGAAGAACAGCACGCCGTAGCTGTCGGCGCCGTAGAGGTCGGGCCTGGCCTTGTTGGCGGCCTCGAAGTCGGCCACGAACTTGCGGTTCGCCGGCGAATCGATGCTGGTGGCATAACCCACGCCGGTGACGAAGCCGTCGGCCGCCTTGCCGATGGCCGGCAGGTTCTGCGAGGTCACAGTGCCCGAGGCACCCACCACCTGCACATTGCGGCTGATGCCGAACTCGGCCATCTGCGAGAACAGGCGCACCGTGTCGTTGCCGGCCACCGAGGTGTAGATCACGGCCGGGCGCGAGGAGCGCATCTGGCCGAAGAAGGGCGAATAGTCCTTGTTGTCCAGCGGCGCGAACACCTCGCCCACCGACTTGGCGCCCTTGGCTTCTGCCGCCTGCTTGAAGGCAGCCACCGTGCTGCGGCCCATCTCGTAGTCGGGGCCCAGGTAGAACACGTTGGCATTCGGTCGGGTGGCGGCCATCCAGTCGGCCAGGGCGGCGGACTGCATGCCGGCGCGGGCATTGACACGGAACACATTGGGCGAGCACTTGTCGCCGGTGATCGAGTCGGCGAACGACACGGTGGTGGCAATCAGCCGGTTGTTGCGTTCGGCCAGCTGGCCCACCGCCAGGGTGGATCCGCTGTTGACGGTGCCGGTCAGAAAGTCGACCTTGTTCACCTGGAACAGCTTCTCGGCCTTCTGCACCGCCACCGCCGGGTTGGCTTCCTCGTCTTCATAGACAAGTTCCAGCGGCCGGCCGGCCACACCGCCGGCCGCATTGATCTGGCGCGCCGCCAGATCGAGGCCCCACTTCACCTGCTGGCCGATGCCGGCATAGGTGCCCGAGAGCGGCGTGACCACACCGATGCGGATCGGCGTGTTCTGGGCCAGGGCACTGCCGGCGAGGCAGGCCAGGGCGAAGGCGACGGGGGTGGTGCGGAAGGTGTTTTTCATGCTTGTCTCCTGGGTTTGAACGGTTGGCGGGACGGGATCAGGTGCCGTTGAAGCGGGCACGGCGCTTGTCGTGGAAGGCCTCCACGCCTTCGCGGAAATCGTTGGAGCTGCGCAGGCGCGAATAGCAGTGGCCTTCGAGCTCGATGGCAATCGACAGCGGTGAGTCTTCGGTGTCGTTGAGCAGCTTCTTGGCAGTGCGCTGGGCCAGCGGCGAGAACCCGCGCAGCTCTTCGACCAGCGCGTCGGTGGCCGCCTCGAGTTCGTGGTCGGGCACGCATTCGGTGGCCACGCCCCAGTCATGGGCCTGGGCACCGCTGATGCGGCGGCTGCGCATCACGATGTCCTTGGTGCGGGTGATGCCGACCATCTTCTGCAGCCGGGCCGAGCCGCCCGAGCCGGGAATCTGGCCCAGCTTCTGTTCCGGCAGGGCATACAGCGTGGTCGGCGTGGCCAGTCGGAAGTCGCAGGCCAGGGAGATCTCGAAGCCCACGCCGAAGCAGTAGCCCCGGCCGGCCGCGATCACCGGCTTGCTGCAGCGCGCCGGTGCGGCTACGTTCCAGGCCAGCTTGCTCACGTGTTCTGGCGAGGCTTCCAGAAAGCCGCTGATGTTGCCGCCACTGGAGAAATGCTCGCCTTCGGCGCGCAGCACGATCACGCGCACATCGTCGTTGGCGTCCAGCGCCTCGAAGGTGATGCGCAGCTGCTCGCGCTGCGTCATGGAAATGACGTTGAACGGCGGGCGGTTCAGGATGATGTCGGCGCGCTGGCGGGCCGGGTCGATCTCGACGCGGTAGCCGTCGAGGGTGGCGCTCAGGGTGAGCGCGGGATGCTTGAGGTCGTTGAGCTGCATGGCGTCCTGCGGGGTTGGGGTGGAAGGGAAGGGGCGGGGCAATGGCGGATCAGGCCGGTGGCACCAGGGGCAGGGCCGGGGGCATGGCGTCGAATTCGCCGGCCACCAGCTTTCGGCGCAGCACCTTGCCCACGGGGGATTTGGGGATCTCGCGCACGAACACGTACTGGCGCGGTCGTTTGAAGTTGACAAGGTCGGAAGCGCGGCAGTGGGCGTCCAGGGCATCGGCGGCCACGCCGTCGCGCGGCTTGACGAAGGCCACCACGCGCTGGCCCCAGCGCTCGTCCTTCAGGCCGGCCACGGCCACCTCGTCCACCGAGGGATGCAGGGAGAGCACCGACTCGATGTCGACCGGCGAGATGTTCTCGCCCCCGCTGATGATCATGTCGTCGACCCGGCCGGTGACGAACAGGTCGCCCTCGGCGTCCACATAGCCGGTGTCGCCGGTGAAGTACCAGCCGTCGCGCAGGCTGCGTGCGTTGGCGTCGGGCCGGTTGTGGTAACCCTCGAAGGCCTCGTCGCTGAGCAGATCGGCCACGATCTGGCCTTCCTCCATGGGGGCGGCCACATCGTCCGCGCTGCGGGCATCGAGCCGGATCACCCGCAGTCGGGTGTTCATGCCGGCCCGCCCAGCCGAGCCCGGCTTGCCGACCGCGTTCTGGTTGATGGAGAAGGTGTAGATCTCGCTGCTGCCATAGTGGTTGACGAACAGCTCCGGCCGGAAGGCCTGCTGCAGGCGCAGCAGCAGGGCGTCGTGCATGGGGGCGCCGGCAAAGCCCAGCTTGCGTACCGACTGGATGTCGGTGCGCTTGAAGTCGGGGTGCGCCAGCAGGTCGTGGTAGAGCGTGGGCACCAGGTAGAGGTGGCTTACCCGTTCGGCCTCGATGGCACGCAGGGCGGCCGCCGCCTCGAAGCGCGGCATGCACACGAAGCGGCCGTCCACCAGGGCCATGGTCAGCAGCGATCGCACGCCCATGGTGTGGTAGAGCGGCATCACGCCCAGGGTGCGTTCCCCGTAGCCGTAGCGGTTCTGGGCCACATGGGCCAGCGCGGCCACCCGCTCGGCATGCTGGCGGCGCGGCACGCCCTTGGGTGCGCCCGTGGTGCCGGAGGTGTAGAGCATGAGCGAGAGGTCGTCGGCCCGGGCCATGGGCGTCGGGTCGGCCGGCTGGTCGAAGCTCTGGTCGAAGCGCTGGTCTTCGGTGGTGGTGTGGCCCACGGCGATGCGCGCCACGCCGCTGGCCAGCAGGCTCGCCTTGACCGCGTCCTGCGATGCCTCCTCGTAGACGAGTACGCGGGCACCCGAGTCGCGCAGCGCATGGTCCAGTTCCTCGGGCTTGGCCCGCCAGTTCAGCGGCGTCATGACCAGTCCGGCGAACTGGCAGGCCCAGTGCAGGGTGGCGGCTTCGTGCCGGTTCTGCAGCACGCTCAGCACGGTGTCGCCGCGGTGCAGGCCCAGCTGCGCCAGGCCCTGCTGCACGCCGCCGATGGCGCGCGCCCATTCGGCCCAGGTCAGGCGCAAGGCGCCGTCCACCAGAGCGGTCGAGGTGGCAGCGCGGTCCACGCTCTGCAGGAAGGTGCGTCCGAGATCAAGCATGGGCCACCTCCATCACGGCCTGCACGATGGGCGTGTAGCCGGTGCAGCGGCACAGGTGACCGCTGAGCATGTCGCGCACCTCGGCCTCGTTCGGCCGGTGGCCGGTGGCCTGCTGGCGTTGCAGCCAGTCGGCGCTGGACATGAGGATGCCGGCGGTGCAGAAGCCGCACTGCAGTGCATGGTGGCGCTTGAAGGCCGCCTTGAGCGCATCGAGCGTCGCGTCCATGCCCTGGGGCTGCTCCACCGTGTCGACGCAGCGGCCGTCGACCTGTAGCGCCAGGGTCAGGCAGGCGCGCTGCGCTACGCGATCGACGCGCACGGTGCAGGCACCACAGACGCCGTGCTCGCAGCCCACATGGGTGCCGGTGGCTCCGAGCTCATGCCGCAGGAAATCGCTGAGCAGCAGGCGGGGCCGGGCCTGGCCGGTTCGGCTGCAGCCGTTCAGGGTCAGGGCGACGGTGTGCAGGGCATCACGTTCGCGTACCGGTTGATTCATCAGGATCTCCGGGTGGTGGAATGGGCCTGCCGCGCCAGATGGCGCAGCAGGTGGCGGCGGGTGGCAGCGCTGGTGTGGGGGTCGTCCCGCACGTCCAGCGACCAGGCCAGTTCGTTGATGGCGTCCTCCAGCGACGGTCCGTCCAGCGTCGGCAGGTCGATGGCCTGTGGCCGGTCGCTCAGGCCGCCCACCGCCAGGCGCAGGCCGCCCGGGCTGGCTATGGCGGCCACGGCGCACAACGCAAAGTCCCCATGACGGCGGGCGTGTTCGGCAAAGCCGAAGCGCTGGTCGGGCGAGGGGCGCGGAAAGCTCACCGCCTCGATCAGCTCGTCGGCCCGGCGCGCGGTACTCAGCAGACCGGTGAAGAAATCGTTGGCCAGCACGTCGCGTCGCCCCCGCGCGCTGCGCAGGTGCACCGTGCCGCGCAAGGCCACCAGGCAGAGCGGCAGTTCGGCCGACGGGTCGGCATGGGCGATGGAGCCGCACACCGTGCCCCGATTGCGGATCGGGAAGTGCGAGATGTGCGGAAACGCCAGTGCCAGCAGTGGGGGCACGTCGGGGTGCGCTTGCAGCTGGGCCTGGGTGACGGCCGCGCCCACGCGCACCGATCCGTTGGTCACGGTGATGGTGGAGAGTTCGGCGCTGCGCGAGATGTCGATCAGCAGCCCCGGCTGGGCCAGCCGCATGTTGAGCACCGCCATCAGCGACTGCCCGCCGGCCAGGATGCGTGCACCCTCGCCGTGCTGTTGCAGCAATTCGGCCGCAGCCTGGGCGCTCTCGGCCCGCACATAGTCGAAGGCGGCCGGCTTCATGCGCGCACCCCCAGGCGTTGCAGTAGCCGCTGCCACCAGGTCGCCGGCAGCGCGCTGCCCCCGGCGGCCTGCCGGCCCAGCGATTCGAACAGCTGGGCCACGATGACCCGTGCCGCACCTTCGAGCATGCGGCTGCCCACCATGGCCACCTTGCCGCCCACCTGGGCGCGGTAGTCGTAGTGCAGGCGGGTGCCGGTGGCAGTGGCTTCCAGCCGCACCGCGCCGTCGCCCGCGCCGGTGCCCAGGCTGGAGCTGCCCACGCCGGCCAGCCGCAGGCTGCGCGGGGCGTCGATGTCGGACAGGCCGATGCGGGCCTCGTAGCGCGCCTTGATCAGGCCCACGCCCACGGTCACGTCGGCCCGGTATCGGTTCGGTCCGTCGGCTTGCAGCCCATGGCAGCCGGGAATCACCCGGGCCAGCGCGGCCGGGTCCAGCAGCACCTCGAACACCCGCTCGGGTGGCGCGGCAATGTCCACCGTGCCTTGTGCGGCCAGCGACAGTCCGTCGCCCGTCGAGGCGGCAGCCGGTGCGTGGGCCACCGGGTTGCGGGGCGCCGGGTCCGGCGTCTGCAGGTGGGCCAGCACCCGGTCGGGCGTGAGCGGCAGGCGGATGTCGTGCACATCGCAGAGGGGCCGCAGCGCATCGGCAAATGCATTGGCGATGCACACCGGCGTGCTCATGTTGTTGCCTTCGCCCAGGCCCTTGGCGCCCAGCGGGGTGAAAGGGCTGGGGGTTTCCAGGTGCACGATCACCGGATCCGGGGTTTCACACGGCGTGGGCATCAGGTAGTCGGCCAGCGTGCCGCTCTGGAAGCTGCCGTCCGGGCCATAGCGGAACTCTTCCAGCAGGGCAGCGCCCAGCCCCTGGGCAAAGGCACCGCGGATCTGGCCGTCGGCCAGCGCCGGGTTGAGCAGGCGGCCGGCGTCGTGGGCGGTGATGTAGCGGTCCACCCGCACCGCGCCGGTGGCCGGGTCGATGTCCAGGCCGCACACATCGAACACGAAGCCGTAAGCGGCCGAGGTGTTTACCCGGTCATCCGGGCCAGGCGCCTTCAGGGTCTCGGGCGTCCAGAAGGCCGTCTCGCGCAGGCCGGGCGTCTCACCCTCGGGCAGCAGGGCTGGCGCCCAGTGCGGGCTGGCGGCCAGCCGGGTGAACGGCTGCGACTGTTCGTGGCGCTGGCGGTTGAATACCTGGCCGGATTCGAAGCCGATGTCGGCCGCATCGCACTGCCAGATGGCCGCAGCGATGCGGGCCAGCTTGTCGCGCAGACGCTGCGTGGCCAGGTGCACCGCGCCGGCCACCGCGCCGGCAAACCGGCTGCTGTAGTTGCCGGCGGCCACGCTCCAGGCGTCCTTGGCGGTATCGAACTCCACATTCACCACCACCTGCGAGGGGTGCAGACCCAGCAGGTCGGCCACCACCTGGGCGCAGACCGTCATGTGGCCCTGGCCGGCGGGAGCCGAGGCGATGGTCACGTTCACCCCGCCCAGCAGGTCGATGCCCACCGTGGCGCTGGCAATGGCCCCGTTCTTGGGACCGGCCTTGGCCCGCTGCTCGGCCGTCAGCACGGTGCTGATGTAACCCATGTTGGACACCGACGGCTCGACGATGGCGGCCACCCCGATGCCGTAGAGCCGGCCCGCAGCCCGCGCAGCGCGCTGGCGCTCGGCCAGCCGGAGGTCGAGCGTCCGGGCCATGGCCATGTCGGTCAGGCGCGCGTAGTCCCCCGAATCAAGTACTGCGCCCGCTGCTGCGGTGTAGGGGAAGGCAGTGGCCGGCACATAGTTGCGCTGCCGCAGCACCACCGGGTCGATGGCCAGCTCGACTGCGATGCGGTCCATCAGGCGCTCCAGCGCATAGAACACCTGCGGTCCGCCGAAGCCGCGCACCAGGCCGGTGGGGGTCTTGTTGCAGACCACCACCCGGTTGCGCACCGCCAAGTGCTCGATGGCATAGGCCCCGGTGAGCGCGCCATGCATGCGGTAAAAGGTGGCCGGCTCGGGCGCGCGCAGGTAGGCGCCCACCTCGTCGACCTGGTCGTAGCGCAGCGCCAGCACCCGGCCATCGGGCGTGACGGCGGCTTCGATGGTGGTCATGCGTGCGGTGGCCGAGGTGGCTGCACTCAGGTGCTCCAGCCGGTCTTCCACCCACTTCACCGGCGCGCCGGCCTTGCGGGAGGCCAGGCACATCAGCACCACATAGGGGAACACCGCCTGCTTCACGCCGAAGCTGCCGCCGGAGTCGCGTGGAACCCGGTGGCGCAGCTTGTTACCCGGTACCTTCAGCGCCATGGCCATGACCGCATGCAGCGAGAACGGCCCCATGAAGTTGGAGGTGACGTCGTAGCCTTCTTCACCGGGCAGGTGTTCGGCGATCACCACGCCGCATTCCATCGGCGAGCAGCTGTTGCGCGGATAGTGCACCGTGGTGCGCACGGTACGCACGCCGGGCTGGTCGAACACCGGGTCGGGGGTGCCGTAGAGGAACTGGCGGTCCGACACCACGTTGGTGCCCACGCCCTCGTGCAGCGGCGTGGAGCTGTCCTGCAGTGCATGCTCGATGTCGCGCACCACCGGCAAGGGTTCGTAGTCCACCCGCAGCAGGTCGAGTGCGTCCTCGGCGATGTAGCGGTCTTCGGCCACCACCACGGCCACCGGCTCGCCCACATGGCGCACCCGGTCCACTGCCAGTGCCCAGTGCTGCATGGGCTGCTTGACGCCGACCACAAAGGGCTGGGCCCAGGCCTGCACGTCGGCGCCGGTCAGCACCGCCCGCACGCCTGGCAGCGCCAGCGCGGCTTCGGTCCGGATGGCCAGCAGGCGGGCATGGGGGTGGGGCGAGCGCAGAACCGCAGCATGCAGCGTGCCGGGGCGGGTGCCCAGGTCATCGGCGTAGGCTCCGCGTCCGTTCAGCAGGGCATCGTCTTCCAGCCGCTCCAGGCGCTGGCCGACCCATGCCTGCCGGGCGGCGCCCGCCAGCGAGGGTTCTGAGTGCAATCGTGTCTCCTGTGCCGACTTGGCGGCTGCTGTTCTTGTGCAGCGCCAGTGTCGGCAGGCAGGAGGTGGTGGCGTTAACGCCAGCGTCCGGTCAATGTCCGCCTGGTCTGCGGACTGTCCAAAAAGTCTGGTGACTTTGTGACCGACTTCAGATCAGGTCGGAGCGGGGGCCGCGCGGCGGCTCGAACAGGTTGACCTTGCGGCGGTAGTCGCTGGGCGTGATGCCCAGGTGCGCCCGGAAGAAGCGCGAAAAATGGCTGGGTGCCGAGAAGCCCAGCCCGTGCGAGACGTCGCCCACCGGCTCGCTGGTCTGGGTCAGCCGCTGAACCGCCGCCTCGAAGCGCAGCACGTTGGCATATACCAGCGGTGTGACCCGGGTGTCGCGCTGGAACAGGGTGAAGAAATGCGCCCGCGACAGCCCGGTGGCAGTGGCCAGGCCGTCCACATCGAGTTCGCGCGCCACGTCACGGCGCATCAGCGCAATGGCCTGGCGGATGCGCGGGTCCATGGCCACCGGGGGCTTGGATTTGAGCAGGCTGGCCAAGTCGCGCCAGCCCGAATAACTCTCGACCACTGCAATGATCAGGTTGAACAGCAGGTCTTCCAGCCGGCCGGGCGAGACCTCGTCGTCCCACCACAGCTCCAGCACGAACTCCTCCACCATCTTGCGGGTGGCGGCGTCCAGCCGCACGCAGGGGGCGGGGAAGAAGCGCGGATGGCCCGAAAGCGCCAGCGAACGCTGCAGCTCGGCCAGCCATCCCGGTTCGATGTAGAGCGCCAGGATCAGGGTGCGCGCATCGGGCGGCCCTTCGTGCTCGTAGGCATGGTGCTCCCAGGCGTTGACCAGCACGGCGGTGTCATCGGACAGCGGGGCCCGCTCGCCACGCACCCGGAAGGCGCTGTCAGCGCCCCCGGCCTTGATCAGGATGTGGCAGTGGTGGTGGGCATGCCCCACCAGCGGCGCGTTCATGTCCAGCAAGGCCACCCGACCGAAGCGTCCCTGAAAGATCTTGACGGCTGATGACACGTTGGGCTCCCGGAGCAGAGCGACGGGCTGTCGGCTGGGGTAAGACTGCTCTAGCGCGAGATTATTCCCCCGGCGCCGGCCGGTGCCAATCCGGGTGCGCCCAGGGGTCGCTGAGCCCAGTGGGTGACCGGGCTTCCATCTGCGGCAACGCAGGGTCTGGTCCCAAAGCGGATCGGACAGGGAGTTCGCTGCCGGGTGTGAATCGGTGGCACAGAGCCCGCCACCCGGGCGCAAGCGGACCTCAGCCCTGTGCCTGAGCTCTGGAGCTTGGGTCATGCGCATGCGCGCACTGTCCTGATTCAGAACTGTTGACGCACCTGCATACATGGCACATGACGCGCTGTCTGCCCATTACGTGCTGGACGAGCCCAGGCGTCGGGCCGAGAAGCAACGCAGCGTCAACTCGCCGACTTCGAAAATGCGCAGCGTTCGCTGGTGGCAATCCGCGCATTTGAAGAAAAGCATGCCGGCAACGACCCAGAGGGACTGATCCCCAGGTTGTCAGTCATCAGGTGCGACCTGCTGCTGCGCGACAATGAGACTCGCTATCGACACCTCCGCACAGGGCAACAAGACCGGCGATCCGACCCAATCGGAATCAGCTGAGCCCCCAGTTTGAGAGAACAGCCTTCGTGGCCCGTCCAAGGGGACTGCTGCCGGTACTTCTGAGAGCCGAGAGGAATCGCTTGGCCTCCGCGACACTTCTCGCGATTGGCCAACAAAAAAGCCCTTGCAGCTGACTGCAAGGGCTTGTGTATCGTTGGCGGAGAGAGAGGGATTCGAACCCTCGGTACAGCAAAAACTGTACGCCGGATTTCGAATCCGGTGCATTCGACCACTCTGCCATCTCTCCGCGTGTCGAAGCCCGGGATTCTAGCAGCACCCGCCGGTGCCCATTTTTGCTCGGTTCAACCCGGTTCCCCGGTGCGACAATGCACCGCCCTTACCGCCAGCGTCCATGCTCGTCGATACCCAGCCCGCCACCTACCAGCACATGCCCGCCTCACCCGAAGTGCGTGACCAATGGGTCGACTCGCAGCTGGTCGGGGTCCTGATGGACAACGTCGGGCCGTCGCTGCTGGCGGCCAGCGTGTCGATGCCGGTGCTCATCTATCTCATGGCCGGAGAGGTCAACACGGCGGCCCTGGTGGGCTGGACGCTGCTGATGCTCGGCACCCTGGTCTACCGGTACCGGCTCATCGGTCTGTACCGCCTGCAATACGACCATGTGGACGGCCCGCAGCGCCTCGAATTCGTGCTGCGGTACCGCTGGACCTGGGCTGCCGTGGCGCTGCTCTGGGGCGGGCCGGTGTACCTGAGTTACCTGCAGGCCAGCATCACCACCCAGTTTGTCTGTGCCGTGGTGGTGCTGGGGCAGGGGTTGCTCAACCTGACTGGCTTCAGCGCCTGCCTGCCGGTGTTCCGCAGCTATGCAAACAGCCTCACGTTGTCGGTGCTGCTGGCCGTCATCAGCCTGACCGCCATCCACCTGGACCAGCCCGACGTGCTGCAGAAGGGCCTGCTGTTCGGGGCCTTGATCGTGGTGTTCTGGTTCCTGATCATGGTCGCCGGGGCGCGGCTGCACCAGGTGCACCGCTCCAGCTTCGAGCTGCAGTTCTCCAACCAGGAACTGATCGATTCGCTCACCCTGCAGACCCGTGCCTCGCTGCGCGCGGTGGCCACCAAGAACCGGTTTCTGGCGTCGGCCGCTCACGATCTGCGCCAGCCGGTGCATGCGCTCAGCCTGTACGCCGACTGGCTCGCCACCGAGCCCGAGATGGCCCGCGAAATCGCGCCGCGCATCCTGCAGTCCACCCGCGCCATCAACGAGCTGTTCGATTCGCTGTTCGACCTCACCCGCATCGACGCCGGCAACTACAAGGTGCATCTGCAGCATGTCGATGTGGAGAAGCTCTTTGCCGACCTGCAGCTCCAGTTCGAGCCGGTGGCCCAGGGCAAGGGGCTGCGGCTGCGGACCTACACCCGGCCCACCGTGCTGTGGTCCGACCCGGTGGTGCTGCGCCGCATCCTGGGCAACCTGCTGTCCAACGCGCTGCGCCACACCCATTCGGGTGGCGTGCTGCTGGGGCTGCGGCACCGCGACGACATGCTGGTGTTCGAGGTCTGGGACACCGGTGTGGGCATTGCGCGCGAGCACCAGCAGGCCATCTTTCAGGAGTTCTTCCGGGTGTCACAGCACCAGGGCACCGAGGACAGCCTGGGCCTGGGCCTGACCATCGTCTCCAAGCTGACCTCGCTCATGGGGTACCAGCTTTCGCTGAACTCGGAGGCGAACCGGGGCAGCGTGTTCCGGGTGTTGCTGCCGGCATTCACCCAGCAGGAGATCGGCACCGGCACGACCGTGGTGGACGGCCAGGCCGGAAATGAAAACAGCGGGCACTGAGCCCGCTGCATCGCACCCCGCCGTGGCGGGTTCTCAGGAGTCGAGCAGGCCGGCGGTGCGGGCCAGGTGGCTGGCCTGGGAACGGCTCTTCACATTCAGGCGACGGAACAGGCGCCACAGGTGCACCTTGACCGTGTGTTCGCTGATGCTCAGCTGTTCGGCAATGTCGCGGTTGGACAGGCCCCGGTCCAGCATGACCAGCAGCTGACGCTGGCGCTTGGAGAGCTTGTCGGGGATGGTGGGCGCGTTTTCGTCTTCGCCACTTTCATCGGCCAGGAATTCCCGCAGGACCTTGGCAATCTGGGCTGCGCCGGCCGACTTCTCGACATAGGCGTCGGCGCCGGCTTCACGGGCCAGGTCTTCGTAGTCGGAAGAGGGGGATGCCGACAGCACGATCAGGGAGGTGTCGGGGAGCATCTGGCGGACTTCGCGCACGCCGGACACGCCGTTGGTGTCGGGCAGTTTCAGGTCAAGACACACCAGTTCCGGCTCGCCATGTTCGGCAATGGCCTTGCTGACCGAGGCCAGCCGCTCCAGCTCCACCACCTGGGTGGCCGAACCACGCAACCGGCGCAACAGCATCACGACGGCTTCGCGCATCAGGGGGTGGTCGTCGATAACAAAAATGCTCATGGCGGATGGGGGTCGGTCAATTTTTCAGGGGACAGGATAGCGATATTGTGGTGGTTTTACGACCGGCTGAAGGCCATAAATGCCCCGGGAGTGGTCCCTATTTATGACAAACGCGGGCCCAAGTGTCCGGTATTGCCGATTTGTAGCCACTTTTAAGGACATTCACCCGGCACTCGGGGCCAGCGCGGCAAGTGCCGCCGCCAGGGCCTCTGGGTCGGCCGCCGGCTCCAGCCGGTCGTGCAGCGCAGCCACGGCCGACAGGCCTTCCTGCTGGATGCGGGCCATGGCCTGTGCCGCTTCGCGCGGGGCCTCGAAGCCCAGGCTCTGCAGCAGCACCGTGCCCCGGGCGTCGGTCAGCTTGAAGTGGAAGCGGCCATCGGCCTCGCGGTACTGCTTGAACACCGGGCCGGCGGCTTTCTGGCCTTTGCCGCGCCGGGTTTCCACAGCCTGATCCAGCGGCCGCAGCCCCACCGCCTGGCGCAGGCGCCCGGTGAACGGGGTGGCGGTGGCGCGGGCCTTGGCGGCACCGGCCTTCAACACCGTCTCGATCCGGCCCGGGTCCTTCATGAGTTCGTCGTAGACCAGCCGCATCGGTGCAATCTCGCGGTCGAGCCGCTCGAACAGCCGTTCCTTGGCCTCGCCCCAGGCGATGCCCTCGGCATAGGCGCGTGCCAGATCGGCGGTCTCGGCCTCGGTGGCGAAGGCCTGGTAGAGCTGGAACAGGGCCGAGCCGTCGGTGGACTTGGGCTCGCCCGGCAGGCGCGAGTCGGTCACTATGCCCATGATCAGCTTGCGCAACTGTTCGCGCGGCACGAACAGCGGGATGGTGTTGTCGTAGCTCTTGCTCATCTTGCGGCCGTCCAGCCCGGGCAGGGTGGCCACATGCGCCTCGATGGCGGCTTCGGGCAGGGTGAAGTGGTCGCCGTAGAGGTGGTTGAAGCTGGAGGCGATGTCGCGCGCCATCTCTATGTGCTGCACCTGGTCGCGGCCCACCGGCACCTGGTGGGCGTTGAACATCAGGATGTCGGCGGCCATCAGCACCGGGTACATGAACAGGCCGGCGGTCACGCCGTCGTCGGGCTCGGTGCCGGCGGCGGTGTTCTTGTCGACCGATGCCTTGTAGGCGTGCGCCCGGTTGAGCATGCCCTTGCCGGTGACGCAGGTCAGCAGCCAGCACAGCTCGGGGATCTCGGGGATGTCGGACTGGCGGTAGAACGTGACCTTCTCCGGGTCCAGCCCGCAGGCCAGCCAGGTGGCGGCAATCTCCAGCGTGGAGCGTTGCACCCGCGCCGGGTCACCGGTCTTGATGAGGGCGTGGTAGTCGGCCAGGAAGTAGAAGCTCTCCACCTCGGCCAGGCGGCTGGCCCGCACCGTGGGGCGGATGGCGCCCACATAGTTGCCCAGGTGGGGGGTGCCGGAGGTGGTGATGCCGGTGAGGACGCGCACAGGTTGCATGGCAGGGGTAGGCGAAAGGGCGGTCAGGAGAGGAGCAGGCGCAGCGGGGTGAGCAGCAGTTCGATGCCGCCCAGGGTGAGGTCCATCAGCGGTCGCAGCCAGTAGGTGCCGACCAGGCCCGATACCACCAGTGCCAGCACGATGAAGAAGCCGTAGGGCTCGACCCGCGACACCAGCTCGGCCTGCTTCCAGGGCAGCAGGCCCACCAGGATGCGGCCACCGTCCAGCGGCGGCAGCGGGAACAGGTTGAAGGCGAACATGACCAGATTGACCGTCACGCCGGCGCGGCACATCTGCAGCCAGAAGCGTTCGTCGATGCCCGCCGCCAGCAGCGCATACAGCAGCACCAGCCAGCCGATGGCCTGCACCAGGTTGGCGCCGGGGCCGGCCAGGGCGACCCAGATCATGTCGCGCTTGGGGTTGCGCAGCCGCCCGAAGTTGACCGGCACCGGTTTGGCATAGCCGAACAGGAAGGCCCCTGCGGTGGCGAAGTACAGCAGCAGCGGCATGGCGATGGTGCCCACCGGGTCGATGTGCTTCACCGGGTTGACCGTGATGCGGCCCAGCAGGTAGGCGGTGGGGTCGCCGAAATGGCGCGCCGCGTAGCCGTGGGCGGCTTCGTGCAGCGTGATGGCGAACAGCACCGGTATCGCGTAGAGCGTGACCGTCTGGATGATGAGGGCGAGGTCCATCGGCGGATTGTCCCAGAGCGGGGTGTTCAGAGCCCGAGGCGGGCCAGTTCGCCCTGGCCCTGGCGCAGCACCTCGGGGTCGCCGCCGGTGCCCATGGGGGTGAGGTCGATCACGGTGGTGGGCTCCAGGGCGCAGGCACCGGCGTCGATCACGCCGGCCAGCTCGTGCTGCAGCCGGTCGCGGATGTCCTCGGGGTCGTTCAGCGGGCCATCGTCGCCGGGCAGGATGAGGGTGGTGGCCAGCAGGGGCGTGCCATGCAGTTCCAGCAGGGCCCGCAGCGCGGCGTGGTCGGGCACCCGCAGGCCGATGGTCTTGCGCGAGGGGTGGCTGACCCGGCGCGGCACTTCCTTGCTGGCCTCCAGGATGAAGGTGTACGCCCCCGGTGTGGCCACCTTGAGCAGCCGGTACTGCCGGTTGTCGACCCTGGCATAACTGGCCAGCTCGCTCAGGTCGCGGCACAGCAGGGTGAGGTGGTGCCGGTCGTCCACCTGGCGGATGCGGCGCAGCCGGTCGGCCGCGGCCTTGTCGTCCAGGTGGCAGACCAGGGCGTAGCTGGAGTCGGTGGGCACGGCGAGCACGCCGCCGCCCTGCAGCAGCTGTACCGCCTGCTTCAGGAGCCGGGGCTGGGGGTTGTCGGGGTGAACGCTGAAGAACTGGGACACGGCTTGGCCTCAGGGTTCGGGCGGTTCCATCGGCTGCCGGCTGCGCGAGGCCAGCACGCTGGCGGTGGCGCCACACAGCACGATCAGCCCGATGCCGGCCAGCTCCAGGGTGCCCGGCACATGGCCGAACACAGCCCAGCCGCACAGCATGGCAAAACCGATCTGGGCATACAGGAAGGGCGTGAGTGTGGCCGCCGGCGTGCGCGCAAAGGCCAGGATCAGCAGGAAGTGGCCGATGCTGCCCATCAGCCCGATCAGGCACAGCAGCCAGAAGGTGCGCGCATCCGGAATGGCCTGCCACACCAGCGGCAGGATGGCGGTGGACAACGCCGCCCCCACCCAGCCGGTGTAGAAGTGCATGGTCATGGGGTCTTCGGTGCGGGCCATGCGGCTGGTCAGGATCTGGAAGGCGGTATAGAGCAGCACCATCACCAGCGGCAGCAGGCTGGCCCAGCCGACCACGTCGCCGCCGGGCTGCACCACCATCAGCGCGCCGGCAAAGCCGCCGGCCACCAGCAACCAGCGCATCGGGGTCACCCGCTCGTGCAGGAACAGCGCCGCCAGCAAGGTGACCACCAGCGGCGAGATCATGACGATGGCGGTGAATTCCCCCACCGGCATGTACTGCACGCTCAGGAACGAGAGCACGCTGACCAGCAAAAGCAGGCAGCCGCGCAACAGCTGGAAGCGGGGGTGCGCGGTGCGCAGCAGGCTGCGCCCGCGCAGCGGCAGCACCACCGCCGACACCAGCACCGCCTGGAACACATAGCGGAACCACACCGCCACCAGCACCGGCAAAAAGGCGCCGACGTACTTCACCGTGGTGTCCAGCACCGCGAAGCAGGCGGTCGCCGTGACCAGGAAGGCGATGCCGGTGAGCGCCCGTGCGCCCGATGCCTGCAGCGTGGCCTGCATCAGTGGACGCGCGACGACAGCAGCGACCACACCGGCGTCAGGTGGCCGGGCAGGTCGGGCAGGCGGCCCAGGTCGGTGTGGCTTTCGTCGGGGCTGTGGAAGTCGCTGCCGCGCGAGGCGGCCAGACCGAACTCGGCGCAGAAGCCGGTGTACTTCACCACGTCGGAGGCGTTGTGGGCACCGGTCACCACCTCCACCGCCTGACCCCCGTGGCCCTTGAATTCGGTGAACAGCGCGAATTCCTGCGTCGGCGTGAAGGCGTAACGGCCCGGGTGGGCAATGACGGCCACGCCACCGGCACCGGTGATCCAGCGCACCGCATCGCCCAGCCGCGCCCAGCGGTGCGGCACGAAGCCCGGCTTGCCTTCGGTGAGGTACTTGCGGAACACCTCGGGGATGTCCTTGCAGACACCGGTGTCCACCAGGTGGCGGGCGAAGTGCGAACGCGAGATCAGGTCCGGGTTGCCGACATAGCGCAGCGCGCCCTCGAAGGCGCCCTTGATGCCGACGCGCGCCAGGTCATCGGCCATTTCCCGGGCCCGCTGTTCGCGGCCGCCCCGGGTGGCACGCAGGCCGGCCACCAGTTCGGGGTGGTCCGGGTCCATGCCCAGGCCCACGATGTGTACCGTGATGTCCAGGAAGGTGACCGAAATCTCGGCGCCGGTGAGGTAGGGCAGTCCGACCGCGCGGGCCGCCGCCAGGGCCCTGGCCTGGCCGCCCATTTCGTCGTGGTCGGTCAGTGCCCACAGCTCGACGCCGTTGGCTTTGGCGCGTTCGGCCAGGGCCTCGGGTGTGAGGGTTCCGTCGGACACGACGGAGTGGCAATGCAGGTCGGCGTTGGTCAGGATGTCCACCGCCGCATTGTAGGCGGCATGCTGTCACCCCCGGGGGTGTCAGCCGGTGTTGCGCAGACCCGCCGCAATGCCGTTGATGGCGATATGGATGCCGCGCTTGACCTTGTCGTCCCGGTCGGTGGGCCGGGCGTTGGTCCGCCAGCGCCGGATCAGCTCGACCTGCAGGTGGTGCAGCGGGTCGATGTAGGGGAAGCGGTGGCGGATCGAGCGCTGCAGCGCCGCGTTGCCGGCCAGCCGGTCGGCCTCGCCGGTGAGGAGCGTCAGCGCCTCGGCGGTGCGGTGCCATTCGGCCTCGATGGCGCCGAACACCTGGCGGCGCAGGCGCTTGTCTTCCACCAGTTCGGCGTACAGCGAGGCCAGGGCCAGGTCGCTCTTGGCCAGCACCATGTCCATGTTGGAGAGCAGGGTGGCAAAGAAGGGCCATTGCCGCACCATCTGGCGCAGCAGCTTGAGCCGGGCGTCCCGGCCTGCCGGTCCGTCCTGATCGAGGAACTGCTGCACCGCCGAACCGAAGCCGTACCAGCCCGGCAGGGTCAGCCGGCACTGGCCCCAGCTGAAGCCCCAGGGAATGGCGCGCAGGTCTTCGATGCGCTGGTTGGCCTTGCGCGAGGCCGGACGCGAGCCGATGTTGAGCTCGGCGATCTCGCGGATCGGCGTGGCCGAAAAGAAGTACTCGGCGAAGCGCGGCGTGTCGTACACCAGGGCGCGGTAGGCCGCCATGCTGGCTTGCGACAGCGCATCGGCGGCATCGAGGAAGCGCTTCGGTGCCGGCCGGGCGGTCGGCAGCAGCGTGGCCTCCAGGGTGGCGGCCACCAGCGTCTCCAGGTTGCGCCGGCCGATGTCGGGGTTGGCGTACTTGGAGCCGATCACCTCGCCCTGTTCCGTCAGGCGGATCTGTCCGCGCACCGTGCCCGGCGGCTGCGCCAGGATGGCCTGGTAGCTCGGGCCGCCGCCCCGGCCGACGGTGCCGCCCCGGCCATGGAACATGCGCAGGCGGATCGGGCCGCCGTCGAACAGCTTCACCAGCGCCATCTCGGCGCGGTACAGCTCCCAGTTGCTGGTGAAGATGCCGCCGTCCTTGTTGCTGTCCGAGTAGCCCAGCATCACGTCCTGTTCGTGGTAACCGGCGCTGCGGCCCCGCTGCACCATGGCGCGGATGCCCGGCAGCTCGTAGTAGGCCTGCATGATCGGCGCGGCCTGGCGCAGGTCTTCGACGGTCTCGAACAGCGGCACCACGATCAGGTCGGCGCGGGCGTCTTCCTGCAGCACGCCGTGCAGCAGGCCGCATTCCTTCTGCAGCACCAGCACCTCCAGCAGGTCGCTCACGGTTTCGGTGTGGCTGATGATGGCGTGGCGGATGGCGTGTGGCCCGAAGCGATGCCGGCCGCTGCGCGCGGTCTCGAAGATGGCGAGTTCTCCCCGGGCATGGTCGCTGTAGGCGGCGCCCGGCACCCGCAGCGGGCGGGCGTCCTGCAGCACGCGCAGCAGCACGGCCTGCCGGCCGGCTTCGTCCAGCGCGCTGTAGTCGGACTCGATGCGGGCGTGGGCCAGCAGTTCGGCCACCACGCGCTCGTGCTGGTCGGAGCTCTGGCGCAGGTCCAGCGTGGCGAGGTGGAAACCGAACACCTCCACCGAGCGGATCAGGGGCCGCAGCCGGGCCTCTGCCAGCGCCTCGCCGTGGTGAGCCAGAAGCGAGGCCTCTAAGGTCCGCAGGTCGGCCAGGAATTCGTCGGCCGATGCGTAGGCATCCTGCGGGGCCACCGCGTGGCGCGCGGCCTCGGTGCCGGTCAATGCGAGCAGGGTGGCGGCCAGACGGGCATACACGCCGGTCAGCGCGCGGCGGTACGGTTCGTCCTGGCGGTGGGCATTGGTGTCGGGCGAGCGCTCGGCCAGCGCCTGCATGGCCGGCGTCACGCCCGAGAGCATGGCCGAGACCGACAGCTCGCCACCCAGCAGGTGCACCTGCGTCAGGTGGTGGCGCAGCACCATCTCGCCCTGGCTGCGCAGCGCCAGCTCCAGCGTTTCGGCGGTCACGTTGGGGTTGCCGTCGCGGTCGCCGCCGATCCATTGCCCCATGCGCAGGAAGGGCGCCACCGGATGCCCCAGGTCGTCTTCCAGCTCGCGGTACAGCCGGGGAATCTGCTCCAGGAAGGTGGTCTCGTAGTAGCTCAGCGAGTTCTCGATCTCGTCGGCCACGGTCAGCTTGGTGAAGCGCAGCAGGCGCGTCTGCCACAGCTGGGTGATGCGGGCGCGGATCTGGCGGTCGATGTCGGCCTGCTCGCGCGGCGACGCGGTGTCGCGCTCGGCCAGCAGCCGCGCGATGGCCCGCTCGGCGTCCAGGATGCTCTTGCGCTGCACCTCGGTCGGGTGGGCGGTGAGCACCGGCGACACATGGGCCCGGGCCAGCGCCTCGGCCACCGCATCGGGTGCCACGCCGGCCGCCCGCAGGCGCACCAGCGCCAGACCCAGGCTGCCCTGCTGCAGCTGTCCGGCGCGCTCGTGCACCGCGCGGCGGCGGATGTGGTGCCGGTCCTCCGCCAGGTTGGCCAGGTGGCTGAAGTAGGTGAAGGCCCGTATGACGCTGACCGTCTGGTCGCTGGAGAGGCCCTTGAGCAGCTTCTTCAGCGCCTTGTCGGCCGAGGCATCGTCGTGCCGGCGGAAGGCCACCGAGAGCTGGCGGATCTGCTCGATCAGCGCATAAGCCGGCTCGCCTTCCTGCTCGCGGATCACGTCGCCCAGCATGCGGCCGAGCAGCCGGATGTCGTCGATCAGGGGCTGGTCCTTGGACACAGGCGAGGGCAGGGCGGCGCGGCGCGCGGGCGTTCGGCTCATGGGTCGGGCAGTGGGTGTGCCCGGGGCGCGGGCGCGGGGAGGGACAGGCGGTAGGCCATGCTAGCATCCGATCGACCTTTGCCCGGCGGCTGCCGGGTGCCCAACACGCCCTCGGTCTGCAGGGCGCCAGCTTCCCGTCAGCCATGCCGTCTGCCTCGCCCGCCGCCCCCCTGGCCATCACCATCGCCACCCGCGAAAGCCGTCTGGCTCTCTGGCAGGCCGAGCATGTGAAGGCACTGCTCGAAGCGCAGGGCCACCGCGTCACGCTGCTGGGCATGACCACCCTGGGCGACCAGATCCTGGACCGCAGCCTGTCCAAGGTCGGCGGCAAGGGCCTGTTCGTGAAAGAGCTGGAAACCGCGCTGGACGACGGTCGCGCCGACATCGCGGTGCATTCCCTCAAGGACGTGCCCATGGACCTGCCGCCCGGCTTCGAGCTGGCCTGCGTCATGGAGCGTGAAGACCCGCGCGACGCCTGGGTCTCGCCGCACTGCACCGGCCTGGCCGATCTGCCCCGGGACGGGGTGGTGGGCACTTCCAGCCTGCGCCGCGTGGTGCTGCTGCGCGCCGCGCTGGATGCGCTGGGCCGCACCGACGTGCGCATCGAACCCCTGCGCGGCAACCTCGACACCCGCCTGCGCAAGCTCGACGAAGGCCAGTACCACGCCATCGTGCTGGCGGCGGCCGGCCTCAAGCGGCTGGGGCTGGCATCCCGCATCCGCGCCATTTTCGAGACCGGCACCTCGTTGCCGGCGGCCGGTCAGGGCGCGCTGGGCATCGAGATCCGCGCTGGCCGCCCGGAACTGGTGGAGGCCCTGCGCCCGCTGGCCCACATGCCCACCTGGCTGCGGGTGGCTGCCGAACGCACCGTCTCGCGTGCCATGGGCGGCAGCTGCTCCATGCCGCTGGCGGCCTACGCCGACTGGACGGCCGATGGCCAACTTCAGCTTGACGCCGCCTGGGGCGACCCCGAAGGCCACACGCCGCTGGTGCCCGCTGCCGCGCGGGCAGCGGTGTCGAGCCTGGACCAGGCCGAAGCCCTGGGCCACCAGGTCGCACAGGCCCTTCAGAAGGCAGGCGCCCGACCGGTTCCCAAGGAGGCCTGAGGCCATGGACGGCGGCCGCACCGGGCCGGCGGGCGTCGGCCTGGGTCCGGTGCTGGTCACGCGGCCCGAGCCGGAGGCCAGCGCCTGGGTCGAGGTGTTGCGCTCCCAGGGCTTTGCCGCCCGGGCCTGGCCGCTGATCGAGATTGGTGAGCCGCAGGCGCCCGAGCTGCGCCAGGCGCTCGACCGCTGGCGGCGCGACTGGGTGGACTGCGACGCCCTCATGTTCGTCAGCAGTTCGGCGGTGCAGCGCTTCATGGCGTCCCCCGATCTGGCCCGGCCCGCCGCCGACACGCCGATCCGTTTCTGGGCGCCCGGTCCGGGCACCGCACGGGTGCTGGCCCACGCCCTGCAGACCCTCGGGCTGCCCGCCGACCGCATTGACAGCCCGCTGCCGGATGCCGCGCAGTTCGATTCCGAACACCTCTGGCCGGTGGTCCGTGCGCAGGCCGCTCCGGGTCGCCGGGTGCTGGTGGTGCGGGGCCGGACCGTCGGCCAGCCCGAGGTGGCCGAGGGCGGCCTCGCGGGCCACGGTCGCGACTGGCTGATGGCCCGCTGCCGGGAGGCGGGCGCACAGGTCGACCTGGTCGTGGCCTACGAGCGCCGCCCAGCCGTGTTTGATGTCGCTGCCCTGCGGCAGCTGGCGGGCATGAACGCTCCCGGCTCGGTGTGGCTGCTGAGTGCGTCCGAGTCGGTGGCGGCCTTGCCGGGACCTGGCGCCGGCGTCGACTGGTCGGCCGCCTGCGCCGTGGTCACGCATCCGCGCATTGCCGAGGCAGCCCAGGCACTGGGCTTCGGCCGTGTGGTGCAGACCCGACCGGCGCTGCCCGAGGTGTTGCGCGTCCTAGAATCCCTCGGATCACCATGAGCGCCACCGACCCCACCCCCTCTGCCGACAGCCCCACCCGCCCTGACCGGCCTTCGCCGCCCCAGGCCGGCATGGGCCTGCCGGTGCTGGCCCTGGTGCTCGCGGTGGGTGCACTGGCCTTCGCCGGCCTGCAGTGGCAGAAGCTCTCCACCACCCAGGTGGAACTGGCCGAGCGCGCCCGCGAGAGCGCCGAGCAGGTGGCCAAGGCGCAGGCCCTGGCCGCCCGGTCCGACGAGCTGGCCCAGGAACTCCAGGCCCGCCTGACCGTGGCCGAGGTGCGCCTCTCCGAGGTCAGCCTGCAGCGCAGCCAGCTGGAAGAACTGATGCTCTCGCTGTCCCGCTCGCGCGACGACAACCTGGTCCAGGACCTCGACTCCACCGTGCGGCTGGCGGTGCAGCAGGCACAGCTCACCGGCAGCGCCCAGCCGCTGCTGACCGCCCTCAAGTCTGCCGACCAGCGCATTGCGCGGTCCGCGCAGCCCCGCCTGAACCCGGTGCAGCGGGCCATCGCCCGCGACATCGAGCGGCTGCAGTCCGCACCGCTGGCCGACATTCCCACGCTGGCCCTGCAGCTCGACGAGCTCAGCCGTCAGGTCGACAACTGGCCGCTGCTCAACGAGGTCGGGCTGCGCCGCCTGCCATCGGCACCGCCTCTCGCACAGGCGCCAGCGGGTGCCACACCCGCCTCCGTACCTGCACCTGCATCTGCACCCGCCTCGGATGCGACCCCGGACCCGGAAGCCGGCGCCCCGCCGCCGGCCGGCTGGCGCGATGCCGTCGCCGTCTGGTGGGACCGGCTGTGGCGGCAGGTCGGTACCGACGCCCTGGAAAGCGCCCGTGACCTGGTGCGCGTGACCCGCATCGACCACCCCGAAGCCGCGCTGCTCGCGCCCGAACAGTCGTTCTTCCTGCGCGAGAACATCAAGCTGCGCCTGCTCAATGCACGGCTGGCGGTCACCGCCCGCAACATGTCCGCCGCGCAGGTGGACGTGATTGCCATCGAGACCCTGATCGAACGCTACTTCGACGGCGCAGCCGCACCGGTGGCCGGTGCGCGCACCAGCCTGGGCCGCCTGCGCCGCGACCTTGCGGGCAGCCCGATGCCGCGTCCGGACGAAACGCTGGCGGCCCTGGCGGTCGCAGCCGGGGGCCGCTGATGCGCCGCCGTCAGACCGGCGCCATGCGCAGCGTGTTCTGGCTGCTGGGCCTGGCCGCCCTGGCGGTGGCCACGGCGCTGCTGATGGGCGACAACAACGCCGGCGTCACCCTGTTCTGGCCGCCCCTGCGGTTCGACATCTCGTTCAACCTGTTCCTGTTCGGCACCATCGCCCTGTTCCTGCTGGTACACTTGGCGCTGCGGGCGGTCTCGCTGCTGCGCGACCTGCCGGTGCAGGCCCAGCGCTGGCGCCGACTGCAGGCCGAACGCGCGGTGGTGTCGTCGATCCTGGATGCGCTCTCCCACCAGCTGGCGGGCCGTTTCGTGCGGGCCCAGATGGCGGCCCGGCATGCGGTCGAGCTGCTGCAGCAACCGGCCGCCGCCGACTGGCCCCGGCGGGACCAGTGGGTGGTGCTGGCCCACCTGATGGTGGCCGAGAGCGCGCAGTCGCTCCAGAACCGCGACCAGCGTGACCGCTTCCTGCAGGCTGCGCTGCAGCCCGGCTTGCTGCGCAGTACCCCCGAGGCCACCGAAGGCGCCATGCTGCGGGCGGTGCACTGGGCCCTGGAGGACCGCGACCCCGCCGCGGCCCGTGCCCGTTTTGCCGAACTGCCCCAGCGCACCGCACGCCGCATCCAGGCGGTCCGGCTCAAGCTGCGCATGGCCCAGCTCGGGCATGCCACAGCCGACGCGCTGGACGCTGCCCGCCTGCTGGCCAAGCACCGTGCGTTCTCGGCCGACGCCGCGCGCAGCGTCATCCGCAGCCTGCTGCTGGACGCCCTGCGCGAGGCGCACGACCTCACCCAGCTCGACAAGGTGTGGGCAGGGCTCGACACCGCCGAGCGCCAGACGCCCGAACTCGCACTGGCCGCAGCCCGCCGGGCGGAAGCCCTGGCCTCGTCGGCCTCCGACCCATCGGCCCTGCACCAGCGGGTGCGGGAATGGCTGGAGCCCCTGTGGGCCGGCTTCGACCAGCTCAGCGCCACCCAGCAGCACCAGATGGTGCTGGCGATCGAACCCGGTCTGGCCGGGCTTGATGCGCCCGGGCTGGCGGCCCTGGAGCAGCGCCAGCGCCAGCGACCCGGCAATGCCCGGCTGCAGTACCTGGCCGGGCAGGCCTGCATGCACCGCCAGCTCTGGGGCAAGGCCGCGCAACTGCTCGGGCAGGCGCGCCACGGCTTGAGCGACCCGGTGCTGCTGCGCCGCACCTGGCGTTCGCTGGCCCGGCTGGCGGAAGAGCGCGGCGACGAAGCCGCTGCGCAGGCGGCCTGGAAAGCCGCAGCCCAGATCGACTGACTGGCAGCACACCTCACACCGCACGCCACACAGCGCACACCGACCCATGAAAAAAGCCGACCCGAGGGTCGGCTTTTTGCTGCCGGTGCGCGGCTTCAGCGCGCTTCGAAGGGCAGCGTCAGGTCGCGCAGATCCTTGCGGGTCTCGACCAGGATCAGCGGGCCCTCGTCCAGCACCACCGGCGGCTTGGGCTCGCGCAGCACATGGATCGGGCGGGGCTCGGCGGCAATCGCCGCCTGGACCTGTGCCACCTTGGCCGCATCGGAGTTGACCCACTCCAGACCGCTTTCGCGGGCCACGGCATCGAGCTGGTCCAGCGGCAGCTGGAACGGCTGCACCTTGGGCATGCCCTTCGGTGCCACCGGGGCAGCGGCCACCGGTGCCGGCGCTGCACGTCGCTCGGCCACCGGCTCGGCGGCTTCGCGGCGGGGCGCGCGCTCGGTCCGGACCGGCGCGGGCGCCGCTGCCGGTTCGGCCGGTGCCGCTTCGGTCATGGCCGGCGCGGCGGCCGGGGCGGGAGCCGCGACCGGCGCAGCAGGCTGGCTGAAGTAGCTGCGGACCGGTGCTTCGTCGGTGGCTACTTCCGGGGTGCCGGCGCTGTCGTCCGCCACGTTGGCGGTCAGGGCCTCGGCGGCCTGGCCGCCGTTGTCGGCATCGTCGCGGCCACCGCCGTTGCGGCGGTCGCGGCCATAACGGTCACGGCTGCGGCGCTCGCGGGGCTGGCGGCTTTCGCCGGCATCGCCCGACGGCTCGACCGCTTCAGCGCTCGGGTCGCTGCCTTCTGCCGCATTCGGGGCCACTGCGTCGGCGTCCTGGCGGCGGCGTTCGCCACCGCGGCCACCACGGCCACCCCGGCCTTGACGCGGCTGTTCCGCGCCTTCGGTCGCCGGTGCGGCGTCGGTCGGTGCGGCGGTGTCGGCGGCGGTCAGTTGACCGTTCAGGGCTTCGGCAGCCGGTGCATCGCGTCGGCCATCGCGGCGACCGTCGCGGCGGTTCTCGCCCCGGCCGTCACGGCGGCCTTCGCTGCGACCCTCACCACGGGGTTCTCCACGGGCTTCACCGCGGGCCTCGCCACGGTTGCTGTCGCGGCCTTCACCGCGGTTGTTCTCGCGGCCTTCCACCGGGCGCGCTTCGCGGCCCTCGCCCTGGCCGCCACGCTGGCCACCGTTCTGGCGCTGACCGCGTTCGCCGCGCTCGGCGTTGCGTTCACCGTTTCGGTCGCCGTTGCGTTCACCGCCACGACCACGGCCACGGCCGTCGCGACGACCGTCGCGGCCTTCGGCCTTGTCGGCTGCAGGTGTGGCCGGTGCAGGGGCTGCAGGCGTTGCCGCCGGGGCCGGGCTGCTGCTGAACAGCGACTTGAGCCAGCCAAAGAAGCCGGGGCTGGCCGCGACCGGCGCTGCCACCGGCTTTGCCGGGGCCGGGGCCGGGGCCACGGGTGCGGGAGCGGCAGCCACCGGTGCGGCGGCCTGCGGCTTGGGGGCGGCCACCGGGGCCGGGCCATCGGGCAGCACGCCCTTGATGACCGGCTCCTGCTTGTTGGTGCGTTCCTGGCTGCGGCGGGTCACGGCGGCCACGTCCTCGACCTCGTCGGCCAGCTTGTAGCTGGCGTCCAGGTTGTCCAGGCGCGGGTCGTCGTGCTTGATGCGCTCCAGCTTGTAGTGCGGGGTGTCCAGCGACTTGTTGGGCACCAGCAGCACGCTGATGCGCTGCTTGAGTTCGATCTTGGTGATCTCGGTGCGCTTCTCGTTCAGCAGGAAGCTGGCCACCTCGACCGGCACCTGCACCAGCACGGCTGCGGTGCTGTCCTTGAGCGACTCTTCCTGGATGATGCGCAGGATCTGGAGTGCCGACGACTCGGTGTCGCGGATGTGGCCGGAGCCGCCGCAGCGCGGGCAGGGGATGGAGGCGCCTTCGCTGAGCATGGGCTTGAGGCGCTGGCGGCTCATCTCGAGCAGACCGAACTTGCTGATGGAGCCGAACTGCACCCGGGCGCGGTCCTGGCGCAGGGCGTCGCGCAGGCGGTTCTCGACTTCGCGGCGGTTCTTGCTCTCCTCCATGTCGATGAAGTCGATCACGATCAGGCCGCCGAGGTCGCGCAGGCGGGCCTGGCGAGCCACTTCATCGGCGGCTTCCAGGTTGGTGCGGGTGGCGGTTTCCTCGATGTCGCCGCCCTTGATGGCGCGGGCCGAGTTGACGTCGACGGCCACCAGTGCCTCGGTCTGGTCGATCACGATGGCGCCGCCGCTGGGCAGCTGCACCGTGCGGCTGTAGGCGGTCTCGATCTGGTGCTCGATCTGGAAGCGCGAGAACAGCGGTGCGTCGTCGCGGTAACGCTTCACGCGGTGACCATGCTCCGGCATCACATGGCTCATGAACTGATGAGCCTGTTCGAAGATGTCGTCGGTGTCGATCAGGATCTCGCCGATGTCGCTGTTGAAGTAGTCGCGGATCGCGCGGATCACCAGGCTGGATTCCTGGTAGATCAGGAAGGCACCCTTGCCACCCTTGGCTGCGCCGTCGATGGCGTTCCAGAGCTTGAGCAGGTAGTTCAGGTCCCATTGCAGCTCGGAGGCGTCACGGCCGATGCCGGCGGTGCGAGCGATGATGCTCATGCCGTTGGGGTACTCGAGCTGGTCGAGTGCGGCCTTGAGTTCCTGCCGGTCTTCGCCCTCGATGCGCCGGCTCACGCCGCCGCCGCGCGGGTTGTTGGGCATCAGCACCACATAGCGGCCGGCCAGGCTGACGAAGGTGGTGAGTGCGGCGCCCTTGTTGCCGCGCTCTTCCTTCTCCACCTGCACCAGCAGTTCCTGGCCTTCGCGGATCACGTCCTGGATGCGGGCCTGGGAGGGCGATGCGTTGCCCTGGAAATATTGGCGCGAGATTTCCTTGAACGGCAGGAAACCGTGGCGGTCTTCGCCGTAATCGACGAAACAGGCTTCGAGCGATGGCTCCACCCGGGTGACCACCGCCTTGTAGATGTTGCCCTTGCGCTGTTCGCGCCCTTCGATTTCGATTTCGTAATCGAGCAGTTTCTGCCCGTCGACGATGGCCAGGCGGCGTTCTTCGGCCTGCGTGGCATTGATCAGCATGCGCTTCATGTTGGCGTTTCCTTCGTTACAGCACTCCAAGGGCGCGCCGGCGATGGCCGGCTGCGCCGCTTTGCCGTGAAGCTGCGGAAGGTCGCGCGAACAGGGGGAGGAATTGCCGGAGAGCCGTTGACCCGAGCTGTCGGGGGCATGTCATCCGGGCGGACGCATCAAGCGCCGCGTCGAACCGCCGGGTCAGGGCGTAGGCGCGTGGATGTCGGGGCGCAGGGGAGGACGGGTGGGTCTCATGGACAGGTTTCCGGCCAGCGCTGCGGTGTTCACTTCATCCTCGTCCAGCCGCCTGGATTCAGGGCAGGCTGGGCGATTGGGGTATTCCGTATCGGGTTCGAGAGTCTTCAGCAGATTCGCCCGCAGCGTCCACCGCGAAGTCGTGGGGCGCGGCACCCGACGGGGTGACCGGACCGCAGCGCCAGGCGCGGGTGATGCGGGATGGCATCCTGCCCGCCAGGCCCGGATGTCGTCTTCGACAGCGGGGGCCGGTGCGTGCTCCAGATGATCTCTCTGCCTTAAACTCAAGACGAATCAATCACTTACAGCACACTGCGGGCGCTTGGCATTATAGACACGCTCCTGCCGTCGTGGTGGCCCATCTGCCTTGCCCGAATCGCCCGCGTCACCCGCTGCCCGCCTGATCACCGTCGACGAAGAGTCCGCCGGACAGCGCCTCGACAATTTCCTGATGCGGGAGCTCAAAGGAGTGCCCAAAACCCACATCTACCGGATCATCCGGTCGGGCGAGGTGCGCCGGAACAAGGGGCGCGTCTCGGCCGATGACCGCGTGCAGCCGGGCGACATCCTCCGGATTCCCCCATTGCGCGTGTCGGCACAGCCGGAAGTCAAGGCCGCCGCGGCCGTGCCGCCCCGCGAATTTCGCGTGCTGCACGAAGACGATGCGTTTCTGGCCATCGACAAACCCGCCGGGGTGGCGGTGCACGGTGGCAGCGGCGTGAGTTTCGGCGTGATCGAACAATTGCGCCGCAGCCGGCCCACCGCCCGCCTGCTCGAATTGGTGCACAGGCTCGACCGCGAAACCAGCGGCCTGCTGTTGATTGCCAAAAAGAAAAGTGCATTGAAGCAATTGCAGGATCAGTTCCGGGCGCGCGAGACCGGCAAGACCTATCTGGCGCTGGTCCGCGGTGACTGGCCGGCGCGGCTGACCCGGCTGGACGCACCCCTGCACAAATTCCTGCTGGCCGACGGTGAGCGGCGCGTGCGCGTGACCACGCCAGATGATCCGGACGGTCAGCAGGCGCTCACATTGGTGCGCGTGGCCCGGCGGATTCCGGTTCTGGCCGGCTGTCCGCAGGGCGCCACGCTGCTGGAGGTCACCATCAAGACCGGCCGCACGCACCAGATCCGGGTGCATCTGGCCAGCGCCGGTCACCCGATTCTGGGCGACGACAAATACGGCGAATTCGAACTCAATCGTGAATTGGCGCGCCACGGTTGTCGGCGGATGTTTCTGCACGCCTGGCGATTGCGCCTGAACCATCCTGCCGACGGACGGTCACTGGAATTGCTGGCTGAATTGCCGGCAGAACTCGTCGGCTGGCTTCCGCCGGTGGAAACCTGATTAAAATCCGGCACATCCGACCGCCTTCATCGAATCATTCCGCTGAATTCGGCGCCGGTATTTTTTGATCCTTCCGCTGTCGCGGACCCTGAAAGGAATGTTTCCCATGCCCACCTATTCCGAACTGATGGCGCAAGCCCAATCCCTGATGGCCCAGGCCGAGCAGGCCCGCAAGGCCGAGATTGCCGGCGTGATTGCCGACATCAAGGGCCGGATGAAGCAATACGGCATCACCGTGGCCGATCTGGGCGGCGCAGCGGTTCCCGGCAAAAAGCCGGCCAAGTCGAAATCGGCGGCACCGGCCAAATACAAGGGCCCGAACGGCGAGCTGTGGGCGGGTGGCCCGGGCCGCAAGCCCGAGTGGGTGCGTTCGGTGCTGGCCGCCGGCAAGAGCATCGAGGACTACCGGATCTGAGCCTGCCCCCCGGCAGACAGCAAAAAGCCCGCCATCGGCGGGCTTTTTTCATGGGCTGTGTGCGCCCCGGGGCCGGGCTCAGTCCTGGTTCCAGATCACCGGCTTGCCGCTGGCTTCCCAGCTTTCGTAATGCCGGCCGTACACGTCCTCGATGCGGTTGCGCTTGACCTTGAACGTGGGCGTGATCATGTCGTTGTCCACCGTCCAGGGCTGGGTGACGACGATCAGGGCCTGCATCTGCTCGTGCGGGTCCAGCGCGGCATTGACCGCCTTGCGGTGGGCGGCCAGCGAGGTTTCGAGCTCGGTGCGGGCGGCCGGGTCGGCCACCGACGCGGCGGCGTCGGGGTTGAGCATGACGATGCCCAGCGGCTGGCCCAGGTTGGCGCCGGTGACCACGCAGGCCTCGATGGCCGGGTGCATCATGAGCCGGTCCTCGATGGGTGAAGGCGCCACGTACTTGCCCTTGCCGGTCTTGAACAGGTCCTTGACCCGGCCGGTGATGCGCAGGCAGCCGTTGCGGTCGATGCTGCCCTTGTCGCCGGTCTTCAGCCAGCCGTCGTCGGTGAACACCTCGCGGGTTTTTTCGGGCTCCAGGTAGTAGCCCAGCATGAGCGCCTGGCTGCGCATCTGGATCTCGCCGGTCTGGGGATCGATGCGCTGTTCGACGCCTTCATAGGCCGGGCCGACGGTGCCCTTCTGGTCCTGGCCCGCCACCGTGATGTGGGAGAGCGCCAGGTTCTCGGTCATGCCGTAACCCTCGTTGATGCGGATGCCCAGCCGCTCGTACCAGTTCAGCAGCGAGACCGGCATGGGCGCGGCACCGCCGGCCGCGAACTTGCACTGGTCCAGGCCGAGGGCCTTCTGGATCTTGCGCCGCACCAGACCGCCGATCAGCGGCAGGCCCAGCAGTTTCTGCAGCTTGGCGTCGGGCATCTTCTGGTGGATGCCCTGCTGGAACTTGACCCACAGGCGCGGCACCGAGAAGAACACGGTGGGCCGGGCACGCTGCAGGTCGGCCGCAAAGGTGTCGAGCGATTCGGCGAAGAACACGTGCATGCCGGTGCGCAGCCAGCCGTGCTCGACCAGCATGCGCTCGACCACGTGGGCCAGCGGCAGGTAGGACAGCATGCGGTCGTTGCCGGTCAGCGGAATGCGGCCCAGACCCTTGTCCAGCGCCCAGGCGAAGTTGGCAAAGCTGTGCATCACGCCCTTGGGCATGCCGGTGGTGCCGGAGGTGTAGATCAGGGTGCAGAGTTCGTCGCCGTCCCGCACCGGGTTGCCCTGCAGCGGCGAGGTCTTGCTGCAGATCGCGTCCCAGCCGGGGTAGGCGGTGATGGCATCCCGGGGCGACAGCGGGTAGCTGATGCAGGGCATGTCGGTCGGCACGCCGGGTTTCATGCCTTCCCAGCCGTCGAGCTTGCCGACGAAGCAGGCCTTGGCGCCGCTGTGGCTGAGGATCTGCCGGATGGTCTCGGGCGCCAGCGTGGGGTAGAGCGGCACCGACACGTAGCCGGCCAGCCAGATGGCCAGGTCGGACATCATCCACCAGGCGCAGTTCTTGGAGAGGATGGCCACCCGCGATCCCGGCTCCCAGCCCTGGGACTGCAGGTAGGCGGCCATGCGGCGGGCCTGGTCGGCCACCTGGCCCCAGGTGTAGTCCTGCACCACGCCGTTGCCCATGGGCTGGGTCAGGGCCACGCGCTGCGGTGCGGTGGATTCCCAGTGGTGGAGACGTTGAAGCGCCAGCAGGTCGGGGGCGACGGAACTCATGAAGTAGATACTCCTGTGGGTGATGGGTCAGAGCCCGCAATCTACCTACGAACGGTCGTTCTATTCAGTGGGTTTTCCCCGGGGAACTTGCCGATTGGAGAGAGCTCTCCAGTTTCAGGCGGTGAATCTGGCCGTCAGCCGGCCCAGGGGGGCGTCGAAGTCGGCCTGCCAGGTCTGGCCGGGCGCGATCGGCCAGGCGTCGGTCCAGGTGCCGGTGGTGACCACGTCGCCCGCCTTCAGCGCCGGCGCGTCCGGCTGCCCGGCCAGGGCCTGCACGAAGTGGTGCAGGGCCGACAGCGGGTCGTCCAGCACGGCCTGGCCCGATCCCTCGTCCACCGGCTCGCCATTTCGCAGCAGGCGGACCCGGCATGCCGCCAGGCCGGCCTGCAGGGTGGCTGCGTCGGCCGCCCACGACCGCACCGGCGTCGGCAGGCCCACCAGCAGGCGGGCGTGCAGCGCACCGTCGGCCACCGTGTCGGCGGCTTCGAACGACCAGCCGGGCAGGTGCGACTGCACCACCTCGAAACCCGGCGCCACCCAATCGATGGCATCGAACAGCTCGGCCAGGCCGCTGCCGGGCCGCACGCCGTGGCGCAGGCCGAACACCGCCTCCGGCTCGATGCGGGGCTGGCAGGTGGCGGTCAGCGGCACATCGGCATGGCCGTCGGGGTCGGCGTGGTGCAGGCCGGTGTCGTACACCGTTCCCCAGATCGGGGCGAACACGTTGTACCGGGCCCAGATGCCGCGGTTGGTGAAGCCGATCTTGAAGCCGCGGGGCTGTTCGCCGCGGGCCAGCCGCAGGGCGCGCACCTGCAGCGCGAGCCGGTAGGCGCCGGGCAGCCCTTGGTCGATCAGCGCGGCCTGCGGGCCGGGCCAGAGCTGACCGGTGTCGTGGTGCATCAGCAAGGCATCTGGGGTGAGGGCGGCGGGCGTCTGGGTCATGCCGGGGATCATAGATTCAGGCGGGGCCTGACGAGGGGGGCCTGCCCGGGTCCAGGGCTACCGGGGCTACCGGGGCCGGTGCAGTAACCTCCCGGAGATGAACGATCTCCCCCTGAATCTCCTGGAAGGCCAGACCGGCCCCGAGGGCGCGCCGGTGGCCGCCAGCATCATCGTGCTGCACGGGCTGGGTGCCGACGGCAACGACTTCGTGCCGATCGCCCGCGAGCTTGACCTCTCGGCCATCGGCGCGGTGCGCTATGTGTTCCCGAGTGCGCCGGTGCGCCCGGTCAGCCTGAACAACGGTTACCCCATGCCGGCCTGGTACGACATCTTTCCGCAGCCGTCCGATGCCGCCCAGCCGCGCCGGGAAGACGAAGCCGGCCTGCGCGAAGCCGCCGGCTGGGTGCAGCAGTTGATCGACCGCGAGATCGAACGGGGCGTCCCGCCCGGGCGGATCGTGCTCATGGGTTTTTCGCAAGGCTGCGCCATGACGCTCATGGCCGGGCTGCGGGCGCCGCAGCGGCTGGCCGGTCTGGCCGGCCTCTCGGGCTACCTGCCGCTGGCCGGCGCGCTGGCAACGGAGGCCAGCCCGGCCAACCGGGATGTGCCGCTGTTCCTAGCCCATGGCACCGACGACGACATCGTGGAGCCTGCCCGGGGTGAGGCCACGCGCGATGCGCTGTCGGCCATGGGCTACCCGGTGCAGTGGCATACCTATGCCATGGGCCACAGCGTGTGCCCGGAGGAGGTGGCCGACCTCAACCGCTGGCTGCTGCGGGTGCTGGCGGCCTGAGGGTCAGCCTGCACCACCGCCAGGCCCAGGGCACCAGCACCAGCGCCATTCCCGCATAGGCCACCTGCACCGGCAGCAGGGGCCACAGGCCAGCCTGGAAGCCGGCCGCCGGAACGTCCACCGCCGCGTGGATGACCATGGCCAGCGCCAGCCCGCCCACCCGGCGCCACCCGCTGCACGACCGCAGCACATGGGCCACCCAGGCCGTGAATCCGATCTGCAGGCTCAGCGCCGCCAGCCGCTCCATCAGCCCGCCGGCCAGCGTCCATGCCGACCCGTCGGCGACCGCCTGCACTTGCCGTTGCAGGGCGGCGGCCGCTGCCACCGGCATGTCGGCGGCGATGCGGGTCAGGAGTTCGGGCTGTGCGGCCAGCGTCCGCAGCTGCACCCAGCCCGCCACGCCCACCAACAGCAGCTCGGCCAGTCCCCAGCCGAGGGCCACACCCGCCAGGGTGCGACCAGCGGGATAGCCTGCGACCCGAAGCAGGACGGCCCGGGTGCCTTCCTCCAGCACGCCGACGCTGAGCGCTGCCACCGCCACCAACGCCCAAGCCGCCGAGGGCATGCCGATCAGCGCAACGCCCAGCGGCTTCAGGACCAGGCCCGCCAGACCAAAGCCCGCTGCCCCCAGCAGCAGGCCCCGACGCAAGCTCACGGCGTCACCGCCCGACCGGGCCGCAGGCGCTGCAGCCAGGCCAGCACGTCGCGGCCGTAGAGGATGAGGGCGAGGGCCAGACCGATCAGGGGCAGGGCCACGAACACCCAGCCGGTGAGGCGCTCGCCGCCCAGGCCCACACCCACCGCCAGTGCCACCACCGGGTTCACGAACGAGTAGCTGCCGGCCAGGGCCGCGCTGGTGTTCTTGAGCAGCCACAGGTAGGCATTCAGGGTGATCAGCGTGCCGGCCACCAGCAGGTACAGCCAGGCCAGGGCCGAGGCCAGGCTCACCTGCGACAGGCTGAACTGGCGGGTGGCCGGCTCCAGCACCAGCGCCGCCACGGTGCCCAGCAGTCCGCCGAGCAGCCATTGCGCGCCCGAGGCCATGGCCGGGGCCGGCAACTGCAGCCGGCGCGAGGCATAGGAGCCGATGCTCCAGGCCAGCGGCGCACCGAAGGCGCACAGCGTGCCGAGCAGGGTGGTGGAAAAGTCGCCTTCCAGGGCCAGCAGCAGTGCCCCGCCGGCACCCAGCGCCAGCCCGACCCAGCTGGTCAGCGGCACTTTTTCGCCGCCCCAGCGGGTCCACAGCGCCAGCCACATGGGCATGGTGGTGACCACGGTGGCCATCAGGCCGGAGCCGATGCCCAGCTGCTGCGCCAGCATGACCAGCCCCATGGCGGCGAACACCATCAGCCCGCCGATCAGGGCGCTGGCCTTCCATTCCTGCCGGGTCGGCCAGGGCAGGCCCTGCCAGCGGGCGATGCCGATCATGATCAGCCCGGCGACCAGGAACCGGCTGCCGTTCATGAGCAGCGGCGGCAGGCTCTGCATGCCCACGTCCAGCGCGAAATAGGTGGTGCCCCAGACGATGTAGACCGTCAGCAGGGCGGCCATGAGCCGCCAGGACTGGCGACGGTCGGTGTTTGCATTGAAAATGGACGGCATGATGGGCGGATGGCTGAAAATTATTCGGCGTCACTGTCGTTGACCGGATTTTCAACGGAATCACACCACTATGCAAGCAAATTTTCAGCTCGATGAGATCGACGCCGGAATTCTGACGGCGCTGAGCCAGGACAGCCGGCGTTCTTACGGCGATGTGGGCTCCGAGGTGGGCTTGTCCACGGCCGCGGTGCACGAGCGCGTGAAGAAGATGGTGGAGCGGGGCGTGATCGAACGCTTTGCACTGCGCGTCGACCCGGACAAGGTGGGGCTGCACTTCACCGCGTTCGTGGCCATCCGCAACGACGGCGGCACCCATTGCCGCGACGTGGCACCGCGCCTGCGCGAGATGCCGCAGGTGCTGGAGCTGCACAGCGTGGCCGGCGAATACGACTTCCTGGCCAAGATCCGTACCACCCATGCCCGCGCGCTGGAAGACGTGCTCTACCAGATCAAGGCGATTCCGGGCGTGGCCCGCACCACCAGCACCGTGGTGCTCAACACCGAGTTCGAGGAGCGGCCGCTGAACCTGTCGTCCGGGTCCGCACCGGCCGCCTGACCAACGGTCCGGGGACGGCACAATCGTCATATGACTTCCCGTACCCCCAGCTTCCGAGACCTGCCCCCCGCCGACCTGCTGCGCCGTCTGTTCGATGCCGCCGTGCAGCGGGCCCTGCCGCTGCACACCCTGGGAGCCCACCTGCCGCCGCCGCCCAAGGGCCGCACGGTGGTGATCGGGGCCGGCAAGGCCGGCGGTGCGATGGCGCAGGCGGTGGAAGCCCTGTGGCCGGCCGATGCCCCGCTGACCGGTCTGGTCGTCACCCGGTACGACCACATTCCACCCCGGCCCGACGGACTGCCCCGGCGCATCGAGGTGGTGGAGGCCTCGCACCCGGTGCCGGACGAAGCCGGCATGGCGGCCGCCGGCCGCATCCTGCAGGCGGTGCAGGGCCTGACCGAAGACGACCTGGTGCTGTGCCTGATCTCCGGCGGCGGCTCGGCCTTGCTGACGTTGCCCTGCGACGGCCTGACCCTGCAGGACAAGCAGCGCATCAACCGCGAACTGCTGGAATGCGGCGCCCACATCGGCGAGATGAACACGGTGCGCAAGCACCTGTCCCGCATCAAGGGTGGCCGGCTGGCCGCGCTGTGCGCGCCGGCCCGCATGATCACGCTCACCATCAGCGACGTGCCGGGCGATGACCCCAGCGTCATTGCCAGCGGCCCCACCGTGCCGGACGCCACCACCTGCGCCGACGCGCTGGCCATCCTGGACCGTTACCGCATCGGCCTGCCGCCGGCGGTGCGGGCGCAGCTGGAGGCCGGGCAGCTGGAGTCGCCCAAGCCGGACGATCCGCGCTTCGCCGGCCAGGAGGTGCGCATGATCGCCACGCCCCAGCAGAGCCTGGAGGCGGCCGCCGAGCTGGCCCGGTCGCTGGGCCTGCAGGCCCACACGCTGAGCGACGAGATCGAGGGCGAGTCGCGCGAGGTGGGCAAGGTGCATGCGGCACTGGCCCGGTCGGTGGCCCTGGGCCGCAGCTGTTTCCAGGCGCCTTGCGTGCTGCTCAGCGGGGGCGAGACCACGGTCACGGTGCGGCCGCTGCAGCCCGGGGAGACCCGGGGCAAGGGCGGACGGGCCGGCGAATTCTGTCTGGGGCTGGCGCAGTCGCTGGCGGGGCATCCGCGCATCTGGGCCCTGGCCGCCGACACCGACGGCATCGACGGCATGGAGGAGAACGCCGGCGCCCGTGTCGACCCGACCACCCTGGCGCGGGCCGCGGCCCTGGGGCTGAAGGTCAGCGACCACCTGGGCCGCAACGATGCCCACGGTTTTTTTGCGGCGCTGGACGATCTGGTGGTGACCGGCCCGACCCACACCAACGTCAACGACTTCCGCGCCATCCTCATCGTCTGAGGGCACCGGCCGGACCGGTGCGCCGGCTTCAGCAGGCCGACCTCAGCAGGCCGGTGTTTCGTCGGCGGACTGTTCGTCCCGCTCGTTGCCGTGCACGTCCATCCAGATCAGCACGCCTTGCGCCGCATCGATGATGTGCAGCACGGCCAGCCGCATGTCGGCGGCGGTGCACTGGCCGGCGGGCTGGTCGCACACCAGGTGCAGCTGGCGCTCGACGCCGTCCAGGCTGATGCGGGTGCCCCGGGTGCGGGAGGAGTGGCGGTTGTAGGCCAGCAGCGCCTCGTACATGCGGGGCGTGGTGTCCGGCAGCACCTGGCCCACCGCCATCGACAGCTCCAGCCGGGCCGGCTGGTACAGCCAGTGCACGCCGATCCGGTGCTGGCGGTACTGCAGGTTCCAGAGGGTGGGGTCGTCGGTGGGCTGAAGGTCGATGCCGGGCATGAGCGCCTGGAGTTCCTGCAGCAACTGGACGGGGGTGGGCAGGGGGATCGACAGGTTGAGCATGGGGTGTGGGAGGACAGTGCAACACCCCATGGGTCACACCGCTGCCCGGCCGGTTCCAGATCTGGTCGGTGGCAGATCTGATGAATTGCTAACGTCAGCCGGCTGCCAGCTTCTGCAGCGCCTCGTCGCGCCAGTGGGCCAGGGCGTTGTGGAAGCCTTCCCAGACACAGCCGTTGCAGCCGCGTCCGCAGCAGGTGACCGGTTCGGGCGGCGGTGGGCGCAGGGCCGCATCGATGTCGATGCCCTGCCGCCGGGCCAGCCCGCGCACATGGGCCACCAGGGCCCGCGCACCGGCCACATCCACCGTCTGCACCCGGGCGGCGTCCAGCTTCACGAAGCGGGGCTGCACACGGCCTTCGAACTCGGCGGTCTCGCCGAACATGGCGGACGGCCGGACCCACAGGCCGAAACCGCCGTAGAGCGCGCGGTACAGCGTCATGCCCTGCAGGGTCTCGCTGCAGCGCACGGTGTCGATGACCTCGTACCAGCCGCCTTTGTAGTGGCGGTACAGGCCGGGCGGCGTGGGGTCGAGCGGGGGCAGGTCGGCGTCGGTCATGGGTGCTGCGGTGTGGCCGGCGGATTCTGCCCCAGCGTCGGGTGCGGCAGGGCCGGCACCGGCAGCGGCCCGGCCTGCCGCCCGCGCCGCCAGGCATCGGTCCAGGCCGGCAGGCTGTGGCGGGGGTCGTCGCCCAGCCCGCGCACCACGCAGCCGAAGGCGGCGCCGCTGCGGGCCACATCGGCCAGTTGTTCCTGCCCCAGGATGCCGCCGATGCCGACCACCGGCGCGCCGGCCATGCGGGCCCACCAGGCCAGGTTGTCCAGCCCCTGCGGCCGCCAGGGCATGGCCTTGGTGGCGGTGGGCCAGACCGGGCCGCAGGCGATCAGGTCGGGCTGTAGCCCGCGCGCGCGGCACAGCTCCCACAGGCTGTGCGAGCTCAGCCCCAGCGACACGCCGGCTGCGCGTGCATCGGCCAGGGCACGGTGATCGGCCGGGGTCAGCGCCAGCAGGTCTTCCTGCCCGAGGTGCAGCGCCGTGGCGCCCAGTTCAAGCGCCAGCCGCCAGTGGTCGTTGATCACCACCCCGGTGCCGCTGCGCCGACCCGCCCCGATGGCGCGGGCCAGTTCGGCCCGCAGGCCGGCCGGTGGCGGGTGTCCGCCATCGGCCTTGATGCGCAGCTGCACCAGCGCGGCGCCGCCAGCGATGCAGGCCTCCACCCGCTCGGCGGTGTCGACGATGGCGTAGACGCCATCGGCCGGGCGGTTGTCCCGGTGCTGCGATGGCAGTGGATGGGGGGTCTGGAGTGGGGTGTCGCCCACCGAGAGCACCGGCAGCAGCGAAGGATCGGTGCCGAAGCCCGGGGTGGCGATCACCGGGCCCGCGCCGTGGCCGACCGGCCGCGCGTGGCGCAGGGCCTGGGTGGCCAGCATCTTGCCCAGCACGGCGGCGTCGGTGGCCACCCAGCCCAGCGCCATGGCCGCCGCCGCGCCGCTGGCCAGGGTGCAGCCGGTGCCGTGGTTGTGGGGGGTGGCCAGCCGGGGCAGACACAGCCAGCCCTGCGCGTGCGGTGTGTCCAGCCAGTCGCGCGAGAGCTCGCCGCCGTCGTCGCCGCCAGTGACCAGCACCGCCTCGGCGCCGAGTGCGCGCAGCGCCGATGCCAGGGCCGGTGCGGCGGTGCTGTCGTGCGGTGGCAGGCCGAGCAGGGCCAGCGCTTCGCGCCGGTTGGGGGTGAGCAGGCTGGCCCGGGGCAGCAGCCAGCGCACCAGCGCATCGCGCAGCGCATCGTCGGCCAGGGTGGCGCCGGTGGTGGCCCGCAGCACCGGGTCCACCACCACCGGCAGCGGGCCCTGTGCGCGCAGCCGGTCGATGCGCTGTGCCAGCCACTGCACCTGTTGCGGGTCGCCGAGCAGGCCGGTCTTGATGGCGCGTGGCGGCAGGTCGGCCTGCAGCGTGTCGAGCTGGGCGTTGAACAGGTCGGCCGGCACCGGCGCCACGCGGGTGACGGCCACGGTGCTCTGGGCGGTGATGGCCGCCAGCACCGGGCACAGGTGCACCCCGAAGGCGTCGGCCGCGCGCTGATCGGCCGACAGGCCGGCGCCGCCGCCGCTGTCGTGGCCGGCCACGCTCCAGATCACGGTGGGGGAGGGGTTCGGGTGGTCGTTCATGGCTTCATCCGATCAGCATCGGGCGGCCGGCCACCGGCGTGCTGGCCACCGCCATGGCCTGGGGCGCCATGGCGCCGCTCTCGAAGGCCAGCCGGCCCGCCTGCACCGCATGGGCGAAGGCGCGCGCCATGCCCACCGGGTCGCGCGCCTGGGCCACGGCCGAGTTGAGCAGCACCGCATCGAAGCCCATTTCCAGCGCCTGCGCCGCATGGCTGGGCGTGCCGATGCCGGCGTCGACGATGAGGGTGGCGTCCGGCAGGCGTTCGCGCAGCGTGTGCAGCGCCCACGGGTTGATCAGGCCCTGCCCGGAGCCGATGGGTGCGCCCCAGGGCATCAGCACCTCACAGCCGGTGTCCAGCAGGCGCTGGCAGCTGACCAGATCGTCGGTGCAGTAGGGGAACACGGCAAAGCCTTCACGCACCAGTTCGGTGGCGGCGTCCAGCGTGCCCCAGGGGTCGGGCTGCAGGGTGTGTTCGTCGCCCACCACCTCCAGCTTGATCCAGTGGGTGTCGTAGAGCTCGCGGGCCATGTGGGCCAGCGCCACCGCTTCACGCGCGGTGCGGCAGCCGGCGGTGTTGGGCAGCAGGTGCGCGCCGCGTTCGCGCAGGCCGGGCAGCAGCCGGCCGATGAAGCCGTTGTCGCCGCCGCCGGCCAGCACGCGGCGCAGGCCCACCGTCACCACCTGGGTGCCAGAGGCCTGCAGCGCCTGTTCCAGCACGGCGGGCGAGGGGTGGCCGGCGGTGCCCAGCAGCAGGCGGCTGCGCAGCGGGGTGCCGTGGACCGACCAAGGTGTGTCGTGGTGCATGTTCATCCTCCGGTGATGGGTTCGAAGGTGGTGACGCAGTCGCCGGCCTGCAGCAGGGTGCTGCACCGGGCGGCGCGCGGGACGAAGCGTTGGTTGACGGCGGTGGCCACCGCCGTGGCGGTCAGGCCTTGGCGGTCCAGCAGGTCGGCCAGGCTCAGGCCGGGGGGCAGCGGCAGGCGTTGCCCGTCCAGCTCGATGTGCGGCGGTGTATCCGGCGGGGTGTGCCGAGGTGTTTCTGCAGCGGCGGTGTTCATGGGGTGGTGGCTCCTTCGGGCTGTGTCTGCATGGCCAGACCGATGCGCTGCAAGGCGTCCTGCACCAGCGCCGGCGCGATCAGCCAGCCGTGGCGGAACAGGCCGTTGATCTGCAGCAGCCCGCTCCGGTGGTGCACATGCGGCAGGTGGTCGGGTGTGGCCGGGCGCAGGTGGGTGTCGTGGTGCAGCAGGCGTGCCTCGGCCAGTTCGGGCAGCACGCTGTGGGCTGCGCTCATCAGCTCCACGGCGGTGCGCAGGCTGATGGGTGAACGGTCTTCGCTCTCGATCTCGCTGGCCCCCACCACCACCACATCACCCGGCCGGGGCACCAGGTAGATGCGGTGGCGCGGGTGCAGCAGGCGCAGCGGCCGCTGCAACGGCAGACCGGGCGCGTGCAGCCACAGGATCTCGCCGCGCACCCCGCGCAGGTTCAGGCCGGCGCTGCGCGCGCCCAGGCCCCGCACGTCGATGGCCAGATCGCAGGTCAGCGTCCGACCGTCGTCGAGCCGGATCTCGCCGGGCTGCACATCGGTGGCCCGGCGGCCCCAGTGCCACCGCACACCAGGCGCGTGGCGGGCCAGCGCCTGCAGCATCTCGCGCGGCATCACCTGGCCTTCGCCGGGCAGCCACCAGGCGTGCAGGCCCTGTGCCAGCGCCGGCTCCAGCGCCTGCAGGGCCGGTGCATCCAGAGCCTGCGCGGCCTCGGCGCCAGCGGCGGCCTGCAGCCGGGCCAGCACCCGCTGCGCGCTGCCCAGGTCGCTGCGGTGGGCCAGCAGCAGGCTGCCCCGGCAGCGCAGCAGTTCGGGTGCCGCCGGCAGGGCGGCGGCCACCTCGGCCCACAGCGCTATCGACCGCCAGCCGAGTGCTGCGATGGCGCCGTCGGCGTGGTCGAGTTCGGCCAGCGGGCTGAGCATGCCGGCGGCGGTGAAGCCGGCCGGCCAGCTGCCGTCGGCGGGCCGCTGCCCGGCCAGCCCGGGCGGGTTCGGGTCGGGCGCCGGGTCGACCACGCTGACCTCATGGCCGGCGCGCGCCAGTTGCCAGGCCAGCAGCCGGCCCAGCACACCGGCGCCGGCGATGCCTATGCGTGCCATGGCTCAGCCCTTGCGCGCGGTGAGCGAGTCCACCGGCACATAGAACTCGCCGCCGGCGGCGCGGAATTCGGCGCTCTTGGCCGCCATGCCCTCGGCCAGCGCCTGCTGTTCGCTCAGGCCGCGGGCGGCCGCGAATTCGCGCACGTCCTGGGTGATCTTCATGGAGCAGAACTTGGGGCCGCACATGCTGCAGAAGTGCGCCTCCTTGGAGGCGTCCTTGGGCAGGGTCTCGTCGTGATAGGCCTCGGCGGTCTGCGGGTCCAGGCCGAGGGCGAACTGGTCGCGCCAGCGGAATTCGAAGCGCGCCTGGCTCATGGCGTCATCGTGGGCGCGGGCACCGGGGTGGCCCTTGGCCAGATCGGCCGCATGGGCCGCGATGCGGTAGGCCACGATGCCCTGCTTGACGTCGTCGCGGTCGGGCAGGCCCAGGTGTTCCTTGGGGGTCACGTAGCAGAGCATGGCGGTGCCCATCCAGCCGATCATGGCCGCGCCGATGGCGCTGGCGATGTGGTCGTAGCCCGGCGCGATGTCCATGGTCAGCGGACCCAGGGTGTAGAAGGGCGCCTCGTGGCAGTGCTTGAGCTGCTCGTCCATGTTGGCCTGGATCAGGTGCATGGGCACATGGCCGGGGCCTTCGATCATGGTCTGCACGTCGTGCTTCCAGGCCAGCTGGGTGAGCTCGCCCAGGGTTCGCAGTTCGGCGAACTGGGCTTCGTCATTGGCATCGGCCTGCGAGCCGGGGCGCAGCCCGTCACCCAGCGAGAAGGTGACGTCGTAGGCCTTCATGATGTCGCAGATCTCCTCGAAATGCGTGTGCAGGAAGTTCTCACGGTGGTGGGCAATGCACCACTTGGCCAGGATCGATCCGCCCCGGCTGACGATGCCGGTGCGGCGGTTCGCGGTGAGGTGGATGAAGGCCAGCCGCAGCCCGGCGTGGATGGTGAAGTAGTCCACGCCCTGTTCGGCCTGTTCGATCAGCGTGTCGCGGAACAGCGGCCAGCTCAGGTCTTCGGCCACCCCGCCCACCTTCTCCAGCGCCTGGTAGATCGGCACGGTGCCGATGGGCACCGGGCTGTTGCGCACGATCCAGTCGCGGGTGGTGTGGATGTTGCGGCCGGTGGAGAGGTCCATCACCGTGTCGCCGCCCCAGCGGATCGACCAGACCAGCTTTTCCACTTCCTCCTCGATGCTGGAGGTGACCGCCGAGTTGCCGATGTTGGCGTTGATCTTCACCTTGAAATTGCGGCCGATGATCATCGGCTCCAGCTCGGTGTGGTTGATGTTGGCCGGAATCACCGCCCGCCCGCGCGCCACTTCGTCGCGCACGAACTCGGGGGTGATGACGTCCGGAATGCGGGCGCCGCGCGGGTCGCCGCGCAGCCGGGCTTCACGGGCCGGGTCGTTCAGGTACTGCGCCATCCATTCGCGCCGGCCGTTTTCCCGGATGGCGATGTATTCCATCTCGGGCGTGACGATGCCGCGTCGGGCGTAGTGCATCTGGGTCACGTTGGCGCCGCTGCGGGCGCGGCGGGGCGGGCGCTGCAGGCCGGCGGCCTGGGCGCGCAGCTCGGCCATGCGCTGCAGCTGCACCGCGTCGGGCGTGTCGCCGCGCACGCCGTCGTCGAGCTGCTGGGGCGCGCGGCCGGCGTAGCTTTCGGTGTCGCCCCGGGCCTCGACCCAGCCGGCGCGCACCGGCGGCAGGCCCCGCCGCACATCGATGTGCACCGCCGGGTCGGTGTAGGGCCCGGAGGTGTCGTAGACCACCACCTGTTCGCCGTTGGTGAGCGCGATCTCGCGCATCGGCACCTGCACGCCGGGCTGCTGGCCGGGCACGAAGATCTTGCGGGACTGCGGGAAGGGTTCGCGGGTGATCGCGTCGAGGCGGTCGGGTGCGTTCATGGTGGGCTCCTGGGTGGGCTTCGCGGTGGCAAGGGTGCTCCGGAGGTCCACCCGCCCGACCGTGGAGCGGCCCGTCGCAGGGACGGGGCCGCATCCACATGCCCGGGAGGGCATGCGCTCTTCTTACGCCGGTACTGACCGGATCAAGTTCACGGGTTCGGCATTCAGCCGTCTCAGCGCCGGACCTTGCGGTCCGTGCACCCCGGAGCAGGGCGCAGTGTAGTTCAGGGCAGCCGCAGCACCGCGCAAAGCCCGCCGGCCCGGGCGGTTTCCAGGGTCAGCGAGCCGCCGTAGGTGTCGGCGATGTCGCTCACGATGGTCAGGCCCAGGCCGTGGCCCTCGGCCTGCTGGTCGAAGCGCTGGCCCCGCTGCACGGCCGCCTCGCGGGCGGCGGGCGGGAGGCCGGGGCCGTCGTCGTCGATCCGGAGCTCGATGCCGCCGCCGCTGGCCCGCATCTGCACCACCACCTGCCGCCGTGCCCATTTGCCGGCGTTGTCGAGCAGGTTGCCCAGCATCTCCTCCAGGTCGGGCGGCGAACCGTTCCAGGGCAGGTGTTCGGGCGCCTGGACGACCCAGTCCAGCCCGCGGCCGGCATGCAGGCGCTGCATCAGCCCGACCACCTGCCGCAGCGCGCCAGCGGCGTTCACCACCTCGACGCTGCCGGCGCCGCTGGCAAACCGCGCCAGGTGCCGGTCGATCACCCGGCCCATGGCGCCCAGCTGGTCGCGCAGCACGGCGGTGTCGCAGGCCGGCGACTGCAGTTCGAGCGACAGCACCGCCAGCGGTTTCTTCAGGGCGTGGCTGAGGTCGGCCGCCTGGTGGCGCGAGCGTTCGACCACGCGGGCGTTGCGGTCGAGCACGCTGTCGATGGTGTCGACCAGCGGCCGCAGGTCGGGGCCGTAGCTGGCCGCATCGCCGTGCGCCACGGCGCGGGCCCGGCCTTCACGCACCGAGGCCAGCGCGGTCTGCAGGCGTTGCAGCGGTCGCAAGCCCAGCCGGGCCTGCAGCCAGGTGGTGCCGGCCACCGCCAGCAGGAACAGGGTGGCCGCCAGCAGCAGCACGCGGTCGATGCGGTCCAGGTCGGCCAGCACCTGGTCCATCGGGCCGAACACCCGCAAGGTGGTCGGTTCGCCCAGGGCATCGACCCGGCGTTCCAGCCCCAGCAGGCGTTCCTGGCGGGGGCCGCGGGTCTGCAGCAGCAGGCCGGAGCGGCCGGCCAGCGCGGTGTCGCGCGGCAGGTTCAGCGTGGCGTCCCAGAGCGAGCGCGAGCGCAGTTCGCGCCCCTGGTGTTCGATGGTCCAGTACCAGCCGGAGAAGATGGCGTTGAACTCCAGCAGCTGGCTGCTGAAATTGGGGTCGTTCAGGCGGCCGTCGGCCACCAGCTCGGCTTCGATGCGCTCGGCCCGGTCGGCCAGTTCGCCTTCCAGGCTGCGCAGCACCACGCCGTGAAGTTCGGTCCGCAGCCACCAGCCGGCAGCGGCCGAGCAGAGCAGGGCGGCCAGCAGGCCCAGCACCGTGAGGCGCCCGGCCAGGCTGACGCGCTCAGTCCAGCGCGGCGCCGGCATGTTCGTGCTGCAGGCGGTAGCCGCGTCCGCGTTCGGTGTGGATCAGTGCGTGCGGCGCCAGCTTGCGGCGGATGCGGCCGATCAGCACGTCCAGGCTGTTCGAGTCCGGGTCGAGGTCGCGCGCATACACATGCCGCACCAGGTCTTCCCGCGTGACCAGGGCGCCCGGTCGGGTGATGAGGTGCGCCAGGATGCGCTGTTCCTGGGCGGTGAGGGCGAGCGGTGCGCCGTCGAGCGCGAAGGTGGCGGCCACCGTGTCGTAGCTCAGCGGACCTTGCTGAACCACCGGGCGCGGCAGCCCGACCTGGCGGCGCTGCAGCACCCGCAGCCGGGTGACCACCTCTTCCATCAGGAAGGGTTTGGTCAGGTAGTCGTCGGCGCCGGCCTGGAAGGCTTCGAGCTTGTCGCTCCAGCGGCTGCGCGCGGTCAGCACCAGCACCGAAAAGCCCCGCCCCCGGGCCCGCCACTGCCGCAGAACGGCCATGCCGTCGATGCCCGGCAGACCGAGGTCCAGCACGGCGGCGTCGAAATCACCGGTGCCGCCTGCCTGGCCGGGACCGCCGGGGGACGCCCGCAGCTCGCTGGCCCGGACGCCGTCGGCGCAGTGTTCCACCACCATGCCCTCGCGCACCAGGGCCTCGGTGATGCCCCGCGCCAGCGCAACGTCGTCTTCAACCAGCAGGACTTTCATCGGCGTGGATCGGCTTCAGGGATGACCTGGCCACTGGTCGCGTCCACCAGCAGGCTCAGGCGGCGGCCCTGCGGGGTCTGCAGGGCGATGTCGTAGTACAGCGGGCCGGCCGGATCGCGCCGCAGCTCCAGTTCGGTCACCCGGCCGGCGTACCGCGATTCAAGTTGTTCGAGCAGGGCTGCCATCGGCTTGAGGCGGCTGATGGTGCCGCGATCGGGCACCGGCAGGTCCAGCACCTCGCCGCTGTAGGCGTCCAGCCGCAGCACCTGCCGGGCGCCGGACGGCAGCAGCAGCCGGACTTCATACACCGCCCGCAGGCCCGGCGACGACTCCAGCTCCATTTCAAGCACGGTGCCGGCGCGCAGGGCGTCGGAGCGGCGCAACAGCTCGGCCATGGGCAGCACGCCGACCGGTCGGCGCGACGGCACCGACACCTCCTGCCCGGTCACCGCATCGACATGCACTTCGGTGCGCGACCCGTCCTTCTGCAGCAGCCGCACCGCATACCAGCGCTGCCCGCCCGGGCCCGGCACCAGCTGCACGTCCAGCAGCTTGCCCGGGTGGCTGGCCTGCACCGCCTGCAGGATGTCGGCCAGCGGCCGGATGCGGCCGGCCTCCACCTCGCGCCGCACCTGGTCCTGCTCGCCGGCCAGGGCGCTGGCACAGCACAGGGCGATGAGGAGCAGGGCGAGCGGGCGCATGGCTCGAAGAATACCCGCGGGGGTGGGGCGCCACCATCCGGGTCGATGCCGATGCCGATGCCCGTGCGACCGGCATCAGCCGTTCGCGTGCTGGTTCACCAGGCCGGCAATCAGCCCGGCCAGCTCGCGGCCGGTGTCGGGTTTTTCCAGCACATGGTCGATGCCGGCCAGACGGGCGTCGGCCAGCATCTCGTCGGTCACATGGCCGGAGGTCAGGATGATCGGCAGGCTGGCGTCCAGCGTGCGGATGGCCCGTGCCAGCGAGATGCCCGACATCTGCGGCATGTTGTAGTCGACGATGACCAGGTCCGGCCGCCGCTGCGCCTCGCGCAGCCGGTCGATGGCCTCCTGCGGGTTGTCCATCGACTCCACCTGATAACCCTGCCGGGCCAGCATGCGCGACATCAGCGAGATCAGCGCCTCGTCGTCGTCCACGTACAGCAGCGTGTGCCGACCGGCATGGGGCGCTGGTGGATGCGGCGGCGCCTCTTCGGCTGCGGCCGGTTGCTCGGTGGTCGCCGGCAGCCACAGCACGAACCGGGTACCCGCCCCGGGGTGTGAACTGAGCTGCAGCGCGGCGCCATGCTCCATGAGCACGCCGTGCACCACCGACAGCCCGAGCCCGGAGCCCTGGCCGGCCGGCTTGGTCGAGAAGAACGGCTCGAACACCCGGCCCAGCACCGCCGGCTCGATGCCGTGGCCGTTGTCGTGCACCTGCACCTTCAGGCCGGGTCGCAGGGTCCGGTCGGCCGGCATCATCACCTCCAGACCGCCCTCGGGCGCGGTCGGCGGACCGGGGCAGGGGGTGGCCTCGACCACCACCTCGGCACCTTCGCGGCCCCGCACCGCCTGGATGGCGTTGGTCACCAGGTTCAGGAACACCTGGGCCAGCTGGGTCGCGTTGCCCTGCACCGCCGGCAGTTGCGGCGGCACCGAGAAGCGCAGCTGCACGCCGGGCGGCAGGGTCGAGCGCAGGATGCCGTGGGTTTCGCGCAGCACCTCGCCCGGGTCCAGCGCCACCCGGCCCTGGGCCTGGCGGCGCGCAAAGGTCAGGATCTGCTGCACCAGCGAGCGGGCCCGGCGCGCGGCCTTGCGGATCTCGCTCAGGCTCACATGGGCCGGCGAGTCGGCCGGCACATCCCCCAGCGCCAGTTCGGTGTTGCCCAGGATGGCGGCCACGATGTTGTTGAAGTCGTGCGCAATGCCGCCCGCCAAGGTGCCCAGGGCTTCCATCTTCTGGGCCTGCTGCAGCTGCTCGGTGAGGGCCCGCTGGGTCGACTCGGCGGCCATCCGCTCGGTCAGGTCGAAGTCGATGCAGAAGAACATGGGCGGCTGACCCGGCACGTCCACCAGCACATGGCCGGAATGCACATGCACCGGCGAGCCGTCGCAGGACTTGAGGGTCAGCACCTCGGCGGGTATGGCCTGGCCGGTGCGCAGCATCTCTTCGACCGCGCCCACCACCGCCTCGCGCATGGCGTCCGGAATGATCAGGTCGAGCAGGCTGGTGCCGACCGCTTCGGCCCGGGTGAAGCCGTACAGCCGTTCCGAGGCGCCGTTCCAGAAACGGCAGATCAGGTTGGCGTCGTAGCCCTGCACGGCCACGTTCGGAATGCCCTCGATCAGCTGGCGCAGCCGGTCCTCGCTGGCCCGCAGCTGTTCGCGGGCCACCAGGTTGTCGGTCTGGTCGACCACGAACACGTGCCAGATCACGCTGCCGTCCGCTGCGCGCTGCACCCGTCCCAGGCCGTGCAGCCACTTGCGCCGCCCCGACGGGGTGCGGATGCGCCACTCCCAGTCCCAGTCGGTGCCGCCGAGCACGCAGGCGTCGATGCTGGCCCGCATGGCGGGCAGGTCGGCCGGCTCCACCATGGCCCAGAGCGAGGCCATGTCGGCCTCCAGCTGCTCCAGCGGCAGCTCCCACACGTCTTCGCAGCCGCGCGACATGTACTCCAGCCGGCGCTGGCCGTCCGGGCTGGTCCGGAAACGGAAGAAGGCGCCCGGCAGGTGGTCGGCAAACGAGCCGAAATCGCCGGGGTCGGCACCAAGGAACGCTGGCACTGGGACCTCTCTGCACCCGAAGGCGCGTTGTGTCGTGCTGTGTGTCATTGTGTTACCGACCGGGGTATGAGGAAACCCCTTCTCCGGGTGATTTCGGCGGTTTTTCCGCGCCTGGGGCGCCGGCACCATCGGGTATCCGCCCGGGTGTTACATTGCCCGGCTTCGCCGGGCGAGCAGCCGGCCGGCGCATCCCCCCTGACACCCCATGACAACGCAACCCCCACCGCCGCGCCTGCGGCTTGACGGCATCACCAAGCGTTACCCCGGCGTGGTGGCCAACGACGGCGTGAGCCTGACCGTGCAGCCCGGCGAGATCCATGCCGTGCTGGGCGAGAACGGCGCCGGCAAGTCGACCTTGATGAAGGTGATCTACGGCACCGTCAAGCCCGATGCCGGGCAGGTGCTGTTCAACGGCCGGCCGGTGCAGGTGCGCAACCCGCAGGAAGCCCGTGCGCTGGGCATCAGCATGGTGTTCCAGCACTTCAGCCTGTTCGAGACCCTGACTGTGGCCGAGAACGTCTGGCTGGGGCTGGAGCGCAGCCAGACGCTGGCGGAAGTGACGGCCAGCATCGCGGCCAAGGCGGCCGAGTACGGCCTGGACATCGACCCGCAGCGGCCGGTGCACACCCTGTCGGTGGGCGAGATGCAGCGGGTGGAGATCATCCGGGCCCTGCTGGGTCAGCCCCAGCTGCTGATCCTGGACGAGCCGACCTCGGTGCTCACGCCGCAGGCGGTGGAGCGCCTGTTCGAGGTGCTGCGCCAGCTGGCGGCGCAGGGCTGCAGCATCCTGTACATCAGCCACAAGCTGCACGAGATCCGCAGCCTGTGCACCGCCTGCACCGTGCTGCGCGGTGGCAAGGTCAGCGGCACCTGCGACCCGCGCCAGGAAAGCAACGCCTCGCTCTCGCGCCTGATGATCGGCGCCGAGCCGCCACGGCTGGACCCGCGCCCGGCGCAGCCCGGCGCACCGGTGCTCCAGGTGCAGGGCCTGAGCCTGCCCAGCCAGGACCCGTTCGGCACTGCACTGGCCGGCGTGGCCTTCGAGGTGCGTGCGGGCGAGGTGGTCGGCCTGGCCGGCGTGTCGGGCAACGGGCAGCGCGAGCTGCTGATGGCGCTGTCGGGCGAGGACACCCGCGCACCGGCCGGCAGCATCCGGCTCGACGGCCAGGACGTGGCGGCCCGCGGCCCCCAGCCCCGGCGCGAGCTGGGCCTGCATTTCGTGCCGGAAGAACGGCTGGGCCGCGGTGCAGTGCCCACGCTGTCGCTGGCCCACAACCTGCTGCTGTCGAGGCGCGAATCGGTCGGCCCGCTGGGCTGGCTGAACATGGGCGCGCTGCGGCGGCAGGCGGCCGGGCTGATCGGGCAGTACCAGGTCAAGGCCCACGGGCCGGACGCGGCGGCGCGGTCGCTCTCGGGCGGCAACTTGCAGAAGTTCATCGTCGGTCGCGAGATCGAGGCGCTGCGGGCGCGTGACGGGGCGCGCCTGCTGGTCGTCAGCCAGCCCACCTGGGGTGTGGACGTGGGCGCTGCTGCGCAGATCCGTGCGGCCATCCTGTCCCTGCGGGACGCCGGCTGCGCGGTGCTGCTGGTCAGCGAGGAGCTGGACGAGCTGTTCGAGATGTCGGACCGGCTGCATGTGCTGGCCAAAGGGCGCCTGTCGCCCTCGCTGCCGAGGGCCGACGCCACGGTGGAGCGGGTCGGTGAATGGATGTCGGGCCTGTGGGACCCTGCAGCCCGGGAGGTGGACCATGCTGCGGCTTGAGCCCCGTCCCCAGCCGTCGCGCTGGTGGAGCCTGGCGTCACCGGTGCTGGCGCTGCTGATCACGGTGGTGATCGGCGTGATCCTGTTCTCCGCACTGGGCAAGGACCCGGTGCGTGGCCTGCAGGTGTTCTTCGTCGAGCCGCTGCGCAACGCCTACGCCATCTCGGAACTGCTGGTGAAGGCCACGCCGCTGCTGATCATTGCGCTGGGGCTGGCGGTGTGCTTTCGCTCCAACGTGTGGAACATCGGCGCCGAGGGCCAGTACATCATCGGCGCGGTGCTGGCCAGCGGTGTGGCGTTGCAGGCCGGCCCGGGCACCGGCCCGTGGATCGTGGGGGCGGTGCTGCTGGCGGGTGTGCTGGGCGGCATGTTGTGGGCCGGCATCACCGCGCTGCTGCGGGACCGCTTCAGTGCCAACGAGATCCTGGTCAGCCTGATGCTGGTCTATGTGGCGGTGCAGGTGCTGAACTACCTGGTTTATGGTCCCTGGAAGGACCCGCAGGGCTACAACTTCCCGCAGACCAGGACCTTCGAGAAGGTGGCCCAGGTGCCGCGCCTCATGGACGGTTCGCGCGTCAACATCGGCCTGCTGATGGCGCTGGCCGGTGTGGCGGCGGTCTGGGTGTTCCTGTTCCGCACCCGGGCGGGTTATGCGCAGACGGTAGGGGGCCTGGCCCCGGCAGCGGCGCGGTACGCCGGCTTCTCGTCGCGCCGTGCGCTGTGGACGGCCTTGCTGCTGTCTGGCGGCGCCGCCGGGCTGGCCGGGGCGCTGGAGGTGGCCGGCCCGATCGGCCAGCTCACGCCGTATGTGCCGGCCGGCTATGGCTTTGCGGCCATCATCGTGGCCTTCGTGGGCCGGCTGCACCCGGTCGGCATCGTGTTCTCGGCCCTGCTGATGAGCATGTTTTACATCGGCGGTGAACTGGCGCAGTCGCGCCTGGGGCTGCCCAAATCCATCACCGGCGTGTTCCAGGGGCTGCTGCTGTTTGCGCTGCTGGCCTGCGACACCCTGATCGCCTACCGCGTGCGTTTCGGAAAGGCCTGACCATGGAATCGACCGCGCTGCTGCTGGCAGCCACCTTCAACGCCGGCACCGTGCTGGCCCTGGCCGCGCTGGGCCTGCTCATCAACGAGAAGGCCGGCATCGTCAACCTGGGTGCCGAGGGCATGATGCTCTGCGCCGCGCTCGCCGGCTTTGCCGCCGTGGTGCACACCGGCAGCACGGCGCTGGGCTTTTTGGCCGGCATGGGCGCCGGTGCGCTGCTGGCGGCCATCTTCGGGGTGCTGGTGATCTGGCTCAACACCAACCAGTACGCCACCGGGCTGGCGCTCAGCCTGTTCGGCGCCGGCTTCTCGGCCTTTGCCGGCACCGGCTATGTGCAGCACAAACTGCCCGAACAGGTGGTGTTCGCCATTCCGGTGCTGTCCGACATCCCGTTCCTGGGCGCGGCGCTGTTCCGCCACCACCCCACGGTGTACGCCTGCGTGGCCCTGGCGCTGGGCCTGGTCTGGTTCCTGTACCGCTCGCGCGCCGGACTGGTGCTGCGCAGCGTGGGCGAAAGCCCCGAATCGGCGCATGCCCTGGGCTACCCGGTGCGCCGCATCCGCCTGCTGGCGGTGGTGGCCGGCGGTGCGCTGTGCGGGGCGGCTGGTGCCTATGTGTCGACCGTCTACACCCCGCTCTGGGTGGAAGGCATGATCGCCGGCAAGGGCTGGATCGCCCTGGCCCTGACCACCTTCGCCACCTGGCGTCCGGCACGCGTCTTGCTGGGCGCCTACCTGTTCGGCGGCGTGACCATGCTCCAGTTCCACCTGCAAGGCATGGGCGTGCAGCTGCCGAGCCAGTTCCTGACCATGCTGCCCTACCTGGCCACCATCGTGGTGCTGGTGCTGATCTCCCGCAATCCGACCTGGATCCGGGTGAACATGCCCGGTTCGCTCGGAAAGCCGTTCCACCCCGGGACATAATTCCGGGTTTTCCCACCCCGTCCGGTATCCACAGACCCATCCTCAAGGCCCCTCCATGACCGACCTGAGCAAACGATCCCTGATGAAAGCCGCCGCGCTGACCGCGCTGGCCAGCGCAGCCCTGATCGGCTGCGGCAAGAAAGAGGAAGCCGCCGCGCCCGCCCCGGCACCGGCCGCCGCCCCGGCACCGGCCCAGCCCGAGCCGCTGAAGATTGCCTTTGCCTACGTCGGCCCGGTGGGCGACGGTGGCTGGACCTTTGCCCACGACAACGGCCGCAAGGCCATCGAGGCCGAGTTCGGCAACAAGGTGGTCACCAGCTTCGTCGAGAGCGTGCCCGAGAGCGCCGACGCCGAGCGCGTCATCCGTGACATGGCCGCCCAGGGCAACAAGCTGATCTTCGGCACCACCTTCGGCTACATGGAGCCGATGCTCAAGGTCGCCGCCGACTTCAAGGACGTGAAGTTCGAGCATGCCACCGGCTACAAGACCGCCGAGAACCTGCGCACCTACGACAGCCGCACCTACGAAGGTGCCTACATGGCCGGCGTGATCGCCGGTGCCATGACCAAGACCAACACCCTGGGTGTGGTGGCCTCGATCCCGATCCCCGAGGTCATCCGCAACATCAACAGCTTCACCCTGGGTGCCCAGAGCGTGAACCCGAAGATCAAGACCAAGGTGGTCTGGGTCAATGGCTGGTTCGACCCGCCGAAGGAAACCGAAGCCGCCACCTCGCTGATCAACGGCGGCGCCGACGTGCTGTTCCAGAACACCGACTCCTCGGCCGTGCTGCAGACCGCCGAGAAGATGGGCAAGCGCGCCTTCGGCTGGGATTCCGACATGACCGCCTACGGCCCCAAGGCCCACCTGGGCTCGGCCGTGATCAACTGGGGCCCGTACTACGTCAAGGCGGTCAAGGACGCGCTGGAAGGCACATGGAGCACCGGTGGCGTCTGGTGGGGCCACAAGGAAGGCGCCATCGACATGGTGTCGGTCGCCGACGACGTGCCGGCCGAGATCAAGGCCAAGGTCGACACCATCAAGGCCGGCCTGAAGGACGGCAGCTTCCACCCCTGGACCGGCCCCATCGTCGGCCAGGACGGCAAGGAAGTGCTGGCCAAGGACGCCAAGGCCGACGACGCCTTCCTCGGCGGCGTGAAGTTCTATGTGAAGGGCGTCGAGGGCAAGGTCCCGAACTGAGCATGAAGGCGTACCGGGCCGGGCTGCTTCGCTTCGACGCGGATGCCCGTGCCCTTTTTGATGCCGATGGCCTGCTGGTGGTCGGCCCCGGCCCGCAAGGCTGGAACCAGGTGCTGGACGCCGGCAGCCACGCCGAGGTGTCCCGGCGCCACCCCGACGTGCCCGTCACGCACTGGCCCGGCCGCCTGATCGCGCCGGGCTTCATCGATCTGCACCTGCACTACCCGCAGACCGACATCATCGGCTCGCCCGCCGACGGGCTGCTGCCCTGGCTGGAGCGCTACACCTTCCCGCAGGAAGCCCGCTTTGCCGACCCCGCCCATGCGGCCGAGGTGGCCGCCTTCTTCTTCGACGAACTGCAGCGCCATGGCGTGACCACCGCGCTGAGCTTTGCCACCTCGCACGTGGCCTCGGTCGATGCCGCGTTGGCCGAGGCGCAGCGGCGCGGCCTGCGTTTCATCACCGGCAAGGTGCTGCAGGACCGCCACAGCCCCGACGGCGTGCGCGACCACACCGAACAGAGCCTGATCGACACCGAGCGCCTGATCCGCCGCTGGCACGGCGTGGACCGGCTCGGTTACGCCATCACCCCGCGTTTTGCGCCCACCAGCACCGATGCCCAGCTGCGCGGCGCCGGAGAACTGGCCGCCCGCCACCCGGATGTGTGGGTGCAGTCCCATGTGGCCGAGAACCGCGACGAGGTGCGCTGGGTGGCCGAGCTGTACCCGCAGTCGCGCAGCTATCTGGAGGTGTACGGCCACTTCGGGCTGCTGCGCGAACGGGCGGTGTATGCGCACTGCATCCATCTGGATGCCGCCGATCGCGCGCTGATGGCCTCCACCGGCACCGCCGCCGCCGCCAGCCCCACCAGCAACCTGTTCCTGGGCAGCGGCTTCTTCGACTTTGCAGCGGCGCGTGCGGCCGGCGTGCGGCACGGCCTGGCCAGCGACGTGGGCGGCGGCACCAGCTTCTCGCCGTTCCACACCATGCTGGCGGCCTACAACGTGGCGCGCGAAGGCCACACCAAGACGGGCGAAAGCCTGCTGCCATCGCACCTGTGGTGGCTGCACACGGCGGGTGCAGCCCGGGCACTGGGTCTGCAGGACACCGTGGGCCAGCTCATGCCGGGGCAGGAGGCCGATTTTGTGGTGCTCGACCCCCAGGCCACACCCTTGCTGGCCCGGCGCACCGCGCAGGCGGACAGCCTCGAAGAACTGCTGTTCGCGTTGATCGTGCTCGGGGATGAGCGGCTGGTGGAGCGGGTGGTGACGGCCTGAACCCGCCGGGGAGCGGGTTTCGATGGGCTGGCCGGCGTCCTCCGACCCCACAGACACCACCGGTCGGGCGGGTCAGCGGCCTGGCCGTGGCCCGGAACGGATCGAGCCGGAGCTCCCACACAGGCAACACCTACCCCGGAGTTGCCCGTGTCACCTCAAAGCACCCTGCATGTCGATGCCCTCTGGACAGCGCTGGCTCAAGAAATGGCCGGCATCGAGGCCATCACCTTCCACGAGGCCTCTGGCGGCTTTCCGCCGGCATGGGCCCTTGCGTTCGAGGGCAACGACATTCTGCTGGTGGACGCACTCGAGGCGCCCGACCGTCTGGTGTTCAGCATGAACCTGGGCGACGTCATGCCCGACCAGCGGCTTGAAATGTATGAAACCGTGCTGCGGGTCAATGCCTGGCTGGCCATGCAGACCGAGGCTGTCGGCGGGGTGGCGCTGTGTGGCCAGCAGATCATGCTGAAGGGTCAGCAGCGGACGGCAGGTCTGGAACTGGCCGGACTCCGGCAGACCGTCCTCGACATCCAGGGCGCCGCCCACGCGTGGCGCTACTTTCTCCAGACCCGCCACATGCCGGAAGAGACCGTGGTGCTGGACCCATGGCTGGAACGGGTCTGACCCTGCCCGACGTTCAACTTCAGGAGAACCCCATGCGCTTCCCCGTCACGCAACCCGGTGCCCATACCGTCGGTACCTTGGTCGGCCAGCCGCCACCCGCCGGTGCGCGGCCCCCGATCCGGGTGGTCCATGCGCGCAATCCGTCCTGTGTGCCCCGCATGCACGAGGCCGTGGCCTTGCACCGTGAACACATGAAGGCCAGCGCCGAACTGGCTCGCCAGCTCGGCATCTGAGCATTCACCGTCGGGTCACTGGTAACTCAGCGCCTTGGCCTTGCCCCAGAACACCTTGTACATGAAGGCGGTGTACAGAATGATCACCGGCAGGGTGATGGCCACCCCCACGAAGATCACATTGAGCGACGCGGTGCCGATGGCCGCCTCCCACACCGTCATGCGACCGATGACGATGTCCGGGTAGATGCTGTACGACAGGCCGAAGAAGGCCAGCACGAAGATCAGCACGGTGGCGGCAAACACCACCCAGCCGTAACCGGCCTTCACCACGGCCGGGCGGGTCACCACCCAGCGCACCGCGAAGAAGGCCACCGCGCACATCAGCGGCACCGGCAGCAGGGCGAACACCATGGGGAAGCTGAACCACTTCTCGACCACCGCCGGGTTCACCAGCGGTGTGGCCGCCGAAATGCCCACCAGCGCTGCGCCCATGGGCCAAAGCACCCGACGCGCCCAGAACACCGACCGCTCCTGCAGCTCGCCCTCGGTCTTCATGATCAGCCAGCCGGCACCCAGCAGGGTGTAGGCCGCCGGCAGAGTGATGGCAATGCCCAGGCTGAAGGCCAGGCCCAGCGGGCCGGGATCAAAGCCGGTGATGTAGCTGCCCAGCATCCAGCCCTGCGAGGTACTGGCCAGCAGCGAGCCGCCAAAGAAGGCCTTGTTCCAGAAAGCCTTGTACTGCAGCGGCGCCTTGACCCGGAAGTCGAAGGCCACGCCGCGCAGGATCAGGCCGATCAGCATGATGGCCACCGGCAGGTACAGCGCCTGCAGCACCAGCCCGTGTGCATGCGGGAAGGCCACCAGCAGCACGCCCACACCCAGCACCAGCCAGGTTTCGTTGGCGTCCCAGAAGGGGCCGATGCTGGCGATCATGGTGTCCTTCTGGGTGTCGTCGGCCAGGGGCAGCAGCAGGCCCACACCCAGGTCGTAACCATCCAGCACCACATAGGCCAGCAGTGCCAGTCCCATCACGGCCAGGAAGATCAGCGGAAGCAGTTCGGCCCAGGTCATGGTCATACCCCCGCCTTGCCGAGATCGGCGCCGGTGACCGGCACCGGTGCATGTTTGACCGGGTTCTCGGCCATGTACTTGAGCACACCGATGTAGGTCACCAGCAGCAGGCCATAAACCACGATGTAGGCGGTCAGGGTGAGCGCGATCATGGGCGGCGGCACGCTGGTGGCCACCTCACTGGTGCGCAAGGCGCCATAGACGATGTAGGGCTGGCGGCCGATCTCGGTCACATACCAGCCGGCCAGCGTGGCCACCCAGCCGGAGAAGGTCATGCCGGCCAGGCTCCACAGCACCGGGCGCGGCAGGCGCACCTGGGTTTCACGCCGGTTCTTCCACAGTTGCCAGCCAGCCACGGCGGCCACCAGCATCATCAGCGTGCCCACGCCGACCATCACGCGGAAGCCCCAGAACACCGGGCCCACCGGCGGAGCGGAATCGCCGAACTCCTTGATGCCCTTGATCTCGCCGTCCAGGTCGTGGGTCAGGATCAGGCTGGCCAGCTTGGGGATCTTGATGGCGTAGTGGGTGGTACCTTCCTCGCTGTCGGGGATGCCGAACAGGGTCAGCGGTGCGCCGCGCTCGGTTTCCCAGATGCCTTCCATGGCGGCCACCTTGGCCGGCTGGTGCTCCAGCGTGTTCAGACCGTGCATGTCACCGGCCAGGAACTGCAGCGGCATGGCGATCACCGCCACCGCCACCGCCGACCGCATGGCCTTGTGGGTGCCGCGGGTGGCGCTGCCCTTGAGCAGCTGCCAGGCGCACAGGCCGGCAATCAGGAACGATGCGGTCAGCGTGGAGGCCAGCAGCTTGTGCGTGAACCGGTACGGGAACGACGGGTTGAAGATGACGGCCAGCCAGTCGGTCGGCATGAACTGGCCGTTGACGATCTCGTAGCCGGCGGGCGTCTGCATCCATGAATTGAGGCTCAGGATCCAGAACGCCGACATGGTGGTGCCGAAAGCCACCAGGAAGGTGGCGATCAGGTGCACCCGCTCGCTCACCCGGCCACGGCCGAACAGCATGATGCCCAGGAAGCTGGCCTCCAGGAAGAACGCGGTCAGCACCTCGTAACCCAGCAGCGGCCCTGAAATGTTGCCGGTCTTCTCCATGAAGCCGGGCCAGTTGGTGCCGAACTGGAAGCTCATGACGATGCCGGAGACCACGCCCAGGGCGAAGGTCAGGGCGAACACCTTGGTCCAGAAGTAATAGGCCTCTTCCCAGGCCGGATCTCGGGTCTGCACGAAGCGCAGCCGGAAGAACAGCAGGAACCAGCACAGCGCGATGGTGATGGTCGGGAACAGGATGTGGAAGCTGATGTTGGCCGCGAACTGCATGCGCGACAGGATGAGGGCGTCCATGGCGGGGCTCCGGGGGTCGGTGAAATCTTCAGGCGGCGGCGGGCGGGTTCTGGCGGGACGATCGGCCGGTCAATCGGTCCTTCAGTTCGAGCACTCGGGTCACGGTCGCGCCCATGCCCATGAGCTGCATGGCGGTCTCGGGGGCGAGCTTCTGCACATCGTCGAACCAGGTCATGAGGCGGTCGATCAGGTCGTGCATTTCGCGCATGCGGTTCTGCGCGTGCTGCTCGGCCTCGGTCTTGGGGGTTTCCAGCAGGGCGGTGCGCAACATGGAGAGGGTGGGCTCGATCTCGCGCCGGCGGCGTTCTTCGGCCAGCACCCGGAAGATTTCCCATACATCGGCCGGCGCTTCGAAAAATTCACGCCGATCGCCCGGCTGGTGGCGCAGGCGCACCAGGCGCCAGGCCTGCAGCTCCTTCAGGCCCATGCTGACGTTGGACCGCGAGAACCCCAGGGTCTCGGCGATCTCGTCGGCGCACAGGGCCTGGGGCGAGATGTAGAGCAGGGCATAGATCTGCCCCACCGTGCGGTTTATGCCCCATTTGCTGCCCATCTCGCCGAAATGGGCCACGAACTCGCGGTTCAGGGGCGGTAGCTGGTCTTGTAACGGCATGGCCAGCATGATACCGGCCATGGCTGAATTTTCAGGAAAAACTGAAAATTCAGAAGGTTTTGGGTGCTCAGGCACCCCCCTACAATCGCCGCCCATGAGCATCAAAAGCGACCACTGGATCCGCCGCATGGCCGAGCAACATGGCCTGATCGAGCCCTTCGAGCCCAACCAGGTGCGGCAGGTGGACGGTCGCAAGGTCATCAGTTACGGCACGAGCAGCTACGGCTACGACATCCGGTGCGCGCCCGAATTCAAGGTGTTCACCAACATCCACAGCACGGTGGTGGACCCGAAGAACTTCGACGAGAAGAGCTTCGTGGACATCCACAGCGACGTCTGCATCATCCCGCCCAACAGCTTCGCGCTGGCCCGTACGGTCGAGTACTTCCGCATCCCGCGCAACGTGCTGACCATCTGCCTGGGCAAGAGCACCTACGCGCGCTGCGGGATCATCGTCAACGTCACCCCGTTCGAGCCCGAATGGGAAGGGTATGTGACGCTGGAGTTCTCCAACACGACCCCGCTGCCGGCCAAGATCTACGCTGGCGAAGGCTGCGCGCAGGTGCTGTTTTTCGAGAGCGACGAGGTCTGCGACGTGTCCTACAAGGACCGGGGCGGCAAGTACCAGGGTCAGGTCGGCGTGACGCTGCCGAAGGCCTGAAAACCCTGCGGTGCGACAATACGGCGCTAACTTCGACCGCAATGACCCAATCCTTCTCCGAACTGAACCTGGCGCCCACCCTGGCGCGCGCCGTGGCCGAAATGGGCTACGAGAGCATGACGCCGATCCAGGCGCAGGCCATTCCGCATGTGCTGACCGGCCGCGACGTCATGGGCGCTGCCCAGACCGGCACCGGCAAGACGGCCGCGTTCTCGCTGCCGCTGCTGCAGCGCCTGCTCAAGCATGAAAACGCCTCGACCTCGCCGGCCCGGCACCCGGTGCGGGCCCTGGTGCTGCTGCCCACGCGCGAACTGGCCGATCAGGTGGCCGAACAGATCAAGCTGTATGCCAAGTACACCCAGCTGCGCAGCACGGTGGTGTTCGGCGGCATGGACATGAAGCCGCAGACGGCGGAGCTGAAGAAGGGTGTGGAAGTGCTGGTGGCGACCCCGGGTCGCCTGCTGGACCACATCGAGGCCAAGAACGCGGTGCTGAACCAGGTCGAGTACGTGGTGCTCGACGAGGCGGATCGCATGCTCGACATCGGCTTCCTGCCCGACCTGCAGCGCATCCTCAGCTACCTGCCCAAGCAGCGCACCACACTCCTGTTCTCGGCCACGTTTTCGCCCGAGATCAAGCGCCTGGCGAACAGCTACCTCCAGGACCCGATCACGGTCGAGGTGGCCCGCTCCAACGCCACCGCGTCCACGGTGGAACAGCATTTTTACCGCGTCGAGGACGACGACAAGCGTGGTGTGCTGCGACAGATCCTGCGCGAGCGCGGCATCAAGCAGGCCTTCGTGTTCGTCAACAGCAAGCTGGGTTGCGCCCGGTTGGCCCGTTCGCTGGAGCGCGACGGCCTCAACACCACCGCGCTGCACGGCGACAAGAGCCAGGACGAGCGCCTGAAGGCCCTGGAGGCCTTCAAGTCCGGGACGGTCGACCTGCTGGTCTGCACCGACGTGGCCGCACGCGGCCTGGATATCAAGGACGTGCCGGCGGTGTTCAATTTCGACGTGCCGTTCAATGCCGAGGACTATGTGCACCGCATCGGCCGCACCGGCCGCGCCGGGGCGTCGGGTCTGGCGGTGTCGTTCGTGGGCGGGCGCGACGCCCGTCTGGTGACCGACATCGAGAAGCTGCTGGGCCGCAAGCTCGATATCGAGGCGCTGGAGCTGGAGGCCGATCGCCGCCCGGCCGGACGCTTCAATGACGGCCAGCGGGCCTGGCAGCGTGACGGCGAACACAACGAACGGGACGACCGCGCAGCGCGCGAGCCCCGCGAGTCGCGTGAGCCTCGCGAACCCCGGGCCGTTGCCCCCCGGCCGGTCCGTGCACCGCGCCCCCCCGCCGATCCGCTGTTCGAGAAGCCGTATGAAGCGGCCGGTCCGGCCGACGCACCCGCACCCTGGGAAGCTGCCCAGAAGCAGCCCGCCCGCCTGTCCCCCAACATCAAGACGCGGCGCAAGGTGCCGGCGCTGTTCCGCAGCCCGCCGCCCATGGCGGACGGTCATGAGGAAGCTGCTGCGCCGGTGGCCGAGGTGTCCGGCCCGGACGGCCAGACCGGTTGATCTTCAGCCCTTGCCGGGCCTGGCAGCCTGTTCGCAGCGCACCGAGATGAGTTCCACCGAAGAGCCCCCGTCGCCCAGGCGGGCCGCCGTCAGACATCCCCCCCAGACACAGCCGGTGTCCAGTGCCAGCAGGCCCGGCCGGTCCACCGCACCCAGCGTGGACCAATGCCCGAACGCAATGCGCTCGGCCGCATGGCGGCGCCCCGGCACATCGAACCAGGGCATGAAGCCTTCGGGCGCGGCGCCGGCGCTGTCCTTGGTCTTGAATTCCATCACGCCGTCGGGCGTGCAGAAGCGCAGCCGGGTGAGCGCGTTGACGATCACCCGCAGCCGGTTGGCGCCTTCCAGTTGCTCACCCCAGTGGTCCGGGGTGTTGCCGTACATGCCCCGCAGAAAGCCGGCCCAGTCGGGGCCGCGAAGTGCTGCCTCCACCTCGGCCGCCAACGCCAGCGTCTGTGCCGCATCCCACTGCGGCAGCACGCCGGCGTGCACCATGAGCCAGCCCTGTTCGCGCAGGGCCAGCGGCCGGTGCCGCAACCAGTCGAGCAGGGCCGGGCGGTCGGGTGCCTGCAGGATGTCGTCCAGCGTGTCGCTGCGGTGCGGCGGGCGGATGCCCTGCGACACCGCCAGCAGGTGCAGGTCGTGGTTGCCGAGCAGGCAGTGGGCGGAACTGCCCAGGGCCATCAGGCGTCGGACCGTGGCCAGCGACTGCGGCCCGCGGTTGACCAGGTCGCCCAGCACGTACGCGGTGTCACGGCTTGCGGAAAACCCGGTTTCATCCAGCAGGCGGCCCAGCGCGCCATCGCATCCCTGCACATCACCGATCAAGTAAACAGCCATCGCCCGATTATGGATTTCCTGCTCATTGCCTTTCTGACCGTGCTCAATGGCGCATTCGCCATGTCGGAGCTGGCGCTGGCGTCCAGCCGCAAGGCGCGGCTGGCGGCCATGGCCGAGGCGGGCGACAAAGGTGCCCGGACGGCCCTGGACCTGCTGGACAACCCGACCCAGTTCCTGTCCTCGGTGCAGGTGGGCATCACCTCCATCGGCATGCTCAACGGCATCGTGGGCGAAGCGGCGTTCAGCGACGACCTCGGTCTCTGGCTGCAGGGCATGGGCATGACCGAAGGCACCGCTTCCATCGTCGCCACGGCCGTGGTGGTGGTGGCCATCACCTTCATCACCATCGTCTTCGGCGAACTGGTGCCCAAGCGCATCGGCCAGCTGTACCCGGAGGCGGTGTCGCGTTTTGTCTCGCGTCCCATGGCCTGGGTGGCCACAGCCGCCAAGCCCTTCGTGTGGCTGCTCACCCACACCACGCAATGGACGCTCAAGCTGCTGCGCATCGACACCAACGCGGTGCAGCACGTGACCGAAGAAGAGATCAATGCCAGTCTGGAGGAGGGCGTGGACGCCGGCATCATCGAGGAGCACGAACACCAGATGGTGCGCAACGTGTTCCAGCTCGACGACCGTCAGCTCACCTCCATCATGATCCCGGCCTCCGACATCGAATGGCTGGACGCGCAGGACACCATCGATGAAGCGGTGCAGAAGGCCTGGGCCACCGGGCACTCCTGGTACCCGGTCTGCCGCGGCGGCCTGGAGGATGTGGTGGGTGTGGTCCACCTGCCGCGACTGCTGGCGCTGCAGGCCGAGGGCGTGACCGACGCGATTGCCGGGCACCTGCAGCCGGCGGTGTTCGTGCCCGAAACGCTCAGCGGCATGGAGCTTCTGGAGCAGTTCCGCTCGCGCGCCACCCGCATGGTGTTCGTGGTGGACGAGTACGGCGTGGTGCAGGGGCTGCTCACGCCGCTGGACATGCTGGAGGCCATCACCGGCGAACTCAAGCCGGAGACCCTGGTGGATGCCTGGGCCACCCGCCTGGACGACGGCGCCTGGCAGGTCGACGGCGCGATGCCGGTGGCCGAACTCAAGGCCCGGCTGGACATCGACGACCTGCCCGATGAAGACCGTGGCCGCTACAACACCGTCGCCGGCCTGATGCAGACCGTGGCCGGTGCGCTGCTGGCGCAGGATGAGTCGGTGGACTGCGCGGGCTGGCGGTTCACCGTGACCGAGCTGGTGGGCCGCCGGATCGAGCGCGTGCTGATCACGCCGCTGCCGGCCACCGAGGCCGACAACGACCGCGACGGCGACGGCGACGGCTGAGCGCCGACCGCTTGAGTCGACCGCCTCAGTAATGCGGCGGCAGCTCGTCGCGCAGGCTGCGGAAACCCGGGCCGGCGGCGTCGTCGCGCCGGCGGCGCAGCTCGGCCACTTCGGCCAGCAGGCGGTCGATGAGGTCCTGCTGGCGGGCGATCTGGGTGTTCAGGGTTTCCAGCAGGTCGTCGGCGTAGCTGAACTTGATTTCCAGCTCGGTGATGCGCTGTTCGAGGGGGTCGGGGGTGGTCATGCCCCGTATTGGACACCCGCCGGGGCATGTTCAGCCGTGGCTGAACCGGGTCTGAAGTTTTCCTGAATATCCCTGATCGCTCCAACGTCCTACAGTGATCGGCGCCATCCCGCGCCCCTCCTGCCGGCCCACCGGCCACCGAAAGGCATCGTCATGCTTCAAGCCCTGATCTTCGACGTCGACGGCACCCTGGCCGACACCGAGCGCGTGCACCTGGAGGCGTTCAACCACGCCTTCACCGAGGAAGGGCTGGACTGGCATTGGGACGAAGCCCGCTACCGCCAGCTGCTGGAGATTTCCGGCGGCAAGGAGCGCATGCAGCATTTCTGGAACGAGCGCTACCCGGATCTGCGGGAGCTGGACCATGGGGCGGTACGCGCGCGCATCGACCGGTTGCACGAGATCAAGACCGCGTATTACGAGAGCGCCGTCAATGAAGGCCGGGTGAGCCTGCGGCCCGGCGTGCTGGCCCTGATCGAGGAAGCGCTGCAGGCCGGCCTGCAGCTGGCCATTGCCACCACCACCTCGCCGGTGAACATTGCCGCGCTGCTGCGTGCCGCCATGGGGCCGGACTGGCGCACCCACTTTGCCGCGGTCGGCGACGCATCGTCCGCCCCGGTCAAGAAGCCGCATCCGCAGGTGTACCAGCAGGTGCTGCGCGAGCTGGAGATGCCGGCCATCCGCTGCCTGGCCTTCGAGGATTCGCGCAATGGCCTGCTGGCGGCCCGCGCGGCCGGGCTCAAGACCATCATCACCCCCACGTCCTTCAGCGCCCACCATGTGTTCGACGGTGCGCTGCGCGTGCTGCCCGACCTGGAGGGCACCACCGTGGCCGACCTGCGCGCCTGGCACGCCGGCCTGGCGGTGCCGGCCTGATCAGGGGGCCAGCAGCGGGGTGTCGTGCTCGACCAGCAGCCCCTCGCCGCGTTCGATGACGAAGTAGCGGAACGCCTCGGCCGCCGGTGACAGCACCTTGCTCTGCAGGTGCACCACATGCCAGGTGCGCATGACCGGGGTGCCCTCCACGTCAATGCGCTGCAGCAGGCCCAGGCGCAGCTCCAGGCCCAGGGTGTGCAGCGACAGGAAGCTGATGCCCATGTCGGCCATGACCGCCTGCTTGATGGCCTCGTTGCTGCTCATCTCCATGGTGATCTGCGGCTCGAAGCGCTGTTCGGCAAAGAAGCTTTCCATCGCGCTGCGGGTGCCCGAGCCCTGTTCGCGCACGATGAAGGGGTAGCCGCTCAGGGCTTTGAGCGGCGGGTGCCCGATGCGCATCAGCGGGTGGCCCGGTGGCGCCACGAACACCAGCGGGTGGGCGGCAAACGCCTCGCTGCGGGTGGAGAGTTCGGGCGGTGGCCGGCCCATGATGGAGAGGTCGACCTCGCCGGCCTCCATCTGCGCCATCAGGGCCTCGCGGTTGTTGGCCACGGTCAGCCGCACCTCGATGCCCGGGTGCTCCTGCCGGAAGAGTGCCAGCAGGCGCGGCACGAAGTACTTGGCGGTGCTGACCATGCCCACGGTCAGCAGCCCGTGTTCCAGCTTCTTGAAGCGGGCCATGGCGTTCTCGGCATCGCGCAGGGCGCCCAGCATGCGCTTGGCATGGACCACGAAGTACTCGCCTGCGGTGGACAGGCCGAGCGTGCGGCCATGCCGGTCGAACAGCTGCAGCCCGACCTGGTTTTCGAGTTCCTTGATCTGCATCGACACCGCCGGCGGCGTCAGGTGCAGTGCGTTGGCCGCGGCGGTGATGCCGCCGCGCTGGGCCACCTCCAGGAAGACCCGCAGTTGCCGGAAGCTCAGATTCATGCTTCAGCCTTTCCTGAATCGAAAGTCAAAAAAGATTGACTGGCCTTTATAGCAGGGCCACTCCAACATGGCACCCGTGCTGACCCGATCCCGGCGAAGGCGCCCACCAGGAGACAACATGAACGCACCCGTCGAGGCCGGCCTGAAAGCCGACGCCACCCAGATCACCGACAGCAAGAAGCGCTACAGCGCCGGTGTGCTCAAGTACCGCCAGATGGGTTACTGGGTGCCGGACTACGAACCCAGCGCCACCGACACGGTCTGCCTGTTCCGCATCACGCCGCAGGAAGGGGTGGACCCGGTCGAGGCCGGCGCTGCGGTGGCCGGCGAGAGCAGCACCGCCACCTGGACCGTGGTCTGGACCGACCGCCTGACCGCCTGCGAGAACTACCGCGCCAAGTGCTTCAAGGTGGAGCCGGTGCCGGGGCGGCCGGGCGAGTACTTTGCCTGGGTGGCCTACGACATCATCCTGTTCGAGGAAGGTTCGATCGCCAACATGACGGCCAGCCTGATCGGCAACGTGTTCAGCTTCAAGCCGCTCAAGGCCGCACGGCTGGAGGACATCCGCATTCCGGTGGCCTATGTGAAGACCTTCAAGGGTCCGCCCACCGGCCTGATCGTCGAGCGCGAGCGGCTGGACAAGTTCGGTCGCCCGCTGCTGGGCGCCACCACCAAGCCCAAGCTGGGCCTGTCGGCCCGCAACTACGGCCGAGTGATCTACGAGGGCCTCAAGGGCGGCCTGGACTTCATGAAGGACGACGAGAACATCAACTCCCAGCCGTTCATGCACTGGCGCGACCGCTTCCTGTACGTGATGGACGGCGTGAACAAGGCGAGTGCCGCTACCGGCGAGGTCAAGGGCAGCTACCTGAACGTGACCGCCGGCACCATGGAGGCCATCTACGAGCGCGCCGAGTTTGCCAAGAGCCTGGGCAGCGTGATCATCATGATCGACCTGATCGTGGGCTGGCCCTGCATCCAGTCGCTGGGCGAATGGTGCCGCCGCAACGACATGATCCTGCACCTGCACCGCGCGGGGCATGGCACCTACACCCGGCAGAAAAATCACGGCGTGAGCTTCCGCGTCATTGCCAAGTGGCTGCGCCTGGCCGGCGTCGACCACATGCACACCGGCACGGCGGTGGGCAAGCTCGAAGGCGATCCGCCCACGGTGCAGGGCTACTACGACGTCTGCCGCGAGTCCTACAACAAGGTCAACCTGCAGCGCGGCCTGCACTTCGACCAGGACTGGTGCGATCTGAAGAAGGTCATGCCGGTGGCCAGCGGCGGCATCCATGCCGGCCAGATGCACCAGCTGCTGCACCTGTTCGGCGACGACGTGGTGCTGCAGTTCGGCGGCGGCACCATCGGCCACCCGGCCGGCATCCAGGCGGGCGGTGTGGCCAACCGGGTGGCGCTGGAGTGCATGGTCAAGGCCCGCAACGAGGGCAAGGACATCATCAACGAGGGGCCGGAGATCCTGAAGGCCGCCGCCCGGTTCTGCACCCCGCTGAAGCAGGCGCTCGACACCTGGGGCGACATCAGCTTCAACTACACGCCCACCGACACCTCGGACTACGCCGTCACGCCCGCCGTGGCCTGAACCCCCTGACCGGACACCTTCACCGGAGACACCGCCATGATGACCAACCCCACCGGCCGCGTGACCCAGGGCCAGTTCAGCTTCCTGCCCGACCTGACCGACGACGAGATCCGCGCCCAGATCGACTACGGCCTGGCCCGCAACTACGCCTGGAGCGTCGAGTACACCGACGACCCGCACCCGCGCAACACCTACTGGGAAATGTTCGGCATGCCCATGTTCGACCTGGAGGACGCCGCCGGCGTGATGCTGGAGCTGGCCAACTGCCGCAAGACCTTTCCGCAGCACTACATCCGCCTCATGGCCTTCGACAGCACCCGGGGCGTGGAGAGCATCGCCATGAGCTTCATGGTGAACCGCCCGACCACCGAACCCGGCTTCGGTCTGGTGCGGCAGGAGGCCGATGGCCGCCAGATGCGCTACACCATCCACAGCTACGCCACCGACAAGCCGGAAGCCCAGCGCTACTGAGGCCGACATGAACATGCTCTATGCCATTCCCGGCGCCGAGGCTCCGGCCGCACCCGAGCCGGCCCAGGCTGCGCGGGCGGCACCGCGCACCGTCGGCGAGGTGCTGGCCCACAGCCAGGTCGAGCCGGTGCTGGCCGAACTCGATGCCGACCTGGTCGGGCTGCAGCCGGTGAAGCAGCGCATCCGCGACATTGCAGCCTTGCTGGTGATCGACTGGCTGCGCATGGGCCACGGCCTGCAGGCCCAGACGCCCTCGCTGCACATGAGCTTTACCGGCAACCCCGGCACCGGCAAGACCACGGTGGCCCTGCGCATGGCGACCATCCTGCACCGGCTGGGGTATGTGCGCAAAGGCCATCTGGTGGCTGTCACGCGGGACGATCTGGTGGGGCAGTACATCGGCCACACCGCACCCAAGACCCGCGAGGTGCTGAAGAAGGCCATGGGCGGCGTGCTGTTCATCGACGAGGCCTACTACCTCTACAAGCCCGAGAACGAGCGCGACTACGGCGGCGAGGCGATCGAGATCCTGCTGCAGGTCATGGAAAACCAGCGCGACGACCTGGTGGTCATCCTGGCCGGCTACAAGGACCGCATGGACACTTTCTTCCAGAGCAACCCGGGGCTGAGCAGCCGGGTCGCCCACCACATCGACTTCCCCGACTACGCGCACGGCGAGCTGCTGGCCATCGGCGACCGCATGCTGGGCGGCATGAACTACCGCTTCGCACCCGGTGCCCGCGAGGTCTTCGGCGACTACCTCGACCGGCGTCTGCAGCAGCCGCACTTTGCCAACGCACGCAGCGTGCGCAACGCACTCGACCGCATCCGCCTGCGCCAGGCCAGCCGCTTGTTTGCCGACCGCGACCGCCCGCTCGACGTGACCGATCTCACCACCCTGACCGCCGAAGACATCCGGGCCAGCCGGGTGTTCGGCACAGCCCCTCCGACCTGATTGATCTTCCTGAACCGAGCCCACCATGCCGTTGTCACGCCGCTCCACACTCACCCAGTTCCTCATCGAGGAACGTCGCCGTTTTCCGGAGGCCAGCGGAGATTTCAATGCCCTCATCCTCGATGTCGCGCTGGCCTGCAAGGCCATCGCCCGCAGCGTGTCGTTCGGCGCGCTCGGCGATGTGCTGGGCGCGCAGGGCAGCACCAATGTGCAGGGCGAGGCGCAGCAGAAGCTCGACGTCATCAGCAACGAGATGTTCATGCGGGCCAACGAGTGGGGCGGGCACCTGGCCGGCATGGCGTCGGAGGAAATGGAGCAGCCCTATCCGATCCCGCGCGAGTTCCCGCGCGGCAAGTACCTGCTGGTGTTCGACCCTCTGGATGGCTCCAGCAACATCGACGTGAATGTGTCGGTCGGCAGCATCTTCAGCGTGCTGCGCGCCCCGGCCGACGTGCTGGCCTCCGGCCGCGATGTGACGGTCGATGATTTCCTGCAGCCCGGCGCGCAGCAGGTGGCCGCCGGCTATGCGCTGTACGGGCCCACCACCATGCTGATGCTCACCGTGGGCAGCGGTGTGTACGGCTTCACGCTGGACCCGAACCTGGGCGAGTTCAAGCTCACCCACCCGCGCATCCGCATTCCGGAAGACACGCACGAGTTCGCCATCAATGCCTCCAACAGCCGCTTCTGGGAGGCGCCGGTCAAGCGCTATGTGGACGAGTGCATGGCCGGACGCACCGGCGTGCGCGGCAAGGACTTCAACATGCGCTGGATCGCCAGCATGGTGGCCGAGGCGCACCGCATCCTGATGCGGGGCGGCGTGTTCCTGTACCCGCGCGACACCAAGGACGCTGCGAGGGCCGGCCGGCTGCGGCTGCTGTACGAGGCCAACCCGATCGCCATGCTGATGGAGCAGGCCGGTGGCCGCGCCAGCACCGGTCGCGAGCCCATGCTGACCGTGCAGCCGACCGAGCTGCACCAGCGCATCGGCCTGGTGTTCGGATCGCGCAACGAGGTCGAGCGCATCGAGCGCTACCACGCCGAGCCGCTTTCCTGGAAAGACAACAACCCGCTGTTTGCCGAACGCAGCCTGTTCCGCGACGCCGCCTGAGACCCCGACCCGAGCCACCCATGTCCGAACGCCATCCCATCATTGCCATCACCGGCTCCAGCGGAGCCGGCACCTCCACCGTCACCCGCACCTTCCAGAACATCTTCCGGCGCGAGGGGGTGAGCGCGGCCATCGTCGAAGGCGACAGCTACCACCGCTTCGACCGCAAGACCATGAAGCAGCGCATGGCCGAGGCCGAGGCGGCGGGCAACATGAACTTCAGCCACTTCGGTGCCGAGGCCAACCTGTTCGAGGAAATCGAGTCGCTGTTCCGCGAGTACGCGGCCACCGGCCGGGGCCGCAGCCGCAAGTACCTGCACAACGCCGAGGAAGCCGCGCCCTATGCCCAGGAACCCGGCACCTTCACCGACTGGGAGCCCTTGCCCGACGACACCGCCATGCTGTTCTACGAAGGCCTGCACGGCGCGGTGGTCACGCCCGAGGTGAATGTGGCCCGTTACCCCGACCTGCTGGTGGGCGTGGTGCCGGTGATCAACCTGGAGTGGATCCAGAAGCTCTGGCGCGACAAGCACATGCGCGGCTACAGCGCCGAGGCGGTCACCGACACCATCCTGCGCCGCATGCCCGACTACGTGAACTACATCTGTCCGCAGTTCCAGCACACGCATGTGAACTTCCAGCGCGTGCCGGTGGTGGACACCTCCAACCCCTTCGTCTCGCGCGACGTGCCCACCGCCGACGAGAGCATGGTGGTGATCCGTTTTGCCAAGCCCAAGGGCATCGACTTCCAGTACCTGCTCAACATGATCAACGGCTCCTGGATGAGCCGCGCCAACACCATCGTGGTGCCGGGCGGCAAGATGGAGCTGGCCATGCAGCTGATCTTCACGCCCTTCATCTGGCGGATGATGGAGCGGCGCCAGCGCGCGCTGGGCTTTGCATGACGGCGCGCTTCGACCTGGTGCTGTTCGACCTGGACGGCACCCTCATCGAGACCGCGCCGGAGATCGCCGATGCGGTCAACGACACCCTGGTCGCATTCGACCGGCCCCGGGTCAGCCAGCAGCAGGTGAACGACTGGATCGGCCACGGCACGCGCGAACTGCTCATCCAGGCCCTGGCCTGGTGCGACGGCACCACCTCCGATGCGGTGCGGCACAGCGCGGCGTTCCCGCGCATCGAGGCGGCCTTCGGTGTGCACTACCTGGCCCGCTGCGGCACCCGCAGCCACCTGTATCCGCAGGTGCGCGAAACCCTGACCGCCTTGCGTTCGCAAGGCGTCAAGCTGGTGGTGGTGACCAACAAGGAGGGCCGTTACACCCGCACCGTACTCGATGCCCACCGGCTCACGCCACTGTTCGACCGTGTGGTCAGCGGCGACACCCTGCCGGTGAAGAAGCCGGACCCGGCCGCGATCCATGCCTGCCTGAAGGACTACGGCGTGCCGGCGGGGCGGGCGCTGTTCGTGGGCGATTCGTCCATCGACGTGGCCACCGCCCGCAACGGCGGCATTGCGGTGTGGGCGCTGCCCTACGGGTACAACATGGGCGAGCCCATTGAAGCCTGCTCACCCGACCGGGTGATTGCCGATGTGTCGGCCCTGCTCGACCCGGCCGTGGTCGATTGATCCACCCCCACCACAAGGAACCGCCATGGCCCTGATCGCCTTGCGCCAGCTGCTCGACCACGCCGCCGACAACGGATACGGTGTGCCCGCGTTCAACGTGAACAACCTGGAGCAGATCCAGTCCATCATGCAGGCGGCCGATGCCTGCGACGCCCCGGTGATCCTGCAGGCCAGCGCCGGTGCCCGCAAGTACGCCGGCGAGCCCTTCCTGCGCAAGCTGGTGGAGGCCGCCGTCGAGATGTACCCCCACATCCCGATCGTGATGCACCAGGACCACGGCGCCACACCGGCGGTTTGCCAGCAGTCCATCCGCAGTGGCTTCTCCAGCGTCATGATGGATGGTTCCTTGCGCGAGGACGCACGCACACCGGCCAGCTACGACTACAACGTCGATGTCACACGCACCGTCTGCCAGTTCGCCCACGCGGTGGGCGTCTCCGTTGAAGGGGAGCTGGGATGTCTGGGGTCTCTGGAGACGGGCGAAGCCGGTGAGGAGGACGGGGTGGGCGCCGAGGGCCGGCTCAGCCACGACCAGATGCTGACCGACCCGGAGCAGGCACGGGATTTCGTGCAGCGCACCGGCGTCGATGCGCTGGCCATTGCCATCGGCACCAGCCATGGCGCCTACAAGTTCACCCGCCCGCCCACCGGCGACATCCTGGCCATCGACCGCATCGAGGCCATCCACCGCGCCATACCCGACACCCATCTGGTGATGCATGGCTCCAGCAGCGTGCCGCAGGAGTGGCTGGCCATCATCCGGGAGTTCGGTGGCGACATCCGTGAAACCTATGGCGTGCCGGTCGACGAGATCGTGCGGGGCATCCGCAGCGGCGTGCGCAAGGTCAACATCGACACCGACATCCGTCTGGCCATGACCGGTGCGATGCGCCGCAGCATGGCGCAGAACACGGCCGAGTTCGATCCGCGCGCCTTCCTCAAGCAGGCCACCGCCGCCGCCCGCGACCTGTGCCGGCAGCGTTTCGAGGCGTTCGGCTGTGCCGGCCAGGCGTCCCACATACAGCCTTTGCCGCTGGAGCGCCTGGTGCCGCGGTACCACTGAGACGCGGATGGCGCAGACGAAAAAAGCCCCGGCATGCCGGGGCTTTGTGTCGGGGTCGCAGGGCGTTCAGGCCAGCGTGTCGGCCCAGATGTTGCGGGCCCAGGCCATGGCGTACTGGCCTTCCAGGGCATTGGCCTGCGCCGACAGACCGCCCGAACCCGGAACGGTCAGCATGGTCTTCTTCTCGGCGTCGTAGCGGTGGACGCTGGCCACGTGCACCACGTCGGTGGCGGTGACGAAGCTGTAGCAGGTGTTGGCATAGATCGGCAGTGCCGGCGGCTCCTTGCCCTGCAGCAGCGACACCACGGCGGCGGCACAGGTCTTGCCGTGCTGGTTGGCCATGTGGCCCGACTTGGGCATGAGCGGCGCGATCTGGATGGCATCGCCCAGCACGTGGATGTTTTTCTGCGCCTTCGACTCGAAGGTCAGGAAGTCCACCTCGCACCAGCGGTTGTTGGCGGTGGCCAGTCCGGTCTTGACCGCGATGCTGCCGGCGCTCTGGTTGGGAATGACGTTCAGCACCGCGGCCTTGAAGTCGTCGTTGAACTCGAACTTCAGGGTGTTGGTGGCCACGTCCACATCCACCACCTTGTGCTTGGGGCGGTAGTCGATCATGCCCTTGTAGTGCTCGTCCCAGGCCTTCATGAACAGGCCCTTCTTGGAGGTGATGTCGTCGTTGGCATCGAACACCACCACCTTGCTGCGCGGCTTGGCCTTCTTGAAGTAGCTGGCCACCATGCAGGCCCGCTCGTACGGGCCGGGCGGGCAGCGGTACGGTGCCATCGGGATCGACATGGCGTACACGCCGCCGTCCGGCATGGCTTCGAGCTGGGCGCGCAGGGCCGCGGTCTGCGGGCCGGCCTTCCAGGCGTGCAGCACCTTGTCCTGGGCGCCCGGCTTGTTGAGGCCCGGGATGTCGTTCAGGAAGTCGATGCCGGGCGAGACGATCAGGCGGTCGTAGGGCAGCTCGGCGCCGCCGGCCAGCTTGACGGTGCGCTTGGTCGCATCGATGCTGTCCACCCGGTCACGCACCAGCCGCACGCCGTGGCGCTTGCTCAGGTTGTCGTAGGGGGTGGTAATGTCGGCCATGGTCTTGTGCCCGCCCACCACCAGGTTGGAGATGGGGCAGGACACGAACATCGCGTTCGGCTCGATCAGCGTCACGTCGATCTGGTAGTCGGAGAACATGCGCACATATTTGGCGGCGGTGGCGCCGGCATAGCCGCCGCCGATCACCACCACCTTGGCGCTGTTGCCACCGGTGCTGGCGCAACCCCCCAGCAGACCCAGGCCGGCCACGGCCGAGCCAGCGCCCAGCGTCTGTACGAATTGACGGCGTTTCATGGTGGCGCTCCTCAGGGTTTCTGTGCGGCGAAGTAAGCCGAGATCTGGGCCAGCTGCTCGTCGGTATAGCCCTTGGCCAGCTGGTGCATGATGGTCGCGGGCCGCTGACCGTTCTTGTAGGCGAGCAGCTTTTTCAGCATGTCGTCCTTGTTCTGGCCGGCCAGATTGAAGCCACCCTCCTGCGCGCGGCCATCGGTGCCGTGGCAGTTGGCGCAGGCTGCAGCCCATACCTTGACTTGATTGACTTGGGCATGGGCGCCCAGCGCGGCGGCCAGCAGGGTACCTGCGGCCAGCCATTTCACCGTGATGTGCATCGTGGTCTCCAGCGTCTCGTTGGGAAAGTTCCGCCGAAAAATGTAGCAGAGGTGTTTACAGGCCGGGCGATACGCTTGGGTATTCGATATCAGGGTTTACACCCATTCAAATATTAGCAAGCACTCATATATTCGACACCCAGTCTTTTCAACGTCCCGACCTGAAGGAAAGCCCCGTGTCTGACGACCTTCGCGATGTGATCGGCCGCATCCTGCCGGCTCCGGAAAACCACCTGGACGCTGCGCGCATGGAAGAGGCGCGCAAGGCCCGCCGGTCCTTCATGGGCAAGGCGCTGGCCATGGGTGCCGGCGCCGTGGCGGCGGCCAGTGCCGCCCGGCCGGCCCGGGCCGAAGGGGAAGACGCCATCCTCAAGATGCCGGAGCACACCACCGGCCTGGGGCAGGGCGTGGTCACCGACGGATACGGCAAGCCCAGCAAGTGGGAAGGCAACCTGCAGCGCCGCCAGAGCCCGGGCCTCACCCGTGTGAACCAGGCCTCGGTGAGCTTCACGCCGCTGCAGGGCCTGTTCGGCATCATCACGCCCAACGGGCTGCATTTTGAGCGGCACCACCAGGGCTGGTGGGACATCGACCCTTCAAAACACCGCTTGATGGTGCACGGTCTGGTGAAGCGTGAACGCGTCTTCACCATGGACGACCTGATGCGCCTGCCCAGTGTCTCGCGCATCCACTTCATCGAATGCGGCGCCAACTCGGCGCCCGAGTGGGGCAATGTGGCGCTGCCGTCGGTGCAGTACACGCACGGCATGATCAGCTGCTCGGAGTTCACCGGCGTGCGCCTGTCCACGCTGCTGGAGATGTGCGGCTACGACAAGAAGCTGGGGCGCTATGTGCTGGCCGAGGGTGCCGACGGTTCCTCCATGACCCGCACCATCGACATCGAACGCGCCATGGACGACTGCATCGTCGCCTGGGCCATGAACGGCGAGATGCTGCGGCCCGAGAACGGTTACCCGCTGCGCCTGGTGGTGCCGGGCATCCAGGGTGTGAGCTGGGTCAAGTACCTGCGACGCCTGGAAGTGGGTGACCAGAAATGGGCCACCAAGGACGAGGCCATCCACTACATCGACCACATGCCCGACGGCACCCACCGCCAGTACACCGGCATTCAGGAGTGCAAGAGCGTGATCACCACGCCCTCGGGCAGCCAGACGCTGCTGGACAAGGGCTACTACAACGTGACCGGTCTGGCCTGGTCGGGCCGTGGTGCCATCAAGCGGGTCGACGTCAGCGTGGACGGCGGCCGCAACTGGCGCACCGCCCGGCTTGAAGGCCCGGTGCTGCCGAAGGCGCTGACCCGTTTCAACATCGACTGGGTCTGGGACGGCAAGCCCGCCATTCTCCAGAGCCGTGCCATCGACAGCACCGGCTATGTGCAACCCAAGATCAACCAGCTTCGTGCGGTGCGCGGCACCCGCTCGGTCTACCACCAGAACGCGATCCAGTCGTGGCGGGTGGCCGAGAACGGCGAAGTCTCCAACGTGCAGGTGTTCTGATGATGCGCCCCGTCCTTGCCGCCCTCGCACTCGTTGCATCGTCCGTCTCGGTTCCGGCCTTCGCGCAGGCGCAGCCCTGGCATGAACTGGGTCGCCCGGCCACGCAGGCCGAGATCAAGGCCTGGGACATCGATGTCCGTCCGGACTTCAAAGGTCTGCCCGCCGGCGCCGGCAGCGTCTCGCTGGGCGAACAGGTGTGGGAGAGCAAGTGCGCCTCCTGCCACGGCGTGTTCGGTGAATCGAACGAGGTGTTCACCCCGATCGTGGGTGGCACCACCCAAGCCGACATCGCCCGGGGCCGGGTGAAGAACCTGGAGCAGGGCAGCACCTTCCCCCAGAAGACCACCATGATGAAGGTGGCCACCGTGTCCACCTTGTGGGACTACATCAACCGGGCCATGCCCTGGAATGCACCGAAGTCGTTGAAGACCGACGAGGTCTATGGCGTGGTGGCCTACATCCTGAACCTGGCCGAGGTGGTCCCGGCCGACTTCACGCTGAGCGACAGGAACATCGCCGAGGTGCAGCAGCGCATGCCCAACCGCAACGGCATGGTGTTTTACGAGCCGCTCTGGAAGGCCGACGGCAAGGGCGACGTGAAGAACGTGGCCTGCATGAAGGACTGCCCGACCGAAGCCACGGTGCGATCGTCGCTGCCCGACTTTGCACGCGACGCCCATGGCAACATCCTGGAGCAGAACCGCGGCATCGGTCCGGTGCGGGGGGCCGACACCACCCGCCCGCCGCCGGCCAGCCTGCCCAAGGGTGCCGCGGCTGCACCCGTGGTGGTGGCCGCTGCTGCTGCCACCGGCCCTGACGTGAAAGGGCTGCTGTCGAAGAACTCCTGCACCGCCTGTCACGGCATGACCAACAAAATCGTCGGTCCCGGCTTCAACGAGATCGCTGCCAAGTACAAGGGCCGGGCCGACGCCGAGGTCTACCTGACCGGCAAGATCCGCAGCGGCGGCTCCGGTGTCTTCGGCTCGGTGCCGATGCCGCCACAGCCCCAGCTCTCCGAGTCCGACGCGCAGGCCATGGCCCGCTGGATTGCAGCGGGCGCCAAGTGAGCGCTTGCTGGTGCCCCGTATTTCCCACACTGGCCTGGTGAACCACCCCGCCAGTAAACTCGCCCATCGCTTTTTTCACAGGAGCCTCCCATGAACCGCTCACGTCGCGCCGCCATCCAGTCCACCGGCGCATTTGCCACCCTGGTGTCCCTCGGTCTGATCACCCAGGGCCAGGCACAGGCGGCTGTCAGTGCCGCCGGTTTCGAGGCCAAGACCCTGGCCGATGCACTCAAGGCCGTCGGCGGCACGCCCGCCACCAGCGACCAGGTCACCGTCGTGGCCCCGGACATCGCCGAGAACGGCGCCGTGGTGCCGGTGGGTGCGGTCAGCAAGCTGCCCAACACCACCGACATCATGATCATCGTGGAGAAGAATCCGTCGCCCCTGGCAGCGGCCTTCACCATCCCGGCCGGCACCACGGCCGATGTGCAGACCCGCATCAAGATGGGCCAGAGCTCGAACGTGATCGCGGTCGTCAAGGCCGACGGCAAGCTCTACTCGGCCACCAAGGAAACCAAGGTCACCCTCGGCGGTTGCGGCGGCTGATCGCCACCCCCCGAACGACCTTCCCCCACCGAACAAACCCAGGAGATTCCCATGGCAGATCCGATGCGCATCCGTGCCGCAGTCGCCGGCGACGAAACCACTGTCCGCGTGCTCATGTCCCACATCATGGAGACCGGCACCCGCAAGGACGCGTCTGGCGCGACCATTCCGGCCCACCACATCAAGGACGTGCAGGCCACCCACAACGGCAAGGTGGTGCTGCAGGCCCAGTTCAGCGGCGCCGTGGCCCAGAACCCTTTCCTGTCCTTCAAGTTCAAGGGCGGCGCCAAGGGCGACAAGGTCGTCGTGAAGTGGACCGACAACAAGGGCGACAACCGCACCGACGAAGCGGTGATTGCGTAACCCCCCCGCCGCGCTGCGCGCGACCCCCCCAGGGGGGCGTCACCGGTGGACTGGCGGAGCCAGATCCACGGTGACCCTGGATGGAGGCACGCGGCTCGATGAAGCTTGCGGTCGAAGACATAGGAGGAGACATTTCATGACACATCACATCCCACGCGCCGCTCTGGCGCTGGCTGCTTTGCTCGCTGCGGCCGCCGCGCATGCACAGTCGTCTGCAGCCGAAGGCATCGCCAAATACCGCGAGATGCTGCAGGACGGCAACCCGGCCGAGCTGTTCGAGATGAAGGGCGAAGAGCTCTGGAAGCAGAAGCGCGGGCCGAAGAACGCGTCGCTGGAGCAGTGCGATCTGGGCAAGGGCCCGGGCGTGATCGCCGGCGTCTTCGTGGAGCTGCCCCGCTTCTTCAAGGACACCGGCCGCGTGCAGGACCTGGAAACCCGCCTGATCACCTGCATGGAAACCCTGCAGGGCTTCAAGGCCGACGAGATCATGCGCACCCCGTTCGGTCGCGGCGAGATGGCCAACGTGACCGCGCTGGCCACCTATGTGGCCACCGCCTCGCGCGGCATGAAGTTCAACCTGCCGCAAAGCCATGCGCAGGAAAAGCTGATGTACGAGACCGGCAAGCGCCTGTTCTTCACCCGCGGCGGCACCCACGACTTTTCGTGTGCTTCGTGCCACGGCGCAGACGACAAACGCATCCGCCTGCAGGACCTGCCCAACCTCACCAAAAATCCGGGCGACGGCATCGGCTTCGCGGCCTGGCCGGCCTACCGCGTGTCCAACGCGCAGATGTGGGGCATGCAGCTGCGCCTGAACGACTGCTTCCGCCAGATGCGCTGGCCCGAGCCCAAGTTCGGCAGCGACGCCACGCTGGCCCTGTCGGTCTACATGGGCGTGAACGCCAAGTCGGCCGAGTCCATCGTGCCCGCCATCAAGCGCTGACCGGAGAACCGACATGACCCGACACCACCGTTACGCCGCCGTGGCCCTAGTGGCCACCACCGTGCTGCTGGCCTCCTGCAGTTCTGCACCCGCGCCGGCCGAAATCGAGAAAGCCTCGGCCGACATGCTGCGCAACTCGTTCCAGGCCCGCGGCATCGCCACGCTGGACCGGCTCGACCAAGACCAGGCCAACGCCGCCTGCGCCACTGCCGAGATCGACGGCAAGCCGCTGGACGAGAAGTTGTCCAAGGCCATCGAAGACGCCAACATGAAGACGGTCAAGTGGCCGTCCGACGGCAAGTTCCTGGGCGACTGGAAAGAAGGCGAGCGCATTGCGCAGAGCGGCCGTGGCCTGACCTGGACCGACAAGGCCGGCGACGCCAACGGCGGCAATTGCTACAACTGCCACCAGATCAGCAAGGAAGAAATCTCCTTCGGCACCCTGGGCCCGAGCCTGTATCAGTACGGCAAGCTGCGCGGCGTCACCGACCCGAACAGCCCGGCCGCCAAGCCGATGCTGGAGTACACCTGGGGCAAGCTGTGGAACGCCCGTGCCTACAACGCCTGCTCCCAGATGCCGCGGGTGGGCCACAAGGGCATCCTCAACGAGACCCAGCTGCGCCACGTCATGGCGCTGCTGCTCGACCCCGCATCGCCGGTCAACAAGTGACCCGCGAGCCCCGGGCGGGCAGCCGCCCCGGGGCTTTTTTGTGTCTTGAATATCAGCCATCAATTGAGAAGGCATACACATGAGCTTCAGCCGTCGTGAATTTCTGCAGGTGCTGGCCGTCGCCAGCGCCACCGGCATGGCCCTGGACCACCGCGACGTGCTGGCGGCCGCCCCCGGTGCCGGCGAGAAGCTGTACGACGTGCCCGCATTCGGCAATGTGAGCTTCCTGCACTTCACCGACTGCCACGCACAGCTCACCCCCATCCACTTCCGCGAGCCCAGCGTGAACCTGGGTGTCGCCGAGGCGGTGGGTCGGCCGCCCCACCTGGTGGGCGAGAAGCTGCTCAAGCACTTCGGCATCCGCCCCGGCACCGCCAGCGCCCACGCCTTCAGCTACCTCGACTTCCCGCAGGCGGCGCGCACCTACGGCAAGGTCGGCGGCTTTGCCCACCTGGCCACCCTGGTCAAACAGATGCGCGCCAGCCGTCCGCACGCCTTGCTGCTCGATGGCGGCGACACCTGGCAGGGCTCGGCCACCTCGCTGTGGACCAACGCCCAGGACATGGTCGACGCCTGCAAGAAGCTGGGTGTGGACATGATGACCTCGCACTGGGAGCACACCTTCGGCGCGAAGCGGGTGCAGGAAATCGTCGAAAAGGATCTCAAGGGCCACATCGAATTCCTGGCCCAGAACATCAAGACCACCGACTTTGAAGACCTGGTGTTCAAGCCCTACGCGATGCGCGAGATGAACGGCGTGAAGGTGGCCGTCATCGGCCAGGCCTTCCCCTACACCCCCATCGCCAACCCGCGTTACATGGTGCCCGACTGGACCTTCGGCATCCAGGACGAGCACATGCAGAAGATGGTCGACCAGGCCCGTGCAGAAGGCGCCCAGGTGGTCGTGGTGCTGTCGCACAACGGCATGGACGTGGACATCAAGATGGCATCGCGCGTGCGCGGTGTGGACGCCATTCTGGGCGGCCACACCCACGACGGCATGCCCGCACCGGTGATCGTGCGCAACGGTGGCGGCCAGACCCTGGTCACCAACGCCGGCTCCAACAGCAAGTTCCTGGGCGTGCTCGATTTCGACGTGCGTGGCGGTCGGGTGCAGGGCTTCCAGTACCGGTTGCTGCCGGTGTTCAGCAACCTGCTCAAGGCCGATGCCGAGATGCAGGCCCTCATCGATGGCGTCCGTGCCCCGTTCAAGGCCCGGCTGGAGGAAAAGCTGGCGGTCACCGAGGACCTGCTCTACCGCCGCGGCAACTTCAACGGCTCGTGGGACCAGGTCATCTGCGATGCCCTGATGCAGAACAAGGGCGCCGAGATCGCGTTTTCCCCGGGGGTTCGGTGGGGCACGTCCCTGCTGCCCGGCGAGGCCATCACCTACGAACGCATGATGGACCAGATGGCCATGACCTATCCCGCCACGACGGTCAATGAATTCAGCGGTGAGCAGATCAAGACCATCCTGGAAGACGTGGCCGACAACCTGTTCAACCCCGACCCTTACTACCAGCAAGGCGGCGACATGGTCCGCATCGGCGGCATGACCTACACCATCCGGCCCAACGCCCCGATGGGCCAGCGGATCCACAACATGATGCTCAAGGGCAAGCCGATCGACGCCGGCAAGAAGTACAAGGTGGCGGGCTGGGCCTCGGTCCAGGAAGGCGTGCAGGGAGAGCCGATCTGGGACGTGGTGGCCGGCTACCTGCGCGACAAGAAAGTGGTCAAGGGCGTGCGCATCAACGCGCCGCGCATCGAAGGCATGCAGGGCAACCCCGGCCTCGCATGAAAAAAAGCCCGCAGGCCTTGTGGGCTGGCGGGCTTCTGGCAGGTGACGGGCCTGTGTGTGACAGGCCGGCCTCGGAGGGTGATCAGAAGGTGTGGATCAGACCGATGGCGTAGATGTCGCGCTGACGCAGCTCGGTGCCGGCCGCGTCCTTGATGTCTCCGCTGGTGATGGCGGCATAGGCCTTGGTGCGCTTGGACAGGGCGTAAGTCATGCCTGCCGAGAAGGCGCTGCCTTTCTCCGCGGTGGCGCCGGTCAGTGTGGTCTTGGCTTTGGCGGTGCTGTAACCCAGCGAGAAGTCCAGAGCATCGACCGGGACGTTCACCCCGATGGAGTAGGTGTCGGACTTGGCCGGGCTGGCCACCTTGTCCTGCTTGGCCTGGTTCCAGCCGCCGGAGATGCGGAAAGCGCCGAAGTTGTAGGCCGCAGCGAGGGTGTTGTACTCGATGCTGCTGTCGACCAGCGCCGCTGTGACGCTCTTGTTTTCCTGGTAGCCGTAGCCCACATCAAGACCGCCGACCTTGTAGCGCAGGTTGAAGGCAGTCCGGTCTGACTTGGCTGGTTTGACGTCCTCGCCGAAACCGTGGCTGGCGCCAAACGTGAAGCCGTTGAAAGAAGGCGACTCGTAGCGGATCTGGTTGTTGGCCCGATCGCCGTAGTCGGCCAGCTGACCCACGCCTGCAACCCCCGGGACCGCGCTGTTGGCGTCAGCGCCCAGGATGGTCTCGGTGGATGCGAGGTGGCCCGAGTCCCACAGATTGCTGCTGACCATCAGGTCGCGGATGTCGTCGAAAGAGGTGTCGTGGCGGCCGAGCTTGACGGTACCGAATCCACCTGAGAGACCGACCACGGCGGCGCGGTTGCCCAGCGAAGTGGCGGCAGGTGCGTCAGGCGAAAGGCTGGTCTCGATGATGAACAGCGCGCTGAGGCCGCTGCCCAGGTCTTCGGTGCCCCGGAAACCGACACGGCTGGTGGTGAAGTTGTTCGAGAACATCTGGGTCACGCGGGTCGGACCGACGCCGGCGGTCACCGGGCCTGCCTTGGCGGAGCCGATGGAGGCATCCAGACGGCCATAGACCGTGACCGACGATTGCGCCATTGCGGCGCCCGACAGGGCCAGGGTGGCCACTGCGACGATTTGCTTGCTGTTCATTACCGAGGTTCTCCAGAAGTTGTCATGCCGGTCGGCATGCATGCACCGCAGGCGGAGTGCCGTGCGGCTGGCGCAGTATCAAAACCCCTGAACGGTCATACCTTGGGTGGTACCGTAGGTTCTTCGGTGTCTGCGCAACACCCCCGACCCATGCCGCATCCCATCCGCCGAGCGGCCATGAAAAAACCCTCCGGCCTTGCGACCGGAGGGCATCAACAAACCTTGGAGAACCGGTGTTCCGGTTCCGAAAGATCAGAACTCGTGGCGCACGCCCACGGCGTAGATGTCGCGCTGAAGCACTTTGGCGCCGGCAGCGTTCTCGATGTCGCCGTTGGTCAGAGCTGCGTACAGGCGGGTGCGCTTGGACAGCGCGTAGGTGACACCAGCGGAGAAGGCATCGCCCTTTTCGAAGGTGGCGCCGGTCTGCTTGGCCTTGGCGGTGCTGTAGCCCAGCGAGAAGTCAAAGGCGTTGACCGGAACGTTCACACCCACGGTGTAGGTGTCGGACTTGCGGGCAGCCTTGTTCTTGACCTGGTTCCAGCCGCCGGAGACGCGGAAGGTGCCGAAGTTGTAGGCAGCGGCCACGGTGTTGTACTCGAGGTTGCTGGCGGCCACGGCGGCGTTCTTGTTCTCCTGGTAGGCGTAGCCCACGTCGAGGTTGCCGGCCTTGTAGCGCAGGTTGAAGGCGGTGATGTCCTGCTTGATCGGAGCAACTTGCTCGTCGAAGGCATAGCTCACGCCAGCCGAGAAACCGCCGAACGAGGGCGACTCGTAACGGATCTGGTTGTTGGCGCGATCGCCGTAGTCGGCCAGCTGGCCCACGCCTGCGGAGGCGGGAACGGCACCGTTGGCGCCAGCGCCGACGATGGTTTCGGTGGAGGCCAGGTGGGAGGAGTCCCACAGGTTGCTGCTGACCATCAGGTCACGGATGTCGTCGAACGAGGTGTCGTGACGGCCGAGCTTGATGGTGCCGAAGCCGCCGGACAGGCCGGCGAAAGCAGCGCGGTCACCCAGGGTGGTTGCGCTGGGTGCGTCGACGGCAATGTTCGACTCCAGACCGAAGATGGCCTTCAGGCCACCACCCAGGTCTTCCGTACCACGGAAGCCCAGACGGCTGCTGGTCATGTTGCTGTTGAACATCTGGGTGTTGGCACGCAGGGCGGCGCCAGGAGCACCCACCTTGGCAGAACCCACCGATGCGTCCAGACGGCCGTAGACGGTGACGGAAGACTGCGCCATGGCGGCGCCGGAAGAGGCCAGAACGGCCAGAGCAATCAGGCTCTTTTTCATGAGGATGTGACTCCGTGTGGAATGAGGTCAAGACCGGAAGGCCTTCGTCTCCTGCACCACGCAGGGGGACGGGGAGTATTTTCCCCAATCACGATGGACATTTTGTCGTCAGAGAAAAAATAGGCGGGGTTTTCACTCATTTACGACACCTCCCCGGCGTCTCCACCCCTTTCACACAAGTGACACACAACCCGTGTGCCCAATGACCCCATGAACCTGAGCAGCACCATCGAACTGCGCGACCTGCGCATCGAGACCGACATCGGCACTTATGGCCCGGACGACACGGTCCCCGACCACCACTGGCTGGACCTCACGCTGGAGATCCGCCCCGAGCGGGTGCTGATCGATACCGATGGCATGGACCGGGTGTTCGACTACGACCCGCTGGTGGTGGAGATCGATCGACTCGCCGCGGATGGCCACTACGAAACCCAGGAGCGGCTCATGACCCGCATCGTCCAGGCCTGTGCGGCCTGCCCCGATGTCATCGGTCTGGAAATCGGGCTGCGCAAGACACCGGTGCGCCAGGGGTCGGGATCGTTGGGTGTTCGGCTGCGGATGGACGCTGCAGCACTGGCCCCGTGGCGCGAGCCCACCGCCGGGCTCTGACGCAACGCGCTACTTGTAGCTGGCGCGTCGGTCGGAGAAGCTCCGCACCCGCCGGCGCCAGGCCCGGTAGCTGCCGGGTGCCAGCTCCCGGCGCATCAGCGCCTTCACCTCGTCGGCCGACAGGCCGTGGGCAGCGCGGATCTGATCGAAGCTCACATGGTCGCTCAGCGCCATCTGGATGACTTCACCCAACGCGGCTGCGTCGGGCCGGACCGCAGCAGTCTTCACCTCAGACCAGCAAGGCCAGCGCCCAGCCGGCCAGAGCAATGTGGGCCAGCGTGATCAGCACCGACACGCCGTGCAGCCACTTGAAGCGTGACTTGTCGCCGCGGTCGGTCGCGGCATTGATGGCCGGCATGAGCAGCTGGCGGGTGGGCACCACGGTGATGGCAATCACGCCCATCAGCAGGGCGCTGAGCGTGTCCACGCCGATCAGCAGCACGCCACCCACCACCGCGGTGGTCAGCACAAAAAGATAAAAGTGCGGGAAGGCCGCGCGGATGGTGGACCGGGCCTGCGGCATCGGCAGCGCCGTGAACAGGAAAGCGGCAAAGCCGAACGAGAACAGCGCCATGCCGCCGAACAGCAGGGCCACGGTCAGAACACTGGCAATCTCGATCATGGGACGAAATCTCGGGAAAGGTCAGACGCGACGGGCCAGCACCACGGCAGCCGCCGAACCGCTGCCCACCACGCGGCACCACAGCTTCAGCGGCCAGGGCGTTTGCCCTGCCAGCGATGCCGCTTCGTCGCGGTGATGGCATTCGTCGGCCTGGCACTGCAGCAGCAATTCCAGCAGGCCGGGCGGCCCGCCGTGCTGGCGGATGTGATCGATCTGCTGCTGGTAGTGGTGGTCCACGAAGGTCTCGACTGCAGCGATGGTGCCGTAGACCGCGCGCGGTCCGGCCAGGGCCGGCAGTGCGCCGGTCAGCCAGCCGGCCAGGCGCCACGGCCCCAGCAGCCGGCTGCGCTGCGCGGGCGGCAACCAGGCCTCGATCAGCCGCAGGTGTTCGGATTCGGTGGCACCGTGGCGCTCGGCGAACGCCAGCAGCTCGGCGTCTCCGCGCCGGCGGGCCACGGCGGCAATGCCCCGGTAGATCTCCACCGCGCCGGTTTCGCCGGCGTGGTCGGACCGCAGCTCCCGGACCAGGTGTTCCGACCAGCCGCTGCCGGCTGTGGGGTCGGCCGTGGTCGTGGTCGTGCCGTTGGCTGGTTCAAGCCGCCGCGCCAGCGACTGCAAGGCAGGGCGCACCGTCAGGAATCCGTTGTAGGCGCGTTCCAGCAGCCACAACATGCCGGGCCAGCGCGACATCCGGGCCAGCCAGCGCCAGCCGGGCAGGCGGTCCCACATGGCGGCGAAAGCGGCTGCGCCTTGCAGCCGGGAGCCGTCTGCCTTCTGCACATGGAAACGGGCCAGCAGGCGCTGCTGCTCGGCCTGCAGGGCCGGGTCGGCCGTCTGGCTGATGTCGACGAAACACAGTGCCGCACCACCCTGCCGCTCGGCCAGGCCCTGCACGTGGGCGATCTCGCGCCGGCACAGCGGGCAGCCGCCGTCGTACAGCACGGTCAGGGTGTCATCGGTGGCGGGGCGTGGGGTGTTCATGCGCGGCGGATGCTAGTGCAAGCGCCGGCCCCGTGCGGGCGTCGGGTTACTGGGGACATTCGATCCGCTGGTGTGACCGCCCCGTTACCAATGCACACATTCCGCCGCGCTTCGAGCGGAATTCCGGCAGCCCGGCGTCGTTGTAATCGCGAGCGGCCTGACACACAGGCTGCCTTCTGCCGAATCGCCCCTGTTCCCGTCATGCCCCTCCTGTCGTCCTTGATCGATCTGCTGACCGCGCCGGCCTGGAGCCTGCTGGTGCTGCTGGCCGGAGCCGGGGTGCTGGGCGCCAGCCTGCAGGCCCAGGGTGTGGTGCAAAGGCTGGTCGCCCGGGCTTGCCGGGGCCAGCCCGGCTTTGCCGGCCTGTGCTGGCGCATGACCGCGCTGGTGGGTGCCACGGCCTGGATGCTCCCGTCCACCTCGGCCCGGGCGGCGCTCTGCCTGCCGGTGTTCAGCGGTCTGGCGACCCACCTGCACCACCCGGCCCAGCGACGTGCCATGGCGCTGTTGCTGCCGACCACGGTGCTGCTGTCGGCCGGCGGATCGTTGATGGGGGCCGGGGCCCACCTGCTGGCGGTGGATGCCCTGCGCGCGCAGGGACTGCCCGCCCCCGGTTACCTCGACTGGCTCCTCTGGGCCGCACCCTTTGCGGCCTGCGCCTGCGGGCTCGCCACCCTGGTCGTGCTCCGGGGCATGGTGCCGGCCGCGCAGCGGGGTGCCCGCATCGCCTTGCCGGAAGCACCGCTGCCGCCGTGGACACCGGTGCAGCTGCGGCTGATCGGTCTCACGCTGGCCACGGTGCTGATGTGGGCACTGTCGCCCTGGACCCGCGTCGAGCCGGCGCTGGTGGCCGTGGCAGCGGCCCTGCTGGCGGCCTGGCCCCGCTGGGGTGGCACACCGGTGGCGCAGGCCCTGCGGGGTGTGGACCTGCGCATGCTCCTGTTCCTGGCAGCCAGCCTGCTGCTGGCCGAAGCGGTGGTGGCCAGCGGCGTCGCGCACTGGCTGGCCGACCGGCTGCTGTCGCCGGCCCGCCAGCTCGGCCCGACCAGCCTGCTGGCCGCCGTGGCGGCGGTGTCGCTGCTGCTGCACCTGCTGGTGACGTCGCGCAGCGCTCGCGTGGCCGTCCTGCTGCCGGCGCTGGTTTTGCCGTTGACGCTGGCCCTGTCCGATCCCCAGGGCACCACGGCCCGCGTGCTGGTCATGGCAGCGGTGATGGGCACCGGCTTCTGCCAGACCTTCGCCATCAGTTCGAAGGCCATGCTGCTGTTCACCCGGCATCCGCAGAGCGGCATCGGCCCGGGCGATCTGCTTCGACTCAGCCTCCTGCTCCTGCTGCCCCTGTGGGTGCTGCTCATGGCCTTCGGGCTCTGGGTGTGGCCTGCCCTGGACCCCTTCACCCATCCGTTGGCCCGACCATGAACCCCACCGTCCTGATTGCCCCTTCCGGTTTCAAGGAAAGCCTGTTGCCCTGGCAGGCCGCGCAAGCCATGGCCCGAGGCGTGCAGCAGGCCTGGCCCGAGGCGCGCGTGCTGCAGCTGCCGCTGGTGGATGGGGGCGAGGGGTTCGCCGAAGGGCTGGCCCGCGCCACCGGCGGTGGTGTGGAGCCGGTGCAGGTCTGCGGCCCGGTAGGGCAACGCCTGGCGGCGCACCTGGGATGGCTGGGCCCGGCCAGCGGGCGCAGCCGCACCGCGGTGGTCGAGGTGGCGGCCGCTGCCGGCTTGCGCTGGGTGCCGCAAGACCGCCGCAACCCCTTGCACACCACCAGCCGTGGTGTGGGTGAGCTGATCCGCGCCGCGCTGGACCTGGGCGCCGAGCGCATCCTGCTGGGCTGCGGTGATTCCGGCATCAACGACGGCGGGGCCGGTATGGTGCAGGCGCTGGGTGCCCGGCTCACCGATGCCGACGGCCACGACATCGGGCCAGGTGCCGAAGGACTGTTGCAGCTCGACCGCATCGATCTGACCGGTCTCGACCCGCGGCTGCAGCGGGTGCCGATCCATGCTGCCGTCAACCCGGGCAATCGGCTGCTCGGGCCGCGGGGCGTGGCCCGCGTGCACGGGCCCCAGAAAGGGGCCTCTGCCGAGCAGGTGGAACGGCTGGAGCAGGCCCTGCAGCGGCTGGCCGACCAGGTGCTGCGCGCCACCGGCGTCGACGTGGCGTCCGTGCCCGGGGCAGGCGCCTCGGGCGGGCTCGGCGCCGGGCTCCATGGATTGCTGGGTGGGGTGCTGTGCCCGCGTTACCAGGTGGTGCTGCAGCACCTGGACCTGGATGGCTTGCTGGACCGTTGCGACCTGGTCATCACCGGCGAAGGCCAGCTCGACGACCAGACCCCCAACGGCAAGGTGCCGGCCGAAGTGGCCCGCCGCGCCAAGCAGCGGGGGCTGCCGGTGCTGGCCGTGGCCGGCGCCATCGGCCCGGGAGCGGCCAGCACGCTGGCCTGCGGCATCGATGCCTATCTGAGTGCGGTGCGGCATCCTTGCGATGGTCAGGAGGCCCTTGACCATGCCGAGCGCTGGCTGACCGATGCCACCGAACAGGCGCTGCGCCTGGTCGGGATCGGCCTGGGCCTGGGGCAGCGCCTGGCGGCCACAAAAAAGGGGCAGTCGGTGAAGACTGCCCCTGATGTGGTGGTGCCGGAAAGAGGAATCGAACCCCCGACCTTCTCATTACGAATGAGCTGCTCTACCGACTGAGCTATTCCGGCACAGCCCGAGATTATAGCCAGCGACCCCTGTGCCGGTCGGGGTCGGTCAGGCCTCTGAACCGGGCTCCAGGTGGTAGCGGGTGACGCGTTCGACCTCGTTGCGCGAACCCAGGACCACGCTGACCCGTTCGTGCAGTTTCGAGGGCGCGATGTCCAGGATGCGCTGACGGCCGTTGGTGGCGGCGCCCCCGGCCTGTTCCACCAGCCAGCCCATCGGGTTGGCTTCGTACATCAGGCGCAGCTTGCCGGCCTTCTCGGGTTCGCGCTTGTCCCAGGGGTACATGAAGATGCCGCCGCGGGTGAGGATGCGGTGCACATCGGCCACCATGCTGGCGATCCAGCGCATGTTGAAGTCCTTGCCGCGCGGGCCTTCCTTGCCGGCGAGGCACTCGTCCACATAACGCTTCACCGGGGCGTCCCAGTGGCGCATGTTGCTCATGTTGATCGCGAATTCCTTGGTGTCCGGCGGGATCTGCACGTTCTCGCGCGTCAGCACGAAGGAACCCTGTTCACGGTCCAGGGTGAACATGGCCACACCGTCGCCCACGGTCAGCACCAGCGTGGTCTGCGGGCCGTACACGCAGTAGCCGGCGGCCACCTGCTGGGCGCCGGGCTGCAGGAAGTCCTGCTCGCTCACGCCGACCGATCCGTCGGGCTTCTTGAGCACGCTGAAGATGGTGCCGATGCTGACGTTCACGTCGATGTTGCTGGAGCCGTCGAGCGGGTCGAACAGCAGCAGGTATTCGCCTTGCGGGTAGCGGTTGGGCACCAGGTAGATGCCTTCCATTTCCTCGCTGGCCATGGCCGCCAGATGGCCGCCCCATTCGTTGGCCTCGATCAGCACCTCATTGGCAATGATGTCGAGCTGCTTCTGCACCTCGCCCTGCACGTTCTCGGAGTCGGCCGTGCCCAGCACACCGCCGAGGTCGCCCTTGTTGACGGCCTGGCTGATGGTCTTGCAGGCGCGGGCCACCACTTCAAGCAGCAGGCGCAGTTCGGCGGGGATCTTGCCGTCGACGCGTTGCTGCTCGACCAGGTAGCGGGTGAGGGAAATCTTCTTGCTCATGGATGGGGCTTTCAGTCGGCCAGTGCGCGGGTGACCACCTCGCGCACATCGTTGCTGAGTTCGGTTTGCGCGGCGACGCGGGCGATGGCTTCGCGGGCCGCGCTGCGGTAGGGCTCGGCCAGCTTCTTCCAGCGGTCCAGGGCGCGCGCCAGGCGGGCGGCCACCTGCGGGTTGAAGCGGTCGATCTCGATCACGCGGTCGCTCCAGAACACGTAGCCGGCGGCGTCCGCGCGGTGGAAGGCACCCGGGTTGGCGCTGCAGTAGCTGAAGATCACGCTGCGGGCCCGGTTCGGGTTGCGCAGCGAGAAGTCGGGGTGACCCAGCAACTGCCGCACCGCCGGCAGGATGTTGCCGCCTCGGTCGGGGGCGCCGGCCTGCAGGGCAAACCACTTGTCCAGCACCAGCGCTTCATGCCGGAACATGGCATGGAAGCGGGTGAGGGCGTCGCGGGCCAGCGGGCTGTCGCTGATCACCAGGGCCGAGAGCGCGTTGAAACGGTCGGTCATGTTGCCGGCGTCCTTGAAGCGCTGGTAGGTCCGGCCGGGCCAGACCGCATCGCCGCTGGCGCGGGCACTCAGGCACAGCATGGTCAGCGACAGGCCGCACAGGGCGCGGCGGCCGGCGCTGCGGGGGTCGGGCCGGTAGCCGCCGTTGTCGCTGTGGGTCTCCAGCGCCCAGACCCAGTCGTCGTGCAGGGCGGTGGCCAGCTGCTGGCGCATGGCTTCGCGCACGGCGTGCACCCGTTGCGGGTCCACGGTGTCGAGCTGCTCGGAGATGTAGGTCTCGCTCGGGAAGGTCAGCACCAGTTCCTTGAAGGCGGCGTCGAGCCCGTCGTGGCGCAGCACGGCGCGCAGCGCGTCGATCACGGCCAGGTCCAGCGGCAACGGGTTCACCGGGCCGGGGGTCGCGATGGCCGCAAGTGCCCGGCGCAGCACCAGCCGCTGCCCGGCCTCCCAGCGGTTGAACGGGTCGCTGTCGTGCGCGAGCAGGGTGAGCAGTTGCGCGTCGGTGTAGTCGTGCTCCAGCACCACCGGTGCCGAGAAGCCGCGCAGCAGCGAAGGCACCGGCTCGGCGTTCAGTCCTTCGATGCGCAGGCTCTGCTGTTCCTCGGTCAGCACGAACAGGCGTTGCTCGGCCGACAGCGGCAGGTCACGACCCTCGGCGTCGAGCAGGCCGATTGCCACCGGCACCACGAAGGGCTGCTTCAGGGCCGAGCCCGGTGTGGGCGGGCACGACTGCGAGAAGTGCAGCGTGTAGCTGCCCTCGACCGCGTTCCATTCGGAGCGCACTTTCACGCGCGGCGTGCCGGCCTGGCTGTACCAGCGCTTGAACTGCGGCAGCAGGCGGGCCAGGGTGCTGTCGGGGTTGGCATCGGCCACGGCCTGGGCGAAGTCGTCGCAGGTCACGGCCTGGCCGTCGTGGCGCTCGAAATAGAGCTTCATGCCCCGGGCAAAGCCGTCGCGACCCGAAGGATCCGAATGACCGGCGGTCATGGTCTGCATCATGCGCACGACCTCGGCACCCTTCTCGTAAACGGTGACCGTGTAGAAATTGTTGATCTCCACATACTGGTCCGGGCGCACCGGGTGGGCCATGGGCCCGGCGTCTTCCGGGAACTGGGCGGTGCGCAGCACGCGCACGTCTTCGATGCGCTTGACCGCGCGCGCCGACGGGTCGGCGCACAGGTCCATGCTGAATTCCTGGTCGCGGAAGACGGTCAGGCCTTCCTTGAGCGAGAGCTGGAACCAGTCGCGGCAGGTCACGCGGTTGCCGGTCCAGTTGTGGAAGTACTCGTGGCCCACGACCGATTCGATGTTGGCGAAGTCGGTGTCGGTGGCGGTGGCGCTGTTGGCCAGAACGTACTTCATGTTGAAGATGTTCAGGCCCTTGTTCTCCATGGCGCCCATGTTGAAGTCGGCGGTCGCCACGATCATGAACCGCTCCAGATCGAGCGGCAGGCCGAAGCGGGCCTCGTCCCAGGCCACGCTGGCCATCAGGGAGTTCATGGCGTGTTCGGTCTTGTCCATGTCGCCCGGGCGCACGAACACCTGGAGCAGGTGCTCGGTGCCGCTGCGCGAGACGATGCGCTGTTCGCGCGCCACCAGGTTGCCGGCCACCAGCGCGAACAGGTAGCAGGGCTTGCGGTGCGGGTCGACCCACCTGGCGAAGTGGCGGCCGTCGTCGAGCTCGCCGCTGTCCACCAGGTTGCCGTTGGACAGCAGCACGGGGTAACGGGCTTTGTCGGCGCGCAGCGTCACGGTGTAGCTGGCCATCACGTCCGGGCGGTCCAGGAAGTAGGTGATGCGCCGGAAGCCTTCGGCCTCGCACTGGGTGAAGAAGGTGCCCTGGCTCACATACAGGCCCATGAGCTGGCTGTTCTTCTCGGGCGAGCAGGTGGTGAAGATCTCCAGGTCGAACGGGGCCTCGCCTTCCGGCAGGTTGTCCAGCACCAGCTGGCCGCCGTCCATGCGGAACGAGCAGCCGGCGCCGTTGACCAGCACCCGCGCCAGGTTCAGGTCCTCGCCGTCCAGCCGCAGCGGTCCGGGGGCCACGGCGGTGTTGCGACGCAGGCGCATGCGGTTGAGCACGCGGGTCTTGGCCGGATCGAGATCGAAGCTCAGGTCGACGGTGTCGATCCAGTACGCCGGCGGTGCGTAGTCTTCGCGCCGCACCACGGTGCTGGGGCCTTCACGGAGAGACAGCATGTTCAAACCCCTTGTTTGAGGGAGGCTTCAATGAAGGGATCGAGATCGCCGTCCAGCACTTTCTGGGTGTTGGAGATCTCGACGTTGGTGCGCAGGTCCTTGATGCGGCTCTGGTCGAGCACATACGAGCGGATCTGGTGACCCCAGCCCACGTCGGTCTTGGTGTCTTCCAGTTTCTGCTGCTCTTCCATGCGCTTGCGCATCTCGAAGTCGTACAGACGCGAGCGCAGACGCTGCCAGGCGACGTCGCGGTTGCTGTGCTGGCTGCGGCCGTCCTGGCACTGCACCACGATGCCGGTGGGGATGTGGGTGAGGCGCACCGCAGAGTCGGTCTTGTTGATGTGCTGGCCACCGGCGCCGCTGGCGCGGAAGGTGTCGACCCGCACATCGGCCGGGTTGATGTTGATCTCGATCGAGTCGTCGATTTCCGGGTAGACGAACAGCGAGGCAAAGCTGGTGTGGCGGCCGCCCGAGCTGTCGAACGGGCTCTTGCGCACCAGGCGGTGCACACCGGTCTCGGTGCGCAGCAGGCCAAAGGCGTATTCGCCCTCGATCTTGATGGTGGCGCTCTTGATGCCGGCGGAATCACCGGCGGTCTCGTCTTCCACCGTGGCCTTGAAGCCCTTGCGCTCGGCGTACTTGATGTACTGGCGCAGCAGCATGCTGGCCCAGTCGCAGGCTTCGGTGCCGCCGGCGCCGGCCTGGATGTCGACAAAGCAGTTCAGCGGGTCGGCCGGGTTGTTGAACATGCGGCGGAACTCGAGCTTCTCGACATCGAGCTTGAGTTGGCCCGCTTCGGCCTCGATGGTCTCCAGACTGGCGTCGTCGCCATCGGCGGCCGACATGTCGAACAGTTCGGAGTTGTCGGCCAGTTCGCGGGTGAGGCGGTCCAGCACCACCACCACGTCTTCCAGCGACTTCTTTTCCTTGCCCAGCTCCTGGGCGCGTTTGGGGTTGTCCCAGACGGCGGGGTCTTCCAGCGCGCTGGTGACCTCCGAGAGTTTCAATGCCTTGGCATCGTAGTCAAAGATACCTCCGGAGCTCGACGACCCGGGCGGTCAGGTCTTCGAGTTGGCTGCGGATGGCGTTGCTGCGTTCGGCTTCCATGGTGTTCTTCCTGCGTGTTCTGGCTAAAGGCGCGATTTTCTCACGCCCCCGCCTCAGAACCGCCAGGTGCCGCCGACCATGATGGCCGCCGTGCCCAGCAGCTGCACCTGCAGGGCGGCCTGGTCGGTCAGGCGCCAGCTCACCGAGGGGATGACGGCGGGCGCGAACCCGCCGACGTTCAGAGGCACCTTGTCCTTGAAGCGCCCCACGTAGCCGTAAATGATGCCCCCGCTCACGCCCAGCGACAACCGCGGCACCGACGGGAACAGACCTTCCCATTCCTTGCCCACGAACACATAGGCCGAAGGCTGGCCGAACGAGTTGTTGAACAGGCTGAAGCCGCAGAACCGACCGTTCTCCAGCCGCCGGCTCAGGCTCAGCGCATGCACCGTGCGGTGCTCGGGCGAGTAGGTCCAGTGGTGGGTGTACGGGGAATAGAACAGCTCGTAGCGTGGCCGGGTGGGTTCGGCCTCGTTGCCCAGACCGGGGCAGATGGCGTCGGTCACGCCGGCATGGGCCAGCGGGGCAACCGACAGGGCCGCCAGGGCGGCCAGGGCGAGCAGGGTGTGGGGCAGGTGGTGGCGGATGGGCATCCGCCGAGTGTGCCTGCTGACGCGGTCAGGCTTGTGTCGGCCCGCCGTTGACCGGCAACCAGGTGTGTCAGGCCAGGAAGGCCTCCACCTGACGCGCCAGTTCCACCGGCTGGTCGTTGTGCAGCATGTGGCCGCTGTCGGGCAGGCCGGTTTCCTGCAGCTGCGGAATGTGGCGGATGCGCTCGCGGTAATCGGCCAGGGTGTAGCGGTCTTTCCACCATTGGGCCAGGCTGTCGTCGCTGGCAATGACCGACAGCGTGGGTGCGGTGATGCGTTCGTACACCGCCACCGCCTCGTCGGCCCGGTACAGGTAGGCACTGACCACCTTGTGGGCCGCATCGCCCAGGATGGACCAGCGGCCCTGGGCGTCGGGTGCGGCCCAGTGGCCGGCCAGCCACTCGGCCTTGTCGGCCGGCAGGCGCGGGTTGGTCTTCATGAGGCGCCGGGCCACGCCCTGCAGGTCGTCGTAGGTCTGCAGCCCCTTGGTCCCCTGGCGGCAATCGCGGATCTCGTCCAGCCACTGTGCGTAGCGGCCCGGGGCCTGCGAGGGCCGGGTGGCCGGCATGCCGAAGCCCTCCAGGTTGATCAGCCGCCGCACCCGCGCCGGCCGCACGCCGGCGTAGATGGTGGCCACGTTGCCGCCCATGCTGTGGCCCACCAGGTCCACCGGCCGGTCGGGCGCGATCTGGTCGAGCAGGGCGTCGAGGTCGCCCAGATAGTCCGGGAACCAGTAGCTGTCCACCGGCGGGCCATCGCTGCGGGTCAGGCCGAAACCGCGCCAGTCCGGAGCCACGATCCAGCGGTCCTGCGACAGGGCATCCACCATGAATTGCCACGAGGCCGACACGTCCATCCAGCCGTGCACCAGCACCAGCGGCGGGGTCTGCGGGTCGGGTTCACCCCAGACGCGAAGGTGATAGGACAGGCCGCGAACCGGCCGGAATTCGCTGCGGGAGGGTCGTCGCACTTGGTACATTCGGCCGATCATAGAGACGCCCACGGAGACAGACGATGCCCCACCGTCAAGGCAGCGACACCCCCCGCCTCGACCTCCACGCCGCCCTGCACGGCCGCTTCGGCTGGCAGGTGCCCGAGCGCTTCAACATGGCCGAGGTGTGTTCCCGGCGCTGGGCCGCCGACCCGCAACGCGCCCGCATGACGGCGGTGATCGACACCGCGCCAGGGCAGCCCGACCGCAGCCACAGCTATGCCGACCTGCAGGCGGCAGCGGATCGCCTGTCGAATGTGCTGGTCTCGCTCGGCGTGCGCCGGGGTGACCGGGTCGCCATCGTGCTGCCTCAGCGCTTCGAGACCGCGGTGGCCTACATGGCGGTGCTGCAGATGGGTGCGGTGGGCATGCCGCTGTCGCAGCTGTTCGGGCCGGAGGCCCTGTCGTACCGGCTGCACGACAGCGAGGCCGTGGTGGCGCTGTGCGACGCCGGCACGCTCCCCGGCATTCAGGCGGTGGCCGCCGAGAGCCCCCTGCTGCGTCACGTGGTGTGCGTCGATGCCCCGGCCGATGGCAGCGTGCTGGACTGGCACGCGCTTTGTGCCCAGGCCGGTGGCCGGTTCGACCTGGCCGTCACCCATGCCGAAGACCCGGCGGTGCTCATCTACACCAGCGGCACCACCGGCAACCCCAAGGGCGCGCTGATTCCGCACCGCGCCCTCATCGGCAACCTGACCGGCTTCGTGTGCAGCCAGAACTGGTTCGGCTTCGATCCCTTCGATCCGCGCCGGCCCTCCGAAGCGGTGTTCTGGTCGCCGGCCGACTGGGCCTGGACCGGCGGCCTGATGGATGCCCTGTTGCCCACGCTGTACTTCGGCCGGCCCATCGTGGCCCACAACGGTCGCTTCGGCCCGCAGCTGGCCTTCGAGCTGATCGAGCGGCACGGCGTGACCCACAGCTTCCTGTTCCCCACGGCACTCAAGGCCATGATGAAGGCCTACCCCCGCCCGGCGCAGCATTTCCGCTTCCGGCTGGAAGCCATCATGAGCGCGGGCGAAGCGGTGGGCGACGCGGTGTTTGCCTACTGCCGAGAGCAGCTGGGCGTGGTGGTCAACGAGATGTTCGGCCAGACCGAGATCAACTACATCGTCGGCAACTGCGACCGGCTCTACCCGGCCCGACCCGGCAGCATGGGCAAGGCCTATCCCGGTCACCGGGTCGCGGTCATCGACGACGAGGGCCGGGAATGCCCGCCCGGCACGGCCGGCGACGTGGCGGTGCACCGTCTCGATGTGCACGGCGATCCCGACCCGGTGTTCTTCCTGGGTTACTGGAAGAACGAGCAGGCCACCCGGTCCAAGTTCACCGGCGACCCGGCGTCCAGCTGGTGCCGCACCGGCGACCTGGCGGTGCAGGATGCCGAGGGCTACCTCTGGTACCAGGGCCGCAGCGACGACGTGTTCAAGGCCGCCGGTTACCGCATCGGCCCGAGCGAGATCGAAAACTGTCTGGTCAAGCACCCGGCGGTGGCCAACGCGGCGGTGGTGCCCAAGCCGGACCCGGAGCGCGGCGCGGTGGTCAAGGCCTATGTGGTGCTGGCACCCGGGCACCGCGGCGACGCGGCGCTGGTGGCGTCGCTGCAGGCGCATGTGAAGGGGCAGCTGGCCCCCTACGAATACCCCAAGGACATCGAGTTCATCGACGCCCTGCCCATGACCACCACCGGCAAGGTTCAGCGCCGGGTGCTGCGCCTGCAGGAGGAAGAGCGGGCGCGCCAGGCTGCGGCTGGTTGAACCCGTGGCCCGTGCCTTGCTTGGTGCACGCCGTTCCGTCCACGGAGGGCCATCCATGCACCAGCAACGCACATTCGACAGCCACCGGTTCTTCCGCTCCGATCAGCCCGAACCGCCGCGGGTGGTGATCACCGCTTCCCCCGATGCGGCGGTGGTCTGCTGGCAGGTGGAGCCGGGCCAGCGCATCGGCATGCACCGCCACCCGACCGGTCAGGACACCTGGATCGTGCTGTCGGGTGAGGGCGAGTACTACACCCAACCGGGCGCGGCTCCACTGCCCTTGCGCCCTGGCGTGGTGGCCGTGGCGGCCACCGGCGACTGGCACGGTGCCCTGAACACCGGCAGCGTGCCGCTCAAGTTCGTGTCGGTGGTGTCCCCGGCGGAGTCGGGGTTCGAGCCCCTGGCGTGAGCGGCGGCGCTCAGCGCTGAGCCGTGGTGGCCGGCTCGGCCACATAGATCTCCACCCGCCGGTTGGCGGCACGGCCGGTGGCGCTGCTGTTGTCGGCCACCGGCTCGCGGGAGCCACGGCCGTCGGTGGTGAAGCGGGCAGCAGACACACCACGTCCCACCAGGTAGTCGCGGGTGGCGTTGGCCCGGTCGACCGACAGCGGGTTGTTGATGGCGTCGCTGCCGGTGTTGTCGGTGTGGCCGACGATGGTGACCTGCGTCACCGGGTTCTGCTGTAGCGTGCCGGCGAACTGGTTCAGCACGCCCGCCAGCGCCGGGTTGATGGCCGAGCGGCCCACCGCAAAACCGGCGTCGGCCGGCACATCGAGCTTCAGGCGGTTGTCGGCCGTCTGGCTGACGCCGATGCCGGTGCCCTGGGTGGCCTGCTCCATGGCCTTCTTCTGTTCCTGCATGCGGGTCGACCAGATGTAGCCGCCCAGTGCGCCCGCGCCCGCGCCGATGACGGCGCCCTGCGTGGCGCCCTTGGAGCCACCGGTCAGACCACCGAGCACAGCGCCGGCCAGTGCGCCGATGCCCGCGCCCTTGGCCGAGTCGGACTGGGTCTCGCTCATGTTGGCGCAGCCGGAGAGCACCAGAGCGGTGGCGACCACCCCCAGGGTGAGGCGGGAAGCCCGGGGCGTGACGGAGGGGTTCTTGTTCATGGAGGATCTCCTGTTGGATCGGGGGTGTGACACCCTAAACTTATACCCTCACCCTGTATCGCCTCTGTATACGAATGTTTCCCATGACCCCTGTTTCCCTGGGCCAGAGCCCGCTGCGCGCATCGCCCATCTGCCTGGGCACGATGACCTTCGGCGAGCAGGTGGCCGAGCCGGATGCCCACCGCATCCTGGACCGCGCGGTGGAGCGCGGCGTCGATTTTCTGGATGCCGCCGAGATGTACCCGGTGCCGGCCCGCGCCGAGACCTGCGGCGCCACCGAGACCATCATCGGCCGCTGGCTGGCGGCCCGACCCGGCATGCGCCAGCGCATCGTGCTGGCCACCAAGGTGGCCGGCCCGTCGCGCGGCATGCCGTGGATCCGTGGCGACCAGTCGGGCCTGACGCGCGCCGAGATCATCGCGGCGTGCGAGGGCAGCCTCCAGCGCCTGCAGACCGAAGTGATCGACCTCTACCAGATCCATTGGCCGGCCCGCAACGTGCCGGTGTTCGGCAGCCTGTACTTCGACCCGTCCAAAGACCGCGACTGCGCCGCCATCGACGAGCAGCTCGACGCACTGGACGCCCTGGTCAAGGCCGGCAAGGTGCGGGCGGTGGGTCTGTCGAACGAATCGCCCTGGGGCGTGCATGAATTCGTGCGGCTGGCCCAGGAGCGCGGGCTGCCGCGCGTGGCCACGGTGCAGAACCCGTACTGCCTGATCAACCGTTCCTACGAGAACGCGCTGGACGAGACCTGCCACCGCCTGGGGGTGTCGCTGCTGGCCTATTCGCCGCTGGGCTTCGGCCTGCTGTCGGGCAAGTACGACGACACCGGCCTGGTGGGCGACCACGGCCGCATGGCCATTTTTGAGTCGATGCGCAAGCAGCGCTGGGGTCGGCCGGAATCGCTGGCCGCTGCCCGCCGCTACAGCGCCCTGGCGCGCGAACACGGCCTCACGCCGGCCCAGCTGGCGCTGGCCTTCTGCTACCGCAACTGGCGGGTGGCCAGCACCATCATTGGCGTGACCAGCGTGGCCCAGCTCGACGAATGCATCGACGCCTGGGGCGTGCAGCTGTCGCCCGAACTGCTGGCCGGCATCGACCAGATCCGCTGGGAGCTGCGCGACCCGGCCCAGTGACGTTGCGGCATGGGCAAGAAGGTTCACGTCAGCGAGACACCGGCCACTGCCTGGCTCAAGGCGCACGGGGTCGCGTACACCGAACATCCGTACGAGTACCTGGAGCACGGCGGTGCCCAGCACAGTGCGCAGGTGCTGGGCCTGGACCCGTTCGCGGTGGTCAAGACGCTGATCATGCAGGACCAGGACGCGAAGCCGCTGGCCATCCTCATGCACGGCAACCGCACCGTCTCCACCAAGAACCTGGCGCGCCAGGTGGGGGTGCGCTCCATCGAACCCTGCAAGCCCGAGGTGGCCAACCGCCACAGCGGTTATCTGGTGGGCGGTACCTCGCCCTTCGGTTTGCGCCGGGCCATGCCGGTGTATGTGGAATCCAGCGTGCTGGGGCTGCCGCGCATCTGGATCAATGGTGGCCGGCGCGGCTTTCTGGTGGGCATCGATCCGGCCGTGCTGGCCGGGCCGCTGGGCGCGGTGGGCGTGCAGTGCGCGCTGGCAGAATAGGCCGCACCTTCCGGGCTTCAGGGCCCGCATGACCGCTTCGGAGCATTCCCTTGGACTTCCTCTACCCGCTGCTGGCCACCGTGGTCAGCTACCTGATCGGCTCGCTGTCGTTCGCCGTGCTGGTGAGCCGGCTGATGGGCCTGAACGACCCGCGCACCTATGGCAGCAAGAACCCGGGCGCCACCAATGTGCTGCGCTCGGGCAACCGCAAGGCGGCGGTGCTGACCTTGCTGCTCGATGCCTTCAAGGGCTGGCTGCCGGTGGTGCTGGTGCAGGGCTGGGGCGAGCCCTGGGGCCTGGGCGCCGGCACGGTGGCGCTGGTGGGACTGGCGGCATTTCTGGGACACCTGTTCCCGGTGTTCTTCCGCTTTCAGGGTGGCAAGGGCGTGGCCACGGCGGCCGGCGTCATCCTCGCCTTCAACCCGTGGCTCGGGCTGGCCTCGCTGGCCACCTGGGTCATCGTGGCGTACTTTTTCCGCTTCTCGTCGCTGGCGGCCATCGTCACCGCCGTGTTCGCGCCAGCCTACTTCCTGCTGGGCCGTGGTGTCGCCTGGGACGCGCCGGGCGTGATGGTGCTGGCCCTGGCCGTCATGGGCGTGCTGCTGATCTGGCGCCACGCCGAGAACATCAACCGCCTGCTGGCCGGCACCGAGAGCCGCCTGGGCTCGAAGAAGAAGTGACCCGATGAGTTCGCCCGAGCGTTACATCCACCGCGTCGGCATGGCCGCACGCTACAGCGAGGCCGCCGTGTTCCAGGGTGTCGTGTACCTGGCCGGCATGGTGCCGGAGCGGGGCGACATCGACATCGCCGGTCAGACGGCCGATGTGCTGGCGCAGGTCGAGCAGCGGCTGATCGAATGCGGCAGCCACAAGTCGCGCATCCTGCGGGCCCAGATCTTCCTGGCCGACATCACCGAGATCGGTGCCATGAACGCGGTGTGGGACGCCTGGGTGGTGCCCGGGACCGCCCCGCCCCGTGCCACGGTGCAGGCCGCACTGGCCGATCCGGGCTGGCGGATCGAGATCGTGGTCACGGCCGCCGTGGCCTGACCGGGTGGCTCAGTAGCGCCGCTCCAGCGTGAGCTGGTCGTTGGTGCGCTGCATCTGGAACCGGTTGAGGAAGCTGTTGCCCAGCAGCACCGCGGGCATGGGCTGCGGCAGCACGATGGCACTCACACCATAGATCATGGCCTCGCCGACCCGCACCGAATCGAGCTGGATCCGGTGCCCGTTGACCTGGCCGTTGGCGGTGGACACCGTGACCCGCTGGCCCTTGGCGAATTCGAGGTTGATGCGCCGTGCCTCGATCTCGGAGAGGATGACTTCGGTCGCCCCGGTGTCCACCAGAAACTGCACCGAGCGCCCGTTGATCTGCCCCGCCGGAGAAAAATGACCGCGGCTGTCGGCCGTCATCACCACCCGGCCACTGCCCTGGGGCGCTGCGCCGCCGCCCAGGCTGACCGGCGCTTCCCCCACACGCAGGGTCTGCCGGCGGCCGTCGATCTCGACCATGGCGGTATCGCCTTCCACCTTCAGCAGCTTCACGCCCTGATGGGTCTGACCGGCCGCCACGAAGCGCGGCGCCCCACCATCGACGATCAGCAGCGCCCGCGAACCCGACACGCCGCCGATGGACACCTGCTGCGCCGCCGCCGGCAGGCTGCCGATGACCAGCAGGGCCACCGCCGTCAGCAGCGCGGGCAGGGCAGGGCGGCGCATGGGCGGGGTCAGTCGCGGAAGTTGTTGAACGACAGCGGCAGGTCCTTCAGCTCGCTGCGGATCAGGGCCATGGCGGCCTGCAGGTCGTCGCGCTTGGCGCCGGTCACACGCACCGCATCGCCCTGGATGGCCGCCTGCACCTTGAGCTTGCTGCCCTTGATGACCTGCTGGATCTTCTTGCCGTCCTCGGTGGCGATGCCGTTGCGCACCTTGACCACCTGCTTGACCTTGTCGCCGCCCATCTTCTCGACCTTGCCCACATCGAGGAAGCGCACATCGACGTTGCGCTTGGCCAGCTTGTTGCGCAGCACGTCGTCGATCTGCTGGAGCTGGAAGTCGGCGTCGCCGAACAGGGTGATTTCCTTGTCCTTGAGCTCGATGGCGGCGCTGGTGCCCTTGAAGTCGAAGCGCGTGCCGATCTCGCGGGAGACCTGGTCGATGGCGTTCTTGACCTCGACGAAATCGGCTTCGAGAACGGTGTCGAAAGAAGGCATGGTGGTGTGCGGGAAGAGGGGCTGCAGGGGGGCCGCAGGCGGTGGCCGTGTGGCCAGACGCGGCGGCCCGGGTGAGAGAATCGGCGGATGATAGTCGAGAAGCAGGTACCCCTGCAGCCCCACAACACCTTCGGCATCGTGGCCCGCGCGCTGCACCTGGCGCGCATCCGCACCGAGGCCGACATCGCCGCGCTGCGGGCCGATCCGCAGTGGTCCGAGCTCACCGCCAGCACCCCGCCGTTCGTGCTGGGTGGCGGCAGCAACCTGGTCATCACCGGCGACGTGCGCCCGCTGGTGCTGAAGGTCGAGATCATGGGCCGCCGCCTGATCGAAGCCACCGACAAGGGCTGGCTGGTGGAGGCCGGTGCCGGCGAGAACTGGCACACCTTCGTGCAGTGGACGCTGGAGCAGGGCTGGCCCGGCCTGGAGAACATGGCGCTCATTCCGGGCACGGTGGGTGCGGCCCCGGTGCAGAACATCGGCGCTTACGGTGTGGAGCTGCAGGACCGCTTCCATTCGCTGGACGCGGTCGACCTGCACACCGGCGAGCCTTTCACGCTGAAGGCGGCGCAGTGCGGCTTCGGTTACCGCGATTCGGTGTTCAAGCACGCGCCGGCCGATGGCCGCAGCCTCGGGCTGGCCGGCCGCGCGCTGATCACCCGGGTGCGTTTCTGGTTGCCCAAGCCCTGGAAGCCGGTGCTGGGTTATGCCGATCTGGAGCGCCGCATGGCCGAGACCGGCCACCACACGCCCGACGCCCGCACGCTGTTCGACTGGGTGGTGGACATCCGCCGCGCCAAGCTGCCGGACCCGGCGGTCATCGGCAACGCCGGCAGCTTCTTCAAGAACCCCACGGTCACGCCGGAGCAGTGCGCCGACATCATTGCGCGCGAGCCGCGGGTGGTGCACTACCCGATGCCCGATGGCACGGTGAAGCTGGCGGCGGGCTGGCTGATCGACGCCTGCGGCTGGAAGGGCCGGGGGGTGGGCAACGCGGGGGTGTACGAGAAGCAGGCGCTGGTGCTGGTGAACCGGGGCGGCGCCACGGGCGGTGAGGTGATGACGCTGGCGGGGGCGATCCAGACCAGCGTGTACGAGCGGTTCGGGATCCGGCTGGAACCTGAACCTGTGGTGATCTGACCTTTTCGTTCTTCTGCTTTTTCTGACGGGCTGGGGCGGGCGCCGGGCCTCTGGCTTGCCTCGCGGGCGACTACCCGGGTGCTCTGGTGTTTCTTCATCAACGCCGTGTGGGTGTGCACACTCTGTGGCAGCCGCGAATGCAGCCGGCGGCCCGGCACCCGCCCCAGCCCGTCCACACAATGGTGGTGCGCGGCCGTTGGCGTACCTGCGTTGCTTCAGCGGGGTGGTCGGTGGGTGTGTGGGCGCCGGTCCGATTCGCGGTTGCCACAAGCCAGTGCCCGCCCATCTGGCGTTCAAGAAGCAACCGATGCCAACCCACCCAGCCGCCCGCGAGCGAGACCAGAGCCCACACACCCACCGGCCACCCCGCCCGCGAGGTCTTGAAGAACCCACAAAAAAAGCCGCCCAACAGAGCGGCCTTTCCAGGAAGCACAAGGAAGCTCAGTCCCCCTTGCCACCTTCCAGCTTGAGCATCTGCGCCCCTTCGCCCAGCGACAGCAGACCGCTCTTGGCATAAATGCCCAGCTTGTCGCGCGTGTCGGTGATGTCCAGGTTGCGCATGGTCAGCTGGCCGATGCGGTCCAGCGGCGAGAACGGCGCGTCCTCCACCTTCTCCATGCTCAGGCGCTCCGGCGCGTAGGTCAGGTTCGGGCTCTCGGTGTTGAGGATGCTGTAGTCATTGCCACGGCGCAGCTCGATGGTCACCTCGCCGGTGATGGCGCGGGCCACCCAGCGCTGGGCCGTCTCGCGCAGCATGATCGACTGCGGGTCGAACCAGCGGCCCTGGTACAGCAGGCGGCCGAGCTTCAGGCCGTTGATGCGGTACTGCTCGATCGTGTCCTCGTTGTGGATGCCGGTCACGAGGCGCTCGTAGGCGATGAACAGCAGCGCCAGGCCCGGGGCCTCGTAGATGCCGCGGCTCTTGGCCTCGATGATGCGGTTCTCGATCTGGTCGCTCATGCCCAGACCGTGGCGGCCACCGATCTCGTTGGCCTTCATGATCAGGTCGACCGGGCTGGCAAAGGTCTGGCCGTTCAGGACCACCGGCTGGCCTTCCTCGAAGCGCACCGTCACCTCTTCGGCCTTGACCACGCAGTCCTCGCGCCAGAACGGCACGCCCATGATCGGGTTGACGATGCGGATGCCGGAGTTCAGGTGCTCCAGGTCCTTGGCCTCGTGGGTGGCGCCCAGCATGTTGCTGTCGGTGCTGTAGGCCTTCTCGGCGCTCATCTTGTAGCCGAAGCCGTTGGCTGTCATGAAGGCGCTCATCTCGGCGCGGCCGCCCAGCTCGTCGATGAAGCGCTGGTCCAGCCAGGGCTTGTAGATCTTCAGGCTCGGGTTGGTCAGCAGGCCGTAGCGGTAGAAGCGCTCGATGTCGTTGCCCTTGAAGGTCGAGCCGTCTCCCCAGATGTTGACGTCGTCCTCCTTCATGGCCGCCACCAGCATGGTGCCGGTCACGGCACGGCCCAGCGGCGTGGTGTTGAAGTAGGTCACGCCGGCGGTGCTGATATGGAAGGCGCCGCACTGCAGGGCGGCGATGCCTTCATGGGCCAGCTGGCTGCGGCAGTCGATCAGGCGAGCCTTCTCGGCGCCGTAGGCCAGGGCCTTGCGCGGGATCTCGTCGTAATCGGGCTCGTCGGGCTGACCCAGGTTGGCGGTGTACGCGTAGGGAATCGCGCCCTTCTGCTTCATCCAGAGCAGCGCGGCGCTGGTGTCGAGGCCGCCGGAGAAGGCGATGCCGACTTTCTGTTGCAGGGGGAGGTTCTGGAGGATGGTGGCCATGGTCGGGTCCGTGGGTCCGTGGATCAGCCGAAGTGGCAGATGTAGTGGTAGGGCTCGGTCACGCGGATCTGGAAGCTGCTGTTTCCGGGCACATCGAATCGGTCGCCGGGGCCGCTTTTCACCCAGGTGCTGCTGCCGGCCAGCAGGTATTCGCAGGAGCCGGCCACGCATTCCATGATTTCAGGGGCGCCGGTGTTGAAGGTCAGGGTGGCCGGCAGGATCACGCCGACCGACTTCTTCGTGCCGTCGGCCAGGGTGATGCCGTGGCTCACGCACTTGCCGTCGAAGTACACGTTGGCCTGGGTGGCGACGGTCACGCCGCTGAATTGGGTGGTGGTCATGGGTGCAGGGGTGGTTCGGTGGAAAGGGGCGAAACCCTCGATTTTAGGCAGCCGCCCAGGCCTGCGGGTCGAAGCCCACGGTGATGCGGCCATCGGCCCATTCGACCACTGGCCGCTTGATCACGCTGGCGTGCTCCAGCAACAGGGCGCGGGCCGAGACGGCGTCGGTCACGCCGGCCCGCAGGCCTTCGTCCAGGCCGCGCCAGGTGGTGCCCTTGCGGTTGACCAGCACTTCCCAGCCGGCGGCCGCCAGCCAGCGGTCCAGCGCGTCGGGCGGCACACCCTGTTTCTTGAAGTCGTGGAACCGGTGCTCGATGCCCTGGGCCTGGAGCCAGGTCCGGGCCTTCTTGACGGTGTCGCAGTTCGGTATGCCGAACACCGTGGCGGTGGATGGGGTGGGGGTGGCGTTCATGGCCCGGATTGTCCCCGACGCCCGGGGCCTGCCCGCACCGATGGGACAATCCCGCCCATGCTCGACCTACCCGTTCTCGACCACCCCGTCACCCTGGCCGACTGGCTCGCCCATGCCGAACGGCTGCACCCGCAGGCCATCGACATGGGGCTGGAACGGGTGCAGGCCGTGGCCCGGCGCATGGCGCTCGCCATGCCCTGCCCGGTCATCACCGTGGCGGGCACCAACGGCAAGGGCAGCACCTGCGCCATGCTGGAATCCATCTATGGTCAGGCCGGTTACCGCACCGGGCTCTACACCTCGCCGCACCTGGTGCACTTCGAGGAACGCTGCCGCGTCGACGGCCGTCCGGTCGATGCGGCCGATCTGGTGCCGGCCATGGCCGAGGTCGAGCAGGCCCGGCGCGGGCAGGGCCCCGACCAGCCCGAGGTCAGCCTGACCTATTTCGAGTTCACCACCCTGGCCATCCTGCGCACGCTGGCGCGCGCCGGGGTGGACGTGGTCATCCTGGAGGTCGGGCTGGGTGGCCGGCTGGACGCGGTCAACATCATCGACACCGACTGCGCCGTCATCACCTGCATCGCGCTGGACCACATGGCCCTGCTCGGCCCGGACCGCGAGTCCATCGGCCGTGAAAAGGCCGGCATCATGCGCACCGGTCGCCCGGTGGTGGTCAGCGACCCCACGCCGCCGCAGAGCGTGCTGGACCGGGCTCTCGAAATCGGCGCCGACCTGTGGCGCCTGGGGCTGGACTTCCACTTTGCCGGCGACCAGCAGCAATGGGGCTGGGCCACCCACCCCAACCGCAGCGGCCGGCGGTACCCCGGCCTGGCCTACCCGGCGCTGCGCGGTGCCAACCAGCTGGTCAACGCCTCGGGCGTGCTGGCGGCCATCGAAGCGCTGCGGCCGCGACTGCCGGTCACGGCCCAGGCGGTGCGCACCGGGCTGGCGCTGGTGGAGCTGCCCGGCCGCTTCCAGATCGTGCCCGGCAACCCGACCCTGGTGCTGGACGTGGCCCACAACCCCCATTCGGTGGCCGCGCTGGCCGAAAACCTGGACGCCATGGGCTTCTACCCCGGCACCCACGCGGTGTTCGGCGCCATGGCCGACAAGGACCTCTCGGCCATGATCGCCCGCGTCGCCCCGGTCATCGACCACTGGTACCTGACCGATCTGCCGCTGCCCCGGGCCCTGCCGGCGCGCGATCTGGCCGGGGTGGTGGCCACGGCGGTTGAAGGCCGGCCCGGTCCCGCTGCCCGGGTGGCGGGCTGTTACCCGGACCCCCGTGCGGCACTGGCGGCGGCCGTGGCTGAGGCAGACCCCGCTGATAGAATCGTGGTCTTTGGTTCCTTCCACACGGTGGGCGGTGTGTTGCAGGACGGGGTGCCCCGGCTGGCCGCCAAGCACCTGAAGGGCTGATGCCCCGGCCAGCCCCGCGCCACCGCCAGCCGTAGATGGCGAATTGGTCCCCCACCGCATGGTCAACCCCCGCTCCGGCCCCTCGGGCAATGCACCCACCCCCACCATCGATGCGGTGCGCCGGCGCGCGCGCCATCGCCTGATCGGCGCCAGCGTTCTGGTGGCGGTCGGCGTCATCGGCTTCCCGCTGCTCTTCGACACCCAGCCGCGCCCGATACCGGTCGACATCCCGATCGAGATCCCGGCCCGCAGCACGCCGTCCCCGGCGGCCAAGGCGCCCGCATCCGCCGTGGCCCCTGCGGCCAGCGCGCCCACCGGCGGCAAGCTGCCCATGATCACCGAGCCGGCCGAGGCGGCTCCCAAGGCGGCGTCGGCCCCGCCCACTGCGACCGGGACCGCGTCCGCACCTGCCTCCACACCTGCCTCTGCGCCGTCGCCCGCGCCCGCTCCTCCACCGGCCCCCGCCCAGGCGCCCGCACCCACCCCGGCGCCCGCGCCCGCGCCGGCCCGCCCCGCCGCCACCGAGGCCGCCCGCGCCGAAGCCCTGCTCAAGGGCCAGCCCGATCCCAAGGCCGCCAGCCCGGCCGCCACCGCCCGGCTGGTGGTGCAGGTGGGCGCCTATGCCGATGAAGGCCGGGTGCGCGACGTGCGCCAGAAGCTGGAGAAGGCGGGTCTGAAAACCTACGTGCACACCGCCAGCACCCCCGAGGGCAAACGCACCCGGGTGCGGGTCGGCCCGTTCGACACCCGTGCCGACGCCGACAAGGCCGCTGCCCGCGTGAAGGCCCTGGGCCTGCCGGCGGCGGTGCTCACCCTCTGAGGCCGCCATGGTTGCCCTCGACATCGTCATGCTGCTGATCCTGCTGCTGTCGGTCCTGATCGGGCTGTGGCGCGGGCTGATGTACGAGGTGATCGTGGTGGCCGGCTGGATCGCGGCTTTCGTGCTGTCCCCCATCTATGCCGCCGATGTGGCGGCCTGGCTGCCGTCCGACAGCCTCTCCGAGCCGCTGCGGCTGGCCATCGGCTTCGTGCTGGTGTTCATTGCCGTGGTGTTTGCCGGCGGTCTGGTGGCCTGGCTGGTGCAGAAGGCCGTGACCAGCGTCGGCCTGCGCCCGGTGGACCGCATCCTGGGCGGCGGCTTCGGCCTGGCCCGTGGCGCCGTGCTGTTGCTGGCCCTGGCCCTGGTGGTGAACATGCTGGGCATGCACGACGCCGCCTGGTGGACCGAATCGCAAGGCGGACGCCTGCTGTCGGCCACGCTGCACGAATTGCGCCCGCTGCTGCCACAGACGGTGGCAGCCTACATACCGTAAAGATTTTTCGAAGGATCCCGACATGTGTGGAATCGTGGGTGTGGTCAGCCAGGACCCGGTCAATCAGCTCATCTATGACGCCTTGCTGCTGTTGCAGCACCGGGGTCAGGACGCGGCCGGCATCGTCACGCAGCAGGGACGCAAGTTCTTCATGCACAAGGCCAAGGGCATGGTGCGCGACGTCTTCCGCACCCGCAACATGCGCTCCCTGCCCGGCAACTGCGGCCTGGGCCAGGTGCGGTACCCCACCGCCGGCAATGCCTTCAGCGAAGAGGAGGCGCAGCCCTTCTATGTGAACGCGCCCTTCGGTCTGGTGCTGGTGCACAACGGCAACCTCACCAACGCCCATGCGCTCAAACAGGAGCTGTTCCAGACCGACCACCGCCACATCAACACCGAGAGCGACTCCGAGGTGCTGCTGAACGTGCTGGCGCACGAACTCGAAAAGGTCACCCGTGGCCTCACCCTCAAGCCGGCCGACGTGTTTGCGGCGGTGCGCGGCGTGCACCAGCGCGTGCGAGGCTCCTACGCCGTGGTGGCGCTGATCGCCGGCCACGGTCTGCTCGCGTTCCGCGACCCGTACGGCATCCGCCCGCTGTGCCTGGGCCGCCAGGGCGACAACGTCATGCTGGCCAGCGAATCGGTCACGCTGGAAGGCACCGGCTTCGAGCTGGAGCGTGATGTGGCGCCCGGCGAGGCGGTGTTCGTCGACCTGCAGGGCCAGGTGTCCTCGGAGCAGTGCGCCAGCGCACCGGCGCTCAAGCCCTGCATCTTCGAGTACGTGTACCTGGCCCGTCCGGACTCGGTCATCAACGGCATCTCGGTCTACCAGGCCCGCCTGAACCTGGGTGCCACGCTGGCCAAACGCGTCATCTCCACCGTGCCGCCGAACGACATCGACGTGGTGATCCCCATCCCCGAATCGTCGCGCCCCAGCGCCATGGAGCTGGCCCAGCTGCTGGGCCTGCCCTACCGGGAAGGCTTCGTGAAGAACCGTTATGTGGGCCGGACCTTCATCATGCCGGGCCAGTCGGTGCGCAAGAAGTCGGTGCGCCAGAAGCTCAACGTGATCGGCAGCGAGTTCAAGGGCCGCAACGTGCTGCTGGTGGACGATTCCATCGTGCGCGGCACCACCAGCCGCGAGATCGTGCAGATGGCGCGCGATGCCGGCGCCCGCAAGGTCTACCTGGCCAGCGCCGCGCCGCCGGTGCGCTTCCCCAATGTGTACGGCATCGACATGCCCACGCCCGACGAACTGGTGGCGCACGGCCGCACGGTGGACGAGGTGCGGCAGATCATCGGCTGCGATGCGCTCATCTACCAGGACGTGGACGCCATGAAGCAGGCCGTGGGCCAGCTCAACCCGAAGCTGGGCGGATTCGACGCGTCGTGCTTCGACGGCGAGTACGTCACCGGCGACATCACGGCAGAAGACATTGCCCGCCTCAACCAGGGCCGCGACCAGACCGAAGAGGGCACCGAAGACACCTCCCGCCTGGCCCTGCCCAACGCACAGGTGGCTTGATGAGCGGAAAGCCCCTGCCCGAAGGCCTGCACCGCGACACGCTGGCGGTGCGCGCGGCGGTCGACAAGACGCAATACGGCGAGAACGCCGAAGCCCTGTTCCTGACCAGCAGCTTCACCCAGCCGGACAGCGAGACCGCCGCCCGCCGCTTTGCCGGCGAGGAAGACGGCTACATCTATTCGCGCTTCTCCAACCCCACCGTGGCCAGCATGGAGCAGCGGCTCGCCGCGCTGGAGGGCATGGAAGCCTGCGTGGGCACGGCCAGCGGCATGGGTGCCATCCTGCTGTTGTGCATGGGCCTGCTCAAGGCGGGTGACCATGTGGTGTGTTCGCGCTCGGTGTTCGGCTCGACCATCAAGCTGCTGGGCACCGAATTTGCCCGCTTCGGCGTGGAGACCAGCTTCGTCTCGCAGACCGACGTGGCCGATTGGAAGGCGGCTGTGCGCCCCACCACCAAACTGTTCTTTGCCGAAACGCCCACCAACCCGCTGACCGATGTGTGCGACATCCGCGCACTGGCCGACATTGCGCACGACGCGGGCGCCCTGCTGGCGGTGGACAACTGCTTCTGTTCACCGGCGCTGCAGCAGCCGGTGAAGTTCGGCGCCGACATCGTCATCCACTCCGGCACCAAGTACCTCGACGGGCAGGGCCGTGTGGTGGCCGGCGCGCTGTGCGCCAGCGAGGCCCTGGTGCGCAAGACCTTCATCCCGGTCATGCGCAGTGCCGGCATCAGCCTCTCGCCCTTCAACGCCTGGGTCGTGCTCAAGGGCATGGAGACGCTGGGCATCCGCATGGAAGCGCAGTCGCGCCGCGCGCTGGAACTGGCGCAGTGGCTGGAGGCGCATCCCAAGGTGGAGCGGGTCTATTACCCCGGCCTCAAGAGCCATCCGCAGCACGAGCTGGCCATGGCCCAGCAGTCGGGCATGGGCGGTGCGGTGCTGTCGTTCGACGTGAAGTCGCCCGATGCGGCCGAAGGTCGGCGGCGCGCCTTCCATGTCATCGACACCACACAGCTCATGTCGGTCACCGCCAACCTGGGCGACGTCAAGACCATCATCACCCACCCCGGCACCACCTCGCACGGTCGCCTGACCGAAGACCAGCGACAGGCCGCCGGCATCCGTCAGAACCTGGTGCGCGTGGCCGTGGGCCTGGAGCACCTCGACGACCTCAAAGCCGACCTGTCGCGCGGCCTGGACACCCTGTGAATCCTGTGAAAGTACGCACCCGTTTTGCACCGTCGCCGACCGGCTTCATCCACCTCGGCAACATCCGCTCCGCGCTGTACCCGTGGGCCTTCGCCCGCTCGCAGCAGGGCGACTTCATCCTGCGTATCGAAGACACCGACCTGGAGCGTTCGTCGCAGGCCGCGGTCGACGTGATCATCGAGGGCATGAAGTGGCTGGGCCTGGACCACGACGAAGGCCCGTTCTTCCAGATGCAGCGCATGGACCGCTACAAGGCGGTGCTGGAGCAGCTCAAGGCCGCCGGTCATGTGTACCCCTGCTACATGAGCGTGGCTGAACTCGATGCCCTGCGCGAGCGCCAGATGGCCGCCAAGGAGAAGCCGCGTTACGACGGCACCTGGCGACCCGAGTCCGGCAAGACCCTGCCGCCGGTGCCCGAAGGCGTGCAGCCGGTGCTGCGTTTCCGCACGCCGGTGGGCGGCAGCGTGGTCTGGGAAGACAAGGTCAAGGGCCGCATCGAGATCGGCAACGCCGAACTGGACGATCTGGTGATCGCCCGGCCCGACGGCACGCCCACCTACAACTTCTGTGTGGTGGTCGACGACATCGACATGGGCATCACCCATGTGATCCGCGGCGACGACCATGTCAACAACACGCCGCGCCAGATCCACATCTTCCGCGCGCTCGGCCATGAGCCGCCGGTGTACGCGCACCTGCCCACCGTGCTGAACGAGCAGGGCGAGAAGATGAGCAAGCGCAACGGCGCCAAGCCGGTCACCCAGTACCGGGACGAAGGCTACCTGCCCGATGCCATGGTGAATTACCTGGCCCGGCTGGGCTGGAGCCACGGCGACGACGAGATCTTCAGCCGCGGGCAGTTCCTGCAGTGGTTCGACCTTGACCACCTGGGCCGCAGCGCAGCGCAGTTCGACGAAGCCAAGCTGCGCTGGGTCAATGCACAACACCTCAAGGCCATGGACGACGCAGCGCTGGCGGTGCTGGTGGCCGAGCAGCTGCAACGCCTCGGCGTGCAGGCCGACGATCGCCTGCCCGCCATCTGCGGACTCTTCAAGGACCGCTGCGACACCACGGTCGCGCTGGCCGGCTGGGCCCGTGCGTTCTATGCCGACGTGCAGCCCGATGCAGCGGAGCGCGCGCAGCATGTGACCGACGCGGTGCGGCCTGCCGTGCAGTCGTTGGCCCGCCAGCTGGAAGCCTGCGACTGGGACAAGGCGGCGATCTCGGCGGTCATCAAGGCGGTGCTGGCCGAGCACGGTCTGAAGATGCCCCAGCTGGCCATGCCGGTGCGTGTGCTGGTGATGGGAACGGCCCAGACGCCATCGCTGGATGCGGTGCTGGCACTGCACGACAAAAAAGTTGTGGTGGGGCGTTTGCAGAACGCCTGAAAAGTGGTCTATAATTTGAGGCTTGCTGATGCACACGACGCAACGCAAGCAATCGGCGCAGAAACGCGGGTTGCAGGCAAAGCAAAGTGAGTTGAAGGCAAACCCTGTGGGGGTATAGCTCAGCTGGGAGAGCGCTTGCATGGCATGCAAGAGGTCAGCGGTTCGATCCCGCTTACCTCCACCACAATTCAGAGTCGCGCAGGGCGGCACGGTCAGAAAAACAAGCTCTGATCACTGCTACAATGCGAGATTCCAGTCCAGGTTATGACCCTATCGTCTAGAGGCCTAGGACATCACCCTTTCACGGTGAGTACCGGGGTTCGAATCCCCGTAGGGTCGCCAAACATGCCGCAAGGCACGTAGGCACAAGTGGTGGCACTTGGTTCGCAAGAACGAAAGCCAACTGCCAGGAGTGGTAGTTCAGTTGGTTAGAATACCGGCCTGTCACGCCGGGGGTCGCGGGTTCGAGCCCCGTCCACTCCGCCAAATAAATCAACGGGTTACGCGAGAAATCGGGTAGCCCGTTGTGCTTTTCGGAATACGCCCGCTCCGTTTTTGGAATGCTGGCCGTGAGCGGCCGTGTTTTTGTTACGCACGACGAGCGTGCTCCTCCGCACAGCGACTGGTCTACAAGGTTATGGTTTTTTGAGCCACACTACCGCCCTCTTGGTGTCGTAACGACCCCTCCTCCAAGCACGTCACGATTGCAATGGCAGCTCCACAGCCACTCTCCAAAGCAGATGAACTCGCCGAACGCGTAAGCAAGTTCATTTGCTCGGTCAGTCATGTGAGCGCTAAGGATTCCTTCGAATTCAAAAGGCTGCTCCGCGAGACTCGTGAGCTAGCGTCAGTCGATGTGGTTGAGTCGAACTGTCTCCAGGGGCTCCTTTTGGGTCTGGTTGGAGACGATGTGGAGGCAGAGAGGCTGTTCGACAACGCGGTTGCCAACAAAGGCGGCGTGCGAGTGCTGGCAAACAAACTTTCCCATTTCGTCAACCGGATGTACTTCGCCCGAGCATTCCAGCTGGGTGTTGAGTTGTTGGATCGCCGTGGTGATCTTGCATTTCACCTGCTCGCACCCAGAGTGATGATGGCTGGGGGATTTCACGCGGTGGTCAGTGCTCTCGATCGATCCCAGGAAAGGCACGAGGTCGTCAAAGTCACCCATGACATCGAGGTAGCCAAAGTTGCGGCAGCCGTGTTGACCAAGCTGGGATTAGAAGACTCTCACTGCGTGAAAGTGTTGGATGCACTCGGTGAGTTGATCAGGGCCCAAGGGTTGGTATGGCTTGATGAGTTCCCAGGTCTGTCCGTAGTCGAAGATCCCGGTGAAGACTCTGCAGTACTGGTTAACTTTCGATTTGACGTATCCCCGCAGCGTGCTGCTGAATTGAACTGGGAGTTCAATGAACTGCTGGTTGATCGAGATCTTGATCGAGGTGGCTTCTTCGTCCACCTGATCGGACAGGGTGTCGAAGCTGATCTACCAGAACCTGCATGAGTATTGAGCCCAGGCATTTCCACGAAGTGGCTACGCTCTTGGCAGACGGCTCCGATGAAGCGGCTTGGAGAAGTGCGGTGAGCCGGGCTTACTATGCTGCGTACCATGCTTGTGATGCGTGGCACGACCGCCTCCCCCTTCCGGGTTCGGTAGTCGGTGAAGGAGGCTCACACCAGCAGCTTTGTAGCCGGCTAAAGAATCCTGCTCCGGGTACCGAGGCAGAGGCGGCAAGGCGGTCGAGGCTACTTGGACAGCAGCTAAATGCTCTGAGGGCGCGTCGCAAACTCGCGGACTATCTTTTGCAAGATAGCATTGACCAGCATGAAGCCAAGACGATGTGCGCGACCGTAGGATTGATGCTCGACAAAGCTAAATAGGCTTCTTTGAATCAAGCAGACGGCTTGGCTGTTGTCAAACGACGCCTGTCGTAAATCCGAGTAATCATCTTCCCGTCGGAGTGCAGCGTGACGTCCTGAGTGTCTGCGTGACCAGCCTCCAGCTTGTAGCTCACACCCTCTGGCCGGCAGTCCTGCAGGCTGAACTTGCGGAACGCCATCTTCCGATCTGTTGCGGTCTTCTAGCACTCCCGAATCAGGTCATCGAGCATGGCCTTCCAGCCGCCCTTGGTGTACTTCTGGCCCCGCATGTTGCCGAAGACGAACATGGTCCCGGCTACCTGGAAGCGCTCGATCTTCAGCACCTCCTCAATGGTGGATGTGAGCTCGGGGCTCCACTCGATCAGCGCCGGGGGCTTGTCCTTTGACTTGCCATCCTTCCAGAGGATGCCGGTGTCCTTGATCGCATCACGGGTGAGGGCGCGAACCTCCACCGAGCGGCGCACACACAGCCAGGCTGTCCTCAGCGCCAGCGCGACGATGTGACGCGCGCCACCACACCTACGTCCAACCTCGACCGCCAGATCCATCTCTTCGTCGGTCACGTAGCGGCGCTCCTTGATCACCTTGTTCTTGCCGAGCTGGTCGAGCGGGTTGGAGTCGGTCACACCCTTGCGGATCCCGAACTCCAATATCAGGCGGGCCAGGGCGATCTCCTTGTTGGCTTTGGCCGGCCTTGTGGCCACGCAGGCGTCGAGGTACTCGTACCCCATGGCCCGTGTGATTTCACCCGCTCCGAAGTGCCCCCAAGCCTTCTTGAGGTTTGTGGCCTCACGCTTGTTCTCGGCGAGTGTGCTGTCGGCCCTGCGCCCGGCGTCGGTCCTGGGTAGTTCTTCCTGCCAGGCAAACCACGCATCCACCAGCCCGGCAAAGCAGCCTTCGGGCCGATCCTCGATCACGCGTGTCGACTGCTCGATGGCCTTTGCCCTGAGCTTACGGATCTGCGCAACATCGTCCACCGGGCAGTCGAACCTGAAAGCCCATCGGCCGTTGGTCATCTTGTAGCCAATGCTGTATACGCGCTTCCCCCGCCGCTCATACACGCGATAGGGAAGGCCGTCAGGCTTGAGGCGAGGTCGGATCAGGCTGCGCGTTTCTGCAGGAAGGACAGGTTGGCGGCCTTGCTTGGTAGCAGGCGCCTCGCCCCGGGTGACTGCCTCGTAGCGTTAGCGCTCCAGGACAACGCGCCCAGCCCGGTTGATGAAGGCACGATGGAATCCACGGTTCCTCAGCACCTGAAGCTGCTTGGTGGCATTGACGTAACCAGTCATGGCCTCGATGTCTGCTGCGGACAGGATCAAATCACTCATGGCCCCTCCACGGGATCAGTGGGGCGTCCTTGCGCACCTTGTGCTTGCCACGGGCCAGCGGGTGCTTCGGGTAACCCCCGGCGGTCTTGCCCAGACAGAAGAGGGGCACACCCTTGGGCAGCGCAGCTTCGATCTCTCCCAGCACGTTGTCGAACCAGAGGTCGCAGCGATCGGCCAACGCTCCCCAGGCGAGCAGCACCGCGCCGGCCTGCTCGACCTGCGACTGGATCTCGCCCAGGTTGGCCTGAAGCGCGTCGCGCTCGTCCCACGCCTGGCGCGTGTCCCATGTGTTGACCATGTCGATGGCCTCCGCCGGCTTCGGGCTGCGCAGCGGGATGCCGTTGACCACCACGATGCCGCCATACCCGTTGTAGCTGGCGATCTGGCAAAGGAGGGTGATCGTCGGATCGTCCACCGTGTGGTCGGCCGTGCTGGGGTTGAACATGCACACCAGCAGCTTCGGCCTCGCGTCCCAGGTCCGCGTCAGCGTGAAGCGGTACGAGCCGCATTTCGATAGGCGGGCCGAGCGTTGGATTTCGGTGAGTGTCTGCGACATACTCTTGCTTTGCTTATTGGGGAGAAGAATGGACGATCTGCCGCGGATACATGAATACTGTTTGTTGGGATTTGACTGGTGGGCGGTTTGCCTGACTAAGGCTGAATGGGCTGCTTGGGTGCAGGCAATTGGCACATTGGCAACTCTGGCGGTCGCGGCTCTCGTTGTCCGGTACGAGATCAAGCAACGACGGCTCGATTCTTCTGAGGCTAATGCCACTGGGCTCACTGCAAGGCTACACCTCGTTGTTCTGATGACTGCGCAACTTGAAAATTTTATTGAGAAGGCGGACCCCGGGCAGATTCTTGCCACGACTGCCTACAAGTACCATTTCAATAGCTTGAAATCGGCTTGTGAACGTGTTCGCGCTATTGATCTGATTGAGTTGCCGACGCGTCAATCCATGTTTTATTTGGGTGCGATTCACCAAGATGTTGCGACGATTGAGTTGACACTCTCGATGGTTGAAAACATCAGACCATCGCGTAATGAGCATGATGTTTTTCAACGGCTTCTTGGTCGAATAGAAGTCAACGTTGAGGCGTTGGCAAAGGAAGCTGATCGACTGAGGCGTGGGCTTCGTGAGTAGAGCGAGCTGGCTCATAGGTCCATCACCTCTACATCCTGCGGCCGCTTCCGGCCGGCAAAGGTCTCTCGAATGCGTTGCTCGGTGAGCCGGTGGGCTTGGATGACGGTGCGGGCCGGCAGCTGTTCTAGCAGCTCGGCGTAGTCCTCCAGCACGGCTCGGACGGTTTGGATGCCGCTGGCGCCCAGGCGGAGGTTTTGCTGTTGCGGTGACGCCGGCTGGCGCTGGCCAGGCCAGCGGTGGCGTCGTCGAGCAGGCCGCTGTTGTCCCGGCAGACCTTCATCTCGCAGATCAGCGTTTCCATGAGGTTCACCGCGTCCGAGCAGATCCGCCAGTCGTCGATGGTTAACGCTTGGCCGCGCACGATCCAGGCTAGGCCCTGCTACATACGCGTGAACTCGTATACGCGTGCTACTGCGGGTCTGGGCACGGTGGGGCTGCCCAACAGCACGTCGATCATTGAGTAGGTCGACGGCTGATGTGCTCGGCTGCGAGTCATGTCCTTACATCCAGCCTCGACGTCGCAAACAAGGCATCCCGAACTTTTCGTGACTGTCTTGGGGTTGAGGAATCAGCGCTTTGTGGGCGCCAGCTCTTCCCGGGGCGGAGAGGAAACTTGGTGCTGTCTACATTCAACTGGAGTCACTTGGACTGGCTCGATTCGACTCGATCCTGCAGGCCATAAAGGGTGTGCTCCAAGCGTGACAGCCTTTCAGCAAGGTCGCTGTGCTGGCTTTGGATCCTCGACGCTAGGTCGGACCGCAGTTTTTCGATCGCAGTTGGTACAGCGTACGTTGTCCAGCCTAGGAACATGCCGAGCATTACCCAGCGCTGTGTTTCAAGACTCATGCCGCTGAGTGTCAGCAAGCCGATGACACCCCCAACGAAGACTGCTGCCCATTTCAAAAAGTTCTTCACGACTGGTTTCCTACCTTGATGAATATCTGCTCACGTGAGCGGTCGGCAGCGAATGGTGACCCAACTGCCCAGTACGCATATCCAAACTGAGGCAGCCCGTTCACGATCCTGCAATGCTGCCACCAGATTGCGGCCCTTCCGGCTTAGTAGTGACCAAAGCGGTAGCAAAGGTTGCACGGGCGCTCCATGGAACTCATAAGTGCGGTATGTGTGACTGAAGACTCCGAATCAGTCCAGATTCTCCCTAGGAAAAACCGCCATCAAGTCCTGTTCCTTGGAATATGAAATTGGGTTGAGTCCCGCAAATTCATTGGCTTGAGGTTCGGAGCGGTCACGCCGGAGATGGCTGGCCCGGGCTCGTCAGGCAGCCCGCCGCTCCAGCCACCCCACCCGCACCAGTCCGGTGGACAGGGCCGTCCCGCAGACGATCACCAGGCCGCAGCCGATCATCCACGCGGTGATGCGTTCGTCCAGGAACAACGCCCCGTAAGCCAGCGCAAACACCGGCACCAGGAAGGTGACGGTCAGGGCTTTGCTGGGGCCGGCTTTCTCGATGATGCGGAAAAACAGCACATACGCGATGGCGGTGCACAGCAGGGCGACGGCGATGACGGCGAACCATGCTGTGTGGCCCACCGGTGTGTCGGGCCAGAACCAGGCGGTGGGCGCGGCCAGGGCCAGCGCCGCGCCGATCTGGCTGCCGCTGGCGGTGGCCAGCGGGTGCAGACCGCCCAGATGCCGTTTGGTGAAGCTGGCGGCCAGGCCGTAGCAGAGCGTGGCCAGCAGGCAGGCCCCCATGGCCAGCAGCGCCAGCGGACTGGACGATGCGGCCAGCCCGCTCAATCCCGACTTGCCGATGACCAGCAGGCACACGCCCGCAAAGCCGATGGCCAGGCCGAGCATGCGGGATGCACCCGGTCGTTCGCGGAGCCAGACCCAGGCCACCAGCGCACCGGTCAGCGGAACGGTGGCGTTCAGGATGGAGGTCAGCCCGGTCGGGATGTGCATCACCGCAAAGGCGAACAGCATGAACGGAATGCCGGAATTGAGCAGCCCGACGAACAGGATCGGCCCGAGTCGGCGCCGGAAATCGGACCACACGCCGGGCACCAGAAACACCGGCAGCATGAACAGCGCCGCCAGCCCGACCCGCAGGCCGGCGGTGGGCACGATGCCCAGATCGGTCGCGCCCAGGCGCATGAACAGGAAGGACGAGCCCCAGAGGGCCGCCAGCGCAACGAATTCCAGGATGAGCAAGGGAGGCATCGGACGGATGAGAGAGCGGGCGATCAGATCAGCCGGGGTTCGCCGGACTCGAGCGCCAGCAGGGCCACCTTGCGGTGCAGCCCGCCAGAATAACCGGTGAGCGAGCCGTTGGCCCCCATCACGCGGTGGCATGGGACGATGACGCTCACCGGGTTGGCGCCCACTGCGGCGCCCACCGCGCGCACGGCGGCCGGTCGGCCGATGGCGCGGGCCACGTCGCCGTAACTGACCGTGCGCCCGGGCTCGATCAGGCACAGGGCCTGCCAGACTGCCTGTTGAAACGCGGTGCCGGCGCCCAGGTCCAGCGGCAGATCGAAGGCGACGCGCTCGCCCGCAAAGTAGCGCTCCAGCCGATCGGCCGCCTGGTGCAGCAGGGGGTGTGCTGCGTCGCGCTTCCATTGCGCCACCTGTTCGGCGCCTGGTGTGTCGCGCTGGCCTTCGTGGAACCAGGCGCCGGCCAGGCCGCTGTCGGTGGCGGCCAGCAACAGCGGGCCGAGTGGCGTGGGCAGGTCGGTGCAGACCACGGGGCGGGAGGGGGCGGGTGTTTTCATGAGGCGACGGAGGCGGGTGATTGATCGGCCCACAGGCGGACGACGGCGTAACTGCGCCAGGGCTGCCAGGCGGCTGCGGCCGCATCGGCCTGGCGCTGGCGCTCGCGTGGCGAAAGGCCGAGTGAACGCGGTGCGAGGGCTTCGAGCAGCACCACGTCCCCGGGCGGCCAGGCGTCCGGCCAGCGCAGTGCCCGCATGGCGATGTAGCTGGCGGTCCAGGGCCCGATGCCCGGCAGCGCCTGCAATGCTTGCAGGGTCGCGGACAGTGGCGCGTGGGGCGAGAGGTCGAGGCCGCCGTGCGCCACCGCGTGTGCGAGTGCCACGATGGCCTGCTGGCGCTGCCGCACCACGCCCAGCTGGCCCAGACGTTCGGCGGCATCCGCCTCCAGCAAACGGGCGGGAGATGGAAACAGGCGCAACAGACCCGCGGGCGCATCGGCCTGATCGGGGCAGGGCGCGCCGAAGGCCTCGACCACCCGACCCGCCAGGGTGCGCGCGGCCGCGACCGTGACCTGCTGGCCCAGGATGGCCCGCACCGCCAGCTCGAAGCCGTCGACCGCGCCCGGCACCCGCAGCCCACCGATGCCGGGGAAAGCGGGTGCCACCACGGGTGTGAAGGCCGTCGGGTCGGCATCGAGGTCGAGCAGGGCGCGCAGCCGCACCATCACCGCCGGCAGGGCCGGCAGCAGGCCTTCGCTCACCTGCAGCCCGACCCGATCGCGTTCCGGTTCGAACTGCAGCGTGCACCAGCCGGCGTGGGTCTGCCCGGCCGAGCTGAGCGACAGCGTGCGCGCGTAGCGCAGCTCGGCGCGCTGGACCAACTCCACGCCCGGCAGGGCACGCGCGGCCAGAAAACCCAGCAGGCCCTCCAGGTCCAGCGGCGGACGCCAGCCGAGCCAGACCACGCCCGGCTGCCGGGTGGGCGCGCGGCTGGCGCGGATCTGCAGCGGGGGCAGCCCATAGTGCTGGCGGAACGCGGCATGGAAACGGCGCAGGCTGCCGAAGCCGGCCGCCTGCGCCACCTCGGTCACCGGCAGGGCGGTGTCGGTGAGCAGCTGCTTGGCGCACAGCAGCCGCCGGGTCTGCAGCACCTGCAAGGGCGAGACGCCGAGATGCTGGGCGAACACGCGGCGCAGGTGCCGGTCGCTGACGCCGAGGCGTTCGGCCAGCCGGGTCAGGGTGGAGCCGTCGTTGACCTGATGCTGGGCCGGGTCGTCGAGCCAGCGCAACGCATGCTGCAGCAGGATGTCGCCAGCGTCCTGGGTCGACCAGGGTCGCTCGGCCGGGGCCAGTTCGGGCCGGCAGCGCAGGCAGGGCCGGAAGCCCGCCTGTTCGGCCTGTGCCGCGTGGTCGAAGAAGCGGCAGTTCTCGCGGCGTGGCGTGCGCACCGCGCAGACCGGGCGGCAATAGATGCCGGTGCTGGTGATGCCGGTGAAGAAGCGACCATCGAAGCGCCGGTCGCGCGAGCACAGCGCCCGGTAGCGTGCGTCGTCCGGCCCGGTGGAGCGGTCGGGTTCTGGCGGGGCCGGGCGGCTGCGTGTCGACATGCCGAGATGGTAGGCCCGTCGCAGGCCCTTCGATGGCCGTTTCCGGACCTGTGACCGGTGTCCTGTTCAACCCGGGCCTTCCTACAATCGCCGCTTTGTCCTTCAGGGAGCATTGCATGCAGGTTGCCGCGTCCATCTTCAAGGCCTACGACATCCGCGGCGTGGTGCCCGCCACGCTCGACGAGTCGGTGGCCGAGGCCCTGGGCCGGGCGTTCGGCACGGTGGCGCGGCAGCAGGGCGAGCAGGTGGTGGCGGTGGGGCGCGACGGGCGCCTGTCCGGGCCGGCGCTGTCGGCAGCCCTCATCCGTGGCCTGGTGCGCGCCGGCATCGAGGTGATCGATGTCGGCATGGTCACCACGCCGATGCTGTACTTCGCGGCCAGCACCCTGTGCCGCAGCGGCATCCAGGTCACCGGCAGCCACAACCCCAAGGACTACAACGGTTTCAAGATGGTGCTGGCCGGCCGCGCCATCTTCGGCGAGGACATCCAGGCGCTGCGGCGACTGATCGAGCAGGACGGTGCGGTGGACGCCGAGGGCGGGCGGGTGCGCCACGTCAATGTCGCCGCACCGTACCGGGACCGCATCACCGGCGACGTGAAGCTGGCCCGGCCGATGAAGATCGTGGTGGACTGCGGCAACGGTGTGGCCGGTGCGTCGGCCCCGGCCCTGTTCCGTGCCCTGGGCTGCGAGGTGATCGAGCTGTTCAGCGAGGTCGACGGCCATTTCCCGAACCACCACCCCGACCCCAGCAAGCCCGAGAACCTGCAGGACCTGATCCGCACGCTGGCGGCCACCGACGCCGAACTGGGTCTGGCCTTTGACGGCGATGGCGACCGGCTGGGCATCGTCACCCGTTCGGGTCAGAACATCTACCCCGATCGCCAGATGATCCTGTTCTCGCAGGATGTGCTGAGCCGGGTGCCGGGCGGCGACATCGTGTTCGATGTCAAGTGTTCGCAGCGGCTGGGTCCGGCCATCGAGGCGGCCGGCGGCAAGCCGCACATCTACAAGACGGGCCATTCGCTGATCAAGGCCCGCATGAAGGAACTGGGCAGCCCGCTCGGGGGCGAAATGAGCGGGCACATCTTTTTCCAGGAGCGCTGGTTCGGCTTCGACGACGGCACCTACGCCGGGGCGCGCCTGCTGGAAATTCTCAGCCGCCATGCCGATGCCAGTGCCACGCTGGAGGCGCTGCCCACCAGCCACAGCACGCCGGAGCTGAACGTGACCTGTGCCGAAGGCGAGCCGCATGCGCTGGTGGCACAGCTGGTCGGGCAGGTGCGGGTGGATGCGCCGGCCCGGCTGTCGACCATCGACGGCGTTCGCATCGACTGGCCGGATGGCTTCGGCCTGATCCGCGCCTCCAACACCACGCCGGTGCTGGTGCTGCGTTTCGAGGGGCAGACGGTGGAAGCCCTGCACCGCATCGAGGCCCACATGCTGGCGCTGTTGCGGCAGGTCAAATCCGACGCGGTGGTGGGCGCCGCCGCCCACTGAAGCCTGGGCGCTGCAGCGCCGTTTCAGCGCGGCAGCAGGCCCAGCAGGTGCTGCAGCACACCGGCGGCGCGGCCGTCTTCCGGTGGCCGGGCACCGGTGGTCGCAGCACCGGCCCAGGCGGCTTCCACCGCCCGCTCCACCCCGGCGTCATCGGCCACCGGCAGGCTCAGGCCGGCGGCATCGAGCTGCTGGTAGCTTTCGGCAAAGTTCCACACATGCGGGCCGTGCAGCACGCGGCAGCCCAGGGCCAGCGGTTCGTGCGGGTTGTGGCCACCCACGGTGGCGAACGATCCGCCCACCAGCGCGACCGGGGCCAGGCGGTACCACAGGCCCATTTCTCCGATGGTGTCGGCCACGTACACCGCCGTGTCGTCGGGCAGGTGCGAGCCGCCGCTGCGCAGGGGCGCCGGCGGCTGGCACAGGCCGGCGACTTCGCCGCCCCGTGCCGGTGCCCGCGGCGCGATGATGAGCAGCGCGTCCGGATGCCGCTCGCGTAGCCGCTGGTGGGCCTGCAGCGCCAGCGCCTCTTCGCCGGGGTGGCTGGAGGCCAGCAGCCACACCGGGCGGGTCCGCAGCGCGGCCAGCCAGGCGGCCAGGTCGTCGGCATCGCAGGCCAGGGGCGGTGTGAGCGACTTGATGGTGCCGCTCACCGTGACCTGCGACGGATCGGCCCCGAGCGCCACCAGGTGCGCCGCGCTGGTCTCGTTCTGGGCAAACAGGCGGTCAAAACCGGGCAGCAGTGCGCGGTAGATCCAGCGGCCCCGCCGGCGCCGGGCCATGGACGCATCGCTGAGCCGGGCATTGACCAGCACCCGGGGAATGCCGCGCGCCGCGGTGGCGTCGATCAGGGTGGGCCAGAGGTCCATTTCGCACCACACGGCCAGATCGGGCCGCCAGTGGTCGAGGAAGCGGCGCACCGCCCCCGGCGTGTCGGCCGGCGCGAACTGGTGCTGCACGGCGGGTGGCAAGCCGGTGCGGCGCAGGGCATCGCCCGATGTGCGGGCGGTGGTGGTGATCAGGAAGCGCACATCCGGCCGGCTCTGCGCCAGGCGCGCGAACAGGCCGGCCAGTGCCATGGCCTCGCCCACGCCGACTGCGTGGCCCCAGACCAGCGGGCCGCCGGGGCGGTCGGCGTATTCGTGGCCCAGCTTCTGATGCACGCTGCGCGGCGTTTCCTTGCCGCGCCGCAGGCGGTGCTTCAGGCCCAGATGCCACACCGGCGCCAGCAGGTGCGACAGCGCCACATAGGCCCGCAGCGCCAGCGTCATGCGTGGGACTCCAGCCAGGGCTTGAGCACGGCCATGTGGCGCCGGGTCGAGCCACCATGTTCGGCGTAGAAGGCCTCGGCGCCGGCGGTGGCCTGCGCCTGCTTCTGCGGCGAGGTGAGCAGGTCGGTCAGGGCGCGGGCCAGGCTGTCGACGTTCATGTGCTGTTGCAGCACGCCGGCCTCCAGCGCCTCCACGCCCGGGTATTCAATGCCCCAGATGCTCGGCCCCACCATCACCGGCTTGCGCAGCGCCAGCGGCTCGATCACGTTGTGGGCGCCCATGTTGACGAACGAGGCACCGACCACCACCACCTGCGACAGGGCCAGATAGAAGTACATCTCGCCCAGCGAGTCGCCCAGCAGCAGGTCGATGCCGTTCATGTCGGGGGCGCTGCTGCGGGGCTGCAGCTGCGGGTCGAGGTCGGTGCTGCGCCGGCTCACCCGCAGGCCGGCATCGGTCAGCAGCCCGGCCACCGCATCGAAGCGCTGCGGGCTGCGCGGCACGTACACCACCAGCAAGGGCGGCAGCCCGGCATCGGCCACCGCCTGCCGGACCTTCAGCACGGCTTCGATGAAGGGCTCGTCCTCGCCGACGATGGCGCTGGCAAAACACAGCACCGGACGCCCGCCGGCCACGCCGGTGGCCAGGTTCCAGGGCGCCAGCAGCGCCTGGCCGGCGGCCAGGTGGGCGGCGTTGGGGGGCAGGTCGAACCGCGTCTCGCCGACCACCTCGACCCGTGGGCAACCCACCGCCCGGAAGCGCCGCGCATGGGTTTCGGACTTGCACATCACCAGCTCGTAGGCCTGGAAGATGTCGGCGCGGAAACCCCAGGCCACGCGCTGGTCCCGCACGATGCTCTTGCCCGGGTACTGGGCATTGGCCATGCCCAGCGGCACGCCGCAGCGGCGGATGCTGGCCAGCAGCACCGGCCAGGTGTCGATCTCGGTCATCAGCGCGGCCCTCGGCCGGGTGTGGCGGATGAAGCGCCGCACCGCCCAGCCCAGCTCCAGCGGCACAAAGCAGACCTGCAGCCGGCCTGCGTCCATCTCGCTGCCGAACAGGGTGCGGGCCGCGGTGCGGCCGGCCGGCGTGAGCGTGGACACCAAGACCGGGTAACCCTCGGCCAGCAGGGCCCGGATCAGCGGTGCGGCGCCGCGCAGCTCGCCCATCGAGGCCGAATGCAGCCAGACCGGCCGCTGCAGCGATGTCTTCACGCTGCCGAAGCGCTCTCCCCAGTGCTGGCGGTACAGCGGTTCCTTGCGGCCGCGCCGCCACAGGAACAGCAGGAACACCGGCAGCAGCAGGTGCCAGGCCAGCCCGTAGAGCCACAGCAGCAGCGCGGTCCGCCGACGGGGCGGGAACGGGCGTGCGATGGAGGACGACGGGGCAGCAGGCATGGACAGGCGCAGGGTGCGGGAAGGTGGCAGGCAGGGTGGGTGCCCGGGGCGCTGCCGGTCGGCTGGCGCAAGGCCCGGCCAGTATAGTTACGCCCTGGACGGCGCCCCCGGGCCTTGCCCCGCCCGACCCACCCTCAGGAATCCCCTTTCATGCCCCTCGACACGCCGGTCTGGACCGCCGTCATTCCCTTGCGCGCAGGCTCCAAGGGCCTGCCGGGCAAGAATGTGCGTCCGCTGGCGGGCCGCCCGCTGTACCGGCATGCCCTGGACCAGGCGCTGGCCGCCGGGGCCTCGCGCGTGCTGATCACCACCGACCTGCCCGAGGTGCTGGACGCCGCGCTGCCGCCCGAGGTGGTGTGCGTGCGGCGGCCCCCCGAACTGGCCGGCGACACCGTGCCGATGGCGCCGGTGCTGGTGCACGCCCTGCAGCAGGCGGGTGTGCAGGGCACGGTGGTGCTGCTGCAGGCCACATCGCCCTTGCGCACGCCGGCCGACATCCGCGCGGCGGTCGATCTGTTCGCCACCGGTGCCAATGGTCTGGTGATGAGCGTGACCGAGGCCGACCGCGGGGTGCTGAAGTGGGGGCGGCTGGAGGGCTCGCGCTTCGTGCCGCTGTCCAGCCCCGAACACTGTTTTGCCAATCGCCAGTCGCTGCCGCCGGTGGTGCGGCCCAATGGCGCCGTGTATGTGTTCGACGCCGCCCGCCTGATCGCCACCGGCAGCCTGGCCGCCGATTCGGTGGGTGTGGTCGGCATGCCGCCCGAACGCAGCCACGACATCGATAACCTGAACGACTTCGAACAGGCCGAACGCCTGCTCGCCCGACCCGCCCTGGAGCACCCATGAAGATTGCACACCGCGAGATTTCCCCCACCCAGCCGCCCCTGGTGGTGGCCGAGATCGGCATCAACCACGGCGGCAGCCTGGACGTGGCCAAAGGCATGGTGCTGGCCGCCGCCAAGGCCGGCTGCGAGATGGTCAAGCACCAGACCCATTTCGTCGACGACGAGATGACCGACGAGGCAAAGGCCATCTTCCCGCCCAACGCCGACAAGTCCATCTGGCATGTGATGGAGGAGTGCGCGCTCGGCAAGGACGACGAGATCGAGCTCAAGCGCTACGCCGAGTCGCTGGGGATGATCTACATCTCCACGCCGTTCTCGCGCGCGGCGGCCGACTTCCTGGCCGAGATCGGCATCCCGGCCTTCAAGATCGGTTCCGGCGAATGCAACCATGTGCCCCTGATCCGGCACATCGCCAGCTTCGGCAAGCCGGTGATCATGAGCACCGGCATGCAGACCATCGACAGCCTGCGGCCGTCGGTGCAGGCGCTCGATGAAGCCGGCATCGAGTACGCGCTGCTGGAGTGCACCAACCTCTACCCGTCGCCGCCCGAGATCGTCAGCCTGCAGGGCATCGGTGAACTGCAGCGGGCCTTCCCGAAGGCCGTCATCGGCTTCTCCGACCACAGCATCGGCCCCGAGATGGCGATCGCCTCGGTGGCGCTGGGCGCCTGCATCCTGGAGCGCCATTTCACCGACACCCGCTACCGCAAGGGGCCGGACATTCCGTGCTCCATGGACCCGGCCGAGCTGCGGTTCCTGATCGACCGTTCGCGCGAGGTGCACACCGCGCTCATGAACCCCAAGGTGCGCACCGGCCCCGAGGAAGACGTCTACCGCTTTGCGCGCGGCTCCATCGTGGCCGACCGCGAGCTGCCGCTGGGCCATGTCATCACGGCGCAGGACATCTGGGCCCGCCGGCCGGGCTCCGGCGAGATCTCGGTGCAGCACTTCGACCGCCTGATCGGCGCCCGCCTGACCCGTTCGGTGCGGCGCAACCAGCAGCTGCGCTGGAGCGACCTGGACGGCGTGGCGCCGCTGGTCAACACCTGATGGCCATGGCACGACGCCTGCTCTTCGTCACCGGCACCCGCGCCGACTACGGCAAGCTCGAACCGCTGGCGCTGGCCGCGCAGGCGGCCGGTTTTGCGATCCACTTCTTCGTCACCGGCATGCACATGATGGGTCGGTATGGCGAGACGCGGCTGGAGGTGCGGCGCTTTCCCGGCGCCGAGATCTACGAATTCGTCAACCAGCGCGAGGGCGACGCACAGGACTTCATCCTCTCCAAGACGGTGCTGGGCTTCTCCGACTTCCTGCACGAGCACCGGCCCGACCTGGTGGTCATCCACGGCGATCGGGTGGAGGCGCTGGCCGCGTCCATCGTCTGCGCCATGAAGTACATACCGTCGGCGCACATCGAGGGCGGCGAGGTGTCGGGCACCATCGACGAGTCGATCCGCCACTGCAACACCAAGCTCTGCAGCACCCATTTCGTGAGTTCGGAACCGGCCCGCCAGCGGGTGCTGGCGCTGGGCGAGGCGGCCGGCAGCGTGTTCAACATCGGCTCGCCCGAACTCGACACCCATGCCCGCCCCAGCGGCGTGACGCTGGACCAGGTCAAGGCGCGTTACGCCATCCCGTTCAACGACTTCGGCATCGCGGTGTTCCACCCGGTCACCTCCGAGGCCGCCACCATCGGTGCGCAGGCCCGCTCGCTGTTCGGGCGGCTGGAGGCCAGCGGCCGCCACTTCGTGGTGATCGCCCCCAACAACGACCCCGGCACCGAAGACATCTTCGCGGTGCTGAATGCCTTGCCGCCCGAGCGATTCCGCCTGATTCCCTCGATGCGCTTTGCCTACTTCAGCGAGCTCATGCGGCACGCCAGCGCCATGATCGGCAACAGCAGCGCCGGTGTGCGCGAGGCCCCGTTTCTCGGGTTGCCCAGCCTGGACGTGGGCACCCGCCAGAACCGCCGGGCCAGCGGCCCGTCCATCACACCGGTGTCGGCCTTCGACACCGCCGTGATCGACCGCTTCCTGTCCGACACCTGGGGCCGGCGCTTCGAGCCCGACACCACCTTCGGCGCCGGGGACGCGGCGCAGCGCTTCGTGCAGGTGCTGCAGGACCCCGGTTTCTGGGCCCGTCCGCTGCAGAAGGTGTTTGCCGATGACTGACCTCGCTCTGAACGCACCGGGCCGTGGCTGGCTGGACCGCACCACCGGCTTCTTCGACGGCATGGCCCGGTGGTCGGCCGTCGGGCTGCTGCTGGGTGTGCCGACCTCGATCGCGCTGGTCAACATCAGCATCCTGTTCCTGCTGATCGGCTGGGCGTTCTCGGGACGCTGGCAGCGCAAGTGGGCCGCGCTCAAGGCCAGCCCGCTGACCTTGCCGGTGGTGCTGCTCAGCCTGTGGATGCTGCTGGGCGTGGCTTGGACCGAGGCCGACCGCAAGGTGGTCGGCTCGCACCTGTACGTCTACAGCAAGCTGCCGCTGATGCTTGTGCTGCTGACCGTGTTCGACGAGGCGCGCTGGCGCCAGCGCGCCTGGTGGGCGTTCGCCTTCGGCTGCCTGATCACCCTGGGCTCCACCTACGCCAGCATCTGGGTGCACATCCCCTGGGCCGACTCGAACCAGCGCGGGTTCGGGGTGTCGCACCACATCTTCAACGACTACATCGCCCAGGGCCTGGCCATGTCGGTGTTCATTGCCTGGGCGGTGGCGCAGGCGGTCGACTCGAAGTCGCCGGCCCTGCGCTGGGGTTGGGCGCTGATCGCGGCGCTGGGCGTGTTCAGCGTCACCCACCTGCTGGAAGGCCGCACCGGACAGGTCACCGTGGTGGCCATGGGTCTGGCCATGGTCATGACCATCGAGTCGGCGCGGGTGCGCTGGGCAGCGGTGCTGCTGGTGGTGGCCGGGGCTGTGGTGCTGGCCTTCAGTTCGCCGCTGATCGTGGCCCGCGTGACCCAGGCGATCGCCGAGGCCCGCCAGTACGACAGTGCCGGCGTGGTGGCCTCTTCCATCGGCGCCCGGCTGGACATGTGGAACAACGCCTGGGGCATGTTCCTGGACAGCCCGTGGATCGGGCACGGCCCCGGCGGTTACCGGGTGCTGTCCACCGCCATCTACTCCATCGGCGCGCAGTGTTCGGTGTCGTGCATCCACCCGCACAACCAGTACCTGTTCTTCATGGTCGATCACGGCCTGCCGGGGCTGCTGATGTACCTGTGGGTGCTGGGCTGCCTGGCGGCCCTGCTGTGGCGCAGCCACGGCGCCCAGCGGGCCCTGGTCACCGGTTTCCTGGCGGTGCTGTTCGTTGACGGGTTCATCAATGGCCCGTTCTGGGTCACGACCGAGCGGCACCTGTTTGCCACCGTGCTGCCCTTGCTCATGGCCGCCTGGCCGGCCCCGGCTTCCCGGTCGGGCCGTCCATGATTCCCCTGTGGAAGCTGCGGCGCGAATGGGCGTCGCTGAAGCAGCAGCTGCAGGCGGTGCCCGAGCGGCTGATCGGCCCGGCCCGGCAGCGCCGGCTGGACGCCCGGTTCCCGGCCGACTGCCGGGTGCAGGACGGTGACCGCGGGCTCGGTGACCGTGTGGCCATCTTTCTGGTGTTCCAGCCAGCGGGCCTGAGCGAGTCTTGCCGGCAGACCTGTGAGCACCTGGCCCGCCACGGTTACGCGGTGCTGCTGGTGGCCAACCACGCCCTGCGCGACATGGATGTGCAAGGCCTGCGGCCGGTGGTGTGGCGGTTCGTGCAGCGGCCCAACTTCGGCTACGACTTCGGCGGTTACCGCGACGGCATCCGGCTGCTCCAGCACTGGGGCATCGAGCCGGAGCAGGTGGTCATGTTCAACGACAGCATCTGGTACCCGGTGGTGCCCCACGACCGTCTGCTGCCGGCCATGGAGACCTCGGCGGCCAGCTTCACCGGGGCCTTCCGGTTTGTCGATCCGCCCGGACAGGATGCCGAGCACGCCGGCATCTTCCTGTCGTACTTCTTCCACTTCAAGCGCGCCCTCTGGACCTCCGAGGTGTTCCGGCGGTATTGGGCCGGCTATGTGTGCAGCAGCAACAAGGTGCTGACCGTCAAGCGCGGCGAGCGCGGCTTCTCGCGCACCCTGATGGCCGCCGGTGTGCCCAGCGAGGGCATCCATTCGCGCGACCGGCTCATGGCGTGCCTGCGCGGGTTGCCGCCGGCCGAGCTGCGCAAGGTGCTCGACTACGCCGCCTACACCGACGAGCCGCTGCAACGCGCCGGCGACGCCCTGCTGGCCGAGCCGCTCGACGCCCCCGGCTGGCAGCAGCGCGCGCTGGCCCATCTGCAGGCGGCGGTGGAGCGGCGCAACCCGGTGTCCACCCTGTGCTACGCCGGCATCCGGTGGATGGGCGTGCCCTATCTCAAGAAGAACGCGGGCGAGCTGCAGGTCCGCATGCGCCGCCAGTACCTGCGGGCGGTGCAGGCGGGCGATCTGCCCGATCCGGGCGAGGCGGTGCTGGCCGAGGTGCGGGCGCGCACGCCCGGTGCCTGAAGTGTCGTTCTGCCGGCCGGCAGACCGGCTTCAGACGACGCCGGTGTAGAAGTCCAGGATGCGCTGACGCATGGCGCCCAGCGTCCAGCCCGACCAGATCAGCGCGCGCCCCTTGTTGTCGGTGACCACATCGCCGTCGCGCAGCTTCATGAGGTTTTCGGGCTTGATGTCGATGCCGTTCAGCGTGACGGCCACCTGCTGGCGCCGGCGCGAGCGTATCCAGGGCAGCAGCGGCTTGATCCAGAGCCATACCCGGATGCGCGACATGTATTCCAGCGTGAGCTTGACCGCAAAACGCCCGCTCAAGGCCTTCATGTGCGGCTGGGCTGCCCAGCTGATGAAACGCTCGTCGGCCGCCATGGGGCGGTAGCCCAGGTCCGGGTGCTGCGCGAACAGTTCGCGGAAGCGCTGTGCGATGTAGTGGCACTGCGCCGGGTGGAACACCACCAGCGACGAGTTGCCCCGCGCGTACTTGCGGCCTTCGGTGCGGCGGTGGATGAACCGCCCCACCGGCCCGAACGGAATGATCGCGCTCTGCAGCATGGCCACCGTCTGCGGCGTGTCCATCAGGGCCAGCGCCTGACCGAGGTCGCCGAACACCAGGGTGTCCAGGTCGACATAGATGGCCGGCAGGTCGGTGGGCAGCACGCCCGGCTCGAACATGCACAGCTTGGCCTGGCAGCCGGCACGCATGAGGGCGGGCTGGCAGAAGAAGTCCGGCATCCGCACCGGCGTCACCCGGGGGTCGAGGCCGGGGCGGTCGCGGTCGGTCAGCAGCGTGAACCGGGTCACGCCGGGGCTGTGTTCGGCGATCGCGCGCACCAGCCGGTTGACGATGGACACCGGGTACTTGGTGCCCCAGCAGATCAGCACGCACTGCCAGGCAGCGCTGTTGGCGGACAGGTTCATGGAGTCGGATGCCGGCGGGTTCAAGGTGCCAGCAGCGAATTGATCGGGCGCAGATCGTCCGAGGTCAGCACGCCGGCGGCCTGGCGCAGCCGCAGGCTGCCCAGCAGCACGTTGTAGCGGGCCTGGGCCAGGTCGCGCTTGGTCTGGAACAGCTGGCTCTGGGCATTGAGCACATCGATGTTGATGCGCACGCCCACCTGGTAGCCCAGCCGGTTGGCATCGAGCGCGCTCTGGCTGGAGGCCTCGGCCGCTTCCAGCGCCTTGACCTGCCCTTGTCCGGACAGCACGCCGAAGTAGGCGCTGCGGGCCGACTGGTCGACACCGCGCCGGGCGCCTTCGAGGTCGTTGCGGGCCTTTTCTTCCAGCGCCAGCGTTTCCTTCACCCGGTTCTGCACCGCGAAGCCGGCGAACAGCGGCAGGTTGAACTGCACGCCCACGCTGCCGGTGTTGGTGCGCACATTGCCGGGCACGCCCTGGATGGACGAGGGGGCGCGGCTGGTGCCGTACGAGGCCACCAGGTCCACGGTGGGTTTGTGACCGGCCTCGGCCTTGCCGGTTTCCAGTTGTGCAATCTCCAGATTCCGGCGCGCCTGCACGATGCTCGGGTGCTGCTCGCCGGCCATGTTCAGCCAGGCCTGCGGATCGGCCGGGCTCAGCGGCGGCAGGCTCACCGGCAGCACCAGCGGGCGGGGTGCCGTGTTGCTGCGGCCGACCAGCTGGTCCAGCGCCAGCTTTTTCACGCGCAGATCGTTCTCGGCTGCAATTTCCTGGGCCACCACCAGATCGAAACGCGCCTGTGCTTCACGCGCATCGGTGACGGTGGCGGTGCCGACCTCGAAGTTGCGCTGGGCGGCGGCCAGCTGTTCGGCCACGGCGGTCTTCTGGGCCTGCACGAAGGTCAGCGTGTCCTGGGCGGCCAGCACATCGAAATAGGCCTGGGTGGTCCGCACGATCAGGTCCTGTTCGGCCTGGGTCAGACGGGCCTGGGCAATGTCGCGGCTGAGGGTGGCCTGCTCGTCCGCGAGCTTGGCAACCGGCCGGTACAGCGGCTGGCTGGCCGACAGCGTGGCCGAACGGCTGCTGCTGGAGCCGTCGAGCAGGTTGTTGCTGCTGTCGCGGTTGTTCCAGCTGGCGCCGGCCCCCAGACCCACCTGCGGCAGCAGGCCGGCACGGGCCTGATCGGCCTGGGCCTGGCTGGCGTCGAACTGCGAGCGTGCCGCCAGGTAGGTGGCGTCAAAGTCGCGGGCCGCCTGGTAGAGCTCCAGCAGGCTTTGCGCCTGGGCCTGGGCACCACCCAGCGCCAGCAGGCCGGCCAGGGCGATGCGGCGCAGGGCACCGGGGGCCGACAGGGGTTGAGCAGACTGCGGATTCATGGAGTTCCTTGCAAGGACGGGCATTCAATAGACGGGGACGGCCGGGTCCAGTTCCTGGGACCAGCGGTCGATGCCGCCATGGATGTTGACCACCGATGCAAACCCCTGGTTGTTCAGGAAATGCACCACCTGGGCGCTGCGCATGCCGTGGTGGCACAGGCAGGCCACAGGGCGTTGCGGATCGAGCTCGTTCAGCCGCGCCGGCACGGTGCGCATGGGCATGTGCAGCAGCTCGAAGCCTTGCGGCCGGACCGAGGCGGTCTGCAGCTCCCAGGGCTCGCGGACATCCAGCACCAGCGGCAGGGGGCCGTCGGGGTCTTCCTGCCTGAGCTGTTCAAGCCACTGGTTCAGCTGCGCCGGGGTGATGGATTGCATGGAGCTTCGGGGTCTCAGAAACGGAAGCGCGAAGGCGCCGGAAAGTTCCGCAGCCGGGGAGCCACCGTGTCCCAGGGCTGGGCGGTCTGGAAGTCGGCTTCGCCGGTGCGGGTGATGATGGTGGCGCGCATGACCGGCTCGTGTCCGACGATGGCGGCCAGCCGGCCGCCCGGGGCCAGCAGCGACATCAGGGCCGGCGGCACCTCGGACACCGAGCCACCGAGCACGATGGCGTCGAACGGTGCGCCGGTGCGGCAGGCGGCAAAGTCATGGGCAGCGGCATCGGCCTCGTGCACCTCGACCTGGGTCAGGCCCTGGCGGGCCAGGTTGGTGCGCGCCATGGCGGCCAGTGCCGGGTCGATCTCGATCGTCAGCACGCTGGCCGACAGGCCGCCCAGCAGCGCGGCCATGTAGCCGCTGCCGGTGCCGATTTCCAGCACCCGGTCGGTGGGCTTGAGCTGCAGGTCCTGTGCCAGCCGGGCCTGCACCTTGGGCGCCAGCATGCAGGGGCCCTCGGTACCCTGGGCGGTGAGCGGCAGCTCCAGGTCGGCAAAGGCCAGCGCCTTGTGGGCCTCGGGCACATAGTCTTCGCGGTGCACGCGGGCCAGCAGGTCCAGCACGCGGCCGTCCAGCACTTCCCAGGGGCGGATCTGCTGCTCGATCATGTTGAAGCGGGCCTGTTCCGGGCTGAGGCCCAGTCCTGCGGGGGAGGTCATCGGAATACTCCTGAGGCGATGTTGAGCGGGGAACCCGGGATTTTATCGGGGGGGGTCCCGGACCACCCCTGCTGCTGCCGGTGCGCCCCAGAGCTTGCGCAGCCAGCGGGCGAGGTCGTCGAGGTAGCAATAGGCCACCGGCACCACCACCAGCGTCAGCACCGACGAGGTGATGACACCGCCGATCACCGCCTGGCCCATGGGCGCGCGCTGCTCCGAACCCTCGGTCAGCGCAAAGGCCAGCGGCACCATGCCGAACACCATGGCCAGCGTGGTCATGAGGATGGGGCGCAGCCGCACCCGGGCCGCCAGCAGCAGGGCGTCTTCCCGCGCCATCGGCGGCTGACCGTCCAGCCCTTCGCGGGCGCGGATGGCGAAGTCCACCAGCAGGATGGCGTTCTTGGTGACCAGCCCCATCAGCAGCACGATGCCGATGACCGAGAACATGCTCACCGTCGATCCGAACATCAGCAGCGCCAGCACCACCCCGATCAGGGTCAGCGGCAACGAGGTCATCAGCGCCAGCGGCTGCAGGAAGCTGTGGAACTGGCTGGCCAGGATCATGTAGATGAAGATGATGGCCAGCGCCAGCGCCGAGACGGCATAACCGAACGACTCGCGCATGTTCTTCGCCGAGCCACCGAATTCGGTGCGGTAGCCCGGCGGCAGCGCGATGCCGTCCAGCACCTTCTGGATCTCCGCCGTGACCTCGCCGGCCGAGCGGCCATACACGTTGGCATTGATCGACACCTCGCGGTTGAGGTTGCGCCGGTTGATCTGGTTCGGCCCTGTGGCCTCCACCAGGTCGGCCACCTGACCCAGCGGCACCACCCGGTTGCTGCCGTCGCTGGCCGCGCCCACCACGAAGGGCAGCTGGCGCAGGTCGTCGGTGCGCTCGCGGCGCTCCGGCGCCAGCCGCACATTGACGTCGTAGCTCTCGCCGTTCTGGGCCCGCCAGTTGCCCACCGTGGTGCCCGCCACCCAGGTGCGCAGGCTGGCAGCGATCGCCTGGGTGTTCAGGCCGAGGTCGGAGGCCACCTCGCGCTTGAGCACCACGTCCACCGTCGGCTTGTCGGGCTTCACGCTGGCGTCCAGATCGACCAGGCCGACGATGGGCCGGATGCGTTCCATCACCGTGGTGGTGAGGCGTTCAAGCTCGTCCAGGTCGTCGCCCTGCAGCGAGAACTCGATCTGCTTGTTGCCACCGACCGAGTCCAGCAGGCCCACGTGCGTGACCGTGATGCCCGGCACGCTGCGCAGCCGCTCCCGCAGCACCGCCGACATGGCGTCCACGCTGCGCTCCCGGTCCTTGCGGTCGACCAGCCGCACATAGATGCTGGCGTACATGGCGCCCAGCGAACCGCCGGTGTTGATGGTGGAGAGCGTGTACCGCACTTCCGGGAACTCGCGCAGGATCGCCTCGACCTCGCGCGTCTTGGCCTCGGTCGCCTGCAGCGACGAGCCCACCGGCGTGTGGAAGCTGAGCGAGGTCTCCGAGAAGTCGGCCTTGGGCACGAACTCGGTGCCCAGCAGCGGCATGACGAACAGGCTGGCCACCAGCGTGGCCGCCGCCAGCGCCATGGTGGCCGCCTTGTGCACCAGCGACCAGCGCAGCGCCGCCTGGTAGGTGTCGGCCAGCTCGTCCTGGAACCGGTCGAACCAGCCGGTAACCCGACCCAGCGTGCGGTCGTAGAACGAGCGCCGGCCGCCGGCGGCTGCACCCGGCTTCTCGACCTCCGGGTCATGCCACAGTGACGACAGCATGGGATCGAGCGTGAAGCTCACGAACATCGAGATCAGCACCGCCGCGACCATGGTCATGCCGAACTCGTGGAAGAACTTCCCGATGATGCCGCCCATGAAACCGATGGGCAGGAACACCGCCACGATGGACAGCGTGGTGGCCAGCACGGCCAGCCCGATTTCCTGCGTGCCGTCCATGGCGGCGGCATAGGGCGTCTTGCCCATCTGCACATGCCGCACGATGTTCTCGCGCACCACGATGGCGTCGTCGATCAGCAGACCCACCGACAGCGTGAGCGCCATCAGCGTGATCATGTTGATGGTGAACCCGAACAGGTTCATGAAGAAGAAGGTGCCCACCAGCGCGATCGGCAGCGTCAGGCCGGTGATGACGGTGGAGCGCCACGAGTTGAGGAACAGGAAGACGATGAGCACCGTCAGGATCGCGCCTTCGATCAGCGTCTGCCGCACGTTCTGCACCGATACCCGGATCGGGCGCGAGCCGTCCGCAATCGGCTCCAGCCGCACGCCCGGCGGCACCTCGGCCTTGAGGTCGTCGAGCGCGCCCTTGAGGCCGTCGACCACCGCGATGGTGTTCTCGTCCTGCGCCTTCTGCACCTGCAGCAGCAGCGTGCGCTGGCCGTTGTACAGCGCCAGGCTCTCGACTTCCTGAACCCCGTCGGTGACCCGGGCCACCTGGCCCAGGCGCACCGGCTGGCCGTTGCGGCGGGCCACGATGATCTGTTCAAAGTCGGCCGGGTTCTTCAGGCGCGACAGCACCTGGGTCACCTGCTCCTGGCGATCGGTCTTGAGCGTGCCCACCGGCAGGTCCTGGTTCTCGCTGCGCACGGCGGCGTTCACCTGCTCGGTGCCGACGCCCAGCGCCTCCATGGCCGATGGATCGAGGTCGATGTTGATGGCGCGCCGGGTGGCGCCCACCAGCGTCACCGAGCCGACCCCGCGCACGTTCTCCAGCCGCTTCTTCAGCACCTGCTCCGACCAGGTGGTGAGCTCGACCGCACTCGGTGCGCGGCCGTTCACCGCTTCGGGGATGACCGCCACCGACCAGACCGAGCGGCTGGCCGGATCGAAGCGCAGCACCCTCGGCTCTTCCACCTCGTCGCGGAACACCGGGCGCAGGATGCCGATCTTCTCGCGCACGTCCTCGGCCGCCTTGCGCCCGTCGACCGTGAGCTGGAATTCGATGATCACCACCGAGAGCCCCTCGGTGCTGCGCGAGGTCAGTGTGTTGACGCCCGCAATCGCATTGACCGCCTCCTCGACCTTCTTGGTCACCTCCGATTCGACGATCTCGGGCGAGGCCCCCGGGTAGGTGGTGGTGACCACCACGACCGGGAAATCGATGTTGGGAAACTGGTCGACCTGCAGCCGCTGGAACGAGAACGCGCCGAGCACCAGAAAGGCCAGCATGACCATGGTGGCCATGACCGGATTGCGCAGCGATACCTGGGTGAACCACATGGTGCTGTTGCGCTCCGGGTTCAGGGCTGCGGCAGGCGCACCGGCGTGCCGTCGCGGATCAGCCCGGCGGTGACGGACAGCACCGGCGTGCCCGGGGTCAGTTCGGGCGTGGCCCGCATCGGTTCACGCTCCAGCAGGCCGGTGAGGCCTTCGGGCAGCGTCTGGTGCACCACGGCGCCGTCGCGCACCACCTGCACATACGGTTGCGGCCGGTCGTTGCGGACCGAGTTCAGCGGCACGGCGGCCACCCGGGTCCGGCCCGTGACCACATGGCCCTGGGCGAACAGGCCCTGGCGCATGCCCTGCACGGCCGGCACGCGCAGGTAGACCAGCACGCTGCGGCTGCCGGCCTGCACGCTGGGGTTGATACGCGCCACCGTGGCCTTCACCGGATCGGGCAGGCCCTCGATCTGCAGCAGGGCAGGCTGACCGGGCTTCAGCGGTGCGGCGGCCGACGGCGCCACCGTCACCTCGACCTCGAAGGCGCTCAGGTCCACCACCTCCAGCACCCGGGCGTCCACCCCGACCCGTTCGCCGTCCTGCACCGGCCGGGCCGAGACGAGGCCGGTGATGGGAGAGCGCAGCCGGGTGTCGGCCAGGCCCTTGCGGGCGATGTCGAGCGCGGCCAGGGCGGCGCGGTGGTTGGCCTCGGCCGCCTCCAGGTTGGCGGTGGAGGTGTCGAGTGCGGTGGGCGAGATGAAGCCCTGCTTGACCAGGGCCTGGTTGTTGTCCTGGTTGCGTCGGGCAATGGCCACCTGGGCCTGGGCCGATGCCGCCTGCTGCTCGGCCTGCCGCACCCGGGCCTGGGCTTCGGTGCTGTCGATCCGGGCCACCTCGTCGCCGGCCTTCACCGCGTCGCCTTCGCGCAGCCGCAGACCCTGCACCTCGCCGGCCACACGCGCCTTGATGGCGGCGGTCTGCACCGCTTCCAGCGAGCCCGATACCGGCACCGTCACCTCCAGGTCGGCCAGCACCACCGGCAGCACATCGCGCGGGCCGAGCTGGTAGGTGGGGACGGTCTGCAGGCTCTGCGCCGCCGCAGCCGCGCTGGCGGCCTGGGTGGACCGGCGGTCCAGCGCGCGCAGGACACCCCAGGCCACCGCCAGCATCAGCAACACCAGCAGGCCGAGCTGGATCTTGGCCGAACGGGTCAGGGGGCGTTTCATGGACGTCGTGGTGCGGTGGAGCGGACCAGCATGCCGCGCAGCAGCAGGTCCACCTGGGTGTCGATGAAGCCCAGCGGATCGATCGGCGCCGAGCTCGGTGTGCAGGCCGACATGGAGTGTTTCCACATCAGCAGGAAGATCATGGGTGCGATCAGTGAATGGACCGCGTAGTCGAGGTGCATGGTGCGGAATTCGCCCCGGTCGATGCCGCGCTGCAGGATGCGCCGGATCAGGTCGTGGCCCGGGCTGATCACCTCCTGCTGGTAGAAGGCCGCGATCTCCGGGAACATGCCGGCTTCGCTCATCACCAGCTTGGTGATGCCCGATGCCTGGGTCTGGCCGATGCGCTCCCACCAGCTGTTCATGCAGTAGCGCACCAGCTCGACGCTGTCGCCCTCGAAGCGCTCGAACTCCTCGTTCCATTCGGCAAAGCGACCCGCGATGGTTTCGCGCACCACCGCCTTGAAGAGCTCTTCCTTGCTGGGGAAGTACAGGAACAGCGTGCCCTTGGAGACGCCGGCCCGGGCCGCCACCTCTTCGACCCGGGTCGCGGCGAAGCCTTTTTCGACGAACAGCGAGAGGGCGGCTTCCAGCAGTTCGCCCGGCCGCGCCTCCTTGCGTCGGGTGCGGCGGTGGCGGTCGGACGGAGCGTCGGCCGATGGGGAAGCGGGAGGGGCGGGCGGTGCCATATGTCTAATGACCGGTGGGTCAGCAACTATAGCCCATCGGTCGGTCGCGACCGTGTCACGCCGCTGTCGCCCTGGTAAATCCCCGGTGAAGCCCGCCGGCTCACCGGGGCCGGCGCCGTTCAGGAAAACGCCTGGATGCCGGTGATGGCCCGGCCCAGGATCAGGGCGTGGATGTCGTGGGTGCCCTCGTAGGTGTTGACCACCTCCAGGTTCACCAGGTGGCGGGCCACGCCGAACTCGTCGCTGATGCCGTTGCCACCCATCATGTCGCGGGCCAGGCGGGCAATGTCCAGCGCCTTGCCGCAGCTGTTGCGCTTGAGGATGGAGGTCAGTTCCACCGGGGCCTGGCCCTCGTCCTTCATGCGGCCCAGGCGCAGGCAGCCCTGCAGACCCAGGCTGATCTCGGTGAGCATGTCGGCCAGTTTTTTCTGGATCAGCTGGTTGGCGGCCAGCGGCCGGCCGAACTGCTGGCGGTCCATGACGTACTGGCGGGCACGGAAGTAGCAGTCTTCGGCGGCACCCAGGGCGCCCCAGGCGATGCCGTAGCGGGCGCTGTTCAGGCAGGTGAACGGGCCCTTGAGGCCGCGCACCTCGGGGAAGGCGTTCTCGTCGGGGCAGAACACGTTGTCCATCACGATCTCGCCGGTGATGGAGGCGCGCAGACCGACCTTGGAATGGATGGCGGGGGCCGACAGGCCCTTCCAGCCCTTCTCCAGGATGAAGCCGCGGATGGACCCTTCGTCGTCCTTGGCCCAGACCACGAACACGTCGGCGATCGGGCTGTTGCTGATCCACATCTTGCTGCCGCTGAGGCTGTAGCCGCCGTCCACCTTGCGGGCGCGGGTGGTCATGCCGGCCGGGTCGGAGCCGTGGTTCGGCTCGGTCAGGCCGAAGCAGCCGATCCACTCGCCGCGCGCCAGCCTGGGCAGGTACTTCTGCTTCTGCGCCTCGGTGCCGAATTCAAAGATGGGCACCATCACCAGCGAACTCTGCACGCTCATCATCGAGCGGTAGCCGGAGTCCACCCGCTCCACCTCGCGCGCCACCAGGCCATAGCAGACATAGTTCAGGCCGGCGCCACCATAGGCCTCGGGGATGGTCACGCCCAGCAGGCCCAGCTCGCCCATCTCGCGGAAGATGGCGGGGTCGGTGATCTCCTTGCGGAAGGCCTCGGTCACGCGCGGCGCCAGCCGCTCCTGGCAGTAGGCGTGGGCGGCTTCCCGCACCTGGCGCTCGTCGTCGGTCAGCTGCAGGTCGAGCTGGAACGGGTCTTCCCAGCTGAAGCTGGCTTTGGCCTTGGTGGGTGCGAGCATGGTGTGTCTCCGGGGGGTATGTGATGGGGGTGATTGTCTGGCCTGCATGCATGCCTGTCTAATATCGATGGTGTATTCATCCATACAAAAGACATATCGATGGAATTCCGTCACCTGCGTTATTTCCTGGTGCTGGCCGAGGAGCTGCACTTCGGCCGGGCGGCCCAGCGGCTGGCCATCACCCAGCCGCCGCTCTCCCTGAACATCCAGCAGCTAGAAGCCTCGGTGGGCACGGCCCTGTTCCAGCGCAACAGCCGGGGCGTGCAGCTCACGGCCGCCGGTCAGGCCTTCGTGCCGGCTGCGCGCGCCTTGATCGACCAGGCCGGTCAGGCCGCGCAGGAGGCGCGCGATGTGGCCAACGGCCTGCTCGGCCACCTGCAGATCGGCTTTGCCGGCACCTTGCTGCACCTGGGGCTGCCGGCGCTTCTGCAGCGTTTCGAGGCCGATCACCCGCGCCTGCGGCTGGTGCTGCACGAGCTGAGTTCGGCCGAGCAGCTGGTGGACCTGGGCCACGAGCGGCTGGACGTGGGCTTCGTGCACACGCCGCGCGTGCCGCCGGGCTTCTCCAGCGTGCTGGTCTCACGCCAGCCCTTCGTGGCCTGCGTGCCGGCCGGTCATGCGCTGGCCCGGCGCAGGAAGCTGCACCTGGCCGATCTGGCGGACGAGTCCTTCGCCATGGTGTCGCGCACCGTCTCGCCCGACTACCACGAGCGGCTGCTCGGTCTGTGCACCGACCATGGTTTTGCCCCGGCCATCCGTTACGAGCTGCGGCACTGGCTGAGCGTGGCCTCGGTGGTGTCGCAAGGGCTGGCGGTGGCGCTGGTGCCGGCGGCGTTGCGCCAGAGCGGTCTGGCCGGCGCCGCCTTCGTGCCGCTGGACCGGCCGACCCCGCCCTACGAAACCCGCTGCCTCTGGAAGACCGGGCGCGAACCGGTGGCGCTGGTGGCATTCCTGGAGCACGTCAGGGCCATGGCCCAGCCGCTAGAGTGAGGGACTCGATTCATCCGATCAGGAGCCTTCCATGAGCGACACCCCTTCCACCGGCGCGGACGTCATCGTCCTGGGCGGCGGCTGCTTCTGGTGCACCGAGGCGGTGTTCGTGCAGGTGCGCGGCATCACCGATGTGGAGTCCGGCTACAGCAACGGCCATGTGCAGCGACCCAGCTACGAACAGGTCTGCGGCGGCAACACCGGCCACAACGAGGTGGTGCGGCTGGCGTTCGACCCGGCGGTCATCACGCTGCGCGACATCCTGGCCATCTTTTTCCTGATCCACGACCCCACCACGCTCAACCGCCAGGGCAACGATGTGGGCACCCAGTACCGCAGCGGCATCTACTGCACCAGCGAGGCGCAGCAGGCCGAGGCGCAGGCCTTCGTGGACGGGCTGGTGCGCGAGCAGATCTACCCCCGGCCGATCGTGACCGAGGTGCTGCCGCTGGCCAACTACTGGCCGGCCGAGGACTACCACCAGGACTTTTTCGAGCGCAACCCGCACCAGGGTTACTGCATGGCGGTGGCCGCCCCGAAGGTGGCCAAGTTCCGCCAGACCTTCAGCCGTTTCTCGAAGTGAAGGCCTGCAGCCGCGGCCACAGCACGCTGACCGCCAGCCCTGCCAGCACCAGACCGCAGGCCAGCAGTTTCCAGCCCGGCAGACCTTCGCCCAGCGCCAGCGCCGAGGCGCCCATGCCGAACACCGGCACCAGCAAAGCCATCGGCGTGACGGTGGCCGCCGGGTGCCGGGCCAGCAGCCAGTTCCACACGCCGTAGCCAAACAGGGTGTTGCCCAGGGCCTGCCACAGCACGCTGGCCCAGACGCCCGGCCCGGCCTGCTGCAAGGCCTGGCCGATGGCCTGCGGGCCTTCCACGGCCAGCGAGATCAGCAGCAGCGGCGGCACCGCGAAGGCACTGCTCCACACCATGAAGTGCAGCATGTTCACCGGCCCGAGCGACTTCACCACCAGGTTGGCGCAGGCCCAGAAGAAGGCCGCGCCCAGCACCAGGCCCACACCGGCGGCGGTGACGCTGGCGTCCAGGTGCGAACCGATGATGGACAGCCCGCCCACCGCCAGCAGCAGACCCGCGATCTGCCACGGCCGCACCCGCTCGCGCAGCAACCACATCGACAGGCCGATGGTGAAGAACACCTGCGTCTGCACCACCAGCGACGACAGACCGGGCGCGATCCGCCCGTCGATGGCCAGGAACAGCAGCCCGAACTGACCCACCCCCAGCAGCACGCCGAAGGCGGCCATCCTGGACCAGGGCGCGGTCGGGCGCGGCACGAACAGCAGCCAGGGCAGAGCCGAGAGCGCAAAGCGCAGCGTGGCGAACAGGAACGGCGGCAGGCCGTCCAGGCCCCAGCGGATCACCACGAAGTTGGTGCCCCAGACCGCGACCACGGACAGGGCGAGCAACAGGTGGGTGAGCGGCATCCGGTGATGGTGGCGTCAGTCGCCCCGGGCGGCTGTCACCAGGGCGCGGGTGTTGTGGCGCATCAGGTCGATGTAGGTGGGTGCCGGCCCGCCGGCGGGCGAGAGCGAGTCGGAGAACAGCGCACCGGAGGGCCGCACGCCGGTCTCGCGGGCAATCTGTTCCATCAGCCGGGGGTCGGCAATGCTCTCCACGAAAAGGGCCTTGACCTTCTCTTGCCGGATCTGTCGCACCAGCCGCGCCACGCCCTGGGCCGACGCCTCGCTCTCGGTGCTCACCCCCTGGGCGGCCAGAAAGCGCACGCCGTAGTCGCGGGCGTAGTAGCCGAAGGCGTCGTGAGAGGTGATCACCTTGCGCCGTGCCTCGGGCACCGTGGACCAGGACTGGCGGATCTCCTGATCAAGCGCCTTGAGCTGGCCTGCATAGCCTTGGGCATTGGCCCGGTAGGTGTCGCAGCCCGCCGGGTCGGCCTTGCACAGGCCGTCGGCCACCCGACCGACCATCACCAGCGTCTGGGTGACGCTCTGCCACGCGTGCGGATCGGTGCCGCCGTGGTCGTGTGCATGACCGTGGTCGTGCCCCTTGTGCCCCTTCGCCGGCTTCTGCCCGCCTTCGCGCAGCACCTCGATGCCTTGCGACACCACCACCTGCGGGCCCCGGTAGGCCGCCGACTTGAGCAGACGTCCCAGCCATCCCTCGAACCCCATGCCGATGGAGAACACCGCCTGCGCCTGTCCGACCTGGCGGGCGTGCGAGGGCGTGGGCTGGAACACATGGGCATCGGCACCCGGTCCCACCAGCACGTCCACTGCCACGCGGTCACCACCGACGGTACGCACCCAGTCCCCCAGGATGCTGAAGCTGGCCACCACGCGGACCGGCGCATTCGGGGGGGACTGGGGCGCTTGTGCGCCAGCCAGCAGCGGCAGGCAGAGCAGGGAAGCGAGCAGGCAGCGGCGAAGAGGGTGTTGCAGAGGATGTTGCAGAGGGCGTTGCATGGTCGGAGTGCTTCAGGTGTCGGGTCAGGCCCGCAAGTGGGAGTGGCCGGGCCGGCTGTGCCGCCACAGCCCGTCGGGTGCGGCCAGCATCGACAGTGCGTACACCACCCCCAGGCACAGCACGATCACCGGGCTGGTGGGCCAGTCGGCGTGGAATGAAATCAGCAGGCCGGCCACGCTGGCGCCCAGGGCCAGCACCACCGACAGGCCCATCAGCGGCAGGATGCGCGTGACCCACAGCCGCGCCGCAGCGGCGGGCAGCACCATCAGGCCCACGGCCAGCAGGGTGCCCAGGGCGTGGAAGCCGGCCACCAGGTTCAGCACCACCAGCACCAGAAAACCGTGGTGGGCCAGCGCGCTCCAGACGCTCATGCCGCGCAGGAAGTCCGGGTCCAGGCTTTCGATGACCAGTGGCCGGTACAGGGTGCGCAGGCCCAGCAGCGTGACGGTGGTGATGCCGCCCAGCAGCAGCAGGGCATCGTTGTCCAGCGCCAGCACGGTACCGAACAGCACATGGAGCAGGTCCACGCTGTTCCCCTTGACCGACACGATCAGCACCCCGCTGGCCAGCGACAGCAGGTAGAACGCCGCCAGGCTGCTGTCTTCGCGCAGCACGGTGTGCCGCGCGACCAGGCCGGAGCCGACCGCCACCAGCAGACCGGCCGCGATGCCGCCGACCGTCATGGCCGTGAGCGACAGCCCGCTCACCAGATACCCCACCGCCGCGCCCGGCAGGATGGCGTGGGCCATGGCGTCACCGGTGAGGCTCATGCGCCGCAGCAGCAGGAACACGCCCACCGGCGCGGCCCCGAGCGACAGGGCCACGCAGCCCAGCAGGGCGTGGCGCATGAAGGCGAATTCGGTAAACGGAGACCAGAACAGATCGATCACGGGTGGGCTCCATGGGTGGCGTGGGGTTCGTGCACCTCGCACACCTCGGCCTGTTCCTCGAACGGTTCCTGCAGCCGCTGCGCTTCGTCCCAGTGGGCGTCGGTCAGCACCTCGTCGGTGCGGCCGAAACGGGCGCGGTGGCGGGCCAGCAGCAGCGTCAGCGGGAAGTGGCGGCGCACCTGGTCGAGGTCGTGCAGCACCGCGATCACCGTGCGGCCCTCCGCATGCCAGCGTTGCAGCAGGGCCAGCAGCTCGTCGGTGGTGCGCGGGTCGACGGCGGTGAACGGTTCGTCCAGCAGCACCACCCGGGCGTCCTGCACCACCAGCCGGGCGAACAGCGCGCGCTGCCATTGCCCGCCCGAGAGCGTGCCGATGGGCCGCGATTCGAAGCCGGCGAGTCCGACGGTGGCGATGGCGTCCTGCACCGCACGGCGCTCGGCGGCATCGGGCCGGCGCCAGGGACCCAGCCGGTGCCAGCAGCCCAGCGTCACGAACTCCGCGACGCTCAGGGGAAAGCTGCGGTCGATGGCGCTGGCCTGCGGCAGCCAGGCCACCGCATCGGCCTTCGGGCCGTGCAGGTGGCCGCCCAGCGGTGCCAGCCGGCCAGCGAGTGCCTTGAGCAGGGTGGACTTGCCGGCGCCGTTCGGACCGACGACCGCCACCAGGTCACCCGACTGCACCGACAGGTTCAGGTGGTGCACGGCCGGATGGCGGTCATGACCCAGGGTCAGATCGTGCAGCGCAATCAAGGAATGGTGGGCCACGGCGGGTTTATGATCTTGCAACTCAGTTGCGATCCGGCGATCATATCGCAACCCGATTGCATTAACGATCCTTTGGCCCGGTGCCATCGGAAGGAGCCCGAGTGTCCCGTACCGCGCCCCGCGCCCCCAGCGATTCCCCCGAGGCGACCACCGTTCCGCCCGAGATCCAGGCCCGCCTCGCACAGGCCGGTCTGCGCCGCACCCTGGCCACCCGCGCCGTGATCGGGCTGTTCCTGGCGCGGCCGGCCCAGGGCCTCACCCATGCCCAGGTGCTGGCGGCCCTGGCCAGCCGGGGGGCGGCCGTGAACCGGGTGACGCTCTACCGCCTGCTGGATCGGCTGGCCGCCATCGGTGTGCTGGAACGCCACACCGACGACGACCGCACCTGGCGCTTCACGTTGGCCGAAGGCCCGGACGCCGATGCCGTGCCGCGCTTCGAGTGCGATGCCTGCCACCAGCAGTTCCGCCTGCCCGATGCCGCCGGCCCCACCCGGGCCGTCGTGGAACAGCTGCAGCACACCCTGGCCATGCTGGGCCACCAGGGCGGACGCATCGACCTGGCGGTGCATGGCACCTGCGCTGCCTGTTCCACCTGCCCCGGCGACCCCGGCCCCGACAGCGGCTGACCGGGGCCCGCGACCGCCTCCGCTGGCGCGAAAGCGACGCGGCTACCGGTGCGGCGCCGGGCGGGGCGCTACGATCGCCCGGTGAACTTCGCCGAGCACCCCGTCATTGCGTCGCTGACGCCCGTCTTCCTCCTCATCGGTGCCGGCTTCCTGGCCGGCCGTCGCAACTGGATCCGCGACAGCGCCGTGAAGGACCTGTCCAACCTGGTTTTCCTGCTGCTCATTCCCTCGCTGCTGTTCCGCACCATGAGCGGCGTGCGCTTCGAGCAGCTCGACCTGCGGCCGATCGCGGCCTATTTCCCGGCGGCGCTGCTGCTGCTGTGCGGCTCGATCGCGTGGCGCGGCTTCAACCGCGGCAGCGTGGTCCGCGCGCTGGCCGGCACGTTTTCCAACATGGTGATGATCGGCATCACGCTGGTCGGGCTGGCTTACGGTCAGGCCGGTCTGGTCACCTTGCTCACCCTGGTGTCGGTGCATGCCCTGATTCTGCTCACCCTCGGTTCGGTGGTGCTGGAACTGGCGGTGGCGCGCGAGGCGCGGGCCGGCGGACAGCGCGCCCCCCATGTACTGGAGACCGCATGGTCGGCCTTCAAGGGTGCGCTGATCCACCCGATCCCGCTGCCCATCCTGTGCGGGCTGCTCTATGCCCAGACCGGCTGGGGGCTGCCGGCGGTGGTGGACAAGCCGCTGCAGCTGCTGGGCAGCGCCTTCGGCCCGATCTCGCTGGTGCTGGTGGGTGTGACGCTGGCCCGCACGCCGCTGGGCGGGCACCTGCGCGAAGCGCTGTGGATCGCCGCTTCCAAGAACCTGGTGCTGCCGGTGCTGGTGGCGGCCTCGTGCTGGCTGGCCGGCATCCAGGGGCTGCAGTTCACCGTCATGGTGGTGGCTGCCGCCCTGCCGGTGGGGGCCAACGTGTTCCTGTTCGCCCAGCGTTACGAGGTGGACCAGGAGCTGACCACCGCCAGCATGGGCCTGTCGACCATCCTGGCCATGGGCACGCTCAGCCTGGTGATGGCGCTCACCGGGCTGGTCCAGACCTGACCGCCCGGGGTCACTGGCTGATCTTGCGGGCTTCCTCGATCTGGTAGCGGAAGTAGTGCTGGATGCCGAAGGCCAGGCTGCCCATGAACGCGACGGTGCCTACCATCAGGGCGGCCACCAGGGCGCCGATGGTGAGCCAGTTCGTCCCGCCGGCCGGCGTCGAGGCCGGATGCTGCGGGTTGAAGCTGCGGTTCCACTTTTCCTGGTCCATCAGGGCATAGACGATGCCGGCCAGGCAGGCGCTGGCCATGGACATGCCCAGCAGCGGGATCAGCACCCAGGAAAGCTTGTCGTCCTGGCCATAGGCCAGCACGCGCTCCACACCCCACCAGCCCAGGGCGGTGGGCACCGGGTGCAGCCAGCCGACCCAGTCGCCCAGGCCCTTCAGGTAGAAGCGGTGCAGGCCCAGCGTGCCGCCGAGCACCGCCAGCACCACCGTGATCGTCTTGTTGCGTGGGGCGGCCATCAGTCTTCCTTCGGGGGGGTGGTGTCGCCGCTGCCCAGGCTGCGCTGCATCAGCACGATGTCGAGCCAGCGACCGAACTTCCAGCCGCAGGAGCGGATGGTGCCGGCGTGCTCGAAGCCCATCGCGCGGTGCAGGCCGACCGAGCCCGCGTTGTCGGAGTCGCCGATGACCGCCATCACCCGCCGCACGCCGGCCCGCTCCAGGGCCGCCAGCAGTTCGGTCATGAGCAGCTTGCCCAAGCCCTGGCCGGCGGCGTCATGGGCCATGTAGATCGAGTCCTCCACCGAGAACCGGTAGGCCGGGCGGGGCTTGAACCAGTTGCCATAGGCAAAGCCGCGCACGGTGCCGGCGTCGTCCTCGACCACCAGCCAGGGCAGGCCCTTGCCGAGCACGTCGGCGCGGCGGGTGGCCATGTCGGCCTCGGTGGGCGGGGTGGTCTCGAAGGTGCCGGTGCCGTGCAGCACGTGGTGCGCATAGATGGCGGTGATGGCGGGAACGTCGGTGTCGCGGCTGGGGCGGATCAGGGGCATGGGGCAGAAGGGATGAAAGCCGTTCCCGGTCGGGGACGGCGGGCTATAATCACGGGTTTTGTGGCGTTCCGCTGACCGGGTGGTCAGTCGTGTCTGGAGTGCTGCAATGATTGGGTCGCTGATCCGGATGCCTGGGATGGCATGTCGGCTGTGACCCGAAAGCGGATCGAAAGATCCGCTGGTGCGCAGCGATGTTCGCGGCGTTGCCGAACCACCCGAAGGATAAATCATGGTCGTGATCCGACTCTCCCGCGGCGGCGCCAAGGCCCGTCCGTTCTACAACATCGTGATCGCCGACAAGCGCGCCCGCCGCGACGGCCGCTTCATCGAGCGCATCGGCTTCTACAACCCGCTGGCTCGCGGTGGCGAAGAGCCGCTGCGCATCGCCCAGGACCGCCTGACCTACTGGCTCGGTGTGGGTGCCACCCCGTCCGACACCGTGGCCCGCCTGGTCAAGCAGGCCGCAGCCGCCACCCCGGCAGCCTGATCGGTTGTCTCGGACCCGCTCCGTCATGTCGGCGGCATTTCAGGCCTCGGCCCTGCCGGCCGACGCGATTGAACTGGGGCGGGTTGGCGAGGCCTGGGGCATCAAGGGCTGGGTCCGCATCCAGCCCCACAGCGCCGATACCGAAGCGCTGTTCGCCACCAAGGACTGGTATCTCCAGCCGCCCGAACCCCGGTTCGCGCGCGGCTTTTCTGCTTTCCAGGGCAGCGTGCTGTCGCGCGTGGCCGACATCAAGGTCCACGCCGACGGTGTCGTGGCCCGCTTTGAGGGCATGGACGACCGCAATGCGGCCGAAGCCCTCAAGGGCGTCCGCATCCACCTGCCGCGCAGTGCCTTCCCGGCCACGCCGGAGGGCGAGTACTACTGGGTCGACCTGATCGGCCTGCAGGTGTTCAACCGCGAAGGCGTAGATCTCGGCGTGGTGCGCGACCTCATGCCCACCGGCCCGACCTCGGTGCTGGTGCTGGAATACCCGCTGGTGCAGGACGGCGTCGAGACCCTGGCCGAACGCCTCATCCCCTTCGTGTCCGCCTACATCGACGACGTGGACCGCGTGGCCCGCCGCATCACGGCCGACTGGGGCGTTGACTACTGAAGCCCGGGGCTGCCCCATGCGCTTCGACGTCATCACGCTCTTCCCCGAGCTCTTCGAGCCGTTCCTCAAGCACGGCATCACCCGCCGCGCTTTCGAGTCGCGCCAGGTCGACGTGCGCCTCTGGAACCCGCGCGACCACGCAGACGGCAACTACCGTCGGGTGGACGACCGACCCTTCGGCGGCGGCCCGGGCATGGTCATGATGGCCGAGCCCCTGTGGCGCTGCCTCCAGGCCATCCGCACCGACCGCGCAGAGCCCGAGGCATCGCGCGGCCCGGTCATCCTGTTCTCGCCCATCGGTGAGCGCCTGGACCATGCGGCGGTGGAACGCTGGGCCGACAGCCCTGGCGCCATCCTGGTGTGCGGCCGCTATGAAGGCATCGACCAACGCTTCATCGACACCTGTGTGGACCGCCAGATCAGCCTGGGTGACTTCGTGCTCTCCGGCGGCGAGCTGCCGGCCATGGCACTGATCGATGCGGTGGCCCGCCTGCAGCCCGGTGTGCTGGGCGACGAGGGCAGCCACCAGCAGGACAGTTTCAACACCGCGCTCGACGGGCTGCTCGACAGCCCGCACCACACCCGTCCCGAGGTGTGGGACGGCCCGGACGGCCCGCTGGGCGTGCCCGAGGTGCTGCTCGGCGGCAACCACGCCCACATCGCCCGCTACCGCCGGGAACGCAGCCTGCAGCTCACGGCCCGGCTGCGTCCCGACCTGATCGATCTCGCACGGCAGGCCGGCCGGCTCAGCCGTGCCGACGAGTCGTTCCTGCGGTCCGAAGGCTTGCTATAATCCCGGGTTCTTCGATCCTCTGACCGGCCGCTGTGGCCGAGCGAACCGCCGGATCTGCAGCCTTTAGTGCAGCGCGGTCACGATCGTGAAAGTGGAAACCATGAACCTCATCCAGATCCTCGAGCAGGAAGAGATTGCCCGTCTGGGCAAGACCATTCCCGAGTTCTCCCCCGGCGACACCGTGATCGTCAGCGTCAACGTCATCGAAGGCACCCGCAAGCGCGTGCAGGCCTACGAAGGTGTGGTGGTGGCCCGTCGCAACCGTGGCCTGAACTCCAGCTTCATCGTCCGCAAGATCTCCAATGGCGAAGGCGTCGAGCGCACCTTCCCGCTGTACAGCCCCCTGATCGCCAAGATCGAGGTCAAGCGCCGTGGTGACGTCCGCCGCGCCAAGCTGTACTACCTGCGTGACCGCAGCGGCAAGTCGGCCCGTATCAAGGAGAAGCTGGGCGCCTGATCGGCGGCCCGGTCCCACCTCGAAAAGCCGCTCCCCGGAGCGGCTTTTTTGTGCCCGCTCCTGTCCATGTCCCAACGCCTGCCCCCCTTCGATCCCCGCACCGTGCCGGTGGTGGGCACCGGCCTGCACGATCCGCACCCGCTGCCGTCGGTGCTGACACCGGACGGTCTGCGGCGCCTGTTCGAGCAGCCACCTGAGTGGACACCCGAACTGCGCCAGGAGCCGCGCTTCACCGACCGCACCCCCGCCCGTGCTTCGGTGCTGCTGCCGCTGGTGATGCGTGATCGGCTCAGCCTGCTGCTGACCCTGCGCACGACCACGCTGAGCACGCATTCCGGCCAGATCGCCTTGCCCGGCGGGCGCATCGACCCCGAAGACGCCGACGCGGTGGCGGCTGCGCTGCGCGAGGCCGACGAGGAGATCGGTCTGCCGGCCCGGCACATCGAGGTGCTGGGAACGCTGCCGGAGTACGTCACCGGAACCGCCTTCACCGTCACGCCGGTGGTGGCGCTGGTGCAGCCCGGCTTTGTCCTGAGGCCGAACCCGCACGAAGTGGCCGACGTGTTCGAGGTGCCGCTGGCCTTCCTGATGGACCCGCGTCATCACCGCCGCCACGCGCTCGAATTCGAGGGGCAGCGCCGCGAGTGGTATTCAATGCCGTTCGACGACGGCGGGCAGGAGCGTTTCATCTGGGGTGCCACCGCCGGCATGCTGCGCAACTTCTACCGGCTGCTCACGGCCGCGTGAAGTGGGGCAACGGGCCGCCACTATCATCGCGGCATGGGATTTCTCGCCATTCTTCTCGCCCTGCTGATCGAGCAGGCCCGACCTCTGGCCTACGACAACCCGGTCCACGCCGGCCTTCGCTCGTGGACCCGCACCGTGCGCCGCAATCTGGATGCCGGTGAAAAGCCCCAGGGCTGGGTCGCCTGGCTGCTGGCGGCGCTGTTCCCGGCGGTCGTCGCGGCAGGCGTTCATCTGGCGCTGATGCAGATCAGCGTCCTGCTGGCCTTTGTGTGGGTGATCGGTGTGCTGTACGTCACCTTGGGCTTCCGGCAGTTCAGCCACCACTTCAGCGAGATCCGCCGCGCGCTGGAGGAGGGCGACGACGACATCGCCCGCCAGAAGCTGGCCACCTGGCTCCGGGTCGAGCCCACCAGCCTGCCGCGTGCGGAGCTGCTGCGGCAGGTCATCGAGCATTCGGTGCTGGCGGCCCACCGCCATGTCTTCGGCGTGCTGATCTGTTTCCTGGTGTTCTGGGTGGCGGGGCTCGGCCCGGCCGGCGCGGTGCTCTACCGGATGGCCGAATACCTGTCGCGCAACTGGCGTGCCCGACCGGACGGCACACCCAGTGCCGCCCTGCAGCAGGCAGCGGCCCAGGCCTGGCGCTGGATCGACCACTGGCCGGCGCGGTTCACCGGCATGGGCTTTGCCATCGTCGGCAATTTCGAGGAGGCGGTGGCGAGCTGGCGGGGCGATGCCGAGCGCTTTGCCGTCGGCAGCGACGGTGTCGTGCTGGCCGCCACCTCGGGGGCGATCAATGTCCGGCTGATGCCGTTGCCCGAAGGCGCGCCGCCGCCCGAAGACGGCGACCCGGCCAGCCGGCCCGACCCGCAGCTGGCCCACCTGGGCAGCGTGGTGGGGCTGGTGTGGCGGTCGGTGGTGCTGTGGATGCTGCTGCTGGCGTTGCTGACGCTCGCCCGCATCTGAAGCCAGTGCCGCCGCTGCCCCGGCGCGGGCTCAGTACCGCTGGGGCGCCGACAACTCTTCGAAGAACTGTCCGTACAACCGGTATCGGTGCTCGCCGATGGCCAGCGCATCGGTCTGCGGATCGGCGCCCACATGGGCCCGCACACCGCAGCCGGGCTCATGCAGGTGGGTGCAGTTGTAGAAGCGGCAATCGCCCATCGTCGCCCGCAGATCGGGCATGAGCGAAGCCAGCTGCGTGGCTTCGATGTGGTGCAGACCGAATTCCTGAAAACCGGGTGAATCGATCAGCGCGGTCTCGCGGGCTTGGTCCACCCAGTACCAGGTCGTGCTGGTGGTGGTGTGCTTGCCCGAGTTCAGGGCCTTCGATATCTCTCCGGTCTGGGCGCCGGCCAGCGGCACCAGCCGGTTCACCAGCGTGCTCTTGCCCACGCCCGACGGTCCCAGCACCAGGGTGCAGCGGCCTTGCAGGCGTTGCTGCAGTTCGACCAGCCCCTGCTCGCTGCCGGGCTGCAGGCACAGCGGCAGCACGCTGCAGCCCATGCGGCGGTAAGGCGCCAGCCGTTGCCAGGCGCGTTCGAAGGCGGTGGCCAGATCGCTCTTGTTGAGCACCACCAGCACCTCGATGCGCTCGGCCTCGGCGGCGATCAGGGCGCGGGCCAGCTGGGTCTCGGAAAACTCGGGCTCGGCCGCCACCAGCACCAGCACCTGGTCCAGGTTGGCGGCGAACGATTTGGTGCGCATCTCGTCCTGGCGGTAGAACAGGTTGCGGCGCTCCAGCACCTGCTCGATGCTGCCCTCGTCACCGCTGACCTGCCAGCGGACCCGGTCGCCGACGACCACCGCGTTCTTCTTGCCCCGTGGGTGGCAGATGCGGCGGCTGCCGTCGGGACTTTCCACCAGGCAGTGGCGGCCGTGGGCGGCGACCACCAGACCGGTTGGCTGATCGGCCATTCAGGGCTGCAGCGCGTCGACCGCGGCTGCGCAGAAAAAGTCGCTCACCGAAATGCCGTTCACATCGTGTGTGTTGAAGCGCAGCGAGCACCGGTTGTAGCCCAGCGCGATGTCGGGGTGGTGGTCTTCGCGGTGGGCGATCCAGGCCACGGCGTTGACGAAGGCCATGGTCTCGTGGAAGTTGGCGAACTTCCAGTGTTTTTCCAGCGCGCCGTCGATGAGCTTCCAGCCGTTGGCGGACTCGCCGTTGAGCTGGGTCAGCTGGGTGACGATCTCGGTCGGGCCGAGGGCTTTGCGGTTCTGGTGGATGGGGTTCATGCGGGTTCAGGCAGCGGCCGGGGAGGCGGTCTGCAGACGGGCGAGGCGTTCGCTCGCCGGCGGGTGGGAGTAGTAGAAGCGCGCGAACAGCGGGTCGGGCGTGAGGGTGCTGGCGTTGTCCTTGTAGAGCTTGAGCAGGGCACTGGCCAGGTCGTCGCCGCTGGTGTGCGAGACGGCGTAGGCATCGGCCTCGAACTCGTGCTTGCGCGACAGCTGGGCCAGCAGCGGCGACAGGAAGAAGCTCAACAGCGGCACGGCCAGCATGAACAGGATCAGGGCCAGGGCGTCGTTGGGCGTGTCCATGGAGGGCTGCACGCCCAGGCCGCTGTAGAACCAGGCCTGTGCGGACAGCCAGCCGAGCAGCGCGAATCCGGCCAGGCTGATGCCGAACATCACCACCATGCGCTGCAGGATGTGGCGGCACTTGTAGTGGCCCAGCTCGTGGGCCAGCACCGCGTCGATCTCGCCCGGTGCCAGGCGCTGCAGCAGGGTGTCGAAAAACACCACCCGCTTGGCTGCGCCAAAGCCGGTGAAGTAGGCATTGGCATGGGCGCTGCGCCGGCTGCCGTCCATGACGAACAGGCCCTTGGCGGCAAAGCCGCAGCGCTGCATCAGCTGGCTCACGCGGGCCTTGAGGGTTTCATCGGCCAGCGGTTCGAACTTGTTGAACAGCGGCGCAATCAGGGTGGGGTACAGCACCAGGGCCAGCAGGTTGAAGCCCATCCAGACGCCCCAGGCCCAGATCCACCAGGCCGGGCCCGCCGCGCCCATGAGCCACAGCACCAGCGCTGCAATCGGCAGGCCGACCAGTGCGCCCACCACCGAACCCTTGACCAGATCGGCCAGCCAGAGCGCCGGTGTGGTCTTGTTGAAGCCGAACCGTTCTTCGACGCGGAAGGTGGCGTACCAGGACAGGGGCAGCCCGACCAGCCCGCCGATGACCGCGAAGCTGCCCAGCAGGGCCAGCTGCTGCAGCAGGCCGCCGCCCATGAATCCGAGCAGCACGCCGTTGAGCCAGTCCAGGCCGCCCAGCAGGGTCCAGCCGATCAGCACGGCGGCTTCGAACGATGCGTTCAGCAGCGCCAGCCGGGTCTTGGCCACGGTGTAGTCGGCGGCCTTGCGGTGGGCCTCCGGCGTGATGGTGTGGGCGAAAGCCGCCGGCACCGCCTCGCGGTGGCGCACCACATGGCGGATCTGGCGGCTGCCCAGCACGGTGCGGGTGAGCAGGCCGACCAGCAGCAGGGCGCAGAAGAGGGCGGTGAAGGCAAGGGAGGCGATGTCCATGGGCCGGAGTCTAGCGAACCGGCCGTGGCCTCAGGCCCGCCGGGGCCATGGGCGACAATTCCGGCATGACTTCCGATACCCCCACCTCCGAGGCGCCCGGCGCCGACACCCCCGTGGCCGAGCTGGCCAGAAGCGACCAGAACCTGGTCTGGCTGGACTGCGAAATGAGCGGCCTGGACCCCGAAAAGGAGCGGCTGCTGGAGATCGCGGTGGTGATCACCGGACCGCAGCTCACGCCCCGCATCGAAGGGCCGGTGCTGGTCATCCACCAGAGCGATGCCCTGCTGGGTGCCATGGACGCCTGGAACAAGGGCACCCACGGCAAGAGCGGCCTGATCGACAAGGTGAAGGCCAGCACCCTGACCGAAGCGCAGGCCGAACAGCAGCTGCTCGACTTCATCGGCCGCTATGTGCCGCGCAACGGCTCGCCCATGTGCGGCAACACCATCAGTCAGGACCGCCGTTTCCTGGTGAAGTACATGCCGAAGCTGGAGGCCTACTTCCACTACCGCAACCTCGATGTGAGCACGCTCAAGGAACTGGCCAAGCGCTGGCGCCCCGAGGTCTACGAGGGTTTCAAGAAGCACCAGAAGCACACGGCGCTGGCCGATGTGCACGAGTCCATCGACGAGCTGGAGCACTACCGGACCCACTTCCTGCGCTGACCGGCCGGGGCGGGCAGGGGTACGAAAATGTCAAAATCGTGACATTCACGAAAGTTGCACATCGCTCCATCATGCCCAAGAAAAACAAGTTTCTCGCCCGCCACCAGGAGCTGCTGCAGCTCTCGGGTGCCATCGCGTTTCTGGTCCTCACCGGCGTCTATGCCTCGCTCACCGGTGCTTCCGGCGCCGGTCTGAGCACGTCGTCCATCTGGCTGCTGATCGTTGCCGCTGCGGTGGGCGCCTACATGGCCATGAACATCGGCGCCAACGATGTGGCCAACAACATGGGCCCGGCCGTGGGTTCGGGGGCCATGACCATGGGCTGGGCCATCGCCGTGGCTGCCGTGTTCGAGGCGCTGGGCGCCATCGTGGCCGGCGGCGATGTGGTGGGCACCATCAAGGGCGGCATCATCGACCCCGCGCAGATCGCCGATCCGGCGCTGTTCGCCTGGGTCATGTTCGCGGCCCTGCTGGCGGGCGCCCTCTGGCTGAACCTGGCCACGGCACTGGGTGCGCCGGTGTCGACCACGCACTCGATCATCGGTGCGGTCATGGGCGCGGGCATCGCGGCTGGCGGCTGGGGCCTGGTGAACTGGGGGACGATCTCCTCCATCGTCGTCAGCTGGATCATCTCGCCGCTCTCTGGTGGCCTGATCGCCGCGGCCTTCCTGTACCTGATCAAGCGCAGCGTCACCTACAAGTCGGACAAGACCGAGGCGGCTGCTCGTGTGGTGCCGCTGCTCATCGGCGCCATGGCCTGGTCCTACGGCTCCTACATGCTGCTCAAGGGGCTGGGCCAGCTGGTGAAGGTGGGCTTCGTGGCCGGGCTGCTGGGCGGGTTGGTGATCGGCATCGTCACCTGGGCGCTGGTGCGCCGGCCCATTGCCCGCATGGCGCAGCACCAGGACAACAGCAAGGACGGCGTCAACCGCCTGTTCACCTGGCCGCTGATCTGTTCGGCGGCCCTGCTGAGCTTTGCCCACGGGGCCAACGATGTGGCCAACGCCATCGGCCCGCTGGCGGCCATCTACGAGGCCGTCAAGGCCGGGGCGATCGCCACCAAGGCCGGCACGCCGCTGTGGATCATGGTGCTCGGCGCGCTGGGCCTGTCGGTCGGTCTGGCGCTGTACGGGGCGCGTCTGATCCGCACCGTGGGCAAGGAGATCACCGAGCTGGACAACATCCGCGCATTCTCGATCGCCATGGCCGCCACCCTGACCGTGATCGTGGCCTCCCAGCTCGGCATGCCGGTGTCGACCACGCACATCTCGATCGGTGCGGTGTTCGGCGTGGGCTTCCTGCGCGAGCTGCTCAAGGTGAACTACGCCAAGATGGAAGCCACGGTGCGTGCCGGTCACCAGGGCAACGACCGGAACGATGTGGAGGGTTATCTGCAGCGTTTCGAGGCCGCCGAGGTGCAGGAGAAAAAGCGCATGCTGGCCGACATGAAGCGCCGCGCCAAGCTGCGCGAGGCCAGCGAGGGCGCGCTGTTTGCCAAGAACGAGCGCAAGGCGTTCAAGAAGGCCTACAAGCAGGAGATCGTCAAGCGGTCGGCGGTCATGCGCATCGTGGCCGCCTGGATCGTCACGGTGCCGGCCACGGCGGTGCTGGCGGCGGTGCTGTTCCACATCGTGCGGGCCGTGCTGGCCTGATCGTCACGAAAATTTCAGGGTTTTCCCGGAAACGTGCGACAATCGCGGGCTGCCCGGATTTCACCGGACAGATTTGTGCATTGGCCTCATACACCCGGCCCCCCACCACGAACGCCGCTGCGACAGCAGCCGGCCGTCTCGAACAGGGGCCATCGCCAGCAGCGTCACCCTGACGCATCGGCGCGGACCGTTTGTGGTTGATGTTGTGTAACCACGAACGGATCCGGCGCCGGGATGCATTGCTCCCCCGTCGGCTCGGTTTTATGGCGCATCCGCGCCGGAACAGACATGAGCGACTCTTTTGAAGAACGCGGCGACGCCGCGCCCGACACCCTGAACACCACCATCGAGGCCGCGATCGATACCGTCGAAGCGACCGTGGCCGACGCCGGCCCGGTGGACGCCAGCGCCTTTGCGGCCCTCGGCCTGGCCCCTGAACTCGTGGCGGCCGTGGCCGACCTGGGCTACACCCAGCCCACCGCCGTGCAGGCCCGCGTCATGCCCAAGGCCCTGCTGGCCGACGGCGAGACCCGCCACGCCGACCTGATGGTCTCCAGCCAGACCGGCAGCGGCAAGACCGCCGCCTTCCTGCTGCCGGTGCTGCACACCCTGCTGCAGCAGCGCGCCGAAGCCACCGCACGCGAACGCGCCGAGCGCGACCGTCTGGCCGCCGAAGCCCTGGCCCGTGGCGAAGCGCCGCCCAAGGCGCCCAAGCGCAAGGACCCGACCAACCCGCGCCACTTCAAGGCCGCCACCCCGGGCGCCCTGGTGCTGTGCCCGACCCGCGAGCTGGCCCAGCAGGTGGCGCACGACGCCATCGACCTGGTGCGCCATTGCCGTGGCCTGCGCATCGCCAACGTGGTGGGCGGCATGCCGTATCAGCTGCAGATCGCCAAGCTGCAGAACGCCGATCTGGTGGTGGCCACCCCGGGCCGCCTGCTGGACCTGCAACGCTCGCAGCAGCTCAAGCTGGACGAAGTGCAGTTCCTGGTGGTGGACGAGGCCGACCGCATGCTCGACCTGGGCTTCGCCGACGACCTGGCCGAAGTCAACCTGCTGACCGCCCAGCGCCGCCAGACCATGATGTTCAGCGCCACGTTTGCGCCGCGCATCCAGCAGCTCGCCATGCGCGTGATGCACGACAACGGCTCGCAGGTCCAGAAGATCCAGATCGACAGCCCGCAGGAGCAGCACGCCAACATCAAGCAGGTGCTGTTCTGGGCCGACACCGCCGACCACAAGCGCAAGATGCTGGACCACTGGCTGCGCGACGCCACCATCAACCAGGCCATCGTGTTTGCCAGCACCCAGATCGAATGCGACGGGCTGGCCAACGACCTGCAGCAGGCCGGCTTCTCGGCCGTGGCGCTGCATGGCGCGCTGAGCCAGGGCATCCGCAACCGCCGCCTGATGGCGCTGCGCAACGGCCAGGTGCAGATCCTGGTGGCCACCGATGTGGCCGCGCGCGGCATCGACGTGCCCACCATCACCCACGTCTTCAACTTCGGCCTGCCGATGAAGGCCGAGGACTACACCCACCGCATCGGCCGCACCGGCCGTGCCGGCCGTGATGGCCTGGCCGTCACCTTTGCCGAGCAGCGCGACCGTCGCCGCATCGCCGACATCGAGGCCTACACCCGCCAGCGCTTCACCGCCGAGGTGATCCCCGGTCTGGAGCCGCGCATGCGTGCGCCGCAGCCCGAGTTCGGCCGTGGCCGCCCGGGTGGCGACCGCTTCGGTGGTCGCAACGACCGTGGCGGTGACCGCCGCAGCGGCCCGCCTTCGCGCGGCCCGCGCTTCGAGAACCGCGACAGCGCACCGCGTTTCGACCCTCGCGGTGGTCCGCGTGCCGACTTCCGTGGCGATGCCCCGATGGTCGACCGCAGCCGCCCGGACGGTCGCTTCGATCCGCGCTTCGAAGGCCGTGAGGCGCCAGCCTTTGACGGCCGTGGCGCCCCGCGTGGCGATTTCCGCGACCAGCGTGCTGCACCCCGCAGCTTCGACGACCGCGCTCCGGCCCGCGCCGGCAAGCCCGGCGGCTTCAGCTCGGGCCGCAACGACAAGCCTGCCTTCGCCGACCGGGGTGGGGAGCGCAGCTACGCCGACCGCAGCGGTTTCAACGACCGTGGCAGCCGTCCGGCCCCGCGCCGCGCACCGCGCTGATCGCACGCGCACCCATGGCTGACCCTCCCGGTCAGTCGGACAAGCCGGACCCTGTGTCCGGCTTTTTTGTGGGCTGCCCACAATGCCGCGCATGTCGTACCGGGTGGTGTGGTTCAAGCGCGATCTGCGGGTGCAGGACCATGCACCCCTGGCCGAGGCTGCGCGCCAGGGTCCGGTGCTGTGCCTCTACATCATGGAGCCCGCGCTGTGGCAGCAGCCGGATGCCGCCCGGCAGCACCTGGGTTTCCTGCAGGAGAGCCTGAAGGACCTGGCCACCGACCTGCGCGCCCATGGCGGCAGGCTGCAGTGGGCGGTGGGCGATGCGGTGGAGGTGCTGGACCGGCTGCACCACCACGCCCCGTTTGCGGAACTGCTGTCCCACCAGGAAACCGGCAACGCCGCCAGCTACGAGCGCGATCGGCGCGTGCTGCGCTGGTGCCGCGAACACGCGGTGCCGTGGCGCGAGTTCCGGGGCTTCGGCGTGGTGCGTGGCCTGCGCCAGCGCCGCCACTGGGCATCGCAGTGGGAGGCGCTGATGGCCGAGCCGCAGGCGGTGCTGCCCCGCATCACGCCCGCATCGCCACCCGCCGAAGCTTGGGAGCCCATTCCCTGGCCAGGCGCCGACGGGCTGGGCCTGCCCGCCCACGAACCTCCGCAACGCCAGCGCGGTGGACGCCGCCAGGGTGAAGCGGTGCTGACCGACTTCCTGCAGCAGCGCAGCGCCCGCTACCGGGGCGGCATCTCGTCGCCGCTGACCGCCCCCGACGCGTGTTCGCGCCTGTCGGCCCACCTGGCGTTCGGCACGCTGGGGCTGCGCGAGGTGGTGCAGGCCACCCGAACCCGCATGCACGACACCGAGCTGGCCGGCACCCGCCAGCACGCCGGGCTGGCCGCCTTCCTGAGCCGGCTGCACTGGCACTGCCACTTCATCCAGAAGCTGGAGACCGAGCCGGCCATCGAGCACCACAACATGCACCGGGGCTACAACGGTCTGCGCGAGGCCGAGCACGACCCGGCCCACCTGCAGGCCCTGATGGAAGGCCGCACCGGCTGGCCCATGGTGGACGCCTGCGTGGCCATGCTGCGCGAGACCGGCTGGCTCAATTTCCGCATGCGTTCAATGCTGGTGTCGGTGGCGGCCTACCCGCTGTGGCTGCACTGGCGGCCGGTGGGCGAGTGGCTGGCGCGCGAGTTTCTGGACTACGAGCCGGGCATCCACTGGAGTCAGATGCAGATGCAGAGCGGCACCACCGGCATCAACACCACCCGGGTCTACAACCCGGTCAAGCAGGCGCAGGACCACGATCCGCAGGGGCGTTTCGTGCGGCACTGGCTGCCGGCGCTGCAGCAGGTGCCCGACACCTGGCTGTTCCAGCCGTGGTTGATGCCGCCCGATCTGCAGCAGCGCATGGGCCTGCGGCCGGGGCTGGACCTGGTGGAACCGAGGGTCGATCTGGAGACGGCCACGCGGCGCGCCAAGGAACGGGTGCACGCCCTGCGTGCCCGGCGCGAGGTGCAGGCCGATCAGGCCGACATCGTGCGCCGCCACGGCTCGAAGCAGCGCCGGGCCGAGCAGCTGGCCGGACCGCGCCAGCGCCGCGCGGCCGAGGCGGCATCGCAGCAGCTGGGCTTCGATTTCTGAGGCGGCTCAGCGCGGTGCGCCGCGGGCCGCCGCCATGCGGGCCTGCACCGCTTCACCGAGCTCGATCACGGCGAGTGCGTAGTAGCTGCTCCAGTTGTAGCGGGTGACCACATAAAAGTTTTCGGTGCCCGCCACATAGGTGGACGGCGCGCCGGCGTTCTGCAGTTCCACCAGTGCCAGCGGGCCGGTGTGCCCGGCCGCCGCGCCGTCCAGCCCGGCGCCCAGCGCCTGCATGCGGGTGGCGCTGAAGGTGGGCAGGATGTCGGGGGCCAGCAGGGTGTCCAGATCGGTCTGGCCGGCTTCCACCCGCACCGGGTAGTGGGTGGGCATGCCGCTCTGCCAGCCGAACACCTGGAAGTAGTGCGCCACCGAGCCGATCACGTCGGCGGTGTTGCCGAACAGGTCGATCTGGCCGTCCTCGTCGAAATCGATCGCGTACCGGGCCCAGCTGCTGGGCATGAACTGCGGCCAGCCCATGGCGCCTGCGTAGCTGCCGCGCAGGCTCAGCGGATCGCGGCCGCTGCGGTTCATGAGGCTGAGGAATTGTTCAAGTTCGCCCCGGAAGAATTCACTGCGCGCGGCGGCGCGCGGATGGCTGGCGGGGAAGTCGAAGGCCAGCGTGACCAGGGCGTCCATGACGCGGAAGTTGCCCATGTGCCGACCGTAGAGCGACTCCACGCCCAGCACGCCCACGATGAGGCTGGCCGGCACGCCGAAGCGGGCTTCGGCCCGGGCCAGGGTTTCGGCGTTGTCTTCCCAGAAGCGCTGCCCGGCGTTCAGCCGGATGGGCTCGATGAAGCGGGCCCGGTAAGCGGCCCAGTTCTTGGGCTGGGTGGCTGGCGGCGGCGTGATGGCACGGATGATGGAAGGAATGCGCTGGGCTGCGCCGATCTGCGCCCGGACCCAGGCCGGGTCCAGGTCGCGCCGGCTGGCCAGGTCGTCGGCGAACGCCATCGCGGCCGGGCTCTGGCTGTAGCTGAACAGGGCTGGTGCGGCGCGGGGCTCGGCTTTGCGGGGTTGGGCCGCGCTGGCCGGCGAGAGCGGGAGGCTGGCCAGGCAGGCCAGCAGCAGGGGGAACAGGCGGGAGGCGGGTCGGGGCAGGGTCATGTCGGGGTGTCGGCGGGCCAGGCCAGTTGCCGGAAGGCGGCGGCCAGGTCGCGCAGCGGTGGCGCAGACCCTGCACTGTACCGTTGTGCCTCCAGCCGCAGAAGCCATTGCGCCACCGGTTCGCCCGCTTCACCCCAGCGGGCCCGGACGGCGGTGGCCAGGGTGCGCGGCGGTGCTTGCGGCGGCACCTGCAGGCCGGCCGCCAGCAGCCGGCGCCGGGCGCGTTCCAGCAGGCGCAGCCAGGGGTCGTGCTGTTGCCGTTCCCATAGGGTCCAGGCGGCACCGGCCAGGCTGGCCAGGGCCAGCAGACCGGCCATGACCTTGGCCAGATCGGTCCAGCTCGGCGACTCGAAACCCAGCGAACGCAGCAGGTCGAGCTGGCGGCCCTGGGTGTAGTTCAGCACCCACTGGTTCCAGCGGTTGTTCAGGGCCTCCCAGCTCTGGCGCGCGCGGTTGATCAGCGCATCGCTGAAGGTGTTGCGCAGCACGCCGGTCAGGGCGCCGGCCACGCCGGTCTGCGGTGCGGCCAGCCGGTCGAACGAGCCGATGCGGCCGGGCATGACCGCGCCCGTGGGATCGACCCGGACCCAGCCCTGGCCCTGCAGCCAGACCTCGGTCCAGGCGTGGGCATCGCGCTGGCGCACGGTCCAGTAGCCGTCCACGCCATTCACCTCGCCGCCCTGGTAACCGGTGACGATGCGTGCCGGGATGTCCATGCCGCGCATCAGGATGGCGAAGCTGCTGGCGATGTGTTCGCAGAAACCGGCCTTGCGGTCGAACCAGAACTCGTCGGCGGTGTCGCGGCCGTACACGCCCGGGTCCAGGGTGTAGCTGTAGCCGCCGGTGCGCAGCAGGTCGAGCGCGGCCTGCACCAGACGCGGTGCGTTCTCGGGGCCGGGGCCGTACTGGCGCCGCAGTTCCTGGGCCAGCTGCAGGGTGCGCGGGTTGTAGCTGGGGGGCAGGGTCAGGAAGTCCTGCAGGCCCAGCACCAGCCGCTGGGGGCCGTGGCGAAACTCGGGGTACGCCTGCGCGGTGAACCGCACCAGCGAGCCCATGGGTCGCTGGGTCAGCCACTGCAGTTCATCGTTCATGCGGACCCGGGTGCCCGGCACCTCGGGCGGGGTGGCGGTGCCTTCGAGCACGAAGAGCCAGGGGCGGTCGTGCGGCTCCATGGTCACTTCGTAGTCCAGCGGCGTTCCGGCCACCTGCAGATCGGCGCTCAGCCGGTTGCCCAGGCCAAAGTCGGACTCCAGCGGACGCCATTCGCGGCCGTCGAAGGTGGACAGCACCGGCCCCCGGAAATAGATGCGGTCCTGCGGTGGCGTGGGGCCGTTGAAGCGCACCCGCAGCGCAATGCTTTCATCCAGCGCCAGCCGCGCGATCTGACCCACCCGCATCTGTCCCGAAAGGCCGCTGCGGCCGGTTTCCGGGTCGCCGGGGGTGCCCCACAGCGGCGCCAGCCGGGGAAACAGCAGGAACAGCACCAGCATGATGGGCGCGCCCATCAGCGCCATGGAGCCGGCGATGCGGGCCGAGCGCGCCAGGCTGGGCCGGCCCACCGGCATGTGCGCGTTCACCAGCGCGGTCAGCAGCCCGAGCAGCGCCACCAGGATGCCCGCCGCGGTGACCAGCGACTGCGAATAGAAGAAGTGGGTGAGCAGCGTGAAGAAGCCCAGGAAAAACACCACGAAGGCGTCGCGCCGGGCCCGCAGCTCCAGGGTCTTGAGGGCGAGCAGGACGACGATGAGCGTCACGCCGGCATCGCGGCCCACCAGGGTGCGGAAGGTGAAGAAGGTGGCGCCCAGCGTGACGGCCAGCAGCGCTGCCCGCCACACCCAGCCCGGCAGCGGTGCGCCGCGTACCGTGAGCACCGCGCGCCAGACCAGCACGCCGGCGGTGATGCCGCTGCACCACCACGGAATGTGCGCGCTCTGCAGCAGCACGACCCAGGCAATGACGGCCAGCAGGAACAGCGTGTCGCGCGCCTCGCGCGGCAGGCTGGAGAGGGTGTCGGTGATGCGGTTCAGCACAGCGCGAGTGCCTCCAGGCAGCGGTTGCGGTGGGCCAGCCCCTGTTCGGGTGCGATCTCGCGGCCTGGCAGGCGCAGGCCGTACGACAGGCCGAGCCGGTCGGCCATCAACACCCAGGCGGTCAGGCGCTGCAGCCGGCCTTCCAGCCCGGCGCCGCCGCAGCGGGCGTGGTCGAGCCAGAGCTGCACCCGCTCGCTGGAGAGCGTGTCGCGGCTGACCAGATCGTCGCGGCCGCTGGCAAAGGCCTGGGCCGCGCGTTTCCAGACCACCGACTTCATCGGGTCGCCGCGCTGGTAGGCGCGGACGCCGTCGAATTCGCCGGTGCTGCGCGCGCGCGCAGCGCCCTGGCCGCCGGCAATCGGCTCACCGGGCGGCAGGGCGGGCGGGTGCTCTTCGGGCGCCGGGTAGACCAGCACCTCGGCGGCGCTGCGCCACACGGTCCAGACCCGGAAGGTGCCCAGGGGGAACAGCGTCTGGGCGGTGAGCGCGGGCAGGCGGTGCAGGCCGCGCCCGGGGGCTTCCCAGGCCACGCGCACCGTGCTGCTGCCCTGGGCCGGCACATCGGTCCAGGCCAGCGAGGCGGGCGAGCCGTCGTCGTGCAGCACGCCCAGGCCGATGCCCAGGCGCTCGCTGCGCTTCTCGCTGACCAGCCGGATGTCGAGCTGCACCGCTTCGTGCGCGTGCACCGGCACCGGGGCGTCCAGGTGCAGGGTGAGGCCGCGCAGGTTGCCGTGGCACACATGCATGCCCACCACCGCGCAACCGGCCAGCAGGAAGGTCAGCAGGTAGCCCAGGTTGAGCTGGTAGTTGATGCTGGCCACCAGCAGCACCAGCAGCGTGATGGCCAGCATCCAGCCCGGGCGGGTGGGCAGGATGTAGACATTGCGCTGGGTCAGCACCAGCGTGTCGGACGCCTTGAGGCGCTGGAACAGCCAGGCCTGCAGCCGGCGGCGCAGGAAGCCGAACGGCGTCTTCATGGTGTCAGGGCAGGGGGACGGCGTCCAGCATGGCGCGCACCTGCTCGACCGCGCCGCGCCCGGCGTCGCGCACCGGCACCAGGCGGTGGGCGGTGGTCTGGGGCAGCACGGCGGCGATGTCGTCCGGGGCCACGTAGTCGCGACCCTGCAGGAAGGCCTCGGCCTTGGCCGCGCGCACCACCGCCAGCGCCGCGCGCGGCGACAGGCCCTGCGCGAACCAGCGGCCGCTGCGGGTGGCATTGACCAGGTCCTGCAGGTAGTCGAGCACCGGTTCGGCGGTGTGGGTACGGGCCACGGTCTGCTGCAGGCGAGTGAGGTCCGCCGGCGTGAGGGCTGCGGGCAGGCGGTCGAGCATGTCGCGCCGGTCTTCGCCGCGCAGCAGGGCGCGTTCGGCCTGCCGGTCCGGGTAGCCCAGCGACAGCCGCATGTGGAAGCGGTCAAGCTGCGATTCGGGGAGCGCGTAGGTGCCGAGCTGGTCGTGCGGGTTCTGGGTGGCGATCACGAAGAAGGGCTGCGGCAGGTCGCGCGTGTCGCCCTCGACCGTGACCTGCTTTTCTTCCATGGCTTCGAGCAGGGCGCTCTGGGTCTTGGGGCTGGCGCGGTTGATCTCGTCGGCCAGCAGCACCTGGGCGAACACCGGGCCGGGGTGGAATACGAAGCCTTCGCGGCCGCGCTCGTAAACCGAGACCCCGATCAGGTCGGTCGGCATCAGGTCGGCGGTGAACTGCACCCGCGAGAACTGGAGCCCGAACGACTTGGCCAGCGCATGGGCCAGGGTGGTCTTGCCGACCCCGGGCACGTCTTCGATGAGCAGGTGTCCCCCCGCGAGCAGACAGGCCACGCAGTCATGGACCTGCCGTGATTTGCCCACGATCACCGTGTTAAGCTGGTTCAAAAGATGCTGGATGTGGGCGTCGGCTTGCATGAATCGGTGCGGGCTTGAGATGCCGCGAACCTTACCGTAATTCCGCCATGAGACAGGCCACCGGTTATTTCACCCACAAGGATTGCTGGAGACACGAAATGGGCGCCGGGCACCCGGAATGTCCGGAGCGTCTGAGCGCCATCGAGGACCGGCTGCTGATCACCGGCCTGGACGTGGCCCTGGAGCGCCGCGAAGCCACCCCGGCCTCCCTGGCCGACCTTGAACTCGCCCACGACCGCATGCACCTCGCGGCCCTGCGCGGCCTGGCCGACAACCTGCGCGACGAGGTGGCCGCCGGCGGCCCGACCCATGCGCAGATCGACCCCGACACCGCCATCAACCTGCACAGCTGGGACGCCATCCTGATGGCCGCCGGTGCCGCCATCGACGCCACCGACGCCGTGCTGGCGGGCGAGCTGGCCAACGCCTTCTGCGCGGTGCGCCCGCCCGGTCACCACGCCACCCGTGGGCAGGCCATGGGGTTCTGCTTCGTGAACAACGTGGCGGTGGCAGCGCGTTATGCGCTGGAGCGGCACGGACTGAAGCGCGTGGCCATCATCGATTTCGATGTGCACCACGGCAACGGCACCGAAGACATCGTGGCCGGCGACGACCGCATCCTCATGTGCAGCTTCTACCAGCACCCGTTCTACCCGGCCTGCGACCATTCCACGGCGGCCAACCTGGTGAACGTGCCGGTGCCGGCGTACACCAAGGGCATGGACATCCGCGAGCTGATCGACGTGATGTGGCTGCCCCGGCTGGACGCCCACAAGCTCGAACTGATCTTCATCAGCGCCGGCTTCGACGCCCACCGCGAGGACGACATGGCCCAGCTCGGCCTGGTCGAGCAGGACTACGCCTGGATGACCTCGCGCATCAAGGAAGTGGCCCAGCGCCACGCGAAGGGCCGGATCGTGAGCTGTCTGGAGGGCGGCTACGCGCTCAGTGCCCTGGCCCGCAGCGTCGAGGCCCACCTGCGCGTGCTGGCCGACGTCTGACGCTTTCACCCCCCGAGGAGCCGCCATGTCCGCACCCGCCGACATCCTGCTGCACCACCGCGACGACCGTGGCGTGCACACCCTGACCCTGAACCACCCGCGCGCCTTCAACGTGCTGTCCGAAGCCATGCTGGCCGCCTTGCGCGACGGCATCGCGGCGGTGGCGGCCGACCCGGCTTCCCGTGTGCTGGTGATCGCCGCCGAAGGCCGTGCCTTCTGCGCCGGCCACGACCTCAAGGAAATGAAGGCCCGCCCGGAGCAGGCCTACTACCAGGACCTGTTCGCGCGCTGCTCGAAGCTGATGCTGTCGATCCGCGCGCTGGACGTGCCGGTGGTGGCCCGGGTACAGGGGCTGGCCACGGCGGCCGGTTGCCAGCTGGTGGCCCAGTGCGACCTGGCGGTGGCGGCCGACCACGCCACCTTCGGCGTCAACGGCATCGATGTCGGCCTGTTCTGCGCCACGCCCGGCGTGGCCTTGTCGCGCAACCTGCTGCCCAAGCAGGCCATGGAAATGCTCATGACCGGCGATTTCATCGACGCGCAGCAGGCCCGCGAGCGCGGTCTGGTCAACCGCGTGGTGCCGGCCGGGGAACTTGAGGCGGAGCTCGAGGGTCTGGTGAACAAGCTGCTCGCCAAGCCGCGTGAAGCCCTGGCCCTGGGCAAGCAGCTGTTTTATCGCCAGCTGGAGACCGGCATGGACGCCGCGTACCAGCTCGCTGGCCACACCATGGCCTGCAACATGGCCCACCCGGTGGCCCAGGAAGGCGTGCAGGCCTTCATCGACAAACGCGCGCCCACCTGGCGCACCTGAACCCCCTTCTCCTCACACATGACCGTTGCCACCGCCGCTCCCAAACCCATCGACGATTTCGGCCTCTGGGCCGCTTCCTTCCTCCAGCCCACGGTCCTGATCGAGTTCGCCGCCCTGGCGGTGGCGGTGCTGGTGGCGTGGGGCGTGGCTTTCCTGGTGCGGCGTTCCGCAGCGGCTGGCGAGAACCACACCAGCGTGCTGTTCGGCAGGCGTCTGGTCGATGGCGTGCTGTTCCCGGTGCTGTTGCTGCTGCTGGGTTACCTGGCCCGCGCGGTGCTGTCGCAGTGGGTGCCGCTGGCGGCGTTCAAGGTGATCATTCCGGTGCTGGTGTCGCTGGTGGTGATCCGCGTGGGTGTCAAGGTGCTGCAGGTGGCGTTTGCACAGGCGCCCTGGGTGCGTGCCCTGGAGCGCACCATTTCGTGGGTCGCCTGGCTGGCCATGGTGCTGTGGGTCAGCGGCCTGCTGCCGGTGGTGCTGGCCGAGCTGGACCAGATCACCTGGAAGGTGGGCAGCAGCACGCTGAGCGTGCGCACCCTGATCGAAGGCGGACTGACCGCCGGTGCGGTGCTGATATTGATGTTGTGGGTGTCCTCGGCCATCGAGGGCCGGCTGCTGCGGCACGCCTCCGGCAGCGACCTGTCGCTGCGCAAGGCGGTGAGCAATGCCACGCGGGCGCTGCTGCTCTTCGTGGGCATGATCATTGCCCTGTCGGCGGTGGGCATCGACCTCACCGCGCTGTCGGTGCTGGGGGGTGCCATCGGTGTCGGCCTGGGCTTCGGCCTGCAGAAGCTGGCTTCCAACTATGTGAGCGGTTTCGTGATCCTGGCCGAACGCAGCATGCGCATCGGTGACATGGTGCGGGTCGACAACTTCGAGGGCCGCATCACCGACATCAACGCGCGCTACACCCTGATCCGTTCGGCCACCGGGCGCGAGTCCATCGTGCCGAACGAACTGCTCATCATCAACCGGGTCGAGAACCTCTCGCTGGCCGATGCACGCGTGTGGCTCTCGACCGTGGTGTCGGTCGCCTACGACAGCGATGTCGATCTGGTGATCCGCCTGCTGACCGACGCTGCGGCGGCGCAGGAGCGGGTGCTCAAGGACCCGGGCCCATCGGCCGCGCTGTCGGCCTTCGGCGCCGACGGTCTGGAGTTCACCGTGGGTTACTGGATTGCCGACCCCGAGAACGGCCAGCTCAACATCCGATCGGCCATCAACCTGGCCATCCTGGATGCGCTGCGCCGGCACGGCATCGAGATCCCGTATCCGCAGCGGGTGCTGCATGTGCTGCCGGGCGAGACCGCTGTGCCGGCAGCGGCCGCCCCCAAGGCCATCACCGGCTCATGAGGCTGGGCAGCCAGAGCGCGATCGCGGGAAACGCCACCAGGATGCCGAGCCGCACCACGTCGGCCAGCACAAAGGGCCAGACACCGCGGAAGATGTCGGCCAGTTTCACCTTGGGCAGCAGCGAGTTGATGACGAACAGGTTCATGCCCACCGGCGGCGAGATCATGCCGATCTCGACCACGGTGACGATCAGCACGCCGAACCAGACCGGATCAAACCCCAGGCCGACGATGACCGGGAAGAACACCGGGATGGTCAGCAGCACCATCGACAGCTCTTCCATCACCAGGCCCAGCATCACGTAGATCGCCATCATGGCGGCCACCACCATGATCGGGTGGGGGCTGAACTGCAGCAGCCAGTCGCGCAGGTCGCCGGGCATGCTGGTGAAGTTCACGAAGCTGGTGAAGATCATGGCGCCGATCAGGATGGTGAACAGCATCGCGGTGGTGCGGGTGCTTTCCATCAGGATGTCGAGCAGGCTGCGCCAGGTCAGCGAGCCGCGCAGCAGCGCGAACAGGAAGGCCCCGGCCGCGCCCACGCCGGCGCCCTCGGTGGCGGTGAACACGCCGCCGTAGATGCCGCCGATGACGAGCGCGAACAGCACGCCCACACCCCAGATGCCTCGCACCGCGCGCAGTCGGCCGGCCCAGTCGGTGCGCTCGGCCGGCGGCCCGGCCAGCGGGTCGCGCCAGGTCACCACCACCACCGCCAGGCACAGGCAGATGACGGCCACCAGGCCCGGCAGGATGCCGGCAATGAACAGCTTGCCGATGTCGGTCTCGGTGATGATCCCGTAGATGACCATGATGGTCGACGGCGGGATCAGGATGCCCAGCGTGCCGCCCGAGGCAATGGCACCGGTGGCCAGCGTGTCGCGGTAGCCGTTGCGCTTCATCTCGGGGTAGGCCACGCGGGTCATGGTCGCGGCGGTGGCGATGGACGATCCGCAGATGGAGCCGAAGCCGCCGGACGCAATGATGCTGGCCATGGCCAGCCCGCCGCGCCGGTGGCCCACGAAGGCATTGGCGGCGGCGTACAGCTCGCGCGCCATGCCGGCCCGCGCCACGAAGTTGCCCATCAGCACGAACAGCGGGATGACCGACAGCACGTACTGGAAACCGGTCTCGAAGATCACCTGGCTGGTGCTGGCGAAGGCTGGCGTCCAGCCCCGCATCAGACCCAGCCCGGCCAGCCCGACGATGGACATGGCCAGCGCCAGCGGCACCCGCATGAAGGCGAGCACGAAGACCGCCAGGAACCCCAGTGCGGCTTCGATCATGCTGCCTCCCCCCCGCGTTCGATCAGGGGCGCCTGCACAAAGACGAACAGCAGGTGCACCAGCGCGGTGAGGCCCAGCAGGCCGGCCATGAGCCAGGCCACCGGTGCAATCGACCACTGCAGGTAGACGGTGGTGTCGCCGTACTCGGCGAAGCGCATGGCCCGGCCATGCAGCAACCAGCCCAGCCCGGCGAAGGTGATGGCGCTCACGGCATGCACCAGCCGCGCCTGCACCGCCTTGAACCGCTCGCTCAGGAAACCGTCGAACGAGTCGAACACCACATGCTCGCTGCGCCACGACACCAGCGGCAGCGCGCCGAAGATGACCACCACCATCAGCATTTCGGTCAGCTCCAGCCCGCCGGGCACCGAGTGGCTGAAGAAGCGGCGGCCGGTGACGTCGACCACGGTGAGCCACATGATGGCGAACAGGGCGGCTGCGGCCATCAGGCCGGTGGTCCAGCGCAGCAATCTTTCCAGCGAGACGAGCATGGTTCAGGTACTTCCGGATGCAATGAGGCCGGCGTGCAGCGGTGGGCTGCGGCGCCGGCCTTGGGCGTCGACCTGCAGATGCAGGTCAGGCTCGGACCAGGGTCACTTGACCTTGGCGATCTCGGCGCGGAATTCGGCCAGCACGTCCTTGGGGTTCTTCAGGCCCTTGACCTGGGCGCGGGCGGCCCAGGTGGTTTCCAGGTAGTCCTGCTTGTCCATCACGGCCTTGACGAAGGCCTTGTCGGCGGTGATGCGCTGCACGCCCTGGGCCTTCTGGTTGTCGCGGCTGGCGGCGTCCATGCGGTCCCAGCCTTCGCCGAACAGGCGGGCGGCGTGTTCACCGGAGAGCTTGTCGATGACCGCCTTGTCCTGCGGGCTGAGCTTGTTGTACTTGTCCTGGTTCATCATGAAGACGAAGCTGGTGTTGTACAGGCCGCCGGGGAAGGTGGTGGCGTGCTTGATCATGCTCAGCTTGAACGAGGTGATGGACTCGTCCGGGAAGAAGGTGCCGTCCATCACGCCGGTGGACAGCAGCTCGAACGATTCGGGCGCGGCCTTGAGCGTGGTGTTCCAGCCCATGGCCTTGGAGAGCTCGTTGATGTTGCCGCCGCCGATGCGGAACTTGAGCGACGCCGCTTCGGCCGCCGAAGTGACCGGCTTCCTGGCGTTGAAGATGATGCCGGGGCCATGGGTGAACACGGCCAGCGCCTTCACCCCCCGGTGCTCGCCCAGCGGGGCGAAGTATTTGTTGTAGATGCGCTGGTAGGCCACCGAGGTGGAGACCGCGCTGTCGCCCAGGAACGGGAATTCGGCCACCTGGGTGAAGATGAAGCGGCCCGGGGTGTAGCCGTCCACCGTGTAGGAAACATCGGCCAGGCCGTCGCGCACCGCGTCAAAGGTGCCGGGTGCCGCCACCACGCCCTTGGGCAGGATGTTGCACTTCATGCGGCCGGCGCTTTCCTTTTCGACCTGATCGCACCAGTTCTTCTGGGCCACGCTGGCAGCATGCGTGGGCGGAAGCCAGCTGGAAACGGTGAACACGGTCTGGGCGCCGGCCGAGGCGGCAGCGAACAGGGCGGCCGCAACGGCGGCGCGGGCGAACAGGCGGGGTTGCATGGAATCTGTCTCCGGTTCTCGTGTGGGATGAGGGTGCCCTCAAGGGGTACCGGGCACTGTACGGGAGCCGGCTGCTGCACAGGCTCCAGACTTACCCGAATTCACCGACCGACGGGTCGGTGAATGTCGGCCGGGCGACGCTTGCCGCAGTGCCGCACGGGGAGATTGCGTACTGCCGGGGGTAGCCGCCTATAATCTCGAAAAAGCACGACCGTTCGTTTTTCCCCGTCCGCCCGCCGCGCAGGAATACCGCCGGGGGCAGACATACAATCCGAGTTGACGTGCACGTCAATTCAAGCCGGTCTGCACGACCACCATCCCAACACTGGAGCCCAGCAACATGAAGGTCATCGTCCCCGTCAAACGCGTGGTGGATTACAACGTCAAGGTGCGCGTCAAGAGCGACGGCACCGGCGTCGACATCGCCAACGTCAAGATGAGCATGAACCCCTTTGACGAGATCGCCGTGGAAGAGGCGGTGCGCCTGAAGGAGAAGGGCGTGGTGACCGAGGTCATAGCCGTGTCCTGCGGTGTGGCCCAGTGCCAGGAGACGCTGCGCACCGCCATGGCCATCGGCGCCGACCGCGCCATCCTGGTGGAGACCGCCGAAGAACTGCAGCCGCTGGCCGTGGCCAAGCTGCTGAAGGCGCTGGTCGACAAGGAGCAGCCGCAACTGGTGATCCTGGGCAAGCAGGCCATCGACGACGACTGCAACCAGACCGGCCAGATGCTGGCCGCGCTGGCCGGCCTGCCGCAAGCCACCTTCGCCAGCAAGGTGGAAGTGGCCGATGGCCGTGCGAACGTCACCCGCGAGGTGGACGGCGGCCTGGAAACCCTCAGCCTGAGCCTGCCCGCCGTCATCACCACCGACCTGCGCCTGAACGAGCCGCGCTATGTGACGCTGCCCAACATCATGAAGGCCAAGAAGAAGCCGCTCGACATCCTCAAGCCGGAAGACCTGGGCGTGGATGTGGCCCCGCGCATCAAGACGCTGAAGGTCAGCGAGCCGCCCAAGCGCGGTGCCGGCATCAAGGTGGCCGACGTGGCCGCCCTGGTCGACAAGCTGAAGAACGAAGCCAAGGTGGTCTGACCCCCGCCCCGCACACAGGAGAACATTCATGACCGCACTCGTCATTGCCGAACACGACAACGCCTCCATCAAGGGCGCGACCCTCAACACCGTCACCGCCGCCGCTGCCTGCGGGGGTGATGTGCATGTGCTGGTGGCCGGCCACAACGCCGCCGCCGCCGCTGCCGCTGCCGCGCAGATCGCCGGTGTGGCCAAGGTGATCCATGCCGAAGCCCCCGGCTTCGAGCACGGACTGGCCGAGAACGTGGCTTCCCAGGTGCTGGCCCTGGCCGCCGGCTACAGCCACATCCTGTTCCCCGCCACCGCCAGCGGCAAGAACGTGGCACCTCGCGTGGCCGCCCTGCTGGACGTGGCCCAGGTGTCCGACATCACCAAGGTGATCGCTGCCGACACCTTCGAGCGCCCCATCTACGCCGGCAACGCCATCGCCACCGTGCAGAGCAGCGATGCCACCAAGGTGATCACCGTGCGCACCACCGGCTTCGACGCTGCCGCCACCACCGGCGGTTCGGCGGCTGTGGAGTCCGTGGCTGCCGTGACCGATGCCGGCCAGAGCCGCTTCGTGGGCAGCGAGATCGCCAAGAGCGACCGCCCCGAGCTGACCGCCGCCAAGATCATCGTCTCCGGTGGCCGTGCGCTGGGCAGCGCCGAGAAGTTCAACGAGGTCATGACCCCGCTGGCCGACAAGCTCGGCGCCGCCCTGGGCGCCAGCCGCGCTGCGGTGGACGCCGGCTACGCACCGAACGACTGGCAGGTCGGCCAGACCGGCAAGATCGTCGCGCCGCAGCTGTATGTGGCCTGCGGCATCTCGGGCGCCATCCAGCACCTGGCCGGCATGAAGGACAGCAAGGTCATCGTGGCCATCAACAAGGACCCCGAGGCCCCGATCTTCAGCGTGGCCGACTACGGCCTGGAGGCCGACCTGTTCGAGGCCGTGCCCGAACTCATCGGCAAGCTGTAAACCGCCAGCACCCCCAAGGGCATCGTCGTGATGCCCTTTTTTTGCACCCGACACGGCCCGAGACACCGTACCCGAACCCCATCAGGAGACCTGCAGTGAGTTACGTTGCCCCCATCAAGGACATGCTGTTCAACATCGAGCACCTGGCGCGCATCGACCAGGTGGCGGCCCTGCCGGGGTTCGAGGACGCCGGCCTGGAAACCGCGCAGGCGGTGCTGGAAGAGTGTGCCCGCCTGAACGAAGGCGTGATCGCGCCGCTGAACTGGGAGGGTGACAAGAACCCTTCGTTCGTGAAGGATGGCGTGGTCACCACCACCCCGGGTTTCAAGGAGGCCTACCGCCAGTACGCCGAGGGCGGCTGGCAGGGCCTGCAGCACCCGGTGGAGTTCGGCGGCCAGGGCCTGCCCAAGACCATCGGCGCGGCCTGCGGTGAAATGCTCAACAGCGCGAACATGAGCTTTGCGCTCTGCCCGCTGCTCACCGACGGCGCCATCGAGGCCCTGCTGACCGCCGGCAGCGACGAGATGAAGGCCAAGTACCTGGGCTGGCTGGTCAGCGGTGAGTGGACCGGCACCATGAACCTGACCGAGCCGCAGGCCGGCTCCGACCTGGCCGCCGTACGCACCCGCGCCGAGCCCCAGCCGGACGGCACCTACAAGATCTTCGGCACCAAGATCTACATCACCTACGGCGAGCACGACATGGCCGGCAACATCGTGCACCTGGTGCTGGCCCGCGTGGTCGGCGCGCCCGAAGGCGTGAAGGGCATCAGCCTGTTCGTGGTGCCCAAGTTCATGGTGAACGACGATGGTTCGCTGGGCGCCCGCAACGATGTGCACTGCGTCAGCGTCGAGCACAAGATGGGCATCAAGGCCAGCCCGACCGCCGTGCTGCAGTACGGCGACAAGGGTGGTGCCACCGGCTTCCTGGTCGGCCAGGAGAACCGGGGCCTGGAGTACATGTTCATCATGATGAACGCCGCCCGCTACGCGGTGGGCGTGCAGGGCATCGCCATCAGCGAGCGGGCCTACCAGAAGGCGGTGCAATACGCGCGTGACCGGGTGCAGAGCCGCCCGGTGGACGGCAGCTTCACCACCGCCGCACCCATCATTCACCACCCCGATGTCAAGCGCATGCTCATGACCATGCGCGCCACCACCGAAGGCTGCCGCGCCATGGCCAGCGTGGCCGCGGCCGCGTTCGACGCTGCGCACCACCACCCCGATGCGGCGGTGCGCCAGCAGAATGCCACCTTCTACGAATTCATGGTGCCGCTGGTCAAGGGCTACAGCACCGAGATGAGCCTGGAGGTCACCAGCCTGGGCGTGCAGGTGCATGGCGGCATGGGCTTCATTGAAGAGACCGGTGCTGCCCAGTACTACCGCGACGCCAAGATCCTGACCATCTACGAAGGCACCACCGCCATCCAGGCCAACGACCTGGTGGGCCGCAAGACCGCGCGCGATGGCGGCGCCACCGCCAAGGCCATTGCCGCACAGATCGCCGTCACCGAGGCCGAGCTGGCCGCCGGCAGCGCCCAGGCCCAGGCCGTGGCCAAGCGCCTGAAGGCCGCCCGCGAAGCCTTCATCGAGGTGGTGGACTTCATCGCCGCCAACACCCGCAGCAACCCCAATGCGGCCTTCGCCGGCAGCGTGCCGTACCTGATGCTGGCCGGCAACCTCATGGCCGGCTGGCAGCTCGGCCGTGCCCTGCTGGTGGCAGAAAGCCTGTCGGCCCAGGGACAGGACGCGGCCTTCATGCAGTCGAAGATCACCACCGCGCGCTTCTACGCCGACCACATCCTCAGCCGCGCCCCGGGCATCCGCGATGCCATCGTCGAAGGCGCCGAGGCCGTCACCGCGCTGACCGCCGACGCGTTCTGATCACACCCCTTCAGGAGACAACATGACCGCACCCGCCCGCAGCCTGCCCCCGGTTCTGAAAAACATCAAATTCCCGGTGATCGGCTCGCCGCTGTTCATCATCAGCAACCCCAAGCTGGTCATTGCCCAGTGCAAGGCGGGTGTGGTGGGCTCGATGCCGGCGCTCAATGCGCGCCCGGCCGCGCAGCTCGACGAGTGGCTGCACGAGATCACCGAGGCCCTGGCCGAGCACGACCGTGCCCACCCGGACAACCCGGCTGCTCCGTTCGCCATCAACCAGATCGTGCACAAGAGCAACGACCGGCTCGAACACGACCTGCAGGTGTGTGCCAAGTACAAGGTGCCGATCGTCATCACCAGTCTGGGCGCCCGCGAAGACGTGAACCAGGCGGTCCACAGCTGGGGCGGCGTGGTGCTGCACGACGTCATCAACAATGTGTTCGCCCACAAGGCGATCGAGAAGGGGGCCGACGGCCTCATTCCGGTGGCGGCCGGTGCCGGCGGCCACGCCAGCGTCAAGAGCCCGTTTGCCATGGTGCAGGAGATCCGCGAGTGGTTCGGTGGCCCGCTGGCGCTCTCCGGCTCCATCGCCTCGGGCGGCGCCATCCTGGCGGCGCAGGCCATGGGCGCCGACTTCGCCTACATCGGCTCGGCCTTCATCGCCACCGACGAAGCCCGCGCGGTCGACGGTTACAAGCAGATGATCACCGAGAGCAATTCGGACGACATCGTCTACAGCAACTTCTACACCGGCGTGCACGGCAACTACCTCAAGGGCAGCATCAAGAACGCCGGCATGGACCCGGACAACCTGCCCCAGAGCGACCCGAGCAAGATGAACTTCAGCACCGGCGAAGGCGCGAACGCCGCCAAGGCCTGGCGCGACATCTGGGGCTGCGGCCAGGGCATCGGCGCCATCCGCGAGGTGGTGCCCGCCGCCGACCTGGTGGCCCGCTTCAAGCGCGAGTACGCGGAAGCGAAGGCGCGGATCTGCGGCGGGTGAGGGTGCCCGGCCAGAGGCACTCCTTGGGTCAGTCCTTGCCCAGCTGGGTCAGCAGGCGTCTCGGGTCAAAAAGGGCGTGGCCAACGGTGGTGGCCTTGGGCGCGGCGAGCCCGAGCTTGATCTGTTGTTCAGGGGTTGGGCCCTCCGGTACTTCTTTGGCGAAGACGCCGTCGGCTTGCATCCTCGACATCAGCTCCTCCAGCGCCAGGGCCCCCGTGAGCCCGTGCTTGAGATGGACCCTTCGCTGCGCCTGCGTCCATGCAAATTCCTGTTCGGTGACGGCCAGGTTGAGTACCTCATGTGCATGGTGGTCAAGGGCGCCCGGCTCGAGGCCCATGCGCGAAGTTGCTTCAGCCGATGTCCAGCCATCTTCGGTCTTCACTTCCAGGATGAGCCCGTCCTGGCGCAGCGCATTCTGCAGGGCAGCGGTACGCGACCAGGTCGCGTCGGCTTCCTCTGGCGTCACCAGGCCAGCGAGGGATTGTTTCAGCTCGTCTTCGGTCAGCTGGAGAACGTTGGCCTTGAGTTGAGTCGACACCGCGGCGGGCCAGCCGTGGGTATGGGCTGAGCGGTTGTTCGCGCTGGCAGTCAAGTGGTCCGAATCCGGAATGGTCGGAATGCCTGTGACCGCGTCCACCTGCCGCAGGCGCATCTGCATATGCTGCAGTTCCAGTTCCACCTTCGCCACTTGCCAGTTGGTCAGACCGATTTCCCAGCCTGGTCCCAGATACCGCGAGGGAATCTGGAGCAGAAGGTCCCGCTCTCCGGAATCGACCTTCTCCGGCAGGTTGGGCGGAGTTTCGCTCTTTCCTATCGACTTCACCAGATCGGTGAAGTAACCATCCCAGTCTGCCTTGGCAGACCACGGCTCGGTCATCAAGTCCAGCGGATGCTTGAAGTTCTTCGGAAACGCCTCTGCTGTGTCGATCATGCGTGCACTCTCACCGTTCTCCAGCAACAGGTTGCCGGCATGGTTGTCGACCTGGCCAGTCATGATCTCGACGACCGATACTTCGGACAGGCTCTGAAGCAGGGGATGGGACTTGAATTCGAGTGGCCTGCGGAACTCCTTTTGGGTCAGAAGCTGCAACTCGTTCTGGATGCTGTCGAAGACGACCGTATCGAAACCGTACAGCCTGGCCTTGGCCTGAATCTCTGGCAAGAACCTGCCCACGCTGGTCATTTCGAAATGGTTCAGTTTGTGAACGGCACGCGCGCCTTCGTTGGACTGAACCATCGGGCCGGTCACCAGGCGGCTGATGCTGCCGTACCGGCCAGGTTGGCCGTCCATGGGTGGCAACCAGAATGGAGCCGCATCCGGGACAGTCTTGAGTCCCAGCAAAGCCGACACCTTGGCCGATGCCAGGATGCGCCCGGCCGTGTTGGCGCCCTTGATCGGAATGCCGGCGGCCATTCCGGCCGGTGACGGCTCTTTCTGCTCCGGCTTGAACACCCATTCTTCGTTGTCGATGTTCAGCCGGAAGGCCGTGCCCATCACGCCCTTGCCCAACGGGACCGGCTTGCACCGGTCTGCCTGCCTGAGGTGTTCTCCGCCGGGCAGGTTCTGAGCGTTCGGCTCGATGCCCAGTACAGCCATCTCCTTGAGCAATTCATGGGGTATCCCACGGGCCAGCAGGATGGGCGCCAATTTGATGAAGTCCGCCTTGTTCATGTGCGGGAACTCGGCCCGGGCAATCAGCAGCTCGCGGGCGCTTTTGGCAAACTGCTCGCTGGCGATGCCCTGCGCGCAGGCTCTGAGATCGTTGATGCTCAGGTCGCCGAGTTGCCCCAGTGCCATGTCACGCTGGTCGAATCCCAGCCGCTGCCATTCGTCGACGGCGGACCTGGTCATGGCGGGAATCTGCATGCACTCGAACAGGCTCGCGTTTCGGGGGGTGGTGCTCTTGCCAAGCTGGCTCAACTGGTGACGTTCCGTTGTCAGCCTTGACTGGAGGTCCTTCATGCCCTGCAGCACCGTGGGTTGCCGCAGGGCCTCAGGCTTGTTGCCCAGCGACTCGATGACCGAATCCAGCTGTTTCTGAAGCGGGTCCAACGCCTTTTTGGCCTTCTGGATGCGCCCCGAATGACTGGTGTCCGGCTCGGGCGGCATGCGGGTCAGAGAGACATAGCTCTCCAGCGCCTGCACGAGCACCTTGTTGCCACGCGCAAAGTCGATGACCGGGTGACCTTCCTGCTTTTCAGCCTGCAGTCTGGACAACCAGACGTCAGTCGTCTTGCCATCCCTGACCTCCTTGTAGCTGACCTCTTTCTGATAGGCCACGGTGATCGGAAATGCCCGCCGTATCAAACGGTGTTGCTCTTCCTTCTTCCGGTCTTCATCGGAACTCGATACTTCCGTTGCTGTCTCGGTGTCGGCGCTCGAAATATCGAAACGCCGCGGAGTGATGGACGTGTCGGTGCCCCCGGGTTTTCCGGATTTGAAGGGGGATATGTCGGTTTTCGGATTCCGGGGCGAGTGGAGACCGCGTGGCTGGCCAGGCTGTTTGCGTGAGGGGGTTGCAAAGCTGTTTTTGCTGTCATCCGGCGACGAACCCGTCGGCTTTGAAAGCGACGCTTCGTCCTTGCTCCCTTTGCTCGAGTCCTGGGCTGACCCAGGAGCCTTGTCGGTTGCCGGTAACAGTATCCTCATCCGCGCCAGGTAAGCCATGGGCGTGGAAGGATCGGGCTGGACGGTGGAGTTCGTTGGCGTGGTTTCTGGCGCCGCCTTGAAGGTGTTATGGGGCTCGGGCGGCTCAGGAACATCGAACAGCTTGCAGGCGATGTCCGATGAATACACGCCGGGAAGCGGTTTTCGGACGATCTTTTGCGTGCGGACATGCTCCGGCCCTTGCCGGTTGAGCTTCTTGCCCCTGGGCGATGGGGTTTTGACCGCTGAATTCCGGGGTGAGGGTGATCTGGCTTCCTCTTTCAGTCGTTTCCATTGCTCGTCAAACTGGCTGGCGGACCAGTTCTCCAGAATCTTCCTCGGCGAATTCTGCGGGGTCAACGAGGGGCTCTCCGATCGGGACGAGCTGGAATGCGATGAAGCGCTGATGGACATGGATGTCGACATGGGTGACTCGCAATGGTGATCTGGATGGTCGTTCGTCACCAATTCATCACGAAATAGCGAGCCGTTCGTCCAGCCGGGCCGCTTGCAGCAGCAGGGCCAGGTCGAGTCGGCTCCGATGGACGGGTGGGTCCTCCCGACCCGGAGAGCCCTCCTGCAGCGCCAGGTGATGGCTGGCCAGTGGCAGTGTCCAGTCCGGCAGTTTGTGCACATGGGCCTGCAACACTTCATGGGGTGTCCAGCCCGCCTGAAGGCCCAGCACCAGGTAGTCGGGTGGCAGCTCGGGCTGCTCCGCCAGCGGCAGCAGGTCTTTCAGCTCCAGCGTCGCCAGGCTGGCGGGCGCCAGGCGGTGTCGCAGGCGGTCCATGAAGGCCCCGAGCCGCAGCAGCCCGGCCTGTTCGGTGCCCACCTGGTCTTGCAGGCGTCCGATCTTCAGCAGGGCGGCGGGCTGGTTGGGTCGGGCACTGGCCAGCTGGTTCAGGCTTCTGGCCAGTTCGCCGATGGACTGGCTGGCCCGATCGCGAGCGTCATTCCATTGCGCGGTCTGTGCCCGGTCCGTGATGTCCAGCTGGTCCAGCCGTTCTTCGTATCGGGTGGCCGCCAGCGAGACGGCCTTGAGGGCTTCGTCATCGCCCAGCTGGTCGGTGTTCCAGTCGATCCCGTCGTCCAGCCTCTGCCGCTCGGTGGCGCGGTCGGGTGACGACGGCAACGGGGTCTCGGGAAGCTGGAGCGCCACCGGGCTGGTGCCCTGGTCGATAGCGTCCTGTAGCTCGGCGGTCAGGTCGGCCAAGGGAAAAGTGGGTCGCGCCGTCGGGTCCACCAGGGCGCTGGCCAGCAGCAGCAGGCTCAGAGGCCGTCGGGTCTTGTGGGTCTGGACGATGTCGGCCGCCCTGCAGCCGGCGGCCAGTGCACGGGCGATGTCGGGTGCGCCGAGCTGCGGCAGGGCGGCGAGCTGCAGCAGGTCGTGCATGGTCAGCGGATGGGGCTGGGTCGCCGGCAGCAGCAGATTCAGCTCAACCGACAGGCGCCTGGCATCGCCCAGTCCGGCGAGATCCTGCAGCGTCTGAGCCCGCAGCTGTGTGATGGCTTCGGGTACCGGCTTTCCCTGCGTGCTGAGTTCCGCCATCAGCTTGGCCAGCTCCGAGCTGAGCTTGCGTGTCCAGGCGTCCAGGGTATCGATCTGCGACAGGTCCAGCCATGCGGACCGTGGCTGCGACGCCACCGGTTCCAGGGCCCGCATGGCCCGCTGCTCGACGTCTTTGGCGATGGTGGTCACCACCGCCCAGTTCTCTGCTGCGGTGGCACCTTCTTCAGGACCCAGTGCTGCCAGCCTCAGATGGTGTTTTCGTTCAGGCCCGGAGTCGCCGGTGTCCGACCGAGCCGAAGCCTGCTGGAGTTGTCGCAGACGCCGGGCCACGATCCGGGCTGCGGCATCGGGCATCGGCTGTGCTGCCAGGCCTCTCAGTCCGGTCAGCAGCGCGAGCCGGTGTTGCTGGACGGTGCTCCAGCAGTCAGCCAGCTGCGGCAGTGTCCCCTGGCGGGCGGCGGGCAATGAGGCCACGGAAGCGTCGTAGGCCGCAGCCAGCTTGACCAGCCGTTGGACATCGCAGGAGTCCAGCTTCCCCTCGAGTGCTTCCATGCGTTGCTTCCAGCTTCGCTCGCTTCGAGAAAGGGTCAGCGCATGCTGGGGAATCGGCCCGGTGCTCCGTGTGCTCCGTGCGCCCTGTGTGTTGCGGGGTGTGGCGGGTTCGCCCTGCACGGGTGCCGGCACCGGGCGCTGCAGCTGCATCTGCTGAATGCCGCAGGCCAGTTCGTGCCAGGCGGCCAGGCTGATGCCTTTGGCCTCGCGCTCCAGCTCGGCCGGCGTGTCGGTTCCGTCCTGCAGTCGTTGCAGCCGGTTGCCAGTCTCGTTCAGCCCCAGGGTCTCGAGCGTGCTGGCTGTGGTCCAGTCCTGCGGCTGCTTCAGGCGCTGCACCGCGCTATGGGTGCCACGCAGGGCAGTCTTCACCCGCTCCACCTGCGTGCACAGCCAGGCGGTTTCGTTGTGGGTCAGGCTGTTTCCTGCGATGGCTTTCAGCCGGGAGGGGGTCAGTGTGTCCAGGGCTTCGGCCAGATCGGCGGCGATCAGCTCGGGCATGCCCATGCCGACAAAGCGCAGTGGTGTGTCGCCAGGAGAAGCGAAGCCCGGCAGACCCCCCATGGGCTGGGTCGGGAGCAGCCGCGTGCCCTCAGGCCCGTGATGCCAGGTGAGCTGTTCCGGCCGCACGTCGAGCTCGCACAGATAGGCCATCCATTCCAGCGCGAGGTATTGCTGCAGCACGGCGGGCTCTCGCGGGTCGACCTTCGGCGTGGCCCCGGTCGAGGTTTGCTGGCTGTCGGTGCAACCGATCAGCATGCCGTAGACCGGTACCCCGCCGCTGCGATGCACATGGGGATGGATGTCGGGCATGACATCCAGCCCCAGGTGCTGTCCCAGCCGCTGAAGGGCCATGCCTTTGCGTATCTGATCCGCGACCGGGCCGTTCGGGGTGCACGGCACGAACAGGAAATGGTGCAGCGCACCTTGGTCGTCGCGCAGGCAGAGGCGCTCGCCACCGGGTGACTGCAAGCCGGTTCCGTCGCCCACCGGTGCCATGCGTTGCACCGCTCGCGAGGTGTCATCCGGGCACGGCATGCTGCCCATGGTGCTGGCCGTGAGTCCGGCCCGCACCATGGCCTGGAGTTCCGGCAAGGGCAATCCGGCCTTGACGGCCAAGTCGAACACCACAGCGGGCGGCGGTTCGCTGCGGCTGAACTGCTGGATGTCTTCCAGGGTGGGTGTCGGGTAGAGCGGGTTGATCTGCTGGCATCGGGCGCGCAAGGCCCGGACCGCGCCCACATTCAGGCCCGCGCGGTGCAGTTCGATCAGCTGCGCGGGCGCCACACCCTCCCGCAGCGCCAGCACCAACATGTCCAGGGTGAGTCCGGGTTCACCCAGGCAATCGAGCAGTTGACCGATGTTCCAGAGGTTGAGGCGCTCGAGTGCCTTCTCGCCTCCGGGCTCTTTCTGGTTGAGCAGGCGAAGGCTGATCAGGTAGGCGCTGGACTTCAACTTTCCCAAAGCCTGAAGGTCCTGGGTCAGATCGGTCAGTTGCTGTTCGAGGCAGGACCGGCTGGCCGGGTCGGTGGTGGTGGCCAACTTTTTCTGACAGTCTGAAATGGCGCAGCTCAGGGTGGCGGTGATGCCGGCCAGATGAGCCCCCTTTTCGGTGAACAGGTGGGTCAGCTTGTGCAGCTGCCGTGTGCGTGTGCTCTGCCAGAGGTCGAGGTTGGGCGCCATGCCGCTGAACAGCCCGGATTCGGGCTGAGCCGGCTCGGGCTGTTGACCGGACCGCCCCAGCGGGGCTGGGGTCTGCACCGCATCCCGACCCAGGCCGGACCTGCCGGATGGTGTGGAATGGGGTGAAAGCGTGCGCGTCGAGTTGGTGGCAACGCGGCGTTTGAGGGAGGTGCGTTCGGGCGTCATGGATGAAGGTGGTCGGTGGTGTCGTTGGTATCCGTCGGAACGGTGACCGGGGTGGGGACGGGGGCCGGGATGGCGCCAGCCTGCTGCATGGCGCTCCGCACCGCCTGCTGAATCGCGGAGGGGTTGAACAGGACCGGGAACCATTGCTGCTCCGGGTGCTGCTGCGCCACCCGCTGGTAGACCGCCAGGGCGCGCAGCAGGCTGTCGGACTCCAGCTCCCGCAGCAGCGAGGTGTCGACCTTCTGTCCCGGTGGGACCAGCACCGCGCTGGCCACGGCATCGGCCTGTTCCTGCAGGTGGTCCAGGCCCAGCCGCGCGGTGGTCTCTGCCGAGAGCCAGTCCGCGTCGGTGTGCAGCAGGCCATGGGGATCGGTCTGCAGCAGCCGTATCTGTTGCTGCATGTGGTGCAGCCTGGAGCGCAGGGCTGCGTGCTCCAGCCGGTTCAAGAGCCCTGCGGCGCCGCAGGCCTGCAGATCGGCGTGGTGCAGTTCCAGCAACGATGCCGCCAGATCGGCCGGCATGACCCGGGGGAACCGTGTGCCGTGCAGGTTGGACGCAGGGGCGTGGACCCGTGGGCCGGTCGCCTGGCTGCGCTGGTTGTTGCAGGCATCTTCCGGATGCAGCATGGCGTGACCGAAGGCCAGATCGTTGTCGAACAGCACCAGCCTGCCGGCTTCCGGATCCTGGGGGTCGGGCACGAAAGCCACGTTGCCCGCGTTCCAGTCCACCTGGCCGGTGAGCAGGTGCAACCACACCGCGGCCACCATCTGCCGCCGAAGGCCTGCCTGTTCGATGGGCAGCGGAAGCACCATGGGCAGGTCGACCGTGGTGCCACCGAGTTGCGGCACCGACGCGCTGGCCATCAGGCCCTCCGGGGCGAACACCAGGCCGGACAAGCCCTGCCAGTGAGCGATGTCGGCCACCAGGTTCGGACCATCGGGATGCTGACCGAGCCAATGCCGTTCGGCGTCGGTCAGCGGTACCCGTTGGGGGCCGGTGGTCAGCAGCTTCTGCAGGCCGGGCAGGTACTGATTGAGCGAGCCGTACACGCCGTCGATCACGGCGGTGTGCGATGCGACCACGGTGAGGTGGCGGTCCAGACCGAGCCTGCCGGCCAGCCGCGAGGTCAGCACCTGGCGCCCGGTCAGGTGGGGGCCGGGCAGGTGCCAGTCCTGCGCATCGCGCCGGGCGATGCCGCAGTCGATCATGGCGTTGGCAAAGGCGTCTGGCACCTCGGGCCGCCAGGCCCAGGTCTCGACCTGGGTGCCGTCGGTCCAGCTGCGCAGCTCCAGAACATTGACCTGACCCTGCCCAAGCCGCTGGGGTGCCATGGGCCTGAGGCGGGTCAGGCGTTGGCGCAGCGCGGCATCCGGCACGGTGTCCGGATGGATCGGCACGCCGGCCTGGTACATGGCGCGTGTCTCGGTGGCGTCGAGCCCATGCCGCAGTCCCAGGGTGATGCAGTCGAGCGGGACCGGCGGCGGCGCCAGCAGGATCTGAAGTTCGGTGAGGGGCAGCGCGAGGTCGGCGTTGCCGAGTTGCTCGGCCAGTTGATGTCGCAGCAGCTCCAGCTGGTGCTGCAGGACGTCGGACGGCTGGCTGGCAATGTCGCCGGGTCGTTGGCCGTCCTCAAGCCTGGCGCTCACCAGCTTCGGGTCCTGCCGCGGCCCTTTCATGAGCAGCAGCACCTCGGCCACGGTGGGGGGCGTGCGGTCCCAGCTGCCGTCGCTCGGGCGCACCGATCGGACGTAATCCGGCATGTCCCGCATCAGCGTCCGGAATTCCTGGATCGACCGGCCCAGTGCCTCCAGTTCGCCCATCCGCGTCGCGAAGCCCGGGAGGGCGCTGCTCTGGTCTCTCATCACCGCCAGCTGTCGGGTCATGGCCCGCAGCAACTTGTCTGCCGTGGCGGCCACTTCAAGGTGGTCGTCGCCGATGCGGGCCTGGTTGCACCATCTGAGCCAGTGCCGGCTCAGTTCATGCATCAGGGGCAACGCGGCACGAAGCTCCTGGACCTGCACCTGCGCCAGCATGCCGAGGCGGCTCGGGTCGGTGAGACAGTCGTTGAAGTGCGCCACCAGCGATCGGGCGATCTCGTGCATCGGCATGGGCGGTGGCAGATCGGGTGCCACCGGTTCGATACGCCCCATGCGGTGCCGGACCACCGGGCCGCTGCGGACGTTGGTGAGGCTGGCGTGTCGGACGCAGGTGCCGGGCACCCAGTGCGATGGACGGGGTGTTCGGTCCGGGGGTGGGGGCTCCGGCAAGCGGGGCGTGAAGCAAGGCGACAGCGAGGGGATCATGTCGGTTCACTGCGGCAGCTGCAGCTGGTCCATGAGGCGTTGCATGGCGGCGGTGGCCTCTGGCAGCAACGGCCCGACCGCTGCCGGCGATGGGCCCCAGTCCATCGTCCAGGCGGGCCAACGGGCCTCATGGGCCAGCAGGATGTCGCTGGCGGTCCAGCCGGCCAGCAGCCCGTGCAGCTGGTAGTCCGTGTCCGGACCCGATGGCTGCTGCAGGGCGAGCAGATCACCGGCCAGCGGTGCCAGCGGCAGGCGCTCGGGCAGGCGCTTCAGCAGCGGCCATGCCAAGGTGCTGAAGTTCTCAAGGTGCTGCCCTGTCTGGCCTGCCCTCGCTCTGAGGCTCAGGAGCTGGGCGTGGGCCGTGGGCGAGGAGGTGTCGTCGTGTTCGCTGCTCAGTTCGTCCAGCCGGGCGATCAGCCGCTCGAATGCGGCTGTGGCTTCCTGCAGCGCCAGCGGCAGCTCGGCCGGTTGGCGCAGGTCGATGCGGACTAAGCGGGCGTGTGCGCCATCGGCATCTCTGGCCGCCATCAAGGCAACGCTCATCCGGGAGCTGCAGGGCTTTTGCTGTTCCGCCATGTCGGCCAGCGCAGGCTCGAAAGCCGCCGCCAGGCCCGAGCCGACCGGCCGCCGAAGATGAACGATGCCCGAGGAGCGTGCCGTGCGCGCCGTGCGCTGTGCCCAGGAAGTTCCGGGTGACCGTGGCGTGAGCGGCAAGGGCATCAGCTCAGCCCGCGTCTGGTGCGCTGCGCTGGCGACCTGGGCCACGGAGTGCGCCGAGCGCAGGCGCTGGAGGATGTCGGCCGCCCGCTGCGGGGCGCTGATGTCGGTTTCTGTCGGATGTGCCGCCGCCAGCGTCCGGGCCCGCTCCTCCAGCAGACATCGGCCGAGGCTGCTCCAGCTGGGTGGGAGTTGAAGTCGGTGTGCCTGGAGGATCTCGCTGCTGTCCGCACCGTTGTGCAGACCTGCGACCAAGGTCGTGTCGGTCAGCCCGGGTTCGCTGGCCAGGGCCATCAGGTCGTCGGGGGAAAGGCCCGCCGACGGCAGGGGCACGCCCCGTATCTGGAGCTGGCTCCACAGCCACGAAGCCTTGCAGGCTCTGAGCGATTCGTCGTACAGCGCCAGCTTCAGCCGGATCACGTCGTTCGGCAGCGCATGCCCGTGGCTCTGGGCTTTCCATGCGAGCCGCTCGATCTGCAGACCCAGGTCGTGCCGCCTGTGGTCTGCATCGGCCATGGCTCGGACGAGCGCGGCGGTCGATGTCTGCCGCCGTGTCATCGAGGCCTCGAACGTCTGGTGGTTCGACAGCAGCTTCTGCGCCTCAGGCCAGAGCGGGTGAGATTCTTCCGGTGCTTCCAGTGATGGCTGTGATGGCTGTCTGTGGGGGGAGAGCAGTTTGGCTTCAGACTTTCGGGCCGATGGGTCTCTGGGGCTTCGAAGGTGTGTACTGAAAGTGGTTGGCGGCGAGGGCAGCGGCCGGGGTGAGTTCACCAGGGTCAGCTCCATGTCCGGGGGCACCTGCAACGGGGCCTGCACCGGCCGCGGTGTTCTCGGTGCGGACAGATGGATCGGGGGAACGTCGGACGGTCGGGTCCGGTGTCGGGACAGGCGTGAAGACTGGAGCGCCTGGGGAGTGAGGGCAGCGGTTGACGATGTGCCTTGCATGGCGGGTCTGTTCTTGAGTGAAGGACCCGCATGAGTGGTGAGTAAGTCTTTTAGGAGTCCTCACCAATAAGTCAGCAATTCATGACGAAACGCCCGGGCTCAGCCTCCTGCTTGTGATTCCATCGCCTTCGCCAGCGTCTTGCCCAGCTCCACACCCCACTGGTCATAGGCGTTGATGTTCCACAGCGCGGCCTGGCAGAACACCCGGTGCTCGAACAGCGCGGCCAGGGCGCCCAGGCTGAACGGGTCGAGCTGCTCCAGCCAGAACACATGGCTGGGGGTGTTGCCGTGGAACTGGCGGTGCGGTGCCAGGGCCTGTGCTTCGGCCTCCGGCAGGCCTTGCCGGCGCAGCATGGCCAGGGTGTCGTCCAGGCTGCGGCCGCGCGCCATGGCCTCGGCCTGGGCCAGCAGGTTGCGGTTGACCAGGGCCAGGTGGTCGGCGGCCAGCGGCAGGGGGGTGTCGTCGGTGCGCACGCCGATGAAGTCCACCGCCACCCGGTGCTGGCCCTGGTGGATGAGCTGGTAGAACGCGTGCTGCCCGTCCATGCCCAGGCCACCCCAGATCACCGGACCGGTGTCCACCGTCACCGGGGTGCTGTCGAGGTGGGTGTGCTTGCCATTGCTCTCCATGTCCATCTGCTGCACATAGGGTGTGAAGCGGCCCAGGCGCGCGGTGTAGGCGGCCAGCATGAGGCTGTGCATCTGCAGGAAGTTGCGGTTCCAGACGCCATGCAGGGCCAGCCGCATGGGCAGGTTCTCGGCCGGCGGTGCCTGTAGGAAATGCAGGTCCATGGCGCGGGCGCCGGCCAGCAGCTGCAGGAAGGCGGCGCGGCCGATGGCCACCGCCAGCGGCAGACCCAGCGCCGACCACAGCGAATAGCGCCCGCCCACCCAGTCGCTGAACAGGTAGGTGCGTTCGGGTGTGTGGCCGTGTTTCGCGGCTTCGGCCGGCGACGCGGTCACGGCCACCAGGTGGTGGTGCAGACCGGCCTCGGTGATGCCCTGGTCGTGCAGCCAGCGGCGCGCGGTGGCCGCGTTGACCAGCGTTTCCTGGGTGGTGAAGGTCTTGCTGGCCACGATGAACAGGGTGCGCCGCGCATCGAGCGTGCGCAGCAGGCTCCACAGCGCCCAGGCGTCCGGGTTGGCCAGGTAATGCACCCGCACACCCGGGTGCGCCAGCTGGGCCAGCGCCTCGGTGGCCATGCGGGGCCCGAGGTCGGAGCCGCCGATGCCGATGTTGACCACGTCGGTGATCACCTGCCCGTCGGAGCCGGTCACGGCGCCGGCGCGCAGCTGTTCGGCGAAGCCGGTCATGCGCTCCAGCTCGCGGGCCACGCTCTGGCTCACCTCGGCCGGCCAGGGGTGGGGGGCGTCGGGGCTGGCGGGGCCGCCCCGCAGGGCCACATGCAGCACCGGCCGCTGTTCGGTGGTGTTGATCGGCTCGCCGCGAAACATGGCGTCGCGCTGGCCGGGCAGGTCGGCCTGCAGGGCCAGTTCGACCAGGGCCGCCTCGACCCCGGGCGTCATGCGCTGGCGGGTGGCGTCCATGGTGATGCCGGCGGCCGACAGGGTCAGGCGCGCGGTGCGGTCGGGCTCGGTCACCAGCAGCTCGCGCAGGTGGGGCTGGCCGGCGCGGGCCAGGGCGGTCAGGCGGCCCCAGGCGGGCAGGTCGACGGGATGGGGGCGGTGGGTGAGGTGAATCATGCGGTGCGGGAGAGGGCGGTTGCCTCGCGGGCCAGCCGGGTGATGCGGTGCCAGTCGCCGGTGGCCAGCGCGTCGGCGGGCGTCAGCCAGGAGCCGCCGGCCATGGCCACGTTGGGCAGGCCGAGAAACGACGCCAGGTTGTCGGGGGTGAGGCCACCGGTGGGGCAGAAGCGCACGTCGGGCAGCGGGGCGGCCAGCGCGCGCAGCAACGCGGCGCCACCGGCCTGCACCGCCGGAAACAGCTTCTGCAGCAGAAAGCCGTGTTCGCGGGCGCGCATCACCTCGCCCGGCGTCATGACGCCGGGTATGAAGGGCAGGCCCGCCGCGCGGACCGCATCCACCAGGGCGTCGGTGCAGCCGGGCGACAGCGCGAAGCGCGCGCCGGCATCCACCACGCGCTGCACATCGGCCGCGCGGGTGACGGTGCCGGCCCCCAGGTGCATGGCCGGCACGGCGCGGGCCACGGCCTCGATGGCGGCCAGCGCAGCATCGGAGCGCAGCGTGATCTCGATGACGTCGATGCCGCCTTCCAGCAGCGCCTGCGCCAGCGGCACGGCGGTGCGGGCGTCGTCGATGACGACCACCGGCACCACGCGGGAAACGAAAGCGGGCCATGCAGGCAGGGTGGACACGGCGGACACAGAGGTGGCGTTCATGGCAGAGGGTGGGGAAGGGCAGCGAACAGCGGCGAGGCGCCCTGCTCGGCCACAGCCGCGTGCTGGCGGAACAGCGCGAACAGCTCACGGCCCACGCCATGGCCATGGGCCGACAGGTCGGGGTGCTGCATGCTGCGTGCGGCCAGGGTGGCGTCGTCCACCTCCAGCTGCAGCAGGCCGCGCTCGGCGTCCAGGGTGATGACGTCACCGTCGCACACGCGGGCCAGGGGTCCGTCGGCCAGCGCCTCGGGGCTGAGGTGGATGGCCGCCGGCACCTTGCCCGACGCGCCCGACATGCGGCCGTCGGTGACCAGCGCCACCGCATGGCCGGCGTCCTGCAGCACCGCCAGGGCCGGCGTGAGCTTGTGCAGTTCGGGCATGCCGTTGGCGCGCGGGCCCTGGTAGCGCACCACGGCCACCAGATCGTGGCGCAGGCCACCGGCCGCGAACTCGGCCAGCAGTTCGGCCTGGTCGTGGAACACCCGCGCCGGGGCCCGCACCACCCGGTGCTGCGGCTTCACCGCGGACACCTTGATCACGCTGCGGCCCAGGTTGCCGCGCAACAGGCGCAGGCCGCCATCGGCGCTGAAGGGGTCGGCCACCGGGCGCAGCACGGCGGCGTCGCCACTGGCCGGCGGCACCTCGCGCCAGGCCAGGCGCTCGCCGTCGAGCCAGGGTTCCCGGGTGTAGGCCAGCAGGCCACGGCCGGCGATGGTCTCCACATCGTCGTGCAGCAGGCCGGCCGCGCGCAGTTCGCGCACCAGCCAGGGCATGCCGCCGGCGGCGTGGAAGTGGTTCACGTCGGCGCTGCCGTTGGGGTAGATGCGGGCCAGCAGCGGCACCGCGGCCGAGAGCTCGGCGAAGTCGTCCCAGTCGATCAGCACGCCGGCGGCGCGCGCCATGGCCACCAGGTGCAGGGTGTGGTTGGTGGAGCCGCCGGTGGCCAGCAGGCCCACCATGCCGTTGACCACCGATCGTTCGTCCACCACATCGGCCAGGGTGGTGCCGCCCGGGGCCGCCAGCGCGGCGGCGCGCTCGACGGCGGCGCGGGTCAGGGCCTGGCGCAGCGGCCCGTGCGGCGGCACGAAGGAGCTGCCGGGCAGGTGCAGACCCATGATCTCCATCAGCATCTGGTTGCTGTTGGCGGTGCCGTAGAAGGTGCAGGTGCCGGGGCTGTGGTAGGCCTGCGCTTCCGACTGCAGCAGTGCCTCGCGGCCCACCAGGCCCTGGGCGTACTGCTGGCGCACACGGGCCTTGTCGTCGTTGGACAGGCCGCTGGCCATGGGGCCGGCCGGCACGAACACCACCGGCAGATGGCCGAAGCCCAGTGCGCCCATCAGCAGGCCGGGCACGATCTTGTCGCACACGCCCAGCAGGAGGGCGGCGTCGAACACGTTGTGCGAAAGCGCCACCGTGGTGGACAGCGCGATCACGTCGCGCGAGAACAGCGAGAGCTCCATGCCGGCCTCGCCCTGGGTGATGCCGTCGCACATGGCCGGCACGCCGCCGGCCACCTGGGCGGTGGCGCCGATGCTGCGGGCATGGTCGCGGATGAGGGCGGGGTAGTGCTCGAACGGCTGGTGGGCCGAGAGCATGTCGTTGTAGGCGGTGACCACGCCGATGTGCGGGGCGCGCTCGGCATGGATGCGCAGGCGGTCGTCCGACGGCAGGGCGGCGGTGGTGTGGGCCATGTTGGCGCAGCCCAGGCCGGCCCGCTGCCGGCCGTCGCGGCGCTGCTGCGCCATGCGCGCCAGGTAGTCGGCGCGGCTTTTGGCGCTGCGCCGGCGGATGCGTTCGGTGACGGTGGCCAGCACCGGGTGCAGGGGAATGGGAGCGGTGGTCATGGTTGCGATGGGTCAGGGGGCCAGCCACACGTGCAGCGGCGGGGCGGGCCGCGCGGCGGCCCCGGTCAGCAGGAGCGACAGCGGACGCTCCGCCGACGCTTCGCCCTGCAGCGACTGCCGGTACACCGACTGCTTCACCGACCCGCACAGCGGCAGCTCCAGCAGCCCGGCCCCGCGCAAGGCCGCCAGGCTGAGCGTCAGCCGGGCGTGCGGTGCCTGGGTGGGTCGGGTCCAGGCCACGGGTTCGGCGGTGGCCAGGGCCTGCGCGGTGCCGGCTGCGCCAGGGAACAGCGAGGCGGTGTGCCCGTCTTCGCCCAGGCCCAGCACCACCACATCGGCCGGCAGCAGCGGGGCCACGCGGCGGCTGGCGGCGCGGGCGAGTTCGTCCAGATCGCGGGTGTTCAGTGCTTCGGGGGCGTCGGGCAGCTGGTCGAACAGCGGCACGAAGCGCGCGCCGATGGCGTGCTCCTGCAGCAGGTGGCGGCGCACCAGCGCGGCGTTGCTGTCGGGGTGCAGCGGCGGCACGCAGCGTTCGTCCACCGGCAGCACCTGCACCCGCGCCCAGGCCAGCGGCAGCTGGCGCAGCGCCTCGAACAGCGGCACCGGACTGCGCCCGCCCGACACCGCCAGCGTGGCCTGCCCGCGCCGGGCCATGGCGGCCTCCAGCGCGGTGCCGATGTGGGCGGCCAGCGCCGGCCACAAGGTGTCGGCGGGCTGGTGGTGGTGCTCCTGCACGCTGGGGGCGGTGGGTGGCATGGTGGTCCTGCGGTGGTCCTGTGGGTCAGTGGGCCTCGGCCCAGGCGGCGTTCTCGCTGGCCAGCAGGCTGGAGGCGGCGGCCGGTCCCCAGCCGCCGGCGGCGTAGGGCCGGGGCGCTTCGCCCAGGGCGGCCCAGCCTTGCTGGATCGGGTCGATCCAGGCCCAGGCCGCTTCCAGTTCGTCGCGCCGCATGAAGTGGGTCAGCCGGCCCTTGATGACGTCGATCAGCAGGCGTTCGTAGGCCTCGGCGCGCCGCTCGGTGAAGGCCGACTGCAGGTCGAGGTCGAGGTGCACCGGGCGCAGCCGCATGCCGCTGCCGGGTTCCTTGGCCATCATCTGCAGCTGCACATGTTCTTCCGGCTGCAGGCGCAGCACCAGGCGGTTCACCGGCTGGCGCGGCGTGTCGGGGAACAGCGAGCAGGGCAGGTCGGCGAACTCCACCACGATCTCGCTGCGCCGCTCGGCCATGCGCTTGCCGGTGCGCAGGAAGATGGGCACATTGGCCCAGCGCCAGTTGTCGATGCGTGCGCGTAGCGCCACGAAGGTTTCGGTGCGGCTGCCGGCGGGCACCTGCGCCTCGTCCTGGTAGCCCGGCACGCGCTGGCCGTCGATGTGGCCGGCGGTGTACTGGCCGCGCACCGTGTCGCGCGCCACGTCGGCCGGGCTCATGGGCCGCAGCGAGCGCAGCACCTTGAGCTTTTCGTCGCGCACCGCATCCGGATCCAGCGAGACCGGCGGCTCCATGGCCACGATGCACAGCAGCTGCAGCAGGTGGTTCTGCACCATGTCGCGCAGGGCGCCGGTGCCGTCGTAGAAGCCGGCGCGGCTGCCCACGCCCACGCTTTCGGCCACCGTGATCTGGATGCTCTTGATGCCCGGGCTGCGCCACAGCGGCTCGAAGATCGCGTTGCCGAAGCGCAGCACCATCAGGTTCTGCACCGTCTCCTTGCCCAGGTAGTGGTCGATGCGGTAGGTGCGGTCTTCGCTGAAATGTCGCGCCACTTCGTCATTGATGCGGCGGGCGGAGGCCAGGTCGTGCCCGAGGGGTTTTTCCAGCACCACGCGGCTGTCGGCCTCGATCAGGCCGGCCGCGTCGAGGTGGGTGCAGATGTCGGAGAACAGGGTGGGCGCAGTGGCCAGGTAGAACACCCGGTCGGCGCCGGGGCGCAGCAGCGGGCCGAGCGCCGGGAAGTCGCCCGGCCGGGTGGCGTCCAGCGTGGCGTGCACCAGCCGGTCCAGGAAGCCGGGCCAGTGGTCGCCCTGGCGGTCTTCCTGCCCCACGAAGCCGGCCACCTTGTCCTGGATGAAGTCGAGGAAACCGCCCCGGTCCCAGGCCTGGCGGCCCAGCACCACGATCCGGGCCTGCGCCGGCAGGTGGCCGTGCCGGTGGGCCGCGAACAGCGCCGGCAGCAGCTTGCGGACCGACAGGTCGCCGGCCCCGCCAAAGATCACCAGGTCCAGCGGGCGGTCGGTGTTGGGGGTGTCGGACATGGGATGGATCGAGTTACAGAAAGTCCGAAGTTTAATGTAATCAAGTTACATGGCGGTAACCGGATGGGCGTCCCCGGCCGGGTGCAGGCCGTCGGCCCGCAGCTGCAGCACCCGGCCGGCCCGGGCGGCGGCGCCGGCCGAATGGGTCACCAGCACCAGGGCCGCGCCGTGGCTGCGGGTCTGCTGCTGCAGCACCTCCATGACGGTGGCGGCGGTGCCCGGGTCGAGGTTGCCGGTGGGTTCGTCGGCCAGCACCAGCCCCGGGCGGTGCACCAGGGCCCGCGCGATCGCGACCCGTTGCAGCTGCCCCCCGGACAGCTCGGCCGGCAGCCGGTGCCCCAGCCCCTGCAGGCCCACGGCGGCCAGCAGTTCGTCCACCCGCTGCGGGTCGCGCCGGCCCAGCAGCATCAGCGGCAGCGCCACGTTTTGCGCCACATCCAGATGCGGCAGCACATGGAAGGCCTGGAACACGAAGCCCAGGTGGGCGCGCCGCCACAGGGCCTGACCGGTGTCGTCCAGCGCGCCCAGGTCGGTCACGGCGCTGTCGGCACCGGTCCAGGTGACCCGGCCCGAGCTCCAGGTGTCGAGTGCGGCCATGCAGTTGAGCAGGCTGGACTTGCCCACGCCCGACTCGCCCACGATGGCCACGAACTCGCCGGGCTCGACCCGCAGGTTCACCTGGCTGAACACCGGGGTGGTGCCGTATTGCTTGGTCAGTTGGTGGAGTTCGAGCGTCATGCGGGGTGGGGCGGTGAATCCAGCCAGCCGGCCACCGCGTCGGTGACTTGTGCCAGCGCATCGGGCGCGTCGCAGGCGACGGTGCGGCGCCCGGGCATGGAGCGCAGCCAGGTGAGCTGGCGTTTGGCGAGCTGGCGGGTGGCGGCGATGCCGCGTTCGCGCAGGTCGGCGAGCAGGGCGGCGTCGGGCGGATCGGCGCGGTCCAGGGCTTCCCAGGTCTGGCGGTAGCCCACGCAGCGCATGGAGGGCAGGTCGGGGTGCAGGTCGCCGCGGGCGCGCAGGTGCCGCACCTCGTCGATCAGGCCGTCGGCCAGCATGGCATCGAAGCGGTCGGCGATGCGCCGGTGCAGCCAGGCCCGGTCGACCGGCTCGAGCGACAGCAGGTGCCGGGGCTGCAGCGGGCTGGCGGGGTTGTGGGTGCGGCCGCTCTGCCAGTCCGACAGCGGTCGGCCCGACACCGCATGCACCTCCAGCGCGCGCTGGATGCGCTGCGAGTCGTTCGGGAACAGGCGCGCGGCGGTGGCGGGATCGACCCGGGCCAGCTCGGTGTGCAGGGCCGGCCAGCCTTCGCTGCGGGCGCGGGCCTCGATGGCTTCGCGCACGGCTGCGTCGGCGGCGGGCATGTCGTCCAGCCCGACCAGCAGGGCCTTGAAGTACAGCATGGTGCCGCCCACCAGAACGGCGGTCCGGCCGCGCGCGGCGATCTCGTCCACCAGCCGGATGGCGTCGCGCACGAAGGCGGCGGCGCTGTAGGCATCGGTCGGGTCGATCAGGTCGATCAGGTGGTGCGGCACCTGCGCCCGCTCCTGCGGCGTCGGCTTGGCGGTGCCGATGTCCATGCCCCGGTAGACCAGCGCCGAGTCGACGCTGACGATCTCGATCGGCCAGCGCTGCGCCAGCGCCAGCGAGGCCGCGCTCTTGCCGCTGGCGGTGGGGCCGGCCAGGGCGATGCAGCGCGGGCGGTGGGGCAGCGTCATGCCGGGTTCAGGAGGCGGTCGGGGCCGTGGGCAAGGGGGCGGCCGGTGCCTCGCCGTGCCGGCGCACCAGCGTCCAGGCGCACAGGGCACACAGCACGCCCCAGAACCAGATGCCGTTGGTCAGCGGCAGCACGCTGCCCTGGCCCGGGCCGAACGCCGCCATGCTGTGGCCGAGCCAGCTGCCCATGGCGAAGGCAGTGACCATCATGATCAGACCGGCCAGCGCCGAAGCCGCTCCGGCCGACTGCGGGAAGGGCGCCACCGCGCCGCTCTGCCCGCAGGGCTGGTGGATGCCGTGGGCCACCATGAACAGGTAGAACGGCAGCACCACCGCCCAGACCGACTGCACGCCGGCCAGGGCCAGCAGGCCCATGGTGCTGCCCCCGGCCAGCGACAGCGCACCGGCCACCGCCACCGTGCGGCGCACCCCCAGGCGGGCCAGCAGGCGCCGGCACAGCACGGTGCCGCCGATGTAGCTCAGCGACATGGTGAACATGACCAGGCCGTACTGGGTCTTGCTCAGGCCCAGCACCTGGATGAACACGAACGACGATGCCGCCAGGTAGGTGAACAGGCCGCCGTAGGAGGCCGTGGCCAGCAGGGCATAGGCCCGGAAGGTGGGGTGGCGCGCAATGCGCACCCAGTTGGTGATCAGCACCCGGGGCTGCAGCGCATGCGGGTTGGGCTGGCGCACGGTTTCCCGGAACCGCAACGCCACCACCACCAGCGTGGCCGCGCCGAACAGGCCGATGAGCAGCAGCGCAGCACGCCAGCCCAGCAGGTCGGACGACAGCCCGCCCAGCGGCGCGCTGCAGCAGGCGATCACCCCCAGGCCGGTCAGCCCGCGCGACATGAAACGAGCGCCCTCGGCCGGCGCGTACAGGTCGCGCACGATGGCCCGCGCGCACATGACGGCGGCCCCCAGTGCCGCGCCCTGCACCGCGCGCCAGGCGATCAGCTGTTCCATGCTGCCGGCCAGTGCGCTGCCCACCGAAGCGGCCACGAACGCGCTCAGCCCGATGAGCAGGATGGGCCGGCGGCCAAAACGGTCGGACAGCGGGCCCCAGACCATCTGCGACAGCCCGAAGGCCAGCAGGAGCGCGGTCAGGGTGAGCTGGGCCTGCGACATGGGCGCGCCAAAGCCGGTGGTGAGCGCCGGCAGGGCGGGCAGGTACAGGTCGGTGGCCACCGGCTGCAGGCCCAGCAGCAGGGCCAGGGCCAGCACCACGAAGCCGGGAGTCATGCTGGGAACGGCAGCGGCGGGAGAGGGGGCGGACATCCGGTCGAGGGTAGCAGAAGGACCGCCCGTCGGACCTCCTCAGCGCAGGGCCTGGGGTGTCGGGTCCGGGTCGGTCGAGGTCGGCCCGAGGCCGAACAGCTCGGCCAGCGCCTGCCGGTATTGCGGCTGGCCGACCGAGTTGGTGTTGTGGTGCGAGCCACCTTCCACCAGCACGAAGGCTTTGGGGCCGCGCGCGGCCTCGAACAGCTTCTGGCCCAGCTCGGGTTTGATCAGCCGGTCCTCGCTGCCGTGCACCACCAGCAGCGGCGAACCGATGTCGGCCACCTTGCGCACCGACTCGAAGCGCTGGGTGATCAGGGGCGAGATCGGCAGCCAGCCCCAGCGGAAGGTGCTCACCACATCCGGAATCGAGGTGAAGGTGCCCTCGACCAGCGTGCCGCGTTCGTCCGGCACCCGGGTGGCCAGGTCGATGGCAATCGCCCCGCCCAGCGAGTGGCCGAAGATGTACCGCGGCCGATCCGGGTGCTGCTGCGCCAGCCAGTCCCAGGCGGCGCGGGCGTCCTCGGCGGCCAGGGTTTCAGAGGGCAGTTCCTGGGTGCTCTTGCCGAAGCCCCGGTAGTCCACCGCCAGCACCGAAAAGCCCAGTTCCTGCATGCGGCGGATGCGGAAGGCCGAGCCGGTCACGTTCCAGCGCGCACCGTGCAGGTACAGCAGCACCGGCGCATCGGCGCGCTGCCGCAGATCGGGGTGGGGGTGCCACAGGCCGTGCAGCCGGACCGGCTGGCCGGTCTCGGCCGAGCTGAAGTCGATCCAGACATCGTCCATGTCCTCGGCCACCATCGAGCCGCCCGACCAGGTGCGGTCGGAGGGCTGGAAGATCCACTGGCGCTGTTTTTCGTCCAGCGTGGCGCAGCCGGCCAGCAGGCCGAGCGACACCAGCAGCAGGGCGATGAGGCGCTTCATGGACAAAATGGAGCGCCCCGGGCCCGAAAAGTTCATCCGGGCCCCGCTGCCCGGCCCCGCCTCAGGTGATGCCCTGGGCCAGCATGGCGTCGGCCACTTTCACGAAGCCGGCGATGTTGGCCCCGTCGATGTAGCTCACCGAGCCATCGCCACGCTGGCCGTGACGTACGCAGGCGGCGTGGATGCCGCGCATGATCTCCAGCAGGCGACGGTCCACTTCGTCGCGCGTCCAGCCCAGGCGCATGGCGTTCTGGCTCATCTCCAGGCCGGATGTGGCCACACCGCCGGCGTTGCTCGCCTTGCCCGGCGCGTAAAGGACACCGGCCGTCTCGAAGGCCTTGGCCGCCTCGATCGTCGAGGGCATGTTGGCGCCCTCGGCCACGCAGCCCACGCCGTTGCGGATCAGGGTGGCAGCGTCGTCCGCATCGAGTTCGTTCTGGGTGGCGCACGGCAGGGCCACGTCCACTGGCACATGCCAGGGCCGCACGCCCGCCTCGAAACGGGTGCCGGTGCGCTGTGCGTAGTCGCTGACCCTGCCGTAGTGGTGGTTCTTGACGTCCATCAGCACGGCCAGTTTCTCGGGCGTGAAGCCGTCTTCGTCGATCACGGTACCGCTGGAGTCGGACACGGTGATGACCCGCGCACCCAGCGCCATGGCCTTCTCCACCGCGTACTGCGCCACATTGCCCGAGCCCGAGACCGACACCCGCAGCCCTTCGAACGACTTGCCGCGGGTGCGGAGCATTTCTTCGGCAAAGTACACCGTACCGTAGCCGGTGGCTTCGGGTCGGACCAGTGAGCCGCCGAAGCTCAGCCCCTTGCCAGTGAACACGCTGGCGGCGTTGTTGGCCAGTTTCTTGTACATGCCGGCCATGAAGCCGACCTCGCGCCCGCCGACGCCGATGTCGCCAGCCGGCACGTCGGTGTCAGGACCCACATGGCGATAGAGCTCGGTCACAAAGGCCTGACAGAAGCGCATCACCTCGCCCTGGCTTTTGCCCTTGGGGTCGAAATCGGCGCCGCCCTTGCCGCCCCCCATGGGCAGCGTGGTCAGGGCGTTCTTGAAAGTCTGCTCGAAGGCCAGGAACTTGAGCACCGACAGGTTCACCGAGGGATGGAAGCGGATGCCGCCCTTGTACGGGCCGATGGCCATGCTGTGCTGGATGCGGTAGCCCCGGTTGACCTGTACCTGGCCGTGGTCGTCCACCCACGAGACGCGGAACATCATCACCCGCTCCGGCTCGACCAGGCGTTCGAGCAGGCCCTGCTCAGCGTAGCGCGGGTGGGCGGCAATGAAGGGCCACAGGCTTTCCATCACCTCGGTGGCCGCCTGCAGGAACTCGGGCTGCCCCGGGTTGCGCTGGGCCACCTGGGCCAGGAAGTCGTGAACGGACGCGTATCTCATCGGGTCATGCTCCAAAAAAGTGCATGACATTATGCGAATATGGCATTCCACTGGTTGAAATGCATTTCGATGGTGCGTGAAGCCCAAAACTGGGGCGTTTTGGTCAGGTGGATCAGCGGCCGCGCAGAAACAGGGCGTCCAGGTCGCGCATGGCCAGCTGGCGCCAGGTGGGCCGGCCGTGGTTGCACTGGTCGCTGCGTTCGGTGACCTCCATCTGGCGCAGCAGGGCGTTCATCTCGTCCAGGGTCAGGCGGCGGTTGGCCCGCACCGCTCCGTGGCAGGCCATGGTGGCCAGCAGCTCGTGCTGGGCCCGCTGCACCACGCTGGCCGCATCCACCCCGGCCAGCTCGGCCAGTTCGGCGAGCACGCTGCGCGCCAGTTCCACCGGGTCGCCCTGCGACAGGGTGACCGGAACGGCCCGCACCGCCAGGGTGCGCGGCGACAGCGCGCTGATGTCCAGCCCGAGCCGGGCCAGCACCTCGGTGGAGGCCTCGGCGGCGGCCACCTCGGTGGGTGTGGCGGCGAAGGTGGCGGGGATCAGCAGCGGCTGCATCGGCACCGACCGCGCATCGAGCTGCTGCTTCAGGCGTTCGTAGACGATGCGTTCGTGGGCTGCGTGCATGTCCACGATGACCAGACCCTGTGCGTTCTCGGCCAGGATGTAGACCCCCTGCAGCTGGGCCACGGCGCGGCCCAGCGGCCAGTCGCCGTCGGGCAGCGGGGCGGGCGGCTGTGCGGCCGGCCGTTCCGCCACCGCCGCTGCGCCGGTCGGGGACGACCAGAGCGCGGCCAGATCGCTGACCGGCCGGCCCGCCGGTGCGCCCTCCGAGGCCCAGGACGGGGCAAAGGCCAGCCGGTCCTGGTGGGCGGTCGGCAGCGGGTCGGCGGCGGGGGTTGCTGAGGTGGGGACCGTGGCGGCAGCGGCGGCCGGTGCCTGCCCTGCGCGGGGCGCCGCCAGCGCCGTCTTGATGCCCTGGTGGACCGCGTGGTGCACCTCGCGGCTGTCCCGGAAGCGCACCTCGATCTTGGTCGGGTGCACGTTCACGTCGACACGGGTCGGGTCGAGTTCGATGTAGAGCGCGAACACCGGGTGCCGGTGGCCGTGCAGCACGTCTTCATAGGCGCTGCGCACCGCGTGCTGGATCACCTTGTCGCGCACATAGCGGCCGTTCACATAGGTGAACTGCAGGTCGGCGCGCGAGCGGGCGGCGTCGGGCACGCCGGCCAGGCCCCAGACCCGCACCGCGGTGGAGGGCCCCGGCTCGGCCGGCCAGGCCACCGGCACCGCCTGCTCCACGAAGTCGCCGCCCAGCACGTCGGCCAGCCGCTGCCGCAATGCCGCCAATGGGTCCGGCGGGTCCTGTGCCGTCTGGGTCAGATCGCCGGCGGCGGCTCGCCACTGGGCCACCAGGCGGCCGTCGTGCCAGATGGCAAAGCCCACGTCGGGCCGGGCCAGCGCATGGCGGCGCACCGATTCGACACAGTGCGCGAGTTCGGTGGCGTCGGTCTTGAGGAACTTGCGCCGCGCCGGCGTGGCAAAGAACAGCTCGCGCACCTCCACCGTGGTGCCGCGCTGGCGGGCGGTCGGCTCCAGCTCGCCGCTGCGGGCGTCCAGCAGCCAGCCGTGCGAAGCCCCGTCGGTGTCGACCCGGGTCAGCAGCGACACCTCGGCCACCGAGGCAATGGCCGCCAGGGCCTCGCCCCGGAAACCCATGGTGCCCACCGACTCCAGGTCGGACAGGCTGGCGATCTTGCTGGTGGCATGGCGCTTGAGCGCCTGCGGCAGGTCGTGGCGGGGAATGCCGTGACCGTCGTCTTCCACGCTGATCAGGCGGACACCGCCGGCCTGCAGCCGCACCGTGATCTGGCGTGCGCCGGCGTCCAGCGCGTTGTCCACCAGTTCGCGCACCACCGAGGCGGGCCGCTCCACCACCTCGCCGGCCGCAATCTGGCTGATGAGTTCGTCGGGCAGCTCGCGGATCGGGCGGGGGGCGGCGGTGGGCGGGTGGGTCATCGGCAAATTGTAGGAAGGCGGCGCCGATAATCGCCGGCCATGGAGCTCATCACCTTTCTGATCGATTTCATCCTGCATGTGGACCAGCATCTGCAGACCTTTGTGCAGAACTACGGCGCCTGGGTGTATGCGCTGCTGTTCCTCATCATCTTCACCGAGACCGGCGTGGTGGTCATGCCGTTCCTGCCGGGCGATTCGCTGCTGTTCGTGGTGGGCACGCTGTGCGGCGCCGGGCTGATGAACCTGCCGCTGGTCATGGCCCTGCTGGTGGCGGCCGCCATCCTGGGCGACCAGACCAACTACACCATCGGCCGCCATTTCGGGCCGAAGGTGTTCCAGTGGGAAAACTCGCGCCTGTTCAACCGCAACGCCTTCAACCAGGCCCACGCGTTCTACGAGCGCCACGGGGGCATCACCATCATCCTGGCGCGCTTCATGCCCTTCATCCGCACCTTCGCGCCCTTCGTGGCCGGTGTGGCCGAGATGAACCGCACCCGCTTCACCGCCTTCAACGTGATCGGCGCCCTCATCTGGGTGGTGGGCCTCACGCTGGCCGGTTACTGGTTCGGCAACCTGCCCTGGGTCAAGGCCAACCTGAGCAAGATCATCTGGGCACTCATCCTGATTCCGGGAATCATTGCGCTGTGGGGCGCCTGGAAGGCCCGCACGAGCCCGGCGACCCCCTGACAACGGAGGCCACATGAACGCACCCCAACCCCTCGTCCGCTGGCCCGACCCGGGCACCAGCCGCATCCCCTTCTGGGCCTACACCGACCCGTCGCTCTACCAGCAGGAGCTGGAGCGGCTGTTCTACGGACCGCACTGGAACTACATCGGCCTGGCCATCGAGATCCCCAAGACCGGTGACTACAAGCTGAGCTGGGTCGGCGAACGGCAGGTGATCATGGTGCGCGACCGGGTGGCCCCGCGCGACCGCGACACCGACCACGGCATCCGCGTGGTCGAGAACCGCTGCGCCCACCGGGGCGTGCGTTTCTGCCAGCCGCCGATGGACGGCCAGACCGGCAACGCGCGCAGCTTCGTCTGCCCCTATCACCAGTGGACCTACAAGCTCAACGGCGACCTGGCAGGTCTGCCGTTCAAGGACGGCGTGAAGGCCGACGGCCCCGACGGTGAATGCGTGCACGGCGGCATGCCGGCCGACTTCGACCTCTCGAAGAACGGCCTGACCCAACTGCGCGTGGCGGTGCTGCACGGCCTGGTGTTCGCCACCTTCAGCGAAGACGCCGAGCCGCTGGAAGACTACCTGGGCAGCAGCGTCATGCCCTGGCTGAACCGCATCTTCCAGGGGCGTGAACTGCGCCTGCTGGGCACCAACCGCCAGCGCATTCCGGGCAACTGGAAGCTGATGATGGAAAACATCAAGGACCCGTACCACCCGGGTCTGCTGCACACCTGGTTCGTCACCTTCGGGCTGTGGCGTGCCGACCAGAAAAGCCGCATGGTGATGGACACGCACGGCCGCCACGCGGTCATGCTCTCGCGCCGCAACGACGGCGGCGCCAACCGGGCGGTCACCGAGGGCGTGACCAGCTTCAAGGCCGACATGCAGCTCGGCGACCCGCGCCTGCTCGATGTGGTGCCCGAGCCCTGGTGGACCATCGACGACCCGTCGAACCCCGGTACCGCCATCACGCCCACCGTGACCATGATCACCCTGTTCCCCGGGCTGATCGTGCAGCAGCAGGTCAACTCGCTCTCCACCCGCCACATCGTGCCGCGCGGCCCGGGCGAATTCGACTTTGTCTGGACGCATTTCGGCTTTGCCGATGACACCGAGGAGATGACCACCCGCCGCCTGCGCCAGGCCAACCTGTTCGGCCCGGCCGGCTTCGTGAGCGCCGACGACGGCGAGGTGATCGAGTTCAGCCAGGACGGTTTCCGCCAGTGGGGCGAGGGCGGGTCCACCCTGGTCGAGCTCGGCGGCAAGACCGACGACGTGGGCGGTCCGCCCACCGAGCACATGGTCACCGAAACCCTGATCCGCTCCATGTACGCCTACTGGCGGCGTGCCATGGGGGTCTGACCATGCCGTTGACGACCCCCGAGACCCTGGCCCTGCGGCAGCAGATCGACGCCTTCAATGCCGACTACGCTGCCGTGCTGGACGACCGCCGCTTCGCCGAATGGCCTGAGCTGTTCCTGGCCGATGCCCGTTACCGGGTGCAGGGCCGCGAGAACTTCGACCGTGGCCTGCCGCTGTGCCTGATCCACCTGGAAAGCCAGGCCATGATGCGCGACCGCGTGGTCGGCGCCACCACCACCATCTACCACGCGCCTTACTACACCCGCCATGTGGTGGGTGGCGCGCGCATCACCCATGCGGGTGCCGGCACGCCGGACGATCCGGTCCGGGCCGAGGCCAGCTATGCGGTGTTCCGCACCCGGCCCGGCAGCACCAGCGAGGTGTTCCAGGTGGGCCGCTACATCGACGCCTTCGTGCACACCCCCGAAGGCCTGCGGCTGCAGGACCGGCGCTGCGTGTACGACAGCGAGATGGTGCTGAACTCGCTGATCTACCCGGTGTGAGCGGCTCAGGCCGTGGGCGTCCGTCCGGCCTCGATGCGCATGGCGGTCAGGCGCGCCGTCATCTGAAGTGTCTTCAGATCGTCCGGATTCGGGTTGTCCTGCGGGCTGAAAGTGAAGCTGCACAGGGTGCCGTAAACCTGACCGTTGCTCAGCACGATGGGTGTGCTGATGTGGGTGCCGATGCCGAACGGCAATGAGGCCGCCAATGCCCGTGACAGCGGGTGCTGCGAGGCGTCCGGCAGGAAGCCGGGCAGCCGCCCTTCCACCACATGGTGGCACCAGCTCTCTTCGAGCCGGTCCGACTGGCCGGCGCTGATCACCGGTCGCGCTTCGTCGGCCGCCACCTGGCGGAACACGCGCCGGCCATCGACAAACTCCGAGCAGAACACCACGTCCATCTTCATGCGTTCACGCAGGGTGCGCAGCACCTCGGTGATGTTGCGGTCCAGGGATTCGTCGGAATGGTCGGCAGTGGCCACCAGCATCTCCGAGATGGTCACCTTCAGGTCGTCGGGTTCGTAGCCCATGTCGTGGAGGGACAGCGGCATGGTCAGGCTCCTGCGGTCTGTGGCTCCACCACCACCTGCGTCTTCACCGAATTGGCGATGAAGCATTCTTCGTGGGCCTGGTGGTGCATGTCGGCCAGCTCGTCGGCGGTGGGCTGCCGGCCCGAGAAGGTGACGGCGGGGTGCAGCGTGACCTTCGAGACCCAGAACTTGCGCTTCTCGTTGGCGGCCATCACGCCCACGGCATGGTCGGCATAACGGTCGACGCAGAAGCCGGCGCGCACCGCAATGGAGAAGAACCACAGCATGTGGCAGCTGGAGAGCGAGGCCACGAAGGCCTCTTCCGGGTCCATGGCGGCCGGGTCGGAGTACGGCAGCGGCACCACCAGCGGCGATGAGGAGCCGGCCACCTCCAGGCCGCCGTCCAGGCGGATGGTGTGGCGGCGGCTGTAGCGGTTGTCGGTGAAGGTCTGGTCGCCGCGCTCCCAGAGGATGTCGGCGGTGTATTGGTGGGCCATGTCGGGTCAGTGGGCAGGGTCGGGGGTCAGATCTGGCGGTTGCGCGCCAGCGGCGGGTTGGCTTCAAAGTACCGGACGATGCCACGCATCAGGGCGTCGGCCAGGTCGTTCTGGTACTTCGGGTCGTTCAGGCGTTTTTCTTCGTCGGGGTTGCTGATGAAGGCGGTCTCGACCAGCACGCTGGGAATGTCGGGGGCGCGCAGCACCGCAAAGTTGGCCTGCTCCACCCGGGGCTTGTGCAGCCGGCCCACCCGTTTCACCTCGCCCAGCATCGAGCTGCCGAGCTTGAGGCTGTCGTTGATCTGGGCGGTGGTGCTCATGTCGAGCAGGGCGCGCTGCACCGCCGCGTCCTGCGAGCGCACATTGATGCCGCCCACCAGGTCGGCGGCGTTTTCCTTGTTGGCCATCCAGCGCGCGGCCGCGCTGCTGGCGCCCCGCGTGCTCAGGGCATAGATGCTCGCGCCCTGCGGCCGGGGGCTGTAGAAGGCGTCGGCGTGGATGCTGATGAACAGGTCGGCCTGCACCCGCTGTGCCTTGGCCACCCGCACCTGCAGCGGCACGAAGAAGTCGGCGTCGCGGGTCATGAAGGCGCGCATCGGGTTGCCCTTGACGGTGGTGGCGTTGATGCGGTCGCGCAGCTTCTGCGCAATCTGCAGCACCACCTTTTTTTCGTGCGTGCCGCCGGGGCCGATGGCACCGGGGTCTTCGCCGCCGTGGCCAGGGTCCAGGGCGATGACGATCAGGCGTTCGGTGCGGGCGCGTTCGCGGGCCTTGGCCGAGGGTGCGGCGGGCCGGCTGGCGGGCGGCACCGGTGCGGCGGCCACGGGGGGTTCGCTGCGGGCCGGCGGGGGGCTGCGCGTGGCGCCGCCGGGCGAGTCCTGGCGGGCGATCAGGTCGCCCAGCGGGTCGGAACGGCCGGCGGTCTCGGGCGTCACGGTCACGCCGCTGCCCTGGGTCTCCAGCCCGAGCAGACGGGCGGCGCGGGCGCTGGCTTCATCGAGGTCGCGCATGCGCTGCGCAATCAGCTGCTCCAGCGGGTCGGGCGGGTTGACCGGCCGCAGGTCCAGCACCAGCCGGTGCTGGTAGGCCGCCACCGGATCGAGGTTGAACACCTCGGGCTTCATGGCCTGCTTGAGGTCGATCACCAGCCGCACCACGTTGGGTGCGAACTGCGCCACCCGGATGCCGCCGATGTTGGGGTCGTCCGAGCGCAGCTGGGCCACCAGATCGCGCAGGCCCGGCAGCAGGTCCAGGCCCTCGATGTCCACCGCCAGCCGGGGCGGGTTGTCCACGAAGCTGGAGCGCGAGACCAGCTTGGCGTCGGACTCGATGGTCACCCGGGTGTAGTCGTCGGCCGGCCAGATGCGCACCGCCAGCACGCTGGCCCCGCGCGCAATGTGGTGCGGCCCCAGCAGCAGCACCAGCGAGCCGACCTTGAGCAGGCTGCGCCGGGCGGAATCGGGCAGGCGGGTCATCCGGCGATGGCCTCCAGCAGCCGCTGCCCGGCCGGTGTGTGGGCGGTGGCGCGCACCAGGCGCGAACCGTCGTGTTCGGGGTCGGTGTTCATGGGGTCGGGGTCGATGTCCAGCGTCAGATCGAGGGCGGGCATGAAACCGGCGGCGCGCTCCGGCCATTCCACCAGCTTGAGGCCGGGGCTCCCGAAAAGTTCGCGGAAGCCGGCGTCTTCCCACTCGCGCGGGTCGGTGAAACGGTAGAAGTCGAAGTGCCAGATCGACAGCGCCTCGCCCGGCGGCATGAGCGGGCAGTCGATCGCGGTGTGCGGCTCGACCACCGCGTAGGTGGGGCTCTTGATGCGTCCGCGCACGCCCAGGGCCCGCAGCAGGTGGCGCACGAAGGTGGTCTTGCCGGCACCCAGATCGCCCTGCAGCGCCAGCGTGGCATGGGCCACGGCGGGGCAGGCCGCCAGCCGCTGTGCGCAGGCCTGCGTGGCCTCCTCGTGGGGCCAGCGGCCATGCCAGACACCGCTTCCTACAATCGGTGCCGCATGAACACGGGTCTGGATGTCGCTCAACTGGTCTCCCGCATACGCGCCTGGGGGCAAGAGCTCGCATTCTCCCAAATCGGTGTGACGGGTGTCGACCTGCGCTCGGCCGAGCCCGGCCTGCTGGCCTGGCTGGAGGCCGGCTGCCATGGCGGCATGGACTACATGGCCCGCCACGGCCTGACCCGCGCCCGCCCGGCCGAGCTGGTGCCGGGCACGCTGAGCGTCATCACCGCCCGCATGGACTACCTGCCGGCCGACACCCCGCCCGACTGGACCGGGCGCGAACTGCAGCGGCTGCAGCGCCCCGGGGAAGCGGTGGTCTCGGTCTATGCCCGTGGCCGGGATTACCACAAGGTGTTCCGCCAGCGCCTGCAGAAGCTGGCCGACCGCATGGCGGCCGACATCGGCCCCTTCGGCCACCGGGTGTTCACCGATTCGGCCCCGGTTCTGGAAGCCGAGCTGGCCACCCGCAGCGGCCTGGGCTGGCGCGGCAAGCACACCCTGGTGCTGGACCGCGAAGCCGGCTCGATGTTTTTCCTGGGCGAGATCTTCGTCGACCTGGCCCTGCCCCCCACCGAGCCGGTGAGCGACCACTGCGGCCGCTGCAGCGCCTGCATCGATGCCTGCCCCACCCAGGCCATCACCGCCCCGTACCGGCTGGACGCGCGCCGCTGCATCAGCTACCTGACCATCGAGCACGACGGCCCCATACCGTCCGAGCTGCGGCCGCTGCTGGGCAACCGCATTTACGGCTGCGACGACTGCCAGCTGGTCTGCCCCTGGAACAAGTTCGCGCAACGCTCGCCGCTGCCCGACTTCGACGAACGCGCCGGGCTCGGCGGCTCCGCACTCACCGAACTGATGGCCTGGACCGAGGCCGAATTCCTGCGTCGCACCGAGGGAAGCGCCATCCGCCGCATCGGCCATGCGCGCTGGCTGCGCAACATCGCGCTGGCGCTGGGCAACGCGCTGCACACCGGCTTGCCGGCCGCCGAGGCCGACGCCGCCCGCGCCGCGCTGCAGGCCTGGGCCGACCACCCCAGCGAGGTGGTGCGCGAGCAGGTGGCCTGGTCGCTCAGGCCTGCGCGTAACGCAGCCGCAGCTCGCGCTTGAGCAGCTTGCCGCTGGGGTTCTTGGGCAGGGCGTCGGTGAACACCACGCGCTTGGGCGACTTGAACGAGGCCATGTGGGCGTTGCAGTGGGCGATCACCTCGTCCTCGGTGAGGTGCTGACCGGCCTTGACCACGATCACCGCCGTCACCGCCTCGACCCATTTCGGATCGGCCAGGCCGATCACCGCCACTTCGCTCACCGCGCCCAGGCGGTAGATCATTTCCTCGACCTCGCGGCTGGCCACGTTCTCGCCGCCGGTCTTGATCATGTCCTTCTTGCGGTCGACCACGGTGATGAAGCCTTCCTCGTCCACCACCGCCAGATCGCCGCTGTGGAACCAGTCGCCCTCGAAGGCCGCGCGGGTTCGCTCGGGGTCGTTGAAGTAGCCCAGCATCAGGTGCGGCGAGCGGTGCACGATCTCGCCGACCTCGCCCACCGCCACATCGTCCATCTGGTCGTTCACCACCCGGGTCTCGACATTGAGCACCGCCTTGCCGCACGAGCCCGGCTTGCGCAGCTGGTCCTGCGGGCCGAGCATGGTGGCCAGCGGCGCGATCTCGGTCTGTCCGTACAGGTTCCACAGGCGCACCGAAGGCAGACGCGAGGCGAGTTCCTTGAGCACCTCCACCGGCATGATGGACGCGCCGTAGTAGCCCTTGGCCAGCCGGGTCAGCCGGGCCGGGTCGAAGGCCGGCGAGCGCAGCAGCCCGATCCACACCGTGGGCGGCGCAAAGAAGCTGGTGATGCGGTGCTGCTCCAGCAGCTTGAGCAGGTGGTCCGGCACCGGCTTGCCGGTGATGATGTTGGTGCTGCCCACATAGATGGCCGGGCCGAAGAACACGTCGAGCTGGGCGCAGTGGTACAGCGGCAGGGCGTGCAGGGCCACATCGGCCTCGGCGATCTCGGCATTGATGACGCAGCTCACGTACTGCCACAGCACCGCGTCGTGGGTGAGCATGGCGCCCTTGGGGCTGGACTCGGTGCCGCTGGTGTAGACGATCTGCGCCAGGTCGGTGCTGGCCAGCTGCACCGGCGGCAGAGGGTCGGCGCAGGCAGCGAGGTGGTCGAAGCGGTGCATGCGCTCCACCGGTTCGGTCGGGTCTTCGCCCGGCATCCAGATGAACTGCTCGACCCGGGTGTCGAGCGCTGCTGCGGCCCGGGCCAGGTCGGCCAGGCCGCTGTCGGTGGCCAGCGTGCGGGCGCCGGCGTGGCGCAGGATGTAGGCCACCTCGTCGGCCTTGAGCATGAAGTTGATCGGCACCAGCACCGCGCCCCGGCGTGCAATGGCAAAGCGCAGGGCGGCAAAGGCGTGCGAGTTGCGGGCCAGCACCGCCACCTTGTCGCCCTCGGCCACGCCGATGTGCGCCAGTCCGGCCGCCAGCCGCGTGACCAGCGCATTGAAGTCGGCGTAGGTCCAGCACACATCGCCGCAGACGATGGCGGTCTTGTCCGGCAGGCGCAGGGCAGTGCGGTGCAGCGCGTCGGCAATGGTCTGGCGGCGGATCACGGGGTCGAGGTGGTGGGACATGGCGGATCGGGTCGTGGAGTTCTGTGCAGGCGTTGAATTCGACCCGCAGGACGGCTTTTCGGCCATGCGCGTTTTCACCAGCCCTCGGGGCGTTCCACAAGGCCTTACAGGCTGTTGCACGACCCGCCACTATCATCCGCCGCATGGACCGGTTGCCCCTTCCGTTCGATCCGCAGCCGGCCGGCCGGGGCCTGCTGCGGCTGGCCGGCGGCCTGCTGCACCTGGTCCGGCTGGGCGCACTCATGGCGGTGCTGTCGCTGTCGGTCTCCAGCTACCGGCGGCAGGACACCCGCCAGGCCGTCATGCACCAGCTGGTGCGGGCCACCCTGCCGCTGCTGAGCTGGTTTCTGGTGCTGTCGGCGCTGGTCAGCCTGGTGCTGATCCGCATCGTGGTGGCCACGGCCGCCAGCTACGGCCTGTCGCAATACGCCATCGAGGTGCTGGTGCGGACCCTGGTGCTGGAACTCATACCGCTGTATGCCGCGCTGTTCGTGGCCTTGCGCCACGCCATGCCCGATGCCCAGCAGGTGCGTGCCCTGCTGGCCCGGCGCCGCCCGGTGGCCACCGCCCCCGACGCGCTTGCCACAGTGGCGCTGGCCCTGTTCCCGCGCGCGCTGGCCAGCGGCCTCGCGGTGCTGCTGCTGGCCGGGCTGGCCGGCGTGACCGCGCTGGTGCTGGCCTATCTCACCGTCTACGGCTTCTCGCCGTGGGGCCTGCCGGCCTACACCCATGCAGTGGGCGGCATCTTCAGCCCGGCGGTGGGCCTGATATTTGCGCTCAAGACCGGCCTGTTCGCGCTGGCGGTGGCGGTGGTGCCGCTGGCCGCTGCTGCCCGCCCCGACGCCGCCGGCCGCTTTCGCCGCCAGAGCGACATGGCCTCCTTCGCGCGCCTGTTCTCGGCGCTGCTGCTGATCGAGGTCGGCTCCCTGCTGGGCAACTACGCCTGACGCTTCCACCCCATCGCCCATGACCCCCGTCCTGCCGCCCGATACCGACCCGCCGGTGCGCCACCTCGCCTTCAAGGCGGGGGCGCTGATCGCCCTCCTGCTGACCCTGCTGCTGGGTTCGGTGGCCTATGTGCTGCACGCCCGGGGCGTGTTCGAGCCGACCCAGCGCGTGGTGCTGGTGGCCGACGATTCCGAGGGCGTGTCGGTCGGCATGGACATGACCTTTGCCGGCTTCGCCATCGGCCGGGTCGCGCGCATCGAACTGGCCGACGACGGCCGCGCCCGCATCTTGGTCGACGTGCCCCGGGCCGACGCGCGCTGGCTGCGCACCTCCAGCGTCTTCACGCTGGAACGCAGCCTGGTCGGCGGCACCCGGCTGCGCGCCTACAGCGGCGTGCTGGACGACCCGCCCCTGCCCGACGGTGCCGAGCGCAGCGTGCTGCGCGGCGACGCGGCGGCCGAAATTCCCCAGCTCACCGCCGCCGTGCGCGACCTGCTGGGCAACCTGAACGCACTGACCCGCAGCGACGCCGCGCTGGCCCGTTCGCTCGACCATGTGGAGGTGGCCACCGGACGCCTGGCCGGGCCGCAGGGCATGGCCGGCATGGTCACCGGCAACGAGGCCGACGCGCGCCGCCTGCTGCAGGCCATCGAGCGCAGCAACGCGCTGCTGGCCCGGCTGGATTCGCTGGTGGCCAACGCCGACCGGCAGGTGTTCGGCCAGGGCCAGCCCACCGGCCCGGACGGCCGGCCCGCCGGCCTGGTGGGCGATGTGCGCGCCACCGTGCGCCAGCTCGACGCCTTGCTGGCCGACACCCGGGGCAGCCTGCAGAAACTCGACGCGGTGCTGGTGGAAGCCCAGGGCGTGGCCGCCAACACCCGCGAGGCCACCACCGACCTGACCGCCCTGCGCGCCGAGGTGGAGGCCAGCCTGCGCCGGGTCGACGGCCTGATCCTCGACCTGAACCGCCGCTGGCCCTTTGCCCGCGATGCCGAGGTGAAGTTGCCATGACCCGGACCGCTGCCCGCCTGTTTACGGGGTTGATGGCCGCCGGGCTGATCGCCGCTTTGCTGGCCGGCTGCAGCAGCACCCCGCCACCGCCCGACTGGCAGATGGCCGCCCGCATCTCGCTGGACCGCGCCGCCGAGGCCTGGCTGCAAGGCAACGAGCGGGTGGCCGACGCCGAGATGCAGCGGGTCCGCCGCGAACTGCGATCCACCGGCCAGCCGGCCCTGCTGGCGCGCGCCGAGCTGCACCACTGCGCCACCCGGGTCGCCGCGCTGCAAGCGGGCGATTGTCCAGCCTTCGAGCCGCTGGCCGCCGATGCCGCGCCGGCCGACCAGGCCTATGCCCGTTACCTGAAAGGGCAGGCCACCGAGGCCGACCGTGCCCTGCTGCCGCCGGCCCAGCGCCAGCCGCTGGCCGATGTGGCCGACCCGTTCTCCCGGCTGGTGGCGGCCGGTGTGCGGCTGCAGACCGGCCAGATCACGCCGGCCGACGTGGCGCGGGCGGTCGACACCGCATCCGCCCAGGGCTGGCGCCGGCCCTTGCTGGCCTGGCTGGGTGTGCAGCGCCAGCGTGCACTGCAGGCCGGCGACGCAGCCGAGGCCGCACGCCTGCAGCGCCGCATGGACCTGGTGACCGCGCGCTGACCTCGGGTCAGCGCCCGCCGAGCACGCCCAGGGCCAGCGGCAGGCTGGCCATGCCCAGCAAGGTCGAGAGCGTGACCAGCCCCGCCACATACGGGCCGTTGTAGCCCATGCGGGCGGCCAGCACATAGCAGCTGGAGGCGGTGGGCACGGCCGAGAACATGAGCAGCACCGTGGTCTGCAGCGGGTCCAGGCCGAACAGCCGGGCGATGCCGAAGGCCATCAGCGGCATGCCCAGGTGCTTCACCGCCAGCACCAGGCCGCCCAGCGTCTTGGCGCTGGCCAGCAGGCCGAACTGCAGGCCGGCGCCGGCGGCCATCAGCCCCAGGGCCAGCGAGGCCTGGCCGATGCGGGTGACCGTGGGCTCCAGCCACACCGGCATCGAGCCGCCCAGCAGGTTGAACAGCAGCCCGCTGGTGGTGCCGATGATCAGCGGGTTGCGCAGCAGCTCGCGCACAAACCCGCGGCCGGCATGCCGCGCCATGGGCCAGACCGCCGCCACATTGAACAGCGGCACGCACACGCCGATGATCACCGCGATCATCTGCACCCCCTGTGCGCCCGCGAGCCGGTCGGCCAGGGCCAGCGCAATGAAGGAGTTGAACCGGAAGCCCACCTGCGCACTGGCCGCGTGCAGCCGGGTGTCCAGCCGCCGCCCCAGCCAGGGCCAGTAGGGCAGCGAATAGGCCAGCGCGATGCCGCACAGGCCCAGCGTGACGCCGGCGCCCATGAGGTGCGAGGCCGCCCCCAGGTCCAGCGGATGCCGCACGATGGCCTGGAACAGCAGCACCGGGAACAGGAAGTAGTACACCAGCGCCTCCACCGGCTCCCAGACCTTGCGGTCCAGGGCGGTGAAGCGGCACAGCAGGAAGCCGCACAGGATGAGCGCGAAGTCGGGGAAGAGCAGCTGGGCGTGGTTCACCGGGCGAGCATAGCGGCTGCGCGGGGGCGTCTCGGGGTTTTCCCCGTAGGTGGTCCTGCGGATCGGAATACGGGAACCGGTTGGTACATTCTGGGGTCACCCGATCCGTGCCGGCCAACGCTGCCAGCCGCCTTTTCACACCCACCCACTGGAGACCTCTCATGCTGAACCGACGCCATGTCCTGACGACCGCCGCCCTGCTGGCCGGCCTGGCCGCCCCGAGCGCCGCCGTCTGGGCCCAGGCCTTCCCGAACAAGCCGATCCGCCTGCAGGTGCCGTTCGCACCGGGCGGCACCACCGACATCATTGCCCGCGTCATGTCCGAACCGCTGGGCAAGGCGCTGGGCCAGTCGGTGATCGTCGAGAACAAGGCCGGTGGCGGCGGTGTGGTCGGTGCCTCGGAGCTGGCACGTGCCGTGGCGGACGGCCACATCATCGGCATGGCCACCGTGTCCACCACGGCCGCCAACCCGGCGATCAACCCCAAGATTCCGTACAACACCCTCACCGATTTCACGCCGATCATCAACATCGCGGCCACCCCCAACGTGATCGCGGTGCACCCCAGCTTCCCGGCGCGCGACTACAAGGGCTTCCTGGCCGAGATCAAGAAGAGCCCCGGCAAGTACAGCTACGCCACCTCGGGCACCGGCGGCATCGGCCACCTGCAGACCGAGCTGTTCAAGAGCCTGACCGGCACCTTCATCACCCACATCCCGTACCGCGGCGCCGGCCCGGCCCTGAACGACACGGTGGGCGGCCAGGTGCCGATCATTTTTGACAACCTGCCCTCGGCGCTGCCCTTCATCCGCGACGGCCGTCTGATCGCCATCGTGGTGGCCGCACCCGAGCGCGTGGCTTCCATGCCCAACGTCCCGACCTTCAAGGAAGTCGGTCTGGAGGCGGTCAACCGCATGGCCTATTACGGCCTGATCGGCCCCAAGGGCATGCCCAAGGACGTGGTCGACAAGATCCACGCCGCCGCCCTGCAGGCCGTGGCCGACCCGGCCGTGAAGAAGCGCATCGAGGACACCGGTTCGCTGGTGGTGGCCAACACCCCGGCCCAGTTCGCCGAGCAGATCAAGGCCGAGTTCGGCGTCTACAAGCAGGTGGTCGACAAGCAGAAGCTCAAGCTCGACTGATGACCCCCCAGGCCTGCGGCGCATCCGGCGCATTCGCCAGTCCGCAGGACCTGGCCGGGGCCTTCGTCGATGCCCTCTGGCTCGAGGAAGGCCTCTCGCGCAACACGCTGGAGGCCTACCGGCGGGACCTGGTCCTGCTGGGTGAGTGGCTGGCGCAGCAGGGCAAGCCCCTGCTGCAGACCACCGAAGCCGACATCAACGCCTACTTTGCCGCCCGGCACGCGCAGACCCGGGCCAGCACCGCCAACCGGCGGCTCACCGTGTTCCGGCGCTACTTCCGCTGGGCCCTGCGCGAACGCTTCATCGACACCGACCCCACGCTGCGCCTCATGCCCGCGAAGCAGGCGCTGCGCGTGCCCTCGACCCTGACCGAGCCGCAGGTCGAAGCCCTGCTGGCGGCGCCCGACACCGGCACGCCGCTGGGCCTCCGCGACCGCGCCATGCTGGAGCTGATGTACGCCAGCGGCCTGCGGGTGAGCGAGCTGGTCACGCTCAAGGCCTGGCATGTGTCGTTGTCGGAGGGGGTGCTGCGGGTCACCGGCAAGGGCAACAAGGAACGGCTGGTGCCGTTCGGTCAGGTGGCCGGGCAGTGGCTGCAGCGCTGGCTGGCGGAAGGCCGGCCGGCGATTCTCGCGGGCCAGGCCGGCGACGACCTGTTCGTGACCTCGCGGGGCACCCGGGCCGGCGAGGCCATGACCCGGGTGATGTTCTGGCAGCTGGTGCGCCGCTATGCGCAGCAGGCCGGCATCACGGTGCACCTGTCGCCGCACACGCTGCGCCATGCGTTTGCCACCCACCTGCTCAACCACGGGGCCGATCTGCGGGCGGTGCAACTGCTGCTGGGGCATGCCGACATTTCCACCACCACCATCTACACCCACGTGGCGCGCGAGCGGCTGAAGACGCTGGTGGCGCGGCACCACCCGCGCGGGTGATGCGGCCCCGGGGTCTTACTTGTAGAAGGCCTCGACCCGGCCCTTGAGCTGGATCAGCAGCGGCTGGCCCTTGCGGTCCAGCGTCTTGCCCGAAGGCACCTTGATCCAGCCGCCGCTGACGCAGTATTCGGTCACGTCGAAGCGTTCCTTGCCATTGAAGACGATGCCGATGTCGTGCTCGAACACGGCGGCCACATGGTGCGGGCTGCGCGGGTCGATGCTCAGGCGGTCGGGCAGGGCGGGGCGGTTGTCCTGCGGGGCAGGGGCGGCGGAGGGGTTCAGGGTGCTGTCGTTCATGGGCCGGCATTGTCCGACACTTCGAGGTCGCCGATCAGCCGCACCTTCACGCTGCGGCCCTTGATGCGGGTGCCGGCCAGCCGGCGTGCCGCCTCGGCGGCCACGCTGCGCTCCAGCGCCACATAGGTCGACCAGTCGTTGATGCTGATCTTGCCCACCTGTTCGCGGGTGTATCCGAGGTCGGCGGTGAGCGCGCCCAGCACGTCGCCGGCGCGGATCTTTTCCTTGCGCCCGCCCTGGATGTGCAGGGTGGACATGGGCGCGAGCAGCGGGCCCTGTCCGCTGTCCTTCAGGCTGTCCAGCGGGAACCACTGGGCCTCCTGCCCGGTGAGCTGTTCGATGCGGCCGACCCGGCCCATCTCGTCCAGGCTGGCCAGGTTCAGCGCCAGCCCGTCCTCGCCGGCCCGGCCGGTGCGGCCGATGCGGTGCACATGCACTTCGGCGTCCGCCGTGGTGTCCACATTGATGACGGCGGCCAGGCTGGGGATGTCCAGCCCGCGGGCGGCCACGTCGGTGGCCACCAGCACCGGACAGCTGCGGTTGGCAAACCGCACCAGCACCTGGTCGCGGTCGCGCTGCTCCAGGTCGCCGTGCAGCGCCAGCGCGCCGATGCCCTGGGCCCGCAGCACCTCCACCAGGTCGTTGCACTGGGCCTTGGTGTTGCAGAAGGCCATGGTGCTGGCCGGGCGCAGGTGCATCAGCAGCCGGCCCACCGTGTGCAGGCGTTCCTTTTCGGTCACCTGGTACCAGCGCTGCTCGATGCGGCCGGCCTGCGGTGCGTCGGCCACCGCCACGGTCAGCGGGTCGCGCAGGATGCGGGCCGAGAGTTTCGCGATGTCGTCCGGGTAGGTGGCCGAGAACAGCAGGGTCTGGCGCTGGGCGGGGCAGCTGCGCACCACGGCGGCGATGTCGTCGGCAAAACCCATGTCGAGCATGCGATCGGCTTCGTCCAGCACCAGGGTGCGCAGCCCGTCGAGCTGCAGGCTCTGGCGCTGCAGGTGGTCCAGCACACGACCGGGCGTGCCCACCACCACATGGGCGCCGTGCTCCAGCGTGGCCAGCTGGCCGCGCAACGGCACGCCACCGCACAGGGTGACCACCTTGATGTTGTCGGAGGCAGCAGCGAGCCGGCGGATCTCGGTGGCCACCTGGTCGGCCAGTTCGCGGGTGGGGCAGAGCACCAGCGACTGCACGCCGAAATGGCGCGGGTTGAGCTGGGTCAGCAGGGTCAGGGCGAAGGCGGCGGTCTTGCCGCTGCCGGTCTGGGCCCGGGCGATCAGGTCGCGACCGAGCAGGGCGGGCGGCAGGGCCGCGGCCTGGATCGGCGTCATCTGTTCGTAGCCCAGTCGGGTCAGGGCGCCGAGCAGGTCGGGGTGAAGGGGGAGGGATGCGAAGCGGGAATCGGTCATTCCCGATTGTCGCTCCCGCGCGCCGGTCCGAGCGTGAAGCGGAAGGTGGCCCCCTGTCCGGGCGCGCTCTCGGCCCACACCCGCCCGCCGTGGCGGGTGACGATGCGGTGCACGATGCTCAGACCCAGGCCGGTGCCGGCGTAGTCGCGTTCGGTGTGCAGCCGGCAGAACGGATCGAACAGCCGCGACGCCTTGGCCGAATCGAAGCCGCAGCCGTGGTCGCGCACGAAGTGCACGGTTTCCCCGTCCAGGGTCTCGCTGCCCACCTCGATGCGGATCACCGCTTCGCGCCCGCTGAACTTCCAGGCGTTGCGCAGCAGGTTGTCCATCACGCTGCGCATGAGCGCCAGATCGGCCACCACCCGGATGCCGGACTGCACCTGCAGCTCGCAGGCCCGATGCGGCTCGGCATCGCGCAGGGTCTTCAGCACCTCCAGCGCCAGTTCGGACAGGTCCAGCCGCGAGAGGCGGATGTCCTGGCGGGAGAGCCGCGACATGTTGAGCAGCGCATCGATCAGGCTGCCCATGTGGCGCACCGAGGTGGTGATGCGGTCCAGCATCGCCACGCCCTCCTGGCCCAGCGCCGGGGCGTGTTCTTCGGTCAGGATCAGGCTCATGCCGGAGATCGCCCGCAGCGGTGCGCGCAGGTCGTGCGCCACCGTGTGGTTGAAGGCTTCAAGCTCCTTCATGCTTTGCTGCAGCTCGCGGGTGCGTTCCTGCACCCGGGCCTCCAGCGCCTCGTTCGCCAGCTGCAGGGCTTCCGCCGCTTGCTTGGCCTGGGTGACGTCCTGCACCACGCAGCTGGTGCGCCCGTCGTCCAGGGTGGCGCCGTCCATGCGCAGCCAGCGCAGGTCCTCGCCCGGCATCCGGGTGCGGAACTCCTGGCTGAAGCGGCCGGCCACCCGCCCGAGCAGGCAGCGGGTGACGGCGGGGCGGTCTTCATCGACCACGGCTTCCAGCACCCTGGCCAGGGGCACGGCAGCGTGTTCCGCCACCCCGAGGCGGCGTGCGCTGGCGCCGGCGGTCCGCACCGTGCCGGCCTCCGGGTCGCACTCCAGGCTGCCCATGTTGGCCGACTGCAGGGCCTGCGCCAGCAGGTGCTGGTTCTCGTTGAAGGCGCGCTGCATGTGGTGCCGCTCCAGGGCCATCTGGATGGTGGCGTGCAGTTCGCGCTCCGAGAACGGCTTGATCAGGTAGCCGTACGGGTGGGTCTGGCGGGCGCGCTCCAGGGTGGCGTCTTCCGAGTACGCGGTGAGGTAGATCACCGGCACCGCGCCACGGGGCAGCTGACCCAGGGCATCGGCGACATCGATGCCGTCCATCTCGCCCTTGATGTGGATGTCCATCAGCACCAGATCGGGCCGCTGCGCATCGACCAGCGAGAGGCATTCCCGGCCCGACTCGGCCACACCGGCCACCTGGTAACCCATGTGCTGCAGGCGCTGCTGCAGGTTGAAGGCGACGATGCCCTCGTCCTCCACGATCAGGATCTTCGCCGGACTCCTCATGCCATCGGCTCCACCTGGAAGCGCAGTTCGAAGCGCACCGGGTTGCTGCGGTGGATGTCCAGCACGCCCCCGAGCTGGCGGGTGAGCAGGTGCACCAGCTGCAGTCCCAGGGTCTGGGTCTGCAGCAGGTTCTGGTCGTGCGCAATGGGGGCGCCGTCGTTGCTGACCGCCAGCACCATGTTGCCGGGCGAGGGCTCGTTCATCGCGACCTCGATCAGGCCGCCGCGGCCATCGGTGAAGCCGTGCTTGAGGGCATTGCTGACCAGCTCGTTGATGATGAGACCGCAGGGAATCGCCTCGTTGATCGGCAGCGCGATGCCGCTGGCCTTGACCCCGATCCGCACCTGCCCGGCCACCGACCGGTAGGAATCGGTCAGGCCGCGCACCAGTTCGTCCAGGAAGCGGGCGAAGTCGACCTGGGCCACGCTCTCCGACTGGTAGAGGGTCTGGTGGATCAGCGACATCGACCGGACCCGGTTCTGGCTGTCGCGCAGCGCATCGACCACGTCGCGGTCCTGCAGCCGCATGGCCTGCAGGTCGAGCAGGCTGTGGATCACCTGCAGGTTGTTCTTGACCCGGTGGTGCACCTCGCGCAGCAGCAGGTCCTTCTGGGCCAGGGCATCCTGGATGCGGCGCTCGCTCTGCTTGCGCTCCGACAGGTCCAGGATGACCGACAGGATCATGGTGCCTTCGCCGGTCTCCACCGGATTGATGCCGATCTCCACCGGGAATTCGCTGCCGTCCTTGCGGCGCCCCGCCAGGTCGCGCCCGGCGCCCATCGGCCGGGCCGAGGTCTCGGCCAGGAAGCCCTGGCGGTAGCCCGGGTGGGCATGCCGGTAGCGTTCGGGCACGAGCACTTCGACCCGTTGGCCGATCAGCTCGTCGCTGCCGTAACCAAAGGTCTTTTCCGCCAGGTGATTGGCGCGGGTGATTTCTCCGGCCTGATTGACCACGATCATCGAGACCGGGGTGCGATCGAATGCCTGCCCGAGGTATTCGTCGAGCCTGACGCTTTTGGCCATGTTTCCTTCGCCTCGTTCCCTTGTCCAGCTCATGCTACGCCCATCTGCACCATCTGGATGCATTACGGGTGGGGGTAAGTTGAAACAGGACCCCCGGATGTGAAATACCCCCTGCCTTGAAGGCCGGGGTGTGGCTCAGATCTCGGTCAGGCTGGCCAGCTCGGCATCCGAGAAGCCGGCGGCGCGCCGTGCGGCGTGATTGAAGGGCGGACGTGGCCGGGGTGCGGCGTGCTGGCGCGCCAGCACCCGGTAGTGGGCGAGCGGGTCAAGCCCGTCCCGGGCGCAGAGCCAGCCGTACCAGCGGTTGCCGATGGCGACATGGCCGATCTCGTCGCGCAGGATGATGTCCAGGATGTCCACCGCCCGCAGCGCCTCGGGCGTGCCCACCTGGCGCAGCCGGCGCTGGATCAGCGGGGTGGCGTCCAGTCCCCGGGCTTCGAGCGTGCGGGGCACCAGGGCCATGCGGGCGGTGATGTCGTGCTGCGTGCGCACGCACATGGTCCACAGGCCGTCGTGCGCGGTGAAGTCGCCGTAGGCATGGCCCAGCGAGGCCAGGTGTTCGGCCAGCAGGCCGAAATGCGTGGCTTCCTCGTCGGCCACGCGCAGCCAGTCGCGGTAGTAGTCGGTCGGCATGCCGGCGAAGCGCCAGACCGCGTCCAGCGCCAGGTTGATGGCGTTGAACTCGATGTGGGCAATGGCGTGCAGCTGCGCAGCCAGCCCTTCGCGGGTGAACGGCGTGCGGTGGGGCACATCGGCCGGCGGCACCAGCCGGGGTTGTTCCGGGCGGCCCGGCAGCGGCACTGGCGGTTCGGTCAGTGCCAGGCCCGCCTCGCGCGCCAGCACCGCGTCGGCTGCACCGGCTTCGTGCAGCCCGGCCAGCCGCTGCCACAACGCGTGGGTGGCCGCCACCTTGGCCACCGGGTCGGCCAGCAGCAGGGCCTGAAGGGCAGCGGCGCGCAGGCCGTTGTCGGGGTGGGCGGTGGGGTCGTGGGCCATCCCTACAATTCTAGTTTTCATACCCCCGGAGGCACCGCATGGCGATCTATGAACTCGACGGAACCGCGCCCCAGCTCGCCGCCAGCGCCTGGGTGGCCGAGAACGCCCAGGTCATGGGCAGCGTGACCCTGGCCGAGGACAGCAGCGTCTGGTTCGGCGTGACCATCCGGGGCGACACCGAGACCATCGCGGTGGGCGAGGGCAGCAATGTGCAGGACGGCAGCGTGCTGCACGCCGATGTGGGCTTCCCGCTCACCATCGGCCGCCATGTGACCGTGGGCCACCAGGTCATGCTGCACGGCTGCACCATCGGCGACGAGTCGCTCATCGGCATCGGCGCGGTGGTGCTCAATGGCGCGAAGATCGGCAAACATTGCCTGGTGGGCGCCGGCGCCCTGGTGACCGAGGGCAAGGAATTCCCGGACGGCTCCATGATCATCGGCAGCCCGGCGCGCGCCATCAAGACGCTCACGCCCGAGCAGATCGCCGGCCTGCGCCGCAGCGCCGAGCACTACATCGAGAACGCGCGCCGTTACCGCCAGGGCTTGAAAAAGATCGGCTGACCCCGACCTGCCCGCGTTGCCCTCTGAAAGCCCCCCGTGTCCGAACTCCACAAATTCGTTTTTGAAGGCCTGCCGGTCCGCGGCATGCTGGTCCGCCTGACCGACGCCTGGCAAGACATCCTGCGCCGCCGCGCGGAAGCCGGCGGTTACCCCGCCGCCGTCACCGAGCTGCTGGGCGAAATGACCGCCGCGGCCGCACTCATGCAGGCCAACATCAAGTTCAACGGCTCGCTCACGCTGCAGATCATGGGCGACGGCCCGGTCAAGCTCGCCGTGGCCGAGGTGCAGCCCGACCTCGCCCTGCGGTCCACCGCCACCGTCATGGGTGAAGTGGCGCCGGACGCGCCGCTCTCGCACATGGTGAACGTCACCAACCAGGGGCGCTGCGCCATCACGCTGGACCCGAAGGACCGCCTGCCGGGCCAGCAGCCCTACCAGGGCGTGGTGCCGCTGTTCGGCGACCGCCACGAGAAGCTGGAGCGCATCAGCGAGGTGATCGAGCACTACATGCTGCAGAGCGAACAGCTCGACACCCGGCTGGTGCTGGCCGCCAACGACCAGGTGGCCGCCGGCCTGCTGATCCAGCGCCTGCCGCTGCAGGGCGAGGCCAACCTGGCCGGCAGCGGCGTGGCCCGCAGCGACGAGGACCACATCGGCCGGAACGAGGACTACAACCGCATCGCCATCCTGGCCGCCAGCCTGAAGCGCGAAGAGCTGCTCACGCTGGACGCCGACACCATCCTGCACCGCCTGTTCTGGGAAGAAGATGTGCGCCGCTTCGAGCCGCTGAGTGGCGAGCAGGGCCCGCGCTTTGCCTGCACCTGCTCGCGCGAGCGGGTCAGTAGCATGCTGCGCAGCCTGGGCCGCGACGAGGTGGAGTCGATCATTGCCGAGCAGGGCGGGGTCGAGGTGGGCTGCGACTTCTGCGGCGCCCAGTACCGTTTTGATCCGGTCGATGCGGCCCAGGTGTTCCTGCAGGCCGACCAGCAGCCACCGGTCAACCGCCAGACCCACTGAACCGGCTTCAGTCCGTTCCGGTCTGGCGCTGCCGTATCAGGCCGCTGAACAGGCGGTGCTCGCAGTCGGGGTCGCTGCAGTTGTCGCAGTTCCAGCGGCCGCTGCCCTGCTCCAGCAGCGCGTCGGCGGCCACCAGCGGCGCGTTCAAACGCGATCCGATCCGGCCTTGCACCGCCCGCAGGGCCTGTGCCAGCCGCTGCGGCCCGCGTCCGTAGACCGGGGTGAAGGGCAGGCCCGCGCCCTGCAGCGCACCGCGCAGCCGTCGGTCGATGGCGTCGCGCACCGCCGGGCTGTCGCGGAACAGGCCGTCGGGCTGCCAGGGCAGGTCCAGCCCCATCAGCAGGGTGAGATCGGCGCGGCGGTGCCGCAGCAGAGCGTCGGGCCAGAGCGTGTCGTCGGCAAAGTAATGGGCGCTGTAGGCCGCGACCACCAGGCCGGTGGTGTCGGCCACCACCACATCGGCCCCGCTCTGCAGGGCGGTGGCGATCTGCCGGTCCTGTTCGGCTGCGATGTCTGCCTGCTCGTGCGCCAGCGGCGCGCGGCCAGCGGCCGTGCACCAGGCCCGCAGGTGTTCGGGCACCAGCGCCACGCGCAGGCCGTGGGCCTCCAGCGCTGCGGTCAGTTCCAGGGAGAGGGTGGACTTGCCGCTGGACTCGCCGCCCAGCAGGGCCACCAGCATGGCCAACGGGCGGGCCATGGACCGTCAGCGCGGCTTTTGGCCCGGCACCGCGACCTGCACGAAGATCTCGTTGGGCCGCACCATGCCGAGGTCCTGGCGGGCCAGCTCCTCGACCATGTCCAGACCTTCCTGGAGGTCGCGCACCTCGCTGGCGATCTGGTCGTTGCGCTGCTCGGCCTGTTCGTTGGCTTCCAGCTGCGCGGCCAGCTCGCGCTTCATCTCGGCCACCCGCGGCACGCTGCCCCGGCCCAGCCACAGCTGGGCGTGCAGCATCAGCAGCAGGCCGACCAGCAGGGCAGGGATGAGGCGGCTGGCCATGGGCGGGTTCAGCGCAGGTTGTAGAAGGCCGCGCGGCCCGGGTACACCGCCACGTCGCCCAGGTCTTCCTCGATGCGCAGCAGCTGGTTGTACTTGGCCATGCGGTCCGAACGCGAGAGCGAGCCGGTCTTGATCTGGCCGGCGTTGGTGCCGACCGCGATGTCGGCGATGGTGTTGTCCTCGGTCTCGCCCGAGCGGTGGCTGATGACGGCGGTGTAGCCGGCGCGCTTGGCCATCTCGATGGCGGCGAAGGTCTCGGTCAGGGTGCCGATCTGGTTGATCTTGATCAGGATCGAGTTGGCGATGTCCTTGTCGATGCCTTCCTGCAGGATCTTGGTGTTGGTGACGAACAGGTCGTCGCCCACCAGCTGCACCTTCTTGCCCAGGCGCTCGGTCAGGTGTTTCCAGCCGTCCCAGTCGCCTTCGGCCATGCCGTCCTCGATGCTGATGATCGGGTACTTGTCGCACCAGGTGGCCAGGATGTTGGTCCACTCTTCGGCGGTGAGCTGCAGACCTTCGCCTTCCAGGTGGTACTTGCCGTCCTTGTAGAACTCGCTGGCGGCGCAGTCCAGGCCCAGGGCGATCTGCTCGCCGGCGGTGTAGCCGGCCTTGTCGATGGCCTCCAGGATCATCTGCAGCGCCGCTTCGTGGCTGGGCACGTTGGGGGCAAAGCCGCCTTCGTCGCCCACGGCAATGCTCATGCCCTTGTCGTGGATGATCTTCTTCAGCGCATGGAACACCTCGGCACCCCAGCGCAGGGCTTCACGGAAGCTCGGTGCGCCCACCGGGATGATCATGAGCTCCTGCAGGTCCAGGTTGTTGTTGGCGTGCGCGCCGCCATTCACCACGTTCATCATGGGCACCGGCATCTGCACCGCGTTCATGCCGCCGAAATAGCGGTACAGCGGCAGGCCAGCTTCTTCGGCGGCGGCGCGGGCCACGGCCATCGAGACGGCCAGCATGGCGTTGGCGCCCAGGCGGCCCTTGTTGTCGGTGCCGTCCAGGTCGATCAGGGTCTTGTCCAGGAAGGCCTGCTCGGAGGCGTCCAGGCCCAGCACGGCCTCGCTGATCTCGGTGTTGATGTTCTCCACCGCCCGCAGCACGCCCTTGCCGAGGTAACGGCCCTTGTCGCCGTCGCGCAGCTCGATGGCTTCGCGGCTGCCGGTGGAAGCGCCGGAGGGCACGGCGGCCCGGCCCATCACGCCGGATTCCAGCAGCACGTCGCACTCGACGGTGGGATTGCCGCGGCTGTCCAGCACTTCGCGGCCAACGATGTCAACGATTGCACTCATGGGGTTCTCTGCCTCGGGAAATGAAAAAACGGGATCAGACGCCTTCGACCGCGATCATGCGGATCGAGCCGGCGCCTTCGCGGGCCTCGCGGGCGCGGGTGTAGGTTTCGGAGTCGTAGTAGGCGCGTGCGGCGGCCAGGTCCTTGAACTTCAGCACCACGATGCGCTGCGGCGCCCAGCCGCCCTCGAGCTGCTCGGTGCGGCCGCCACGGGCCAGCACCTCGGCGCCGTGCTCCTGCATGGCGCGGGTGCTCCACTCGCGGTAGACCTTCATCTGTTCTTCGTTGGTGACGGTGACGTCGGCAATCAGGTAGGCGGGCATGGTGGGCGGTGGGGTCAGTGGTTGAAATCGTTTTCCAGGAAGCCGTTGCGCTTGGTCACGGCGTCCAGGGCCATCAGGGTCTCGAGCAGGGCCGGCATGTGCTTCAGGGGCACGGCGTTGGGGCCGTCGGACAGGGCCTTGGCCGGGTCGGGGTGGGTTTCCATGAACAGGCCGGCCACGCCCACCGCCACGGCGGCGCGGGCCAGCACCGGCACCATCTCGCGCTGACCACCGCTGCTGGTGCCCTGGCCACCGGGCAGCTGCACGCTGTGGGTGGCGTCGAACACCACCGGGGCGGCGGTCTCGCGCATGATGGCCAGCGAGCGCATGTCGCTCACCAGGTTGTTGTAGCCGAAGCTGGCGCCGCGTTCGCAGGCCATGAAGCGGTCTTCGTCCAGGCCCGCCTCGCGCGCGGCGGCGCGGGCCTTGTCGATCACGTTCTTCATGTCGTGCGGCGCCAGGAACTGCCCCTTCTTGATGTTCACCGGCTTGCCGCTGCGGGCCACGGCGTGGATGAAGTCGGTCTGGCGGCACAGGAAGGCCGGGGTCTGCAGCACGTCGCATACCGCGGCGGCCTCGGCAATGTCGTCTTCGGAATGCACGTCGGTCAGCACCGGCACGCCGAGCTCGCGGCGGATGCGGCCCAGGATCTCCAGGCCCTTCTCGCGGCCCGGGCCCCGGAAGCTGGTGCCGCTGCTGCGGTTGGCCTTGTCGAAGCTGCTCTTGAAGATGAACGGAATGCCCAGCTTCGCGGTGATGTCGCGCAGCTGGCCGGCCACGTCCATCTGCAGCTGCTCGGACTCGATGACGCAGGGGCCTGCGATCAGGAAGAAGGGCCGGTCCAGGCCGACGTCGAATCCGCAGAGCTTCATGGGCTGGCCTCCGGCATCAGGGCTTCTGGTGGGTCAGCGCCTGACGCACATAGGCGTTGAACAGCGGGTGACCGTCCCAGGGGGTGGACTTGAACTCGGGGTGGAACTGCACGCCCACATACCAGGGGTGCACGCTCTGCGGCAGCTCGACGATTTCGGTCAGCTGCTCGCGCTGGGTGAGTGCGGAGATGACCAGGCCGGCCTGGCGCAGCTGGTCGAGGTAGTTCACGTTGGCCTCGTAGCGGTGGCGGTGCCGCTCGGTGACCACCGGGCCATAGATGCCGTGGGCGATGGTGCCCGGCGCCACGTCGGAGCTCTGTGCGCCCAGGCGCATGGTGCCGCCGAGGTTGGAGCTGGCGTCGCGCTGCTGGATGCTGCCGTCGGCGTCCTTCCATTCGGTGATCAGGGCGATCACCGGGTGCGGCGTGTCGGGGTCGAACTCGGTGCTGTTGGCGCCCTTCAGGCCGGCCACATGGCGGGCGTATTCGATGGTGGCCACCTGCATGCCCAGGCAGATGCCCAGGTAGGGCACCTTGTGTTCGCGGGCATAACGCGCCGCGCAGATCTTGCCCTCGGTGCCGCGCTTGCCGAAGCCGCCGGGCACCAGGATGGCGTCGAACGCGCCCAGCACGCCGGCCACGTTGTCCGGGGTGAGGGTTTCGGAGTCGATGTACTCGATCTTCACCTTGGCATGGTTCTTCATGCCGGCGTGGCGCAGCGCCTCGTTGAGCGACTTGTAGCTGTCCGACAGGTCGACGTATTTGCCCACCATGGCGATGCTCACCGTGGCCTGCGGGTGCTCCACCTCGTGCACCAGGGCGTCCCAGCGCTTGAGGTTGGCCGGCGGCGTGTTCAGGCGCAGCTTGTCGCAGATCAGGCCGTCCAGGCCCTGCTCGTGCAGCATGCGCGGGACCTTGTAGATGGTGTCCACGTCCCACATGCTGATCACGCCCCACTCGGGCACGTTGGAGAACAGGCTGATCTTGGCGCGCTCTTCGTCCGGGATGCGGCGGTCGGCGCGGCAGAGCAGGGCGTCGGCCTGGATGCCGATCTCGCGCAGTTTCTGGGCCGTGTGCTGGGTGGGCTTGGTCTTGAGCTCGCCGGCCGCAGCGATCCAGGGCACGTAGCTCAGGTGCACGAAAGCCGAATTGTTGGGGCCCATGCGCAGGCTCATCTGGCGCACGGCTTCCAGGAAGGGCAGCGACTCGATGTCGCCCACGGTGCCGCCGATCTCGACGATGGCCACGTCCACCGCATCGGGCGTGCCGATGCCGGCGCCGCGCTGGATGAATTCCTGGATTTCGTTGGTGACGTGCGGAATCACCTGCACCGTCTTGCCGAGGTAGTCGCCCCGGCGTTCCTTCTCCAGCACCGACTGGTAGATCTTGCCGGTGGTGAAGTTGTTGCTCTTCTTCATCCGCGTTTCGATGAAACGCTCGTAGTGGCCCAGGTCGAGGTCGGTTTCGGCGCCGTCGTCGGTGACGAACACCTCGCCGTGCTGGAAGGGCGACATGGTGCCCGGGTCCACGTTGATGTACGGGTCGAGCTTGATGAGGGTGACGTTGAGGCCGCGCGATTCAAGCAGCGCGGCGAGGGAAGCAGAAGCAATGCCCTTGCCCAGGGAGGACACCACACCGCCGGTGACGAACACGAATTTGGTCATGACTCGGGCGAGCCGCTTGCTCGCAGGAGGTGGAAATGGGAATTATAGGGGCCCCCCCCAGGGCACCTGCCCGCCCCGGACCGCCCCTGCTACATTGCGCGGCATGAACGATCTGAGTGGAAAACACGTGGTTCTGGGCCTTTCGGGCGGTATCGCCTGCTACAAGGCCGCCGAGTTCTGCCGTGGCCTGACCAAGGCCGGTGCCACCGTGCAGGTGGTCATGACCGAGTCGGCCACCCGCTTCATCACCGTGGCCACGATGCAGGCGCTCTCCGGTCGGCCGGTGTACACCGACCAGTGGGACGAACGCCAGCCCAACCACATGCCGCACATCAACCTGGGCCGCGAGGCCGATGCGGTGGTGGTGGCGCCGGCCAGCGCCGATTTCATGGCCCGGCTGGCGCAGGGCCGCGCCGACGACCTGCTTTCGCTGCTGTGCCTGGCCCGGCCGATCGAGCGGGTGCCGCTGCTGCTGGCCCCGGCCATGAACCGCGAGATGTGGGCCCACCCGGCCACGCAGCGCAACGTGGCGCAGCTGCAGGCCGACGGCGCCGTGGTGCTGGGCGTGGGCGCGGGCGACCAGGCCTGCGGCGAGACCGGTGACGGCCGCATGCTCGAACCCGAAGAGCTGCTCTATGAAGTGCAGCGCCACTTCCAGCCGAAGCCGCTCCAGGGTCGCCATCTGCTGGTGAGCGCCGGCCCGACCTTCGAGGCCATCGACCCGGTGCGGGGCCTGACCAACCTCTCCAGCGGCAAGATGGGTTTTGCCATTGCCCGCGCCGCGCACGAAGCCGGTGCCGAGGTCACGCTGGTGGCCGGCCCGGTCGGTCTGCCCACGCCGCGCGGTGTGCGCCGCATCGACGTGAAGTCGGCCCTGGAAATGCAGGCCGCCGTGCAGGCTGCCGTGCCGCAGGCCGATGTGTTCGTGTCGGCCGCCGCCGTGGCCGACTGGCGGCCGGCCAGCGCCGCCGACCAGAAGATCAAGAAGGACGGTTCGGGCGCGGTCCCCACGCTGGCGTTCGTCGAGAACCCCGACATCCTGGCCGGCGTGGCCGCCAGCGAGCGTGCGCGCAACGGCGCGCTCTACTGCGTGGGCTTTGCCGCCGAAAGCCACGACCTGCTGGCACACGCCCAGGCCAAGCGCGAACGCAAGGGTGTGCCGCTGCTGGTGGGCAACATCGGCCCCGACACCTTCGGCCGCGACGACAACGCCCTGCTGCTGGTCGACGCGCAGGGCAGCACCGAGCTGCCCCGGGCCGACAAGCTCAGCCTGGCGAGGCAACTGGTGGGAGAGATCGCTCGCCGGCTATGATCCATCAATAAGCAATCACTTATTTATGGAGACGCCATGCCCCCGATCCTTCCTCCTGCCCTGCCGCCGCGTCGCCGCTTCCTGAGCCTGGCCGGCGGGTCGGCGCTGGGCGCCCTGGGCCTGTCGGCCGTGCCCGAGGTGCGGCTGTTCGCCCAGCAGGCGCACGACTTCATGGCCGGTCCGAAGGTGCCGGACGTGCCGCCGCAGCGGGTGTCCGAGCATGTCTGGCTGATCCACGCGCGCGACGGTTTCCCCACCGCCGCCAACCAGGGCCTGATGGCCAACATCGTGTTCGTGGTGACGCAGCGCGGCGTGGTCATGCTCGACTCCGGCTGCTCGCTGCAGATCGGCGAAATGGCGATCCGCATGATCCGCACCGTCACGCCGCAGCCGGTGGTGGCCATCTTCAACAGCCACTACCACGGCGATCACTGGCTGGGCAACCACGCCTTCGTGAACGCCTTCGGCCGCGACCTGCCGATCCATGCACTGGCGCACACGCGCGAACAGATCGCCGGCACCGAGGGCAGCGGCTGGCGCAGCATGATGGAGCGCTGGACCCAGGGCGCCACGCTCGGCACGCAGGTGGTGGTGCCCAACCGCACGGTGGAACACGGCCAGTCGTTCGACTATGGCGACGTGCAGATCCGGCTGCACCACTACGGCACCGCCCACACCCCGTCCGACCTGTGCATGGAGGTGGTCCAGGACCGGGTGACCTATGTGGGCGATGTGGCCATGAACAACCGCATCGCCAACATGGACGAGGGCTCGTATGTCGGCACCTTCCGGTACTACGCGGCGCTGCAGAAGGCCGCCGGCGAGCAGGTCTGGCTGCCGGGCCACGGGCTGCATTCCCGGGACCTGCTGAAGGACTACGGCGCCTTCATGGCCGGCATCTACGAGCCCTGTGTGCAGGCGGTGAAGGACGGCGCCACCATGGAGGCCGCCCGCGCCGCCGTGCTGCGCGACCCGCGGGTGGCCAGCCGCGCTGCGGGCATGCAGGGCTTCGAGAACAACATCGGCAAATACATCAGCCTGGCCTACCTGGAGGCCGAGAAGGAAGCCTTCTGACCAGTGCGGCCCGGCGCGCCGATTTCAGGTCCACCAGGGCAGCAGGCGCTTCATGGAGGCGACCTCGCCGCAGTGGTCCGGCGCGTAGCCGGGCAGGGTGAGCAGGCGCTGCGCCCAGGCCGCGCTGGTCAGGTGCTGCAGCAGCCGCTGCATGGCCGGGGTTTCCAGCGAGGTCTTCAGGCACACCAGCAGGTAACGCTCCTGCACCAGCGGAATGAAGTCCAGCCCGTGCTGGCGCGCGGCGTATTCGGTGCCCACGCCCACATCGGCCGTGCCGCCGACCACCGCCATGGCCACCGCAGCGTGCGAGCCTTCGGTGCGGTGGTAGCCGTCCACATCGGCCTCCAGCAGCTGTGACTGCAACAGCAGCTCGTCGACCAGCAGGCGGGTGCCGGTGCCCAGCGCCCGGTTCACGAACCGGGCCTGCAGCCGGGCCACGTCGTCCATGTCGCGCAGCCGCAGCGGGTTGCCCGGGGCGACCATCAGGCCCTGCGAGCGCCGGGCGAACCCGATGATCTTGTGCAGGCCCGGCTTGAGCATGGGCCGGTAGGTGCGGGCGCTCAGGCTGCCGGCGGCCGCGAACGGCTGGGTGTGGAAAGCGGCCAGCGAACAGCGGCCTTCGTTGAGCGCCCGGATGGCGTCCACGCTGCCGCAGAAGCGGATGTCCAGGTGCAGCCGGTCGCTGGCCTGGGCGGTGTGTTCCTGCAGCACCGACAGGGCGAGGTCGTGGCTGGCGTACAGGGTGATCAGGTCCTGCTGTCCGGCGTCGGTCTCGCCCTCGCCGTCGAGCACGCGGGCAAAGGCGCGTTCGATCTCGGCCCGCAGGTGCTCCAGCTGCGGACCCAGCCGCGCCTGCGCCAGCCGCTCTGCCGTCAGCAGCCGTTCACCGAAGGGCGTGAGGCGCGCAGCCTGCCCGCGCTCCCAGAAGATCAGGGGCTGACCGAGCTCGACCTCCCAGTCCCGCAACTGCCCCCACACGTGCCGGTACGACAGGCCGATGCTGCGCGCGGCTGCCGATATCGAGCCCTGGGTGCGCACCGCGTGCAGCACATCCATCATGGGATTGCGCAGCAAGGCGGACGCGCCGGGGCCGGCGCTGCGGGGTTGGCCGATGGTGTAGGAGAGCTCGATGCTTCGCATGGCTGTGCAGTGTGCATCAAGCGGTGTTGGGGGTACCCGGTAACGTATGTTGATGAGTTCATACCGCGAATCCACGTACCGTGGATTGGCATGCTTACGTTTAAGCTGCCCGCCGTCATGAGCACCTTTGCAAGCAGCGTGGTCACCGCGCTGGAACTGATCGTTTCCGGCGACACCGTCCTGTGGACGGTGGTTCTGCGGTCGCTGGCCGTCAGCGCCACGGCCTGCCTGCTGGCCTGCAGCGCCGGCATCGTGCTGGGCGCCTGGCTGGGGGTGGTGCGCTTCCGCGGCCGCGACACGGTGCTGACCGTGCTCAACACCTTCCTGGCGATTCCGGCGGTGGTGGTCGGGCTGATCATCTATCTGCTGCTGTCGCGCTCCGGGCCGCTGGGCTTTCTGGGCTGGCTGTTCAGCTTCCAGGCCATGGTGCTGGCCCAAGCGGTGCTGGTGCTGCCGCTGGTGACGGCGCTCACCCGGCAGGCGGTGGAAGACGCGGAGCGCCAGCACGGCGAGCAGCTGCGCTCGCTGGGCGCGGGCACCGGCCTGCGCAGCCTGCTGCTGGCCTGGGACGAGCGTTATGCGCTGCTGACCGTGCTGATCACCGCCTTCGGCCGCGCCATTTCCGAGGTGGGCGCCGTCATGATCGTGGGCGGCAACATCGAGGGTTTCACCCGCGTCATGACCACCGCCATCGCGCTGGAAACCAGCAAGGGCGACCTGCCGCTGGCGCTCGGTCTGGGGCTGGTGCTGATGACGGTGGTGCTGCTGCTCAATGCGCTGGTGTCGGCGCTGCGCCGCTGGCGCGAGCGGGCCGACGGCCTGATGCCGCTGGCGGTGCCGGCATGAAGGCCATGCCCCAGGACCTGGCCCAGGCCGCTGCCTCGGCCGTACCCCCGGTGTGTTTCGACCTGCGCGGGGTCCGGGTGCAGCTCGGCTCGGCGGGCCGGCGCCCGGCGCTCGACCACATCTTCCTGCGCATCGCCGAGGGCGAGCGGGTGGCGCTGGTGGGGGCCAACGGCAGCGGCAAGAGCACCTTGCTGCGCACGCTGCACCGCCTGCAGCCGGTGGCGGCCGGCGAAATCCACACACCCGACCAGCGCCAGGTGGCCATGCTGTTCCAGCGCCCGCACATGCTGCGCCTGAGCGCGCGCCGCAACATCGCGCTGGGGCTGTGGATGCAGGGTGTGCCCTGGCGCGAAACCCGCGCGCGGGCCCTGCAGGCGCTGGCCAAGGTGGAACTGGCCGACATCGCCGACCGCAACGCCCGCGCGCTTTCCGGCGGGCAGCAGCAGCGGCTGGCGCTGGCCCGCGCCTGGGCCCTGCAGCCCGATGTCTGGCTGCTCGACGAGCCCACCGCCAGCCTCGACCCGCACGCCAAGCGCGAGGTCGAAGCCCTGATCGCCGCCTTCACCCAGGCCACCACCGCCAGCGGGCGCGCGCCCACGCTGGTGTTCAGCAGCCACAACCTCGGTCAGGTCAAGCGCCTGGCCAGCCGCGTGGTCTACCTGGAGCAGGGGCGGCTGCTGGCCGACCTGCCGGTGCACGATTTTTTCAACCACGACCTCCTGCGCGCCACCTGCCCGCAGGCCCATCTTTTTGTTCAAGGAGAAGCCCTGTGATCCGTTTCAAGCAACTCGTCATCGCTGCCGTCGTCGGCACCTCCGCCCTGCTGGGCAGCGCAGCCGCGCTGGCCCAGGCCAGCATCGTGATCGCGTCCACCACCTCCACCGAGCAGTCGGGCCTGTTCGGCCACCTGCTGCCCGAGTTCAAGAAGGCCACCGGCATCGACGTGAAGGTGGTGGCCCTGGGCACCGGTCAGGCCATCGACATGGCCCGCCGGGGTGACGCTGATGTGCTGTTCGTGCACGACAAGGTGGCCGAAGAGAAGTTCGTGGCCGACGGCTTTGCGGCCAGGCGCCAGGAGGTCATGTACAACGACTTCGTGCTGATCGGCCCCAAGGCCGACCCGGCCGGCACCAAGGGCAGCGACATCGTGGCTGCGCTGAAGAAGGTGGCCACCGCCAACGCGCCCTTCATCTCGCGCGGCGACAAGAGCGGCACCCACGCCGCCGAACTGCGCTTCTGGGCCATGACCGGGGCCGATGCCAAGTCAAACGAGGGTGGTCAGGCTGCGCCTGCCCGTGGCTCGGGCTATAAGGAGTGCGGCTGTGGCATGGGCCCGGCCCTGAACATCGCGGCCAGCGCCGCCCAGGGCGCCTATGTGCTGGCCGACCGTGGCACCTGGCTGAACTTCAAGAACCGCGCCGATCTGGCCATTCTGGTGGAGGGCGACAAGCGCCTGTTCAACCAGTACGGCGTGATGCTGGTGAGCGCCGCCAGGCACCCGCAGGTCAAGACCGCCGAAGGCCAGAAGTTCGTCGACTGGGTCACCGGCCCGGCCGGTCAGGCCTCGATCGCGGCCTACAAGATCGGTGGCGAACAGCTCTTCTTCCCCAACTCGAAATGAGCGGTCCGGGCGCTGCACCGGTGTTCCTGCCGGGTTGACTACACTACCCGGCATGTTGCCCACCGTTTCACGCCAGAACTGTTGCCGCCGCCGCGCGCCGGCCGCACTTTCCTGAGCCCGGCGACACGCTCCCCACCCCCTCACATTCGCGCATCTCCTGTCGCCGGGCCCCTCGCCCCGCGCTGCCGTGGCCGGCTTCCGGCCACCCTCCAGGAGATCTCCATGCATCTGTTCCATGGTGGGCGCACGCTCACCCGACTCGACGCCGTCCGCCTGCACAAACTGGTGGACCGCATGCCGTCCGACGCCCTTGACGAACTGCTGGCCTGGGCCGACACCGTCGACTCTCCCCAGGTCCCGTCCGACGTGCTCACCATGTATTCGCAGTTCGAGGTGCTGGAGGCCGGCGCCGACCGGCCGCGTCGCCTGACCCTGTGCTACCCGGACGATGCGGAGCCGGCCGCAGGCTTCATCTCGGTGCTCTCGCCGGTGGGCAGCGCGCTGCTGGGCCTGCGGGTGGGCGACACCGCCCGCTGGACCGGACCCGGCGGACAGCGGGGCAGCGCACGCGTGCTGACCCTGCTGTTCCAGCCCGAGGCCAGCGGCGACTACACCACCTGAGGCGGCGGGGCTGCCGCGCCTGACGTGACAGCGCCTGCCCGGGCGGCGTGACACACTGCCGCCCCATGAGCCTTGCCCACCTGCTGCTGCGCCAGGCGCAGCTCCGCCCCGACACACCCGCCATCTTCTCGGGCACCCGGCCGTGGGCCACCCACGGTGCCTGGGCCGCGCGCAGCGCCGCGCTGGCCATGCGCCTGCGCGAGGCCGGCCTGCAACCCGGCGACCGGGTGCTGCTGTTCCTGCGCAACCACCCGCGTTACCTGGAGCTGCTCTGGGGGGTGTGGTGGGCCGGGCTGGTGGCGGTGCCGGTGAATGCCAAGCTGCATCCGCGCGAGGTGGACTGGATCGCCGGCAACGCCGAGGCGGCCTGGGCCTTCACCAGCGCCGACGTGGCCACCGGCCCGCTGGCGGGCGTGTCGGTGCAGGTCGATGTGGACAGCCCGCAGGCCGACGCATTGCTCGCCGAGGCCCCACCCGGCACCCTGCTGCCCGAGCCGTTCGATGCCGACCCGGACCACCCGGCCTGGCTGTTCTACACCAGCGGCACCACCGGCCGGCCCAAGGGCGTGGTGCTGACCCACCGCAACCTCATGACCATGGGCCTGACCTACGGCATCGATGTCGACCCGGTCGACCCGCACGACGCCATGCTCTACGCCGCGCCGCTCTCGCACGGCGCCGGTCTGTACGCGGTGCCGCACCTCATGGCCGGTGCCCGCCATGTGGTGCCCGAGTCGGGCGGTGTGGACCCGGCCGAGATGTTCGCCCTGGGCCGACACCACGGCCCGCTGACCACCTTTGCGGCGCCGACCATCGTGCGCCGGCTGGTGGAGCAGGCGCAGGCCGAGGGCCTGGCGCCGGCCGATGCGGCGCGCAGCTTCAAGACCATCGTCTACGGCGGCGCGCCCATGTATGCGGCCGACATCCGCCGTGCGCTGGAGGTCATGGGGCCGCGCTTCGTGCAGATCTACGGCCAGGGCGAAACGCCCATGACCATCACCGCCCTGTCGCGCGGCATGCTGGCCGATGTGGACCACCCGCGCTGGGCTGAGCGCATCGCCTCGGTCGGCGTGGCGCAGACGCCGGTGCAGGTGCGCGTGGCCGACGCGCAGGGCCGGCCGCTGCCCGCCGGTGAACTGGGCGAGGTGCTGGTCAAGGGCGACACGGTCATGGCCGGTTACTGGCGCAACCCCGAGGCCACCGCGGCCACGGTGCGCGACGGTTGGCTGCACACCGGCGACATGGGCGTGCTGGACGCCGACGGCTTCCTGACCCTGAAGGACCGCAGCAAGGACCTCATCATCAGCGGCGGCAGCAACATCTACCCGCGCGAAGTGGAGGAGGTGCTGCTGACCGCGCCCGGCGTGGCCGAGGTGGCGGTGGTCGGAGCGCCCGACGCCGAATGGGGCGAGGTGGTGGTGGCCTTCGTGGTCGGTCTGTCCGGCACCCCCCCGGATGTGGCCGCGCTGGACGCCCACTGCCTGGCACAGATGGCGCGCTTCAAGCGGCCCAAGCGCTATGTGGTGCTCGATGCCCTGCCCAAGAACCACTACGGCAAGGTGCTCAAGACCGAGCTGCGTCAGTGGGTCTGAGCCGGCGGGCCTCAGCTGGCGGGTAGCAGCGAGGAGTGGTGGTCGACGATCAGCCAGCGGCCGGCGCTGCGCTTGAGCGCCATGCTGTAACGCGCCGGCAGGCGCTGGTGGCCGAGCTGCAGTTCGTAGTGTCCGCTGACCAGGGCCATGTCGTCGAGCACGCGCAGGCGGTTGGGCCCGAGCTTGACGCTGGGCGCCGGCTGCAGGGCCAGCACGCGTTCGAAATACGCGATCACGCCGGCCGGGGTGTCGATCAGGTCGGTCGCGGTGGTGCCCCAGAGCACCGCCTGCGGGTCGTACAGCCCGGTGATGCCGGACACCGATCCGGCGTTGAAGGCCTCCATCCAGGCCAGGGTGATGTCGCCCGGCAGGGTGACGGAACGCGGGGTGGTCATGTCAGTCTCCGTGGCGGCCGAGCTGCCGCAGCACCTCGGCCTGGAAATCGCCGCCCTCGGCGGCGGCCATGAATTCGGTGGTGCTGCCGTCGAACCGCACCTGGCCCTGGTGCAGCAGCAGCAGTCGGTCGGCGGCGCGGGCCTCCTCGATCAGGTGGGTGGCCCACAGCACCGCCATGCCGTCCCGGGTGCACAGCGCGCGCACGGCATCGAGCAGCTGCTGGCGCGAGGCCGGGTCCAGGCCCACCGTGGCCTCGTCCATCAGCAGCACGCGCGGGCGGTGCAGCAGCGAGCGCACCAGCTCCACCTTGCGCCGGTTGCCGCCCGAGAGGCTGCGCACCACGGCGCCGGCCTGCTCCTGCAGGCCCAGCAGCGCCAGCCCGTGGTCGATGCGTTCGCGCGCCTGCGCCCGGGGCATGCCGTGCAGGTCGGTGTGGAACCGCAGGTTGGCGGCCACCGTCAGGTCGAGGTCGAGTGCGCTCTGCTGGAACACCACGCCGAGTCCGGCCAGGGCCCGGCTGGGGTGCTGGCGCATGTCGTGGCCCAGTACCGTGATGCGGCCTTCGTCCGGGGTGAACAGACCGGTCAGCAGCGACAGCAGGGTGCTCTTGCCGGCGCCGTTGGGGCCGAGCAGGGCCACCATCTGACCGGGGAAGAGGGCCAGGTCGATGCCCTTGAGTGCGGGCTTGCTGCCATAGGACTTGCGCAGGCCCTGGGTCTGCAGCAGCGGGTTCGGGGTCGGGTCGGCGGTGTCGGTCATGAACCAGAGGGCGCGCTGGCGGGTCGGGCCAGCAGGTTCATGCGGGCCAGCAGGCGCCGTTCGCGCTCCACCGTCTCGATCAGGGCCTGCCGGTAGTCCCGGGTGTTGAGGTATTCCAGCGTCTGATCGTAACGGGCCAGCTCGCGCAGATGGCGCTCGCCGGTCATGGCACGGGCAAAGCTGTCGTGCAGGCGCTGCACCACCTCGGCCGGTGTGCCGCGTGGCGCGGCCAGGCCCCAGGGCGAGCTGTGCACCGCGAGCTCGTAACCGAGCTCGCGCAGCGTGGGCACATCGGGCCAGCGCGGGTTGCGCGCCGCATCGAAGGTGGCCAGCAGCCGCACCTTGCCCTGTTCCAGCCAGGGCACGAAACCGGTGGAGTTCACGCCCGCCATCACCTGTGCGCCGGCCACGGCCAGCATCTGGTCGGCGGTGCCCCGGTACGGCACGTGCACATACCGGATGCCGTGGCGCATGAGCAGGTCTTCCATGGCCAGGTGGGCGGTGGTGCCGATGCCGGTGCTGCCGACGATGAGTTCGCCCGGCCGGGCCAGCGCCCAGGCGATCAGGTCGCTCCAGTTCCTGAGCGGGCTGGCGGTGGGCACCAGCACGCCGAAGGTCACGCCCGAGACCTGCACGATCGGGCTCAGGTCGGCCACCGGGTCCCAGGGCACCGGGTTCATCAGCGCGTGGCGGTACACGGTCACCGGCACCTGGCCGATGGTGTGGCCGTCGGGCTCGGCGAGCTTGAGCAGGGGGGCCACCTGGGTGCCGCCGGCCCCCGGCTTGTTGATCACCACCACCGGCTGGCCGAGCAGGGGCTGCACTTCTTCGCACAGCACCCGCAGCGTCAGGTCGGTGGCACCACCGGCCGGCCACGGCACGATGAGCTGGATCGGGCGGCTCGGAAAGGGGGCGGCGCTGCGTGCAGCCGCCGTCGGCAGATGGCCCGCCGCAGCGGCGGCCACGGCCCAGGCCAGGCAGCGGCGGCGGGAGGGCAGGGGAGGGTTCATGCGGGCGGGGCTTGTCTCAGGGTTTACAGGGAGATGCGACGCACGCTGGCACGCTGAACATCGAACTGCAATTTCCGTTCCCGGTTCGCTGGCACCGAATTTGCTGCCGACCCTGTCCATGCGTGTGCTTCCGATGCCTTCACCCCTGATGTTGTCCCTCGTCTGTGCGACCCTGATGTCGGGTCTCGCCCTCGCTCTCGTTCCGCAGCCGGTGCAGGCACAGGCGCAGGCACAGGCCGCCGGCAAGCCGGTCACCGTGCCGCTGGCGGTCATCGGCCTGTCCGACGACCCCCGTTACGCCAACCGCCGCAGGGAGCGCGCCTACCCCGGGCATCCGGCCGGTCGGGCCATCGACGGTGTGAAGCTGGGTGCCGAGGACTCGGCCTTCGAGCTCGAAGCCGCCGGTGTGGAGATGCCGGTGCGCGAGCTGCTCATCAACGACGCCGCCGGCCTGCCCAAGGCGCTGGCCGAGCTCAAGGCGGCCAGGGTGCAGCACATCGTGGCCGACCTGCCCGAGCCCCTGCTGCGCCAGCTGGTGCAGGCCGCACCGGCCGCCCTGGGCGGCGCGCTGGTCATCAACGCCGGGCTGGACCACGACGGCCTGCGCGGCGCCCAGTGCGCCCCGCACCTGCTGCACACCTACCCCAGCCGGGCCATGCTGTCGGACGCGCTGGCCCAGTACCTGGCGGCGCGCAACTGGCGCAAGGTGCTGCTGCTCAACGGGCCCGAACCCGCCGACGCGCTGCAGACCGAGGCCTTCCAGCGCAGCGCCCGCCGCTACGGCCTGAAGGTGACGCAGCAGAAGCCGTTCAAGCTCACCGGAGACCCGCGCGACCGCGATCTGTCCAACACCCGCCTGCTCACCGGCGAGCGCGAGCACGAGGTGGTGGCCGTCATGGACGCCAACGGCGAGTTCGCCCGCCTGCTGCCCTATGCCACCCAATGGCCGCGGCCGGTGGTGGGCGCCAATGGCCTGACCGTGCAGCCCTGGCATCCGCAGTGGGAGCGCAACGGCGGCCCGCAGCTCACCCGGCGCTTTGCCAGGCAGGAAAACCGCCCCATGCTCGGCCACGACTGGGCCGCCTGGGCGGCCGCCAAGGCGGTGGCCGCCGCGCTGGTGGACGCGCCCCGCGCACCGGTGGCCCAGCACATCCAGCGGCTGCGCACCGGACAGAGCTACATCGACGGCTTCAAGGGACCGCGCCTGAGCTTCCGCGCCTGGGACGGCCAGCTGCGCCAGCCGCTGTTCGTGGCGCACGGCGACGGCGTGGCCGGTGTGGCCCCGCTGGACGGGGTGCTGCACCCCAAGGAAGTGCTCGACACCCTGGGCGTCGATGAAGCGGAGACCGCATGCAAGGCACGATGAGCGCGGTCGACCTGGCCCTTCCCCGCCCGTCGCTGGGCCTGCACCTGCTGCGCGCCCTGCGCGCCGTGGTGGGCCGGGAGATCGGGCGCTTCATCCGCCAGCCGTCGCGGCTGGGTTCGGCCCTGGTGCGGCCGCTGTTGTGGTTCGTGGTGTTCTCGGCCGGGTTCCACAACGTGTTCGGCGTGGCCATCATCCCGCCCTACGAGACCTACATCGAATACAAGGTCTACATGGTGCCCGGCCTGCTGGGCATGGTGGCGCTGTTCAACGGCATGCAGAGCTCGCTCTCCATGGTCTATGACCGCGAGATGGGCGTCATGCGCCTGCTGCTCACCGCACCGCTGGCGCGCGGCTGGCTGCTGGGCTTCAAGCTGCTGGCCAGCACGGTGCTGTCGGTGCTGCAGATGGTGGTGTTCCTGCTGATCGCGTGGGCCTTCGGTGTGGACATTCCGCTGCTGCACCTGCCCGGCCTGCTGCTGGGCATGACCGCCGGTGCGGCCCTGCTGGCCGCGCTGGGTCTGATGCTGTCGGTGTATGTGAAGCAGCTGGAGAACTTTGCCGGCACCATGAATTTCGTGATCTTCCCCATGTTCTTCATCAGCCCGGCGCTCTACCCGCTGTGGAAGCTGGAGGAATCGGGCGCGGTCTGGCTGCTGCGGCTGGCCGAGTTCAACCCCTTCACCCATGCGGTGGAGGCCATGCGGTTTGCCATGTACGGCCAGCTCAACGCCCTGTCGTGGGCGGTGGTGCTGGGCTGCGGCGCCGCCTTCTTTGCGCTCGCGTTGTGGGGCTACGACCCGCAGCGCGGCTTCATCCGCCAGAAAGGCGGGGGCTGAGGACAACGCCATGACGAGTCAACCGGATCGCCTGAACCGCCGCCACCTGCTGCTCGGCAGCGTGATGCTGGCCAGCGGCGTGCACGCCAGCGACGAGCTCACCGGCGGTGACCCGCTGGGTTCCATGCAGTGGCCCACCTTGCGCAGGCAATACCTGGGGCAGGCCCCGATGCGTTTTGCACCCGAGGTGGTGGTGCGCGGCCCGACCTTTGCCGACGACGCCATGAACGTGCCTCTGCAGGTCGACGCCCGAGCGCTGGCCGGCACCGGTGGCGGGGTGGACCGGATACAGGTGGTGGTGGACCGCAACCCGGTGCGCGAAGTGCTGACCTACGAGCCGCTGCGGGCCCTGCCGGTGCTGGCGTTCCGCATCCGCATGGAGCAGGCTTCGCCGGTGCGGGCCATGGTGCGCACGCGCGACGGCCAGTGGCATGTGGGCAGCACCTGGGTGCAGGCCGCCGGCGGTGGCTGCACCGTGCCCGGCGCCACCCGGGCCGACGGCTCCTGGAGCCGCACCCTGAACCAGGTGCAGGCCCGCGTGTTCCCGAATGCCATCGAGGGCAGCCGCCGCCTGCGCCTGCGCGTGATGCACCCGATGGACACCGGGCTGGTGGCCGGGGTGCCGGCCTTCTACATCGAGCAGCTGCAGCTCGACGACGCTGGCGGCCAGCCCTGGCTGCGGCTGGCGCTGCACGAGCCGGTGTCGGAGAACCCGCTGCTCACGCTGGAGCTGCCACGCGAGGCGGCGGGCACCTGGCTGCTGCACGGTCGCGACAACAACGGCAACCGCATCCGGGCCGAGGTGTCGGCATGAGGCTGCGCACCGGGGTGCTGAGCCTGGCACTGCTGGCCGGGCTGGCCCAGGCCCAGACCGGCCTCACCCTGCCCGACTACCGCCTGCAGCCGCGGCAACTGGCGGCCGACACCTGGGTGATCGAGGGCGCGGTGGACGACTTCAGCCGCGCCAACGGCTGCAACATCATCAACACCGCCTTCATCGCCACGCCCGAGGGCACCTGGGTGATCAACACAGGCCCTTCGCGCCTGTACGGCGAACAGCAGCGGCAGGCGGTGGCCCGCGCCACGCCGCAGCCGGTGAAGCGGGTGCTGAGCCTGAACCTGCACCCCGACTATTTCTTCGGCCACCAGGCCTGGGCCGGCGTGCCCACGGCGGCGCTGTCCGGCAGCATTGCCGGCATGCAGGCCGAGGGCCGGGCCTATGCCGACAACCTGTACCGGCTGTGCGGCGACTGGATGAAGGGCACCGAGTCCACCCCGTCCACCGAGGCGATCGAACCGGCCCGCCTGCCCCAGACGCTGCGGCTGGGCGGGCACACGCTGGAGCTGCACCGCCTGAGCGGCCACACCGCCGACGACCTGGTGCTGCTGGATGCCACCACCGGCGTGCTGTATGCCGGCGGGCTGGTGTTTGCCGACCGGGTGCCCACCACGCCGCATGCCGACTTCGACGCCTGGCTGGCCAGCCTGGACCAGCTGGAGCGCTGGCATGCCCAGGGCCGGTTCCGCACCGTGGTGCCCAGCCACGGCCCGGTGCACACCGGCCTGTCCGGCCTGCAGCAGACCCGCGACTGGCTGCGCTGGATGACCACCCTCATGCGCGAGAGCGCCGAGCGCGGGGTCGACCTGAGCGAGCTGCTGCGCACCCCGGTGCCGCCGCGCTTTGCCCGCTGGGCCGCCCAGCCGGCCGAGCTGCACCGCAGCCTGACCCAGTGGTACCCGCGTTTCGAACAGCAGGCGCTGCAGTCGCGCTGAGCCCGGCGTCGCAGCCTTGAACTGCGCGGTTCAGGACTGTTGCACCGGGCACTGATTCATTTCTGAACACGCATGAACAGTTGATGAACAGTGCCCCCGCCCGGCACTGTTCCAGGCGGCGGGTGTGGGCCGTCGACGGAGGGGTTTTCTAGGGGTTTTCACGAGGGTTTTTCGGGGGGCGGCGGCTGGCACAGATGTTGCCCCTGGGACTGCGTGCAACCCAAGGACCGAAGGGGTCGGGGTGTCACCAGCGGCTGCGCAGGGGCGTGGTCGCCGCCATCAACCCCCAAAGAGCAGGAGACCGACCGTGAAACGCACCCTATTGAGCCTGTTGATGCTGGCCGCCACCGCCCAGGTGAGCGCCCAGGGCGTCACCGACGCCATGATCGCCAACGACGCGAACACCCCCGACAACGTGCTGAGCTGGGGCCTGGGCACCCAGGGCCAACGCCATTCCACGCTCAACAACATCAACGCCAAGTCGATCAACAAGCTGGTGCCGGTGTGGTCCATGTCGTTCGGCGGCGAGAAGCAGCGCGGCCAGCAGAGCCAGCCGCTGGTGCACAACGGCAAGATGTTCGTCACCGCCTCCTACTCGCGCATTTACGCGGTGGACGCCAAGACCGGCCAGAAGCTGTGGAAGTACGAGCACCGCCTGCCCGAAGGCATCATGCCCTGCTGCGACGTGATCAACCGTGGCGCAGCGCTCTACGACAACCTGGTGATCTTCGGCACCCTGGACGCCCAGCTGGTCGCCCTGGACCAGAACACCGGCAAGGTGGTGTGGCGCGAGAAGATCGACGACTACTCCGCCGGCTACAGCTACACCGCTGCCCCGCTGATCGCTGAAGGCCTGCTGCTGACCGGCGTGTCCGGCGGCGAGTTCGGCGTGATCGGCCGCGTCGAAGCGCGCGACCCCAAGACCGGCAAGATGGTCTGGACCCGTCCGGTCGTCGAGGGCCACATGGGCTACAAGGACGGCAAGGAAAACGGCATCTCCGGCACCACCAACGCATCGTGGCCGGGTGAGACCTGGAAGACCGGCGGCGCGGCCACCTGGCTTGGCGGCACCTACGACCCCAAGACCGGCCTGGCCTACTTCGGCACCGGCAACCCGGGCCCGTGGAACAGCCACGTGCGCAAGGGCGACAACCTGTACTCGGCCTCCACCGTGGCCATCGACGTCAAGACCGGCAAGATCGTCTGGCACTACCAGAACACCCCGAACGACGGCTGGGACTATGACGGCGTGAACGAGTTCGTCACCTTCGACATGGACGGCAAGCGCATGGGCGCCAAGGCCGACCGCAACGGTTTCTTCTATGTGAACGACGCCACCACCGGCAAGCTGGTCAACGCCTTCCCGTTCGTGAAGAAGGTGACCTGGGCCACCGGCATCGACCTGAAGACCGGCCGCCCGAACTTCGTGGACGACAACCGCCCCGGCGACCCGACCGCCGCCGGTGGCGACGGCACCAAGGGCAAGAGCGTGTTCTCGGCACCGGGCTTCCTGGGCGGCAAGAACCAGATGCCCATGGCCTACAGCCCGAAGACCGGCCTGTTCTACGTGCCGACCAACGAATGGGGCATGGAGATCTGGAACGAGCCCATCACCTACAAGAAGGGCGCGGCCTTCCTGGGTGCCGGCTTCACCATCAAGCCGCTGTTTGACGACCACATCGGTTCGCTGCGCGCCATCGATCCGAAGACCGGCAAGGTGGCCTGGGAAGTCAAGAACAGCGCTCCGCTGTGGGGTGGTGTGCTGACCGCCGGCGACCTGGTGTTCTGGGGCACGCCCGAGGGCTTCCTGAAGGCCGCCGATGCCAAGACCGGCAAGGTGGTGTGGCAGTTCCAGACCGGCTCCGGCGTGGTGGCTCCGCCCATCACCTGGATGCAGGACGGCGAGCAGTACGTCAGCGTGGTCTCCGGCTGGGGTGGCGCCGTTCCCCTGTGGGGCGGTGAAGTCGCCAAGAAGGTGAATTTCCTGGAGCAGGGCGGTTCCGTCTGGACCTTCAAGCTCATGAAGTAAGTTGTGTGGGTGAGGGGTGGCGCGGCGCAAGCCCGCCACCCTTTTTTTTCGGATGAATCACATGCGTTTCCCCCTTTTCCTGTCCGCCGCACTCGGAGCCGCCGCGCTGCTGAGCGCGCCCGCCCATGCCCTGGACGCGGCGGCCGCCGTCGAGCTGGCCAAGGCCAGCGGCTGTTATTCCTGCCATGCCAATGGCGAGAAGGTGGTGGGCCCGGCCTTTGCCACCATTGCCGAGAAATACGCCGGCGACAAGGACGCCGCCGCCACCCTGGCGCAGTCGATCCAGAACGGCTCCAAGGGCAAGTACGGCCGCATTCCCATGCCGCCGCATGCCAGCCTGGGTCAGGCCGACCTCAAGCTGCTGTCGGCCTGGGTGCTGACCATCAAGCCATGAGAGCGGGCCTGCTGCTGGCCACGGCCCTGATGGGGGTCTGTGGCGGTGCGCAGGCCTTCGACTACAGCGGCACCAAGACCCTGGTGGCCGTGACCCGCGACGGCGCGCGCACCGCCATCGGCCGGGTCGAATTCACGGCGCAGCCGCAGGGCGGCGCCGGCTTCAAGGTCGGCGTGGACCCGGCCGTCATGCGCGACCACTTCCTGTCGATGCGCGAGTTCAAGTGCCTGCCGGCCGAGCCCGAGATCACCTGCTTCGTGCCCTACCCGTACGCCGGCCCGACCCGTGTCAAGCCGGGCGACTTCGCCTGGCTGGAGCACCACCTGCTGTTCTTCTACAAGCAGCCGCGCGACTACGGCGCCAAGCTCTGGAACGGCATGGTGTTCAAGCTGCGGGAAGAGGGCAGCGCCCTGGTCGGCGAGCCCCAGGCCATCGACCTCAACCGCCTCGGCGTGCCGCCGGACCGGCCGGACGAACCCTTGTACGGCCCGGCCGACCGGGACGACTTTGCGCCGGGGGTGCGCTGGATCACGCAGATACGGATCGAGGCGGGCCGGTGATGTACCGCTGATGGAAGCTTGTGCTGTTTCGGCCGACCAGCGGTGCCTGCTGCGTTTAGGGCGAATTAGCTGTGGCGGATAAATAGCCGTTCTGGCTAATTCCCCCTAACGCACCGCCTCCGCCTTCAGCGTGCCCCCGCTCAGGAACCCCGGCGGCACCTTTTCCTCGCGTTCGAACTTCACGAGCCCCACGCCCTGGCAGTACCACTCGCGGCTGATCAGGGGTACGTTGCTGAAGCCGTTGACCGGGTCGGTGTAGAGGTTGAGTTCGGCGCGGCCCACCACCCGCAGGCAGGGGCTGTGGGTGCCGCTCGGGGTGGTGACGGTGTCGTCCACCGCCTCGATGCGCCACTGCATCAGCGCGCGGTGGCTGTAGCGCAGTTCGCGCGGGTGCTCGTTCTTGCGCAGGATCAGGTAGGGCACGGTGGGCGTGGTCCATTCGGTACCCACGGTGTAGGGCGCCTTGAGCACCCACAGCGGTTCCTTCTCGGGCGTGGGTTCGTCGTCGATGTCCATGCGCGTGGCCATGCGGCGCACACCCTGTCCGTCGTGCCGCAGGTAGTAGCTCACCCCGAGCGAATGGTGGCGCACCGCCACCGGCACCTGGTCCAGTGTGGCGGGGGCGGTCACCCTCAGGGTCCACTCTTCGGGCGCCGGCGCTCCCTCGCCGGTCTGGGTGATGGCGTAGGTGATGGAGCCGCCTTGCTTCAGCGGGAACCACACCGGCCCGAGATCGGCCTTGCCGCAGCCGGTCAGGAGGGTGGCGGTGAGCAGCAGGAGCGCTGCGCCTGCAGCAGTGCGGCGGGTCATCATTTTTCGGGGAGCTGGGCGCGCGGCAGATCGCTCAGCTTGATCTGCAGTTTGTCGTTGCCGGGCGGGCGCAGCCACGAAAAGCCGCCCTGGCCCCGGATGGGTTCGGTGCTGCCCATCTGGGTGTTGCCGTCGCGCGCTTTCTTGATGCCGTCGCCCAGGATGCGGTGCAAGTCCTTCTCGTACGGCAGGCGGTGCACCCGCGGCATGGCCAGCGGCTGGTTGTCCTTCATGGGGTTGACCCAGATGTAGATGGCCCCCGCATGGCCGCGCGCGGGGCTCGGTTCGTCGAACACGGCGGCCAGCAGCACGAAGCGTTCGGGCAGGCGGTCGTCGCTCGGCCAGCCGGCCAGCCCCAGGAAGGTGCCGTGGGCCAGCAGGTAGAAGCCACTCACCAGCACCACGCCGCCCGCCTTGACCCACCAGCGCCAGCGCGTGGCCAGGCACAGCACCAGCAACAGGAAGGCCAGCAGGGCATACACGATCACCAGCAGGAGCAGCTGGGAAGAGACGGCAGGGATCATGGCGCGGTGCCCGAGGGAAGTGTCATGGGGGTCACAGGCCGGTGCGCTGCACGATGGTCAGCGGCCGGGTGTTGAGGTCGGTCACGCTGCCGCTGTCGTCCAGCGTGAAACGGACCAGGGTGCGTTCGTCGCCCTTGCGGGGAATCTGCTGCGTGCCGGTGAAGACGATCTGCGCCTCCGGGTTCACCTTCACCACGCTCACCGAAACGTCCACCGGCTGCTGGTCGCGGCTGTCGTAGTAGTGGGCATTCACCACGTACTCGCCGGGCGCGATGCCGCGCACGGTGACGATCTCCTGGCGGATCGGGCTGCTCACCACACGGCCGTTCACCAGCACGCTGCTGTTCTTCTCGCCACGGTCGTCGCGGTCCAGGTGCAGCAGGCCGGCGTCGCGCTGGCGGAACCACAGGGTCTTGCCGCTGGGCTCGTTGACCCAGGCGTCGATGTCGTTCGGGTTGCCGTCGGGCCAGCTGATGGTGATGATGAATTCGGCCTTGGCCGGAATGTCGCCGGCCTTGCGCGACTTGGGGTTGAAGGCCAGCAGGGCGATGACGAAGCAGAAGACGAACGCGATCAACATGTTGAACAACATGTCGTAGAACGGGTCGGTCTCGGTGTCACGCACCGGGCGGCCGATGGCCATGCGCTGCTCCGGTGGTGGCGGGTGTGTTCGGGGCCGGGTGGTCGGCGCTGGCCAGGGTGTCGGCCACCAGCGCGTCGGCAAAGCGGTCCAGCCGCATCAGCTGCAGCCCCAGCAGGATGTTGCCGGTGAGGCCGGTCACGGTGGTCAGCAGGGCGATGCCCAGGCCACCGGTGAGGCTCTTGAGCAGCTGGCTGGACTGGCTGGCGTCGAAGCTCTGCATGTCGCCCAGCTGCAGCGCCAGGATCGAGAACCCGATCACCTTGCCCAGCAGACCGAGCTTGAGCTGTATGCCGTTGAGCCACCAGGCCATCTCGTGCGGGCCGTGGGCGCGCTCGCCCAGCACCTGCATCCAGGTGCTGCGGTCGGCCCCCGGGGCCGCGCAACCGCGCCGGTATTCCTCGGCCCAGTCGGGCCCCGCGCCGCTGGGTGCGCCCTGAGCGATCCACACATCGAGCTGCCGCCGCTGCTGCCCCAGCACCCAGGCCCGGCGGCCGGCCCACAGCGAACAGCCGAAGAACAGCAGGGTGATGACCACGGTGAGGAAGGTGGGGTCGGCCGCCACCAGCCGGTGCCAGGCCCCGGCCCGCCACAGCAGGAAGGTGGCCAGCAGCAGCACGCCCATCCAGGCCAGCCAGAGCAGGAACAGGCCGTTCTCGGCCCGCTCCAGCGCGAACGGGCTGCGCTGCAGGCCTGGCAACCGGTGCACCACCGCTGCACCCAGCATGCGATGGTGGGCGGTGCTGTTCAAGGTGCGTCCGCCGGCGTGGGGTGCAGGTCGCGCGAGTTCGCGTCGCTGCGGAAGACGATGGGTATCTCGCGCCGCGCGGGCGCCTGCTGCACCAGCTTCACCACCTGCCCGTGGTGCGGGCTCTTGCTGCACACCGGGTCGGTGGCGGCGGCGTCGCCGACGATCTGGAACGCCTGGCAGCGGCAGCCGCCGAAGTCCTTGTGGCGCTCGTCGCAGCTGCGGCAGGGCTCCTGCATCCAGTCTTCGCCGCGGTAGGCGTTGAAGGCCTGGCTCTTGCGCCAGATGTCGGCCAGCGGTGTGCTGGTGACGTTGGGCAGGTCCAGCCCGGGCAGGTTGCGCGCGTTGTGGCACGGCATGGCCAGGCCGTCGGGCGCGACCGAGAGGAACACCGCGCCCCAGCCGTTCATGCAGGCCTTGGGGCGTTCCTCGAAATAGTCGGGCACCACGAAGAGCAGGCGGCAGCGGTTGCCGATCTTGTCGCGGTAACGGTTGACCACGGCTTCGGCTTCCTGCAGCTGTTCGCGCGTGGGCATGAGCTGGTCGCGGTTGACCCAGGCCCAGCCGTAGTACTGGGTGTTGGCCAGTTCCAGGTATTCGGCGTCCAGGGCCAGCGCCATCTCGATGATCTTGTCCACATGCGGCAGGTTGTGCCGGTGCAGCACGCAGTTGAGCACCATCGGCCAGTCGTGCTGCTTGATGATGCGCGCCACCTTCTGCTTGAGCTCGAAGGTCTTGGTGTGGCTCAGGAAGTCGTTGAGCTCGCGGGTGCTGTCCTGGAACGAGAGCTGCACATGGTCCAGCCCGGCGTGCTTGAGGCGCTGGGCGCGGGCCTCGGTCAGGCCGACGCCGGAGGTGATGAGGTTGGTGTAGTAGCCCAGGCGGTGCGCCTCGGTCACCAGCTCTTCCAGGTCGTCGCGCAGCAGCGGCTCGCCGCCGGAGAACCCCAGCTGGGCGGCGCCCAGCTTGCGCGCCTGCTGCATCACGTCGACCCACTGCGCGGTGGTCAGTTCGTTCGTCACCTGCGCATGCTGCGTGGGGTTGTAGCAGAACACGCAGTGCAGCGGGCACTTGTAGGTCAGCTCGGCCAGCAGCCACAGCGGCTGTCCGACGGGGCGGTCCGCGAGGTTCATGACCTCACTCGATCCAGCCACGGCGCACGCCCTCTTCGAGCAGGTGGCGCACCTGCGGGCCGATGCCCTGCACGCGGAAGGCGGCTTCCAGATCGGCCACGATCTCGTCGAGCGTGTGTTCGCCCTTGCAGCGCTTCAGGATCTCGGCGGCGGTGTCGTTGAGCTGCACCATGCCCTCGGGGTAGAGCAGCACATGGCGCATCTGCGCTTCTTCGTATTGCAGGCGGAAGCGGCGGGACAGGCGGGGCCGTTCGGGCAGATCGGCGAGATCGGTCGTTTCGGTCGGTTCAGTCATGGTCATTGGCACGCCTTCTCGATGGCGTCGAGCATGGTCCAGAGGATGTCGAGCTTGAACTGCAGGATGTCGAGCGCGCGGTGCTGGGCCGCACGCGTGGTGAAGTGGTCCAGCGTCACACGCAGGCCGTGGTCGACGTCGCGGCCGGCCAGCGGAATGCGCTTGCGGAAGTAGCTCAGGCCATCGGCGTCGATCCACGGGTAGTGGGTGGGCCAGGTGGCCAGCCGGTCCTTGTGGATCTGGGGCGCGAACATTTCGGTGAGCGAGGAGCACACCGCTTCCTGCCATGGCGCGCTGGCCGCGAAGTTCACATAGGCGTCGCAGGCAAAGCGCACCGCCGGCACCACGCCCTGCAGCGACCACAGCTGCTCGCGCGAGATGCCCACCGCTTCGCCCAGCCGGGTCCAGGCCTCGATGCCGCCGGCATTCGATCCCTCGAAGTCGCCGTGGCCGTCGTGGTCCAGGATGCGCTCGACCCACAGGCGGCGGTGCTCCCGGTCCGGCATGTTGGCCAGCACGGCGGCGTCCTTGCGCGGGATGCAGATCTGGTAATAAAAGCGGTTGGCCACCCAGCAACGCAGCTCGTCGGGCGTGCAGCCGCCCGAGTTCATGCGGACATTGAACGGGTGGTGGATGTGGTACGCGCGCCCCTTGGCGCGCAGCTGTGCCTCGAACTCTTCGCGGCTCCAGGGCGGCAGCGACGGGTCGGGCAGGGGGGTGCGGGCGATGTCCATGAACGGTCGGGTGTCAGAAGGCGATGTCCATGCCGTCGAACGCCACCTCGATGCCGTGCTGCGTGAGCAGCGCGCGCTCGGGCGAGTCTTCGACCAGCATGGGGTTGGTGTTGTTGATGTGGATGAGGATCTTGCGCACCGTGGCCGGCAGCCGGTCCAGCACCTCCACCATGCCGCCCGGGCCGCTCTGCGGCAGGTGGCCCATTTCGGCGGCCGGTTTTTTCGACAGGCCGTTGCGGATCATCTCGTCCTCGGTCCAGAAGGTGCCGTCCACCAGCACCACACTGCAGCCGGCCATGAGGGCCAGCAGTTCGTCCGACACCGCGCCCAGACCGGGCGCATAAAAGACCCGTGCCCCGGTGGCCGGGTTGCTCAGCAGCAGGCCCACGTTGTCGCCGGGGCGCGGCCTGCCGCGGAAGGGGGAATACGGGGGCGGTTGCGAGGCCAGGGCCACGGTCTGCACCTCGACGCCGGGCAGACCGGGCACCGGCAGCGCCGAGCCGTCGATGGGCAGTTCGGTGGCCGCCACGCCGCAGTAATGCGACAGGATGCGTGTGATGGGGAAACCGTTCGAGATGTCGGAGAGCACCTCGGGAGTGGCCAGCAGCGGCAGCGGCGTGCTGCGTTCGCGCAGCATCAACAGGCCGGTGACATGGTCGATCTGGGCGTCCATCAGCAGCACGGCGGCAATGCCGGTGTCGCGCACTGCGCGGGCCGGTTGCAGTTCGGGGTTGTCACGGATCTGCTGCAGCACATCGGGCGACGCGTTCACCAGCAGCCAGTCGGTCCCGTTGGCGGTGACGGCAATCGACGACTGCGTGCGGGGCCTCGCGTTCAGTGTGCCGGCCCGCACGCCGGCGCAGTTGGCGCAGTTGCAGTTCCATTGGGGGAAGCCCCCGCCGGCCGAAGAACCCAGTACCCGGATGCGCATGTCAGCAGTCAGAACAACGGTCAGAATGGGCCCATGCAAGGGACCCGCTCAGGCAACAAAAAAGCGCACGCGTTTGCACCCGTGCGCCTCCGATATCAACGCCCGCAATCAGCGGTTGGCGATGTACATCGTGATTTCAAAACCGAAACGCATGTCGGTGAAGGCGGGGGTCGTCCATTGCATCTTCAGTCTCCTGAGTGGGTTGGCATGAAACATGTCTGCTGATCCGGCAACCGAACTGCTGCCAGACCCGAACATGTACCGCAATATTGATGCCACCTCAAGCGCCCGGCCGGTCGCATCGGTGACGTCCCACCCGCCTGTGGGGTTGAACGCGGGGCAGCTGACGCTGCGCAGTGGCGTACGCCTGGCCTGGCGTGTGCGGGGAAACCCGGAGGGCGAGGCCTGGCTGGTCATCCACGGCGGCCCCGGCACCGGCGGCAACCCGGGACTCTGGCAGGCCATCGATCCGGGTTCGCAGCAGGCCTTCATGCCGGACCAACGCGGCACCGGAAAGTCGCGCCCGCGCGGCGCCACCGCCTCGCAGACCGCAGCCACGCTGGTGTCCGAGCTGGAAGCCCTGCGCCGGCACCTGGGGGTGCAGCGCTGGTCGGTGCTGGCCGGCTCCTGGGGCACGGTACTGGCCCTGCTGTATGCGGCTACTTACACCGACAGGGTGCAGCGGCTGGTGCTGCGGGGTGCCTTCGCGCTCACCCGGCGCGAACTCGACAACGTGCTGGTGCCGTCCACGCGCCCTGGGAAAACCCTGAGGCCGGCCGGCAACGTCGGTCGCGCCGGACCGGTGCGGGACGCGCACACCACGGTCCAGGCGCTGTCCCATCTCGGGCGGTTGCTTCAATCTGCAACACCGTCTGTTGCATCGGTGCGCGCCTGGCGCGGCTGGGCCCTGCGCGAGCAGGTGCTGGCCCTGCACGGCATGCGCCGCAGCCTGCGCCATGCCCGGGCTGCGGGTGCGGCCCAGACGAACGCCATGGCGAACGGGATGGCCCGTGAGGTGGCCGGCCTGCAGCGCCGCTGGCGCCGCGCGCAGGCCCTGCTGGACCGGCCGCAGCGCCAGCGCAGCGACCGTGCCGCCTGGCAGAAATTCCGGGTTCAGGCGGCGGTGCTGCAGGGCCGGGCCGGTGTGCGTGCCGGTGCGCTGGACCGCGCTGTCGTCGTGCTCGCGCAGCGGGGCGTGCCGGTGCACTGGGTGCACGGCGCCTTCGATGCGGTCTGCCCGCCGGCCAACAGCCGACGCTGGGCCGCCCTGGGGGCGCGCCACGGCGGCCCGGTGCAGCTGAGCCTGACGCTTGCCGGGCATCTCGGGCACGAGCCGGCCACGCTGGCCGCGCTGCGCCGGGCGGTGCGCGCACCCCTGCCGGCAGCGGCCGCGGCGGGGTCCGCATGAGGGCGGTGCGGTGGTGGGGCAGGCTGCCCCTGCTGTCGTTGCTGATGTCGTTGCTGATGTCGATGCTGCTGGCGTTCAAGGCGCAGGCCGGGCCGGTGGCGGCTCCGCCGTGTGACCGGGCCGAGCCGGTGCCCTGGCGCGAACTGGCCCCCGGCGTGTGGGTGTGGGAGGGCGCGAATGAAGAGGTGTCGCCGGCCAATGCGGGCCATGTGGCGCCGACCTCGGTCGTGGTCGACAGCGGCCAGGCGCTGGTCATCGACCCCGGGCCCGGCCTGCAGCACGGCCTGCGGGTGCGGTCTTCGATCCGGTGCCGGTTCAAGGCGCGGGTGGTGCAGGTGGTGAACACCCATGCCCATGCCGAAAACGTGCTGGCCAATGCGGCGTTTGCCGACCTGCCGATCGCCGCCGATGCCGGCACCCGCGAGGCCATGGTGGCCCGCTGCCCCGACTGCCTGCAGTCGCTCACCCAGCGGGCCGGCGACGCGGCCATGGCGGGCACCACCATCGTCTGGCCCGGTGTCCGGCTGCAGCCCGGTGACGCGCTGCGCGTCGGGCGCCTGACCTTGCAGGTGCTGGATCGCGAACAGGGCCACACCGCCAGCGATCTGGTGCTGTGGATGCCGCAGCACCGCGTGTTGTGGGCCGGTGGCCTGGCCTATGGGGGGCGCCTGCCGGAGCTGGCCCAGGGCAGCGTGGAGCAGTGGCTGGCTGCGCTGGACCGGCTGCAGCGGCTTCAGCCGCTTCGGGTGGTGGGCTCCCGGGTGGGCGATGCCGGTCTGCTGGACGCCACGCAGCTCTACCTGCAGACGCTGCGCAGCCGGGTGCTGGCCGCCATGGACGCCGGCCGGCACGCTGGCGAGCTGCAGGCGGTCAGGCTGGACGAGTGGGCCGGCTGGGCCGGTTTCGCCGAGCGCCAGGGCTTCAACACCCAGCGGGCCTGGCGCGAACTGGAACCGGTGTGGATGGACCAGGCCACCGCACCCGGGGCCGCGCCGGCCCCGCCCGCCTCAGTTGAGCAGGTCGGGCGGTAGCAGGTCCTTCTTGCGGTAGATGGTGTTGCGCGACACGCCCAGCGCCTTGGCCGCTGCCGACACATTGCCCTTGTGCAGCCGCAGCATCTGCGCCATGGCCTGCAGGGCCACGTCCTGCAGGCTGTGCACTTCCGGGCTGGCGGGGCGGGTGTCCGGCACGGCTTCGGGGCTGGCAGCCGCCACCGGCGACGTCGGGTACGGCGCGTCAGGTGCTGCGCGCGCGGCGGTTGTCGCGGTGCCGGAGACCGAGGCGGCCGAGGCGGCCGAGGTGGCCGGGGCCGCCGTTGCAGCAACCTCGGTGCCGATCTGCGCCAGCTCCTCCAGGAAGTCGTCGGGCAGGTGGTCGCGGCAGATCATGCCTTCGCAGCCCACCATGACCACCGCGGTGCGCAGCAGGTTGTGCAGCTGCCGGAAGTTGCCGGGCCAGGGGTAGCGCTGGAACAGCGCCATCACGTCGGGGGCAATGCCGATCTCGCGGCCGTTCTCGCACAGGGTGCCCAGGATCTTGCGCACCACCAGTTCAAAGTCGGTGCGTTCGCGCAGCGCCGGCAGCCGCACCACCAGGCCGTTGAGGCGGTAGTACAGGTCTTCGCGGAAGTCGCCGCGGGCAATCATGTCCTTGAGGTTCTTGTGGGTGGCACACACCACGGCCACGTCCACATCGACCTCCTTGCCGGCGCCCAGCGGACTCACCTTGCGCTCCTGCAGCACCCGCAGCAGCCGCGCCTGCAGGTGCTTGGGCATGTCGCCGATCTCGTCCAGGAACAGGGTGCCGCCGTGGGCCTGCTGGATCTTGCCGATGGCGCCCTTCTTGCGGGCGCCGGTGAAGGCGCCTTCCTCGTAGCCGAACAGCTCGGACTCGATCAGCGTCTCGGGGATGGAAGCGCAGTTCACCGACACGAAGGGCTGCGCGTGGCGCGGCGAGTCGCCGTGGATGGCCTGCGCCAGCAGGTCCTTGCCGGTGCCGGTCTCGCCCAGGATCATCACCGGGATGTCGCGGCCCGACACCATGCGCAGCTTGTGGATGACCGAGGCCAGCTGCGGGTCGCCGGTGTTGAGGTATTGCAGCGATGAAAACTGCGCCTTGCGCGCCGGGCTGGCGGTAGCGGTGGTCTGCGGCGCGGCAGCGGTGTCGGTGGCAGAGCTTGCAGCGTTGGAGGTGTTGGAAGTGTTGCCCTGGGGTGCCGTCGGCGAGACCGGTTGCGGTGCCGCCTGAGCCGGTGCGCCGGTGGCGCTGGCCGACCAGGGCTGCGTGGCCTTGATGCGGGCCCGGCACCAGACCGACACCCCGTTGTGCATGACCAGCTGCTGGGGGTTGGTCATGGCGCCGCTGAACAGGTCGATCAGGGCCGACACCGGAATGCCGAAGAGCGACGAGAAGGTGTGGGCCTTCAGGGCGGTGAAGGGCAGACCGAACTGGAACTGCGCGCTGCGGTTGGCCGACAGGAACCGGCCTTCCTGCGAGAACACCGCAATGCCCTCCACCAGCGTGCCCAGGAATTCCGAGCGGGTGTGGAAGTGGATGCGGATGGCCTGCGGGAAGATGTCCGCAAACATGTGGTTCTCGATCATCTGGGCCGACATGCGCACCAGCGCCAGCGTGTGCTGGTGGTAGCTGCGGTGGTCGCCGGTCACGTCGAGTGCGCCGATCACCTGGCCATACGGGTCGAAGATGGGCGAAGCCGAGCAGGTCAGGAACTTGTTGGCGTCCAGGTAGTGCTGGCTGCCATGGACGGTGAGGGCTTCTTCCTCGGTCAGGGCGGTGCCGATGGCGTTGGTGCCCTTGGTGCGCTCCGACCAGTCCATGCCGGGCATGAGCGCCACGCGCGAGGCCTTCTCCAGAAAATCCGTATCGCCCAGCGAATGCAGCACCATGCCCTTGGCCGAGGTCAGCAGCACCATGCTGTGGGTGTTGACGATCTGGTCGTAGAGCGTCTCCATGACCGGGGCGGCGTGCTGGAACAGGAACCGGTTCTCGGCCAGCACATCGCTGAAGTCGCCCTTGCGCGGGCTGGAGAAGTCGGGTTCGTCGTGGGCGGCGATGCCGAAGGCCTGCGAGCGGCGGTGGGACTGGTCGATCAGTTCGGCCGCCTCCGGACCGGGCTGTGCGGCCGCAACCGGCCCTGCCGGGCGGTGGTCAACCCCCGTCCCGGCCGCACGGCTCCCTGTGTGCGGGTGGATGGCTGCGCTCATGTGGTCTCCTGGTTCCGGTGGCAGACCACCCCAGTAGTCCCCCACCCAGCGCTCGTCGTCTGCCGGTGTGGCAGCGTCCCTGTGCCGGGACTCCTGATCGCTTTTGCTCATGTCATTCTCTTCATAAGTGTGTCAGCCATCAACACGGGCAATCCCGGTATGGAGCAGGCTGTCACGTTTTGATGTCGTTTCCCTCGTGATCAGGGTGTAGCAAGGAGTCGGCCACGGGGACGGTCCGTGTTGCGCGCAGCCGGGTGGTGCAATTTGGAACACCCGAGGCGGGGTGTCGGGGTCGATCTGAACCAGCCTGAAACGTCCGGGTGGTGGCCTGCTTCTTGCAGACCGGGCCGGTCAGACCGTTTTCTTCTTTCTCGTCAGAACGTCCGGAGACCCCACCCCATGAACGCCCTTACCCCTTCCCGCCTGCTGCGAGGCCTGACCGCTGCCCTCCTGGGGCTGGCCCTGCAGAACGCCTGGGCCCACGGCGATGTCACGCCCCAGGCGGTCGACACCAGCACCCTGCCGCAGCTCGGCAGCAAATGGCTGGATGCCAACCCCTACAGCACTGGCCCGGCCCACAAGGAGGCGCTGCGCATCGGCACCTCGGCCTACAACCAGAACTGCGCCCGCTGCCACGGGCTGGAGGCCATCTCGGGCGGCATCGCCCCCGACCTGCGCAAGTTCGACGGCGACTGCACCGGTCTGGCCGACGCGGCCAAGAAGGCCGCCTGCTTCAAGGAAATGGACGACTTCTACATGGCCACCGTGCGCCGGGGCCGGGTGCGTGACGGCCGCGTCTACATGCCGCCGTTCGAGGCCACGCTGTCGCAGGAGGCCATCTGGGCCATCCGCACCTACATCGAGACCCGCCGCGAGCCCTGAGCCGGAGACCACCGTATGAACCGTTTCCCCTCCGAAGGGCCGAACCGCCGCCGGCTGCTGGCCACCGTGCCCGCGCTGCTGGCCACCGGCCTGGCCGGCACCCTGGGCACCGCCGCAGCCCAGACCGAACTCACCGACCTGGCCCGCATCAAGGCCAGTGGCGCCTTGAAGGTGGCGGTCTACAAGGACAACGCGCCGTTCTCCGACGGCCCGGCCAATGCCGTGACCGGCCTGGACGTGTCCATTGCCGAGGCTGTGGCCGCGAAGATGGGCCTGCGCCTGTCGCTGCTGCCCTTCGACGCGGGCGAGAACATGAACGACGACCTGCGCAACATGGTCTGGCGCGGGCATTACCTGGGTTACGGCCCGGCCGACGTGATGCTGCAGGTGCCGGTGGACCGTTACCTGATGCAGCGCAACCGGCAGGTGATCGTGCTGGCGCCCTACATGCGCCAGCAACTGGTGCTGGCCCACGACACCCGCAAGATCGCCGAGGTGCAGTCGGCCGACGACCTCAAGGGCCTGCCACTGGCCGCCGAGCGCGGTGCCGGTGCGGCCAGCGCGCTCATGGGTTATGGCGGCGGGCTGCTGCGCACCCAGGTCGGCATCCATGCCACCGGGCAGGACGCGGTCAAGGCCGTGATCGAGGGCAAGGCCGCCGCCGCTTTCGTGACCCGTGCCCAGGCCGAGTCGGCGCTGTTCGCCGCCGGCACCAAGCCCGGCAACATCCGGCTCTCGCCGCTCTCGTTGCCGGGCGTGCCGGACACCGGCTGGACCGTGGGCATGGCCATCAAGGCCGAGCACAAGGAGCTGGGGCTGGCGCTGGAGGGGGCGTTGAGCCAGCTGCGCAGCAGCGGCGAGCTGCTGGCCATCTTCCAGAAGCACGGCCTGACGCTCACTGCGCCCTGACCGGCAGCCTGAACCGCGCCTCGACCGGCAGCGGCCGGCCTCAGCGCTTCCCGCGGCCGGCGCCCAGTTTGCGGTAGACCGTGGCGCGGCTGATGCCCAGTGCCCGGGCCGCGTCCATCACGTTGCCGCGTGCATCGTCGACCGCCTTGCGGATCAGCGCGGTCTCGATGTCCTTGAGCGGCACGGCGTGGGCACCGGCGGCCGAACGTGCCGTCGACCGCGCCGGCCGGTCACCCTGCGCCAGCACCTGCAGCCGCAGGCCGGACCACAGCGGCATTTCGGTGGCCGCCGCCTGGGCCCGGGCGGCGTCGAACAGCGCGTGCATCGGCACCGCGAAGTGGTGGGTGCAGTGGCCCGGTTCCACACCGGCCGGAATGTCCAGCATGTCGGCCGCAGGCCGGTTCAGGGCCGTGATCAGCCCGTCGGCATCGATGCAGACCAGGCCGTCGTTGTCGTCGCCCAGCACGCGGCCTGGCCAGTTCATGCGCAGCATCAGGGCATGCGGCATGGACAGGGTGAGGGCGTTCTCGATGCTGCGGGCCGACTGGGCCACCAGGTGCTTGAGCGCGGGCTGCTCCGGCACATGGATGCCGGTGAGGTCCAGCATGCCGACGCAGCGGCCGTCCGGCCCCCAGATGGGCGCGCCGGCGCAGCTGTAGACGCTGGTGGATTCAAAGAAGTGTTCGCCCCGGTGCAGCCAGACCGGCTGCAGCTCGGACAGGGTGGCGCCGATGGCGGTGGTGCCCACGGTGCGCTCCGAGAGGTCCACCCCGACCCGGGCGATGTCGGCGGCGCGCGGGTCCTGCCGGTCCACCGGCCCGTTGACGTCGATCACCACGCCCTGGGCATCGGTCAGGATGGCGAAATAGCGGGTGTTGGCCATGGCCCGCGAGAGCGAGCGGATCACCGGTGCTGCCGCCTTCAGCAGGGGCTGGTTGGCCTCCAGCAGGTGCCGCATGCGCGACTGGCTGACCGCTTCGAAAGTGATGTTGCGCCCCGGGTCCATGCCCATGCCCAGGCAGCGCTGCCACGACCGTTGCACCCACGGCGCCAGGTGGCTGGCCCCCTGCAGCTCACCCGCGTGCAGCACGGCATGGCGGGCCTGTTCGATCTGGGTCAGGCGCGGGGCTGCGCTGGCATGCAGGGGGGTGTTCAGGCTCACGGTGCGGGTCCCGGTTGTCTCGCTGGTCGTGTCAAGGCAAGGCAAGGCCTGTGCCAGGCCGTTCAGGCGCCGGGCTGTTGCAGTGTGGAACACACCGGGCCGCTGGCCGGCTCGATGGCGTCCTTGGCCGAACCCACCTGCATGTCGCGCGGCAGCGGCACGCCGTTCTTGACCGCCAGCACCTCGGCCATGACGCTGACAGCGATCTCCGGCGGCGTCTTGCTGCCGATGTAGATGCCGATGGGCCCGCGCAACGGCGCCAGGCTGGCCTCGGTCTGGCCGAAGTGCTCGATCAGCCGGGCCCGGCGGGCCTCGTTGTTGCGGCGCGAGCCGATGGCGCCCACATAGAACGCGTCCGAACCCAGGGCTTCGAGCAGGGCCAGGTCGTCCAGCTTGGGGTCGTGGGTGAGGGCGATCACGCAGCTGCGGCGGTCCAGGCCGAAGCCCCGCACCACGTCGTCGGGCATGTCGCTGGTCAGGGTCACGCCGGGCACGTTCCAGCCGCCCCGGTATTCCTCGCGCGGGTCGCACACGGTCACGGCGAAGCCGCTGAACAGGGCCATGGTGGCCAGGTACTCGGTGAGCTGGCCGGCGCCGATCAGCAGCATGCGGTACTCGGGGCCGAAGGTGTTGCGCAGGGTCTGGCCGTCGTCCAGCAAGGGCGCCGGGGCCAGCGCGGCGTGCAGGGTGACCTGGCCGGTGGACAGGTCGGTGGCGCGTTCCACCAGGTGGCCCCGGGACAGCTCGTCGACCAGGGTGGCCAGCAGACCGGCCTCGGGGTCGAACTCCAGCACCAGTTCCAGCGTGCCGCCACAGGGCAGGCCGAAGCGGTGGGCCTCATCGGCCGACACGCCGTACTTCACCCGCTGGGGCGGGCCGGCGGGGATGTCGTGGGTCACGCCCGACACCGCTGCGCCGCCGGGGGCGGTGTGCGCCCGGCTGTAGCGGTAGATCAGGTCGTCCTCGATGCAGCCGCCCGAGACCGAGCCGACCACCGCGCCGTCTTCGCACAGGGCCATGGTGGAGCCCACCGGGCGGGGCGACGAGCCCCAGGTGCGCACCACCGTGGCCAGCAGGGCGCGGCGGCCCTGGCGGCGCCAGTCCAGCAGGGTTCGCAATACGGTGACGTCGAGGTTTTCCATGATCGGCTTCAGGTGAGAAGGACCAGGCCCAGGACCACCGCCGCAGCAATGGCCGCCCAGGCCCAGCCCGGCAGGCCGCCGCTGGCGGCCGTCGGGGCGGCGGCGGGCGCAGGGGATGCGGTGGCGGCCGCCGGGTGGCGTGCCTGCAATTCTTCCTCAAAACGGCGGAAAAAGTCCTCGGCCAGCGATTTGGCCGCACCGTCGATGAGGCGTTGGCCGAGCTGCGCGATCTTGCCGCCCACGGTGGAGTTGACCGTGTAGTGCAGTTCGCAGCCGCTGCCGGCGGGTTTCAGTTCGACCCGGGAGCTGCCCTTGCCGAAGCCGGCCACGCCGCCCTGGGCGTCGAACTGCAGCTGGTACGAGGTGGGCGCCACGATGTCGGTCAGCAGCACCCGGCCGTTGAAGCGCGCGGCCACCGGACCGATCTTGATGGCGGTGCCCACCGCGTAGGTGTTGGGCTCGGTCAGCTCGAACTTTTCGCAGCCGGGGATGCAGGCTTTCAGGATCTCGGCGTTGTTCAGGGCGTCCCAGACGATCTGCTGGGACATGGGGAGGGTGCGGCTGCCGGTCATTTCCATGGTGGGTTCCTTGAAGTGAAAGAAGGGGGGTGTCGGTGGTTCAGGCGCGCTGCAGCAGGGCCGCCATGGAGCGGGCCAGGTCCTGCAGGTGGCTCAGGTTGTGCACCGCGAGCATGGCGTGGGCATGGCGGTGCAGCAGGCTGGCGCCCTGGGCCAGCGGCTGGTAGCCGTCGAAGCGCAGCAGCGGGTTGAGCCAGAGCACGCGCCGGCTGTGGCGGCGCAGCCATTGCAGCTCGGCATCGAGCGCGGCCGGCTCGCCGGTGTCCAGCCCGTCGGTGATCAGCAGCACCACGGTGCGCCGGCCCACCAGGCAGCGCGGATGTTGCTGGCGCAGCTGGGCCAGCGACTCACCCAGTCGGGTGCCGCCGGCAAAGTCGTCGATGCAGCGGTTGGCGTCGTCCAGCATGCGGTCGGTGTCGGTGTGGCGGAAGGCGCCCCGCAGGTCGGTGAGCCGGGTGCCGAAGGCAAAGGCATGGCGCTGGGTGCCGCGCGTGGCCTGGTGCAGAAAGGCCATGAGCAGGCGGGCGTAACGCTCCATCGACCCCGACACATCCACCAGCACCAGCAGCGGCAGCGGCTGCTCGCGCCGCTGGCGCCGTGGCAGGGTGAGCAACTCGCCACCCTGGCGACGCGCTTCGTGCAGCGCGCGCGACCAGTGCGGCTGTGCACCACGCGAACCGGTGCGGGTTCGGCGCGAGGCCACCGGCGGCAGCGGCAGCGGAATCTGCCGCACCAGCTGCTCCACCAGCCGGAACTCGCTGGCCGAGAGGCCAGCGAAGTCGGCGTGGCGCAGGCGCTGCTGGTCGCTGGCGGTCATGGCGGCGTCGAACTTCAGTTCGCTCTCGCGCCCGGCCTGCGGGTCGGCGGGTCGCGGGCGCGGCACGCTCAGGGCTTCCTGCACCCGGGCCTTGCGGCGCACCGGGTTGGCCTTGGCTGCCTTGGGCAGCATCTGGCTGAGCAGCTGCTGCGCGATTTCGGGGTTGCGGAAGAAGGCGTCGAACATCTCGTCGAACACCGCGATGTCGCTCTGCCGGCTCACCAGAACGGTCTGCAGCGCAGCGCGCAGGTCGTCGCGCCGGCCCAGGCCGCACAGCAGGGCGGCCTCGATGGCGGTGGCCATGCGGCGGCTGTCCATGGGCACGCCGGCCCGCCGCAACGCCCGCCCGAAAGCGGTGATGTGGTCGGGCAGCTTGCCGCTGCGCGCGTCACCGAGCCACATGGTCAGGCCGCTTCGGGGGCCAGCAGCTGGTCGAGCAGGGGCAGCAGGGCGGCCACGTCCTCGCGCTGCTTGAACAGGATGCCGGCGGTGTCCTGGATGACCTCGGGGTCGAGCACGAGGGTGTCCAGCGCCACCAGCGCCTTGGCCCATTCCACGCTCTCGGCGATGCCGGGGCTGCGCTGGAAGGCGTTGGCAAAGGGCTGGTTGCGCAGCCGCGAGACGAACTGCGTGACCTGCTCGGTGAGGGCAGCCGAAGCCTGCGGCACCTGGCTGCGCACGATGGCGAGCTCGCGGTCGCGGTCGGGGTAGTCCAGCCACTGGTAGAGGCAGCGCCGCTTGACGGCGTCGTTCAGGTCGCGGGTGCGGTTGCTGGTGAGCAGGGTCAGCGGCGCGGCTTCGGCGCGGATGGTGCCGAGCTCGGGAATGGTCACCTGGTATTCGCCCAGGTATTCCAGCAGGAAGGCCTCGAAGGGTTCGTCGGCCCGGTCGACCTCGTCGATCAGCAGCACCGCACCGGGCGCCGGGGCCTGCAGCGCCTGCAGCAGCGGGCGGCGGATCAGGTAACGCTCCTGGTAGACCTCGCGCTCGATCTGGTCCGGCGCAGCGCTGTGCCGCGTCGCGTTCATGTGCAGCAGCTGGGCGGTGTGGTTCCACTCGTACAGGGCTTCGCGCTGCTCCATGCCGTCGTAGCACTGCAGGCGCAGCAGCGGGCGCGACAGCACCGCCGACAGCGCCTTGGCCAGCTCGGTCTTGCCGACCCCCGGTTCGCCTTCGAGCAGCAGCGGACGCTGCAGCTTCAGGGCCAGGAAGACGGCGGTGACCAGCGAGCGCGGCGCGTGGTAACCCACGCCCTGCAGGGCGTGGGCCAGCGCGTCGATCGATGCCGCAGGGGAGCTCTCGACCGCCATCCTCAGTGCCCGTTGGCCATTGCCACCGCGCGCTGGGTCTGCACCCGCACCAGGTGGGCGCGGTACTCGGCACTGGCGTGCAGGTCGCCGTTGCAGTCGCCGGCATCCACCGCCACGCCGGCCACTGCCTCGGGCGTGAAGCTCTTGCTCAGCGCCGCTTCCAGCCCGGCATGGCGGAACACGCCGTTGCCGGCACCGGTGACGGCCACGCGGGCGCCGGCATCGGTCTGGGCCACGAACACGCCCACCAGCGCAAAGCGCGAGGCCGGCTGGCGGAACTTGGCATAGGCCGCCTTTTTCGGGATCGGGAAGCGGATGGCGGTGATCAGCTCACCGGGCTCCAGCGCCGTGGCGTACATGCCATGGAAGAACTGGTCGGCCGCGATCTCGCGCCGGTCGGTGACGATGGTCGCGCCCAGCGCCAGCACCGCGCTCGGGTAGCAGGCGGCCGGGTCGTTGTTGGCCACCGAGCCGCCCATGGTGCCCATGGCACGCACCTGGCGGTCGCCGATCTGGCCGGCCAGGGCCGCCAGTCCGGGGATGGAGGCCTTGACGTCGGCGTGGCCGGCCACGTCCTCGTGGCGGGTCATGGCGCCGATGACCAGCGAGCCGCCGTCGCGGCGCACACCGCGCAGCTCGGGCACGTTGCGCAGGTCGACCAGCGCACCGGGCTGGGCCAGGCGCTGCTTGAGCGAGGCGATCAGGGTCTGGCCGCCGGCCAGGGCCTGGGCACCGGCGCCCACCAGGCGCTTGGCATCGGCGAGGGACTGGGGTTGTTCCAGCGTGAATGCGTACATGTGTGTCTCCTGTTCAGCCGCGGGCTTGCTGGATCGCCTGCCACACGCGGTGGGGGGTGGCGGGCATGTCGAGGTCTTTCACGCCGACCGGTGCCAGCGCGTCCAGCACGGCGTTGATGACGGCCGGGGGCGAGCCGATGGCACCGGCCTCACCGCAGCCTTTGGTGCCCAGCGGGTTGGTGGTGCACGGGGTGCACACGTGGCCGATGGTGAAGTTGGGCATGTCGTCGGCGCGCGGCATGGTGTAGTCCATGAACGAGCCGGTGACCAGCTGGCCGGTCTCGCGGTCGTACACGCAGTGCTCCAGCAGCGCCTGGCCGATGCCCTGCACCAGACCGCCATGCACCTGGCCTTCCACGATCATGGGGTTGATGATGGTGCCGAAGTCGTCCACGGCGGTGAAGCGGTCGACCCGCACCACGCCGGTGTTCGGGTCGATCTCCACCTCGCAGATGTAGGTGCCGGCCGGGTAGGTGAAGTTGGTCGGGTCGTAGAACGCGGTCTCGTTCAGGCCCGGCTCCAGCTTGTCCAGCGGGTAGTTGTGGGGCACATAGGCGGTCAGCGCCACCTGGCCGAAGGTCACCTTCTTGTCGGTGCCCTTCACGGTGAATTCGCCGTTGGCGAACTCCACGTCGGCGTCGCTGGCCTCCATCAGGTGGGCCGCGATCTTCTTGGCCTTGGCCTCGATCTTGTCCAGCGCCCGCATGATGGCCGCACCGCCCACCGAGATGGAGCGCGAGCCGTAGGTGCCCATGCCGAAGGGCACGCGGCCGGTGTCGCCGTGCACGATGTCGACCTGCTGCGGGTCCAGGCCCAGGCGCGATGCCACCACCTGCGCGAAGGTGGTCTCGTGGCCCTGGCCGTGGCTGTGCGAGCCGGTGAACACGGTCACGCTGCCGGTGGGGTGCACCCGCACTTCGCCGCACTCGAACAGGCCGGCCCGGGCGCCCAGGGCGCCGGCAATGTTGGACGGCGCCAGGCCGCAGGCCTCGATGTAGCTGCTGTAGCCCACGCCACGCAGCAGACCCTTGGCCTTGCTGGCTTCGCGGCGGGCCGGGAAGCCGGCCAGGTCGGCCATGTCGTTGGCCTTGTTCAGGCAGGCGTGGAAGTCACCGGTGTCGTACTGCAGGGCCACTGGCGTCTGGTACGGGAACTGGGTGATGAAGTTGCGGCGGCGGATTTCGTCCTGGCTCAGGCCCATTTCCCAGGCCGCGCGGCTGACGATGCGCTCCAGCAGGTAGGTGGCCTCGGGCCGGCCGGCGCCGCGGTAGGCGTCCACCGGTGCGGTGTTGGTGAACCAGGCGTCCACCTCCACATAGACCTGCGGGGTGGTGTACTGGCCGGCCAGCAGCGTGGCGTACAGGATGGTCGGCACGGCGGTGGCGAAGGTGGACAGGTAGGCGCCCAGGTTGGCGTCGGTGTGCACCCGCAGGCCGAGGAACCTGCCGTCCTTGTCCATGGCCAGTTCGGCATGGCTGACATGGTCGCGGCCGTGGGCGTCGCACAGGAAGGCTTCGCTGCGTTCGCAGGTCCACTTCACGGCGCAGTTGAGCTTGCGCGCGGCCCAGGTGACTGCCACGTCCTCGGCATACAGGTAGATCTTGGCGCCGAAGCCGCCGCCCACGTCGGGCGCGATCACGCGCACCTTGTGCTCGGGCAGGCCCATCACGAAGGCGGTCAGGAGCAGGCGCTCGACGTGCGGGTTCTGGTTGGCCACATAGAGCGTGTATTCGTCGTTGGCGCGGTTGTAGGCGCCGATGGCCGAGCGCGGCTCGATCGGGTTCGGGGCCAGCCGGTTGTTGACCAGGTCGAGCCGGGTCACGTGCGCGGCGTTGGCGAAGGTGGCGTCGGTGGCCGCCTTGTCGCCGATGGCCCACTTGTAGCAGTGGTTGTCCGGGGCGGCGTCGTGCAGCGCGGGAGCGCCGGCCTTCATGGCGTCGCGCACATCGACCACGGCGGCCAGGGGCTCGTAGTCCACCTCGACCAGCTCGGCCGCGTTGCGGGCGTTCTCCAGCGTGTCGGCAATCACGATGGCCACATGGTCACCCACGTAGCGCACCTTGCCCTGGGCCAGCACCGGGTGGGGTGGCTCCTTCATGGGCTGGCCGTCGGTGTCGGTGATGAGCCAGCCGCAGGGCAGGCCGGCAATGTTGTCCCGGGCCAGGTCCTGGCCGTCGAACACGCCCACCACGCCCTCGGCCGCCAGCGCGGCGGCCTTGTTGATGGATCGGATGGCGGCGTGCGCGTGCGGCGAACGCACGAACACCGCGTGGCGCATGTTGGTCAGGGTGATGTCGTCGGTGTATTGACCGGCGCCGGTGAGGAAACGGTAGTCCTCCTTGCGGCGCAGGGGTTCCCCGATGTGGGGCAGCTTGGCGAAGTCGATGGCTCCCATGGTGTCTCCTTCAGGCGGTCATGTTGGCGGCGCCCTGCTGCACGGCGCGCACGATGTTCTGGTAGCCGGTGCAGCGGCAGATGTTGCCCTCCAGGCCCTCGCGGATCTGCGCCTCGGTGGCGCCCGGGTGGGTCTTGCACAGGTGCACCGCGCTCATGACCATGCCGGGGGTGCAGAAGCCGCATTGCAGGCCGTGGCACTCCTTGAAGGCCGCCTGCATCGGGTGCATGGTGCCGTCGGGGGCAGCGAGGCCCTCGATGGTGGAAATGCTGGCGCCGGCCATCTGGCCGACCAGCACGTTGCACGATTTGACAGCGCGGCCGTCCACCAGCACGGTGCAGGCGCCGCATTGCGCGGTGTCGCAGCCGACATGGGTGCCGGTGAGCTTGAGGTGTTCGCGCAGGGCCTGCACCAGCAGGGTGTGGGGGGCGGCATCAATCGTCACGGTCTGGCCGTTGACGGTCATCTGGACGGGCATGGCTGTCTCCTGTGTGTCCGGGTTGTCGACAGTCGCGAGTGAAGCACGCTGATTCCCGGCCGAATTACGTGCAAACCCTCAATTCGCACGCCAATCCCGATTCATTCTCAATTTGCTACAGATACCCGCTGAATTGGCTTATGAATTGAATCCGCAGGTTCAATTCGATATTAATCGAATCAGATGTGGATTAATTACATAAGTGAAATGGCGGACGAGGTTCGGCAGCTGCCGCCGGCCGGCGAGGCGATTTCCCATGGGCTGCGGGCTTGTCTCAAACTGAGACTTTTTGGATGGCCCGGGGGGTATTCGGGGTAAACCCTGAAGAAGAAAGGGCCTTGTCCCCGAACAATCGTATGAAGAGACCTGCATAGGAACCCGATCAGGGCCGGTCTCTGCCCCACCTGGAGACACAGATGCAAAAAATCCTTCACATCAACCCGGACAAGTGCACCGGCTGCCTGCAGTGCGAGATGGCGTGTTCCTTCGAGAACTACGGTACCTACGCCACTTCCAAGTCGCGGATCAAGGTGTTCGACTTCCATCACACCGGCAAGAAGGTTCCCTACACCTGCACCCAGTGCGACGAGGCCTGGTGCCTGCATGCCTGCCCGGTGGAGGCCATCACGGTGGACAAGGCCACCGGCGCCAAGGTGGTGAACGAGACCACCTGCGTGGGTTGCAAGGTGTGCACCATCGCCTGCCCGTTCGGCACCATCAACTACGTGCAGGAAACCGGCAAGGTCCAGAAGTGCGATCTGTGCGGCGGCGAACCGGCTTGCGCCGAAGCCTGCCCGACCAGCGCCATCACCTTCATCGACGCCAACTGGACCGGCATCGACAAGATGAAGCAGTGGGCCGACAAGCTGGGCAATCAGCCCACCGCCGCCTGATCACCAGTCATACACAAGGAGTCACCACATGTCTTGGGCTGGAAAAATCCTCCGCGTCAACCTGACCGCGGGCACCGTCAAAACCGAACCGCTGAACATGGAGTGGGCCCGCGCCTACCTGGGTTCGCGCGGACTGGGCAGCAAATACCTGATCAGCGAAGTCGACCCGAAGGTCGATCCGCTGTCGGCCGAGAACAAGCTGATCTGGGCCACAGGCCCGCTGACCGGCACCATGGCCTCCACCGGCGGCCGCTACACCGTCATCACCAAAGGCCCGCTGACCGGCGCCATTGCCTGCTCCAACTCGGGCGGCTACTGGGGCGCCGAGCTCAAGATGGCCGGCTGGGACATGGTGATCGTCGAAGGCCAGTCGGCCAAGCCGGTGTACCTGTACATCAATGACGACGTGGCCGAGCTGCGCGACGCCACCCACCTCTGGGGCCAGACCGTCTGGAAGACCGAGGAAATCCTCAAGACCTCGCTGCAGGACCCGCTGGTGCGCGTGTCGTCCATCGGCCAGGCCGGCGAGAACAAGGTGCTGTACGCCGCCATCGTCAACGACCTGCACCGCGCCGCCGGCCGCTCGGGCGTGGGCGCCGTGATGGGCAGCAAGAACCTGAAGGCGATCGCGGTGCGCGGCACCAAGGGCGTGGGCAACATCCGCGACCCCAAGGCCTTCATGAAGGCCACCTTCGAGAAGAAGAAGATCCTGGCCGAGAACGCAGTGACCGGTCAGGGCCTGCCCGCCTACGGCACCCAGGTGCTGATGAACGTGATCAACGAGATCGGCGCGCTGCCCACCCGCAACCACCGCGACGTGCAGTTCGAAGGCGCCAAGGACATCTCGGCCGAAGCCATGGTCACCCCGCGCGAGAGCGACGGCAAGAAGCACCTGGTGACCAACCAGGCCTGCTTCGGCTGCACCATCGCCTGCGGCCGCATCAGCAAGATGGACGAGAACCACTTCACCGTGCAGAACAAGCCGCAGTACTGGGGCGCCAATGGCGGCCTGGAGTACGAAGCGGCCTGGGCGCTCGGTGCTGCCAATGGCGTGAACGACCTCGAGGCCCTGCAGTACGCCAACCTGCTGTGCAACGAATACGGCATGGACCCGATCAGCTTCGGTGCCACCGTGGGCGCCGTGATGGAGCTCTACGAGATGGGCGTGCTGACCAAGGAGCAGATCGGTGTGGACGCACCCTTCGGTTCGGCCGCTGCGCTGGCCGCCTTCGCCGAGATGACCGGCCGGGGCGAAGGCTTCGGCCAGGAGATCGGCATGGGCTCGGCCCGGCTGACGAAGAAGTACGGTCACCCCGACCTGTCGATGAGCGTCAAGGGTCAGGAATTCCCGGCCTACGACGGTCGCGCCATCCAGGGCATCGGCCTGGCCTACGCCACCTCCAACCGCGGCGCCTGCCACCTGCGGGGCTACACCATCGCCTCGGAAGTGCTGGGCATTCCGGTCAAGACCGATCCGGTCGAGAGCGAGGGCAAGCCGGAACTGGTGAAGGCCTTCCAGGACGCCACCGCCGCCTTCGACTCGTCGGGTCTGTGCGTGTTCACCACCTTCGCCTGGGGCGTGGCCGACCTGGCACCCCAGTTGCAGGCCGCCTGCAACGAAGAGTTCACCACCGAAGAGCTGGAGAAGATCGGCGAGCGCATCTGGAACATGGAGCGCGAGTTCAACAACGCCGCCGGCTTCACCGCCAAGGACGACTCGCTGCCCAAGCGCCTGCTGACCGAAGCCGCCAAGACCGGTGCCTCCAAGGGCATGGTCAGCAAGCTGCCCGAGATGCTGCCCAAGTACTACGCCGTGCGCGGCTGGGACCCGGAAGGCCGCCCCACCGCCGAGACCAAGCAGCGCCTGAGCCTGTGAGGGCCGCCGCCCTCGCGCGTTCCGCCTGAACCCCGAGGGGGCAGTCTGTGTGCTGCCCCCTTTGTCATTTCCGGAGACCTCCATGCACCACGTCATCCTCGGCGCCGGCCCGGCCGGCGTCATTGCCGCCGAAACCATCCGCAAGCACGCACCGGCCGACACCATCACCCTGGTGGGCGACGAGCCCGAGCCGCCGTACTCGCGCATGGCCATTCCTTACCTGCTGATCGGCAACATCCAGGAGGCCGGCACCTACCTGCGCAAGAGCGCTGCGCATTTCGCCAACCTGCGCATCACCCAGGTCGGTGCCAAGGCCCTGAAGGTGGACGCTGCGGCCCGCACCGTGAGCCTGGACAACGGCCAGACGCTGACCTTCGACCGCCTGCTGATCGCCACCGGTTCGCACCCGGTGCGCCCGCCCATTGCCGGCATGGACCTGCCCGGCGTGCACCCCTGCTGGACGCTGGAAGACGCCCGCAACATCATGAAGCTGGCCCAGCCCGGCGCCAAGGTTCTGCAGATGGGCGCCGGCTTCATCGGCTGCATCATCATGGAAGCCCTGAAGCAGCGCGGCGTGGAGCTGTCGGTGGTGGAGATGGGCGACCGCATGGTCCCCCGCATGATGGGCCCGACCGCCGGCGGCATGATCAAGGACTGGTGCGAAACCCAGGGTGTGAAGGTCTACACCGGCACCCGGGTCGAGGCCATCGAATCGGCTGCTGGCGCACCCGCCAGCAGCGGCGGCGTCATCGGAAAGATCGCCAGCGCGCTCGGCATGGGCAGCAGTGAGCCGCAGGGCAGCGGGCGTGGCCTGAGGGTCAAGCTGGGCAACGGCCAGACGGTCGAGGCCGACCTGGTCATCAGCGCCACCGGCGTGCGGCCGGCCATCGGCTTCCTGAAGGACTCCGGCATCACCTGCCTGCAGGGTGTGCTGACCGACGAGCATCTGCAGACCAATGTGCCCGGCATCTATGCCGCCGGTGACTGCGCCGAGGCCTTCGACAAGGTCAGCGGCAAGACCATCGTCAGCGCCATCCAGCCCAACGCCGCCGAGCAGGCGCGCGTGGCGGCCCTCAACATGGTGGGCCAGCGCGCCGACCTCAAGGGCGTGACCCAGATCAACGTGCTCGACACGCTGGGCATGATCTCCACCAGCTTCGGCAACTGGGAAGGCGTGGCCGGTGGCGAGCATGTGGAGCTGACCGACAAGGCCGGCGGCCGCCACCTGAGCCTGCAGTTCAAGGACGACGTCATGGTCGGCTGCAACTCGGTCGGCTGGACCGAGCATGTCGGCGTGATGCGCGGTCTGGTCGAAGGCCAGGTGCGCCTGGGCGAATGGAAACAGCGCCTCATGGAAGACCCGACCAAGCTCATGGATGCGTACCTGGCGGCAGCGCAGGCGCAAGGCCAATGGGCGGGCGCTGCCGACGAGCGCCGACGCTGACCATGAAGATCACCTTCAAGCTCTTCGCCACCCTGACCGACTACCTGCCCGCGGAAGCCCGCCGCAGCAACCAGATCGATCTCGACATCGACCCGGCCACCCCCATCAGCCAGATCATCGAGCCCTTCGGCATGCCGCCCAAGCTGGTGCACCTGGTGCTGGTCAACGGCAAATACATCCAGCCCGAGCAGCGCTTGTCGACCACCCTGCAGGAGGGCGATGTGCTGGCCATCTGGCCGCCCATCGCCGGGGGTTGAGGCCCATGCAGTCGAGCTACGACGAGCGCTTCCAGCGCGACATGGGCTGCACCGAAGCCGAATGGCTGGGCTGGCTGCCGGCGGCCATCGGCGAATGCACCTGGCAGCGCCAGGGCGCCTCGGTGCAGGTCGACATCCCGCCCGGGCGGCTGTACCTGCAATGGGAGCCGCGCCCGCCACGCGTGATCGCACTCATGCGCATGCCGGTGCTGCGGGTGTCGTTCCGCTTCGAGGGCCTGGACGAAGCGCAGCGCTACGCATTCATGAAGCGGTTCGACCTGTACATGCAGCGGGGCGGGGGCTGAACGGCCGCTGCAACCGACCCGGTTGCCTTGACTTCAGGCATGATTCGAAAAATCATGCCTGATGCCCTTCAAGACACCCGGAACCCAAGAGGTCTACGCCCCCAAGGACGTGAAGATTCCCGCCAGGCGGGGTGCTGGGTTACGACAACCGGCATGGGTATTCGCATCGCCATTTCATGGGTACGGTGACGCCCGAGCCCTTCACCACCTACGAGGCGCTTTATGAGCGCTTCGAGCAGGAATGGCAGCTGATCGCCATGCAGTTCGTGAACGGAGAGATGACATGACCCGCGCCAGGATCACCCCCGCCGACTTCGCCCGTCAGCCCGAACTGAGCCAGCACGCCCGACGCAGCAAGGCCGTGGCCCGTGCGCTCGACCAGGGGGCGCCGTCCCTGCCGTTTTCGGTGACCTTCACCAGTTTCGAGTTCGAAGATTTCCTCAGCCAGCTCACGCCCCGACGGTTCGAACTGTTGCGGCTGGCCAGCAAGGGCCGTCAATCCATTGCCGATCTGGCCCAGGCGGCCCACCGGGATCAAAGCGCCGTGTCCCGCGATGTGGCCACCCTGAGCAGGCTGGGTCTGGTCAGGGTGGAGCTGGTGCCCAACCAGGGCCATGGCCGAAAGAAGGTGGTGATGCCGGTGGCCACCACGATCTCCATCAGCGCTTCGATCACGGCCTGAAGCGGGCGTTGCCGGGCTTCAGCCCAGCGTCTTCAAGCCCAGCCAGGTCAGCAGCAGCGAGCCGGCCAGGTGCAGCGCGGCCACGCCGCCGGCCAGCGCCAGCCGGCCTTGCTGCAGCAGGGTGACCACCTCGATCGAGAAGGTGGAGAAGGTGGTCAGCGCGCCGAGCAGGCCGGTGACGATGGCCAGCTTCCACGCCGGGTCCAGCTGCGGTTGCGCCTGGAAAAAGGCCACACACAGGCCGATGGCGTAGGCGCCGATCCAGTTGGCCGCCAGCGTGCCCCAGGGCAGCACCGCGCCCGGTGTGTTGAGCCACAGGCCCAGGCGCCAGCGCAGCACCGCACCCACGCAGGCGCCGGCACACAGGGCCAGGACACTGCCCATGGTCAGAACGGCGGGCCGTCATCGGCCGAGCTGGCCGATGAGGTGACCGGCGCTGCGGCCGACGCTGTGTCCAGGGCGGGCAGGGCAGGCGCCTGACCCGGCAGCAGTTCGCCGCCCAGGGCTTCGATCAGCGCATCGAGCACCTGCCGCAGCTCGCCGGTGCCGATGGCCACATTGCTGTCGAAGCTCTCTTCCTCGTTGGCCGGCCGGTCCTCGAACACGCCTTCCAGAAAGGCGATCTTGCGCAGCGCCATGCTCTCGGTCAGCACGAAGCCCACGCGGCCTTCCCAGCTCATGGCCAGGCGGGTGGGCAGCTTGCCTTCGGCCACATGGCGGCGCACTTCGTCGGTCAGCAGGTGGTGGCGGGTGAAGCGCACCACCGAGCGTTCTTCGTCGGTGGAGCGCAGCTCACACTCGCGCTCCACCGCCAGGCCGTCGGGCCATTCTTCCGGGTCTGCGGCGCTGAGCCAGCGGGCCATGGACGATTGCGGCGTCATCTGGGTGTTGAGCAGCGACACCGCCATGCCCGGGAAGGCATCGACCAGCGCGGTGATGACCTCATCGTTCTTGCCCTGGCTGCTGGCATCCGTGACCAGCCAGCCGCGCCCGGGGTCGATCCACACCCAGACGTTCTGCTGGCGCGCGAAGGCCATCGGCAGCAGGGCCTGGCGGGCGTCCTCGCGCAGGGCCTTGGTCTCTTTCTTGCCGGGCTTGCGGCCGGTGGTGGCCTCGATCTGGTCGGCGGCTTCCTGGGCCTTCTTGCGCACCACGGCGCCCGGCACGGCCTTGCTTTCGATCTGCAGCTTGAGGATGCGCTGCTGGTCGACCGATTCCACCAGCGGACCGTGCGCTTCGCCGCGCGGCTCCACCCAGCCCACGGCCTTGTCCTGCGAGGCGCTGCAGGGGGCAAAGCGGTGGTCGTCCAGCGCGGCCTCCATCTCGGTCAGGGACGGGTTCCAGCCCGGGGCGATGCGGTAGAGGGTGAGATTCTTGAACACGGGCAGGGGACTCCAGAGGGCACAAACCCCGCGCGGGGCGGGGTCGTGATCTTAGCTGTGCCCGGGGCCTGTCCCTCACATGCGTGAGGGCAGCCAGGTCACCAGCGCCGGGAACCAGTAGAGCATCAGGATGGCCAGCACCATCAGGAAGAAATACGGCAGGCAGGCCTTGGCGATCCAGTCGATGTCGCGCCGGGTCATGCCCTGCAGCACGAACAGGTTGAAGCCCACCGGCGGCGTGATCTGCGCCATCTCCACCACGATCACGATGAAGATGCCGAACCAGACCAGGTCGATGCCGGCGGCCTGCACCGTGGGCAGCACCACGCCCATGGTGAGCACGATCATCGAGATGCCGTCCAGGAAGCAGCCCAGCAGGATGTAGAACAGCGCCAGCGCCACCAGCAGCACGCCCGGCGACAGGTTCAGGCTGGCCACGAACTCCGCCAGGTGCCGGGGCAGGCCGATGTAGCCCATGGCCAGCGTCAGGAAGGCCGCGCCGGCCAGGATGAGCGCGATCATGCAGTAGAGCCGGGTGGCGCCCAGCAGCGCATCGCGAAAGCTCTGCCAGTTCAGCGAACCCTGCGAGGCCGACAGGATGAGTGCCCCCACCACGCCCACGGCGGCCGCCTCGGTGGCGGTGGCGATGCCGCTGTAGATGGTGCCGATGACGCCACCGATCAGCAGCACCACCGGGATCAGGTGGCGGCTCTCGCGCAGCTTGTCCATGAAGGACAGGCTGCCGTCGCTTTCGGGAACAGCCTGCGGGTTGAGCAGCGCCCACACCACGATTGCGCCGCTGAACAGCACCGCCAGCAGCAGGCCGGGAATGACGCCGGCCACGAACAGCTTGGCGATCGAGACCTCGGCCGCCACGCCGTAGACGATCATGATGATCGAGGGCGGAATCAGCAGGCCCAGGGTGCTGGCACCGCCCAGCGAGCCGACGATCTTCTCGGGCGGATAGCCGCGCCGCGTCAGCTCCGGGATGGTCATCTTGCCGATGGTGGCGCAGGTGGCGGCTGACGAGCCCGACACCGCTGCAAAGATGGTGCTGCCGATGATGTTGGTGTGCAGCAGGCGGCCGGGCAGGGCGTTCACCCAGGGCGCCAGGCCGCGGAACATGCTCTCCGACAGCTTGGTGCGGAACAGGATCTCGCCCATCCAGATGAACAGCGGCAGCGCGGTCAGCGTCCAGCTGCTGGCCGAGCCCCAGATGGTCAGTGCCATGGCGTCGCCGGCGGGCCGGCTGGAGAACAGCTCCATGCCGATCCAGGCCACGCCGGTGAGGGTCAGGCCGATCCAGACCCCGCTGCCCAGCAGCAGGAACAGCGAGACGATCAGCAGCCCGGTGATGAGCAGGTCATTCATGGCGGGTGTCTCCGGCGTGCTGCTGGCGCTGGCCGCGCCACTCCAGCACGGTTTCATCGAGCAGGGCGATCAGCAGCACCGAGGTGCCCAGGCCCATGAGCAGCTGGGGTATCCACAGCGGCGTGGCGTCGGTGCCGGTGGAAATGTCGTGGAACAGCCGCGACTGGTAGACCAGCCGCCAGCTGTAGACGCAGAGCAGCCCGGCCAGCAGGCTGCCCACCGCCAGCGACCACAGCTCCAGGGCATGCCGGCCGCGACCGGCGAGCCGCCCGATCAGCAGCGTGACCCGGATGTGTTCGCCCTGCTTCAGGGTGTGCGCCAGTGCCAGGAAACCGGCGCCGGCCATGGCATAGCCGGCATAGGCGTCGGTGCCCGGCACATAGATGCCGGCCAGGCGGCTGCCGATGGAGACCAGCACCATCAGCAGCACACCGACCATGAAGAGGGCAGCCAGCCAGCCGGCGCCGAGGTAGAGGGCATCGAGGAATCGGCGCATGGCGGCGTGGGGTCGGGTTTATTTGCGGAAGGCGTCGAGCATCTGCTGGCCTTCGGCACCGGCCTGACCCAGCCACTCCTGCAGCATGGTGGCGCCCACCTTCTGCATGTCGCTCTTCAGCGCTGCACTGGGCGGCTCCACCGACATGCCGTTGGCCCGCAGCGTGGCCAGCGAATCGGTGTTGACCTTCTGCGAGGCGGCCCAGCCGCGCGTCTCGGCGTCGGCAGCGGCTTTCAGCAGGGCGTCCTGGCTGGGCTTGTCCAGCGCATCGAAGGCGCGCTTGTTGACGATGACCGCGTTCTTCGGCAGCCAGGCCTGCACGTCGTAATAGAACTTCAGGTGCTCGAACAGCTTGCTGTCCACGCCGGTGGCGCCGGAGGTCATGTTGGCCTCGACCACGCCGGTGGCCAGTGCCTGCGACAGCTCGGCCGCCTGCACCGTGACCGGCTGCGCCCCCACCAGCTGGGCAATGCGCGAGGTGGACGGGCTGTACGCACGCCACTTGCTGCCCTTGAGGTCGGCGGCGCTGGCCAGCGGCTTCTTGCTGTAGATGCCCTGGGGCGGCCAGGCCACCGAGTACAGCAGCATCAGGCCCTGCTCGCCCAGCTTCTTCTGCAGGATGGGTTTCTGCGCGGCATAGAGCTTGCGCGACTCCTCGTAGCTGGTGGCCAGGAACGGAATGCCGTCGGCCCCGAACATGGCCCATTCGTTCTGGTAGGCCGCCAGGATGATCTCCCCGATCTGGGCCTGCCCGCCTTGCACCGCGCGCTTGATCTCGGGGGCCTTGAACAGGGCCGCATTGGCATGCACCGTGATCTTGAGCTTGCCGCCGGTGGCCTTCTCCACGTCGCTGGCGAAGTTCGTCAGGTTGACCGTGTGGAAGTTGGTGGCCGGGTAGGCCGACGGCAGATCCCAGCTGGTCTGGGCGGCGGCGGGAAGGGCAGCGACCAGGGCGCTGGTGGCCAGAGTCAGGCTGAACAGGCGGCGTTTCATGGCGGATCTCCTGAGGGGTTGGGGGACGGGTGGGGAAACGGTGGCAAGGCGGGAGGGCGGCTTTTCGGGATGTGCGGACTCTAGCGATGTGCCAATAAAGTGTGATGGGTGTTTTCCCTGTATGTCAACAAATCGTTGGCATTTTGTGATTTGCCGTCCTACACTGCGCCGCATCGGAAAGCCCAGGAACACCGCCATGCCCCCTCGCAAGTCCAGCCAGCCCGCCAGCACCACGGCGCCGTCCGCGGTGGCACGGCCCATCGTGTCGTCGGCCCATCTGGTGTCGCCGCACAGCGCGCAGATGAGCGAGTTCGAGTTCGGGCTGATCGTCGCCGGCAACGCCTTCCACCGCTGGGTGGTGCACTGCATGAGCGCCGCCGGCCTCAAGGACCTGACCGCGCTCGACGTGCTGGTGCTGCACCACGTGACCCACCGGGCACGCGACAAGCGCCTGGCCGACATCGCTTTCATCATGAATGTGGAAGACACCCACCTCATCAACTACTCGCTCAAGAAGCTGCAGGGCCTGGGCGTGGTGGAGTCGAGCAAGAACGGCAAGGAAGTGACCTATGGCCCGACCGAGGCCGGCAAGGACTTCGTCGCCCGCTACCGCGAGATCCGCGAGGGCTGCCTGATCAATGCCCTGAAGGCCGACGACGCACTCAACCACGACATCGGGGAACTCGCGCGCCTGCTGCGGGTGCTCTCCGGCATGTACGACCAGGCGGCACGCTCCGCCGCATCACTCTGAGCCCATGAACACGACAACCGACAACCGCTGGCAGTTCTGGATCGACCGGGGCGGCACCTTCACCGACATCGTGGCCCGCCGCCCCGACGGCAGCCTGACCACCCACAAGCTGCTGTCCGAGAACCCGGAGCAGTACCGCGACGCGGCGGTGGCCGGCATCCGCCATCTGCTGGGCCTGCAGCCCGATCAGCCGGTGACGCCGGCGCAGGTGGCCTGCGTGAAGATGGGCACCACCGTGGCCACCAATGCGCTGCTGGAGCGCAAGGGCGAGCCCACGCTGCTGGTGACCACCCGCGGCTTCCGGGATGCGCTGCGCATCGCCTACCAGAACCGGCCCCGCCTGTTCGACCGCCAGATCGTGCTGCCCGAGCTGCTCTACAGCCGGGTCATCGAAGCCCAGGAACGGCTGGCCGCCGACGGCAGCGTGCTGCAGCCGCTGGACGAAGCCCACCTGCGCGAGCGGCTGTGGGCGGCCTTCGATGCCGGCCTGCGCAGCGTGGCCATCGTGTTCATGCACGGTTACCGGCATGCGGCGCATGAACAGGCAGCGGCCCGGCTGGCCCGGGAGGCCGGCTTCACCCAGGTCAGCACCTCGCACCAGACCAGCCCCATGATGAAGTTCGTGAGCCGGGGCGACACCACCGTGGTCGACGCCTACCTCTCGCCCATCCTGCGGCGCTATGTCGACCAGGTGGCGGCCGAGATGCCGGGTGTGCCGCTGTTCTTCATGCAGTCCAGCGGCGGCCTGACCGACGCGCACTATTTCCAGGGCAAGGACGCCATCCTGTCCGGCCCGGCCGGCGGCATCGTCGGCATGGCCCGCACCTCGGCCCTGGCTGGCCACGGGCAGGTGATCGGCTTCGACATGGGCGGCACCTCGACCGATGTGTCCCACTACGCCGGCGCCTTCGAGCGCGAGTTCGAGACCCAGGTGGCCGGCGTGCGCATGCGTGCGCCGATGATGAGCATCCACACCGTGGCGGCCGGCGGCGGCTCCATCCTGAGCTTCGACGGATCGCGCTTCCGCGTCGGCCCGGAGAGCGCCGGCGCCCACCCCGGCCCGGCCAGTTACCGGCGCGGCGGCCCGCTGACCGTGACCGATGCGAACGTCATGCTCGGCAAGATCCAGCCGGCGTATTTCCCCCGCGTGTTCGGCCCCCAGGCCAACGAACCCCTGAGCGCCGAGGCGGTGCGAGCGCAGTTCGACGCGCTGGCGCGCCAGACCGGCCGCCCGGCCGAGGCGGTGGCCGAGGGCTTCATCCGCATCGCGGTGCAGCAGATGGCCAATGCGATCAAGAAGATCTCGGTGGCGCGCGGTTACGACGTCACCCGCTACACCCTGCAGTGCTTCGGTGGCGCCGGCGGCCAGCACGCTTGCCTGGTGGCCGACGCCCTGGGCATGAGCCGGGTGTTCGTGCATCCGCTGGCCGGCGTGCTCAGTGCCTACGGCATGGGCCTGGCCGACCAGAACGTGATCCGCGAGCAGGCGGTCGAGCGGGTGCTGGAGGCCGACGCCATGGCACCGGTGGCCGCGCAGCTCGATGCGCTGGCCGAGGCCGCCCGCCACGAGCTGCAGCAGCAGAAGATCGGCCACGGCGAGCTGCAGGTGCACCGCCGGGTCCACCTGCGCTACGAGGGCAGCGACGCGGCGCTGGTCGTGCCGTTCGGCGGCATGGCCGATGTCCAGGCGGCGTTCGAGGCGGCCTACCGCCAGCGCTTCGCCTTCCTCATGACCGGCAAGCGCCTGATCGTGGAGGCGGTGTCGGTGGAGGCGGTGGTGGCGGGCGATGCGCCGGCCGAGGCCCGGCTGCCGCTGCACGGCCCCCGTGAAGTCCCCCGCCGCGACACGGTGCGCCTGCACGCCGACGGCCAGTGGCTGGACGCCGCCCTGGTGGTGCGCGAAGACCTGCGCCCCGGCGATGCCATTCCGGGCCCGGCCATCATTGCCGAGAAGAACGCCACCACCGTGGTGGAGCCGGGCTGGGAGGCCCGCCTCACCGAGCTGGACCACCTGGTGCTGGAGCGGCGCGTGCCGCGCCCCTCGCAGCACGCGGCCGGCACCTCGGTCGACCCGGTGCTGCTGGAGGTGTTCAACAACCTGTTCATGAACATCGCCGAACAGATGGGCCTGCAGCTGCAGAACACCGCCTACTCGGTGAACATCAAGGAGCGGCTCGACTTTTCGTGTGCGCTGTTCGATGCCCGGGGCCACCTGATCGCCAACGCACCCCATATGCCCGTGCACCTGGGCTCCATGGGCGAGAGCATCAAGACGGTCATCCGCGAAAACGCCGGCCGCATGCAGCCCGGCGATGTGTATGTGCTCAACGACCCGTACCACGGCGGCACCCACCTGCCCGACGTCACCGTGATCACGCCGGTGTATGTCGGCGAGGGTGCCGAGCCCACCTTTTACGTCGGCTCGCGCGGCCACCATGCCGACATCGGCGGCACCACGCCGGGGTCGATGCCGCCGTTCTCGACCCGCATCGAGGAAGAGGGCGTGCAGATCGACAACGTCAAGCTGGTCGAGGGCGGCGTGCTGCGCGAGGCCGAGATGCTGGCGCTGCTGCAAAGCGGCGAATACCCCAGCCGCAACCCGCAGCAGAACATGGCCGACCTCCGGGCCCAGATCGCCGCCAACGAGAAGGGCGTGCAGGAGCTGCGCCGCATGGTGGCGCAGTTCGGTCTGGACGTGGTGCAGGCCTACATGGGCCATGTGCAGGACAACGCCGAAGAATCGGTGCGCCGCGTCATCACCCGCCTGAAGGACGGCGAGTTCACCCTGCCGCTGGACAACGGCGCCCAGATCCGGGTGGCGGTGCGGGTCGATGCCGCGCAGCGCCGGGCCACCATCGACTTCACCGGCACCAGCCCGCAGCAGGCCAACAACTTCAACGCGCCCACCGCGGTCTGCATGGCGGCGGTGCTGTATGCGTTCCGCACCCTGGTCGATGACGACATCCCGCTCAATGCCGGCTGCCTGAAGCCGCTGGAGGTGATCATCCCGCCCGGCTGCATGCTCAACCCGAACCCGCCGGCTTCGGTGGTGGCCGGCAATGTGGAAACCTCCACCTGCATCACCAACGCACTGTTCGGTGCCCTGGGCGTGATGGCGGGCAGCCAGCCCACCATGAACAACTTCACCTTCGGCGACGCCAGCCACCAGTACTACGAGACCATCTCGGGTGGCAGCGGTGCCGGCGACGGCTATGCCGGAACGGCCGTGGTGCAGACCCACATGACCAACTCGCGCCTGACCGACCCCGAGATCCTGGAGTTCCGGTTCCCGGTCCTGCTGGAGAGCTACGAGATCCGGCGCGGCTCGGGCGGGCAGGGCCGCTGGAACGGCGGCGAGGGCGGCGTGCGCCGCATCCGCTTCCGGCAGCCCATGACGGCCAGCATCCTGTCCAACGGGCGGGTCCACCCGGCGTTCGGTCTGGCCGGCGGCTCACCGGGCGCTCCCGGCATCAACCGGGTGGTACGGGCTGATGGCACCGTCGAGACCCTGGGCCATATTGCCCAGGTCGAGATGCAGCCGGGCGACGTGTTCGAGATCCACACGCCGGGTGGCGGCGGCTACGGGCCACCCGCCGCCTGAGGCCGGCCCCGGCCCTCAGATCTCTTCAACCCGGCGGGCCGGGTAACTGTCCCAGGCCTGGCAGCCCGGGCATTGCCAGAAGTGCTGGCGCGCTTCAAAGCCGCAGGCCGCGCAGCGGTAGCGCTTGAGCGGCGCGCTGGCCTGCTCCAGGGTCCGCTGCACCGGTGCCTGCGCCATCGGGTCCGACAGGGTCTCGCCGGCCAGCCAGCGTGCGCCGATCACCAGCGAAGGTTCGCGCTCCAGGTGCTGCAGGTAGCGCGCCCGGGCGGCGGTCGGGTCGGCTTCCAGGGCGGCCAGCGCCTCGGTGATGTCGATCGAGGGGCTGCGGTCGTCGGCCGCCCGCAGCACCGCGGCCACCGCCTCGACCCGACCCGTCTGCCGGCCGAGATCGGTCATCAGGTGGGCCACCAGCGGCAGGGCCTGGGGGGCCTCCCGCGCCAGGTTCAGCAGGGCATCGAGTGCGCCGGTCGCGTCACCTTCCTGCTGGCGCAGGGCACTCAGCGCCACCCAGCCCCGGGCCACCTGCGGCGCCTCGCGCACCGCCGCATCGAGCAGGGTGCGCGCGCGCGCCCGGTCGCCCTGGCGCAGGGCCAGCTCGGCCTCTTCGCAGCGGTAATGGGCCAAGCGCGAGGCAAAGCTGCCTTGCGCCTGGGCGTCGAGCTTCAGGGCCACTTCCAGGGCGCGGGGCCAGTCGCGTGAGCGTTCATAGATGCCCAGCAGGGCCAGCATGGCCTCGCCCGCAAAGGACGTGCCCTGGAGCTTCTGCAGCGCGGCCTCGGCGCGGTCCAGCAGGCCTGCCTTCAGGAAGTCCAGTGCCAGGGCGTGCTGGGCGCGATCGCGGTCCTTGCCGCTCAGATCGGCCCGCGAGAGCAGGTGTTCGTGCACCCGTACCGCCCGGTCGTAGTCGCCGCGGCGGCGGAACAGGTTGCCCAGCGCGAAGTGCAGTTCGGCCGTGTCCGGATCGCCCTGCACCGCCTCGATGAAGGCGTCGATGGCCTGGTCCTGCTGTTCGTTGAGCAGGTGGTTCAGACCCCTGAAGTAGGCCTTGGGTGCCTGGCGGCTTTCCATGCGCCACTGGCGCAGGTCCAGGCGGGAAGCCGCCCAGCCCAGAGCGAAGGCCAGGGGCAGGCCCCACAGCAGCCAGGTCAGGTCAAAGTCCATGTCGTCGTTCGATCGGGTCGGAGGGGAGCAGGGTGGTGTCGCCACCGAAGGCGGTGGTGGCGGGCCCCGCACCGGAGCGCCGGCGCGCCTTCTTGGCCCGCAGCCACAGCGGCACCATGGCCACCACGCCCAGGAACACCCCGATCAGCATGGCCAGCAACACGACCACCACCATGGGTGCCTGCCATCGCGCACCGAAGAACAGGTGCAGCGTGACCATGTCCTGGTTGTTCAGCGCGAAGGCGAAAAGGACAAAAAAAAGGGCTGCGTTGAGCAGCCACATGAGGTACTTCACGGCTTCCCCTCTGTGGTGGGAGCCGATTGTAGCCAGCGGGCTTCAGCCGCCCGGCTTGCCTTCGCGGCCGAGCATCTCGGCCGTGCGGGCGTCGACCTGCTCGCGCAGGGCTTTGCCGGGCTTGAAGTGGGGCACCCGCTTCTCCGGGATCATGACGCTCTCGCCCGAGCGCGGATTGCGCCCGATGCGAGGTGAACGGCGGTTCACCGAAAAGCTGCCGAAGCCCCGGATCTCGATCCGGTGGCCACGCACCAGGGCGTCACCCATCGCGTCAAGGATGGCCTTGACGGCGAACTCCGCATCGCGGTGGGTGAGCTGGCTGAAACGGCTGGCCAGGGCTTCGACGAGGTCGCTTCGGGTCATGGGGAGAAGAAGGTGCCTGTGCCGATCAGTTGTTGCTGTTGTCCAGCTTGGCGCGCAGCAGGGCGCCCAGGCTGGTGGTGCCGGCGTTGCCGGTGTTCTGGTTCAGGCTGGCCATGGCTTCGTTCTGGTCGGCCATGTCCTTGGCCTTGATGGACAGCTGGATGTTGCGGGTCTTGCGGTCCACGTTCACCACCACGGTGGTGACCTCGTCGCCTTCCTTCAGCACGTTGCGGGCGTCTTCGACGCGGTCGCGGCTGATTTCGGAGGCGCGCAGGTAACCCAGCACGTCTTCACCCAGGTCAATCTCGGCGCCCTTGGCATCCACGGTCTTGACCTTGCCGGTCACCACGGAACCCTTGTCGTTGACCGACACGAAGGTGGTGAACGGGTCGCCGTCGAGCTGCTTGATGCCCAGGCTGATGCGCTCGCGCTCCACGTCGATGGCCAGCACGATGGCTTCGACTTCCTGGCCCTTCTTGTAGTTGCGCACGGCGGTCTCGCCGGCTTCGTTCCAGGACAGGTCGGACAGGTGCACCAGGCCGTCGATGCCGGCGGCCAGACCCACGAACACGCCGAAGTCGGTGATCGACTTGATCGGGCCCTTGACGCGGTCGCCGCGCTTGGTGGCCTCGGCGAACTCGTGCCAGGGGTTGGCACGGCACTGCTTCATGCCCAGGGAGATGCGGCGCTTGTCTTCGTCGATGTCGAGCACCATGACTTCGACTTCGTCACCCAGCGACACCAGCTTGGAAGGAGCAACGTTCTTGTTGGTCCAGTCCATTTCGGAGACGTGCACCAGGCCTTCGATGCCCGGCTCGAGTTCCACGAACGCGCCGTAGTCGGCGATGTTGGTGATCTTGCCGAACATGCGGGTGCCCTGCGGGTAGCGGCGCGAAACGCCCATCCACGGGTCGTCGCCCATCTGCTTCAGACCCAGCGACACGCGGTTCTTCTCGGTGTCGAACTTGAGGATCTTGGCGGTGATTTCCTGGCCCGGCTGAACCACTTCGCTCGGGTGGCGGACACGGCGCCATGCCATGTCGGTGATGTGCAGCAGGCCGTCGATGCCGCCCAGGTCCACGAAGGCACCGTATTCGGTGATGTTCTTGACCACGCCCTGGACGATGGCGCCTTCCTTGAGGGTTTCCATCAGCTTGGCGCGCTCTTCGCCCATGGAGGCTTCCACCACGGCACGGCGGCTCAGCACCACGTTGTTGCGCTTGCGGTCGAGCTTGATGACCTTGAATTCCAGGGTCTTGTTCTCGTACGGGGTCAGGTCCTTGGTCGGACGGCTGTCGACCAGCGAGCCCGGCAGGAAGGCGCTGATGCCGTTGACCATGACCTTCAGGCCGCCCTTGACCTTGGCGCCGGTGGTGCCGGTGACGAAGTCGCCGGATTCCAGGGCCTTCTCGAGGGCCATCCAGGAAGCCAGGCGCTTGGCCTTGTCACGCGACAGCAGGGTGTCGCCGAAACCGTTCTCGACGGAGTCGATGGCCACCGACACGAAGTCGCCGACCTGCACTTCCAGCTCGCCCAGGTCGTTCTTGAACTCGGCCAGCGGGACATAGGCTTCCGACTTGAGGCCGGCGTTGACCACCACATGGTTGTGTTCGATGCGGACCACCTCGGCGGTGATGACCTCGCCCGAGCGCATTTCAGCGCGTTTCAGGGACTCTTCGAACAGGGCGGCAAAAGATTCAGACATGGAGTTTCCTAAGACCGCTCAGCGTCGGGGTGCACCACGGGCGCAGATGAACCTGCATCGGGTGGCGGGAGTCGACGGTTGGGCGGCGTTGCAGTTGTGGTGCGAAGCACCACGGGGTTGGTTGAAAAGAACCATCAGGCCTGCGGGCAGGGAACGCCCGGCGGGGCCGTCTGGGCCGGTCAGCGGTGTTGCCGGCCTTCCGGAAACACCGTTTTGTCCTGCCACCAGTCAAGCACCTGCTGCACCGACGATTCGATGTCGAGCGAGGAGTTGTCCAGCATCAGGGCGTCTTCGGCGGGTTTGAGGGGCGCGTGGGACCGGTTCGAGTCCCGTGCGTCGCGCGCTTGCAAGTCCGCCAGAAGGTCGTCGAGTCTAGCAGCGATTCCCTTTGAAATCAATTGCTTATGCCGGCGTTCGGCGCGTTGTCCGGCGCTGGCGGTGAGGTAGACCTTGAGGGGAGCGTCAGGGAATATCACGGTGCCCATGTCGCGGCCGTCGGCCACCAGGCCGGGCAGCCGCCGCATGCCGCGCTGCAGGGCCAGCAGGGCCTGGCGCACCTCGGGCACGACCGACACCCGGGAGGCGGCCATGCCGGCGGCCTCGGTGCGCAAGTCGTCGCTCACATCCTCGCCGTCGAGCCAGATGCGGTGGTCGGCAAACCGCAGCCGCAGGCCGGCGGCCAGCTCGCCCAGGCGGCGGGCGTGCTCCGGCTGGCCCAATGCGGCCTCGTCGAGTGCCAGCCCCTGGCGGGTCGCGGCCAGCCCGACCAGCCGGTAGAGGGCGCCCGAATCGAGCCAGTGGTAGCCCAGGCGCTTGGCCAGCTCGCTGGACAGCGTGCCCTTGCCCGAGGCGGTGGGGCCGTCCACACAGATCACCGGTATCTGCTCCGCCTGTGCTTCGCAGACGCCGAACAGCGCCTCGAAGTAGTCCGGAAAGGTCTTGCCGACGCAGCGCGGGTCCAGGATGCGCACCGGCAGGCCGGCCGGGTTGAAGGCCGCCAGCGAGAAGCACATGGCCACCCGATGGTCGTCGTAGGTGTGGATGCTGGCCGGCCGCCACCCGGTCGGCGGCGTGATGCGGATGAAGTCCGCGCCTTCTTCCACCGTGGCACCCAGCTTGCGGCATTCGGTGGCCATGGCGGCGATGCGGTCGGTTTCCTTGACCCGCCAGCTCGCGATGTTGCGCAGGGTGGTGGTGCCGTCGGCGAACAGCGCCATGACGGCCAGCGTCATGGCGGCGTCGGGAATGTGGTTGCAGTCCAGGTCGATGGCCTTCAGCGGCCAGAGGCCCCGGCGGATGCGCAGCGCGTTGGCGTCACCCTGCACGTCGGCGCCCATCAGGCGGGCCGCCTCCACGAAGCGGATGTCGCCCTGGATGGACGACAGCCCCACCCCTTCGATGGTGATGCCTTCGGTGCCGGCGGCGGCCGGCGCAATGGCGCCCAGCGCAATGAAGTAGCTGGCCGACGAGGCGTCGCCCTCCACCGGCATGCGGCCCGGCGATGCATAGCGGCTGCCGGCCGGAATGGTGAAGCGCTGCCAGCCGTCGCGCCGCACCGTCACGCCGAAGCGTTCCAGCAGGTTCAGGGTGATCTCGATGTAGGGCCGCGAAATGAGTTCGCCCACCACCTCGATCACGATGTCCTGCTGCTGGGCCACCAGCGGCAATGCCAGCAGCAGGGCGGTCAGGAACTGGCTCGACACGTCGCCGCGCACCCGGATCGCATCCGACAGCTTCAGTGGCTGCGCCGCACCGTTGCCCAGCCGCAGCGGCGGGTAACCGGGCTCGCCCAGGCACTCGACCGGGCAGCCGAGCTGGCGCAGGGCATCGACCAGATCGCCGATGGGGCGCTCGTGCATGCGGGGCACGCCGCTGAGCTCGAAGCGGGCGCCGTGCCGGGTGGCGAGCAGGGCCAGCGCCGCGGTCAGCGGCCGCATGGCGGTGCCGGCGTTGCCCATGAACAGGGTGGCCTCGCGCACCGGCAGTTCGCCGCCCAGCCCGTGCACCCGCAGCGCGCCGTCGGCCTGCGGCTCGATGCGGCAGCCCAGCTGACGCAGCGCCTGCAGCATGACCTGGGTGTCGTCCGAGTCGAGCAGGTCGACCACATCGGTGTGGCCGGTGCTGAGGGCCGCCAGCAACAGCACGCGGTTGGAGATGCTTTTGGAGCCGGGCAGGCGGACGGTGCCGCCGGCCGCCTGCAGGGGCGGAAGGTCGAGGAAAGCGGTGGAGAACATGGGAGGGTGGTGGCGCCTCAGCCCTGCGGGCGGATGGCGTTCATGCGCCACTGGGCGCGGGCAATGCTGGCCTGTTCGATCAGCGTTTCCAGGGCGTCCGGGTTCTCGCCCTTGACCGCGTTTTCCAGCGCCTCGAGCGCCTGGCGGAACCGTTGCGACTGGCCCAGCAGCTCCTCGCGGTTGGCCATGAGGATGTCGCGCCAGATCGCCGGATCGCTGGCGGCAATGCGGGTGAAATCGCGGAAGCCGGGGCCGGCCAGGGCGAGAAAGTCGGCCGACTGCTGCTGGTTCTGGATGGCGTTCATCAGCGCAAAGGCCAGCAGGTGCGGCAGGTGGCTGACCGCGGCATAGGCCGCGTCGTGCGACTCGGGCGACATCTGCCGCACATGGCATCCCAGCGCCTTCCAGAGCTGGGTGGCCCGGTCCAGCTGCGCGGTCTGGGTGCGCTCGATCGGGGTCAGGATGACCTGCCGGCCGTGGTACAGCTCGGGGTCGGCATGCTCCACGCCGGCCACTTCCTTGCCGGCGATCGGGTGCGCCGGCACGAAGACACCGACCTGATCGCGCAGGACACGGCGGGCCGCATCGACCACGTCGCGCTTGGTCGAGCCGACATCCATCAGCAGCATGTCCTTGTGGATCAGGTGGCGGATGGCCTTGAAGGTGGCTTCGGTGGCGGCCACCGGCACGGCCACCAGCACCAGGTCGGAGCCGGAGACGGCGAGCAGCGCCGAGGGCGCCTCGATGTCGATCACGCCCATCTGCCGCGCCCGCTCGGTGGTCGAGGGGGACTTGCTGTAGCCCACCACCCGCTTCACCAGCCCGGCCTGCTTGAGCGCCAGGGCGAACGAGCCGCCCATGAGTCCGCAGCCGATCAATCCGAGTTGTTCGAACATCATTCGCTCACCGGGTAGGCGCCCAGCACCTTGTAGTAGGCGCACAGACGCTGGAGTTCTTCAAGGGCCGCAGCCACGGCCGGCTGCGACGGGTGGCCCGCGATGTCGATGTAGAAGTAGTACTCCCACTGGCCCGACTTGGCGGGGCGCGATTCGAACCGCGTCATGGACACGCCGTGCTGCTTGAGCGGCACCAGCAGGTCGTGCACCGCGCCGGGCCGGTTCGGCACCGACACCACGATGCTGGTGCAGTCGCGCCCCGAGGCCGGCGGCATGGCCATGGTCTGCGGCAGGCTGATGACGGCAAAGCGGGTGCGGTTGTAGGCCTCGTCCTGGATGGCGTGCGAGACGATGTGCAGCCCGAACTGCGATGCCGCGCGTTCGCTGGCAATGGCCGCCCAGGTCGGGTCGGTGGCGGCCAGACGGGCGCCCTCGGCGTTGCTGGAGACGGCGCGGCGCTCGGCGTGCGGCAGGTGCTGGGTGAGCCAGTTCTGGCACTGGGCCAGCGCCTGCGGATGGGCCATGACCACCTGGATGTCGTCCAGCGAGTTGGTCTGGCGCAGCAGGTTGTGGCGGACCAGCAGGCTGACCTCGCCCACCACGTGCACCGGCGAGCGCAGGAACAGGTCGAGCGAACGGGCCACCACGCCTTCGGTGGAGTTCTCCATGCCGACCACGCCGAACTGCGCGGTGCCGGCCGCCGTGGCGTGGAACACCTCGTCGAAGTTGGCGCAGTAGATCAGGTTGGCCGCACTGCCGAAGAATTCGATGGCCGCCTGCTCGCAGAAGGTGCCCTGCGGGCCCAGCACCGCCACCCGCTGCGGGGTTTCGAGCGCCAGGCAGGCCGACATGATCTCGCGCCAGATGGCTGCCACGTGCTGGTTCAGCAGCGGGCCCTGGTTGGCGTCCTGGATCTTGTCGATCACCTGGGCCACCCGGTCCGGGCGGAAGAAGGGCGAGCCCTCGCGGCGCTTGATCTCGCCCACCTCTTCGGCCACACGGGCGCGCTGGTTGAGCAGGGTCAGCAGCTGCTGGTCCAGGGCATCGATCTTCACGCGCAGGGCGGCAAGATCGGCAGATTGCTGGGGCTGGGTCATGGTGTCCGGCTGGTCTCAGGCCGCTTGTTGTTCGAATTCACGCAGGTAATCCACCAGCGCCTGCACGCCCTCCAGGGGCATGGCGTTGTAGAGGCTGGCGCGCATGCCCCCCACCGACTTGTGGCCCTTGAGCTGCAGCAGGCCGCGGGCCTGTGCACCGGCCAGGAAGGCGTCGTTGCGGGACTCGTCGCGCAGGAAAAAGGGGATGTTCATGCGCGAACGCACCGCCGGGTCGACCCGGTTCACATAGAGCTGCGAGCCGTCGATGCAGTCGTACAGCAGCTGCGCCTTGGCGATGTTGCGCTGCTCCATGGCCGCCACGCCACCCTGGCGCTTGAGCCACTGGAAGGTCAGGCCGGCCATGTAGATGCTGTAGGTCGGCGGCGTGTTGTACATGGAGCGGTTGTCGGCCACCGTGCGGTAGTTGAAGGCGCTGGGGCAGATGTCCAGCGCGTGGCCGAGCAGGTCGTCCCGCACGACCACCAGGGTCAGGCCGGCGGGCCCCAGGTTCTTCTGTGCACCGCCGAAGGCCAGGCCGACGCGGCGCCAGTCCACCGGGCGCGAAGCCACATGGGACGAGAAGTCGATCACCAGCGGCGCGTTGCAGCCCAGCGCCTGCAGGTCGGGCAGCGCCTGGAACTCCACGCCGTGAATGGTCTCGTTGGTGCAGATGTGCACATAGGCGGCATCGGCGCGCAGCTGCCAGGTTGATGGGGCGGGGATCGTGGTGTGGCCGTCGGCCTCGCTGCTCGCGGCCGCGCGGGCGTCGGCGTAGCGCTTCGCTTCCTTGAGCGATTTCTGGCTCCAGCTGCCGGTCACCACCACGTCGACCGCGCCACCGCGCGAGAGGTTCAGCGGCACGATCGCGTTCTCCGCCAGCCCGCCACCCTGCATGAACAGGATGTGGTGGCTCTCGGGCACTGCCAGCAGTTCGCGCAGATCGGCTTCGGCCTGCTCGCAGATCGACACGAAGGCCTTGCCGCGATGGCTCATCTCCATCACGCCCATGCCGGTGCCCTGCCAGTCGAGCATCTCGCGGGCGGCCTGCGCCAGCACCTCCTCAGGCATGACGGCCGGGCCGGCCGAGAAGTTGAAGGGGCGTGCCATCACGCCGCGCCGTCGGGGGTGTCGCCGTCGGCGGCTTCCGCGCCGGGCTCGGACGCCTCGGGAGCGTCGGGCATGTTGGCGTCGTTCTCCACGATGCGTTGCAGGCCGGACAGCACCGAGCCTTCGTCCAGCGAGATCAGGGTCACGCCCTGGGTCGCGCGGCCCATCTCGCGGATCTCAGAAACGCGGGTGCGCACCAGCACGCCCTTGTCGGTGATCAGCATGATCTCGTCGTCGGTGTGCACCAGTGTGGCCGCCACCACCTTGCCGTTGCGCTCGCTTTGCTGGATGGCGATCATGCCCTTGGTGCCCCGGCCATGGCGGGTGTACTCACCGATGGGGGTGCGCTTGCCGTAGCCGTTGACGGTGGCGGTCAGCACGCTCTGCTGCTCGTCCTCGGCCACCAGCATGGCGATCACGCTCTGGCCTTCGTCCAGCGACATGCCGCGCACGCCGCGCGCGTTGCGGCCCATGGGGCGCACATCGTTTTCGTCGAAGCGCACCGCCTTGCCGCCATCGGAGAACAGCATCACGTCGTGCTGGCCATCGGTGAGCGCCGCACCGATCAGGTAGTCACCTTCGTCCAGGTCGACCGCGATGATGCCGGCCTTGCGCGGGTTGCTGAACTCGTCCAGCGCCGTCTTCTTGACCGTGCCCATGGAGGTCGCCATGAACACATAACGGTCGGACGGGAAGCTGCGCGCCGCGCCGGTGAGCGGCAGCACCACGTTGATCTTCTCGCCTTCCTGCAGCGGGAACATGTTGACGATCGGCCGACCACGCGAACCGCGAGAGCCCGCCGGCACTTCCCAGACCTTGAGCCAGTACAGGCGGCCGCGGTTGGAGAAGCACAGGATGTAGTCGTGCGTGTTGGCGATGAAGAGCTGGTCGATCCAGTCGTCTTCCTTGGTGGCAGTGGCCTGCTTGCCGCGCCCGCCACGCTTTTGCGCCCGGTACTCGGACAGCGGCTGGCTCTTGATGTAGCCGCTGTGGCTGAGCGTGACCACCATGTCGGTCGGGGTGATCAGGTCTTCGGTGGCCAGGTCCTGGGCGTTGTGCTCGATCTCGCTGCGGCGTGCGCCCAGCTTGGTCTGGCCGAACTCCTGCCGCACGGCGACCAGCTCGTCACCGATGATGGTGGAGACGCGCTCCGGGCGCGAGAGGATGTCGAGCAGGTCGTCGATCTCGGCCATGACGTCCTTGTATTCGGCCACGATCTTGTCCTGCTCCAGGCCGGTCAGGCGCTGCAGGCGCATCTGCAGGATTTCCTGGGCCTGCGTCTCCGAGAGGCGGTACAGGCCGTCGCCCTGCATGCCGAACTGGCGCTCCAGCCCGTCCGGGCGGTAGTCGTCGGCGTTGATGGTGCCGCCGTCGGCCTTGGCGCGGGTGAGCATCTCGCGCACCAGCTGGCTGTCCCAGCTGCGGGTCATCAGCTCGGCCTTGGCCACCGGCGGGGTGGGGCTGTCGCGGATGATCTTGATGAATTCGTCGATGTTGGCCAGCGCCACCGCCAGACCTTCCAGCACATGGCCGCGCTCGCGGGCCTTGCGCAGGTTGAACACGGTGCGGCGGGTCACCACCTCGCGGCGGTGCTCCAGGAACACCTGGATCAGGTCCTTCAGGTTGCACAGACGGGGCTGGCCGTCCACCAGCGCCACCATGTTGATGCCGAAGGTGTCCTGCAGCTGGGTCTGCTTGTAGAGGTTGTTGAGCACCACCTCGGGCACTTCGCCGCGCTTGAGCTCGATCACCAGACGCATGCCGGACTTGTCCGATTCGTCCTGGATGTGGCTGATGCCCTCGATCTTCTTCTCGTGCACCAGCTCGGCAATGCGCTCCTGCAGGGTCTTCTTGTTTACCTGGTAGGGCAGCTCGTCGACGATGATGGCCTGGCGCTGGCCACGGTCGATGTCCTCGAAGTGGCACTTGGCCCGCATGACCACCCGGCCGCGGCCGGTGCGGTAGCCGTCTTTCACGCCGGTGATGCCGTAAATGATGCCGGCGGTGGGGAAGTCGGGCGCCGGAATGATCTCCATCAGCTCGTCGATGGACGCTTCCGGGTTCTTGAGCAGGTGCAGGCAGGCGTCGACCACCTCGTTCAGGTTGTGCGGCGGGATGTTGGTGGCCATGCCCACCGCAATGCCGGCCGAGCCGTTGACCAGCAGGTTCGGCAGGCGGCTGGGCAGCACCAGCGGCTCCTTCTCGGAGCCGTCGTAGTTGGGGCCGAAGTTGACCGTTTCCTTGTCGATGTCGGCCAGCATCTCGTGGGCGATCTTCGACAGCCGGATTTCCGTGTAGCGCATGGCGGCGGCGTTGTCACCGTCGACCGAGCCGAAGTTGCCCTGACCGTCCACCAGCATGTGGCGCAGAGAAAAATCCTGGGCCATGCGCACGATGGTGTCGTACACCGCCGAATCGCCGTGCGGGTGGTACTTGCCGATCACGTCGCCCACGATACGGGCCGACTTCTTGTAGGGCCGGTTCCAGTCGTTGTTGAGCTCGTGCATGGCGAACAGCACGCGCCGGTGCACCGGCTTCAGGCCGTCCCGCGCATCCGGCAGGGCACGACCGACGATCACGCTCATCGCGTAATCGAGGTAGCTGCGCCGCATTTCCTCTTCAAGACTGATGGGCAGGGTCTCTTTGGCGAACTGGGACATGGGCGTGCAGTCTCTGGGAGGTTGGAGGCAATCGGCGATTTTAAGGGACCGCCCCGGACGGGCTTCCGGGCCTCGGCTGTTGCGGGCTGGCAACGCCCGGATGACCGCACGGCCCCCGCGGAACGGTCACGAACCAGCGGGACAGCCGCTCAGGGTTAACCCAAGACCGCTTGTGGCACAATCTTCGGAGCGTTCGGCGAACCGTTCGTCCGAAACGTCCATAACGTTTTCGCAGTCTGTCTGCGGCTTACCTAGAGGAAAACCATGAAAAAACTCAACAAAGTGGCAATGCTGATCGCAACCGCCGCCATGGCAACGGCCGCTGGCGCTCAGACCGTCGACAACTGGCGCAATGGCACCGGTGAGCTGGTCTGGAAGAACGGCACCAACGAACTGTGCTGGCGCGATGCCTCCTGGACCCCCGCCACCGCCGCCAAGGGCTGCGACGGCGCCATCGTCCCGGCCGCTGCTCCCGCCGCTGCCCCGGCTCCGGCCCCCGCCGCTGCACCGAAGCCCGCTGCTGCTGCCCCGGCTCCCGCTCCGGCCGCCACCAAGGTGACCTACGCCGCCGACGCCTTCTTCGACTTCGACAAGGCCGTCCTGAAGCCCGAAGGCAAAGCCAAGCTGGACGATCTGGCCAGCAAGGTCGGTGGCATCAACCTGGAAGTCGTGATTGCCGTGGGCCACACCGACGCCACCGGTGCAGCCAAGTACAACCAGGCCCTGTCGGTCCGCCGCGCTGAAGCCGTGAAGGCCTACCTGGTGAGCAAGGGCATCGAAAGCAACCGCATCTACACCGAAGGCAAGGGCCTGTCCCAGCCGGTGGCCGACAACGCCACCCGCGAAGGCCGCGCCAAGAACCGCCGCGTGGAAGTCGAAGTGGTCGGCACCCGCAAGAACTGATCGACCCTCGGTCTGATCAACAAAACCGCGCTCCGGCGCGGTTTTTTTATGCCTCCGCCAATAATCGCCTCATGACCACCCACACCAACGCAGACCCGGCCGAACTGGCCAAGTTTTCCGAACTGGCCCACCGCTGGTGGGACCCCGAGAGCGAATTCCGCCCGCTGCACCAGATCAACCCTTTGCGCCTGGGCTGGATCGACTCGCTGGCCGGCATCGCCGGCAAGCGAGTCCTGGACGTGGGCTGCGGCGGCGGCATCCTGGCCGATGCCATGGCCCGCAAGGGCGCCGACGTGCTCGGCATCGACCTGTCGGTGAAAGCCCTGCGCGTCGCCCAGCTCCATGCCCTGGAGGCCTCCACGCCCCGGGTCGAGTACCGCGAGATCAGCACCGAAGACCTGGCCGCCGAGCAGCCCGGCAGCTTCGACGTGGTGACCTGCATGGAGATGCTGGAACACGTGCCCGACCCCGCCTCCATCGTGCAGGCCTGTTCCACCCTGGTCAAACCGGGCGGCTGGGTGTTTTTCTCGACCCTGAACCGCAACCCCAAGTCGTTCCTGTTCGCCATCGTCGGTGCCGAGTACGTCCTCAACCTGCTGCCCAAGGGCACCCATGAGTACGCCAAGTTCATCCGCCCGAGCGAGCTGGCCTCGTATGGCCGTGCCGCCGGCCTGGCGCTGCAGCACACCAAGGGCATGGAATACAACCCGTTGACCCGGCGCTACTGGCTCAGCGAAGACACCAGCGTGAACTACCTGTTCGCCACCCGCAAGGCATGAGCGTGCTGCAGGGTGTGCAGGCGGTGCTGTTCGATCTGGACGGCACCCTGATCGACAGTGCCCCCGACCTCGGCGGTGCCGCCGACGAGATGCGGGTGGGTCGGGGCTGGCCGTCGCTGCCCCCGTCCCACTACCGTCCCCATGCCGGGTCGGGTGCCCGGGGCATGCTCCAGGTGGCGTTCGGCATCACGCCCGAGCATGCCGACTACGAAACCCTGCGCGAGGAGTTCTACCGGGTCTATGAAGCCCGGCTGACCCTGCACACCCGGCCTTTCGACGAGGTGCCTGCCTTGATCGACGCCCTGGAGGCGTACGGCCTGGCCTGGGGCGTGGTCACCAACAAGGCGCACCGGTTCGCCGACCCGCTGGTGGCCGCCATGCCGCTGCTGGGCCGCGCGGCCACCGTGGTCTGCGGCGACACCACCCCCCATGCCAAGCCCCATCCTGCCCCCCTGCTGGAGGCCGCCCGCCGCCTGGGTGTGGCGCCGCATTGCTGCGTTTATGTGGGCGACGACGAACGCGACATGCTGGCCGGGCGCAGCGCCGGCATGCGCACCCTGGCCGCCGGTTATGGTTACCTCGGGCCCCTGGCCACCACCGAGCACTGGCCGGCCGACGCCCGCATTCTTTCTCCGCTGCAGGTCTTGAAATGCCTGCAACTGCCTTAAACTGTCTGATCCTGGGGCTGCACCGGTTTCGACGTGGGTTCGGACACGCAGCAGGGCATGTCGAGGTTCTGTCACCTCGTTAATCAGCAGAAAAAAACCAACTGCAAACGACGAACGTTTCGCACTCGCCGCTTAAACACCGGTGAGCTTCACAACAGCAGGCCGATGGGCTGGGCAAGGGTGCCGCAAGGCGTCCAGGCTGTGAGGTAATTTTCATCGGCTGGGTCTGCATCGTGCTCCTTGATGCAGGCCGAGATCCAAGGGGGCTGGCCGATTCCACAGCGTGCCGCTGCGCGGTGGAACCGGCGAGATCAAACCAGACGGCTACACATGTAGAACTGCTCGGAGAAGGCTTGCGGACGGGGGTTCGAATCCCCCCAGCTCCACCACTATTCAAAAAACCAACCGTTCTCGGTTGGTTTTTTTTCGCCTGTCCCCCCCCAGTGTTGGCGTGGGTTCGGGCCTTGCTGCGACGGACGCCGCCGCCCCGGACAGCCCCGTGTCGGGCGGTTTTTCGTTCTCAGTTCCCGCCCATTCTCTGTTTCTGCGGAGGAGGACTCCGCACCTGACCCAGCACTGGCGCGGGTTTCCGGCTGCTTGTTCGTCACGGAAGCCGCCTTCACGCAGGCGACCCGACCCTGGAACAGGCTACCCGTTCACGATGGGCCGAACATCCCAGGTGATCGGCGACTCGGGTCGGTAGCCCACCACGTCGCCACGCTTGATGCTGTTGTCTAGGTGTTCTGCCAGCGGCTTGTCGTACTTCGCAATCTGCTTGATGGCACGGTCGACGGCGTTGCGGAAGGCGTCCCGGACGTTCTTCCGCTTGTCCCCGGCCTTGCGTTGCCGCCCTCCGAGGCCTTTGCCACCTTCCATCGCCTTGGTCAGGAAAGCCATTTCCTCCTCGATCTCCTCAATGCGGGCGTGGTCACCGGCATCGCGCGCCTCCTCAATCTCGCCCAGCAGCTCGCGGGCTCGCTGCTGCCACTCGCGGAGGGCTTGCCTGTCTGCGACTTCTCCCGCATCGCCCAGAGGAACGCCTTGGGTCACTTGGAAGCCCTCCTCAATATCTTCCGGTGCCACCCCGGTGTTGGCAGGTAGATCAATGGCGTTGGCCGCGCTTCCAACAGCAATCTCATAGACCGATGTCTCCCGATCCGGGAACGCCAGCAACAGGTTGATGTACTCGGCCCCCTTGTCCACGCCCTGGATCAGGATGGTGTGTCGTCCCCGACCTTGAAACCGTGCCTCCCAGACACCACCGCGCTTTCGGAAGATGTTGTCTGGCAGCTTCTCGGCCGAGACCACGGCGGGCATCGAGACCACCGAACCGGACTCATAGGCCGTCCGAAGCAGGCAGTCGCCTGGGAGCGTGCGTTCACGAATCTCCTTGCTGTAGCGACTGAGCAGATCATCCAATGCCCCCATCACCTCGTTGGCATGTCGCTTGTAGAGATCGAACACCCGCTGTGCAGCCTGCCCAGCTTTGTCGTAGTTCAGATACTTGAAGACCCGGCCCACGTCGGGGTAGCTGGTGACGAACTCCGCTACGTCCGTGAGGCCTTTCACCTGATTGGCTCGCTCCAGATAGGCTGCCGCCATGATCTTGTCCACGTTTTTCTTCTGATCTTGGGCATCGCGGCTCTGGGTGAACACGTCGAACTTGTAGTGTTCGGCCGGGTCGTGCTGGTCAGCCTTGGCAGCGAGAACAGCAAATCGGCGGTCGATGCATTGCGAGCAGCCTCCGCAGTGGGTGTGCTGGTTCGTCATCTCCCAGGTGTGGGTGCAGGTCATCGAATGCTTGATCAGGTCGTGGCAACCAGCGTCCGTGATGACCTTGACGACGTCCGCCTTCGTTTTCCAGATGTAGAGGTTCTCGACTGCGAAGGGCTCACCTGCCACCAATGAAAGCAGGTCTTGGAAGCCTTTCATCACTCTCGGGTGCGTTGTCCTTGTGGCACGGCCGCCGACCACCTGAGCGCACACCGGAAGATTCAGGCTGATCACGCCGTTCTCGTAGAAGCGGACACTCTTGAGGTTGAGCATCCGGGCAATCGTCGCGCCGATGGAGACGTACAGGAACGACCGGCTGCGCTGGGTGTACTCGTGGTTCAGTTCTTTGGTCTTGTGGACGCGAACGGTAATGCGGTGCGGCACGTTGTCGCCTGCTTTCGCGGCCAGCATCTCTTCGAGTACGCGGTGTCGCTTGTTGAGCTTGGAGGTCGACTTGTGGGTGACCAAGAGCACGCGCCGCTTCTGGTTCACAACCTCATCGATGGCACCGGCCAGAGAGTCCAGTCCTCCGGAGAACATCACCACCTGCTCCGGCATCCCGTACATCTGCTGGGTGTCATTGAACTCGAGGTACTCCTGGAACTGGTGATCCTGGTCGAGTTTGACGAAGTCGAACTGGTACTGGTCGTCGGACAGGAACCCGAGCGTCGAGCACAGCGTTTCCTGCACCTCCGCACTGTTCCAAAAATCGGGATTGCGCACCGGAACCACGAAGTGCAGGTCGCGCCGCCAGCCATCACCAAAGGAATCGACATCGTCCGCACCGCGTCTGACCACCTGATCAGCGCTGTAGACGTAGGTGGCGATCTCCAGCAGGTCGTGAAACAGCGGCGGAACGCCACGAAACATTTTGGTGTGGACGTCTTCGATGCGCAGGGTGATGTTGCCGTGCCCGGCCTTGCCGGAGAGCCGCAGCCGCAGATCGCGCGAGGGATCTTCGCTGATGCCTTTTGCGGACGCGTTGCCGCACAGAACGTATCGCTTACCTTGCATCGCTGCGCGCCCCCGCTTTCAACTCGTCCTTCATCTTTTTCAGCGCATAGCCTGCGAATCCGTCCGACGATTTTCTGGAAATATCACCGCCCTCATGAAACCGGTGTTTTGAGAACCATTCACTTGAAAACTTCTCGACGATGACCGACGCCTCTAGGGTGTGGGTCTCCAGAGCCGCATTGAACTGGGCCGACTGATTCATCGTCGCAAAGCGCATTCCATCGCCAAGCTGGGTGTTCACGACCTTGCTCAGGAAATACTGCAGCCCTTCATTGGCCAGCCGGGCAAAGAATCGCCGGGAGAAGTCGCCAAACTCCTTCGGCTTTCCCAAGTCTGCGAGCGCCGCCCGCATCGTGTCCGGGTCGGACGAAAAGAGCGATTGCAGTTTGGGCGCGAGGACATCGTTGACGGCACCGACGATGGCCCGATTGGCAAGGCCTCCGAGGTCGGATCGCTGGCCATTGCCCTCTACGCGCCGATCCAGTGCTTCGGTGATCGCCGTGGTCACATCGATGAGGGAGGGGTCGGCAGGTAGATGGATGCCCGCTGCCGCAAGGTGCTGGTGGATATCGGGCTTCTTGGCGGCAATGGCCATCTGGGTCATCAGCCAAACGGCCTCGGTGTAGCCCACATCGTCCATCACGAAGGAGAAGGCCTTTTCGGCCGCCGTGATGGTGGCATTGGCGATTTGGGAGACGTCAGCACCGGCGGCGATCAGTTCGACGACCTCCTTCCACGCCTTCGTTCTTGGCAGTACCCCGAGCCGAACGTGCCCCATCCAGGATTCCCCTTGTTGAAATCAAAGCATCGCGGTCATTCGTTGCGCTTCACGATCACGATGCTCCGTGCCTTTTTTTCTTCTTTCCTCAAATACCCTTTGCGTACCAACTGCGCGATTTGTTCATGAGCGCTGGCGTGGCTGATGCCCAGGGCTTCGGCCAATTCCTTGACGGTGGGCGGCAGGCCCGTGTTGTCGAGGATTTGGCAAATCGCCCTCAGCGTTCTTGCCTGCGGCTCCGTAATGCCTTCGGTCTTTCGCTTGCTCATGGCATTGCTCCTCGCCGATTTGCACAATATATGACCTGATGAACATCAGGTCAATGGAGGCGACCCAACGCAGAAAATCTCTGGCCTGACTACGGGCGCGAGGAGCGACGCCAGTCCCAAGGGGCTATCGGATCGGCATCGCGCCACAGCCCGGCGTGGCGGCCGCGCGCCTCCTGCTCAGCGAACTCGTAGGCACCGGCATCCTCGGCGGACTGCTCCCGTGCGTACTGGCGGTACCACCAAGCCATCCCGGTTGTGATCTGTGCCAGCCCTGCGTCCAGTGTCTTCGGACACATGCGTGCGGTGCAGGAGGGGGCGGCGACCAGTACCTTGCCAACAAGCCGCCCGTAGCGGTCGCGCTTGCTGCTCATCACGACGACGTCTTTGCCGAACACGAGGTCGGACATCGACGCCTTGGATCGCTGCCCGAATGCCTGCTTCTTCTCCGGCGCATCGATCCCTGCCACCCGGATCTTGTGCTGCGTCCTATCCGCATCGAGGACGGTGACCGTGTCGCCGTCGGCCACGCCAACCACTCGACCAGTGATGGTCTCCGCACTGGCACTCCACGCCGCCAGGGCGATCAGCGTCGCCCAGAAAAATCTCCTCGAAATCTCGCTCTCCCTATCTGATGCACGCTGAAACGGGATACCCCGACCGCCCTGTGTGCATATTCTTCGTAACGGTCTGACAACTTTACTGGCTACCGAAATGACCGTCGAACAAACACTCCCTGAATTGATGTCCCCGCGACAACGGGCACGCGAGGCCGCAGAAATCATCGCGGCCGCCATCGCGCGCTTGCATTCCACGCGTCCACAAGACAGCTATATTTCACTTGGCTTCTCGGCACCCGAGCGCGTTCATACAAACCCCTCTACAGAAGGAGTTTTCAAGTGAACGCACCAATAACACCACCCTCTCTGGCGGCGCAAATCGCCAATCTGCCCAAACTGGCCATGAAAGATTTGTGGGCGGTTTGGGACAAGTATTTCCCGCAGCGACCACCCCACCATAACCGGGCCTATGTCGAAGGCCGCGTCGCCTACAAGATTCAGGAGGAGGCACTGGGCACCACGCTGCTCGTGCAGACGCAAATGGCACGGATCGGCGAAGCTCAATCCAACATCAAGACGCAGCGCGGCGTCGAAGTCCAGGTCATTCCCGGCACGGTGCTGGTGCGGGAATTCGACAACCGCGAACACCGCGTCACCGCGCAGGCGGACGGCTCCTTTGAATACGAAGGCCGCCGCTTCAAGAGCTTGTCGGGAGTCGCCCGCCACATCACCGGCACCCAGTGGTCAGGGCCGCTGTTTTTCGGAATCACCAAGAACAAACAGAAGCGAGGTTCCAAGTGAACACCGTCGTGACCAAGAAACGCTGCGCCGTCTACACCCGCGTCTCCACGGACGAACGCCTCGACCAGTCCTTCAACTCCCTCGACGCCCAGCGCGAAGCGGGCCAAGCCTACATCGTGAGCCAGCGTGCCGAGGGCTGGTTGCCGGTAGGCGACGACTACGACGACGGCGGCTACTCGGGCGGAAACATGGAACGTCCGGCCTTGAAGCGCCTGATGGCCGACATCATTGCCGACCAGATCGACATCGTGGTCGTCTACAAGATCGACCGCCTGACACGCAGCCTGACCGACTTCGCCAAGCTGGTGGAGGTCTTCGAGCGCCACAAGGTGTCGTTCGTGTCGGTCACCCAGCAATTCAACACCACCACGTCGATGGGGCGGCTGATGTTGAACATCCTGCTGTCCTTCGCGCAGTTCGAGCGTGAAGTCACAGGCGAGCGCATCCGCGACAAGATCGCCGCCAGCAAGCGCAAGGGCCTGTGGATGGGCGGTTACACCCCGCTGGGCTACGAGGTCAAAGACCGCAAGCTGATCATCGAGGAGAAGGATGCCGAGACCATCCGGCGCATCTTCACGCGCTTCACCGAAACGCGCTGCATCACGGACATCATCCGCGAGATGGCCCTGGAGGGAATCACCACCAAGCCCAACCGGCTGAAGGACGGCAGCGTGCGCAACGGCACGCCGATGGACAAGAAGTACATCTCCAAGGTGCTGCGCAATCCGATCTACGTTGGCGAGATCCGCCACAAGGGGACGGTGTTTGCTGGACAGCACGAGCCGATCATCACCCGTCAGTTGTGGGATCGGGTGCAGAACATTTTGTCTGAGGACGCGCACCAGCGCATGGGCAAGACCCAGACCCGGCACAAGACCGACGCGTTGTTGCGCGGCCTGATGTACGGCCCTGATGGTGGCAAGTACCACATCACCTACAGCAAGAAGCCCTCGGGCAAGAAGTACCGCTACTACATCCCGAAGGCGGACAGCCGCTACGGCTACCGCAGCAGCGCCACCGGGATGATCCCGGCCGACCAGATCGAGGAAGTGGTGGTGAACCTGCTGGTGGGGGCGCTCCAGTCGCCCGAAAGCATCCAAGGGGTCTGGAACACGGTGCGCATCAAGTATCCGGAGATCGACGAGCCGACCACCGTGCTGGCCATGCGCCGCCTCGGGGAGGTCTGGAAGCAGTTGTTCCCCGCTGAGCAGGTGCGGCTGGTCAACCTGCTGATCGAGCGCGTCCAGCTCCTCTCCGATGGCGTCGACATCGTCTGGCGCGAGTCGGGATGGCGGGAGCTGGCCGGTGAGTTGCAGGCGGACAGCATTGGGGGCGAGCTGTTGGAAATGGAGGTGGCCCCATGAACCGCTCGTCCAAGAAGCTGGTCGGCGATGGCAAACCCCACGAGCGCCGCCACCCGCTGGAGGGCGGCGGTGTCCGGATCACGACTTTCGTGCCGTTTCATTTCAAGAAGCGCGGCATCAAGAAGGTGATCGTCGCACCGGAAGGCGTCAGCCAGCCGATTGCCGTCACCGATACCCCGGTGCTCACCCCCGAACAGGATCGCCCGCTGCTCAAGGCACTGGGGCGCGGCATCTACTGGCAGCAGTTGATCGACAACGGGACGGTGGCCAGCGGCACCGAGATCGCTGAACGGGAGTGCATCCACCGTTCCACGGTCAACGATCTGCTGCGGCTGGCGCTTCTCGCCCCCGACATCATCCAGGCCGCCTACGAAGGACGGCTGCCTCGGGCAGTGTCTCTGGAGGCCATCCTGCGGGCCAAGGTGCCCTTGGACTGGAATGAGCAACGCCGGTTGATCGCGTCCCTCGGGTAGCGAGGGTCTCGCAGAAATATTTTTCGGCTACGCCAAAAGTAGCTGTTGCTACGCCGGATGTAGCGCCTTTCCCGATGAAGGCGTGAACCGGCATCAACGGTCAGTACAGGACTGGCCACCGGTCGCGCCCCAATCCCTAAACGGGAAGGAGCACGGCAATGGCCTATTCAATGGCACTGTCAGGAGGCTTCGGTGGCACACCGGGCCTCAATTCCGGCGTCGGATTCAGTTCGACGTCCACCCCTGAATCCGCAGCGCTGTCCCAGCGGCGATTCCTCAGCGAGGTCGAGCTCGCCAATCGCTGGGGCATGTCCCCGAAGACGCTCACGCGTTGGCGCGGCATGGGTCGGGGCCCTGTCTTCAACAAGTTTTCGAAGAAGGTGGCCTATCCCCTCGACGGCGAGAACGGCGTGCTCGATTACGAGAAGCGTCACGTCTACGCCTCGACGTCCGAACGTGTGCCGGTGTGAGGAGAGCAGCCATGAAAGAACTGACTCTCTACCCGGCCGACCTCGCGAGCATGACCGTCGCTCAACTGGCGGCCGCGCCGATCCAGGATTTGTTGGACGCCGAGCGCAATGTCGACGAGGCCATCGCGTTTCTCAAGCCACTGCGCGCCAAGCTGGATGCCGCCAAGCTACAGCGCTACGGCGAGCAGGCCCGTACTGCACTGCGTGACTCCGGCCGCGATTTCGGCACCGCCCACGTCAACGACGGCGCACTGCACGTCAAGTATGAGCTCCCCAAGAAGGTGACCTGGAGCCAGACCATCCTCAAGGAGATGGCCGAGCGCATTGTCGCCTCGGGCGACAAGGTCGAGGACTACATCGACGTCAAGTTGTCGGTGTCCGAGTCCCGCTACACCAACTGGCCCACGGCGCTGCAGGAGCAGTTTGCGGCTGCGCGCACGGTCGAGGAAGGCAAGCCGACCATCACCCTGACGCTCGATGGGGGTGCCGCATGAAAAAGCTCCCCATCGTGTCCGCCATCGAGCGGATGGCCGAGCGCAAGGGCGTGAAGTTGCTGATGCTGGGCAAGTCCGGCATCGGCAAGACCACGCGGCTCAAAGACCTCGACCCTACCACCACGCTGTTCCTCGACATCGAGGCCGGTGACTTGGCGGTGGCCGACTGGCCGGGAGACACCATCCGTCCGGCCTCGTGGCCGGAGAGCCGCGACTTCTTCGTGTTCCTCGCGGGCCCGGATAAGTCCCTGCCGTCGGAGAGCGCGTTCTCGCAGGCGCACTACGACCACGTCATCGAGAAGTTTGGCGACCCGGCGCAACTCGACCGCTACCAGACCTTTTTCCTCGACTCGATCACGCAGTTGTCACGGCAGTGTTTTGCGTGGTGCAAGACGCAGCCTGGTGCCGTCAGCGACCGTTCCGGCAAGCCCGATCTGCGCGCGGCCTATGGCCTGCTCGGCCAGGAAATGATCAGCGCGTTGACCCACCTGCAGCACGCACGCGGCAAGAACGTGGTGTTCGTGGCGATCCTCGACGAACGCCTCGATGACTACAACCGCAAGGTGTTCGTCCCGCAGATCGAAGGCAGCAAGACCAGTCTGGAGCTGCCCGGCATCGTCGACGAGGTCGTGACGCTGGCCGAGATCAAGGCCGAGGACGGCAGCACCTACCGCGCCTTTGTAACGCACACCGTCAATCCCCACGGCTTTCCGGCCAAAGACCGCAGCGGTCGCCTCGACCTGCTGGAGCCGCCGCATCTCGGCGCGCTGATCGCCAAGTGCGCGGGTGCATCCATCACGCCCGCCAGCGCCGCCACCACGACCCCCACTGAATCCCAGGAGTAATCGCCATGTCTTCCAACTACTTTGATTTTCAGGATGCCGATCCCCAACAGTCCGGCTTCGACCCGATTCCCAAGGGCGTCATCGCGCCGATGCGCATGATCTTGAAGCCGGGCGGCTATGACGATCCTAGCCAGGGCTGGACGGGTGGTTATGCCACCCAGTCGTTCGACACCGGCGCGATTTACCTTTCCGCCGAGTTTGTTGTCACAGGCGGTGACTACGCGAAGCGCAAGCTTTGGTCGAACATCGGGCTGTACTCGCCCAAGGGGCCGACCTGGGGGCAGATGGGGCGCAGCTTCATCCGCGCCGCGCTCAACAGCGCCCGCAACGTCCACCCGCAGGACAACAGCCCCCAGGCTGCAGCTGCGCGTCGCATCCAAGGCTTCCACGAACTGGATGGCCTGGAGTTCCTCGCCCGCGTCGACATCGAGAAGGACGGCAAGGGCCAAGACCGCAACGTGGTCAAGGTCGCGGTCGAACCTGACCACCCCGACTACGCCAAGTTGATGGGTGTGCCGCTCAAGGCTTCGGGCGGCGGCACTTCCGGCGCTCCGGCGCAGGCAGCGCCCGCGTACCAAGCACCCGCTCCGCAACGCGCACCCGTGACGGGCAAACCGTCCTGGGCTCAGTGAGGGAGGTCGCCATGAACGCATCCATGCTCACTGCCAGCCACTACGGCGTCGTGCATTTCGGCGATCTCGACTGCGAGGCGGTCGTGCTCACCACCGGCGAGCGCGGCTACGTCCGCAAGGAACTGGCCAAGCTCCTCGGCTTCCACGAATCGCACAAGGGTGGCCGTTTCGCCCGTTTTCTGGCCGAAATCGCGCCTAACTCATTGTCACTGCTGGATAAATCTTCTGGGCCGATTTTGCTGCCATCGGGACGTCAGACCCAGTTCTTCCCCGCAGGCATCATCGCGGACGTGGCCACCTCCGTGGTGGACGCGGCCATCGCGGGCACGCTGCACCGCGCTCGCCAGGGCATCGTCGGTAACTGCCTGACGATCATGCGGGCGCTGGCCACCACCGGCGAGGTCGCGCTGATCGACGAGGCCACCGGCTACCAGCACCACCGCGCACCGGACGCACTGCAGGAACTGATCTCCAAGTTGCTGCGCCAGTCCTGCGCATCGTGGGAGCGCCGCTTCCACCCGGACTATTACCGCGCCATCTATCGGTTGTTCGGCTGGAAGTACCAGGGCCACGACCAGAACCCTCCGCACGTCGTCGGCCAGATCACGCTGCGCTGGGTCTACGGGCCGGTGCTGCCGGAAGACTTGCTGGGCGAGATCCGCAATCGCAAGGGCATCTCGCAGAAGCACCACCAGTGGCTGTCCGATCAGGGACTCGCGCATCTTGAATCGCAGATTCATGCGGTCACGGCGATTGCGCGCAGCTCGATGAGCTACCCCGACTTCAAGCGACGCTGCGAAGCCGCCTTCGCTGGCGCTGCCCTGCAGTTGGGCCTGCTGCTCGATGAACTCGAGGAGGGGGTGTGAAATGCTGGGTCTGCAAACGACAGGCCCGGGGCTACGGCCACACCGACAACCGCCACGGTGTGGGCGCCCCCCGGCGCTATCCCATCGACTGGGTGTTCTGTTCGCGTCGCTGCCAGGACGCATTTCACGCGCTGTACGGCAACTGGCAGCGGGCCAAGGAAGGTCGCATCGACAAGACGGAGGTCGCCATGATCGATCCGTCTGATGTCGAACTGGTCGCAATGCGCCATTGCCTCAAGGCGTTTGGCGAGGCAGCGGGCGAGATCGGCTTCACCAAGCCACTGGGCGATTACTCCGAAGCCGAGGCCCTGCGGGTGATCGACGCCATCGTCACCTGCTGGTCGGACGCAATGGTCGCGCACCACGAGTCCAGCAAGTTTCCGCCCGTGCGGGGCTTGCCGCCCACGCCCGATCCGCTGGCACCCGATGCCGCCAATCCGTTCGCGGATCTGGAGGACGACCTGCCCTGGGAAGAACCGAAGGGGAGGAAGCCATGATGGATTTCAATTCCTCATCAAGCATCGCGGGCCAAATCACCGCCCTGGTCGACGCCGGGTTGCAGCAGGTCCGCGCCCGCCAGTCTGTGCGCCAGTACCTCGGGGCTTCGCGCCTCGGGGTGGTCTGCGAGCGTGCGTTGCAGTTCGAGTACGCCAAGGCGCCCATCGACCACGGGCGAGACGTCCCCGGCCAGATGCTGCGCATCTTCGAGCGTGGCCATGTCATGGAGGACTGCATGGTTGCGTGGTTGCGGGACGCGGGTTTCGACCTGCGCACCCGCAAGGCCGATGGCGAGCAGTTCGGCTTTTCGGTGGCGGACGGTCGCCTGCAAGGCCACGTCGACGGCGTCATCGTCGGCGGCCCCGAGGGCTTCGCTTATCCCGCGCTCTGGGAGTGCAAGTGCCTGGGCAACAAGTCCTGGAGCGACCTGGAGAAAAAGGGCTTGGCCATCTCCAAGCCCATCTACGCCGCGCAAGTGGCGATTTACCAAGCCTATCTCGAACTGCACGAGCACCCGGCGATCTTCACGGCGCTCAACGCCGACACGATGGAGATCTACACCGAGCTCGTGCCCTTTGACGCGGCGCTGGCCCAGCGCATGTCGGATCGGGCGGTGAAGGTCATCACGGCGACCGAGGCGGGTGAATTGCTGCCACGCGCCTTCAATGACCCAACCCACTTCGAATGCCGGATGTGCGCGTGGCAAGACCGCTGCTGGAGGATGCAATGAACCATACCCAATCACAAGCACCAGCGGCGGAACCAATGGTGGGGGCACGCCACGCTGCCCGTCTGCTCAATCTTCCGCCGTACTACTTCACCAAGCCTCGGTGCCGCGTCTCCAAGCGCATTCCTCACTACCGGGTTGGCCAGATGATTCGCTTCCGGATCTCGGAGCTCAGGGCATGGGCAGTCACGCAAGGAGGCGCACATGAGTGACTACCGTGTTCGCATTTCCGTGCGCAATGCCCGTCTGCTGCGTGCCATCGAGCGGGCGGGCCACAGGCCTGGCGCACCGTTCGCTACCGCCGTCGGCATCAGCTACTACGGGGCGCTGTTGCCATACATCAACCTCACTCGGTCACCGCTCACGCCGGATGGCTTGCTGCGGGAATGCGCGTGGAACCTGTGTGATTTCCTGCACGCATCCCCCTCCGATCTCTGGTCGGATGCCCAGCTCCAGCCGCTGGAAACGAACCATTCCAGCATCGATCTGGATGCAGACAGCGTGCAAGCCCTGGCCGCTGGAACGGCGTCTGCCGACCCACTGCGGTTGGCCAGCCACGCGCAGGCAGGTCGCATCATTCAGGATGCTCTCGATTCGCTGACGCCGCGTGAGGCGGACGTGATCCGTGAGCGCTTCTTTGTCGGATCGTCGCTTGACGAGATCGCCGAGAAGATGGAGGTCACGCGCGAGCGCGTCAGCCAGATCGAGGGGAAGGCCCTGCGCAAGTTGCGCCACGAATCTCGTATCCCGCAGGAGCTGGCCGGTATCGCCGATGTGATCGGAGGTGCCGCCGATGCTTGACTTCAACGACACCCAAAAACCCGTCGAGCCCCGGCGCATCCTTGATGACAGCGAACGCGAGGAACTGCGTGCCGGGTTGATCGCGGGTCTTTCCTCGGTGCTGGCCACGCTGTTTCCAGCAGGCAAGAGACGTCGTGGCAAATTCCTGATCGGCGACGTGCTGGGCAGTCCCGGCGACAGCCTCGAGGTGGTGCTGGATGGCGAGAAGGCCGGGCTGTGGACGGATCGCGCGACGGGCGATGGCGGCGACATCTATGCGCTGATCGCCGCGCACCTCGGTATCGACGTGCTGAACGACTTTCCGCGCGTGCTCGACGCCGCTGCCGATCTGCTCGGACGCTCGCGTTCCGCACCAGTACGCAAGGCCAACAAGAAGGACGTGCCGGTCGACGAACTCGGCCCCGCCACCGCCAAGTGGGACTACCTCGATGCGGCGGGCCATCTCATCGCCGTCGTGTACCGCTATGACCCACCCGGGCAGAAGAAGCAGTTCCGACCTTGGGATGCGAAGCGGCGCAAGATGGCACCGCCCGACCCGCGCCCTCTGTACAACCAGCCGGGGATGAGCAGTACCGCGCAGGTGGTGTTGGTCGAGGGCGAAAAATGCGCGCAGACCCTGATCGACGCAGGCATCGTGGCGACCACCGCGATGCACGGCGCGAACGCCCCGGTCGACAAGACCGACTGGTCGCCGCTGTCCGGCAAGGCCGTGCTGATCTGGCCCGACCGCGACAAGCCGGGTTGGGAGTACGCAACACAGGCAGCACAGGCCATCCTGTCTGCGGGAGCCAAGTCCTGCCACATCTTGTACCCACCCGAGGAAGCTGCCGAGGGCTGGGACGTGGCTGACGCAATCGCCGAGGGCTTCGATGTCGCCACCTTCCTCACCCACGGGCCGCGCCTGCAGATGCACGACGTGGCCGATGACGTCGATCCGGTGGTCAGCAGCGACGAATCCGTCTGGGGCACGGAGGACGCGCTGGCGTTGTCCTTCACGCGCCGCTACCACCGCGACTGGCGCTACGTGGCGGCCTGGGGTCGGTGGCTGGTGTGGGACGGACAACGCTGGCGCACCGAGGACACGCTCGCGGCCACCGACCTGATCCGCAGCGTTTGCCGCCAGACGGCTGTGCGCGCCGACAACCCAAAGGTCGCCGCCAAGTTGGCCAGCGCCAGTACGGTCGGTGGCGTGGAGCGGCTGGCCCGGGCGGATCGCAGGCACGCGGCCACCACCGACGAATGGGACGCCGATCCGTGGCTGCTCAACACGCCCGGTGGCGTGGTCGATCTCAAGACCGGTCGCAAGCGCGCGAACGACCGCGCCGATCGGATGACCAAGATCACCACCGCCACGCCGGGTGGCGACTGCCCGCAATGGATGGCATTCCTGACCGACATCGCGGGCGGCGATGTTGATCTGCAGGCCTACCTGCAGCGGATGGTCGGCTACTGCCTGACCGGCGTGACCAGCGCCCACGCGCTGTTCTTCCTGTACGGCACGGGTGCCAACGGCAAGAGCGTGTTCGCCAACGTCATCAGCACCATCCTGGGCGACTACGCCGCCACGGCGTCGATGGACACCTTCGTCGAAACCCGTGGCGACCGCCATCCGACCGATCTGGCGGGCCTGCGTGGCGCGCGCTTCGTGACGGCCATCGAAACCGAGCAGGGACGGCGCTTGAACGAGTCCAAGGTGAAGGCCATCACTGGTGGAGACAAGATCTCCGCGCGCTTCATGCGCCAGGACTTCTTCGAGTACACGCCGCAGTTCAAGCCGGTGATCGTGGGCAACCACAAGCCCGCCATTCGCAACATCGACGAAGCCATGAAGCGACGGATGCACATGATTCCCTTCACGGTGACGATTCCGCCCGAGCGGCGCGATGGCCGCCTGACTGAGAAGCTGCTGGCTGAGCGGGACGGGATTCTGGCGTGGGCCGTGGCCGGGTGCCTCGCATGGCAGCGGGAGGGTTTGAAGCCGCCCGCCAGCGTGGTGTCAGCGACCGAGGAGTACTTCGAGGCCGAGGACGCGCTGGGGCGCTGGCTTGATGAACGCTGCGTGCGCGAACCCAACGCCAAGTCGCTGACCGCCGAACTGTTCACCGACTGGAAGCAGTGGGCGGAAACGTCGGGCGAGTTCATTGGTTCGCAGCGACGCTTCTCCGATCTGCTCATCACGCGGGGATTGGAGAAGTGGCGCAACAGCGTAGGTGTGCGGGGATTCCAAGGTATCGGCCTCAAACACCCGCCCATGCCCGCTTACACCCCCTATGCGGACAACTGACCCCCATGAAAACCACGCCACCTGACGCATCCGACGTTCTTGCACGTAACTCTCTATACGCGTGCGCGTGTGCGCGCCTCACGGGAAGTTTCGTCAAGCCGTGTCCGATGCGTCAGGCCAGCCAATAAAAGGACTGACACCATGACCACCACCATCCTCGCCATCGATCTGGGCACCACCACTGGCTGGGCGCTGCGCGGCAGCGACGGCCACATCACCAGCGGTTCCGAGAGCTTCCGGCCGCAGCGTTTCGAAGGCGGCGGAATGCGCTTCCTGCGATTCAAACGCTGGCTCACCGAGATCAAGCAATCCTGCGACAGCATCGACTGCCTGCACTTCGAGGAGGTGCGACGCCACGTCTCCACGGATGCTGCCCACGCTTACGGCGGGTTCCTCGCCACGCTTACGGCGTGGTGCGAGCACCACCAGATCCCGTACCAGGGCGTTCCAGTCGGCACGATCAAGAAGCACGCCACTGGCAAAGGCAACGCCAGCAAGGATGAGATGGTGGCGTCCGCCCGTGCCCGTGGTCATGCCCCGGCCGACGACAACGAGGCTGACGCGCTGGCGCTGCTGCACTGGGCAGTCGAGACGCAGGAGGAGTGACGTGAAAGTTCCAGCACCCCAATACCGCAGCCCCCTCGGTCGGCTGCTGCCACAGATCACGGATCTGGACGCCATCAAGGAACGTGGTTGGTGTGACCAACACATCCTGGTTGTCTCGCCAGACGACGAACGATTGGACTGGATGGAACGCGAACTGGTGCGCCAAATCGGTGAACGACTCTATGGAGCAGGAGGACCGCGCCATGGCTAACACTTGCAACGCGTGGACAATCGAGGACGTAGCCGCTCGCTTCGAGGAGGCGGCCAGCACTGCACGCCGTTTGCCGCCCGCGCGTGTGCAGGGCTACTTCAACTGCTGGCCTGCAATCAAACGCATGTCTTGGGAAAACCTCGGCGCAGAGCCGACGGTCTACCGCTTTCCCCCAAGCCCCGAGGCCATCGAGCGGATGCTGGAGGCTATGCGGTGGGTTCAATGGCTTGAGGAGGAACAGAGGCACTTGGTCTGGATGCGGGCCAAGCGCTACGGGTGGCGAGACATCACGATTCGCTTCGCCTGCGACCGTACTACGGCGTGGCGGCATTGGCAGCGGGCTTTGCAGACGGTGGCGGACCGCTTGAATGGCTTTGTCGTCTCGGGATCGTCTTTGAACGCGAATGGTCGCGTATAAGCTGTCATGGGATGCCATCTGATGCCATGTGCGGTTTTTCAGCCTGCAACAACTCAGCCCGATCAGGGGTAGTATTTCAGCTATCTTCTGGACAGAGGTGACGGCAGAGGAAGCAGCCCGGAAATCAACGGGTCCTTCCTGGCCAAAAACCAATGCGGGGGGCGCGAGCGCGGCGCTTTTTTAGCGTCAGGGTGCGAACCAAGGTTCGCACGGTTCGCAGTTCGCACCCCGCCAGTTCGCACTAACCCCCAAAACCCGCCCACGGTTGTCGTCGGCGGGTTTTCTACTTTCAGGACACCATCTTTGAATACGCTCAACGTCGAGTACCGCAAGGTCGAGGCGCTGATTCCCTACGCCCGCAACCCGCGCACACATTCCGAGGCGCAAGTCACCAAGATCGCCGCCAGCATCGTCGAATACGGCTGGACGAACCCGGTACTGGTTGATGGCGAAAACGGCATCATCGCGGGCCATGGTCGTTTGGCTGCAGCACGCAAGCTGGGGCTGGATCAGGTGCCGGTGATCGAACTGGCCCATCTCACCACCGCGCAAAAGCGCGCCTTGGTCATCGCAGACAACCGGCTGGCGCTTGACGCTGGATGGGATGAGGAGATGTTGGCGCTCGAACTGGCGGAGCTTTCCGAAGCGGGTTTCGAACTGGCGCTAACCGGCTTCGAGAACATCGAGATCGATGCGCTGCTGGCAGATGCACCGTCGACTGAAGGTGAACCAGCGGCGCAGGATGGTGTAAACGCCGATGAACCCGATACGACTGATGACGTACCTGATACGCCAGTGGTGGCGGTGTCGCGCGAGGGAGATGTCTGGGCCATCGGCTCGCACCGGTTGATCTGTGGCGACGCCACCGACCCAGCCGTGGTCGCCACGCTGATGCAGGGTGACACCGCGCAGCTTTGCTTCACCTCGCCGCCGTATGGCAACCAGCGCGACTACACCTCCGGCGGCATTGCCGATTGGGATGTCCTGATGCGCGGTGTGTTCGCACATCTGCCGATGGCGGGCGACGGACAGGTGCTGGTCAATCTTGGGCTGATCCACCGCGACAACGAAGTCATCCCCTATTGGGACGGCTGGCTGTCCTGGATGCGTCAGCAAGGGTGGCGGCGCTTCGCGTGGTACGTCTGGGATCAGGGGCCAGGCATGCCCGGCGACTGGCAGGGCCGATTGGCTCCCAGCTTCGAGTTTGTTTTCCACTTCAATCGCAGCACCCGCAAACCCAACAAGATTGTTCCTTGCAAGCACGCAGGCCAGGAATCACACCTGCGCGCTGACGGGTCGTCCACGGCGATGCGCGGTAAGGATGGCGAGGTCGGCGGCTGGACGCACAAGGGTCAGCCGACGCAGGACACCCGAATCCCCGACTCGGTGATCCGCGTGATGCGCCACAAGGGCAAGATCGGGCAGGACATTGATCACCCGGCTGTGTTCCCGGTCGCATTGCCTGAGTTTGCCATCGAGGCTTACACCGAAGCCGGAGACATTGTGTTCGAGCCCTTCGGTGGAAGCGGTACCACGATGCTGGCCGCGCAGCGCACTGGCCGCCTCTGCCGCAGCATGGAGATCGCGCCGGAGTACGTGGACGTGGCCATCAAGCGCTTTCAGCAGAACCACCCTGGCGTGCCGGTCACGCTGCTGGCAACAGGTCAATCGTTCGAACAGGTTGCCGCCGAGCGCACCACCACCGTTGATGATGAGGTGCTGGCATGAACTGGTTGGCATACAAGATCGAACAATGGCCAACCGCCAAACTGCTGCCCTATGCACGCAATGCGCGGACGCACTCGGATGATCAGGTCGCGCAGATCGCCGCATCGATTGCCGAATTTGGTTTCACCAATCCGATTCTCGCTGGCAGTGACGGCGTGATCGTTGCCGGGCATGGGCGCTTGGCGGCTGCGCAGAAGCTCGGGCTGGAGATCGTGCCCGTGGTCGTACTCGATCACCTGAGCCCGACCCAGCGCCGCGCATTGGTCATCGCGGACAACCGCATCGCCGAGAACGCAGGCTGGGATGATGCGATGTTGCGGATCGAGTTGGAGGCGCTGCAGCTGGACGGTTTCGACCTCGACATCACCGGCTTTGACGCCGACGCGCTGGCCGAACTGATCGCGGGCGACGAGCCGAACAACGAAGGTCAGACCGATGAGGATGCTGTACCGGATGTTGGCGAGACACCGATCTCGCGTCCGGGTGATATCTGGATCATGGGTCAGCACCGGCTGCTGTGCGGCGACTCGACCGTGGCAAAGAGCTATACCCGGCTGATGCAAGGCGACTTGGCAGACATGGTCTTCACCGACCCGCCGTACAACGTGAACTACGCCAACAGCGCCAAGGACAAGATGCGCGGAAAGGATCGCGCGATCCTCAACGACAACTTGGGCGATGGCTTCTACGACTTCCTGCTGGCAGCACTGACGCCCACCGTCAAACATTGCCGGGGCGGTATTTACGTAGCGATGTCATCCAGCGAACTGGATGTGCTGCAGGCGGCCTTCCGCGCCGCTGGTGGCAAGTGGTCGACGTTCATCATCTGGGCCAAGAACACTTTCACGCTCGGCCGCGCCGACTACCAGCGCCAGTACGAACCAATCCTGTACGGATGGCCCGAGGGTGCGCAACGTCACTGGTGTGGTGACCGTGATCAGGGCGATGTGTGGGCGATCAAGAAGCCGCAGAAGAACGACTTGCACCCGACGATGAAGCCAGTGGAGCTGGTGGAGCGGGCGATCCGCAATTCGAGCCGCCCGGGTAACGTGGTGCTCGATCCGTTCGGCGGTTCTGGCACGACGCTGATCGCAGCGGAGAAGTCAGGTCGCGTCGCGCGGCTGATCGAACTCGATCCGAAGTACGTGGATGTGATCGTGCGCCGGTGGGAGGACTTCACCGGCCAGACGGCTATCCGCGAGGCGGCAGACCAGGAAGTGTGCGCCAGTTGAATGGCTGGCCGGGCTGCTTGGTCTCTTCTTCCTCGGCGATACGCCGCAGGATTTGCATAGTGGTGAGATCGCGCGGCAGTGCCATGCACATGATGCGCACGGCCTGCTCGATGGAAATGTCGGGACGCCGGTTGGCAATCAGCCAACGCAGCGCCTGCTCCCGCTCGGTGGCAGGCGTTTTCATCAGGCTGCCAACTCTTCGCAGATCTCGCAGTGGATCACAAAGCCTGTCAGGTAAGGCAGGCCGCGCGGTATGCCGTGCTGCTTGCTGGTCTGGCGGCCAATCGTCCAGCCCATCCAGCGTTGGGTGGCGGCGTTGATCGCATCCTGCAAGGCTTGGCCTTGGTACAAACCGTTCTGGACGTCGTCGGCAAAGTGGCGTCCGTGGCGGCTGTCGAGGAAGATTCGCACCGACTCGAGGGGCTGGTGAGTGGCGTCCGAGATGGCGGTCATGGTCAAGGGCCATGCGGCTTCCGCGTGCTCGTTCATCGTGCCACAAAAGCCCCAGGCTTCGTTCCGGGTGGCGGGGATCTGATTGGTGGTCATGGTGGCTGCTCCTTCGGGTTGATCGTTGCGACACCTGTAGTAACGCGCTGTTCGATTGAGAAGCCAAGTTGTTCCTGGCTTCTTTCACGATCAATTTCGATCACCCGAGACGGGCCACGTAGCGGGCGTAATCACCGCCCTCGGGATTGACGTAAAGATAGGGTCGTCCAGGAGCAGTGACCTCAACGCAAAGGTAGCCGTCGCCAGTGCCGCCACCCTTGCCACGCAGCCAGTCGCGTGACACCAGCAGGCTGCACCCAAAGGCGTCGAATTCGGCAGGGGTCAGTTCCTTGGTCTCGGTGACGTAGACCTTGTACTGGTCGCGACCGCCCAGTTCGCCGAGGTCGGCAGGCTTTCGTGCAAACGGCAGGCGGATGCTCAACTCTTCGACCTGGAGCCTCTGGTCTCCGAACTGCAGGGTACGCGGGGTGCGTTCGATGGTGATTGTCATGGTGCTCATGGCGGTTCTCCTGGTGTGGCGTCGTCAATCACGACACCTGTATGAACGCGCTGGCGGGGAGAGAAGCCAAGCTATTCATGGCTCTTCTCCCCATCGTCTTTCAGGCGATGCGGTAGATCCGCTCGCCGCCCTGCGGCTTGTCCGAGACGATGTTCAGGCCGAGCTTCTTCTTGAAGGCACCGGCGAAAGTGCCGCGCACCGTGTGCGCCTGCCAACCGGTGGCGGTGCAGATCTGGCCGATGGTTGCGCCCTCGGGGCGTTGCAGCATCCGGATCACTTCGGCTTGCTTGCTGTTCTCGCGTGTGCGCGGCTTGACCCATGTTGCTTCGGCGGCGGTCACGGCGGCTTCCAGTTCGTGATCGCTCGTGGCGACTGACGCGCCTTCAGCATTGGCGATGATCTGGTCGAGATGGGCCTCGAACTGACCGGTGACCTTCTTGTTCAAGCCGGGGCGCGGTAGCCGCAAGGCGTCGTAGCCCTCGGCGGCGACAAACCAGTCGGTGCCGTCGGTGGTGATCAGTGCGCGGTTGAAAAGTCCGTCGAGCACCTTCTTGCGTGCGCCGCCTTTGATGTTGTCGGGGAACCAGTCGATCTTGCCGCTGGTGTGTTCAACCGCGTGGGCCAGGATCGCTTGCTGGGCAGGGGTCAGTTGAGTGGTGGTCATGTTTTGCTCCTTCGATGTGGTGGACGGTGATGTGATGAACGCGCTGTTCTCAAGTGAAGCCAAGCGCTTTCTGCTTGGCTTCTTCGCTTCGCAATCAGGTGTTGGCCTTGTCTGACGGGTTGGCATTGCGCCCCTGCTCAAGACCCGCGTTGAAGGCGGCTTCAAGCGCATCGCGTAGGCACCAGACCGCTACATCGTGGAAATCGAGGCTGTCCGAGCGGCGGGTTTCCAGGGTTTCGATGCCCAGCTTGTTTTGCGCGATCTGGGTCAGGAGTTGTTCGAGCTTGCTCATGTCCGTGTCCTTTCATGGTGTTGATGACGAACGTATGAACGCGCTGTTCCCGATGGAAGCCAAGCTCAATTCGCCGGAATGACGAACAAATGATTGAAGGTGCCCCGAAGGGGAAATATGGGTATTTCGATTCGTGCCTACGCACGCCACCGAGGGGTGTCCGATGCAGCGGTGCGCAAGGCCATCGCTGCTGGGCGGATCACGCCGGAGGCAGACGGAACCATTGATGCCGAGCGCGTCGACCGCGAGTGGGCGCGCAATTCCGATGCACCGCGCAGTGGCACGGCCACCAGCGCGGTCAAGGTCGCCGTCCAGGAATCCAGCGGCACCACGGGTGACGGGCCCGCAGCGTTACCAGCAGGCGGCACGTCTTTGCTGCAGGCGCGGACGGTCAACGAAGTGGTCAAGGCGCAAACCAACAAGGTGCGTCTGGCCCGCCTCAAGGGCGAGCTGGTGGATCGGCCGCAGGCCATTGCCCATGTTTTCAAGCTGGCGCGCTCCGAACGCGATGCCTGGCTCAACTGGCCCGCACGCATCTCGGCACAAATGGCAGCCAAGCTCGGCGTCGATCCTCACACGATGCACATCGCCTTGGAGGCGGCGGTGCGTGAGCACCTGCAGGAACTGGGCGAGATGCGCCCGAGGGTGGATTGATGGACATGGATTACGAAGGCGCGGCAGAAATCGAACGCGCGTGGCGCGAAGGACTGACTCCAGACCCGCTGCTCACCGTGTCCGAATGGTCGGATCGCCACCGAATGCTCTCCAGCAAGGCCTCTGCCGAACCCGGGCGCTGGCGTACCAGCCGCACGCCGTACCTGAAAGCGATCATGGATTGCCTGTCGCCGACCTCGCCGGTCGAGCGTGTGGTGTTCATGAAAGCGGCGCAGCTTGGCGCGACGGAGATGGGATCGAACTGGATCGGCTATCGGGCCAGAACTGGGCGTGACCTACACGGTGCACATCCGCAATCGCAACAACGTGCTGGTGCACACGGAAACGGGGCTGCTCGGTACCACTTACCTCTGGACGGTGGCCATGGCCGCGCTGGATGCAGGTGCATTTGGTGACCGCATTACGGTGGAGATCAGTGCCGAGCGCGATGGCTTGAGCAGCTGGCAGCCGCAGGTGCGGGTCATGGATCGCGCGGGCTACGGCCTGCGTTGGGGACAGTATTGGGGAGGTGTGTGATGGAGCCGCGCATTGATGTTCATCTGCTCACCCTGAACGAGCCTGCCGAATGGCGGGAGGCCTGCATCGCCAGCCTTGAGGACGCACCGATCCAGTTGCACGTCTTGCCGGGCATTCCGTGCCGCATAGGGGAAGCACGCGCGGCAGGCTATGCGCAAGGCACGCTGCCGCTGGTGTCCTTTGTTGATCCCGACGATCTGTACGAAGCCAGTGCCTTCACACAACTGGCTGATGCGCTGGATGCCTGCCCGCAAGCCGTGATGGCCTACTCCGACGAGGCGTTGACCGACGAAAGCGGCCACGACATCGCGGTGCGTCGTCTGGCCTACAGCCGCTGGCAGCACGCGAACAGCGCCAGCCATGTGCATGGCCTGATCGTGATGCGCCGATCTGCCGTCGAGGCCGTGCTCAAGGAAACCACCGACATCAACAACTTTGCCGACTGGCTGCTGACCCTGCTGGTGGCCAAGCGCGGCGGCGTGCTGTACCTGCCCATCGTCGGGCGGCACTGGCGGCAGCACCCGCAGCAAAGCCACCGAACCGGCGACCCGGAAGCAGTCCGGCACATTCGCCAAGCATCGAACCTCTGGAGATAGACCATGTCATCGACCGATCCGAACCTTGGGCTCAACTACGGCTGGACGCTCGGCGAGAGCGGCTGGGACAGCGGCATGGATGCCAACCTCAAGCGCCTCGGCGCTGTGGTCGGCCTATCCGTGAAAGACCGCGACCTGACCACGCCACCGGCCAGCCCCGCCAACGGTGACCGCTACCTCATTCCTGCCGCTGCCACGGGCGTGTGGGCAGGCAAAACCAACCAGATCGCGGTGCGCATTGCCGATGCCTGGGAGTACCACTCGCCCAAGATCGGCTGGCTTTGCTACATCGAGGACGAGGCCAAGCTCTCGGCCTACAAGTCCACCGGCTGGAGCGCAGGCATAGCCATCTGATTTCCCATCTTTGTACCCACCAGAAACCCGCCCAGGTGTTCACGCACTGGGCGGGTTTCGCATTTCTGGAGACCGCTATGACCGAACCCGAACAACAACAGCCAGCGCTCGTCGAGAACATGCTGCTCTTGCGCCGTGAGGACTTCGACGAACTGCTCGACCGCGCCGCTGAACGCGGGGCCGAGCGTGTCCTGACCCACCTTGGCCTGGAAAACGGCCACGCAGCACGAGACATCCGTGAACTGCGCGACCTGCTGGAAGCCTGGCGCGATGCCCGCCGCACTGCGTGGCAGACCACCGTCAAGGTCATCACCACCGGCATCCTGGCCGCACTGCTGGTCGGTGCCGCCATCAAGTTGAAACTGATGGGAGGCCCACAATGAGCGCCACTCGCAAGATCTGTCTGCTCGACGACTGGCGAAAGATCGCGCGCCGTGCCTGGAGCATTCGCCTGTCCATCGTCGCGGCCATCTTCACTGCCGCAGAAGTGGTGGTGCCGCTGTTCGGGGATGTACTGCCGCGCGGGGCGTTCGTGCTGCTGGCTTTCGCCGCGAGCGTGGGCGCGGCCATCGCCCGATTGGTGGCGCAGCCGGAGATGCACCGATGATCCGGCCGCCGCAACGTATGACTGTGGCCGCATTAACGCTGTCCGCCGCCGCGATGGTCGGCATCGTGCTGCACGAGGGCTACACCGACCGCGCAGTGATTCCGGTCAAGGGCGATGTGCCGACTATTGGTTTCGGCACTACCACCGGGGTGAAGTTGGGCGACACAACCACGCCTCAAAAGGCACTGGCCCGTGCGCTCACGGATGTGCAGCAATTCGAGGGAGCGCTGAAAAACTGTGTGACTGTACCGCTGGCCCAACATGAGTACGACGCGCTGGTGAGCTTTTCCTACAACGTCGGCAGCCGGGCGTTCTGCCAGTCCACGCTGGTCAGGAAACTGAACGCCGAGGACTACGCAGGGGCCTGCGCCGAGCTTCTGCGCTGGCGCTTCTTCCAGGGCAAGGACTGCGCGCTACCCACCAACGCGCGGCTGTGCGGCGGGCTGGCTACACGGCGAGAAGCTGAATACCGGCAGTGCATCGGGGCACGACCATGAGTCTGATTCCGTGGCCGTACCGCTGGCTGGCCGCCGCCGTACTGGCCACTGCCTTGATCGTAAGCGTCCGGCAATTCCATCTTGAGATAGACCTAGCGCCGAGGCATCGTGTGCACGATGAAGATCATGCACACCATGGCGAACGACACGATCGCCCAACGCCCCAAGCGGCGCTACTACTCCCCGGAACTTAAAGCTCAGATCGTGGCCGAATGCCAAGTCTCCGGCGCGTCTGTGGCCGGCGTGGCACTCGCACACGGGGTCAACGCCAACATCGTTCACGGCTGGATGCGAGAGCAAGCGGACTCTCTGTTGCCAGCGCCCCGGAATGAGTTCGTTGCGTTGAATCTGCCTCCACCAGTTGAACAAGTCCCAGCATCTGAGACCAGCTCGCCTCCCGTAGCGCGTGCGATTCACGTTGAGGTTCGGCGCAGTGCCGGCGTGGTCACCGTGAACTGGCCACTGGAGGATGCAGCGTCCTGTGCAGCTTGGCTGCGCGACTGGCTCCGATGATCCGTATCGATGCACTGTGGCTCTCCACCGAGCCGCTGGACATGCGGGCTGGCACCGAGACGGCGCTGGCCCGCGTAGTGGCTGTCTTTGGCGCGGCGCGCCCACACCACGCCTACCTGTTCGCCAATCGACGGGCCAACCGCATGAAGGTGCTGGTGCACGACGGCATCGGTGTGTGGCTGGCGGCCCGGCGCCTGAACAGCGGTAAGTTCGTCTGGCCGCGCGATGCCGCCACCACCGCCACACTCAGCCGCACGCAGTTCGATGCGCTCGTGCTGGGTCTGCCGTGGAAGAACGTCGGCGAGGCTGGAATCATCACCGTGCTTTGAGTGCTCCGGTCGTCGGCCAGGCAATCAGAGCTTGCACGGATGCGCGAGGGTGATGTTTGTCGCATCATCTCCTCCCGTGATCACCGCAGACCACCTTGACACCCTGGAGCCGCAGCAGATGCGAGCGGCTCTGCTGTCGTTGATGGGTGAGCTGGCCGAGCGAGACGGCGTGATTGAGCGCCAAGGCAAGGAGGTGGTCTTCAAGCAGGCCCTGATCGACAAGCTCACGCACGAGAACGCGCTGCTCAAGCGCATGAAGTTCGCCGCGCAGTCGGAGCGCTTCAGCGCCGAGCAGAAGAGCCTGCTCGATGAATCGCTGGATGAGGACTTGCAGGCCGTGGCCGATGAGATCGAGCAGGCCACGCCGCCAGTGGCAGGCCGCCAAGACAAGCAAGTCCCCAAACGCGCTCCCCTGCCGGCCAACCTGCCGCGACGCGAGATCCGCCACGAACCCGAGTCCACCACCTGCGCCTGCGGCTGCAAGATGAAGCGCATCGGTGAAGACGTGGCCGAGAAGCTGGACTACGTGCCCGGCGTGTTCACGGTGGAGCGCCACATCCGGGGCAAGTGGGCTTGCGCGAAGTGTGAAACGATTAACCAGGTACCGGTCGATCCGCACGTCATCGACAAAGGCATCCCCACCACCGGGCTGCTGGCGCAGGTGCTGGTGGCCAAGTATGCCGACCACCTGCCGCTGTACCGCCAGGAAGCGATCTTCGGTCGAGCTGGTCTCGCCATCCCGCGCTCCACGCTGGCGCAATGGGTGGGCTCCTGCGGCGTGCAGCTGCAGCCACTGGTCGATGCCCTAAGGGCCGAGTTGCTGCAGCACCGCGTGCTGCATGCCGACGAGACGCCGGTGGCCATGCTCAAACCGGGCAATGGCAAGACACACCGGGCCTACCTCTGGGCATATGCCACGGGAGCCTTCGAGAACACGAAGGCGGTGGTCTACGACTTCTGCGAGAGCCGCGCTGGCGAGCACGCTCGCACTTTCCTGGGTGCCTGGAAGGGCAGCTTGGTGTGCGATGACTTCAGCGGGTACAAAGCGCTTCTGGCCGCCGGCGTCACCGAGGTGGGCTGCTTGGCGCACGCGCGGCGCAAGTTCTTCGATCTGCACGCGGCTAACCAGAGCCAGCTCGCCCAGATTGCGTTGGAGCAGCTTGCCCGCATCTACGAGATCGAGCGTGAGGTCAAGGAGGTCAGCGCCGAGCAGCGCCTGGAAGCCCGGCAGGAGAGAACGAAGCCGGTCCTGGACGCCCTGCACGAATGGATGACGCTGCAGCGGCGCAAGGTGCCCGACGGATCTGCCACAGCCAAGGCACTGGACTACAGCCTCAAGCGCTGGGCAGCGCTCATTAGGTTCGCCGCTGATGGGCAACTGCCCGTAGACAACAACTGGATCGAGAACCAGATCCGGCCCATCGCAATCGGCCGCAACAACTGGCTGTTCGCTGGCAGCTTGCGAGCGGGCCAGCGGGCGGCAGCCGTGATGAGTTTGATCCAGTCGGCACGCATGAACGGGCATGACCCGTGGGCATACATCAATGCTGTCCTCAGGCGACTGCCAACGCAGCCGAACAGCCGCATCAACGAACTGCTCCCGCACAAGTGGAACAGCAGGTCGGTACCAGCGTAGGCCACTCGATCTACCAGACGGCTCGAAGGCAGTGACCTTTTGGATAGCTCAACAGCTACGTAGATCTCTGCAATTGCAAGCGATCGCGGGGCGTGCGATCCTCCGGAAGTTCAATCCTAGCGCTGAGGTTGAACAAACGGGAGCAGCACAGAGTGCTTCGGTTCCTCCTGCCTCACGCTGACTTGGTCGGCATGACGTGCACCCAGTCGCAGTCCACCTGAACCCGGATCGTCTGGCCTTCTTCAAGGTGCCGCCGCAATGGTCCCGAGCGGATCAACCTGAATGAGGCCCCATGGACGCCCAGGATGCCTGCCGTGGCGAGCGAGGTCTCGCCCAGGTTGCGCACCTCGGTCACCTTTGCATCAATGGCAACGAAGCCCCGCGTGGCCGCGTTGGAATCAACACCTTCCCCCGTGCCGATGTGCAGCCCGTCCCCCTGGACTACCCAGGTGACCATCTGCCCAGGTGCCAGTCGCCCCTTGTCCCTCACTCGAAGGCGCGGACCACTGGTGACTCCATCGGTTGACAGCCACTCCAGCCAGCCCATGCGCTCGGTGGAGTCGGCTTCGGACAGGGAGCCAAGCCACCTTCCAACGAAACGGTTCTGCACACCCATCAGGTCAGCCACCCGGGCATTGCGGGGCGAGCGGTACACCTGCGCGGGGTGTCCTTGTTGCAAGACCCTCCCGGCGTCCATGACCACCACGCTGTCGGCCAATTGGCGAGCCTCCACGAGGTCGTGGGTGACCAGCACGATGGGGATGCGCAAGTCACGCCGCAGTTCGGCCAACAACTCGTAGAGCCCCTGCCGACTCATTTGGTCCACCGCCGAGAAGGGCTCGTCAAGCAGCAACAGACGGGGCTCCCTGGCGAGCGCCCGGGCCACAGCCACGCGCTGCTGTTGACCACCAGACAGCGCAGAAGGCTTGCGGGCCTGTTGCTCGTCCGTGATGCGAACGAGGGCCAGCCAATGCCGCGCCCGGGCCTTGCGCTCCCGCAGCGGCAAGTGCAGCAACGACAGGCTCACATCTTCCAAGGCCGAGAGGTGGGGCATGAGCGCGTAGTTCTGAAATACCAGCCCAACATGCCGCTCCTGCGGTGCGAGGTGGATGCGAGCCTCGGTGTCGCACCAGACCTCATCGCCTACCGTGATGCTTGCACTGGAGGGTCGCATCAACCCTGCGAGGGCACGCAGCATGGAGGTCTTGCCCGCCCCCGAGGGGCCGACCAGCGCCATCAGCTCGCCCGGTTCGCAGGTGAACTCACCTTCCAGCGGCATGGGCTGGTGCTGCGAGACCCGCACCCGCAACCCGTGGCCTGTGCCCGACACGAGGGATAAGCTCATCGGGCTTTCACCATGCGTGCGGTGGCAAAGAAGGACGCGGCCACGGCGCCCAATGACATGAGGAGAAGCAGCAAGGCCATCTGGTCTGCTCCCTGCAGGTCGAACGACTGCACCCGGTCGTAGATGCTGATGGCGATGGTCTTCGTCTCCCCCGGAATGCTGCCGCCCATCATGAGCACCACGCCGAACTCCCCAAGCGTGTGCACAAAGGTCAGCACCGCAGCCGACAACACGCCTGGCCACGCCAGGGGCAACTCCACCCGCAGGAAGGTCTGCCAAGCACTCAACCCGCTCACCGCAGCGGCCTCGGACAGATTCGCCGGGATGGCCTCAAAGGCCCGTTGAATGGGCTGGACCATGAACGGGATGTTGAAGATGACCGAGGCGATGAGCAAGCCCGCGAAGTTGAAGGTGAGCCGGATGTCGAAGGTCTCCTGCATCCACCGACCAAGAGGGGATGCCCCGCCCAGGGATACCAACAAGTAGTAGCCGAGCACCGTGGGAGGCAGCACCAGGGGCAGGACGACAGCGGCCTCCACCAGCGCTTTGCCCGCGAATCGGGTGTGCGCGAGCCAACGACCCATCCACAAGCCCAGTGGCATCAACACCAGCAGCGTGACCGAGGCCAGCTCCAGCGAGAGGATCAGGGCTTGCCAGTCCATGGGCTCACTGGTTCGGCATGGCGAAACCGTACTTCACCATGATGGCCTGCGCTTCGGGCGTCGAAAGGTAATCGTAAAAAGCCCGCGCAGGTGCCGGAGCGTCGCGCATGAGGACCATGCGTTGCGCCAATCGCTTGTGCCACGACTCAGGAATCAGCGCGAAGTCACCCAGGCGGGCAACCTGGGGTGCCAGGGCGAGGGAGTAGGCGACGATGCCGCCCTCGGTTGAGCCCGAGGTGGCGAACTGTGCCGTCTGGGAAATGTTCTCGCCGACCACCAGCAGCGGCTCGATACGTGACCACAGCCCCGCGTGCTGCAGCGCCTCCTTCGCCCGCATGCCGTAAGGGGCATGGTCCGGCGATGCGATGGCGAACTTCTTCAGGCGACCGTCAGCCAACGCAGCCGCGAGGTCCTTGAACTCTCCATCGGCCTTGACGGGTCCGCCCTTGGGCACCATCACGCCGATACGACCATAGGCATAGAGACGACCCCGGTCGGCGGTCTTGCCCGCATCAGCCAGCTTGAAGACGAAGTCCTCGTCAGCCGACATGAACAGGTGGAACGGAGCACCTTGAAGAATTTGCGAGTAGAAGTTGCCGGAGGAGCCAAAGACCAGCCGCAGGCGTTGCCCTGTGGACCTCTCAAACTGGGCAGCGACCTCCTCGATGGCGAACTTCAGGTCGGATGCAGCGGCGAGGGTGGGCACCAGGGCGGGCTGCGCATGCGCCTTCAGCGGACCCACGAGGACGCACAATGCGAGGGAAAGAGCCAAGGTGCGGCGGAATCGGAATGACATGGCGAGTCCTTTCGATGCGAGGCGGGACGTAATGCTTCGATATCTTGCCATATGGATATCGTCCACTAAAGATATCGCCAGCTACCCCCCGTCTATCATCGTGCTCATGAAACCGTCCTTGAACGTCTCGGCCCTTGAGAAACGCACGCGCTTTCGCATTCAGATCAAACACGCCGTCGCCATCGGGCCGGGCAAAGCGGACGTGCTGGAGTGCATCACCGAGACCGGCTCGATTGCCGAGGCAGGCCGTCGCTTGGGCATGAGCTACCAGCGTGTTTGGTCTCTGGTGGATGCCATGAATCGGGACTTTGTCGAGCCATTGGTCATCAAGCAGCGTGGCGGCACGGCGGGTGGTGGAGCTCAACTCACGCCCACGGGCCTTCGGGTACTCAAGCTGTATCGCTCGGTCGAAGCGAAAGCCCAGGCCGCTGTAAACAGGCCTCTGCGTGAACTGGTCTCGCTGATCCGGGACGAAGCGGCCAGCACACCTGCGGTCGTGGCGCCTTCCAGCGGCAAGAAGATCAGGCCGCTTGCATGACCTGGCTCCATGACAGGGTGATTGAGAGAGGCGTGAGGCGAATCTGTCGAGGCCGTACTTAGATCGAAATCTTGTCTAAGCGTGCGTGGTCTCGCGTCAATCAAGATGGGACGACCGGACGCTTACCCTTGATCGGCTTCGGCTGGATCAAGGGCGCGGGCCACGTTCAGGCGCAATGGGATGCCGCCGTGCAACAACAAACCCTGCAAGCCGCCGCCGTCCGTGAGCGGCAGGCGCAAGCCACAGTCAAGGTCGTCAACGAGTACGTCGACCGCGTCCGCATCGTCCGCGAGAAGGGCGACACCATCATCAAGGAGGTTCCGATCTATGTGCCCGTTCAAGCCGATGCTGCTTGCACTATCAACCGTGGCTTTGTGCGCCTGCACGACGCTGCCGCCGCCGGTGAACTGCCCAAGCCCGCCCGAGATGCTGATGCGGCCGCCACGGGCCTTGCGCTCTCTGCCGTCGCCGGAACCTTTGCCGCCAACTACCAGACCTGCCACGAAAACGCCGAGCAACTGAGGGCGTTGCAAGCGTGGCTCAGGGAGATGCAGGCGAAAGAGAAAGACTCCTCGCCCAGCCCTTGATCAGACGTCGATGGCCGTGGTCTTCCAGACCTCTTGTGCCAGAGTAATGAGCAATGCGTGGCGCTTCTCAATGGACGCGGCATTCCACGCAGGAAAAGCTGTCAGTTTGGTGTTGATCCGGGAAATGGATGTGTTCTGCCCAACGTCGGTCAACGCCACCAGACTGCGGGTCAGGTAGTTGCCACTCTTGCTGTACTCGACCTGCTTGGCCGCGTAAAAGTCATTGCCCGCGACGATGTTGATGGGTTTCTCCAGCAATGTCAGGTTGCCCAGCCGATTCTTGTAGTCGTCGTAGACCTTCCCAGGATTCTCGGTGGCCCACTTGGCATGCAGATCGGCCTCTGGTTTGTTGGGCAGAATGTGCTCGATTTCCAGATTGGTGAACGGCTCCAGACTGCCCGGGGTCTTCAGCCCACTGAACGCCATTTCGACGTGCTGGGTCAGTCGCGCGAGCAAGTAGCGTGTGCGGTACTGCTGCATCGAATACAAGGTGAAGCGTTTTAGGGCATCGGCCAATTCCTGTGACTTGCCCGCCATGTTCTTCTCAAAACGGTCGGCGACGAATGCGTTGAGCTGAACCTTCTGCTTCACCGCATCAGTCGTCTCCGCAATCGCGCGCAGCTCATCGGCCCATTGGGAGAAACTGCGCTCCAGATCCTTGGTCGGGGTCTTGGTGAAGATGTAGTAAAAGAGGAAGCTCTCGAGCTGCGCTACGAAGTGGTCGAACAGCGCCTTGGGGAAGTTGGCCGCAGCCAGTAGCAAGACGTAGTGCAAGCTGAACGCGCCACCGGTCAGGCGCTTCAGACTGTCCATCGCCAGACTGGGCTTTCCGTCGTTGCCCAGCCCGTTGGCAAAGGCCAGGTAGTGTTCGACGTTACGGATCACCTTGCGGACGAACTCGAAGGGCTTGCCTTGGTAGTCGCATAGCGCCGCGTTGTCCTTGGCAATGAACCAGTCGTAGATCTCGTCCTCACGAACCACCGCATCGCCGCGCTCGTTCTTGATCGCGTAGTTGGCCATCAAGAAGTAGCGCAGGAAGCGCAGCGGCTTTTCCTTCTCCTTCTCCAGCGGCTTGGTGATCTTTTTCCATTCGTCCTTGAGCTGGGTGAACTGCGTTTGCTTGACCTGCGTGAACAACAGGTTCTTGAGCAAATCCATCGGGTTCAGGCCCACGCCGCGCTCGTTGATCGTCTCGAAAATCTTCAGCGCGCTACTGACGTCGGTGGAGATCTGGATGAAAACGACGTTGTTGGCCAGATAGCCCCAATACTTCTTCAGCTTCGCGACGTCGTCGTAGTTGTCCTTCAGATAGCGGTACAGCGTGCTGTAGGCGTTGACCAGATTTTCCAGCGAGCCGAAGCTGGCGATGCCCGCAGCCTGGATGCCTGCGCGCACGGCCATAGGTTCGGCGTCCAGCTCCACCAGTTTGGCCATCACTTCGCCTGCGCTCTCGTAACGCGGCTCCAGCTTCAGGTTGGTGCGCACCTCGCCGTCGCTGTCCACGTAGCTGGTCGAGATCAGTCCGGCAATCATTTGTCGTTGCGGCTCTCCGTGGAACAGATGCTTGAGCGCGCACAACAGCAGGAAAAACGTGGTCAGGCGCTGCTGGCCGTCGATGACCTCGTAGTGGCTCTTCTGATCGGTCGGCGACACCAGCACCGTGCCGATGAAGTATTCCCGCGTCGTGCCCGCATCGATCTGCTCGCCGATGTCCTCAAGCAGCTGATTTACCTCCTTGTCCGTCCAGACGTACTCGCGCTGGTAGTCAGGGACGATGTAGAAGCATTCTCGGAACGCCTCCTCGATGCTGTATTTGTGGTTTTCGATGCGGGCCATGTTTGTTTCTTGTTCCTGTCTCGTTTTTTCTCGTGATACGGCCTCAGCCGAGGTGACGATTGAACACTTGGTACCCGGTCAAATCAGCCGCAGGGTTTATCTCCAACGCACGGGCACGAAGTTCCCTATGGTCTCTGTAGGCTCCGCGTCGCTCCCACGTCTGCCCGTTTTGTTCGATGCCTCGAATCAGCTCAATGCAGTCGTCCAGATCAAATTTCGGCAGCAGAGGTCGGATCGCCTCATTGAAGCGCTTGTCCGCACCGTCGTAGCTGGTGCTGGCCACGTAGTACGCGCTCGCAAGACGCACTACGGTTTTCTCCCATTCCGGTGAGTCCGATATTTCCCGCAAAGCATCCCAGATTTCTCGCCCGATCTCCGGATACGCTTCGCCAACAAGCCATTCACGCAAGCGCTCGGCGTGCTCCGGCAAGGACGCTGCTGTGAACCACGCCAAGCATCGGGACGCTACGTCGTTGTCCACGACATGCTGAATCGCGGTTTTGGCGTGATCTGCCAACAGTTCGTAGATAGGGCCCGACCGCGATAGAAAGTGGATCAAGAAAACCAGCGCTGTGCCGCCAGTCGCTATCGTGCTGAAGTAATCCCTGTCGGCTTCGATCTGCGCCCGAAACTGGCCGGGGTTGCGGCTATAGAGCAGGTTCAGTGCGCTGTAATTGATGGCGCGGTTCTTCTCGCATTTTTCGTCTGTCAACCGGAATACGAATTTCCAGAGGGCTTTGAATACGGCCTTTTCGACCTCCGGATTGAAGCGTGAGAAATACTTGCTCTCCAAGTACGCCTTCAGCTTTTTGTCATCGATCAGGATGCCTGATGCCTGTTCAAGGTCGTCGACCAGATCACCCACAATCTGCTTCGAAAGGATCGGAGCCTTCGTGAGCAGACCGTCAAGTGCGTTGCGAATCAGGGCGCGGGCTGTGTCCCGGTTTGGCCGATGCAACTGAAAATTCGCGTTGACCACCGGGTGCGCTGCAAGATGTCGCTGCCGTTGCAGGTGGAGAAGATTCTCACGCTCGGCAATGTCCAGTAATTGGGTCTGCTCGGCCACCGATTCCACCAGCTTCGTTTCCCACACGGGCGACCGCTCGTTATCCTGCTGCATCTGTCCAATATCGGCCAGAATGCTCTTGGCCTTGGCATCCCCGTAGAGATCAACCAAATGTTGAAGTTTGAACAGCAGGTCACAAACCACGACCGACCAGAGCATCACGACCGCTGACCTATGGTTTCCTGCTGAATAGCAGCTCAACACCTCAGAGAAATATTCCTTGCTGCGCGCATCGAAAATCTGCGTCGCGCGCTGCTCGATGGAGTATTCGTCCAACATCACGCCCCCTGGTTCATGATCTCAACGTATCCAATCAGTTCTGCCGAATAGCTGCCATCCCCATTCGCTGCACCCTTATGCTTCAGCTCCCGCTGCAGCGTCGGCTCGACCACCTGCTCGAACAGATCCTGCCGCTGTTCTGGCGCAAACTCAGATGACGTTACCGGCGCCTGCAGGTATTGCTCCGCCAGCCGCTCGACCGCAGGAACCCGTGTGCCATCCTGCTTGACCGCAATGGGCTGAACGACGACACGGCGTTCACCGTTGCCTGCGGACGCTTCGACAATCCAGAGAGACAGCACAACCGGCGCGTCCACATCCCCTGAAACCGCAATACCGATATCCTCGGGCGGAACGCTGCGCCAGCGTCCAAGCTCCTCCTGTATCAGCGGATGATCCAGGCCCATCAGTTCCATGTTATCGCTGCTGGTAGCTGTATCGCGGTTCAAGGTAAATCGTGCCCGACGTGTGCCATCAGCAGTCACGAGGTCGTAGGTCTCATCGTCGATTTTGACCAAGCGCTGCTGACGATCTGCCACTGCAGCTGATAGGAAGCGCGCCAGCCTATCTAGGCTGGACGACACGTCGGAGAACGGCTTGTAGTCATCAAGGCTGAAGCCTTCAAGGTCTTGGAACAGATCAAACACCACTTGCCGTGCTTCGCGTGAATTCGAGAGCGCCGCTTCCAGTTCCACCTGTGTGCGTTTTAATTCAGGATCGGACAACGCCTCCTGGTACAGGCGGTCGTAATTGAGACGCTCGGATAGCTGACCAAGAATCTGTGCGCGCAGGTCTTCGGCCACGTTGCCTTGGTCGTCAACCTTACCGACTGTCTTGGCAATTTCCGTCAGCTTCTCATCGAGCATCAGGAAAATTCGCCCTTCGATGGTGTCGGACAAGACGAGGTTGTAGACCTGCGCCGTGTGGTTTTGTCCATAGCGGTGGATGCGCCCGATGCGTTGTTCCACATCCATCGGATTCCAAGGCAGGTCGAAATTGAACAAGATGCGCGCAAATTGCAGGTTCAGGCCTTCGCGGCCAGCCGCTGTACACACCAGAACACGCGGCCCGTCTTTCAGGCGGAATTTCCGCTCTGCCGCCAGCTTGGCACCGTGGTCACCGCCACGCAGCACCACCACGCCCTGGCCGGGGTAGGCCTGCTCAATCTCGCGGGCAATCAGATCGACCGTGCCGAGGTAGGTGGCGAAGATGACGATCTTCTCGCTGGCATTCTGCCGCCACAAATAGCCCAAGCCATCTAGCAGCTTCTGCGCCTTGGTTTCCCGCTGTTGCGGGAAGACCTTGAGCAGATCCCCAATGCGCAGTCTCTCCTCGGGCAGGTGAAGCTCCACCACGGCAGACGCCGCCTCTTCAGCATGCGTTGCAGAATATTCGCTACCGTAAGGATCGGAGGCCATTTCCAGTGCCTCCTCATCCAGTTTTTTGACCAAGCGGTATTTGAGGTCGGCCAGCACACGATCTACTTCGCTGCGCCCGATACTGTCGTGCGGCAGGCCAAATTCCTCGTGAATCAGTGCCCGTGCTTCTTCAGTCAGGCGTTCACGGCCTTCGATATCAAGCTCCTTGTCACGCAGCAGCGCCTCATGCAAAGTCAGCATCAGCAGGCGGCGCTTGAGCGTGCGACGCACAGCCGCAAAACTGGATGCCGCAATCTTCTGGAAGATGGCCATCAAGAAACCGAGGGCACGCCCCTGACCACCCTGGCGGCGGGCGAGGTCGAAACCGTCCTCAAGATACTCGCGCAGCTTCTCGTAGAACAGCCGTTCCTCCTGATTCATCAGGAAAGACTCGGTATGCACCCAGCGCCGCGCAAACAGCGGCGAACCATCGGGCTGGCAGGCATCGGCCTTGGTGCGGCGGAACATCACCGTATTGAGCCGGTGGCGGTTCTCCAGCATTTCCTCGGGGCTGCCAAACAGCGTGGGGTTCAAAAGCTGCGCCAGCATCCAGAACTGGAAGTGGTTGCCCTGGTGCGGGGTGGCCGACAGCAGCATCAGGTCACGTGAGTGATCCTTCAATGCCTCGGCCAGCTTGTAGTTCTCAGTTTTCCGCACCTTGCCGCCAGTGCGGTACGCGGTCAGATGGTGCGCTTCGTCGAACACCACCAGATCCCAACGCGGCGCATCGAGCAGGCGTTTGATACGCGCTGGACGCTTGAGCGTATCGATGCTCGCAATGAGCCGGTCGTGCTTGGCGAAAGCATTCGTCTTGCGGTCGGTGATGTCGCCCTCGGAGCCGAACACCTCGAAGTCGAGGTTGAACACTTCGTTTAGCTCGCGGTGCCAGTTATTCACCAACCCGGCGGGCACCACCATCAATGCACGGTTCAATTCGCCCCGGCTGGCCAGCTCTCGCAAGATCAGCGCAGTTTCGATGGTCTTGCCCAAGCCCACCTCATCGGCAATCAGATAACGCCGGGGGGACGCAGTGGCAATGCGGTGCGTCAACACCACCTGATGTGGCAGCAGGTCGATCTTGGCCGAGGTCAGCGCCGACGCGCTCTCCATCACCGGTAGTGCGTGGGCCTCGTAGGATAACCACGCTTTGCGCGCCCGATCTGCGCCACCATCGACGGCACGCAGGATGCGCTCAGTGCGCGAGAGCTGGCGGCGCACTGCGCCAATCGGTACACGGCGCTCGCCCACGCCGAAGAAGGCGCGCAGGTAGCCGTCGCGCGCCGGGTCAAGAACGACACCTTGGCCGAATTCGTGGTGGGAGATCCGTTCGCCGGGTTGAAACTGAGCCTCTGCTTCCACGCGCTGCCCTCAGGTAATTCGCAAGTGGAAGAGGCCTGCCGCTTTTGCGCCCTCGCGCAGCAGAATTTCCTGCGGGTACTCGTTGGCCTCGCCCCAGAGCAGGCGGCCGAAGTCGAGCTGCTGGCCTCGGTGTGGCGCTTCGCACAACCACGATACCGCGTCGGTGGACGCCTGCACCCTGAGACGACTATCTCCCTGTGGCAACCAGAAGATCAGCGCAGCCTCGCCCGCGTAGGCATCCTGGAACGAAAGAATGGCGCGTTTGATCGTGTCCCCAAGCCAAATTTCTGCCTGATCGGGAGCCAGCAAATCAAGGCTGCCTTCCAGCCCGGCCACCACCAGCGTCTGGTTGTCGTTGCTGGGCAGATCTTCTGGCCACCCATTCCCATTTGGGACGGCGGCCTGCAAGAACTGCCGCAGACTCCACACCTCGCCAGCCGCACAGACTGTATTGCGTGCTTCCTCATCCCACAGCCAGCTGGTGCCGCGCCGTTGCCATACCGTATCGAGCACCTGCCTCATTACGCATACTCCCCATCGTCATCAAACAGCGAACCCTGCTGCGGCTTGGGTGCCTGGCTGGCTTGCCAGGTAGTGAAGATCGACACCGCGCGCGAAGCCGCGTTGCGGGTAGTTTGATCCGGGCCATTCTTCTGCAGCCACTCCAGCAGCGGCTTGAGTGCCACGTGCGGTTTGAAGTTATCGTTCTTCAGCGTGTCCGAGGCATTGATGCCGCTGCCATCGAAACAAGCACCAATCAGCACCAGTGCCTGATCCAGATCAGCCGTCAGGCGGCTGCGGTGCTTGCGTGACCAATCGCGGGCGAAATCGAGCGGATTCGTGCGCGTGAACACCTTCTTTTCTTCGCTACACCAGCCGCGCTGCACAAAGTCATCCGGCGTAGTGATGGTGCCGCGCAGAAATTTCTGCAACTGGTCACGCTTCATTTCGGTGGCCGCGCCGAAGGTACGCAGGAACTGGCGCGTCATCGGTTCGGCATTCACCGGCGGCGGTTCCTTGCCCTTGTCAGCATCTTCGTCGATGAGCTGGTTGATACCGACCAGCGCATCTTTGACCGAGATGGTGCGCCCCTCGTCGACATAGACCTTGCCGTAGTGGCGAGAGAAATATTCCAGTGCCTTGCCTCGCCGGATCACCTGGATGTCGGCGGCGGGCAGACCCTCCTTGGCGTGGTTTTCCAGCATCGCCTGTAGTTGACGCACGTCAGCCATGACCTCGCGGCGCATCCGGCCCCAGCTCACTGGCTTGGGTTCTTCCGTGCGCTTGCGGCAGACGTGGATGATGTCGTATTCAATGGTCTTGGAGCCGAACTCGCCTTCGCCCTTGGTTTCATCGGAGCGGATCGGATATGTGGCTTCGAGGTAGTAACCAGCGTCAAACAACGACTCCAGCACTGCCACCCAAGGCTCATCCTCGCTGTGGTGGAAGGTGAACGCGAGGATGCCGCTCGGTTTCAGGAGCCGATGCGCCTCGCGCCAGCACTGGGTGAGCAGGCGTTGGTAGAAACCATCTGGGTCTTCCGGCTCGCGTGCCCGGTTGGCCACAGCCTCCAGTGATTTCGGCGTGTATTCCGCGCCGAAAATCTGTGGGTACTTGCCCTTGAGTGCCAAACGCAGCCAGACGTAGAAAAAATCGGCCAGCTCCGAGTAATGCAACAGTCCGCCGAACGGTGGATCGGTGATGACCAGATCAAGGCTGCCGCTTTCAAGCTGCGCAAGATCGGTGGACGAGCCCTGATACGTCGTTGCGCCTAGCAACGGGTCACCTGGGTAAACCTTTTCGCTTTTACCGGTCACTTCACCAGCGATGCTCGGTGCGTGCCGATTTAGGTACTCCGCACTCACTGCCTCCCACGGCGTTTGCGCCCATTCCCCACCTTTGAATAAAACTTCATAGGTGGACGACCACGGTCCATAGCCCATTGGCGGGAACACACCGACTTCAACCACATTGTTCTTCGGATGGAAATTGCTGTTCGACATGGCAGGAGCCAGCTTGTCGAGTTTCATGTGCCAGAAAGCGAGCGAGTTTTGATTGCGCAAGAAATTCTGGAAAGCACCGAGCACGTACTCACGCACCTTCCAGTCGTAGTCGCCGACTTCAACAATGGTCTTGAGCAGTTGTGCGTGCACCAATAACTGGCGCGGGTTGTACATCGTCCACCAGTGGGTGAAGCCGTGATTCGGAACGCCACCTTGCAGGTGATGGGTCATGAAACCGTAGGGAAGTTCGGAGCGCGGCCAGTAGTCCTTCAGGTCGGCATCTTTACGCGCTTCCCATTCAGCGAACGCGGTGTCGTATTGTTTGGCGTGCGCTGAGCCATAGGCCGCGAAGAAGCGACCGGCGTAGGGTTTGCCTGCAGCATCGCGCTTGGGCGCGTAGCCTTGCACCGCGTAAGCAGCCATCGGCCCAGTCTTGCCCGTCGCCTTGATGGTCGTCAGCACATCCTGCACCGTGCCGCAGGCTGCGCAGGCGTAGTGCGATTTTTTTGGCACCGTGCCGATTTCCGGCGCAAAGGTGATCTTCGTTTCAGGGCAGGTCACTTCGTCCGGCAATGCGCCACGCACCTCCAGCAGGCGAATCTTGGATGCGCGCTCGCTGTCCCAACGCGTGGTCGCGGCCACGTCGTCCTGCGCCGAGCCGCCATAGGGCTGGCCTTGTGCATCCTGCTTGGGCGACCCGGCCAGCCATTGCGGATGCACTAGCAGGCTCAACTCGACCTTCTTGTTCTTGCCCTTGCCGAGATTGACCATTGCCGTATGACCGCAATGCGGGCAGATCACGCCCTTCCGGCGGTCGAGCACGGAAAACGGATGTTCGGACGGTGCTACATACAGTGGCGCATCCGGGTCCATCCGCGCGGATTCCTCCTCTACATGGAATTCGCCGCCGCACTTACTGCACGAATGCTCCCAGTGCTTCACCGTGAGTGTCTTTATTGCCATCACCGGGCTGGTCATGATCGGCGTACGATGGCCGCAGCCCGTCACCTGACAAGGGCCGTGCTTGGCCCAGAAGGTGTAGATGATCTCCGGGCCTTCGTAACGGTAGTCCTTACGCTCGTCGCGCGGGATGGTCAGCGGGTCGAAATCAGCGGGCATCACCTTCTTGGTCGGCAGGTGCGTCCACGTACCCTTTTCACCCTCCGGGCCGTCGCAGTAGTAGTACGGCATGATCTGCGGCTTGACCTCGGCCTCGATGTCGGCGAGCAGCTTTTTCACTTGCTCCAGATCGACGTTGGCCAGTTCCTGCTTGACTACAAACCATGCGACCGGGTTGAGGTCGTTGCCGACCATCTGCATGCCGAGGCGTGAGCCCTCCACCAGCGTGGTGCCGCCACCCATGAAGATGTCGGCCACCTTCAGGTGCTTGAACGCGCCTTTCTTCTGGTGGTTTGCGTAATAGTTGTCCCACACCAGCTTGGCGGCGTGCGACTTGTCTTCCGGGGCTTTGGTGGCCGCCGCGATCAGCATCGAACGGAACACGCTGGAGCGACGTCGCGCCCACCACTTCGACATCTGGTAGATCGGCTTGCCAGCGTTGCCCTCAATGATCGCCACCTGATTGACGGGCAGGATCGGGAAGTCCACCTCCAGACAGGTCTTGGGGCGGTTCGGATCGTTGAAGTCGACAGTTTCAAGCGCGACCGTCTTGCCTGCGCCGACGGCCTTGGCGACTTCCTGAGCGAGTAGTTCTTTTTTGGTGGCCATTTACGGGCGACTCCTTATTTTTCGTATGGCACATGCGACTTGGTATTGAATCTCACAGGTCATGACAATCCTCGACCCAGTCGATGCCAGCGGCGTGAGAAAGCCTCCCGACCGCCTTCCATAATTCGGCATACTTCGTCACGCACGTTTTGCTGCTGCAATGCACCTTCGGTTTTGACGAAGCATTGACCATTGAAATCAAGCGCAAAAAGCATCTCTGCGTCACCATTAACCACAATGTTCGGGTTGTGGGTGACGATAATGAGCTGACGACGCAGCTTGTTTTCTCGGATCTGGCGAACAACCAGTTCGTAAATCAGATGATTGTCGAGATCATCTTCTGGTTGGTCGAGCACCAGCGGCTCTGCACCTTGTGCCAGCAAAAATGCCAGCATCGCTGCCGCTCGTTGCCCTGCGGACGCTTGACCGATAGGCTGGAAATCTGTGCCGTCGCCTTTACGGCTGTAGTTGACGAGCAGGCTATCCTCGGGAAACCAGCAGCGAATATGGTCGATGAACTCCGGGTGGGCTTCGCTTTTGCGTTGAAGGTAGTTCTTGAATTTGCCTCCCAGCGCGCCACCACCGCCACACGCCTCGACCAGCCGATCCTTGAGCGCCGAAAGGCCGACCTCGCTATCGGCAGCTACAAGCCAATCGGCAACAAGACCACTACTTACGATATCGCCGTCCATATCAAGGATGTCTGACACGAAGCGCTCATCCAAGACATCCAACATTTCGCGCAAGGAGCGTTCTACGGTGCGCGCATCCTTGCCAAACGGAACCAGGTCGATACGCACGAAATCATTCTGTGCGAGCACTTGGCCGAGAAAGTCCTGACGTGTCTCACTGATGTTCTTCCGTGCATTAAAAAGATTCAACCAGAGCGCTTCGCATTCAATGACGAGGTGGGCACGCTGCTGCTGAAGGAGATCCATTTTCTTGCTCTCACCTTCAAGCCGCTGCTTTTCCTGCACCAATCGGGCGTACTCGTTCGGGTCATTTACACCCTGGGCCAGCAAATCCGCTTTGAGCTTCTCGTAAGCCTGTTTAGCCGCTTCAATTCGCTGCTTCCAGGACGACAAGCCTGCATCTTGGCGCAGAGCATTAAGTGATGTTGAGAGCTGGATTGCCGCAGTATCCACAGCCTTCTGCGCAACCAAAACACGTTCGTTCAGGGCTGCAATTGCTGCAAGGACGTCAGCATCCGCTTGGGCATCGAAAGATTCTTGTTGGAGCACTTCGATAGCCATTTCCTGAGCAAGGCTCTGGATTTTTTGCGCAATGTCATCTGCCGCCTGAAACTGTTCTTGGACTGCTTGATTTTGCTGCCGCGCCCGCTGATATGCCTTCAGCACATCGGCATGATCGGCTTGCTCGAAGGTTTTTAGTTTGCGCTCCACGTCGTGAAACTGCCGCTGAATCTCAGCATTTGCTTTGAGTCGCCCGTCCAGCTCACGCAGCCTGGCACGCTGAGCAAGATAATTTCGCTTCGCTTCCTCAAAGGAATTTTTTGCAGATTGCGTTTCGGCGGCCTCATCAATTACACCGAGCAGGGCAAGAGTATTCTCCCCAGCCAGCGCCGCAATCTGGCCTTGGCTGAAAATCCGCAAAGGGAATCGTTGCGGAGACACTTCTTGGCTAATGGAGCGCTTCCATTCACCATTCTCACGCTCCTCGACAATGACCGTCTGCGCAAAACTTTGTTGCCACGTCAGACGGTGTGGCACCGAATCTCGATGTAACTCCAGCGCGACTGCCGTTTGTTCAAGCAAACCACCTCGGTCATCACGATTCTTTGAAACCTTCACGAACTGTTCGAAGGTTTGCCGGGGCTCGCTCTTTTCATCAAGGCGATTAATTTCTCCGGTTCGACCGGATGCCAAGCGAAGTGCATGAATGACGGTTGACTTGCCTGTGCCTCGCCCACCGACCAGAGCATTGAAGTAGGGGCTGAAATTTAAAACTGACGCGTTATTGCGCCCCATCGCACGAGCATCCTTGACCGTGATCGACGTGATGAAGTGCTCTGGTGTCTTGAAGGGGTCAAATGCATCCTCGTCGCTACGACGAATCGAGACGCCATTTCCATCGAGCAGAGCAAGTCGCAGGCCCTCCAATGACGGTGTTGCCATCTTGACCCAGGTGTAGCGTGACCCTGGAACGTTCGGATAGGGTGGACGAAAATTATGGCAATCCGAGCCAAGCACCTCTGCCCATTTCAACTTTCGTTGGGTGTAGATGGCAGGCTTGGATGTATCTGCATTCACGAACTCCATCGCAAGGATGTCGTTCGACTCCAAAACTTGAGCGACCGTATTGGCATCAAATTTCGGCTTCACGCCTCCCTCGGCTTCAAGCTGCAGTAGCCCTTTTGCACAATCAGCGTGAGCAGGGATGGGTAAGCCACCCGCCGCCACGATGGCCTGTATCACTTCGGAAGCAGCTTCGCGCGTCACCCCGTCGCTATCTCCCTTGGTGCCTTGGTACTTGACCGCACCGAGTAGCGTATCGATATCACTCGTTGTGGTTTGAGCGCCGAAGATAGCAAGCAAATGAAAGCCGCCGTTAACTGAAATCTCAACACCGGGAAACAGATGCAACTCACGAAATCCAGCAGGTGGATTTGCTTGCATTGCGGCATATGCCGCTTTTAGTTGATCAATCCAAGCGCCGCTGTTGTGATCGGTAACCGCAACGCAATCGATCCCGGCTGCCATATATTTGAGCAGCCAGTCCTCGGGCGTCAGGGCCCCCTCGCTTCCAATTAGGTCATGCCAAGGCGTGTCCTTCGATGCAGGGGTATGCGTATGGAAATCAAACTTCCACCAGCGTGAGCCCGGATACGGCCATATTGAACTCACGCGGATGTCCCCTTGGTAATCTCAACAAACGGCGACAACACCTCCAGCAGCGAGAGACCTCCGTGCGTCAGCGTCGGGTAACCGCCTTGGCTGCGCCACTTTCTGCGGCCCAGCGCCAACAGATGTGCGCCGTGCGGGCTGTCGATTTGCAATGCCACCGGAGGAACAAAGGGGCCTGCGTCACCGTTACCGGCCTTGCTGCGCCCGCTGGAAAAAGTCTGCTTGAGGTGGGCGGCAACCTCGCCATCGGCGTCGGGGAAATAACCCGTAGCGGCGTAGCCGTGATCCGAGGTGATGACCAAGCGCCGCCCGGTGGCGAGACGCTCAACAAAGGCCCAGAAGTCGTCGCTGGAAAGCTGCTGCGCGGCATCCTTGGTCAGCAGCTCCAGCCCCTGGCCCGCGCCGTAGTCGTGCAGCTTGGCGTCCGGCCAGTGATGCCAGAACACCCAGTTCTTCGCACCGGAGGCGCTGCCCACCAAGCCTTCGCAGTCTTTCCACGGCAGATCGATGGTTTCTGTCTGCGCCGGTTGCAGCTTGTGCGCTAAACCGCCGCCGTTTGCCTGCAATTGACTGCGGCTGGCCAAGCCCAGTGCGCGGGCGAATTCGTTGGTTTCACCAGGCAATTCGGAGGCCGTGGCTGTGACCCCCTGCAGGGTGAAGCCCCGTTCTTTGGCGCCCTGCAGCAACCAGGGCAGTTCGCGCAGGCTCAAGGCATCCAGAACCAGCACGGCGCGGGCAGCACTGTTGCCATAACTTGGCTCGGCCCACCAGCGCGCAAGACGATCCGAGGTGCGCTCCACGCCGCTGACCTCGGGTTGTCCGAAGCATCGCCAAAGATCCCAACCACTGGACCCAAGGAACAGATCGAGCTCGCCGATCTCGCGGTCGCGCTTGACGACCTCGCCCGGAGCGTTACCCTCTGCCAACGGTCGTGAGGCGATGTCTAGCGTGCGCTCAATGATGAAGCGCCACGCATCAGCAGTGGTGCCTTGAGTCAGGCGCTGCAATATTGCTGCATCGAGCGCCATCAGTTGTCCTCCTTCTCAAGGCTCAGCTCGAAAGTCATGCCGTCTGGCAGCTTCTTCAGCAGCTCCTTGAGCTGCGCGCCGGTTGCGGCAGACACCTTGATCGAAACTTCTGCCACGGGCGTGGCCGGGCCAATGCCCCAGCCTTCGAGCTTGCCGATCAGGTTGAGCGGCGAGGTGGGCGGGTTAGATAGCGGAATGCGCGGTTTGGCAGTACTGCCAGTGCCTCCGAAAATACCGCCTGGCGCTGGGGTCGGCGTGGGCGCAGTGCCGGGTTGCGGCTCTTGTACACCAGGAGTGGGCACGGTGCCGCCGCCGAAGATATCGCCGCCGTTTCCGCCAGCAGGGGGCTGCGGCACGGGTGGCGTGGTGCCACCGGTTGCAGGCACGGCCGAGGGCTCCATCAGGAAGACCTCATCCAGCTGACGCCCGGTGTAGGAGAGTTTGGGCCGCAAGCGCCGCCAAGCAGACTCCTCGTCTTCGCCTGCGTGGGTTTGCAGATGCTCCAGATTGCGCAGGTTGATGGCGATCTTGCCGCGCGCACACAAGCGCAGGATGCGTTCCTTCATGGCGGTTTCACCCAGCCAGGGAATGCAGTCCTGGCCTGCCGGGCGTGGCTCCTGCAGCTCGCGCAGCAGCTTGCCGAGCGGCGCGTTCTCCGAGGCGGCCTCGAGCACGAGGTCTTCGAAGTCTTCAGGCACGAAGAGATCGTTGGTCAGCGTTTCCTCGATACCTTCTGGGATTTGTGCGCCTTGCTTTTTCAGATGCTCGACACTGAACAGAGATTGCTGTGGGCTCTGGTGATCGTAGCGGTGCAGGACAGCGAAACGGTCAAAGCGCTTCTTCAGGTTGTCACGCAGGGTGCCTTCGAATTCTTTGTGCAGCTTTTTGTATTCCGGATTCTGACCGCTCCATTCCTGCGCCTTCATTTCGGCGCGCGCGAGGATGAGCAGGTCTCGATCCAGGAATGCATTGGTGGAACCAGATCTCGGCAGTAGGAAGCGAATGGTGTTGCGGCGCTTTTGCAGGTGATCCTTGAGCCAACGGCCAAGCGTCTGATCGATTTTTTCCGGCTCTTCCGGCAGTACCAGGAGGGGCAGACGGTCATCCCAGCGCTCGGGCTGCTCGGCTTCGTCGAGTGGCGTCCATGGGTCTGTTTGCCAGGATCTTGGCAACGCGATCACGCGGAAGTTTTTGGCGACCTCATCGCTGCCACCAATGACATAGCGAACCTGTTTGGCCAACTGAGCCTGATCGGAGCCATCGGTGAAAAGCTTGTCGTTACGGGCGCAAGCCATCAATTTGGCACGTGGGTTTTCTTCCTCACGGAAGACCAGGCGCGGGCCGTCTTGATGGATATTGAAGCTGTTCTCGACAATCGTCGCCAGCTCGACCTGGAACGCATTGCTGTCCACCGGCTTGCTGCGGGTGATGTCCACCTGCAACGTGGCCGGATCGGCCCCTGCGAGATTGCCAACGGCAATCGACCGCAGCCACAGTGCGCCCACAATCTCTTGCAGGTGTGGCGCAAGATTGGCGTGGTCGTACACCGCCTCGGTCACCGAGATGATGTTGTGCTGTGCTTTTTCGCGCAGGGTGCGATGGTGTTCGTTGGAGACTGAATCCAGCAGCGCGCCAATACCCGAGGTGTCGTCATCCAGCCGGAAGTCAGCGGCGGTGAGCACGGGTACGGCTTCGCCACGGCTTTTATAAAGGTTGGCCAGGATGCGAATCATGTCGCGCGTTTCTTGCGCGTCAGTGGCGATCAGCACCTGTTCCTCTAGCAGACGCAACAGGTGCGGTGCATAAGGCCAAGACTCGGTGAACTCGCGGCGCTTGCGATCCTGCTCTGCGGGCGGGACGTCAAGCAGGCGGAAGTATTCTGAGACGTGCTGGGCAACCAGTGATTCAATAGTGCCGTCGGCAATCTGCAAGCGGTTGTCGAACAGACGGTGCAGCAGCATCCGCCGCCGATCCTGCTGGATACGCTCGGCATTGCCCCCCGCCTTGAAGTCGATGGCGACCGGATTGACGCGGTGTACCTGCTGATACGCATCGCTGCCGCCATTGCGAACGGAGATCACCAGCACCAGCAGGTCAGGACGCTCCTTGGCAATCTCCGAGAGGATCTGGATGAAGTTGAACGCCCAGTTCTTCCAGGGGTACTGTTTGGTGTTGGTCAGGCCGTCATACCACGTCTGGAATTCATCCAGCAGCAGCATCGTTGGCGTGTGCTCTAGGAGCTCGACGATGAGTTTGTCGGAGGGGATGTCGGTCTTGGCCGCCCCCATGCCCTCCCACTTGCCCTTGATGAACTCGCCGCGAGGATGGCGCTCGAACAACAAGTCCCATAGGAATTTGTAGCGCTGGCGGTGCAGGCTCTCGCCAATGACCAACATGCCATCGCGCAAAGCAATCTTGCCGATGTTGGCGTCACCCAGCGTGGTTGCCCAAGATTTCAGCCAAGCGCCAGTCGATGCGGCATCGTTGACAGCGTGGTACAGCGCAGCCATCAAGTGCGACTTACCCAAACCGCGTTCGCCGATCACGACTACCGGGCGGCCCTGATTGGGGCCGACGGCCTCGATGCCCTTCAAAAGGTCATGGGTCGGATACGTGATCTCCAGAAACTGCTGCGCGGCAATCTGTGTCGCGCCGGTGTTGGAGTCGTTGGAGAGCTCAATGGCCGTCCCTTTGAGGCGCTTGCCCCGAAATTCATCCCGTAGAGTCAGTCCAAGCATTACTTACGCTCCCCATCATTCGATTGACCATCGGCCGTGTCATCCCCGTCACCACCGGTGGCAAGCCCTTCCATCGACTGCTGTTTGATCCAGCGGTCGATGTCTGCGCGCGAAAACCGCCATGTCCCGCCAACCTTGAAGGCAGGGATCTTCTTGGCCGCAGCCAGCCTGTAGACCGTGCGCTTGCCTGCCTTCAAGTAGGCGGCAACCTCGTCCAGTGTCAGGATTTCATCTTCAGCGTTCGCCATCGTCTCGCCTTTGCCGCCATTGACTATAGATTGCCAAGAGTTGCCAATTCTCCCATAGGTGTGCGCACTAGACCAGAGAAAGAAAATGATTCCGTACTATGGTGTTGCAGCCGTGGCACGAGCCAGAAATCAGGCTGGGAGCCGCTGTTCGCCCAGTCGCAGGCCCCGATGCGCATGGGCAGGCCAGCGGCAAGCCTGTCGGCCACCGCCCCTGATCACGGACGGAAGCAGAACCTCCGTTTCGGGGGCGGTGACCCTGATGCTTCCAGATTGTTAAAGAACCGTGTGTCGCCAGCGTGGGCGGCATCACGACCTTCCAGTGGGAAGGATTTCGCTCCCTACGTTTGGTTGCGCGCCGCTTATTTGTCCAGCGCCACCATGCGAACGATGCTGTCAAACTCGTTCAGCACGTCGGGGTGATTCCGTGTCAGGTGGCGAAGAATGGCTTCGTTGGCCATCAGCTTGGCGAGATAGCCCTTGGCCAGCACGAGGTTGAGAATGTCCTGGCCATAGGTCTGCTCCGCCAGCTTGAACTGCTCTTGGAGATTGCCCATTTCCCGCTCCATCTTAGCCATCTGATCGGCGCTGACGCCGGTCATTTTCTTGGGCTTGGTCTCGCCGACCAGCAGATTGCTGGGTGTGGCAGCCACCAAGGCCTGTGCGTAGGCCACCGTGATGTTGTTGGCGCTGACCATCAGTTCGACGCATTCGACCTGCCGTGTTGGTTTCATCTTGCGCAGCACAGCGCCAAGGTTGGCGGAGAAGGTTTGGTCACGCAGCAACTCGGCAGCCTCTGGGCAGATGCCGTCGAGCAGGTTCAGTTTCTTGATGATGTGGCTGATATCCACATCCAGAGCCTTCGCGAGCTTTTCGGGGGTGACACCCCGCTCGACGGCGCGGCGGATCATCAGATGTTCCTGAATGCTGGAGAGGCGATTTATCCGGTTGTTGTAGGTGTAGCTTTCATCATCGGTGGCCACGAGGCAGGGTGCCTTGTCGAAGCCCAACTGCTTCAGCGCCACCAATCGTGTGTGCCCATCCAGCAAGATATGCTGCCCCTCGCGATCAGCCTTTCCTACCGACAAGGGCTCGATCAGGCCAACCGCCTCGATGGACGCGGTGATCTGTTTGAATTTTCGGGAGGCAAGCAGCCCGTCCGGTGTTTTGCGCGATGGCAGGACAGCCGAGAGGGAGAGAATTAGCGGCTCCAGAACGAAGCCCAGCGCAGGTTGGCTCATGCTCCGCTCCCTCGCGCCCAGACACGATCCGCCAGATACTGTGGCAGCGTATCCAGCCCCTCCGCGCGCAGCAGGTTGGTGAAATTTTCGTCTGCCAGCAACTGACGCAGTGCGCCGACGATGAACAGCAGGTTGCGCTGGGCGGTCTCTGCCTTTCTGACCAACTGCTTCTGGCGCTCGACTTCACGCTGGTAGTTGCGCACCAGACTCGACGTGGTCACGTCCGCATTGGGTTTGCGGGATGACATCTTGCCGCCGACGGCCCGGCCTTGCGTGCGGCGACGTTCGATGACCCGTCGTGCTTGGATCAGTTGACTGCCACGCAGCTTGCCGGATTCATAGGCTTCCTGTAGCGCGGCCTGGATCGCTTTGTCGTCCGTGCCAGCGCCCGCAATGGTGATCGCCGCGTTGAGCGGGATGCGTCCGCTGCCGACTGCCATCAACAGGCGCTCCTCTCCGTTCTTGAGCAGATACAGGATGCCTTGGACGTACTCCGGGCTCAGGCCCGTTTTCTGGGCGATGCTTTTCTTGTCGTAACCCTGATCCCGCAGTTGCTCGATGCCAGCCAACAGCTCCAGCGGACTGAATTTGCGCCGTGCGATGTTCTCCGTCAGGCTCATGATGAAGGCCGATTCGTCGTCGACGTTCATCACCATTGCCGGGATTTCCTGGTGGCCGAGTGTCTTGAAGGCCTTGAGACGCCCCTCACCGCAGATGAGCAGGAAATGCTCACTATCATTCCCCGGGCGTGGCGTCACGATGATGGGCTTTTTCAGGCCGATACTCTGGATGTTGCCGACGATCTGTTCGAACACGCGGCTGTTGCGTTCGCGAGGATTCAGAACCTCGATCTGGCTCAGCGGGATCATCCGCAATTCTGCGTGGCGATGCTCTTTGTCCTGATTCATGCGGCCCTCCTTATCCGGATGCGCCGGGCCATGCCATACAGGTAGTCCAGGCTATCAAAGCGGTAACACTCGAACTCGATGCCGTTGTGATCGGCCAACTGGATGCGGGGTTGGCCGAAGTCCAGTCGTGGCAACAGGTAGTAATCCAGTGCCGCCTGATTGGTTTCATCGAGCCGCACGGCAACCGTGATGTCGGGTGCGAGACTGGTGTCGAAGCGCACCTTCCAGCGACGTCGCCCGTTGTCGAGCATCTGGCAACGGGCCAGCACCAGCGAGACGGTGAACTCGCGATTCACGGTGAGGAGATCGGTGGCCGGGTCGCGTTCAACCGTGCCGCCGACCTCGGCGATCATTCGTTCGGTCTGGCCGACTATTTCCGGGTGTAGTCGGCGCAGGAGCTGATTCGCTTCCAGATACTGGTAGTCTCGATCCGGAGTGAAACCTACGGCTTGGTACGCGCGGATCAGACTGCCGAAACGATGCGCGTAGGCCGCTGACGAGGGCATGCCTTCAGCTTCATCGATGATCAGGCCAGACAGGTAGCCGTGGCGCAGGTAAAGATTGCGCAGCTTCTCGATCAACTCCTCGTCGCTGTAGCGATGTGCCCTTGCGCGCAAGATGCCCTGCGCCGTGTAGAAGAGCTCCGGTGGCACGATGCCCTCGAACGCGCCTTCCTTCTTGATCCACATCTCGGGGCGGTTGACCACCCGGTGCTTCTTGAGTTTGAAGGATCGCCGGTTGTAGATGTTGTTGCCGATGTATTTCTCGTTGGACAACACTTCGCGGATGGTCGCTCGTGTCCAATCCCGCCCAAGGTCAGTGCACGTTCCTTGTGCGTTCAGCCGTTCGGCGATGTCCAGTTCCGTCAGGTTGTCAGCGACAAACCAGCGATAGATCTGGTTGACCACGGCAACCTCATCATCCGGCCCCGGCTGAAGGATGACGCGGTCGGTTTGCAGGCTCTTGTGCTCGCCGCGAGCCAATTCACCTTTGAGCGTGCCGGACTGATCGACCAGCACGCGTCGCAGACCATAGCCAGCGGGCCCGCCTTGCCGAAAGCCCAACTCGATCAGGCGGCACTGCCCAGCAAACACCTTCGCCGACAACTCCCGACTGTATTCGCCCGCCATCGCACGCTTGACGCCCTTGACGATGGTGGACACAGGCGACCCGTCGTTTTCGAACTGTTCGGCGCAGTACGCGACCTGGATTCCGGCGCGGCGGCAGATGTATTCGTAGTAAGCGCTCTCGTCGGCATCCTGAAACCGGCCCCAGCGGCTGACGTCGTAGACCAGGATGATCTGGAAGTCCGCGCTGCCTGCCTCGACGTCCTTGATCAGCTGCTGCAGCGCTCGCCGCCCATCGATGCGCAAGCCGCTCTTGCCCTCGTCGGCATAAGTGCGAACGATCTCGATGTTGCGCCGGGCAGCGTATTCGCGGATCTTGTCCGCTTGGTTTTCCGTCGAATACTGCTGGTGCTCGGTCGACATCCGCACGTACTCGGCCGCTCGGAATGTCGATAGCTGACCAGACCCCTCCGATGAGAATTCTTCTGCTTGCATAGACCCGATCTCTCATGTTGTATGCAATTGCTCTCGGGTCCGCCTTTCACCTGAATCACCTTGCACCGACTGGGGAAATGCCGGTCAGCGCATACGTGGTTGAACTTGTTGCCATTCGGAATGATCGAGAGCCCATTTGGGGTCGAACTTACCCAAGGGCTGATCGAGTGACCATCACGTCCTATCTTTGCAAGCGTCCTTTTTGCACAGGCAATTGCTACACACCGGTGTGATTTCAACGATCAGCCGACCATCCGGATCGGCAATCGCCCCCGGCAACAACGCGATTTGGTAAAGACCGGGCAGCAGACCAAGCAGTGCTGACGCGTCCATCTTTGCAAGATCCACTTCCTGCCTCGGTTCGTCTCTTACCCGCTGGCGAGCCCTGTTGCGCTCCACGTATTCAGGATTGATGTCGCGGTAGTGACGCCAGTACTCAGGGTGCCGTTCAAGCCAGGCGCGCTGGCTGCGCAGCTGATTTTCCCGATAGTCCGGATCGGCCTGCATTTTGTCCCGTTGCCAGCGCTGTCGCCGTGCCCGCTGACAAGCAGGGGAAGAACAGTAGGACTGGTTGGGCACCTGGGGGCGGGGCTCGAAGGCGCAGCCACAGCACGCACAGATCTTTGTTGTCATCAGTTGTCTCCATACGAAAAGTCATATGGGAACTGCTGACTGATTGCTGATGCCGGTCCTGCGGCCTGCAGCTCCGCTGCTGGCGTTTGAATCCTTTCATCCGCTGGCGTAAAATTCCGTTCAGGCACCCGCCCGAGTTGTGAGCGACTCAAAAAAGGTCATATCGCTGCACCCTGAAGTTTTCATCCGACCATTGGGATTCCCACTGTGCTGGATGCGTAATCGCTCAACGTCCCGCGCAGAATTTGGAGAATTTCAATGAAATCCGACTTCAGTTCCCTCGCGTTTGTCGCTCGCCAAAACCTCGTGGCGTCCGGTGTTTCCATTTCGCTTGGCCACGCGCAACAGTTGCTTGCAGCGAGCCTTGGATATGGCAGCCTCGCCGCCATCCAGGCATCCACCGAAGAAGCGCCCGGTATTGCTGGGGCAGACTTTGTCATCCTGGACGTGGCTGGCTTGTCCGCCCGGGCGGCATCCCTTGGCTATGGGGCAGCATCGGATCAAATCACCGATGCGATTGCCTCCGCCATCAAGAGTGATCCTGAGCCGCCAGCCGTTTTCCTGACACCGCTCGACTTCATCGAAGATGTTGCAGGCCGGTTTGCCAATGACACGGTGATGGATCACGATGCCGTGTCCGACGCGGCCGCCAATACGAACGCCTATTTCGAAGGGGCCTACCTCGAGGCGACTGAGCCCGAGGAGGCGCTGAAGGACTGCCGCGAGTTTTGGGAGATCCCGGTCGAAGGCAACGTCGGCATGGATCAAGACCCCGAAAAGCCTTTCAGTGGCGACAACATCCTGGTCAAAGGCGTTGTGCGGGTCTGGAAGGCTGGACGGGTCTGCCTCATGAATGACATGGAGCTCGACATTGGCGCTGGTGTCGACGACAGCTACTACGACCTTGACGAAGCCGACGCGTAGCGCGTTCCATTCAGATTAAACCAAAAAATCACCCATTTACACCCATTCAGAGGCTGCACAGCTTCGAAATGGGTGTAAATGGGTGTAGTATTGGTTGCATGCTACGTTCAGATACCCTCCAGATCACCCCCGAGATCCTGAGCCTGATTGCCCGGATCGACGAATTTAAAGGCGCATGGCGGGCCTTAGGAACGCTCGCGCCCGAGCGTCTTTCAGCGCTGCGGCGGGTGGCGACCATCGAAAGCATCGGTTCAAGCACCCGTATCGAGGGCAGCAAGCTGACGGACCGAGAGGTGGAGCGTTTGCTCTCCAATCTGGCCATTCAGTCCTTCGACACACGCGACGAGCAGGAGGTGGCGGGTTACGCCGAGCTGATGGATCTGGTGTTCAGCTCGTGGCAGGACATCCCGTTCAACGAGAACCACATCAAGCAACTGCACCAGATCCTGCTGCGCCACAGCGAAAAGGATGCGCGCCACCGGGGGCAGTACAAGACCAACTCGAACAGCGTCGCTGCGTTCGATGAAAGCGGGACACAGATCGGCATCGTCTTCGAGACCGCAACGCCGTTTGACACGCCGCGGCTGATGGCCGAATTGGCGTCGTGGGTGAATGATGAGCGGGAGAAGGGGCATCTGCACCCCTTGTTGATCATCGCAATCTTCGTGGTGGTGTTTCTGGAAATTCACCCCTTTCAGGATGGCAACGGGCGCTTGAGCCGGGTGCTGACGACCCTGCTGCTGATCCAGGCCGGTTACGCCTATGTGCCGTACAGCTCGCTGGAGAGTGTGATCGAGCTGAACAAGGAATCCTATTACCTAGCCCTGCGCCAGACGCAAGGCACCATCCGCACGGAGGCCCCCAACTGGCAGCCATGGCTGGTGTTCTTCTTGCGCTCGCTGGCCGAGCAGGTACGGCGTCTGGAGAAGAAGGTCGAACGCGAAAAGATCGTGCTGGCTGCGCTGCCCGAACTGTCACTGCAGATCGTGGAATTCGCCAGAGAGCACGGGCGCGTCACGATGATGGACGCTATCAAACTGACCGGAGCCAGCCGCAACACCCTGAAGCAACACTTCCGTGACCTGACCGAGCGCAACCATCTGGAGCAGCACGGCAGCGGACGCGGTGTATGGTACGGGCTGAAGTAACGCCGTCAGTTCGATTCCCGGTTTGGGAATTGAACCCGCGTCCGCAGCCCGCGACAGTTACTTTCTACAGTTTCGCCGCCCATCGTCACCCTCTGGCCCGAATCCCAGCTCCGCTGCCACGTCGCGGATCGTCAGCAATCGGACAGGTTGATCAGGCGCTTGCTCATCATCGGGCGTTGGCAGGAGCCGAAGGACGGGTTTGCGTAGCCCGTTGCACTCAAATTCGAGCACATCGCTCATCGCGTAGCGCACGGTTTTGCCCAATTTGACGAAGGGCGGGCCGCGCCGGATGGTGCGCCATCTCGTCAGGGTCTTGCTGCTCATCGCCCACCGGGCGGCCAGATCGACTTCGGAAAGGAATTCTTCTTGCATCGCAACCTCCATTGAGAGGCCACGATGAAGGCGCTGAATCCCATTGCTGGCAAGTGAAATCACAGGCTGTCAAGGCCAACTCCCGCCCATTAGCGGCAGAAATCGGAGTAACATTTCAGCTACAGCCTTAGTCGGCCGCGTGCGGTCGCCTGAGCACCACCACCATCCAGAATCCCGACCCTCACCCGGTCGGGATTTTTTTTGGCCGGTCGGCCGCCGCTTATCTGCGCTTCAGTCACCCGGGTTTTTACCGATAAACACCCAGTAGACCGAATCGACGGGAAGGGGTGTTTTTCATGCAAAGCCTGCTTGGCAACCTGCGCCTGGCGCACAAATTTCTTCTGATCGGCGCCATCGCCATGGTGATGGCTGCCCTGCCCACGGCTATGGCCGTGCGGGGCGAGCTGTCGGTGTGGCAGGCCGCGAGGGGGGAGACGCAAGGCATTCCCGCGGCGGGTGCGGCGCTCAAGCTGGTGCAGCTGACCCAGCAGCACCGCGGTCTTTCGGCCAATGTGCTGGCCGGCAACGATTCGGTGAAGGACGCCCGGGCGCAGCGGCAGGCCGATGTCGACGCTGCTTTTGCCCGTCTGGACCTCGCGCTGACCGACCTGAATGCCCCGGCGCTGGGCAACCGGAACCGCGAGCTGGTGGAGCAATGGAAAGCGCTGGCGGCCGATGTGTCGGCCAAGTCGATTCCGGGGCCGCAGAGTTTCGTGCGGCACACCGCACTCATTGCCGGGCAGCTGGCGTTGATCGAAGAGGTCAATGACGCCTCCGGCATGAGCCTGGACCCGAACGCCGACACCTATTTCCTGATCCAGTCGGTGCTGGTGCACCTGCCGCGTCTGACCGAAACCCTGGGGCAGGCCCGCGCACAGGGCTCCCTGATCCTGAGCCGTGGCGAGATCGGCAGCGACCAGCGCTCGGGGCTGTCGGCCCTCACCAACATGTCGCGCTCGCACCTGGCCCAGGCCCGGCGCAGCCTGGACAAGGCACTGGCGGCCAACCCGGCGCTGCGGGCGGCCATTGCGCCCAAGGCCGACGCGGCCTGGGCGGCTGCAGACGCCGCCGCCGCCCTGGTCGACAAGGAGATCCTGAAGGCCGACCAGCTGACCATGACGCCCAACGCGTTCTTCGCCGCCAGCACGGCGCAGATCGATGCCCAGTTCGCCCTGATCGACGAGGCCTTCAAGGTGCTGGCCCAGGAGCTCGACAACGAGGCCGGCCACGCCATGCAGCGCCTGGTGCAGCTGTCGGCCGGCATCGGCGTGATGGTGGTGCTGGGCGGGCTGCTGATGCTGGCGATTGCCCGCCAGACCACCCGGGCCATTGCCCAGGCGGTGAAGGTGGCCGAGACGGTGGCCTCCGGCGACCTCACCTCGCAGATCGATGTGCGCAACACCGACGAGACCGGCCAGCTGCTGACCGCGCTGCGCGCCATGAACCAGAGCCTGGTGACCATGGTGTCGGCGGTGCGCCAGAGCAGCGAAAGCATCGCCACCGGCAGTGCCCAGATTGCCACCGGCAATGCCGACCTGTCCTCTCGCACCGAAACACAGGCCAGCAACCTGGAAGAGACGGCGGCGAGCATGGAGCAGATCACCTCCACCGTGCAGCAGAACGCCGAGACCTCGCGCGAGGCCGCCCGGATTGCCCGCGAGGCCAAGCTGGCGGCGGAAGAGGGCGGTCAGGTGGTGGGCCGCGTGGTGCAGACCATGCAGGGCATCAACGACAGCAGTCGCCGCATCAGCGACATCATCGGCGTGATCGACAGCATTGCCTTTCAGACCAACATCCTGGCGCTCAACGCGGCGGTGGAAGCGGCCCGTGCCGGCGAGCAGGGGCGTGGTTTTGCGGTGGTCGCCGGCGAAGTGCGCAACCTGGCCCAGCGCAGCGCGCAGGCGGCCAAGGAGATCAAGGGCCTGATCGGCGAGAGTGTGGAGCGGGTCGAATCGGGCACCGGTCTGGTGGCCCAGGCCGGCCAGAGCGTGGGCCAGATCGTCGAGCAGGTGGCCCGCGTGTCGCAGCTCATCGAGGGCATCACGCTGGCCAGCCAGGAACAGGCTGACGGCATCGCGCAGGTGGGCCACGCCGTGGCCCAGCTCGACCAGGTCACCCAGCAGAACGCCGCGCTGGTGGAAGAGGGCGCCGCCGCTGCCGACAGCCTGCGTCATCAGTCGCAGCAGCTGGCCGAACTGGTCGGGTCGTTCCGGTTGCGGGGCTGACGGTCACTCCCCCGGAATCTCCGGCTCCACCAGCCGCGCCAGCAGCTCCAGCGACTGCTGCCAGCCCAGCATGCAGCCGTCCGGGGGGAGGGCGTCGGGCAGGCCGGCTTGTTCGATGTTCAGTTCGGTGCCGCTGCCCACGGCCTTGAACAGGGTGGTGGTGACCAGTTCGCCGGGCAGGTGCGGGCTGTCGAAGCGGTCGGTGGCCACGATCTTTTCGTTGGGCACCAGCTCCCTGAATTCACCGCCGAAGTGGTGTGTCTGGCCGGCGCTGAAGTTGGTGAACGACATGCGGAAACGTCCGCCAGGGCGGGCGTCCATCTCGTGCACCGTGGCGGTGAAGCCGTCCGGGGCGTTCCACTTGGCGAGTGCGGCGGGATCGACGAAGGCCCGAAAAACCCGCTCGGGCGGGGCGCGCAGCACGCGCTGAAAACGCAGGGTGTAGGGCATGGTGGTCTCCTGGGGCTGAAGGCCGTCAGAGCGGCCGGAGTCGGTGTTCGTGCAGCCGGCTCACCGGCCAGCTTTCGGGCCGGCCGTGCAGGCTCAGGCTGAGCTTGCCGTTGTCGCCGCGCACGGCCTGTGCAATGGCGCCGGCGCGCACCACGGTGCCGCGGTGCACCTGCCAGAACTCGACGGGGTCGAGGCGGGGCAGCAGTTCCTTCAGCGGCGTGCGCAGCAGCAGTTCGGCATCGGCGGTGAGCACGCGCACGTATTTGTCGGCGGCTTCGAACACCAGCACCTGCTCGATGGGCACCACGCGCACCGTGGCTCCCACGCTGGCGGTGATCAGCCGCAGCGGCTCGATCGGTGTCTGGCCGATGGCCAATGCCGGCGCGGTGTCCGGCTCCAGCAGGCGGTGCAGCCGGCCGATCAGGCTTTGCAGGGCCGGCTCGCCAGCGCCCACGTCCGTGGGAGGGCGTTGCAGATGCTGGCGGATGCGCTCCAGCGTGCGCTCCAGCCGCTCCGGGCGCACCGGCTTGAGCAGGTAGTCGATGGCCTGGGCCTCGAAGGCCTGCACTGCGTATTGGTCGTAAGCGGTCACGAACACCAAGGCGGGGAAGGGCAGGGCCGTGGGCCACTGTTCGGCGATGTCGGCGGCGGCTTCCAGACCGCTCTGACCGGGCATGCGGATGTCCAGGAACAGCACCTGCGGCAGGGTCTGCAGTGCCACCTGCACCGCGCTGATGCCATCCGCCACCACCGGCAGCAAGGTCAGGGCCGGCCAGCTGCGCTGCAGCTCGGTGCACAGCGCCTGGGCCAGCAGCGGTTCGTCTTCGGCAATGAGGGCGGTGGGGCTCATGCAGATGGGGTGGTGGTGGCGTGGGCAGTGGACAGCGGCAGGCGCAGGGTGATGCGGGTGCCTTCGCCAGGGCGGCTGCGCCAGTGGCAGTGTGCCGCAGCACCGTGCGCACTGGCCAGCCGTTCGCGCACCTGGGCCAGGCCGAAGCCGCGGCCCTCGCCCGGCTCGCTCGCGCAGCCCATGCCGTTGTCCTGCACCTCCAGCTGCAGCGCGCCGTCGACCTCGCGGGCCGACACGGTCACATGCCCGCCGGCCACCGAAGGTTCCAGTCCGTGGCGGATGGCGTTCTCCACCAGCGGCTGCAGCAGCAGCGCGGGCACCGGCTGGTCGCGCAGGGCCTCGGGCAGCTCCAGGGTGTGGGTCAGTCGCGGGCCCATGCGCACCGCCATGAGGGCCAGGTAGTCGGTCAGGCGTTCGAACTCGGCGGCCAGGGTGTGGTGGCCGGGGCCGCTGCGGCTGGCCTGCAGGGTGGCGCGCAGGAAGCCGTCGAGCCGGTCCAGCATGGCCAGGGCGCGCGGTGGATCGGTGGCGATGAGCGCCCGCAGGTTGGCCAGCGTGTTGAACAGCATGTGCGGCTCCAGCTGCGATTCCAGCAGCCGCAGCCGTGCCTCGGTGGCCTGGCGTTCGGCCGCTTCTGAAGCCTCGCGGGCCATGGCCAGCTGTTCCCGGCTGGTGAACACATAGGTGGTGATGCCGGCGGCCAGCAGCGACACCGCCATGATCTGCAGCGTGCTGGTGGGCAGCCCGTGCAGACCCAGCAGCACCGGGCGGCCGAGCAGGGCATTGGCCAGCAGGCAGCCGGCGCTGTAGCCGGCCACCACGCCGGCCATCACCAGCAGCGCCATGCGCCAGCCGGTGAGCTGGCCGCGCGGGTGGAACACGAACCGCCCGCCGTCGATGCAGGCCCAGATCAGCAGGCCGATGCACTGCGAATACACCCAGTTGACCCACAGGCTGTCGCGGCCCGGCAGGGCCAGGAACAGCGCGACCACGGTGTTGACCCCGACGGTGAAAAGCAGCCGCCGGCCGATCCGGTTCAGGACGGCGCCCGGGAGGCTTGTGTCGGCGGGATGCGGGTCCATGCAGCAGTATGGTGCGAAAGCTGCCGATGGCGGTTCAGGCCAGCAGCGAGCGCACCCACTGGCCCAGCAGCCGCCCCGGCAGCAGCGTGAAAGCGCCCGCCACCAGGCAGGCGCCGATGTAGAGCTGCAGCATGGTCTGCCGGTGGGCCTGCAGCCGGCCCCGCAGCATGTGGCGCATGGCCACCACCAGCATCACCAGCACAAAGGGCACCAGCAGGTGGATCGGCCCGAAGCCGGCGATGTTGGGCAGCCGCGCCGCCGGGATGAACAGCGCCGAGAGTGCGGTGAACACCATCAGCAGGACCCAGCTGTAGCCGGCAGCCCGGTGCAGGCGTGTGCGCACATGGCCGCTGCGGCGCGACCACAAGGCCAGCGGGCCGATGACGACGGCCGCCAGCGCGGCGGCGGTGTGGATGGCGATCACGGGAGTGAATGACATGGCGGTACCTCCTTGGAACGGGGGTACTGTGGTGGCCGGGCCCGCGCCTGCCCACCGGTTTGCGACCAGCCGCCGTCAGCAGGGAGCGAAACGACGCCGGCGTTCGCGAGCGGGATGGGGAGCGCCCGGGCCCGGGCCCGCGCAGGCACAATGCCGGCCACCATGATGGCGTTGCAGGACATTCTTTTTTCTCAGGGCTTCGGCACGCGCCGGGTCTGTTTCGGGCTGATCCAGATGGGTCATGTGGCGGTGGGCGAACCCGCCACCGTGTGCCTCGATCCGCTGGAGCGCTTCGACCCGCAGGGGCTGCTGTTCCGGGTGCAGGGGCAGCCCTGGGCCTACCACGAGCGTGCCTACCTCATGCTCCACAAGCCGGCGGGTTACGAGTGCTCGCACAAGCCGGGCGCGCACCCCGGGGTCTACACGCTGCTGCCGGGGCCGCTGCGCGAGCGGGGCGGTGGCGCCTCGGCCGGCGTGCAGGCGGTGGGCCGGCTCGACCACGACACCACCGGGCTTCTGCTGCTGTCGGACGACGGCAAGTTCATCCACCGCATGACCTCGCCGCGCCACCATGTGCCCAAGGTGTACCAGGTGACGCTCAAGCACCCGGGCGATGCGGCCATGGTGGAGCGGCTGTTGGCCGGTGTGGTGCTGGAAGACGATCCGAAGCCGGTCAAGGCGGCGGCCTGCGAACTGCTGACCCCGACCCACCTGCAGCTGAACCTGACCGAGGGCAAGTACCACCAGGTCAAGCGCATGGTGGCGGCGGCGGGCAATCGGGTGGAGGGGCTGCACCGCTCGCGCATCGGCTGCATCGAGCTGCCGGCCGATCTGGCTCCGGGTCAGTGGCGCTGGCTCACCGCCGACGAGGTGACCTCGCTCACCGCGAAGGCCTGAGGCCACCGCGGGCCCGGTTCAGAGCAGGTCGCCGCGCCGGCTGTCCAGCGGCATCAGGAAGGAGTTGTCCTGCCATTGCGACGGCATGTCGCTGCGCGGCTCGCCGGCCTGGCTGCTGGGCCAGTTGCTGAGCGGCCCGAAGTCGCTGTGGCGGGTGCTGCGCTGGCGGTGGATGGCGGTGCGCAGGTTGTTCTGCGCCGCGATGATGGCGCGCTCTTCCATCTCGCGTTCGCGCATGGCCTGGCTCATGGACGATTCGCCCAGGAACTCGGCCCGGATCTCGGCCACCGTGGGCAGGCTGTTCGAGCGCACCACCCAGTAGGGCAGATGGCACTGGTTCAGCAGCGATTGCTTCACCGCGCGGGTGCTGCGCGGTATGCCGACCGAGCCGGGCACGTCGACACAGCCGACCACGCGGCCGTCGGCGCGGCAGATGGTGAAGGTGCAGTACACGCCGCCGAGCAGCTTGTACCAGTCCATGCTCTCCTGCTTCTCGCGCGGCAGGGTGAAGCGGGTGACCGGCAGCTTGATCAGGACATGGTGGTCGTAAAAGGCCCTGGAGAGCCAGTGCCAGACCCGTGCCTCTTCACTGTTCACCACCGACCGGATGGCCAGCGGCCAATGCTCCGGCAGCTTGCGCCGGGCCCGGGTCGAACGCGCGGTCCAGACCCGCTGCGCCCACGCGCCGGCCACCGCCACAAGGGGCAGCAGCACGGCGAGCAGCCATGGCGAGGTCCAGGAAAGGGTGTTCATGGTGAATAGGGTGGTCTGACCGCCGGGGCGGATGTATCAAAGTGTATTGACAACCGTCCATCGGCATGCCGCAGCCCAGGCCACTTGAGCCAAAAAGCAGGCAAATGTGTGAATTTTGTTGAAAAAACGGCCCCGACCTTGCCGTTTCAGGGCAACGCTGCCAGGAAATCGGCCACCGCGCGCGTCAGGGCCTGCGGCTGATCCCGGTGCGGGCTGTGGCCGCAATCGGCCAGCTCCAGCGTCACCGCGTGGGGCACCCGCTGTTCGATGGCGCGCAGCTGTTCCAGCGTGCCGTATTCGTCCTGCAGGCCCTGCACCAGCATCAGTGGCGAGCCGATGCGGCCGCATGCCGGACGGATGTCGAACGACCGGAAGGCCGCGCTCAGCCAGACATCGTTCCACTGCCAGAAGGCACTCTCCACATCGGCATGGTGGCGGGCCAGCCGCTCGCGCAGGCCGCTGCCGAACGCCTCGCGGGCGGCGGTGATGGCCTGGATGGCCACGTCTTCCACGAACACATGGGGCGCCATCACCACGGTGGCGGTGACCGGGTGGCTCGCCGCGTGCAGCAGCGCGATGGTGGCGCCGTCGGAATGGCCCACCAGCACCGGCTGGCGCAGGCCCAGCGCGTCAAGCAGCGCCGGCAGCACGGTCAGCGCTTCCCGGTGCATGTAGTCCGGCCCATGCCGACCGACCGACCAGAAGCCTCTGGTACCGGGCTCCCCACGCACATCGGGCACGGGGTCGGAGCGGCCATACCCCCGGCGCGAATACAGCACTCCGCTGCGCCCGGTGGCGGCGCAGAGCTCGTGCGGCCACGAGTGGTCGCGCTGCCGCCACATCGACACGCTGCCCAGGCCTTCATGAAGGAACAACAGCGGTGCCCGGCCCGCCGGGCCGTCGATGCGCTCCACCTCAAGGGCCACGCCGTGGATGTCGATGCGTTGCATGCGCCCATGCTAGGACCTGGAGCGGGGCGGGCGGTGTCGCCTGCGTTGAATGGCCGCGTTGTATTCTTGGCCCCATGTCCTTGATGTTCGATGCTTTCTGGCGCGCAGTGGCCTACTGCGTGCATCCCCGGGTGATCGGCCTGTCCATCCTGCCGCTGGTGCTGATGGTGGTGCTGTCTTTCGGCCTCGGCTATTTCTTCTGGGAACCCGCCGTCGCCGGCGTGACCGCCTGGTTCGAGGCCTTCGAGCTGGTGCAGGCCTTCCTGTCCTGGCTGGACCGGGTCGGCCTGGGCACCCTGCGCACCGTGTTTGCGCCGCTGGTGGTGCTGGTGCTGGCCACGCCGGCCATCGTGGTGCTGTGCCTGCTGCTGGTATCGCTGTTCATGACGCCGGCCATGGTCGATCTGGTGGCCCGCCGCCGGTTCGGCACGCTCGAGCGGCGCCAGGGCGGCTCCATGGTGGCCAGCGTGCTGTGGTCGACCGGCTCCACGCTGCTGGCGCTGGTGGCGCTGGTGCTGTCGGTGCCGGCCTGGTTCATTCCGCCGCTGGTGCTGATCCTGCCGCCCTTGATCTGGGGCTGGCTCACCTACCGCGTGTTCACCTACGACGCCCTGTCCGAACACGCCACCGCCGAAGAACGCCGCACCCTGATGCGCCGGCACCGCAGTTCACTGCTGGCCATGGGCGTGCTGAGCGGTTACGTGGGGGCTGCGCCGAGCCTGCTGTGGGCCTCGGGTGCCATGTTCATTGCGCTGGCGCCGTTGCTGGTGCCGATCGCGATCTGGATCTACACCCTGGTGTTCGCCTTCGCTTCACTGTGGTTTGCCCACTATTGCCTGGCCGCCCTGGAGCGGCTGCGGCAGGAACCGCTGGTGGTGCCGGTCGAGGTGATCGACCCACCAGCGTCCCCGCCCGCCCC